>ERZ1673743.30-NODE-30-length-224938-cov-33.024982_pt1 | contig 224938 bp, 196 predicted proteins | sample MGYA00580197_ERZ1673743 | MGnify/ENA primary metagenome ERZ1673743 (study PRJEB41218, sample SAMN15661795) | gut metagenome | host: Homo sapiens | place: Canada: London | collected 2015-08-20/2019-03-30 | study: EMG produced TPA metagenomics assembly of...
CTTACAAATATAATTATTCCAAAATCATTGGAAACAGCACATACAGGTTGGGAACATATCGGAAATAGTACGGAAACTGATGGTCCTTTTATAAACTGTGAAAATTTAAAAACGATTACATTTGAGACAGGAATGACGAAGATTCCACAGTTTCTGTTTGCGGGATGTACAGGTTTAGAGGAAATTCAAATTCCCCAGACGGTGGTTTCTATTGAAAAAGGAAGCTTTATTAAATGTATCAATTTGAAAAAAGTTATTATGCCGGATACGCTTTGTGAAATTGGAGGTGGGGCGTTTGCAACATGTACACAATTGGAAAGGATTCATGTACCTGATAGCGTAAAGCTAATATCGGCATGGATGTTCAGTGATTGTTCTTCATTAACAGAGGTCAATATCCCGGCGGGAGTAAAAGTTATTGAGAACAATGCGTTTAGAAACTGTACCTCTTTGAAGGATATCACGATACCGGATGCTGTAACGAAAATTGAAGATAGTGTTTTTGAAAATTGTACAGCACTTACAAAAGTAACAGTTGGCAATCAGGTATCAAGCATTGGGCAATCCGCCTTCTCGGGCTGTACTGCTCTTCCACAGATTACCTTACCGGCAAGTGTGCAGACAATTGGAGACAAGGCATTTTCTCACTGTGAAGCTTTGGCAGATGTGAAGCTTTCTGAGGGTCTGACTTCTATTGGCAGTTATGCCTTTGAGCACAATATCGCATTGCCGAAGGTTACTTTGCCAAATACACTGGAATCTTTGGGAGAAAGAGCATTCCAGTATTGCGATGTGCTTGCCGATGTGGATCTGGGAGCGGGCCTGAAAGTGATTCCGAAGTATTGCTTCTATGAGGATCCGGCTCTTCAGAAGGTGATCCTTCCATATCAGTTTACAACGGTAAATGCCAGTGCATTTGCAAACTGTACGAAGCTGACCGCCATTACCTTTAACAGAAATGTTTCCTCTGTGGACGCATCAGCACTTTCCTATAAAGATAAGACAACGATCCACGGCGTTAAGGGAACATACGCAGAGAGCTTTGCTTCAGACAATGGATTTAAGTTTGAGGCGCTGAATGCTCCGGCAACGGGCATTACCCTGAGCAAAGAAAAGATCGAGATTGCTAAGGACAAGAGCATTCGTCTGACAGCGTCGTTGACTCCGGTCGATACTTCTGATGAGCTGACATGGACATCCTCCAATGAAGAGGTTGCTACCGTGGAGGATGGAGTGGTCAAGGCAGTTGGTCTTGGTGAGGCAGAGATCGTTGCGATGGCAGGCAGTGTGACAAAGAGCTGTCCGGTCAAGGTATATCAGGGTGTGAATAATATTACACTGGATGTAACATCACATACTATGACAATCGGAGATTTTCTGCAGCTGACCGCGACGATCTATCCAAAGGATGCGGAATATAAGGATGTGATCTGGAGCAGTAACAATGAGGATGTAGCTGTCGTAGATCAGAAGGGTCTGGTACAGGCAAAAGCATATGGCAAGGTAAAGATCACAGCAACATCGAAGGATGGCGGGCTTGAGGCAGTCTGCAACGTCACAGTAGAACCGGTGGCAGTAACGGAGGTTTCATTAAATGCCAAGGCAGTGACTCTTAAGGTTGGTGAAACATATCAGCTGAAGGAGACGGTCCTGCCGGAGAATGCCACAGACAAAACAGTTACCTGGACATCAAGCAATACAAAGGCAGCGACTGTATCAGGTGGAGCTGTCACGGCAGTTGGCACAGGCTCTGCCGTTATAATTGTAAAAACCAATAGTGGTGCCAAGACAGCGTCTTGTACCGTGACAGTACAGGGAAGTCTGCCGCCAGAAGGTCCGTCAGTACCGCCGACAGGAGAACCATCAGGAGGTCCGTCAGTACCACCGACGGGAGGATCATCCGGTAGTCCTGTTGTACCGCCGACAGGCAGTCCGATTGTTTCTGCAAGTGCAAAGCCAACCGGAACACCGTCAGAGCCGGTATCGACTACAAAGGTCACAATGTCCATGGGATATGTCGGATCTGACTGGGGAGATTCCACCTTTGGCAAGACCGGAGATTCCGTGATTGTCAGCGGAGATAAGACATATAAGATTTCTTATACGGTGAAGGGGTCTGACTCGGACATTTTAGTATTGAGTCTGGATACGGATGTAACCGAAGAAGAGAAAAATCCTGATATGAATATTCAGGTGGATGAGATTACAGTGAATGGAACTCCGATCACATTTGATCCGGATAAGATCAGTTACACTATAGATGAGAATGGACAGTGTCGTCTGCAGTTCAGAAATGCATACAGTGGACTGGAGCGTTCACAGGAGGCGTTGGGAGACGAGATTATTCCGATCAGCAAAGGGGATGAGATCTGCATTACCTTTACAGTAACCGGACTGGGCAAATGTCCGGAGGGGGATGATCCGACCGCATCGCCAAAACCAACGCTCAAACCGACCACAAAACCGGATACCGATCCGACCACATCACCAAAGGCAACAGACACACCGGCACCTTCCGATTCCGCAAAGCCATCAGATGCACCGGCTCCTTCTACACAACCGACAGGAACACCGGCTCCGGATGCATCCCGGCAGCCATCCGGCTCAGGCTCCGGCTTCGGTTCAACCGGTTCCGGTGGTTCGTTAGGAGATTCTGATTATCTGCTTGGAACAGCAATTACGTCTCTCAGCAACAAAAAGGGCAGAAAATTAACTGTCCGGTGGTTCAGGGACAGCAACGCCAAAGGATATGAGGTGCAGTATGCTACCAACAGCAAATTTACCAAAAATAAAAAGAAAAAAATGGTATATCGGAATACCGGCTCCGTTACGTTGAAAAAGCTCAAAAAGAAGAAAACTTACTATGTAAGAGTCAGATCGTATAATGTAACCGGTGATGGAAAGATCGTTTACAGCGGTTGGAGTACGAAACGTAAGATTAAGATCAAGAGATAGGATCACAGCTTGTTGCGTGTGAAATTTTAACAGCATTAGGGCAGTTATAGATCGAAAGATTTGTAGCTGTCCTTTTTACGTTTTTGCTGTGTCACACACGGCAAATATTAAAACTGTCGTGTACAAAACGGCAGTTTCCGGAACTCTATTGCTTGATTCCCTTTTCCTTGTTATACTGGCGAAAATCAAAGGATAACGGGAGGGGTTTGCTGAAAAAACGGTGTTGATTTGCAGGGCAGATGATGATATGATTAACACAGAAGCTGAGCCCTTACCTGTTTTGCAGAGATTCTGCGACAAGCAGGGAAAGGGAGGCAGGATAATGGCTTACGGACCATACTCAAAAGCGACAAGGGAAACGGCAGAAAATCTAAGGATCATCGATGATGCCATGTTCCGGCTGGTGGCGGAGCGAAAGGAAGTCTGCCAGGAAATACTCCGCACATTGTTGGACAGACCACAGTTAAAGGTGGTAAGTGTGACACCGCAGTGCGTCATCACGAGTCTGCACCGGGAAATCATTCTGGATGTACTTTGCACTCTGGAGGACGGAGCGTATATGAACATCGAGATGCAGAAAGGTTCCGGCAATGACGATATCAAGAGAAACAGGTTTTACGCGGCAGCGACCACGGCGTCACATACACCAAAGGGTACAGACTTTTCAGACATTCCGCAGGTGACGATCCTGTATATCACGGAGTATGATGCGTTGCATAACTGCCAGATGATCACATACTTGAAGCGGTGCATGAAAACGGACGAAGGCTATGTGCCTGTAGATGACGGGGAGGATATCTTTTTTGTCAACACAGCTGTTAAGGATGGTTCGGAGAAATCCGAGCTGCTTCAGCTGTTTTTACGGAGGGATGCATTTGAAGATGCAAAGTTTCCGGAATTAAGCAAAGCGGTACAATATTTCAAAGAAACAGAAGGGGGTTTTGGAGAAATGTGCAAAACGGTAGAGGATTATGCGAAAAAATATGCCAAAGATTATGCGAAGGAGCACGAAAAAATAGCACGAGAAGAAGGACGTTCAGAAGGGCGTTCAGAAGGACTGGCAGAAGGGCGTTCAGAGGAAAGAAAGAATGCGATACGAAAAATGCTCGAAAGCGGATTATCGCGGGAAATGATTCTTTCCATGGATTATTCCGAAACCGAGCTGGAAGCCGTCGAGCAGGAGTTGTTTGCGCAGGCGTAAGATGGATTAAGGAGGTAGAAAAATGGCAAATGTACAGAATCAGGATTTTTCCCTGCTTTCACAGAAGGAAATTGATACATTGATCGATTTTATCAATGAAAAACGAGAAGGGGTAGACAGCTCCGTGCTCAATCAGGAGAGCATCGACAAGCTGTTAGAGATGCTCCGGTTTAATAATGGAAGAGCCAAGAAAGAGGAAATTCTGCATATGGGTGAGGTAGAAGGAACTCTTGCGGATCTTATTACAGTGCGTCACGGAGATGACGTCTGTGCGCTGGAGTATTCTGTGGATGAGGCGAATGATTTTGTTCGTCTTGAGGCGGTGAATACCGTGACGAAGGAACGGATGGAGATTACGCCGAAGATGTTTAACGAAGGCGACGGAGAGCTTTGGGGACATTGCATTGCTCCATTGGTGCTTCATCGTATGGCACGGGCATTGAAAGTAAAATATACCGCAGAGACATACGAGAATCTGTGTAAGCGGTATGCGAAGTATATTTATGGAGATGCCTCCCGGAAGCTCCCATTCCTGTTTATGCCGGGAAATCGTGAGAATATTGGCAACATCCTGTAAGAATCGCAGGAACCACAATGGATAAAAGGGTCTGAATCCCATATGCTTTCTCTTTGCTGTACAAACCAGTAAAGAGAGGGCATATCAGTGATTCAGACCTTTTTAAGTAAAAAATGAGCTTTATTTAGCTATTATCGGAATTCGTTTCTTCAGATGCCGTTGAATTTGTCTTTTTGGTGCGGGAAGACAGCATACCACCGATCCGGCCGCTTTCCCGGCTGGTCAGAGATTTCCAGCCGGTGGTTACAATTTTGTCAAAGTATCCCAGTTCGTTTGCAATTTCCCATTTGGTCTGCTCTTCGGCGGGAAGCTGTTGTACGTCTTCTATTGTTTTGATTTCCGGTTTTTCTTTTTTGGTCATTTTATGGCTCCTTTCTGATTTTGCGGCTTGTGATAGCATAGCCATTATCTTATAATGATTGTGATGATGCTTTGGGAAAAGCACATCAGGTTATTTTGAATATATGTATTTGAAAAGATATCAATTTTGGACAGAATACGAATGATATATATGATAATTGGTATAGCATTATCATTGTTTCCATATACAAACAGAACTATACATATTAAAAACAATATGAATACATAAATAATTTTGAATATCCCATTGCATTTTTGTTTTGCAGCGCATATACTATGCCTAAATCAATCGATTGAAAGAAAAGGAAAGAGAGGAAATGAGAATGAAAAATAAATTAATCGCATTATTATTGACCACAACCATTGCAGCAGGAACGATTCTGACAGGCTGCAGTGGAGAGAATAAAAATAACTCCGGTACAGGAAATACAAAGGAAGTTTCTATCACGAATGTTTCTTACGACCCTACCAGAGAGTTTTATGCTGCGTACAACGAACTGTTTCAAAAGCATTGGCAGAAGGAAAAAGGACAGTCCGTTAAGGTTACGGCATCTCACGGTGGTTCCGGTTCCCAGGCGCGTTCTGTGATTGAAGGAAACGAGGCGGATGTTGTGACGCTGGCTCTGGCACACGATATTACAGCCATTGAGGATACCGGGCTGATCGAGAAGGGATGGATAGATGAGTTTGACAAGGACAGCTCTCCTTATACATCAACCATCGTATTTCTGGTTCGAAAAGGGAATGAAAAGGGGATTCATGATTGGAATGATCTGGTCAAAAAGGGCGTGGATGTCATTACACCGAATCCGAAAACCTCCGGAGGTGCATGCTGGAATTTCCTCGCAGCATGGGCTTACGAGCAGCAACAGGACGGCAATAACGAAGAAGAGACCAAAGAGTTTATGAAAAAACTCTATCAGAATGTATTGGTGCTTGATTCGGGAGCCAGAGGAGCCACTTCTACATTTGTAGAAAAAGGACAGGGAGATGTGTTGATCGCCTGGGAGAATGAGGCATATCTGTCCATAGAGGAGTATCCGGATGATTATGAGATTGTGACGCCAAGCGTCAGTATACTGGCACAGCCGTCTGTGGCTGTTGTAGATTCCGTAGCCAAGAAGCATGGCACGGAGGAGGTATCCAAAGAATATCTGCAGTATCTTTATTCTGACGAAGCACAGAGACTGGCAGGGGAAAATTACTACCGTCCTTCCAACGAAAAGATCCTGAAGGAGTTTGCAGACCAGTTTGATCTGGATATGAATCTGGTGACCATTGATGATTTTGGCGGGTGGGATCAGGCATTTAAAGATTATTTTGATGATGGTGCCGTGTTTGACCAGATTTACAGCGAATAAAGGAGATGGAGTAGTAAGCAGTATGATTTGAATCTCATTATTATATTATAGAATCAGATTGAAACCAATCGAGGGCAGCCGCTTCGGAATATGCTGACCGGAGTCTGGCTGTCCCTTTTTACGCATTTTTTAGGAAAGAAAGAGGAGATTATGCAGCAGGGAATAGGAATTATTAAGAGAAAAAATCCCCATGGGGTACGGGTGATCCCGGGCTTTGGGTTGACCTTTGGTGTGTCCGTCACGATGCTTGCATGCCTGGTGTTAATACCGCTGGCATCCATCATTTGGTCAGCAGGACGGCTTAGCTTTTCGGAATTTATTCAGGTGGTCACCTCCCGGCAGATCATGTCCGGGTATCAGGTTAGTTTATCCTGTGCATTTATGGCAGCATTGATCAATGTAATCTTTGGCGTCATTCTGGCGTGGATTCTGGTGCGCTATGAATTTCCGGGCAAAAGACTTCTGGATGGTATGATCGAGCTGCCCTTTGCACTGCCAACGGCAGTTGCAGGAATTGCGCTGACTACACTGTATTCGGATCAGGGATGGATCGGTGCTTTATTTGCCAAAGCCGGTATCAAGATCGCATATACGAAGGCGGGCATTACAATAGCAATGATATTTGTAGGGATTCCGTTTGTGGTGCGGTCCGTCCAGCCGGTGCTGGAAAAGCTGGACAGAGGTTATGAGGAAGCGGCAATGATGCTGGGAGCAGGAAGAGCCAGAACATTTTTTAAGGTGATTCTGCCGGAGATTTATCCTGCTGCACTGGCGGGCTTTGGACTGGCATTTGCCAGAGGGATCGGGGAATATGGAAGTGTTGTGTTTATTGCCGGAAATATTCCTTTTAAAACACAGATTGCACCTCTTTTGATCATGTCAAAGCTGGAGCAGTTCAAATACTCCGATGCCACAGCAATCGCAGTAGTGCTTCTGGCAATCTCTTTTCTGCTAATGCTTCTGATCAACTCCATCCAGATCTATATGCAAAGATTCCGGGATGGCGGGGAAAATGGAGCATCTCTGAAAAAGGTTGTGGAACCCTATGAAAAGGACAGCCACCGTCCGGTAAAAGGCATTTTGATCGCAGTATCGGTACTGTTTATGGTTGTGATGATGGTGCTGCCGCTGGCACTGGTGGTAAGCAGTGCTCTTAAAGAAGGATGGGCAGCATATATGAGGGCAATATTGGATGAATATACCATCAAGGCATTGAAACTGACCGTTTTTGCGACTGCTAGTGCTGTGGCCGTAAATACCGTTTTTGGAATATTTGCATCCATTCTCATATCAAAATATTATTTTCGGGGCAGACAGTTTCTTGCAACGTTGATCGATATTCCGTTTTCTATTTCTCCGGTGATCGCCGGACTGGTATTTAGTCTGACCTTTGGTAACCTGGGATGGATGGGAGGATTTTTGCAGGCTCACAATGTTAAGATTGTCTTTGCTGTGCCGGGAGTAATTCTTGCCACAATCTTTGTAACATTTCCGTTTGTATTCCGGGAGCTTTTGCCGGTGCTGCAGGCACAGGGGAAAGAGGAGGAGGAAGCGGCGGCGCTGATGGGAGCAGGAAAATGGAAAATATTCTCGCGGATTACATTTCCTCATATCCGCTGGGCGCTGCTTTATGGAATTGTGCTGTGTACGGCAAGAGCGATGGGAGAATTTGGAGCCGTTTCTGTTATCTCCGGTCATTTGCGGGGAGTTACCAATACATTGCCTCTGCATGTGGAGATCCTTTATAACGAATTTAATACAACGGCGGCATTTGCGGTATCTTCTTTGCTGGTGATCATGGCAGTGATCCTGTTGATCCTGCGGTCCGTGGTGGTATCGGCCGGCTCCCGCAAAGAAAGCTTGTAAAAGCTGAGTAGGAAAAAGTGCTATTGAAATATATCAATCAATGGATCAATGACATTGTAGAAAGGGATGAAATTATGTATATAGAAATGAGAGAGATTAACAAAACATTTGATGGCTTTCACGCGTCGGAGAATGTATCCTTTGGAGTAGAAAAAGGACATCTGGCGGCTCTTTTGGGACCGAGCGGCAGTGGGAAAACAACAATTTTACGAATGATCGCCGGACTGGATGTGCCGGATTCCGGAGATATTTTAGTGGAAGGAAAAAGAATGAATGACATTCCGGGAAGTAAACGTGGCATCGGATTTGTGTTTCAGAACTATGCCCTGTTTCGATATATGACAGTAGCAGATAACATTGCGTTTGGACTGGAAATACAGAAACGAAAGAAGACGGAAATCAAGGAGCGTGTGGAGGAACTTTTGGAACTGATCTCCATGAAGGATCTGGGAAAACGATATCCTCATCAGTTGTCCGGAGGGCAGCGTCAGAGAGTGGCATTTGCGCGGGCACTTGCGCCGGATCCTCATTTGCTGCTGCTGGATGAACCTTTTGCCGCCATTGATGCCAAGGTGCGCCGGGAGCTTCGGAGCTGGCTGAAGGAAATGATCGGAAGAGTAGGTGTGACCAGTATTTTTGTGACTCACGATCAGGAGGAAGCCATGGAAGTTGCAGATACCATTATTGTTACCAATCAAGGGAGAGTAGAACAGATTGGCACTCCGGAGGAAATCTGCCATCATCCGGCGACTTCTTTTGTGCAGGATTTCATTGATCTGCCCCGTTATGAGGCGCTGATGATGAAATAGTGACAGAAGTTTATAAAAAATTAATAATATTATTGTTAAATTCCGACAAACCTGTTATACTGAGAGTGTTGTTGATTTTTAGTATATAGTATCTCGCTCTCAAAGGGACGGGAGAGAAAAGGAGGTTTTTTCAGAATGAAAAAAAGAACATTCAGAAAGGCGACATCTTATGTATTGTCAGCCGCAATGGTTCTTTCTGCCTGTGCCGCTCCGGGTATGAAAGCAGAAGCAGCGACCAAAAAAGCTACCGTAAAATTAAACAAGACATCGGTATCTGTTACTGTAGGAGACAAAGTAAAATTAAAGATTCAGAAAAAGAAGGTTAAGAAGATCAACAAGGTGAAATGGTCTGTAAAAGACAAGAAGATCGCAAGTATTTCAGGGGGAAAAGTAACTGGACTAAAGGAAGGTAAAACCACCGTTTCCGCTAAGGTTACATATGTACCTAAGAAGGGTAAGAAAACCTCCAAAACATTAACAGCAAAAGTGACAGTTAAAAAAGCGGAAGAGTCCGCTGTAACAAACGCACCGGTAGTAAGCAGTACACCGGCAGCAAGTAAGGCACCGGCAGCAAGTGTTGTTCCAAGTGCCACAACACCGGCAACAACTCCTGCAAGCGAAGCACCGGCAGAGAGTACCAAGCCGGATGAGACAAAGGCACCAGAGGAGACAAAGGCACCGGAGGAGACAAAAGCTCCGGCAGAGACAAAGGCACCGGAGAAGACAAAAGCTCCGACAGAGACAAAAGCACCGGAGAAGACAAAAGCTCCGGTAGAGAGCACAAAGCCAGCAGAGACTACAAAGCCAGCAGAGACTACAAAGCCAGCCGAGACTACAAAACCGGCAGAGACTACAAAGCCAGCAGAGACTACAAAGCCGGCAGAGACTACAAAACCGGCAGCAAGCACAAAGCCAGCAGAGACTACAAAGCCAGCAGATAGTACAAAACCGGCAGAGACTACAAAGCCGGCAGATAGTACAAAACCGGCAGAGACCACCAAGCCAGCCGATAGTACCAAACCAGCAGAGACTACAAAGCCAGCTGATAGTACAAAACCGGCAGAGACTACCAAGCCGGCTGATAGTACAAAACCGGCAGAGACTACCAAGCCAGCCGATAGTGCCAAACCGGCAGCAAGCGCAAAGCCGTCAGAGAGTGCAGAACCAACACCGGGTACTTCAGAGAGTCCGGCACCATCTAGTGAGCCAACGGTAGCACCGCCGCCAGCACCATCCGAGAGTGAGTCACCGTCACCGTCACCATCTGAGAGTGAGTCACCGTCACCAGCACCATCTGAGAGCGAGTCACCGTCACCAGCGCCATCCGAGAGTGAATCACCGTCACCATCCGAGAGTGCAGCACCGGAGGATGCAACTTATTCAGCGACAGCTACAATGGATGAAACCGGAAATATTAGTATATCGGGAGATGACAGATTTAAGGATGCGTTTGTTTCAACAGTTTATGGATGGGATAATGATGCAAAGGCTATGGCTGATCTGACAAGATTATCCATTGATTTTACTAAGATTAATATGGACGGTATTTCCGATCCTTTCGTTGTAGTTAAATCGGCAGATGGAACCTCAATGGATTATATGGGATACAGTGGTGAAAAGTATCAAGATCTCGGAAATTACAGTTATTGGACCAAGGAATTTTCTTGTAAACCGAGTGAATTGTCGTCATTAAAGGAAGGTGCTGTTGGAATTACGCTGCCATCAGCGAAGGTTATTACTGTGGAAGTATATAATCCGGCAGCAAAACCAACGATAGATACAACTGCTTATGATGGGAAAACCTTACAGGTGGGTAAAAATATTTTTGAAGCAGATTTGAAATTGCCTGTTGATGGGCAAAGTATCCAAGACACATATATTCAGGTTCAGATGCAAGGTGGAGAAAATTGGAGTGATTGGAGCAGCATTGGTCAGTCAGAAACAACATATGATGCGGATAGTGGAAAACTGATAACAACAATCACATTGACAGAGGAACAATTAGCAACAATCAAAGATGCAAATGAGAAATCAACGGCGGATAATACATTATATAAATTAGCCGTAAACGTACAGATAAAATTATCAGATGGCAGCACGATTTATTCGGTTATAGATCAGAAATATAGCTTTAATATTGCTGAATAAAAGATTTCTTAAGACTTAAACTTAAATAATACAAAAGAGAGCACCATATGAATGGATAAACCATTAGGTCATACCATTCGGTACTCTCTTTTTTCATATGCAGATTTAAGCGTTGATAATTATTGTTTCAGCTCCATTTCAGCAATCAAATCCTGAATCGTCTCCACGGATCTTTCGCATTCGCTAGCAATTTGAGCAGTGGATTTGCCATTTGCAAGTTTTTGACGAATTAAATCCATGATGGCTTCAGCTTTGCCTTCTTCTCTGCCCTGTTTTATACCGGCATTATATTGCTCTTTTAATTTCATTTCCAAGGTCATATAATTTTCCCTCCAATCGAAATCATTGCGCAATTTTTTTACACTGCTGTTAAGACGGTCGGTAAAGTCGTCTGTTGGCTCCGTTGTCTTTAAAGAGTCAAGAAAGTTTGCAAGCTCTGGGGAAAGATCCTGTCGGCTGCCATTGATATTGACAAAGATCGTCTGTCTGTGATCCATCAGAGAAATCTTCGGTTCTTCCCGGCATAACGACTGGAATGTGTAAATACTTCTGTTTTGATCGAAAAGATTAAAGGTGCACAGGAAGATTACGATAGATGACTTGAGCTCTTTGTAATCCTGTCCGTACAGGATCTGATAACAGTCCATTTCGCTGTGGTAATAACGGCTTCTGTGATGGTTACAGAGTCAGCCCCATGGGCAGTGATAAAGTTACTGCGTTTTTTCATAGTACCTCCGTTCCGGGAGGTATGTATCAACCTCCCTGCTGTAATCATGTTTGTGGATAATAAGCAGTGAAGTTGATTAAATAATTGATATGATAGATAATGAAAATAGTATAGATGTAACTTATCTGCTTGGAAAAAGTGTAGCATAGATTTTTGGGAAGCGCAAGAAATCGGCGTGATTTTTCATTAGCATTTTATACTTTTTTTGCAGACTCAAATATGGGATAGGACTTGAAGAAACAGCAAAAATCCTGTACAGTATAGAGGATGAGATCAGAAATAAAGAAAATCGTGTGTTATACACAGAAATGGAGAGTGTCATGAGAGAATTATCACTTTATAATACATTAACCAAAAAGGTTGAGCCCTTTCATTCAATTGAAGAGGGGAAGGTGAAAATGTATACATGTGGACCGACGGTCTATCATTTTGCACACATTGGCAACCTTCGCAGTTATATGATGGAGGACGTACTGGAGAAGTATCTGGGATATGCCGGCTATGATGTGAAGCGTTGTATGAATATTACAGATGTGGGTCATCTGACCAGTGATGCGGATACCGGCGAGGATAAGATGCTGGCAGGAGCGAAGCGTGAGCACAAGACCGTGATGGAGATCGCGGAGTTTTACCGCAAGGCGTTTTTTGCGGATTGCGGGAAGCTGAATATCAAGATCCCGGAGATCGTGGAGCCTGCGACAAATTGTATTCCGGAGTTTATCCATATGATAGAGGTTCTTCTGGAGAAGGGATACGCATATGTAGCAGGAGGCAATGTTTATTTTGATACCAGCAAGCTGAAGGAGTATTATGTTCTTTCCGGCCAGAATGAAGAGAATCTGCAGGTAGGCGTTCGTGATGACGTGGAGGAGGATGAGAATAAACGAAATAAAACCGATTTTGTTCTCTGGTTCACCAAGTCCAAGTTTGAGGATCAGGAGCTGAAATGGGACAGTCCATGGGGCGTTGGATATCCGGGCTGGCATATTGAATGCTCATGCATCAGTATGAAGCATCTGGGCGAGTATCTTGATATTCACTGTGGTGGTGTAGACAATATATTCCCGCATCATACCAATGAGATTGCACAGAGTGAGTCATATCTGGGACATAAGTGGTGTAATTACTGGTTCCATGTACAGCACTTAAATGATAAGTCCGGCAAGATGAGTAAATCCAAAGGAGAGTTTTTGACGGTTTCCCTGCTGGAGGAGAAGGGGTATAATCCTCTGGTATATCGTTTCTTCTGTCTGCAGTCTCATTACCGTAAGCCGCTGTTGTTCACATATGATGTGCTGGACAATTCTAAGGTGGCATATGAGAAGCTCCTTAAGAGAGTCGCAGCTCTTTCGAAAGAAGGGGAGCCGGATATGAGCGAGGTGAAGCCGTATCAGGATGCTTTCGCAGAGGCAATGGGCAGCGATATCAATACTTCTCAGGCGTTGACGGTATTGTATGATGTATTGAAGGCAGACATCAGTGACGCATCCAAGAGATATCTGGTGGAGGATTTTGATCAGGTATTTTCTCTGGATCTTACCGCAGAGGTTGAGGAAAGTCAGGCGGATGATGAGCTGACAGCATTTGTGGAAGGAAAAATTGCGGAACGCCAGGCTGCCAGAAAAGAAAAAGACTTTGCAAAGGCGGATGCCATTCGTCAGGAGCTGCTGGACCGGGGGGTTGAGATCAAGGATACCAGAGAGGGCACCGTCTGGTCATTGATATAATGCAAGAGCCGGAAGCGGATAGCAGACAATGCAGGGATTCGCGGAATAATAAATATAATTCAAGGTTAAAAATGCTGTTGGAGTTGATGAAATTCCAACGGCATTTTGTTATTTCTTTTTTGTTTTTTTCACGATAACCTTTATGGATATTTTTGTTCCATTCGGAATGTTTACTATAATCCTGGTTGTTCCCTTTTTCTTCGCTTTTATTTTACCGTTTTTATTGATCGTCGCGATCTTTTTGTTTTTGGAGCGGAAGGTCAGTGCATGAAAGCTGTCGGCGGGTGTAACCCGGATCGGTATTTTTTTTGATTTCCCTTTTTGCAGCGTGACCTTTTTCTTTTTTACCACAATGAGCACGCTTTTCACAGAGCTGCTTCCGGCCGGGGATGGGGAAACAGCAGAGGTTGATGACGGGGAAACGGTGACCCGCATTGCGGCTGTGCTGGAAGGTGCCGGTACGGCAGAGATCCGGGGAGTTGAAGTGGAAACAGGAGAGGGACTGGTTGCGCCGGATGAGTCTGAGGCTGTGGGAGTAAAAGCTGGAGCCAGGCTGGTTGTTTCGGATGAGTCTGAAGCTGCGGGGGTGGCAGTCGGACTTTCCGGTATCGGTGTGGCGGAAGCGGAGGAAAGGGATTCCTCCTGCTCTTCATATTCTGCGTCCGTAATTGTGGAAGCCAGTGCCTTGAGGCAGACGTTATTCATATTGCGCCGGTTGTTTCCAAGCTTGGAGGAGGTATTATCCATCCATTTTCCCTCGGAATATACATAGCTTTGACCGCTTTTGCTGCTGTATCTGGAGCCGAATGGATCGCTGGCTCCCTCGATCGGGACATAAACGGTATTGCCATCCTCTGCATAAAAGGTTACCACGACAGAAAAGGTTTCTCCTGCGGCAACTGCGATGGAGTCTGACAGAGTTATCGTGTGATAGCCGGAGTGTTCCACTGTCCCATAAGTGGTACACTTGTCAATTCGTGTTCCGCTGTCCGGTGTGGAACCAGTCAGTTTCCGGTATATTTCGACTTTGTAGGGCTGGTTGTCTGATGCAGTATAAAATCCGGCGGCACCAATGCTTCGTGGGGAATCCGTATCATTGGTAAATACATTGGCAAAGGAAATATCCTCCGTGTCAAGATAGAGATCGCCCCAGCCGATGCCGTCATACTGGAAGTTGGTATCATATTTGTCAGATGCCTCAGCCTCAAAGGTGCAGATTTCACACAGAGAAGAATCATAATAGGACAGCCAGTAATATCCGTCTGTACTATATTTATAATTCTCCCCGTAGCTGTTGGCGATCAGCCATGCGCCGGAGTCGGGAGCGTTCTCAGAGAAGGTATTAAAGCTGTCATCCCATCCGATGATCGTAACACAGTGATTGGCATCCTCGGAATCGTGAGTGGATTCGTAGGCAGAAGTGACGGTGGAAGTGTGGTACATATTGGAGGGATCAAAATATACAGACACATCCACAGAGCCATGTTCCATAACCGCTTCCTTGATGCCACTGATATCCGAGGGATCATAAAAGTCCATATTTTTCAGATGAACCTCCGACTCCGTACGCAGTGTGTCCGGTTTTGAGGACATCGACCGGATCATTTTACGCAGAGTCTGATTGGTGTCAGCAGAGAAAGGAGCTTTGTCTTCTGACACAGCACCCCGCCAGTCTGCCAGAATATAGCTGGCATAATAAGCGTTGCCGCCGAGATTATAGTATCCGCCGGTATCGGTTGTCTGGGAAGAAAAATAATCTCCATATAATGGGTCCGTATTATCGGACAGAGGATCATATGTATACCAGACCAGATGACTTTCCGAATAATCGGTGCCGGCCAGAGCAGACAGATTCTGCAGAATACTGTCAGATTCCAATGCTTTTATGGCGGCGAAGGCCCAGCAGCTTCCGGTAACTCCCTGATCCCTGATGGGAGTTACGGCACCCTGTTCACGGGAATCGTAGGTATCGGGAAGAGACAAGCCGGAGCGGGTGTTTCTGGTGCTTTTTGGGGAAGCAATAGTAACCTCATTTCCATTTTCATTCACATATTTTGAACGGATCAGACCATTATTATTGGCGGTATCAATATGCTCAATAACGGACAGGGAGGAGGTAGACGCAGAGGCCTCCGGCAGTCCGGATAATATGCCTGTCAGTGGCAGGACTGCAGCCAGAAATATTGCAGTCAGATATGTTCTTTTTTTTCGATTCATGGGCAGATCTCCTTTCGAAATAATGTGATTATATTTTAACATATTTTCGTGAAAAATACGTGTCTGCATCGCATTTTGTCGAAACAAAAATAAAAATGACAATCAAAGCTATCTATTCATCTGCGGGGAATACGTCTATCATAAAGAAAACATTATTTATGGAAAGGACAGGATGATTATGAAAGCACAATTGGAAAATTATAATGTGTTATTTGCGCTGATGGCAGTCTGTGCGGTATCAGTTCTTTTAAAGGCAGTCAGTTATGGACTTTTTCATAAGCTGCTTTGGGATTCCAATCAGATGGGGACAACAGGAAACCGCTGGATGAAGGCGATGATGTCAAAGTTTGAGGCCTACTATAAACTGCATATCAGTGTACATAACGTGGAGAATTTCGTGGACCGGTATCTTTATCATTATCGTTTTATAGGGATTTCCCTGCAGACATGGGAGAATCTGGGGTTTTATTTTTCGGGACTGATCGCAGCAGGGGCGGGGGTTTTCTGCTTTTTGGCGGGATATTATGGTATGCCGTCGGAATGGTTCTGGGTGACGGGACTTGTCACGTTGCTGCTGCTTTGTGTCCAGGGGGCATCGGAGGTGTTTTTTGATACGCATAAATGCCTGCGTGTATTCCGGATCCAGTTGATCGATTATATGGAAAATACCATGCGTGCCCGTCTGGAAAATGAATATTTTCATCAGGAGGCGACGGAAAAATACCGGATGGAATATTTCAAACCGGAGGAAATGTCTGACGCCGAAATGGAAGCGGCGGCAACCGATGCCGTTGCCGGTGGCGTAGATGCTGCCGGAGCATCAGGACTGCCGGCTCTGACGGAGATTAAGGAACTGCTGGAATCCTTCCGGGAGGAAATGCAGCTTGACCGGGATATTGCCGGGCGGCAGAATATGTTATCGGAGCAGGCGGCTGCGGAGAAAGCAAAGCTTTTTGAAGAGATATTAGAAGAATATATGTAATGGAAATGAAATTTATGAATGAAATGAGGATGGTTATGGAAAAGGGATATATGATATCAGATGCGTCAAAAATGCTGGAAGTGGAGAATCATGTACTTCGGTACTGGGAGGAGGAGCTGGAACTTCCGATTCCGAGAAACGAGCTGGGACACCGGTATTACAGGGAGTCAGAAATTAAATTACTGAGATCCGTCAAGGATCTGAAGGAGCAGGGCTTTCAATTAAAGGCGATCAAGAAGCTGCTGCCGGATCTGGAACGGGTGGAGCATATGGATCCCAAGATCCTTTACCAGCTCCGGGAGGACTTAAATAATCAGGTCATGCGGGAGGCAATGGAGCATACCAAGGGTTCTGTGACATCCATTGAGCATGCCAGGGACCGCTATGAAAAACGGCAAAAAACCTGGCAGGAAAAGAGCTATGAGCTGGAACAGAGCAAGGAAAAGGGGACAGGGATGCAGCCGCAATACGAACAGACCCAGGCTGCCTCTCTGGAACGGCTCAGACAATTTGAGGCAATGATGCGTCAGATGATCCGGTCTTCCGTGGAGGAGGTAAGTCAGGAATCGGAACAGCGCATTTGCGAGGAGGTTACGGTACGTCTGCAGAAGGAAATGAATTATCTGCTGATGCAGAAGGAGGAGCTGCAGGAACGACAGCTTCATTTGCTGAAGGAAATTTTGCAGCAGGTGAAAGGGGAGAAAAAGCTGACAGAGACCGCGGCAGAAAAAGAGAATACAGCCCATGTGCCGCCGATCGGAGACGCTGCAGAGGCTGCGAGAGAAGTGGCAGCAGCGCAGGAGGAGCCGGGAGAAGTAACGGAGTTTGGCCGCAAGAATCGTCGCAAAGCCCGCAAAAAGCCAAAGCACAAAAAATTATTTGCGAAGTCCGTAACACAGTGATATAATTAGCCTCATAGATTTGATTAAGAAAGGTGATAAAGAAATGGGCAATTTTACTTTTGAAAAATGCGGCGGAATCGAGGGGCTTTACCTGATCCATCCTAAGGTATTTGGGGATAACCGTGGATATTTTATGGAGACATATAATTATAATGCATTTAAAGAGGCAGGACTGGATATGGTTTTTGTACAGGACAATCAGTCCAGCTCTACAAAGGGCGTCCTTCGAGGTCTTCATTATCAGAAGAATCATACACAGGGCAAGCTGGTACGTGTACTCAGCGGAGAGGTGTTTGATGTGGCAGTGGATATCCGCAGAGGTTCCAAAACATACGGAAAATGGTTTGGCGTTACACTGACAGCAGAGAAGAAAAATATGTTCTATATCCCGGAGGGATTTGCACATGGCTTCTATGTACTTTCTGATACTGCAGAGTTTGCTTACAAGTGTACAGATTTTTATGATCCATCATCCGAGGCAGGCATTATGTGGAATGATGAAACCATTGGTGTTGAGTGGCCGATTCCGGAAGGGGTTGTTCCGAATATTTCTGAGAAGGATGGAAAGCATCCTGCATTTTCAGAAGATATTGCATTGGATTATTAATAAAAAGGAAATAAACAGAGTCTCCGGCATATTTTGTGCCGGAGATTTTTTCTTTACAGAAAAGATTTCCGGTACTTTCTACTTATCTCTGTGCAGCACTTGAAATGCCCCCTTGCAAAATGGTATAATTCTATTAATTATGCTTGGATTGTAAGCTGGATACGGGAGGCACCATGAAAGAGAAGATCGATCAGTACGCAAAGGGAATATTTGAATATCATATGCCGGAGGTAGTTCTGGGTACGTCTGAGCTTTCTGTGACCGTGGATGCCGGGGAGATCGTACAGGGCAGCTTTCGGATCTCCAACAGCAAAGGACGCAGCATGCGGGGGATCGTGTGTACGGATTGCAGCGGTATGATCCTGGAAAAAGAGAGCTTTTCCGGACAGGAGAATGACATTTCCTTTGCTTTTCGTGGAACCTATTATCAGCCGGGAGATATCATTAAGGGAGAGTTTCAGATCCTTTCTGACTGCGGTGTGGCTGTGCTGCCATTTACTGTTACAGTCACGGTACCATACTGCGAAACCTCTGCGGGACGGATCCGTGATCTGAACCAGTTTACAGAGCTTGTAAAAAGTCATTATATGGAAGCGTTGCGGATATTCCAAAGTCCGGCATTTGAGCGGATCTTCCTGCAGGAAAAGGAGATTTATCTGGAACGTTACCGGGGACTGTTAAAGGGCAACGATAAGAGCATGGCACTGGAGGAGTTTTTGATCGCTGCCCACAAAAAGACGCCGGTACAGCTTTCCGTAGAAAAGCGGGAGCTGCAATATCCAAAATGTGAGAATATATTTGCGGACAAGATTGTGCTTCATAAGGATACGTGGGGATATGGAGAGTATGAAGTGACGTCGGACGCTCCATTTGTGCGTTTTGAGCGTTCTTGTATCAGAACCACAGACTTTACCGGGGACATCTATGAACTGGTTCTGGTGATCAATCCGGACTGTATGGCGATCGGACATAATTTTGCGCGGATCACGATCAGCAGTGCGAGACAGCAGCTGGAGCTTAAGGTGATCGCCAGAAGATATTGTATGTCTGATGAGGAGCGGCGCCGGCAGATCCAGCAGCAGAAGGATGTCTGGAATTTGTACCGGAGTTTTCTGTATTATCAGGCGGGGAAAATGTCACGGAAGGATTTTATTGCGTCCGCAGAAAAAAGCGTCAATAGTCTGGATCAGCCGGATCAGACAGGGAGCAGATATCAATGGCTGGTGCGTGTATTCCGGATTTATCTGGCATTGCAGACCCATAAGGAGGAAGCCTTTCATCTGGAAATGACACAACTGGAGGAGAGGCTGTTAGAAATACGGGAGCAGGAGCCTTTATTATATTGTGCCTATTATTATCTGATGTATTTGTGGAAACCGGAGGCGGCAGAACGGGCGGGGGCATTATCCAGAGTCAGGGAATGTTATCAGAACGGTCACAGTCATTGGCTGATCCTTTGGTTTTTGCTGCAGATGGATGACAGCTATCAGATATCCGTCAAGCGGCAGGAGGCAATACTGCAGCAGATCGAGGCAGGCTGTCACAGTCCCCTTTTATATCTGGAGCTTTGCCGGTTGTACAATAATACACCGGAGCTGGTGCTGGAGCTGACGGAGGCGAAGGCGCAGGCACTTCACTGGGGGCTTTCCAACCGGATCCTGGAGGAGGAGCTGCAGTTTCGTTATGCGTATCTGATCAGCAGGACCAGGGATTTTACCGGTGTTATGATGGGGGATCTGTACCGGATGTATGAGGCGCGTCCTTCGGATGATCTGCTGACGATGATCTGCCAGCTTCTGATGCGGGAACGACGGGTTTCGCCAGAGGATGTAAAGTGGTACCGGCTGGGGATCGAACATAATTTAAAGATTACAGACCTCTATGAAAATTATATTTATGCACTGGAAGAAACACCTGACATGGTGCTTCCAAACCGTGTTTTACTGTATTTTTCATATAACAACCAGCTCAATGCCACCAAAAAGGCGATGCTTTATGCCTATGTGATCCGCCATAAGGATCGCGATCAGACAATGTATGACAGCTATAAGGCATCCATGGAGAAGTTTGCATTGGAGCAGCTGGAACAGGGGCGTGTGAATGATGATCTGTCGGTGATCTATGAGGAGTTTATCCGGGAAGATATGATCAATGAGCAGATTGCATCAGCTTTGCCGTCGATTCTTTTTGCCAGAGAAATCCGGTGCAGTGATCCACGGATCGCCGGTGTGGTTGTCCGCCACCGGGAACTGCAGCAGGAGGAGACGGCAGCATTTGTTAAGGGAAAGGCAATGATATCTGTTTTTACTCCGGAACCGCAGATCTTTCTGACGGACCGGGAGGGACGCAGATATGCTTCTTCCATTGGTTATACGGTGCATCGGATGGTACATCTGGATCATCTGGTAGAAAAGTGCCTGCCTTTTGTGGGAGACAATGTCCGTGTACTTTTGTATTTGTATCAGAGGGTGGTACAGGAGAACCGCTCCGGAGAGGATATATCACAGCTTCGCCGGCGGGTTCTGGGGATTGCCGGGCTGGACAGCCATTTCCGAAAATCGTTGTTTGCCATACAAATGCAATATTATTTTGATAATTTCCAGGGAGAGCTTCTGGACACAGAGCTGGAGCATATGGATTGGGAAAATATCCTGCCGCGGGACAGAAGCCGGTTCATGGAATATTGTGCGGTACGTCATAGATATGAGAAGGGAATGGAAGGACTTCTGCTTTTTGGCTGGAATGGCATAGATCCCAAAAAGCTTCTGAAGATCGCCGGACATGCTTTTGTGGCGGCTGAGGAAGATAAGACGCTGACAAAGCTGGCATGGCATATTTTTAAAGGTGGAGAGTTTGACAAACCGCTGCTGGTATATTTGTGCGATCATTATTCCGGTACGATCCCGGAGATGGTGAAGCTGTGGACCGCATGCCGGGAGTTTGGAATTGACATACAGATTTTGTCAGAACGGCTGTTGGCACAGATCCTGTTTACGGATCAGATGGTTCCGGAGGCTTACCCGGTGTTTTTCTATTATGAGGAACAGGGCTTCAATAAAAAGCTGATCCGGGCTTTTCTGAAAAGGACGGCATACCGTTATCTGGTGCATGGAGACAAGCTTCCGGATGAGATCTTTGAATCCTTTTACCAGCATGTGCAGGTGGAAGAGAACCGGCCATGTCTGCTGGCGGTTTTGAAGCATTTGTCCGGAAGGGGCATGCTGACGGGAGGCGAGGCGGTATTTGTAGATTATAATCTGCACCAGCTCTATGAAAAGGATATTGTGCTTCCGTATTTTCAGGCTTTTAAGGATAAACTGTCTTTGCCTGATACGCTTCTCAAGGAGCAGTATGTGGATTATACCGCTGATCCCGAGCATGATGTTAAAATTCGATACACATATATTGTAGATGACCAGAGGCAGGCTCCGGTGACAGAGACAATGCGGAATGTATTTGAGGGAATCCGGGTCAGAGGGTTTATTCTGTTTCAGGATGAGACGGTAGAGTATGAGATCATAGAAACAGATGCGGAAGGTCACGAGAAGAAAACAGAGCCGGCCCGTCTGGTTTATATCGATCAGATGGGAGGTATGGAAGGAGTCAGCGGCTATCAGATGCTGAACAAAATGCTGATGAAGCAGCGGGGCGGTGAGGATGCATTGCTGGACCAGATGCAGGAGTACGCAGAAAAAAGAGCGATCGTTAATTTTTTGATGAAACCGGATGATGGAGGCATAGAAAAAAATGACCGAGGATAGAAAAGTATTGGTGGGAGTTGATCTGTGTGATGACATGACGCAGATTTCCTGCTATCGCCGGGACCTGGATAAGGTAATCCCGGTGGGACGGCTGGTGGGCAGAGAGAGAGAGTATGAGTGCCCGACAGTATTGTCCTATCAGCCGGTCAAAAAAGAGTGGCTGTTTGGTACGGAGGCATTGCTGGCGGCAGAACGGGAGGAAGTGTACCTGTTTCGGGACATACTAAAACAGATATCCCGGCACAATAAAGTTACTTCCGGCGATATGGAGTTAGAGCCGGTGGATACCATGGTGCGCTATTTTGTTAAGATATTAAGCTGTCTGAAGGAGTATTTTCCCAGCGAGACGATCCGTAAGCTTGTGATATCGGTGTCCGAAAAAACGGACAATCTGGTGAATGCGGTCAAAGGAGCATTAAATCAGATCGGGATCGGAGAAGACCGTTTTGTGATACAGCTCCATCAGCAGAGTTATATGTATTATGCCCTGAGCCAGAAAAAGGAATTATGGCTGGGGGATGTAGCATTATTTGAGTTTGGACGGGATGGATTATTCTATTCCCAGATTCATATTGACCGGAGAAATATTCCGTATATCGTGGGGGTCAAGCGGATGGATCTGAGCCAGAGCCTCAACTGGGATATGATGGAACACGACAGCAGCTTCAAGATGGAGTATGCTTTTGTGAACCTCGCCAATACCCAGATGCATAAGCAGATGATATCGACGATTTATGTGACGGGAGAGGGCTTTCAGGGAGAATGGGCCAACACGGCATTAAGCCAGCTTTGTAATGGCAGACGTGTTTTCCGGGGAGGAAATCTGTTTACCAAGGGAGCCTGTATTGCTGCCAGGGAGCTTGCAGGGGAAGGTGTTATGGGAGACTTCCTGTTTCTGGACCAGGAAATGCTGCATACCGGTATTTCTCTGCGGGTATATTGTGATGCCAAAATGCAGGAGGTGCTTCTGGTGAAGGCCGGAGTACCGTGGAAGGATGTGGACGTCAGCGTTGATTTTATTCCGGACGGAGAGGAAGAGCTGCAGCTTACAATACAGAATGTGCTGCGGAGAGAAACGACCGTACATCTTTTGTCTCTGGAGGGTTTCGATGAAAGACCAAATAAAATGACAAGATTTACTCTGCGTCTGCGTTTTGCTGACGCGTCGCATTGTATTGTGACATTAAAGGATGATGGTTTTGGAGAGTTTTGTCCTTCCAGCAACCGGATCTGGGAGCGTTATCTCAGCTTATAAATTGCAGATTGGAGGAATTAGATGGGAAAATTAATATTATGCAGCAGTGCCATTGCGAAGCAGCCGTATTGTTTCCCGATGACGAAGACAAAAGTATATTCCATTGAGGAAGTCTGCTACTACATTAGGAATAACATCTATATGATGCAGGAGGAAGTTTTTGACAAAGCATTTGCAGACTGGATCCGTAATGAGCTTGGGATGGCGGAAACGGCAGACAAGCTGGACAAGATGAGAGAGGATCACAATAATCTCAAGGATATTGTGGTGACCCTGTGCTGCAGCTGTGATTATTATACCGAGAGGGAGATCAATGATCTGATCGCCATTATGGATCAGACCCAGAATGTGCCATTGCGGGGGCGGCAAAAGATCAAAGCGGATACTTATCTGAAAAACGGCAGTCTGGAGCGGGCAAAGCAGGAGTATGAACGGATTTTAAAGAGTCCGGATATGATCAATGCCTCTTCAGAGGAGTATGGAGATCTTTATTACCGGTTGGGAGCAGCGTTGGCCGGTATGGGAGAATACCGGCACGGATTTCAGGCGTTTCAGAAATCCTACGAGTATGCAAAGACACAGAAAGCGTTGGAATCCTGTCTGTATTGTCTGAAGCTGGGAGGCATGCCGGAGGAATACGAAAAGGCTGCGATAGAAATGGGTGTCACCAGGGAACAGCAGACTTTTATGGATGCCCAGTACGAGGAGGCACTTCGTCAGAGTGTGGACAGCAGGGAATGTAAGATGGTCCGGCGTATCCGCAGGATGAAGGAGCAGGGAGATCCTTCTTATGAGAAAGTAGCGAAGGAGCTGATCTTTCAGTGGAAGACAGAATACCGCAAAAGCATGCTTCCATAAATAAAAATCCCATAAAAGAAAGGGGCGGCACAGATGGCTTTTTGGAACCGGATCAGAAGACGAAAGGAAAAACAAAAACAACAGGAAACGACGGAAATACTTTCTCAGGACAAGGCAGGGCTGGTGGACGATGCAAAGGTGCCGGATGCGGCAGATGAAGAGCCGGTCAGATTATCTCAGGAGGAGTTAGCGGCAGAGCATATTATTCCGAGGGGAAAGGCAGAACAGAAGCGGTATATCCATGACTGCTGCGAGTCGGTGAAGGACTGTGATAAACAGATCAGCATTGCGAAGGCGGAATATGCCCAGGTGACAGAATATCTCACAGATATCCAGAAGATCGACCGGATCGCCGGGGAGGACAGAGAGTCTCTTCTGGAACTTTGCAAAAGAATTCAGAGACTTTTGCAGGAACGTAATCAATATAAAAACAGAACATTTACGATCACGGAGCGTCAGATGCGCCGGTTTGACAGATATCAGGATGATCTGATCGATGAGATCAAAAAAATGTATCAGAATGAAATGTATCAGAAAGCGATTGACAGTGATATTCGTCATCTGGAAGCAGAAAAGGCATATATTCGGGAGAACCAGAGGGAGATCATTGAATGGCAGGATTTTTTGAAAAAGCTTGCCAGGGGGATTTCTGTGCTGATCGGATCGCTGGTCATTCTTTTTATTATTCTGTACTTTAATCTGGACAGCAATATGACCTATCCGTATATTGGGACACTGGCTCTGGCAGCTGTCGCTGCGGCTGTGATCTTTACTGAGTCCAACAAAAACAGATATGAGATCGCCGTTTCTGACAAAAAATACAATAAAGCAGTAGAGCTTTTAAACAGGACAAAGATCAAATATGTTAATAATATCAGTGTGCTGGACTACAACCGGGAAAAATTCGGCGTGAAAAATGCAGCAGATTTTGAAAATCTCTGGGGAGAATACTGTAAGACGAAGGAATACGAGAGGCGTTTCCGGGACAATACGGAGCAGCTCAGTAAAAGCAACGATTCCCTGCAGCGCCTTCTGGATAGTCATGGTGTGAATGATACGGAGGTATGGCTGGTACAGACTTATGCGATCCTGGATGACAGGGAGATGGTAGAGATCCGTCACGATCTCAACCAGAGACGTCAGAAGCTTCGGGAGCAGATCAAGTATAATACAGATACCAAAGAGGATTATGAGCAGCATATCCGTAAGGTTGTGGAGGAAAGTGAATTTGGTCAGGAAATCTTAAAAGAAGTGCTTGACAAATAAAAAAGCATATGGTAACATTCTTTGTGTTGTGCTGAAATCACAACAGATAAATAACAACAAAGCAGAGAAATCCACTCTCACCTTAGCACAGGAAGTGACTCGGGTTAAATAATGACATCAATCACCGGAACGTGGTTTTGATAGGATCAGTGGATAATGCTTTGCTTATCCACTTTTTTTAGTGTATAGGAAAATGCTCGTAGCGTAGAGGAAAGCCAACGAGAATTGCGAAGCAATTCTTGGAGGGCAAAACGCTGGTTTTGCCATTTTTTATGTATGGAGGTGCAGGAACATTAGTAAGACAGCAGTAAATGAGCAGATCAGAGACAGAGAGATTCGTCTGATCGGCGAGGACGGGGAACAGTTAGGAATTATGTCGGCAAGAGATGCCATGAAGCTTGCAAGAGAAGCAGATCTTGATCTGGTCAAGATTGCACCAAATGCAAAGCCTCCGGTGTGCAAGATCGTTGATTACGGAAAATACCGTTACGAGCTGGCACGTCGTGAGAAAGAGGCAAAGAAAAAGCAGAGAACAATGGAAGTAAAAGAGATCCGTTTGTCTCCAAACATTGATGTAAACGACCTGAACACAAAAGCAAATCAGGCGAGAAAATTCCTGAGCAAGGGTGATCGTGTGAAGGTATCCCTTCGTTTCCGTGGTCGTGAGCTTGCACATATCAATTATAGCAAACAGATTCTGGACAGCTTTTATGAGAAGCTGGAGGATATTGCTGTTGTGGATAAGCCTGCCAAGATGGAAGGTCGTACCATGGTAATGTTCTTATCAGAGAAGAGGCAGTAAAGATTGGCTGACCGGTTATTCGGTGAGCAAGGCTTTCAAGGCGGTGTACTGCCGATGCAGATACGCCAGATTATAAATATTATGCAAATAAGGAGGAAACTATCATGCCAAAAATGAAAACAAAGCGCGCAGCTGCAAAGCGTTTCAAAACTACAGGAACAGGAAAGCTCATGAAGATGAAGGCTTACAAGAGCCACATCCTGAATAAGAAGTCAACAAAGAGAAAGAGAAACCTGAGAAAAGCTGTAGAGGTAGATGCAACAAACGCAAAGATGATGAAGCGCATTTTACCATATTCTAAATAATTTAAGGAGGAAAGACAAATGGCACGTATTAAAGGCGGATTAAATGCAAAGAAGAAACACAATAGAGTTTTAAAGCTTGCAAAGGGATATAGAGGAGCAAGATCTAAGCAGTATAGAGTAGCAAAGCAGTCTGTAATGAGAGCCCTGACTTCCTCTTTCGCAGGTAGAAAAGAGAAGAAGAGACAGTTCAGACGTCTCTGGATCGCTCGTATCAACGCAGCAGCAAGACTTAACGGTCTTTCATACAGCAAGTTCATGTATGGTCTGAAGCTGGCTCAGATCGACATCAACAGAAAGATGCTTTCTGAGATGGCTATCTCTGATCCTGAGGGATTCGCTTCTCTCGTTGAGGTTGCTAAGAGCAAGCTTGCATAATTTGAAATATATGATGCTTATACAGGAAGAGTCCTTCGGGGCTCTTTTTGTCCTATATAATAAATGTAGAAAGGATACGAGATGGTATTTAGTTCTGCAATATTTTTATTTATATTTCTTCCGGTTGTATTTCTGGGGAATCTGCTGATTCGTCCTCTTTGGGCAAAAAATTTATTTCTGACTGCGGCGAGTCTTGTTTTTTATGCTTTTGGGGAACCGGTATATGCTTTTCTTATGATCGCATCGGCTGCGATGAATTATGGATTTGGCAGAGGGCTGGCAGCGACAGAGAGACAGGGGATCCGGCGTTTTCTGCTGGTGGTTTCTGTACTTTGCGATCTGGTCATTCTGGGGACATTTAAGTATGCCGGATTTCTGGTGGAAAATATCAATCATATTGCCGGATCACACTTAAATGTACCGGAGATTGCGCTTCCGGTGGGCATTTCATTTTTTACCTTTCAGGCGATGTCCTATGTGATTGATGTGTACCGAAATCGGGACATGTGCCAGAAAAGCTTTATGAAGGTGCTGCTTTACATATCTTTTTTTCCGCAGCTTATCGCCGGGCCTATCGTGCGTTGGGGAGAGATTGAAACACAGCTTGATCACCGGGCTGTTACGACAGATGGTGTGGCGGAGGGCATCTGCCGTTTTGTGAAGGGACTTGCCAAAAAGCTTTTGCTTGCCAATGGGCTGGGGCAGATCGCAGATCAGGTGTTTGGCCTGAATATTGGACAGTACAGTATGGCGGTGGCATGGCTGGGAGCCATATGCTACGCGCTGCAGATTTTTTATGATTTTAGCGGATATTCGGATATGGCGATCGGTCTGGCATCCATGTTCGGATTTCATTTTCAGGAAAATTTCGATCACCCATACAGTGCGGAAAGTATTCACGGATTCTGGAGGAGATGGCATATCTCATTGTCATCATGGTTTAAGGAATATGTCTATATTCCGCTGGGAGGCAATCGAAAAGGAAAGCTCCGGACAGAGGTGAATAAGCTGATCGTTTTTTTTCTGACAGGCATCTGGCATGGTGCAAACTGGACCTTTGTGATCTGGGGCATGATCCATGGTATTATGAATGTGCTGGAGGATACGATCCTGCCAATCCGTAAATGCCGTTTTAAGTGGATCGGAAATCTTTATACATGGATCATTGCCGTGACAGCATTTGTAATGTTCAGGGCAGACACCGCCGTATATGGATGGCAGATGATACGGACGATGTTTGGCAATTTTTCATGGGACATGTTATCAAGACAGTTTATTCTGGAGCGGCTGGACGGTTATACCATGACTCTGCTCGCCGCCGGCATTTTATTTTCTTATCCGGTGACGGGAGTGCTTGCACGGAAGACATTAAAATGGCGGGAAGCTCATAGTGAAGTCTGGGAAAATCTGCGTTATGTGGGAGTGCTTTTGCTGTTTTTCCTTTGTGTCTGCAGTCTGGCGTCTGCCGCTTATAATCCGTTTATTTATTTTCGTTTTTAATAATGTATCCGGCGGACCGGAGCCTGGAATCATCTCCGGGATGCAGAGAAAAGGAGCCATGAATGAAAAAAAGAATATTTATTGCTGTATTTTTTATCATTTTATTGATCCCGTTTGTGGGAATGAGTGTATATCATGCGGATCTGAGCATTGAGAAAAAACACGAGGAAGCGTTACCTTCGCTGATACGGAATGGCAGGATCAATACAGGATTCTTTCAGGGCATTACCGATTATGTGGCAGATCATTTTGCATTCCGTCAGGAAATGATTACGGCAGATGCCCGGATCAAAGCCGGGATCTTTCACAGCTCCGCCAATGATAAGGTGATCGTGGGAAAGAATGGCTGGCTGTTTTTTCAGGAGACTATGAATGATTATCAGAAGAGGAATCTTTTGTCGGATCGGGAAATCCATAATTGTGCCACAGTGGTGCGCCTGATCGGACAGGGGGTAGAGCTGCAGGGGGCAGAGTTTGCATTTACTGTAGCACCCAATAAAAATACCCTTTATGGAAAATATATGCCGGATCGTTTTCAGACGGGAAGCGGCGAGGGCAATCTGGAGCATCTGATCCGGGAGATGAAAGCGCAGAAGGTTCATTATGTGGATCTGCAGACGCCTCTTCGGAAGGAACAGAAACAGGTGTACCATAAATTGGACACACATTGGAATAATCTGGGAGCTTCGATCGCCTGTGGAACATTACTGGGTTATTTTGGGAAAGATCATATCCATTATGAAAATGAGTCATATACCCGGAAGAAAAATTTTTCCGGAGATCTTCAGGGAATGCTTTTTCCGAAAAGCAGCAGGAAGGACTGGAATGTGACCTACGACCGTTCATGGACGTATGAATATGTCAATGATGTCACATCCACCGAGCAGATGGAGATTCAGACAGAAAATCAGACGCAAAGGGATGATCAGAAGAATGCAGTGAAAGAGAAACCGAAAAAGCAAAAGAAGCATAAAAGTCTGGTGATGTACCGTGATTCCTTTGGAAATGCACTGGTTCCTTTTATGGCACAGGAATATCAGAAGGGGTATTTTACAAAAGAGGTGCCATACGATTTAAGTCTGGTGGACGCTTATCAGGCAGATGACGTGGTGATCGAGCTAGCACAGAGGCAGATTCCGACATTGCTGGAAGGAATTCCTTATATGATGGCGCCGGGAGTGGCTTTTGATCAGGATGTGGAGGAGATCACACAGACGGAAGCGACGATGGAAACGGAAGAAGTGCCGGGGACGGATGGTGTGCTGCGGATCTCCGGAGAGACGGACAAGCAGTGGACAGACGATGATTCGGAGATTTATATCAGTATGTACGGAAAGAAGAATCTGCTGATGTATGAAGCGTTTCCGTCTGTATGTGATCCGATGGATGACAAAGCGGACCGGGCATACAGCTATGGTGCCTATATTGATACCTCTTCTATGCCGGCGGATCATTATCAGATCGAGATTATTACAAAAAAGGATGGAAGCTATTATACAACTGGATTTCTGGGGAGATATGTGGTAACATAAATAAAATAGGGTAAATATTGAAATGTGAGAGGGGATCAAAGATGAAGAGGAAAAAGATCGTGCTAGCAGGGACGATTGTCTGTATGCTGTTTGGCAGTATGACGGTTCCGGCACAGACGGGAGGATCGGTATCACTTCCGGCGGTGCAGGTAAGTGCTGCAAAACGTGCAACAACAACGACGGAACAGTCTGCCACGAAGGGCAAAAAAGATACAAAGTCCCAGAAAAAAGCAAAGCAGAATAAGAAAAAGGCTAAAAAATATATTGGAAAAAAACTGAGTAGTCTTGTCAAGGCGATCGGCAAATATAAAAAGCTTTCCAAGGCGGCAAGCTGTTACTATGAAAACGAGTATGACGGTATTGCAAAATACGATGGTTTCGTGGTGTATTGTCACACCGAAAATAAGAAAACCTGGATCGTAGACAGTGTAGAATAGACAGGAGCAGCAGATGAGAGGAAATAGACAGACCAGAGACAGAAGTGTCTGGCTTGGTGTTACGGTTGCATTGGTGCTTGGGATTCTGTGTGGAGGCAGTATGGACATAAGCAGGTCTTATGCTGCTGAAGGAATCGGGAGCCGGCAGGAGGCTGTCCGGAAGAACGCAGGGGCAGCGGCATGGCATCAGGAACTTTATTACAGCTCAGGAGGGATCTTTCGAGTCTCCGGTACGGAATTGTGGAAGGGGACAGCCGGGGAGCAGACTGCAGCTCCGGTAGAAGGGTCACCGCCTGCAGAGGTGGCGGGTTCTGTGACGGAACCGGTGGGAACCGTGACACCGGCAGGAGAGACAGAGCCTCCGAAGGAATCGGTACAGCCGGGGCATACAGCCGGGCCAAAGAACAGCATAAAACCGAAGCCCACAGCAAAGCCCACAGTCACACCGGTACCGGGCAGGCTTGTCCATAAGAAATACACCACAAGGTATGTATATAAGGGCGGCAAAAAGCTGAAAAAAAGCTTTCTTACCCTGAAGAAAAAGACCTATTATTTTGACAAAAACGGAGATATGTATCACGGCTGGCTGAAACGGGGCGGAGCGTATTATTATCTTGACCGGAGTACGGGAGTGCTGGTACATCATGGTAAAGCCGATGGCATCCGGATACGCAAAGGTCAGGCTGTGCAGACAAAGCTCAGTGTCAGAAAGATAGAAACCATGCGTACGGCAGCAAGATTGCTTGGGCAGATTACGAAGCCCTCAGATACGCGGGAGCAGAAGAAAATGAAATGCTATCAATACATTATGAAATGTGATTACCGCAGATATCGTTTTCTGGAGCCGATTTATAAGAAGAAGGGCTGGGAAAGCACCTTTGCTAATGATATATTCCGGCATCACGCCGGCTGCTGTGTGTCGGAATCATCCGCACTGGCATTTCTTTTTCACGAGATTGGCTGCAAGGATGTTTATGTGTGCCATGATACCAGTCACGCCTGGGTGGAGATGAATGGCAGGGTATATGACAATCTGTTTTCCAAGGCGAAGGATTTCTGGAAGTATTATAATGCGACATATGAGAGTTTCGGGCTGCACCCGGTAGATAAACGCAAAATATAATGAGTTCTAAAGGACTCATATTAGGAGTTTCTTCGAAACTCCGTCATGCGCTGATAAAGAAAATTATTATAGATAATAAGAGAAAGGATGTAAGACAATGGCAAAAGAATTGGAAAAAAACTACAATCCTGCGGACATTGAGAAGAGAACCTATGATAAATGGCAGGAGAAAAAATATTTTCATGCGGAGGTAGATCGCAGCAAGAAACCGTTTACGATCGTTATGCCACCGCCAAATATCACGGGACAGCTCCACATGGGACATGCCCTGGATAATACACTTCAGGATATTCTGATCCGTTTTAAAAGGATGCAGGGTTATGAAGCACTCTGGGTACCGGGAACCGACCACGCATCCATTGCCACAGAGGCAAAGGTAGTGGAAAAGCTTCGGGAGCAGGGCATTTCCAAGGATGATATCGGCCGAGAGAAGTTTCTGGAACACGTTTGGGACTGGAAGAAGCAGTACGGCGGCCGTATTGTAGAACAGCTCAAAAAGATCGGCTCTTCCTGCGACTGGGACAGAGAGCGTTTCACTATGGATGAGGGATGCTCCAAGGCAGTCAAGGAAGTATTTGTGAAGCTGTACAACAAGGGACTGATCTATCGTGGAAAACGTATTATCAATTGGTGTCCTCATTGTCTGACTTCTCTTTCGGATGCAGAGGTAGAATATGAGGATCAGGCAGGAAGCTTTTGGCATCTGCGTTATAAGACCACAGACGGCACCGGCTATATTGATCTGGCAACCACACGTCCGGAGACACTTCTCGGAGATACAGCCGTTGCGGTCAATCCAAATGATGAGCGTTATAAGGATATGGTAGGGAAGATGCTGGATCTGCCGATCGTACACCGTCAGATCCCGATCATCGCAGATGATTATGTAGATATGGAGTTTGGTACCGGTGTTGTAAAGATCACACCGGCGCATGATCCGAATGACTTTGAGGTAGGAAAACGTCACAATCTGGAAGTGATCAATGTACTGACAGATGATGCAAAGATCGTAGAAGATTATCCGAAATATGCCGGCATGGATCGTTACGAGGCGAGAAAGGCTATTGTTAAGGATCTGGAGGCAGAAGGAGCTCTCTTAAAGATCGAGGATCACGAGCACAATGTAGGAACCTGCTATCGCTGTCATACAACAGTAGAGCCAAGAGTATCCCTTCAGTGGTTTGTGAAGATGGATGATCTGGCAAAGCCTGCGATCGAGGCTGTTAAGAACGGAGATACCAAGTTTGTACCACCGCATTTTGACAAGACATATTATCACTGGCTGGAGAATATCCGTGACTGGTGTATTTCCCGTCAGCTCTGGTGGGGTCATCAGATTCCGGCATTTTACTGTGATGACTGCGGAGAGATGGTTGTAACAAAGGAAAGCAGCTGCAATTGTCCAAAATGCGGGAAGCCGATGCGTCAGGATCCGGATACGCTGGATACCTGGTTCTCTTCTGCGCTGTGGCCGTTCAGTACTCTTGGCTGGCCGGACAATACGGAAGAGATGGATTATTTCTATCCAACCAGCACTCTTGTAACCGGATATGATATTATTTTCTTCTGGGTCATCCGTATGATGTTCTCCGGACTGGAGCACACCGGAAAGGTTCCATTTGATACGGTACTGATCCACGGACTGGTAAGAGACAGTCAGGGACGTAAGATGAGTAAATCCCTCGGCAATGGTATCGATCCATTGGAGGTAATTGATAAGTATGGTGCAGATGCCCTTCGTTTCACGCTTGTCACGGGAAATGCACCGGGTAATGATATGCGTTTCTACTGGGAGCGTGTGGAGGCAAGCCGTAACTTTGCCAATAAGGTATGGAATGCGTCCCGTTTCATTATGATGCATTTAGGTGACAATACCATCACAGAACCTGCATATGATGAATTGAAAGAGGCAGATAAATGGATCCTTTCCAAGGTAAATACCCTGGCGAAGGAAGTTACCGAGAATATGGAGAAGTACGAGCTGGGAGTCGCTGTACAGAAGATCAATGACTTTATCTGGACCGAGTTCTGTGACTGGTATATTGAGATCGTAAAGCCGAGACTGTTTGCAAAGGAGGAGGATCCTGCTTCTGCCAATGCAGCATTCTGGACACTCCGTACAGTGCTGATCGATTCTCTGAAGCTGCTTCATCCATATATGCCGTTTATCACAGAGGAGATATTCTGCACGATCCAGTCAGAGGAAGAGTCCATTATGATCTCTTCATGGCCGGAGTACAAGGAGCAGTGGAATAATCCGGCAGCTGAGGAAATGGCAGAGAATATCAAGAACGTTATCCGCGGTATCCGTAATATCCGTACCGAGATGAATGTAGCCAATTCCCGCAAGGCACAGGTTTATATCGTTGCAGATGACGAGACAACCTGCAAGGTGCTGGAGGGCAGCAGAGATGCCTATGAGCATATGATCTATGCTTCTGAGCTTTTCGTTCAGATGGATAAGACAGGCATCGCGGAGAATGCAGTATCTGTTGTGATTCCAAAGGCAACGATCTATATGCCGCTTGCTGATCTGGTTGATTTTGAGAAGGAAAAGGAACGCCTTACCAAGGAGAAGAAACGTTTGGAGGGAGAGCTTAAGCGTGTCAACGGTATGCTTAACAATGAGAAGTTTATGAGCAAGGCTCCGGAAAGCAAGATCGCAGAGGAAAAGGAAAAATTAGAGAAATATACAAGCATGATGACAAAGGTTGAGGAAGAGTTAAAGGCACTGGAGAAATAATGCACCGCAGATAGGTGTTTGGCCACAACAGTGGCGGACATCCCGAAAGGTAGGGTGATCTTATGGAGAAGGTGGAAAAAAATGATTTTGGAGAAGTCCAGGTAGAGATTTCTGAGGACGATATGGAGGCATATATTACTCTGACTCCGGAGAAACGTGACCAGGTATTTCAGATGGATGAATTGAAGATCCTTCTGAAAGCGGCAGGCGTGGAGTATGGTGTACTGGAGGATGTTCTGCAAAAAGCGGTGTCCGAAAAACGGTACTATGAGCAGTTTACCGTTGCCAGAGGAGAGGAACCGGTGGATGGCAAGGATGGCTGGTTTGAGTTTCTTTTTCCCATCCATGTGGATACCCGTCCCAAGATCCTAAAGGATGGCTCCGTGGATTATACTTCATGTGGCCAGGTTCCTTCTGTGGGAGAAGGACAGGAAATCGTTCATTATCATCCGGCACAGAAAGCGAAGGATGGGACGAATGTTCTGGGACAGATCCTTCCGGGACGCAATGGCAGAGATCTTGCGCGGCTGCGGGGCAAGGGATTTGAACTCTCACCGGATAATCTGGTTTATACCGCTAAACTTACCGGTAAGGCAACGTATCAAAATGATATTCTGAATATCAGCGCAGAGCTGACATTGGATGGAGATGTATCCTACACTACGACGGGAGATGTTCATTTTATTGGAGATATCAGGATCAGGGGCAATGTTCTGTCCGGGATGAAGGTGACTTCCGAAAAGGGAAGCATCATCGTGGATGGATATGTGGAGGCTGCGACATTGATTGCCGGTAAGGATGTAATCCTGAAAAACGGAATGCAGGGCAATGGGCAGGGAAAGGTTGCCGCAAAGGGAGATGTCTCCGGCAAGTTTTTTGAGCAGACATTTATTGACTGTGACGGAAATGTTGCGGCCAATGCTATAATGAATTGTCAGATTACCTGTGGACAGGATGTTAAAGTGTCCGGACGGTTTGGTGCCATTATTGGGGGAAGTGTTTCGGCACTGCACAGCATAGAAACCATGGTGGCGGGCAATATGGCACAGGTAAAAACGGAGCTTTGCGCCGGTATGGAGGATAACCTGTTTGCATTGCTGATGCAGCATGAAAAAAGCCGCAAACAGATTCAGGAGGAAGTGGAAAAGATCTTAGATGCTTTGAAAAAGATCAATAAGATATTGGAGACTTCGCCAACACCGGATCTGCAGCAAAAGAAACTAAAGCTCACCAGGGCGAAGATTGAAAAGGACACCCGTCTCAATGCGATCATGAAGCGCAAGCAGGAGACGGTAGATCAGATGAGTAAAACAAATGACGCCAGTATTACCATTTTAAAAAGAGCGAATCCGGGAACAGAGATTACAATAAATGGAAAACATGTATCTGTTCAGGACGAGATTACTGGTGTAGAATATAGAAGACGGGGTACGGGAATCGTATCCTATGGTTTGGAGTAAGTATGATGTCGATAATTGCGGCAGAAATGAATTGATGATTGAATGGAGGTAGTGTAAGATGGATTTCGAGGCAGAATTAGAAAAATTTCAGCCAAGTCTTGATATTGAACAGGCAGAGGATGCCATTTATGGAAACAGTACAACAGATGTGATGGATCTGCTCCAGAGTATTTTGGCAGATACAGGTGCAGTCACAAAGAACGCAGAATAGGGGAAGAAACATGAGATGTCCAAGATGTAATGCAGAGGTGTCTTTCAAGAAAGATCGTTGTGATAACTGTGGACAGGAGCTGCGTAATTACCGCAGGGTTCTCAGTGCGTCCAATATTTGCTATAACCGGGGTCTGGAACAGGCGAAGGTCAGAGATCTTTCCGGAGCGATCGCATCTTTGCACAAAAGCTTAAAATTTAACAAATTAAATACCAGTGCGAGAAATTTGCTGGGGCTCATTTATTTTGAAGAAGGAGAGATTGTATCGGCTCTCAGTGAGTGGGTTATCAGCAAACATTTTCAGGAGGAACATAACGAAGCAGATTATTATATCGGACTGATCCAGTCTAATCCGAATCGTCTGGAGACCTATAGCCAGATGGTAAAAAAATATAATTCTGCACTGTTCTCTGCACAGAACGGTGATGAGGATATGGCGATCATTCAGTTGAAGAAGGTGGTCAGCACTAATCCGAAATTTATCCGGGCGCATCAGCTTCTGGCACTTTTGTATATGAAGACCGGCAAGAAAGAGAACCGGGTGCGTGCGTATAAGTTGATGAAATCCATCAGCGGGGTGGATGTGACCAACACCACGACATTAGCCTATTTAAAGGAGCTGTCAGATGTTCATATTAAGGGCGAAAATGCTGCACCAAAGGCAGAGAAGCCTGCGGAACAGCCGGTGCGAAAGACATTACCAAGGGTAGACGACAATGCATATAAGCCGATCACTTTATACAAAGAGGAGAAACCATCGGTGCTTCCGTTTGTTCACGTGCTTTTGGGATTGATCGCCGGAATCGTGATCATGCAGTTTTTGATCACTCCGGCATTAAAGAAGCATTCCAGTGATAAGGAAAATAAAGCCTTTAAAACTTACAGTGAGAATCTGGCTTCCGGTGAAAGTGATGTCAGTACGTTGAAAAATGCCAACACCGAGCTGCAGAAGCAGGTGGATGAGCTGACCCAGAGATTATCGGATTATCAGAGCGGCAATCCAACTGATCTGGATGGGGTTCAGGCGGTTTATGACAATCTGATCCAGGCAATGCAGTATTATATCAATGACGATAAGCTTTCTGCCGCAAAGGCTCTGGACAAAGTAGATCCGGACAGCCTGGCGGGGGATGAGGCGAAAAAGTTTTATAAGAAGATCAAGAAAGAAACCTATTCTACGGCGTCGGAATCTTTCTTTGAACAGGGAAGAGACTGCTACAACGGACAGGGCGATTATGCCGGTCAGAAGGATTATGATAAGGCGATCAAACTGTTGAAGAAAGCATTGAAGTTTAATGCAGACAATACAGATGCTATGTATTTTCTGGGACGCTGTTATCAGCAGAAGTCTGATTTTGAAACAGCAAAGCAGTATTATGACCAGGTGGTTAATGATTATCCGGATTCAGTCCGTGTTGCGGAAGCAAAGAGCAGACTGAGAGAGATCGGCCAATAGCCAGACATAAGAGGAAATGATGGGGAGACCTGTCAGAGTGTACATGTTATTGTATCACTCTGGCAGGTCTTTTTTTGTGCCTGGGAAAATACCGGTTTTGTTTTTTAGTTTTGCAGCGGCAAGCTGCAGGTTTTGAGAAAGGAATGGTGATTATTTTGAATCAAAAGGAGCAGGAAGCAATTCATTACGAAATACAGCAAAACTGTCTGATCATCTATATCTCGCAGGATCTGGACCATCATACGGTAAATTTGCTGCGGGAGCAGTCGGACAGGCTGATCGATGCCGGTGATATCCGTCATATTATTTTTGATTTTCGGGAGAACGATTTTATGGACAGTTCGGGAATCGGACTGATCATGGGAAGGTATAAGAGAGTGATGTTCCGGGGAGGAAAGGCAGCGGTCACCAATGTAGGCAAAGAGATTGAACGGATCTTTAATCTGTCAGGCCTATTTCAGATCATTGAACGATATGCAACACCGGAGCAGGCAGTAGCGGGGCTTAACGCCAAAAAGGACAAATAAGAAAATGAAAAAATCAGATCAATGGAGGCAGAAAATGAAACTGATCATCGATAGTAATTCACAAAATGAAGCATTTGCGAGAACTGTGGTAGCAGCTTATATCACACGTCTGGATCCTACTCTGGAGGAGCTGGCAGACGTAAAGACAGCAGTATCAGAAGCAGTCACCAACAGCATTCTCCATGGATATAACAATGGAGAAGGAGAGATTGAGATCGTCTGTGAGATCAAGGGACAGGACATCATGGTGGAGATTACGGATCATGGAGTTGGTATTCCGGATATTGAAAAGGCAATGGAGCCTTTGTATACCACAAAGCCGGAGTGGGAGCGTTCCGGTATGGGCTTTGCGTTTATGGAAGCATTTATGGACGAGCTGGAGGTATATTCGGAGGTGGGAAAGGGTACCCGCGTCAAGCTCAGCAAACATATTGGGGACAGAACATGAGAGTTGACGTGGAGGGTATCAAATGGATGCGATGGAATTATTAAAAAAAGCCCGTGCCGGCGATCGTCATGCAAGAGACCAAATGGTGGAGGAAAATGTAGGGCTTGTCTGGAATATCGTGAAACGATTTAATGGAAGAGGATATGATCCGGAGGATCTGTTTCAGATCGGTTGTATCGGGCTGATCAAGGCAATCGATCATTTTAACCTGGAATTCGACGTAAAGTTTAGTACATATGCTGTTCCGATGATCATGGGGGAGATCAAGCGGTTTATGCGGGATGACGGAATGATCAAGATCAGCCGTACCATGAAGGAAAACGGTTGGAAGGTAAAGCTGGCAGCGCAGCGGCTGGGGCAGGAGCTGGGGCGTCAGGCAACGGTGGATGAGATTGCGGCGGCAACAGAGCTGGAACCGGAAGAAATTGCTGTGGCAATCGAGGCAAACCGCGATGTGGACTCCATATACCGGCCGGTATATCAGCCGGAGGGCAAGGAGATTTATCTGATCGATCAGGTGGTGGCAGGTGAAAATGCCAGTGTCGGTTATGTGTCCCGGACTGCAGTGGTACGGGGAAACTCCGGGGAAGCTGACTCCGGGGTGGATGCCGAAAAAGAAAAGGTGATCAATCATGTCCTTTTGGAGCAGCTTCTGGGCACATTGGAAGAGAAGGAACGCAGGCTGATCACACTGCGTTATTATGAGGATAAGACACAGACCCAGGTGGCAGCGGAGCTGGGGATCAGTCAGGTTCAGGTCAGCCGCCTTGAAAAAAAGATACTGTTACGGCTGCGGCAGGAGGTGCGGTAGATGTAATTTGAAATAAAGATGTATAAAATTTCCATACGCAGGGAACAATTTACTGAAAAGAGAAAGGGGAAATGCACCATGAAGAAGAAAAAAATGTGGTTTTATGTATTGGTGATCGGTGTTATGACCTTGAGTACTGTCTGTTATATTGCGATCATGCGTAATGCGAAAACAACTTATGCCAACGGCAAATTTGTAGAGCAGGAGGGGATTGACAATGAAGTCCGATATTATTTATTTAAAACTGGAACAGAATAGTCAGGTATCCCACAAAAAGGTTCTGCTTGAGGATGTGGCGGAGATTTTTACCGCAGACAATACGCTGCAAAAAGAGGTTGGAAAGCTGGTACTTTATACATTTCAGCAGGAAAAGGAACAAAAGCTTGTTTTCTCTGCCATGAAGGTGATCGCCCTGCTGCAGAAGCAGCGGCCGGAACTGCAGGTGGTAAATATCGGTGAAACGGATTTTATTGTAGAGTTTAAGGACACTCCCAAACCATCAAAATTAATAGAAGTATGCAAGGCAGTGCTGGTGAGTCTGATCATATTTTTTGGGGCAGGATTTACCATTATGACATTTAATACGGATGTCAGTGTGGGAGATGTTTTTTCGCTGTTTTATAAGCTGGTCATGGGAACGGAGCAGACCAAAGGAAGCATCATGGAAATCACTTACTGTATTGGAATCGCCATAGGGATCCTGGGTTTTTATAATCATTTTTCTGCCCGGAATGAGAGGGATGATCCGACACCTCTTCATTTGGAAATGAGAAATTATGAGCAGGAAATGAATAATGCCATGATCAAAAATGCATCGAGAGAAGGAAAGGAGATCTCATGATCTGGAAACAGGTTCTTTTGGGGGTGATCGGATTTGCAGGTGGGATCAGTGTTGCCGGCGGTGTGTTTGCGTTTATTTCTATTTTGGAGATGCTGCCAAGACTGGCAAGTAAACTTCATACGGCGAATCGGGTGTATCATCTGGAAAACTGCATTTTCTGGGGAGGATTGACCGGAGCGGTATTGACGGTATTTGAAATATCCGTTCCGTTTGGAAGTGCAATGCTGGCAGTATTTGGATTATTTACCGGAATCTTTGTGGGATGTCTGGCAATGGCACTGGCGGAGACATTAAAGGTGATCCCGGTGCTGGTACAGAGAGTGAAGCTTGCCACAGGACTGCCCTTTGTAATATTGGCAATGGCACTGGGAAAAGCAGTAGCGTGTTTTTATCAGTTGTATTTCCGGATGCAGCATTAGAAGAATGGAGGAAAGCATATGAATCAGAAAAATAGTCCTCAGATTGAGGAAGTTTTGCAGGAAAAGGACAGCGAAAAACAGAAAGAAAAATATAATGAATATGTCAGTAACATCACGCCGAAAAGCAATCGTTTCTTAAACTGTGCAAAAGCGTTTCTGGTAGGAGGTACAATCTGTCTGCTGGGGGAGGGCTTTAACAGCTTCTATCAGTACCTTGGAAATGATAAGGAACTGGCAGGACTTTACACGACATTATCATTAATTCTGCTGAGTATCATCCTGACCGGTCTTAATATTTATCAGAAGCTGGGGCAGTTTGGCGGAGCCGGAAGTATCGTTCCGATTACGGGATTTGCCAATTCGGTGGTATCCCCGGCAATTGAATTCCAGGCAGAGGGACAGGTCTTCGGCATTGGCTGCAAGATTTTTACAATTGCCGGACCGGTGATCTTGTATGGGATATTCTGCAGCTGGGTTGTAGGAGTGATCTACTGGCTGGGGAGTATTATGTAAGGATAGAAGATTAAGAAACCCATGCCGTTTATTACCGGCACAGGTTTCTTTTTTTTTCGGATAATATAATACATTTCATTTTCCATTGCCATCACCTTTTCCGGAGTAACGGCTTCGTATTCACAACGCCACATAGTACCGGTACGGCCCATGCCGGTCTGAATCTCATCGAAGATCAGTGCCACACCTGTCTCATCACAGATCTTGCGAACCTCTGTCAGATCCATCCGGAGGAATGATCACACCGGCCTCACCTTGAATTGGCTCCAGGATCACACCGGCAACCTTCTCGCCGACTGCCTGGAGATTCTCAATCGCCTTGCGGATATCCTCGGCAACACCATACTGTACATGCTGTACCATTGGAATATATGGGGTACGATATGTACTCTTACCACCCATAGAGATGGCACTTATTGATTTACCGTGGAAAGCACCAACTGTAGAAATGTACCATCTGCCGCCGGTAGTAATACGGGCAAGCTTTAAGGACATTTCAACAGACTCGGCCCCACCGTTTGTGAAGAAGCAATACTGCAGGTCTCCCGGTGTGATATCTGCAACAGCTTTTGCAAGATAACCACGGAGCGGATCAAGAAGCTCCTGTGAATGAAGTGCCTGATGATCAAGCTGTGCCTTTACCACATCCAGGATCTCCGGATTTCTGTGCCCTAATAAATTCCTCCTTTTTGGAAAAAATAAAGACGTATCCGCTGAAATCAGTTCGTCATTTTAAGGGGTGAAATACGAATGAATTTCAGCAAATACGCCTTTGTATTTTATAAGGCGGAAAATGGCATGATCTGCAAAAAACGATGTGAAAATAATGACGTCCGGTCGATAAGATAATGCAGTTGGATCAAGACGGGCGATGCTTGAAAGGTGTGGTGAATAATGGAAAAAAATCAGTTTTTAATATATAATGATCTGATCAATCATCTTTATGATTGTACTACCATAGAGAAATTGAAAACAGAATTTATGTTATGCTAAAATCAGCGAAAACAGATTGATGACAGAAATGATTTACTGATTAAAAAATCAGATTGATGATAGAAAATTTTGATGAAATATTTATGATTGGAGGAAAAAATATGTGTACAGCAGCAACTTACCGGACAAAGGATTTTTATATTGGAAGAACTTTGGATTATGAATTTTCTTATGGGGATGAGATTACGATAACCCCGCGTCATTATCCGTTTCCGTTTCGTCATATGGGGTTAAGGGAAAACCATTATGCTATGATCGGAATGGCACATGTGGCAGCAGATTATCCACTATATTATGATGCGGTTAATGAAAAGGGCATTGGAATGGCCGGGTTAAATTTCGTTGGAAATGCAGCATATCAGTCCGTAAAACCGGACAGAGAAAACGTGGCACAGTTTGAATTTATTCCATGGGTATTATCCCAGTGTGCTTCTATGACAGAAGTGCGGGAGTTATTATCCCGTATGAATCTCACCGGAACACCGTTTAGCGAACAACTACCGGCTGCCGGGCTTCATTGGATCATTGCCGATGCCAGTGACTGCATTACCGTAGAATCCATGGCAGACGGTCTCCGGATTCATGACAATCCGGTGGGAATCCTGACGAACAATCCGCCATTTGAGACGCAGATGTTCCAGCTCAGTAATTATATGAGCCTGTCCCCGAAGCAGCCACAGAATACATTTGCTCCGGAGCTGTCCCTTGGCACTTACAGCCGTGGCATGGGCACCATAGGACTGCCGGGAGATCTCTCCTCTGCTTCCCGGTTTGTGCGGGCTGCTTTCGTAAAAGCAAATTCCATTTCCGGTGACAGTGAAGCAGAAAGTGTCAGTCAGTTTTTCCATATCCTGGGATCTGTAGACCAGCCGAGAGGCTGCTGTGATGTGGGAGAGGGAAAGTATGAGATTACGTTGTATACCTCCTGCTGTAATGCAACCAGAGGAATCTATTATTACACGACTTATGAAAATCATCAGATCACGGCGGTGGATATGCACCGGGTGGAGTTGGATGGAAGGGAATTGATCCGATATGAAGTGATTCAGGGAGAGCAGATCCGGTGGGAGAATTAATAGGAAACATATGGCAGAAAATATGTTCGGAAGAAGAGAAAATCTATGCGAATGGGCAAAGTACAGGGATTTTCTCTTCTTTATTTTTTCGTTTGTAGTACTGTTTAATGGACTATGTGTGTGATATAATGGAAATACAGTTGGAGAAATAGCAAACGCATTACAGAAGGGAAAATTATTATGGATGATTGCATGGACTTTGATGGAAATGGAACAGTAGATCCGGCAGAAGAGTTTTGGGGAGAGGAGATGCTTTGTGGCAGCAGGGAGGAACACAATGCTCTTTTTGGCGATGACGGAGACTTTGGTGGAATTGAATGGGAGGATCATGATGATTTCGACGAAGATTCGGAGGAGGACAGCGATTTTGAGTTAGAATCGGCCGGACTTTTCCGGGAGGATTTAGAGTTTATGGACGAGGATGAAAGGAGAGAGGTGCTGGAAGAGGCTGGACTGGATCCGGAGGAGTTTGAGTTTTGATGGTGGGAGTGAGAGTGGTGGATAGCAGCCAATGATACATTTTCATTGGCTGAATCATTTACAAGGAGTAGGATTGCTGGAAGAAAACATGAAGGATATATATTTTACGATTACAGGCTGTAATCATTATTTTGGTCAGGAATTTATGAAAAAAGGCATGAAAGTTACATTAGTCAAAGAGCCGGACAATAAATTTGACAAAGAGGCGATTCGTGTAGAAATGAAGGGACTGGGGAAATGTGGATATGTAGCAAACAGTCCGCAGACGGTGATGGGAAAATCTATGAGTGCAGGGAGGCTATATGATAGAATCGGTGATAAAGCGAAGGGAAAGATTATGTATGTAATGGAATGTGGTATTGTGTGTAAAATATTAGTAGAAACTTTAGAGAAAAAATAATTGATATAGAATTTTAGATTTGGTATAATGAATTTACTTTCTTATAACATATATAATCGGGATAAAAAAATAAGCCATAATGGCTTATTTAAATAAATGCACACACTGTGCAACCGATATACGGCGATTTCGTTGCGATAACGTTATTTGAACTCGCAGTGTTAATCCATAGGGGATTGACATTGTTAGAATAGCACATATGAAGGAGAATGTCAAATGAAAAAAAGAACAATTGAGGAATATTATTTAGGACTTGATATTGGAACAAATTCTGTGGGATATGCAGTTACTGATCCGCAGTATAAAATTTTAAAATACCACGGAGAGCCAATGTGGGGATCGCATGTATTTGAGGAAGGCAGCCAGTGTGCGGAAAGACGCGGATTTAGAACGGCCAGAAGGAGATTGAACAGACGACAGCAGAGAGTACGTTTTGTTCAGGAAATATTTGCCCACGAGATTGAAAAAGTTGATAGCAGATTTTTTCTTCGCATAAAGGAAAGTGCTCTGTATCGTGAAGATGCAAACGGGAATGATCCATTTATATTGTTTAATGACAACGGATACACTGACAAAGAATATTATTTAAAATATCCAACGATACATCATCTTATCATGGATCTGATTGATGACGAAAATCCACACGATGTCCGATTGGTTTATCTTGCTGTGGCATGGCTTGTTGCACACAGAGGTCATTTTTTGAGTGATGTTGAAAAAACAAATGTAGAAAAGGTATTAGATTTTTCAACTTCGTATAATGCATTTAAGGAGATGTATCATAGTATTGGGCAGGACATACCTTGGGTTGATGAGGAGGAAACATTTAAAAATATTTTATTAAAAAAATGTGGGGTAAAGGATAAAGAAAAAGCATTTAAAGATGAATTGTTTAAAAATAATTCTAATAAAAAGACTTCTGAAGGAACAGAAGAGAATGATAAATTGGGAACAAATTCGGTCATCACTTTGCTTTCCGGAGGAACGGTTACAGCGGACAAACTTTTTGTGCAGGCTGAATTTCAGGATAAAATTAGTATTAGCTTTAAAAAGAATGAAGATGAGTTTGAACAAATTTTAACAGAATTAGACGAATATGCGGAATATTTGTTAAAGATCAGAGCTGTATATGACTGGGCTGTATTATACGAGGCATCACAGGGACAGGTCTATATTTCAAAGGCCAAAATAGAAGTGTATGAACAGCATAAAAAAGATTTAGCGGGACTCAAAGCATTTATAAGAAAATATTGCCCGGATAAATACAATGAAATTTTCCGTGATGCAGGCGATAACAATTATGTGGCGTATTCGTATAATTTTAATTCTCTGAATCTTGATGAGGGGGAAAAACGACCGAAGAGAAAAGCTTCGCAAGAAGATTTTTGCACTTATATACGAAAAATTGTAAAGGATATTAAGTGTGAAATGGAAGATAAAGAATTTTATGAGGATATGGGGAAGCGCTTGGAACTTGGAACATTCATGCCAAAACAGGTTAATACGGACAATCGTGTGATTCCGTATCAGTTATATTATTTTGAGCTTGCTCGACTTTTAGAAAAAGTATCGTCATATCTTCCATTTATCAATGAAAAGGATAGTGAAGGATATATCACGAAGGAAAAACTGCTCTCTATTATGGAGTTTCGTATCCCTTATTATGTAGGACCGTTACATAGAGATCATAAAGAGGATAATTCATTTGCCTGGATTAAGAGAAAGGCCCAAGGACGTATTTATCCATGGAATTATGAAGAAAAAATTGATCTTGATGCAAGTGAACAGGCCTTTATTGACAAAATGACAAATCAGTGTAGTTACCTGCCGGGAGAGGATGTGTTGCCGAAATATTCTCTATTATACTGCAAGTATGAGGTGTTAAATGAAATTAACAATATTAAAATAAATGGTCAAAGAATCACAGTAGATTGTAAAAAAGAAATATTCGGTCTTTTTAAAAGGAATAAAAAAGTTACCGTTAAGAGGATTAGAGATTTTTTGGTCAGCAATAACTATATGAGTGATTCAGATGAGATAACGGGGCTTGATATTTCTGTAAAATCATCTTTGAAGTCATATCATGATTTTCGAAGAATGTTGGAAAATAAAACTGTCAATGAGGAGGATGTGGAGAAAATCATTAAACGTCTTACTTATACGGAAGACAAAAAAAGAATTAATAAATATTTAGAAGAAAATTATCCTAATATTTCAGAGGAAGATAGACGTTATGTTTCAAAATTGAAATATAAGGATTTTGGAAGATTATCGGAAAAATTTTTGACGGGGATTAAGGGGGTTGTAAAGGAAACGGGAGAAATTTTAAGCGTCATACAGATTATGTGGGAAACAAATGACAACTTAATGCAGATTATTTTTTCTGATCACTATACGATTAGGGATGTGCTTGAAAGGGAAAGGGAAGATTATTATAGTGAACATCCGGCAAGTGTGGAACAGATATTATCGGATATGTATGTTTCGAATGCAGTGAAACGCCCGATTTATAGAACATTGGATATTATAGGTGATGTTACAAAAGCATGTCAGAATGCACCACGGAAGATATTTGTCGAGATGGCACGCGGAGGTGGTGAAAAGGGAAAAAGAACAGTTTCACGCCGCGATAAAATTAAGGAATTATACAAGCATATGGACAAACAGGAGGTAAGAGAAATATCAAAAGAAATCTCCGAACTTCTTGGCGAGTTGGATAAAAAGACAGACAATGAGCTGCAGAGTGAAGTATTGTTCTTATATTTTATGCAATTAGGAATATGTATGTATTCGGGAGATCCGATTGACATTACCAAACTGAAATCAGATGCATATGTCAATGTTGACCATATTTATCCTCAGGCGTATGTGAAAGATGACAGTTTGAATAATAAAGTATTGGTGAAATCGAAACTAAATGGGGAAAAGTCAGATAATTATCCAATAAACAGGGATATCCGGGATAAAATGTCATCAATTTGGAAGCACTATAGAAAAGAGGGGTTAATCTCTGAGGAAAAATATAACCGCCTAACAAGAAAAACACCATTTACAGATGAGGAAAAACAGGGATTTGTGAATCGCCAGTTAGTAGAAACAAGACAATCCACAAAGGCTGTGGCTGAAATTTTGAAAACGATGTTTCCGGAAACGGAGGTTGTATATGTAAAAGCAGGGTTGGCGTCAGAGTTTCGACATGCATTTGGAATTATTAAATCTCGTCAGATCAATGATCTGCACCATGCAAAAGACGCTTACTTAAATGTAGTATGTGGAAATGTTTATCATTCTACATTTACAAAAAAGTTTTTTCAGAATAATCTGAAGTATTCGATAAAAACAGAAACGGTATACAAGAGAAAAATTGAAGTTGATGGAAAGCTGATATGGAATGGACAAGAGTCGTTATCTTTTGTTATAAAGATGCTAGGAAAAAATAATATACATTATACCAGATATGCATTTTGCAGGAAGGGTGGATTTTTTGATCAGATGCCGGTTACAGCAAAAGAAGGACTCGTTTCGAGAAAGAAAAATCTACCATCAGAAAAATATGGTGGGTATAATAAACCAACAGCGTCCTATTTCATAATGGCAAAATATACGGAAAAGGTGAAGAAGGAAAAACAGGATATTATGATTGTACCTGTAGAGCTAATGGTGGGCGAAAAAGTACTGAATGATAAAAACTTTGCGGTTGGTTATATTCAGCAACAGATTGCACAGATTTCAAATAGGAAAATAGAAGAAATTGTTAATGTTTCGTTTCCGCTGGGATTGAGACCACTTAAGGTAAATACGAGATTTTCTTTTGATGGGTTTGAAGCATGTGTAACAGGGAAAAGTAGTGGTGGTCGACAACTTGGAATGAGTTCGTTGGAATCATTGAAAGTTTCTTTTGTAATAGAATCTTATATAAAAAAGATTGAGAATTATATTAATAAAAAAAGTGAAAACACAAAAATTATTCTTGATGAAAAATATGATGGAATTAATCGTACATTTAATATAGAATTGTACGATGAACTAACAAATAAGTTACTTAATGCATGTTATCATATCATATATGAAAAAACAGGTGACGTTCTTCTAAAGGGCAAAGAAAAATTCGAAAATTTATCTATTGATGCACAATGTCAGACTTTGATGAACATAATAGATGTATTAAAAACTGGAAGAAATGGAGGATGCAATTTGAAAGATGTAGGAGGGGCTGTAAATGCTGCTAATTTTATAATTAATTCAAGGGTTTCAAATTGGAAAAAAGTCTATAATAGTGTAAAGATAATCGACGAATCAGCATCAGGAATTTTCCGTAAAGAATCGGAAAATATATTGGAGTGGTTATGAGTTTTCGAACAATATTAATATCAAATAGATGTAAATTAGATCTTCGTATGAATTATATGGAAGTAAGAAGTGACAAAGTTACGAAGGTATTGTTGGATGATCTTGAAGTATTAATGATAGAAAATCCAGCAGTATCGTTGACGGGATGTCTTTTGGAGGCATTAATTGACAAGAAGGTTAAAGTGATATTCTGTAATCATCAACATAATCCGTATGCGGAATTACTTCCTTGTCACGGAAGTCATGATAGTTCGAGGAAGATCAAAGTGCAGGCTGGATGGAAAGAAGAAGTGAAGGGCGTTGTTTGGACACAAATAGTGTCGGATAAGATTAGAAAACAGAGCGAACACTTAAGAGAATTGGAATATTTTTCAGAGGCTGATATGTTGTTGACGTATGTTGATGAGATTGAATATCGAGATACAAGTAACAGGGAGGGGCATGCGGCAAAGGTTTATTTTAATAAGCTATTTGGAATGAAGTTTAGTAGAAATAAAGATTGTGCAACAAACGCTGCGCTAGACTATGGGTATAGTTTGTTGCTGTCCTCCTTCAATAAGGAGATTGTAGCAAATGGTTATTTGACACAATGTGGATTGTTCCATGACAATATTTATAATCCATATAATTTAAGTTGTGATCTAATGGAACCGTTTCGGGTTATTGTTGACCGTAAAGTGAAAAAGGAAAGTTTTCAAAATTTTGAAACGGAGGAAAAACATAAGATGCTTCATATATTACAGGAAGAAGTAATGATTGCTGGGACAAAACAATATGTGTCAAATGCAATTAAAATATATGCAAAAAGTGTTTTGGATGCATTGTGTAAGGATGATATAGAGAGATTAATATTTTATGAGTTATAGATTTATGAGAGTAATTGTATTTTTTGATTTGCCGACATTAACAACTTCACAGAGAAGGACATATCGCAATTTCCGTAAATTTTTGATAACAAGCGGGTTTTATATGATGCAGGAATCGGTTTATTGTAGAATGGTACACAATCAGAGTGTAGAAAGTGGAATAAAGGCTGCTATTCGAAAAAACCGACCAGCAGAAGGGTTAGTACAGGTGTTGTCAGTTACAGAAAAGCAATTTCAAAGGATGGAATTTGTTACGGGAGAAAACAAAAATAATATCCTTGACACAGATGAAAGGTTGACGATTTTATGAAATTGGCATATTCGACATTGCAAAATATAATAGAAATTACAGATGATACAATTCATAGTATTGTTGTGGAAAATCCTGAATATTATTATCATATGGTAAAGGACTTTATGAATCAGGTGGAGGGAAAGGAAGGAGGTTGGATTGTTTCTGAAAATGACAAGCCATTGGCAGTTAACAAAAATGTTGAGATTTTGTTTGATTTTATTAGTATAAATGTGAATCAAAAAACGTTGATCACAAAAATTCTGAATGAAATGGAACAAATAGCGAATAAAGAGGAAAACATTAATGAAACGATGCAATTGTTGTCAGATATAGAAAGGTTCGTTATGTATTTGAATGAAGACTTTGATTTATCGATAACTTGTGATAAACTAACAATATCCCAACTGCTAAAGTCTGTAGGAATTAGTATCTCTGTGGAAACAGATGATTTGATAGAGGTTATTTATTCATACATGCAACTGATTAGACAGTTTATAGGAGAAAAATTATTTGTATTTGTTAATTTTCGCAGTTTTGTTTCACAAAAGCAATTTAGTGATTTTGCAATGACGATTATTGGACATGGCTATCAGGTGATTTTTTTGGAGAATAAAGAATACGATAAAATTGCGAAAGAAAGTCGTTTGATCATTGATCGGGACTTATGTGAAATATAATTTAAGATAAAATTTCCTAAGGAATAATACAGCGATATGCAGGTCGTTTTCTCGAATTTGAGGTTTGAGAGCAGTGTTAATCCATAGGGGATTGAAACAGTTATCAGCATCTAACAAGGGAGATAAAAGTTTGAGAGCAGTGTTAATCCATAGGGGATTGAAACGCTCCCCGGAAAGACCGCCCCAGACATTGGTTTGAGAGCAGTGTTAATCCATAGGGGATTGAAACCTTTCTTTATTTTGGAATTTCATTATACCAGTTTGAGAGCAGTGTTAATCCATAGGGGATTGAAACATATCTATCGAATAATGAAATGGCCTATTAGTTTGAGAGCAGTGTTAATCCATAGGGGATTGAAACACAATGGGAAATCCTACACTTGAGATTGCGTTTGAGAGCAGTGTTAATCCATAGGGGATTGAAACAATATTATATTCCGATGCTCCTACGCGTTTGTTTGAGAGCAGTGTTAATCCATAGGGGATTGAAACCATACCACTGCTTATTTAAGGAGGCCACTAGTTTGAGAGCAGTGTTAATCCATAGGGGATTGAAACATTTTGAAACCGATTCCATTCGTCTGGCAGTTTGAGAGCAGTGTTAATCCATAGGGGATTGAAACAGCGATTCCTTTTGTAAAGCCCCCATATGAGTTTGAGAGCAGTGTTAATCCATAGGGGATTGAAACCGCCCTGCAGAATTGGAGGAACAGATGGTTGTTTGAGAGCAGTGTTAATCCATAGGGGATTGAAACTGAACCTTGAAAGACAAATATAGATGCAGAGTTTGAGAGCAGTGTTAATCCATAGGGGATTGAAACAAGAAGCCCACTGAAGCAAGACTACTGATGTTTGAGAGCAGTGTTAATCCATAGGGGATTGAAACGCTCATGATTGATGTTATCGAAGAATTTACGTTTGAGAGCAGTGTTAATCCATAGGGGATTGAAACTCTACAATCACAAAACAGTCGTTCGACTTAGTTTGAGAGCAGTGTTAATCCATAGGGGATTGAAACCCATTTTGTTATAGTTTTGCATTATCGTCGTTTGAGAGCAGTGTTAATCCATAGGGGATTGAAACAGGAGATTATTTTTTTACAACTAAAGTTCGTTTGAGAGCAGTGTTAATCCATAGGGGATTGAAACGTTATTGTTCCGGTTGGCGTAGGCATTATGTTTGAGAGCAGTGTTAATCCATAGGGGATTGAAACTTCTCGTTCTTCGGGTGACGTTGATATCGTGTTTGAGAGCAGTGTTAATCCATAGGGGATTGAAACTGCAAGTGTTCCAGTATCGAAACGTGCAGGTTTGAGAGCAGTGTTAATCCATAGGGGATTGAAACATAAGATCTGCCTTTAGAATCCTGCTCATAGTTTGAGAGCAGTGTTAATCCATAGGGGATTGAAACTAAAAACGGTAACTTCTTAATAACAAACTCGTTTGAGAGCAGTGTTAATCCATAGGGGATTGAAACCTTGTGCCGGATGTTGCGTTTGAAACTTTGGTTTGAGAGCAGTGTTAATCCATAGGGGATTGAAACGAAGAGTGTTATTTTTGAGAAATATCAAGAGTTTGAGAGCAGTGTTAATCCATAGGGGATTGAAACGACCACATCAACTTGATGCAACATTTCTTGTTTGAGAGCAGTGTTAATCCATAGGGGATTGAAACCTTGCAGTCCTCAAGGATAAGTTATCAAATGTTTGAGAGCAGTGTTAATCCATAGGGGATTGAAACTTACAAAAGGTATGGTTGAAAGTCTGACTGTTTGAGAGCAGTGTTAATCCATAGGGGATTGAAACGCGCGCCATCATCTGAGCTGTTTCGCCTTGTTTGAGAGCAGTGTTAATCCATAGGGGATTGAAACGACAGACTGTGCCAATTATAGAGAAGTGGAGTTTGAGAGCAGTGTTAATCCATAGGGGATTGAAACTGAGGGGTGAATGGCATGACTGAGGAAAAGTTTGAGAGCAGTGTTAATCCATAGGGGATTGAAACTACCTGCTTTATTGCCTGTGTCTTCACTCTGTTTGAGAGCAGTGTTAATCCATAGGGGATTGAAACAAAATGAATATAAACGCTGTCAAGCGAGTGTTTGAGAGCAGTGTTAATCCATAGGGGATTGAAACTACAAGTATAGATTCTAGTAGCTGAATGTCGTTTGAGAGCAGTGTTAATCCATAGGGGATTGAAACAAATGCAGCGGTAGTAGATATCACGATTGCGTTTGAGAGCAGTGTTAATCCATAGGGGATTGAAACAGTAGATACCGGAGCAGACTTGAGAAGCCAGTTTGAGAGCAGTGTTAATCCATAGGGGATTGAAACGGTATTAATCAAGATACGTTCCACGATTGGGTTTGAGAGCAGTGTTAATCCATAGGGGATTGAAACCTTTTTCTGATCCGTGTAGATCGGTTTGGGTTTGAGAGCAGTGTTAATCCATAGGGGATTGAAACAAGACTGGAAAGATTAGATAAGATACCACGTTTGAGAGCAGTGTTAATCCATAGGGGATTGAAACGTTTGTTTCTGCGGTACGCTATGCGGCGCAGTTTGAGAGCAGTGTTAATCCATAGGGGATTGAAACCTTACAATAACACTCTTACGACTACTGTAGTTTGAGAGCAGTGTTAATCCATAGGGGATTGAAACCTCTTAATTAGTCTAGAGTGATTGATGATAGTTTGAGAGCAGTGTTAATCCATAGGGGATTGAAACTCAATTTTAACTTCATAACACTTACCTCCTGTTTGAGAGCAGTGTTAATCCATAGGGGATTGAAACCTCTTAATTAGTCTAGAGTGATTGATGATAGTTTGAGAGCAGTGTTAATCCATAGGGGATTGAAACTCAATTTTAACTTCATAACACTTACCTCCTGTTTGAGAGCAGTGTTAATCCATAGGGGATTGAAACCAGTTCGGTGAAGCAGATCCGGAGACAAGGTTTGAGAGCAGTGTTAATCCATAGGGGATTGAAACGATGCAGAGTCATCCAGATGACCTTGTCAAGTTTGAGAGCAGTGTTAATCCATAGGGGATTGAAACGATAAGTTTTGGAACAGAGGTGATGATTGTGTTTGAGAGCAGTGTTAATCCATAGGGGATTGAAACCTTTTCCACACCCTCAGCAATTTGCTTAAGTTTGAGAGCAGTGTTAATCCATAGGGGATTGAAACGATTTAACTGTGAGAGGAGATTACATTATGGTTTGAGAGCAGTGTTAATCCATAGGGGATTGAAACCACCGAAATCGGCGTAGCTGTCATAGAGCTGTTTGAGAGCAGTGTTAATCCATAGGGGATTGAAACGGACGGCATACAGCAGGAGTTACCGTACAAGTTTGAGAGAAGTGTTAATCCATAGGGGATTGAAACAGGGGGTGAGATTATGCTGGAATGGTTTCTGTTTGAGAGCAGTGTTAATCCATAGGGGATTGAAACTCCACAGGGATATAATGCTCCATCGTTCCGGTTTGAGAGCAGTGTTAATCCATAGGGGATTGAAACAAGTAAGAGAAAGGCAGGTGTTTCCAATGGCAAAATCCCCCAATCAAAAATTGAAACTCCTATATCTTATGAAGATTTTTCAAGAAAAGACGGATGACAATCATGGTCTCCGGGCTGTGGATCTGATAGAAGAGCTTCGCCAGTACGGTATAGAGGTAGAGAGAAAAAGTCTGTATTCAGATATAGAAGCATTGCAGATATTTGGATTGGACATTAATAAAATTCAAAAAAACCGGACATTTTATTATTATATGGGACAGCGGGAGCTGGAGTTTGCTGAGTTAAAACTTTTGGTGGATGCGGTACAGTCGTCAAAGTTTATTACGGTCAAAAAGTCGCGCCAGTTAATAAAAAAGCTGGAGCATTTAGTCAGTATACATGATGCCAAAAAGCTTCATCGGCAGGTGTATGTACAGAGCCGTGTGAAGACGAGAAATGAACAGATATTTTATAATGTGGATAAGGTATATAATGCGATTGATGAGAACCGGATGATTCAGTTTCAGTATTGTCAGTGGAATTTGCAGAAGGAAATGGAGCTTCGTCACAATGGTACATATTACAGGATATCACCTTGGGGACTTGTCTGGGATAATGAGAATTATTACCTGATCGGTTATGACAGTTCGTCGCAAAAGATTAAGCATTTCCGTGTGGATAAGATGCGGAATATCCGGATGATGGAACAAAAGCGGGAGGGAGAAAACGTATTTCGTCAGGTGGATGTTTCAAAATATACCAATATGCATTTTGGAATGTTTAGCGGTCAGGAGCAGACGGTAGAGCTTTTATGCCAGAATCAATCGATAGGAATTATTATGGATCGTTTTGGTACAGAAACACGGCTCTGCAAGGTGGATGAGGAACATTTTCGGGCGACAATTAATGTGGTTGTCAGCAATAACTTTTTGGGGTGGCTGATCGGACTTGGAGACGATATCAAAATTGTCGGACCGGAGAATGTATCGCAAATGATGCAGGAAAGAGTGCGGTCATTAATGGAAATGTACGGAAAGGAACCCTCATAAAAGATTAGAATTATTATTTGACATTTCCGAAGCCTCATGTTATCCTTTGAAACAGAGTGCTGACCGGATTTTGGTACACGAAGGGGGACACCACCGCGGGTGTCTTTCTCGTGTACCTTTTTTATGTATTAGGAAAGTGCTCGAAACGTGGTGTGATGCCAACGAGAATTGCGAAGCAATTCTTGGAGGGCAAAACGCTGGTTTTGCCCTTTTTTATTGGCGGCCTACATGACAGAAAGGAGTCCGGACATGATTAAAATTAATGGACAGAAGTATGATTATCAGGAAAAGAAGCTGTTAGAGCTTTTGGAGGAGCAGGGACACCGGCCGGAAATGGTGGCGGTGGAGTTAAATGAGGAAATGGTTCCGAGAGAGAAGTTTCCGGAGACGGTTTTTCATGACGGAGATGTTGTTGAAATTGTGATGTTTATGGGAGGAGGAGCAAGATGAACAAGGATACATTTACATTAGGTGGCAGGGAATTTTCATCCCGTTTTATTCTGGGATCAGGAAAATATTCTATGGAGTTGATCAAGGCGGCTGTGGAGAATGCGCAGGCGGAGATCATTACGCTGGCAGTGCGCCGTACCAATACCCGGCAGAGTGAGAATATTCTCGATTATATTCCCGACAATGTGACACTGCTGCCGAATACTTCCGGGGCAAGGGATGCCAGGGAGGCAGTCCGCATTGCACGAATGGCAAGAGAGCTGGGCTGTGGTGATTTTGTAAAGATTGAGATTATGCGTGACAGCAAGTATTTACTGCCGGATAATGCAGAGACGGTCAAGGCGACAGAGCAGCTTGCCAAGGAGGGCTTTGTGGTGCTTCCGTATATGTATCCGGATCTGTATGCGGCAAGAGATCTGGTCAATGCCGGAGCTGCTGCTGTGATGCCGTTAGCTTCTCCGATCGGTTCTAACAAGGGATTGGCAACGAAGGAGTTTATTCAGATTCTGGTGGATGAGATTGATCTGCCGATCATAGTGGATGCCGGAATCGGCCGTCCGTCCCAGGCGTGCGAGTGCATGGAGATGGGAGCCGCTGCTGTGATGGCCAATACAGCGATTGCGACAGCCGGTGATGTGGCGGCAATGGCGGGGGCCTTTAAGGATGCCATCAACGCAGGCCGTGCGGCATATCTGGCGGGTCTTGGCAGAGTGCTGGAGCGGGGAGCTTCCGCATCGGATCCGTTGACGGGATTTTTACGCGACTAATGTAAAGAACTTCGAATAAAGAGATGAGGAGTAACAACATGGAAAATGATTTTTTTGTGGATTCGGATAAACTGAGTGAAAAGGCTCTGGAAAAAAAGCACCGTCTGGAGAATGATCCTTCCAGCCGTACGGATCATATGGCGTATATGGAGGGGATGGAGCAGATTTCTCCGGAGATCCGGGAGAAAGTGCTTTCTCAGATGGAGAGTTATGACTATTCGAAATATACTGCGGTTGACGTGCGGCGGGCTCTGCAAAATGACCGCTGCAGTGTAGAAGATTTTAAGGCACTTCTTTCTCCGGCGGCGGAACCGTTTCTGGAGGAGATGGCAGAGAAGGCAAAGCGGGAGACAAGCAAGCATTTTGGTAACACAGTATATCTGTTTACGCCGTTATACATTGCCAATTACTGTGAAAATTATTGTATATACTGTGGATTTAATTGCTACAATGACATTAACCGGAAGCGTCTGAGCGCAGATGAGATCCGTAAGGAAATGAAGATTATTGCGGATTCCGGAATCGAAGAAATTTTGATGCTCACCGGAGAGAGTCCGGTCAAAAGCGATGTGAAATATATTGGCGAGGCCTGCAAGATGGCGAAGGAATATTTCCGAAATGTTGGTCTGGAGATCTATCCGGTGAATTCGGAGGATTACCGTTATCTTCATGAATGCGGAGCAGATTATGTGACGGTATTCCAGGAGACTTATGATAGTGATAAATATGAGACCCTTCATCTGATGGGGCACAAGAGAGTATTCCCGTACCGCTTTGAGGCGCAGGAACGTGCCCTGATGGGAGGTATGCGCGGCGTCGGTTTTTCGGCACTTCTGGGGCTGGCGGATTTTCGAAAGGATGCGCTGGCATCGGCACTTCACGTTTATTATCTTCAGAGAAAATATCCTCAGGGAGAGTTTTCTCTGTCCTGTCCGAGACTGCGGCCGATCATCAATAATGATAAGATCAATCCGCTGGATGTTCATGAGAGACAGCTTTGCCAGGTGCTTTGTGCCTATCGTATTTTCCTGCCATATGTGGGCATTACGGTGTCCTCTCGCGAGGAGAAGTCGTTTCGTGACGGTATTGCCAAGATCGCGGCAACAAAGATTTCAGCAGGGGTGTCTACCGGCATTGGTGATCACGAAGAAAAATATACAGGAGAAAGTGAGGAGGATACCGGAGACGAGCAGTTTGAGATTGCGGATGGCAGAAGCTTTGACCAGATGTATCAGGATATGGAGTCAGAGGGACTGCAGCCGGTATTAAACGATTATATTTATGTGTAAGATACCACAGATCTGTATAACAAACCGCCATCTGGTGACGGGGGATTTTCTGGAACAGCTCCGCTATGTGGCTGGGCTTCATCCGGAGAAGATTATTTTGCGGGAGAAGGATCTGCCTCAGGAGCAGTATGAGATACTGGCAGAGAAGGTGATAAAGGTCTGTTACCAGGAGAAAGTTTCCTGCGTACTTCATTATTATCCAGAGGCAGCAAAGAAGCTGGGGGTGCGGGCGATTCATCTGCCAATGCCCCTGCTTCGGTCTCTGGATGACCGGGACAAGGAGTACTTTGATGAGATTGGGGCATCGACACATTCAGTAGAGGAGGCAGTTGAGGTACAAAAGCTGGGAGCAACTTATATTACTGCCGGTCATGTCTTTGCCACAGATTGCAAAAAGGGGGTACCGCCCCGTGGAACATACTTTTTGCGTCAGGTATGTGAAAGTGTGAAGATTCCGGTGTATGCTCTGGGAGGCATCTGTGATGAAAACCAGCAGATGTGCATGGATGCCGGGGCAGCCGGAGTGTGCCGGATGTCGGATTTCATGAGGCGGATTGCAAAATAAACCAAAAACATGATATTACCACATCCGCTCGCCAAGCGGACAGTGATTGTCCGTGCGGAAGGCTCTTGCTTCCACGTAGCTGCCGCATTTCCGGCAGGTACCCATATGCAGCCATTTACAATCCTTGCAGACAGACAGCCGCTTCTCATAGAGAGGAGCGGCTGTTTTTTCGTGATCCGGTATCTGCTTTTGATAGGAAAGGATCTGCTGCATAGCTGTCTGATCGGTCATCTCCCGGATCAGACAGCGGACACAGAACGGTTTAGCTGACATAACAGCAGATGCGGCATACGCTGCAGGCCGGCAGAGAGACAACCTGCAGATTGCCGTTCCATTCTTCTTCGGTTTCAAAGGCACGTACCTGATCCGGATCATCAAAGGTATTGTATGCGTGTGCCCCGGCATGCAGCATGGCGACGGATGCTTCTCCGCAGAAGGAATATTTCATCGGCAGCGCCAGCTCCACAGAGAGAGAATCTGTCAATGAGGTGTTTGCCAGTGTGATGGTCAGAAGTTTCTGACCATTCTGCTCTGTGATAGATACGGACTCTGACAAGGCGGGGATTGAGATATCGTTATATGATATGACCGGTCCATTGATCCTATTTGCTGCGTCTGCGGCATAACTTTCCACCAGAGTAGCATTCTGATGCTCTTTATACATCTGGAATACATCGTAGGTTGGTGTTTTCAGGATTTTGGTATCCTCGGTCAGGATCATTGCCTGCAGGACATTGACCACCTGGGCAATATTTGCCATAGCAATACGGTCACTGTGCTTGTTAAAAATATTCAGAGAGGCAGCGGCTACAATGGCATCCCGCATGGTGTTCTGCTGATACAGGAATCCCGGATTCGTGCCCGGCTCTACATCATACCAGGTACCCCATTCATCCACAAGCAGGTCAATATCGTGGTCTGGATCGTATTCATCCATGATTGCCAGATGCTTTTCGATAATATCCTCGATATGAAGTGCTTTGGAAATGGTAATATAATATTCTTCGTCGCTAAAGTCGGTTGCACTTCCCTTATGCTCCCAGTCGCCCGGCAGCGTATAGTAGTGGAGACTGATGCCGTTGGCATGCCAATGGTCGATACGGCTCATGAGCTCTTTCGTCCAGTTGTAGTCCTCGGCATTTGGTCCGCAGGCTACCTTGTATAATTTATTATCTCCATAGTTTTTACAAAAACATTGATAACGTTTGTATTCATTTGCATAAAAATCAGGGCTCATACTGCCGCCGCAGCCCCAGTTTTCATTGCCGATCCCGACATATTTTAAGTGCCATGGCTTTGTCCGGCCGTTTTCTTTTCGGAGATTTGTGATGGTGGAATCTCCGTCGGCAGTCATATATTCGATCCATTCGGCAGCCTCCTGTATAGTACCGCTGCCCAGATTGATGGCAATATACGGTTCACAGTCAAGCTGATCGCACAGCTCCATAAACTCATGTGTGCCGAAGCTGTTGTCCTCTACGGTGCCGCCCCAGTTGGTATTTACCATTCGGCGGCGGTTCTCCTTGGGACCGATACCGTCCCGCCAGTGGTATTCGTCGGCAAAGCAGCCGCCCGGCCAGCGGAGAACCGGCAGATGCAGCGCCCGGAGGGCTTCCACAACGTCCTTACGCATTCCTTTTACATTAGGAATATCAGAATTTTCCCCCACATAGATGCCATCGTAAATACAGCGTCCCAGATGCTCGGAAAACTGTCCGTAGATTTCCGGAGCAATGTGGCTTAAGGTTTTATCCGGGTTAATATGTAATATTGTTTTTAACAAGAGGGACTCCTTTCACGGCGATCAGATCAGTTTCATATCGGCCATTGCCTTGCGCAGGATCTCCTGATTCTGTGGCTCCATTTCGGTCAGAGGTGCGCGGAGTGTGCCAACTTCTTTGCCCATCATATTCAGAGCAGCCTTTACAGGGATTGGATTTACCTCACAGAACAGAGCATTGCAGAGTGGAATGCTGTCGATCTGCATCTTTGCTGCTGTCTTGACATCGCCCTTCAGATAGCTGGTAACCATATCGTGCATAAACTTCGGCGCAACGTTTGATACAACGGAGATTACGCCGAGTCCACCCAGAGAAAGGATTGGAACGACCTGATCATCATTTCCGGAGTAAAGTTCAATATTGCCGTCACACAGATTCATAATCTTTGCCACGTTGCTGAGATCGCCGGAAGCTTCCTTAACGCCAACGATATTGTCTACGTTCTTTACCAGTGATGCGATTGTGGCCGGTGCCATAGCACATCCGGTACGGCTTGGTACATTGTAAAGGATCGCCGGAATGGAAATTTCCTTTGCAATCGTTGTGTAGTGGGCGATCAGACCATTCTGGGTTGCCTTGTTATAATATGGTGTCACAAGCAGAACACCGTCTGCTCCAGCCGCCTCTGCCTCTTTGCTAAGCTGGACAGCAGTTGCTGTACAGTTGGAACCGGTACCGGCGATCACCGGGATACGTCCCTTGACACGGTCGATCGCAAAACGGATGGTATCTATATGCTCTTCCTCCGTCATGGTAGCAGACTCACCGGTTGTACCACAGATAATGATCGCATCGGTCTGTCCGGCAATCTGTTCCTCCAGAAGTTCGTCCAGTTTATCGAAATTAATCTCGTGATTTTCCTTCATTGGTGTAATTAATGCAACGCCAGCTCCTTCAAATAATGCCATAATAATGTTACCTCCTTAATAATATAAATGAATGATTCCGGAATTCGTGACGCAAAATGCAATGGATTCCGGTAAAAACAGAAAAGAGACGGTGTTGCGCCGTCTCATAATATACACAGGTATAATACGTGATAGCGCTCCATCAAACTGATGACAGTCATGTCGTTATTCACGCCATGCCCAAGGAATATACTGTCAGGCAGAATATCCTTTCGGCACTGTTCCCTTTCCACGATCCTCCTCTGTCTCCTGGAACATCAGATCGTGTACTGATGAAGAGTGCGACCTCTATCTAAACCACAGCATACCACTATTGATATGCCTTGTCAAGCCACTGAAATAATGGTATGATGCAAGGGTTAAAGGTAGATGGCAGACAGCAGTTTTGCAAGTGTAGGCAGTCAGCTTATCAATGGAGGTTTTCATGAAGTTTGGGGAAAATGAAATATTAGAGAGGGAAAAAAGATTATTCTCCTCTGAGCATAGATTTGTCAATCGGATGCGTCTGGATGCATTGTGTTTTCAGCTGTTTCTGACGCTGGGGATCGTAGCGGTCCTGGCGGTGTGTCTGGCAGGAGCATTCCGGGGGATTGTCAACAGTGCACCGAAGGTCGGGGAAAAGCAGATCATGACCAGCTCCCGTACGACGGTTTTATATGATAAGGACGGAAATGAATTGCAGCGTCTGGACGGATCGGGCATCCGGCAGGATTATGTGAAGCTGGATCATATATCAGTGGCGGCAAGAAACGCCTTCATTGCCGCAGATGATACGGATTATTATAAGCACCATGGCGTGGATATCCGGAGCTTTTTCTATGCGTTTTATCCGGATTCCGCTTCGGCACAGTATGCCGGCAGCAGAAGGACGCTGACCCAGACGCTGATCCGTAACCAGATTTTTGTCAATGGCAATAACGGATCGGCGATGGAGCGGATCGTGCAGAAGATTCAGGAACAGTATCTGGCATTGGAGCTGGAGGCAGAAGCCGGGAAGGATAAAATACTGGAGTATTACATGAATACGCTCTATTTTGGAGGAAACCGGATTGGAATTGGTGCGGCGGCAGAGTATTATTTTGATAAGAAGCCGCAGGATCTGACTGTTTCGGAGGCGGCGGTTCTGGCAGCACTGGCTCAGGATCCGGCTTTATATGATCCGGTCGATGAGCAGAAGGCAAATATTAACAAGAGAACGGAAATCCTGAGTGTGATGCTGAGTATGGAAACGATTTCGGAGGATGAGTACGAGGATGCTCTTGGAGACAATGTTTACATGACACTCCAGACAGCCATTCAGAAGAAAAACGGTACGACCGAGGCAAAAGATTATTATGTTTCCGCAGTAATATCACAGGTAATCTCGGATTTAAAGGAGCGCGGCGGTTACAGTGCCACGCAGGCATATCATGCGGTATATCAGGGAGGTATGAAGATTTATACCTGTCTGGACGGGGAGATACAAAAGATCTGTGAGCAGGAAGTGGAGAAGCAGCTTCGTCATGAAAAAGGAAAAAGAAAACGCCAGATCTCTCTGGTTCTGATCGATCAGTCCAATGGGAAGGTCAAGGCACTGATTGGCGGCCGGTCCGGGGAGGAGCCTCAGGCCGGAGGCAATCGTGCCATTGATTATACAAGAAATCCGGGGATGATGCTGACACCGCTGTCGGTGTGGACGCCGGCGCTGGATACGGCAGGAATGACATTGGGGACGGTACAGGATGATGTTGCCTGCAGCTACACGGAGAACGGTACGACCAAAACCACAAAGGATGAGAAGGAATATCAGGGGTTTGTGACGACGCGGGAAAGCATTCTGAAAAGTCTGCAGTCCACCGCGATCCAAACCATGGAGAATTTTGGAATACAGACAGGCTATGATTATCTGAAAAAATTTGGAATTTCCAGTCTGATTGAGAAGCAGGAGGACGTGGAAGGCAAGGTGATCGGTGATCTCTCCCTGTCCATGGCAGTGGGAGATATGGTGGATGGCGTAACCAATCTGGATCTGACAGCGGCATATGCGGCTCTGGCCAATGAAGGGAAAAGTGTCAGCCCCATCTTTTATACAAAGTTAGTGGACCGGACCGGTAATATTCTTTTTAAAAACGAGCAGAAGCAGTCGCAGATCCTGCGAAAATCCACCGCTTGGCTGATGACCAATGTATTGCAGGAATATGTTGAGAATGGGGAAGGAAAAGCTGCTGATCTGAAAATAGAAAAGCTGGCTGCGGCCGGATACGGTGGGAGTTCTGCCGGTAATAAGGATCAGTGGTTTGAGGGATATACACCGTTTTATACGGCGGGAATCTGGAGCGGATATGATGATGAAAAACGGATCGCAACCGGAATATCCTGCGAGGCTTTGTGGAAACGGATCATGACACAGGTGCATGAAGTCAAGAAGATCGAGAAGGGAAGCTTTAAGATATCGGAGGATATTGTGGCGTGCAATATCTGTACAAAATGCGGTGGCCTTGCAGTGGAGGATTTATGTGATAAGGCGCTTGGCGGCAATGCCATGCGGCGGGAATATTTTTTAAACGGGACACAGCCGGTTCAAAACTGTGATTGCCATGTAAGATACCGGGTATGCAAAAAAAGCGGCAGACTTGCCACGGAGAAGTGCCCGGAAAAACAGGTTGAAGAACGGGTCTATCTGATCAAGGAAGAAACAGGAAAAACAAAAGACAGCCCATATGTGCTGTCCTCAAAATTGAAAAACAGTAAATGCAGTCTCCACAAATAAGGAGACTGCATTTTTGTTAAATTTTCTGGAAATCTACCGCTCCCTGCATCCAGATAATACCCTTGAACCGGCGGCCGATCATAGGCTCGCCCACAAGAGAATCTTTGTTGATACCGATAGTCAGAACAATATCATTGCAGGAAATTAACAGTTGATAAATTTCCTCACCCGAATATTGATTTTTGACGCAGCTCCAATTGACAATGGTGCCGAGAATCTGATAATTATCGGATTCGGAACCGTAAGGAATAAAACTTGTCTCTACGATACTGTACAGATCCTCTGTGCGGATGCGCCGGTTGATCTGCGCTGACAGATCGATCTCGTCTATGGTCAGGCTGTCGATGGCATCCTGATCTCCGGACTTTGCCATGGCAATGAGCTGGTTTCGCATTCGTGTGCGGTAAGATTTTCGCCTTTTGATCTCCTCGTTATCCTCGACCCCCAGCAGAATTTTACCCTCCAGAGCCAGTCCGGACAGATAGGTCCGGGCTTTGTGCGGGGTATTGTCGCTGCAGTCTAGCATCAGATAATCGACGGCATTCTGCAGATAAAAGATCATAGATATGCCAAGGCGGATATCGTCACACATACCGGTAAAAGCGTCAGTATCCACACGTTTATTGACGGTAATGTCAGAAACTGTGGACAGGATCGTTCCCTTCAGATATGGAAAATGATGCTCAATATGGAAAAATCCCTTTTCATCATACTCGCCCCGGACAACGATGCCGGCGTGACTGGCGAATTCTTTGGTAAATTCTGTATAAATATGATTTTTTGATAATGCAATCTTTTTGGTCTGATCCGGTTCGTTCATGATGATTCCAAGCAGCTTGTCCATGTCCTGCCTGGTATTGATATGACTAAAACCGATGGAACGTAAAAAACGATGCATTGGGATCACCCCTTTCAATAAAATATGAATCGGTATCCATTTATTCTACTACGGGATATGTGAAGAATCAAGGAAAATGTTGCTATTAAGGGGGATATCATATATAATTTAGAGAAGTATGTAGATTTTCAAAGACGTGGTGATTTAGTCGATGAAGACATGGAGGATGAATATGAGTAAAATTGCAGTAATGACAGACAGTAACAGTGGTATTACGCAGATTGAGGCAAAGGAAATGGGGATTACCGTTTTGCCGATGCCATTTATTATTGATGGGAAGACATACTATGAGGATATCAGTCTGACACAGGAGGAGTTTTATGAGAAGCTTGCGCAGAATGCGGATGTATCCACGTCGCAGCCTTCGGTGGAGGATGTATTAAAATACTGGGATAAGGCATTGGAGGATGCGGACGAACTCGTCTATATCCCAATGTCCAGCGGCTTGTCAGGTTCCTGTTCCACCGCGCAGATGCTTTCTAAGGACTATAACGGCAGAGTGCAGGTTGTAGACAACCAGCGCATTTCGGTAACGCAGCGTCAGTCGGCGGTGGATGCCATGGAGCTGGCCGGTCGTGGTATGAATGCAGCTCAGATCAAGGAGCTTCTGGAGCAGGAAAAAATGCAGTCCAGTATTTACATTATGCTGGATACATTGACCTATCTGAAAAAGGGAGGCCGTATCACTCCTGCAGCGGCGGCACTGGGAACAGCACTTCGCTTAAAGCCGGTTCTGCAGATCCAGGGAGAGAAGCTGGATGCCTTTACCATTGCCCGCACCAAAAAGCAGGGTGTGGCAAAGATGATCAATGCTATGGAGACGGATATTAAGGAGCGTTTCGGTGGCATGGAAAATATGGATCATATCCATATTGAGGTGGCACACACGGCAAATGAGGAGGCTGCGAAGGAGTTTGAGGAAGAGCTTCGGGAGCATTTCGGTGTGAAGAATGAGATTATCTGTAATCCGCTTTCCTTAAGTGTATCCTGCCATATCGGGCCGGGAGCACTGGCAGTTGCATGTTCCAAGGCAATTCCGGAATAAGACAGAATGGAGGTAGAGGGATGAATTATATTGAAGGATTAGGACAAAAGGCACAGAAGGCAAAAAAGAGTCTGGCGACAGCATCTACCGGACAAAAGAATGAAATACTGACACGGATCGCAGCGAAGCTTCTGGAAAATCAGGAGCAGATCCTGGCAGAAAACGAAAAGGATATAGCGAATGCCAGAGAGAATGGCATTTCTGAGACTATGGTGGATCGTCTGCGCCTGACACCGGAGCGGATTCAGGGGATTTCTGATGCCTGTATCCAGCTGACCAATCTGGAGGATCCGGTGGGAGAGATCATAGAGGGTTCTACGCGTCCCAATGGTATGAAGATTAGCAAGATACGTGTCCCGATGGGCGTGGTTGGGATCATTTATGAGTCACGTCCCAATGTTACAGTGGATGCGGCTTCTCTTTGTATCAAAAGCGGAAATGCAGCAATCCTGAGGGGAGGCAAGGAGGCAATCTGTTCCAATAAGGTATTGATGAATACTATGCGGGAGGCAGTTGCCCAGTGTGGTTTTCCGGAGGATATCGTGCAGCTGGTCGAGGATACTTCCAGAGAGGTGTCCACCCAGATGATGCAGGCAAACGGTCTGATCGATGTGCTGATCCCAAGAGGTGGTGCGGGCCTGATTCAGGCTGTTGTAAAAAATGCAACGCTTCCGGTGATCGAGACGGGAACCGGCAATTGCCATATTTATGTGGATGCCACAGCGGATCTGGCTATGGCAGTGAATATCACGGACAATGGTAAAACACAGCGGCCGAGCGTCTGTAATGCGCTGGAAACCTGTCTGGTGCATAAGGATGTGGCGGAGGAGTTTCTGCCAATGTTAAAGGCAAAGCTGGATGAGCATCAGGTAGAGATCCGGGGCTGTGAAAGAACAGCAGCGATTCTGGGAGACTGTGTCGTTCCGGCAACAGAGCAGGATTATGCTACAGAGTTTCTGGACTATATTATTTCTATAAAAGTCGTAGATTCTTTGGAGGAAGCCATTGCCCATGTATCCAAATATTCCACGGGGCATTCCGAGTGTATTGTGACAGAAAGCTATGCCAATGCCCGGAAGTTCCAGGAGGAAGTGGATTCGGCATGTGTCTATGTGAATTGTTCTACGAGATTTACGGACGGTGGTGAGTTTGGACTGGGAGCAGAGATCGGCATTTCCACCCAGAAGCTTCATGCGAGAGGACCGATGGGCTTAAAGGAGCTGACCACGATGAAGTATCTGATCTGCGGAGACGGACAGATCAGATAAATAACCGATTTGCGTGAGGAGGAGACATCATGAGTTTGACAGCAACACCCAATGGAGACAGAGTACAGATTGCGATTTTCGGCAGGCGAAATGCCGGGAAATCCAGCGTGATCAATGCGGTGACAGGACAGCAGCTTGCAATCGTATCGGATGTGAAGGGAACCACGACGGACCCGGTTTATAAGGCGATGGAGATATTACCGATCGGCCCGTGTATGTTTATTGATACACCGGGGCTGGATGATGAGGGGGAACTGGGCGAGAAACGTGTGGAGAAGGCAGTACAGGTGCTGAACCGCACAGATATCGCCATGCTGGTGTTAGATATTTCCAGACTCACACCGGAGGAACTGGCGCAGGGCCGGGGGATCGGCGAGAAGGAGCAGCAGATCCAGGCGATGATCGAGGAGAAGAAGCTTCCCTATGTGATCGTACTGAATCAGGAGGACAAGCTTCCTCAGGAGGAGGCAGAGAAGCGACGTCAGCAGATCATGGCAAAGAATGGAACGGTGCCGGTCTGCAATGTGAGCACTGTCCGCAAAACGGGACTGGAAAAGCTAAAGGATGCACTGATCATGCTTGCCCCGGATACGGATCTGAAATTACACATTCTCGGAGATCTGGTGGAGGAGAATGATGTGGTGGTTCTGGTGGTGCCGGTGGATTCGGCTGCACCGAAGGGACGGCTGATCATGCCCCAGCAGCAGGTGATCCGCGATATATTGGATAACCACGCAGTATCTGTGGTGACTCAGGTGCCTTCTCTGGCAATGACTCTGGATATGCTCGGAGATAAGGTAAAGATGGTTATTACGGACTCTCAGGCATTTGGAGAGGTGTCCCGGATTGTGCCCACACAGATTCCGATGACTTCTTTTTCCATTCTATTTGCCAGACATAAAGGAAATCTCCGGACTCTGGTAGAAGGCGTTACGGCGGTGGACCGGTTAAGGGACGGAGACAGGGTATTGATCGCCGAGGGATGCACTCACAGGAGACAGTGTGACGATATCGGGACAGTGAAAATTCCCCGCTGGCTGAAGGAATATACAGGGAAAGAATTACAGATCGAGACCTGCAGCGGCACCGGCTTTCCGACGGATCTGTCCTCCTATGCACTGATCATTCACTGTGGAGGCTGTACCCTTCATGAAAAGGAAATGAAACATCGGATCTTCCGGGCGCAGCAGTGTCAGGTGCCAATTGTCAATTATGGCATCTTTATTGCATATGTAAAAGGAATATTGAAGCGGAGTGTGGAGCTGTTTCCGGCGGTCTGGGAACTGCTGGAGTAGATGTATAACAAGGAGAGAATTAATGAAACTTATTGTTAATGAAATTGAGAAAAAATTTGAAGAGAAAGAAGTTCTTAAGGGAGCCTCTTTCACCTTTGAAAAGGGTAAGATATACGGACTTCTGGGACGAAATGGAGCCGGTAAAACGACACTTTTTAACTGTATCAGTCACGAGATTGATTTTGACGGTGGCTCCGTTTCTCTGGAGGAGAACGGAGAAAACAGACCTGTGAATTTTGATATGATGGGATATGCGTTTTCTACCCCGGTTCTGCCGGAGTTTCTTACCGGTTATGAGTTCATTAAATTCTTTCTTGATATTCATAAAGGCAAAATAGAAAATCCTCTGACGGTGGAGGAGTATGCACAAATGGTAGGGCTGGATCTGCCGGATCTGGACCGGCTGCTCAAGGGATATTCCCACGGCATGAAAAATAAAATGCAGATGCTTTGTCTGCTGATCAGCAAGCCGCCGATCATTCTGTTAGATGAACCGCTGACATCGCTGGATGTGGTTGCGGCTCATGAGATGAAGGAGCTTTTACTGGCAATGAAAAAAGATCATATTATAATATTGTCCACTCACATTTTGCAGCTGGCACAGGATCTGTGTGACGAGATCGTGCTGCTTCATCAGGGGAAATTGTCCGGAGTGGATGATCTGGATTGTCATGATCAGGGATTTGAGGAGCATGTAATGGAGCTTCTGAGCCGTTAGAAAGGATACAGACAGATGAATCAGATAATAAGTCAGTTTCAGTTGTTTTTTGCCCAGCAGGTGAATCAACTGATCTATACGATCATTAATTTTAAACCATTGAAGGGGCTGATCTCGGAGGAGTGGTATGCCCGCAGTGATATCAAAAAGACAATGGGAATCCTTTGCCTGATCTGGAACGGGCTCAAGGATATCCTGTGGAAGTCATTATATTTTCTGCTGGCTGTCTTTGTACCGTGTGCGATCTTACAATCGAATATCGGTTGGAGCGATCATACGATGGCATCGATGATGGTATGGATATTTTTGATCCTGAATTGTTTTATGGGCTCCTTTACCAACAGCCATATTATCACCAATGGTGACGAACAGGATTATCTGTTATTGAATCTCATGCGGATTGACGCCAAAAGCTATTATCTCACCGGTATTTTATGGGAGTATGGCAAAGCAGCCGTTTGCTGGATGATTGCATTTTTCCTGATCTTAAATCATGCATTTCCGGGACATATGGGGATTTTTGTGTGGGTGATCCTGTGCTATATCTGCTGTCGTCCGATCGGTGAGGCAGTTTCCCTGCTTCTTTGTGAGCATTATAATAAGATTCCTTATCAGGACAAAAGTAAGCAGGTGCATGGAAACTATTATCTGTACAATTGCCTGATGGTTGTTATGGCATATGGACTTTATCCTGTTCTGTATCTGGTACAGAGACAAAAGATGGTCTGGAATCCGTTGTTTGATGCAGGGGGTTTTTCTATGGGATTACAGGGGCTCCTTCTGGCGGTCATGCTGATTGCAGCCGTGGCTTCTGTGAGATATCTGCGGGCGTATCCGAAATATCTGCAGGTGGCGAGAATGCTCTGTAGTTATCAGCGCGTGATGGAGCATCAGAGGGAAGTTGACAATGTCCAGTCTCTTGACGGTAAATTAAAGGATACTATGGACGAGGATGCCGTGACGGAGCGGATCTTTCAGGATAAAAGCGGCTATGAATATCTTCATGCCATCTTTTTTGAACGTCACAAAAAGATCGTGGCAAGACCAAGCCGGATCAAGGCATGGATCGTGGAAGGATTGTTTGGTGTGACCGCAGTGGCTGTGATCGTTAGCCGTTTTATGGCATCTGCGGCACAGTTTCAGGAGATGAGTGATGGCGTCTGGAGCACGGTGAATATGCTGTTGGCGATCCTTGTATTTATTATGTATTGTTCTTCTTCCGGAGAAAAGCTGACACAGGCGATGTTCTTTCACTGTGATGCTTCTCTGCTGAAGTATGGATATTACCGGACACCGGAGGCGATCATATCCAGTTTCCGGATCCGCCTGCGTTATATGATCCGGACGGAGTGCCCGTTTATTGCGGCGTTTTGCGCAGGAGTATTTATCAATCTGATGCTTTTGGGAAGATTCCGGAATATTTTGCAGATCATAGCGATCTTATTCTGTATCGTGATGCTGTCGGTATTTTTCTCCGTGCTGTTTCTGTGTATGTATTATATTTTTCAGCCGTTTACAGAGGCAGGAAATACCACAAGTGTCGGTTATAAGATCTGTACCATAGGGATTTATCTTGTGGCGTATAGCTGTCTGCAGATCCATACACCGCCGACATACTTTGCAGCGATCATTTTGGGAGTTACCGTTGTGACTCTGGTGGCAGCACTGCTGCTGGTGTGGAAGCTGGCACCGAAGACGTTCCGGCTGAAATGATGAAGGAAAAGGTATGAAAGAGAAATCGACAACAGGAAAGGGGATTTCAATGCGTAAAAAAAAGACCTATGTATTTAATATTATATTAATGATCGTGGTTCTGGCTTTTACCTTTTATACACTTCTTCATGGAGAAGATCTGAGGGAGATTTTATCTGTTTTGAAAAAAGCGGATAAAAGCTGGCTTGTATTTGCTGCTGTGTTTGCTGTTGCATATCTGGTTCTGCAGGCAGTATCCCTGAAAGTGATCGTGCAGTCAGCAGGAACATCTATGAAGCTTAAGGATGGCGTGAAATATACTTTTATTGGGTTTCTGTTTAATGCCATTACACCGTCAGCCAGTGGAGGACAGCCTATGCAGGTGTATTATATGCGCCAGGATGGCGTGTCTGTCGGAGTTTCTTCTGTGGCACTTTTGTTCTGGACGATTATTTACAAGGTGGCATTGATGGTCATAGAAGGGATAGTGCTCCTGTTTTTCCGGGGATTTCTTCATCAGTATCTTGGTCATTATTACTGGCTTTTTGTGTTGGGAATGGCAGTCAATCTGGTGTCCATTGTTTTGTACTCTATTGTTGTTTTTTCAAAAAACGGTGTGCGGAATCTGGCACTTCTTGGCACTTGGATCTGTCATAAACTTCGGATCATACGGAACAAAAAACGGTTTATGGAGCGGCTGGATCACTCTCTGGAATTGTATCAGGAGGGGGCCGTGTATATGAGAACACACTGGGAGGTTTTCTTTGTGGTGTTGGGAATTACCGTGCTGCAGAGAATCAGCTTCTTTGCAGTGACCTGGTTTGTCTGTCTTGCTCTGGGTCAGCATGGCGCATCTCCATGGGAGATTGTGATGCTGCAGAGTTTTGTGGCAGTTTGTATTGACATTTTGCCATTGCCCGGTGGAGTTGGTGTTAATGAAGGCTTTTTCGTGACCCTGTTCAAACAGATCATGAGCAGGAGCACAGCGGTATCTGCAATGCTGTTAAGTCGTGGCGTGAATTTTTATATCCTGATGATCATTGGAGCGGTAGTGGCGGTTTATACCAGTGCCAGAAAGGTTACGGAATAGTTTCAAAGCATGGTGAGAGGGCGGTCTGCTGAGGAGCAAGGGCGGACAGCGTTAACAGGAATTGCTCAGAAGTGGGGAGTTTTATGAGTCAGTCATATCAGATAATTTATGAGGGCGGCAGTGACGAGATTGTAGAAAAGAAGTCCCGTTTTATTGCCCATGTATTTCCGGTGCATTCCGAGGAGGAGGCAGCCGGTCATATTGAACAGATCCGGAAGAAGTATTGGGATGCCAGACACAACTGTCATGCCTTTGTGATCGGACCCAACAATGAGATCAGCCGGTGCAGCGATGACGGAGAACCCTCCGGAACGGCAGGAAGGCCGATTCTGGAGGTGCTGCAGGGACAGGGGATTCATGATGTTCTTGTAGTTGTAACAAGATATTTTGGAGGTACACTTCTGGGAACCGGAGGGCTGGTGCGGGCCTATTCCCAGGCAACACAGGCGGGTCTTGCGGCGAGCCGGGTCATGACGAAGCAGCCGGGACGGAAGATAACGGTCGGGACTGATTACAATGGCATTGGAAAACTCCAATACATTGTAGGAAAACGGCAGATTCCGGTGATGGATACCCGCTATGGAGAGGCGGTGGAGATGGATGTGCTGGTGCCGGAGGAAGAGGTGCGAGCCTTAACAAAGGAGATTACCGAAGCGACTGCCGGAAAAGCAGAGCTTGACATTTCCGATGAACTGTTTTTTGCGGTTCTGGACGGACAGCCTATGATCTTTTAGAAAGGACAGATCAGATATGGATTTATTTGAATATATGAGGGAGCAATCGAAGGATGATGATGCACCCTTAGCATCCCGGATGCGTCCACGGACGCTGGACGAGGTGGTAGGACAGGAGCATATTGTGGGAAAGAACCGGCTTTTATACCGTGCGATCCAGGCAGACAAGCTGAGCTCCGTGATCTTTTACGGTCCGCCGGGAACCGGCAAGACAACACTTGCTAAGGTCATTGCCAATACTACCAGTGCCGTGTTTCGTCAGGTGAATGCCACCTCCGCAGGCAAAAAGGATATGGAAGAGGTGGTGCAGGAGGCAAAGAATCAGGCAGGCATGTATGGCAAAAAAACGATCCTGTTTGTAGATGAGATCCATCGTTTTAACAAGGGACAGCAGGATTATCTTCTTCCCTATGTGGAGGATGGTACGGTGATCCTGATCGGCGCCACCACAGAGAATCCTTATTTTGAGGTGAACAGCGCATTAATTTCCCGGTCTGTGATCTTTGAACTGAAGCCTCTCACGAAGGAGGATATCCGTCTTCTTTTATTTCGTGCCGTGGAGGACAGGGAGCGTGGCATGGGGAGCTACCGGGCTGTGCTGGAGCCGGATGCAGCGGATTTTCTGGCTGATGTAGCCAATGGAGATGCCAGAAGCGCTCTCAATGCACTGGAGCTGGGGGTTCTTTCCACAGAGCGGGGCGCAGACGATCGGATTCACATTACCATGGAGGTGGCGCAGGAATGTATCCAGAAACGAGTGCTTCGTTACGATAAATCCGGAGATAATCATTACGATACGATCTCTGCATTTATCAAAAGTATGCGGGGCTCGGATCCGGATGCCGCTATATATTATCTGGCGAGAATGCTTTATGCCGGAGAGGATGTGGCGTTTATTGCCAGACGTATTATGATCTGTGCTGCGGAGGATGTGTCCAATGCAGACCCGCAGGCGCTGGTGGTAGCAACCAGTGCAGCGCAGGCGGTGGAGCGGCTCGGCATGCCGGAGGCGCGGATCGTGCTGGCGCAGGCAGCAACCTATGTGGCATGTGCTCCGAAGAGTAACTCGGCGATCATGGCGATCGATGAGGCAATGGATCTGGTGGCACATTCGAAAACATGCCCGATTCCGGCGCACCTGCAGGATGCACATTATAAGAGTGCGGCAAAGCTGGGATATGGGATCGGATATCTGTATTCCCACGATTATCCGAATCATTATGTGGAACAGCAGTATCTGCCGGATGCTTTAAAGGACCGGACGTTTTTTCATCTGTCCGATAACGGATATGAGAAAACAATACAGGAGCATTTTAAACGGATCGGGAAGGAGATAAAATAAACCTTCCTGTAAAAGCTTATGTCTGCAGTTTAAGACTTGCGGGCTGAAAGGAGTGTAAAAGAATTATGGACAAATTAAAGAGAGTTTTTGCAATGATCGGAGTGGTTTTACTTGTATTTATGTATCTGATGACGATCATTACAGCGATCACAGCATCTGACGGTGCCCACAACTGGTTTATCGGAAGTATTATGCTGACGGTATTCGTGCCGGTGATCCTTTATGCCATCAATATGCTGATCAATATTCAGAAGAGAAACGAAGCCAATAACCGCATGCGTGAGGAAATGTATATGCGTCAGATCAAAGACGCCATGAAAGCTAAGGCGGAGCAGGAGAAAGCACAGCCGGCAGCAGCACAGGGACAGGTACAGCAGGAAGCACAGATGGCAGCAGTACAGGGACAGGCGCAGGTGGCAGCAGAGCCACAGGAGAAGGAATCGTGAGAACACCGGTTGCTGATTTTATTGACAGTTATATTGCCGGAGACGGTGTCAGAGCGCATATGCCGGGACATAAGGGAGCGGGTCCGCTGGGAATAGAAGTGAGAGATATTACAGAGATTGCCGGGGCAGATGTATTGTCGGAGTCTGTAGGGATTCTGGGAGAAAGCCAGAAGAATGCCTGTACGTTATTTGGGACAGGTGCGACCCTGTATTCCACGGAGGGCTCTTCTCTGGCGGTAAAGGCGATGCTTTACAGTGTGATGATGCACTGGAAACAAGGTGTAAAGGAAACGGAATACAGCAGGCCGTTTATCCTGGCGGCAAGGAATGTGCACCGCGCCATGCTGGACGGCTGCGCTCTGTTGGATCTGGATCTGGAATTTATCCGGAGCGGACGGGCACATGGACTCTGTTCTGCCGTGGTGACAGCGCAGGAGGTAGAAAAGAGCCTGAAAGTCTGTGGGAAGCTTCCGGCAGCCGTTTATCTGACATCGCCGGATTATCTCGGAGTGCAGAGTGACATTGCGGCGATCGCAGAGGTTTGTCACAAATACGGAACGCTGCTGGCTGTGGATAATGCTCATGGGGCGTATCTGGCATTTTTGGAGGCAAGTAAGCATCCCATTCATCTGGGGGCGGATCTTTGCTGTGATTCGGCGCATAAGACGTTACCGGTTCTGACCGGAGGAGCATATCTTCATTTGCATGAAAATGTTGTGTCCGAAATATTGGACAGTGCCAGAAAAGGTCTGACCATGTTTGGTTCCACCAGTCCCTCTTATCTGATCCTGCAGTCGTTAGATCTGTGTAATGAGTATCTGGAACGGGAGTTTCGCAGGGAGCTGGCTGAATGTGTGAAAAAGATCCGGCAGTTTAAAAAGGCGGCAGGAGACAGAGGTCTTCATATTATGGAGGGAGAACCCTTAAAGATTGTTATTGATACCGGAGCCTCCGGGTATGATGGAGAAGAAATTGCCGGAGAGCTCCGAGAGTTTGTCTATTGTACCGGAGGGAGGAAACGTTCCGGGATAGAATGTGAATTTGCAGATCACCACACGGTTGTGTTTATGATGAGTCCGCAGAATGGGCCGGAGGACTGGAACATGATGTATCGCTGGCTGGACCGGACAAGACTGCGGCATCCGGAGAAGGCATTCGCACCGGCGGAAAGACCCGGGATGGAACCTGCCATCCGGCGGATGACGATCCGGGAGGCAGTCTTTGCAGAGTCGGAAGTGATACCTGTCCGTGAGGCAGAGGGAAGGATTCTGGCGCAGGAAACGGTATCCTGCCCTCCGGCGATTCCGATTGCCGTCAGTGGTGAGGAGATTGACGGGAACATGATCCGTGTTTTTGAAGAGTATGGAATTCGGGATGTATCTGTTGTCAAGTAATGCCTTGTCATATACCCTTTGTTTTGTTATACTTAATGTATTAAGTAACTGGAAATAGGGAGTTTTAGCAAATAAAGGTATGGAGGCAAAAGGATGAAAAAGGAAAAATTCGGAACAACAAAGGACGGGAAGGAAGTAACCCGTTATACATTGGAAAATGCAAATGGAATGAAGGTATCATTTATTGATCTTGGGGCAGTGATCACCAATATCTGGGTGCCGGACCGGGACGGTCATCTGGATGATGTGGTGCATGGATATGATGATGTGGCTTCCTATGAGGTCAATGAGCCGAGCTTTGGAGCACCGGTGGGGCGATGTGCAAACCGTATCTCCGACGGCCATTTTGTGATCAATGGTGTGGAGTATAAGCTGGACCAGAATGATTCGACCAATTGTCTTCACAGTGGATATCTTCGTTTTAATTATATGATGTACGAGGCGGAGTATGAAAAAGGAGACGGGGAGCAGGTACTGACATTTTCCAGGGTAAGCCCTGACGGGGAGCAGCATTTTCCGGGAACCTTTACATACAGCATAACTTATCATCTGACAGATGACAATGAGCTGATCATTGAGTATGATGGCGTTTCAGATGCAGATACGGTTGTCAATATGACAAATCACTCTTACTTTAATCTGGGCAAGGGTGGTCACAAGGGGGAGCAGATCTTAAACCATGAGGTGAAGATTTTTGCAGACCGGTATAATCCGGTCAATGATCTTTTATATCCAACCGGAGAGTTTGCGGATGTCGAGGGGACACCGTTCGATTTCCGGGAGTTTAAGGTGATCGGTACCGATGTGGTATCGGATAAGAGCAGCCCGGATTATTTTAAAGGATATGATCATAACTTTGTGCTGGAGCATGAAAAGGGAGAGGTCATCACAGCGGCAATCTGCAGGGAACCACAGACAGGGCGCACGCTGACGGTGCTTACGGATCAGCCGGGCATTCAGATGTATACAGCACCGGAGCTTTCCGGAGAGCATGGCAAGGATGGCGTTATATACGGACCGTCCAGTGCTGTGTGTTTCGAGACACAGAATTTTCCAAATGCCATTAATACACCGGAGTTTCCTGATATTGTATTGAAGGCTGGAGAGCCGTACCGTCACTATACGGTATTCCGTTTTGGCACATATTAAAATGCAAAAGTACTTGACATACACCCATTTTTAAATTTATCATATTCTGCATAATAAAAAGGATAGGGAAGAGGACATGAATGTTTTTCGAAAACGCCTGCGGGCAGAATTTGGAAAGAAGGTATATCGCCATTTTGTGAGCTTGTGCAAAGAGGAGCTGGATCAGAAGAAGAACAAGGTTCCGGAGGAGCAGATCAAGGCGAATGAAAAAGTGGTATATAGTGAGATGTGTGAGCAACTTCAAAGCCTGACAAAAGAGGAGATTGAAAAGAAAAAAGAGCGCCTTGCAGGCACTCTTATGGATGCTTTTCGGATTGCACGTCAGTTTAGCTTTGTATTTGTGTTTTATGTGATTGCCAGTCTGATCCTGGCCGTTATGGGACTGGATGCCAGAGTAACCAATGTCAGTCTGGTTCTAATGGGGATATGTTTTTTGTATAAAGTATATGAGTTTATCTGCAACCGCTTCTGTTTTGTGGATGCATATCTGATGATGCTGTACAAAACAGCACTGGAGCAGGATAATCCATCAGATTAGTTCGAAATGCTTCATTGCTTTATAGATGCCGTCGTTTTCTACCGTATCTGTTACATAATCTACGGTATTTAAAACGGGGGCATCACTTTTTTTCATTCCGATACTTAACCCGGCATATTCCAGCATAGGCAGATCGTTTGTGCTGTCGCCGACGGCAATGGTATCCTCCAGAGGAATGTCAAAATAATCCATCAGGAACCGGATGCCGGTTGCCTTGGAATGCCCTACGGGGATGACTTCATAGAAATCGTTGCCGCGGTCAATAAAGGTAAGTTTGTCTTTATATTTGTCCATAAAACCGGACAGATCACTTTCCGGGGTGGTGCAGAGACAAAACTTATCGTAGTGAAGCCCTCTGGTTTCCGGTGGATAATCTACACAGTGATCTGGAAAAAGAGTATGGAACTCTTTGTAGAAATCTCCGATATGTGTCCTGTAAGGAACCGTGCTGTAGTAGATTGCATGCTGACCCTCTAACAGCCATTCCAGACGGTATTTGTGGAGATCCTCGTAGATTGCATCTGCCAGAGGCATTGGAATCTCGTCTGCCAACAGTGTTTCACCGTGATAGCTGATGAAGGTGCCGCAGCCGCAGACAAAGCCGTCAAAGCCAAGATCGCTGATGTTATTATGAATTTCAGCCCAGGCTCTGCCGGAGTTGATAAAGCAGAGATGGCCATTTGCCTGAAGTTCACGGATGGCCCGGATGGCACTGTCCGGCACATAGCGTTTTTCGCCCTCGGACAGGATGGTGCCGTCAATATCAAAAAAAAGAAGTTTACGCATAATGGTTTCATTCCTTTCGTATAGTCGGATAACTTATTTTCGCTGTATCAGTATAATAGAACGAAATGGATTATGCAAGAGATAGATTGTAGCAGAAAGGAAAGACAGGGTTATTGAAATGGATAAGAAATTTTTGCCGGTAACAAGAGAAGAAATGCTGGAACGGGGATGGGATCAGGTGGATTTCGTCTACGTTTGTGGAGATGCTTATGTAGATCATTCCTCCTTTGGAGCGGCGATCATTACCCGTGTGCTGGAGGCACATGGATACCGGATCGGTATGATCGCGCAGCCGGACTGGAAGGATGAAAAAAGTATACAGGTATTTGGCATGCCACGTCTGGGCTTTATGGTGTCTGCGGGCAACATGGACTCCATGGTAAATCATTATACGGTATCAAAGAAAAGGAGAAGCAGTGACGCTTACACACCGGGAGGTGTAGCCGGAAAGCGACCGGATTATGCGACTGTCGTATATTGCAATCTGATCCGCAGGGTGTACAAGCAGGTCCCGATCATTATCGGCGGGATAGAGGCAAGTCTGCGGCGGCTGGCTCATTACGATTACTGGTCAAATAGCCTGAAACATTCTATTCTTGTAGACTCTCAGGCGAATATTCTGATCTATGGTATGGGAGAGCTTGCAGTAGTGGAGGTGGCAGAGGCACTGGAAAGCGGCATAGCAGTGGAGGATATTACTTATGTGGAGGGAACGGCATACCGTACCAAAAATCTGGATGCGGTGTACGATGCTCAGATGCTGCCGTCATATGAGGAGCTTTGCCGGGATAAAAAAGTTTATGCGGAGAGCTTTTATACCCAGTATTGCAATACAGATCACTTCACGGCCAAATGCCTTGTAGAAAAATATAACGACCACCTTTATGTCGTGCAGAATCCGCCGGCAAGACCATTGACGCAGATGGAGTTAGATGATGTGTATGCATTGCCGTATATGCGTGCTTACCATCCATCCTATGAGGCGGCAGGCGGGGTGCCGGCATTGCAGGAGATCAAATTCAGCCTTACCAGTAACCGTGGCTGCTTTGGTGGCTGCAGCTTTTGTGCTCTCACCTTTCATCAGGGACGGATCTTGCAGACGAGAAGTCATGAATCCATCCTTGCCGAAGCAAAGGAAATGATAAAGGAGCCGGACTTTAAAGGGTATATTCATGATGTGGGCGGACCTACCGGCAATTTCCGTCATACCTCCTGCGGGAAACAGCTAACGCATGGTGTATGTACCAACAAGCAGTGCCTGTTTCCGAAGCCATGCAAGAATCTGATCGTGGATCATTCGGACTATCTGGCTCTTTTGAGAAAGCTCCGTGCTTTGCCGGGAGTTAAAAAGGTCTTTATCCGGTCCGGGATCCGTTTTGATTATGTGATGGAGGATAAGGATGATTCCTTTATCCGGGAGCTTTGCAAATATCATATCAGCGGACAGCTTCGTGTGGCACCGGAGCATGTGGCGGACCGGGTGCTGCACTATATGGGAAAGCCTGAAAATGCAGTGTATGAGAGCTTTGTGAAAAGATATCAGCGGGTCAACAAAATGACAGGAAAGAAACAGTTTCTGGTGCCGTATCTGATGTCCTCCCATCCGGGCTCCGGACTTTCCGAAGCGGTGGAACTGGCAGAATATCTGCGGGATCTGGGCTATATGCCGGAGCAGGTACAGGACTTTTATCCGACGCCGTCTACATTGTCCACATGTATGTACTATACCGGTCTGGATCCGAGAACCATGGAGAAGGTTTATGTGCCGGTGAATCCTCATGAAAAAGCAATGCAGCGTGCCCTGATGCAGTATCGCAACCCTCGTAACTATGATCTGGTGAAGGAAGCTCTTTTGAAGGCGGGCAGGGAGGATCTGATCGGTTTTGGACCGGAATGTCTGATCCATCCGCGGAAGGAGAAGTGGATGCAGGAAAAATGGGACAACCGTCACAGGAAAAACACCAAAAAACGATAGATTTAAGAAAAAATTAATGACCAGGATAAACTTTCGTAAGAAATATACGATATACTATATAGAGAAGGAGGTATTTTTATGGCAATTAATGGTATTAACAATCAATCAAATATTTCAAGTCTTTATAACAGTATTTTTGGTATTGGAAGCAACAGTGACAGCGGCAGCTCCTATGGGATCAGTGATTTTGCAATGATCCGCAACGGCTCTTACGGTAAGCTGATGAAGGCTTATTATGCAACGGAAAAAGCAGGAAAGACAGATTTATCAAAGACAGAAGAGGAGACCAAGGCAGATCAGACAAAGCTGGTCAATGTAAAGTCTCAGGCGGCATCCTTAAATAACAGTCTGGAAGACCTGCGGAGCAAATCTCTCTACGAGCCTGCCGGTACCGACGACAAAGGGAAAAATACATACGATCAGGACAAGATCACCAAAAGCGTTAAGGATTTTGTAGACAAGTACAATTCTTATGTGAAGTCTTCTTCTGATGTGGATTCGGTATCTATATTAAAGAAGTCTGTGAGCATGATCGGTTTCACGGCAAAAAATGCAGGCATGCTTTCCAAGATTGGTATTACGATCGGAGAGAACAACCAGCTTACGATCAATGAGGATAAGTTAAAAAATGCCAGTGTACATGATGTTTCCTCCCTGTTTCAGGGAATCGGTTCCTATGGTGACTCTGTACAGAATCTGGCGAGACAGAGTTACCAGCTTGCCAACAGTCAGGCATATCAGAGAGGCAATGGCTCCTCTTATACATATTCCGGCAGCTACTTGGCACTGGGCGGAGCCAATGGTGTGATGGACAGATATCTGTAAGGAGAGAGTCTGTGCGGAGTTTTTATGAATGACATTTGAGACACCCCCGATCCGGGAGTACAGTGATTTATGGATCGGGGGTGTTTTTGCGTACTTGCGCCAATTGATTATTATGAGTATAATTAGGGAAAATGACTTAGAGGAGGCAGAATCGTTGTATCGCTTTTATATTGGGCAGGATCAGATTGAAGAGGATCAGATCCATATTTTGGATTCCGATGTGAATCATATCAAAAACGTACTTCGTCTGGAGCCGGGGGACTGGCTGGTGGCATGTGATGGAGAGGGCACCGATTATGTGTGCCGTATTCAGTCATTGTCCCAGGAGGAGATCACACTTTCCATTGAAAAGAAGCAGGAAAGCGGAACGGAGTTAGATACCCGGATTACATTATTTCAGGGGATTCCCAAGAAGGATAAGATGGAATTTATCATTCAGAAGGCGGTGGAACTAGGAGCATACGAAATCGTCCCCGTTATGATGAAACGCTGTGTGGTCAAGCTGTCCGAGGCCAAAAAGATTCAGAAAAAGACGGAACGCTGGCAGGCAATTGCGGAAGCAGCGGCCAAGCAGTGTGACAGGGGCATGATTCCCGTAGTGCATACTCCGGTAACTATGGAGCAGGCGTTTGACATGGCATCCTCCTTAGAGTACAATATGATACCGTACGAATTACAGGACGGGATACAGGTATCGAGACAGATTGTGGAGGAAGCATGTTCCAAAGAGTCCGTAGGAATCTTTATTGGACCGGAGGGCGGTCTGGAGAAGGAAGAAGTGGAAAAGGCCATGGAGATCGGGGCAAAGCCGATCACATTAGGTAAGAGGATCCTTCGGACAGAGACGGCGGGCATGGCATTGCTTTCCATTATGATGTTTCAGTTACAGAAGTGAGGATAGAGTATGGAAGCGTATTTAGATAATGCAGCAACCACCAGGGTGTTTCCGGAGGTGCGTGATATTATGCTGCAGGTAATGGAAAAGGATTTTGGAAATCCTTCCTCCAGACATACCAAGGGAATTGAGGCAGAGGGTTATGTTACCAAAGCGGTACAGCAGATTGCCGGGACGTTGAAATGTCAGCCAAAGGAGATCATTCTGACCTCCGGGGGGACGGAGAGCAACAACATGGCATTGATCGGTACCGCACTTGCCAACCAGAGAGCCGGAAAGCATGTGATTACCACAAGGATTGAGCATGCATCCATTCATGAACCCTTTGGACGTTTGGAACAGATGGGATATGAAGCGCAGTATCTGCCGGTGGATCACAACGGCCATTTACAGCCGGAGATGTTAGAGAAAGCGGTGCGGGAGGATACTCTGTTAGTGTCCGTTATGATGGTCAACAATGAGATGGGAGCCGTGGAGGATATCAAAAAGCTTGTTGCCGTGGCAAAGCAGAAAAATCCTAATGTGATCTTTCATGTGGATGCAATTCAGGCATATGGCAAGTACAAGATCGTTCCAAAACGTCTTGGAATTGACCTGATGTCCGTCAGCGGGCATAAGATACATGGACCAAAGGGGAGCGGTTTTCTCTATGTCAGAGACGGTGTAAAGATCAGTCCGATCATTCTTGGAGGCGGCCAGCAGAGAGGAATGCGCTCCGGTACGGAGAATGTTCCGGCGATTGCAGGTCTTGGTGAAGCGGTTCGTCTGATCTACCAGCAGCACAGTGAGAAGGTGGAACGTCTCTACGCCTTGAAGCAGCGTCTGATCGATGGATTAACTGCTATGGAAGGTGTGAGCATTAACGGGATCAACGGACTTTCTCTGACGGAGACGGCACCACATATTGTCAGTGCAAGCTTTGATGGAATTAAAAGTGAGGTTATGCTCCATGCACTGGCGCAGGAGGGCGTTTATGTGTCCTCCGGGTCGGCATGCTCGTCTAATCACCCGGATCTCAGTGGCACCTTAAAAGCGATCGGCGTGGAGGACAGACTTCTGGATTCCACACTGCGGTTCAGCTTTTCGGTGCTCAGCACGGAGGAAGAGGTGGATCATGCACTGGAGGCAGTTGCGAAGGTTCTGCCACAGCTTCGGCGGTTTGTGAAGAAATAATATGATGCAAGGGTCAAAAGCAGATAAAGAAATGGAGAAAATATATGTATCAGGCATTCTTAGTAAAATATGCGGAAATCGGAATAAAAGGAAAGAACAGATATAAATTCGAAAATGCCCTCTGTCAGCAGATGGAGCGTACGCTGAAGCCGTTAGATGGAGAGTTTGTGGTAGAACGTCAGCAGGGACGTATTTTTGTGGAGGCAAAGGGCGACTTTGATGAGGAGGATGTGATCGAGGCACTGCAGCATGTATTTGGTATTTCAGGAATCTGTCCGGTCAATGTGATCGAGGACAAGACCTGGGAAAATGTAGCTAAAGGTGTGGGAGACTTTGTAGAGCAGCAGTATGACAAGCTTGATTTCACTTTTAAGGTAGAGTCCAAGAGAAGTGATAAGCATTATCCCATGACATCACCGGAGGTATGTGTGGAGACGGGAGCATATCTGCTGGATCGTTTCCCAGAGCTTCGTGTAGATGTTCATAAACCGGAGGTGCGTATCTGGGTAGAGATCCGCGAGAAGGCGTATGTTTATTCTAAGGTTATCAAGGGAGCCGGAGGAATGCCTCTGGGAACTAATGGCAGTGCAATGCTTCTTCTGTCCGGTGGTATTGACAGTCCGGTGGCCGGATATATGATCGCCAAAAGAGGCGTCTTTATTGATGCGGTATATTTTCATGCGCCGCCATACACCAGTGAGAGAGCAAAGCAGAAGGTCGTAGATCTCGCAGAGCTTGTTTCAAAATATACCGGACCGATCCGTCTTCATGTGGTCAATTTTACGGACATACAGATGTATATTTATGAGACATGTCCTCATGAAGAATTAACGATTCTGATGCGCCGTTATATGATGCGTATTGCGGAAACACTGGCAAAGAAAAATGATTGCCTCGGCCTGATCACCGGAGAGAGCATTGGTCAGGTGGCAAGTCAGACCATGCAGAGTCTGGCGGCAACTAATGAAGTGTGTACGCTGCCGGTATATCGTCCGCTGATCGGTTTTGACAAGCAGGAGATCGTGGAGCTGTCCGAAAAGATCAATACCTACGAGACATCTATTCAGCCATATGAGGATTGCTGTACCATTTTTGTCGCAAAGCATCCGGTAACAAAACCGGAGCTTAAAATGCTTCATCGTTCCGAGGAGAAGCTTGTAGGTAAGATTGATGAGATGGTAAAGACCGCATTGGATACCGTAGAGATCATTACGGTGGGAGAGTAGTGACATTTAAATTGTTTGAAAATAGAATATGGCAGTTTGAGAAAATAGTTTAAACTGCCATATAAAAGAGCAAAGAAAAAGAGAACACCAAAGGTGTTCTCTGTACTTCTCTTAAATGAAAACCCCAGGAATTCCTGAGGAAACTCATAAAGGTATGCAATAAATTACTCTACGATGTATGGAGCGAGAGTCTTAAGAATCTCATCGATGTTGTCATCATCATGGATGTTCAGATCGATAGCCTTGGAAAGATCCAGACTGAAGATTCCCATAATAGACTTTGCATCAATCACATATCTTCCGGATACCAGATCAAAATCAGTATTGAAGTTTGTTACATCGTTTACAAATGCCTTAACCTTGTCGATTGAGTTTAAAGAAATCTTTACTGTTTTCATAACTATTACCTCCTCATTGATTTTGTTCTTCTTTATACTAGACACAACGGAACAAAAAGTCAATATACAATGTTGCCAAAAAATAATACAAAAACCCTGTGAGGAATGCTATATTTTAGTAAAAACACCAAAACATGGTAAAAAATATGTAAATTTTATTGAAATAAAAAAGAAAAAATGGAGTTGAAAATGAAAATTGCTTTTTTAACATTGGGCTGTAAAGTAAATTCTTACGAAACAGAAAAAATGAAAACACAATTTGAGACAGAAGGCTATGAAATAGTTTCCTTTTCGGAAAAGGCAGATGTCTATGTGGTCAATACATGTACCGTTACCAATATTGCAGACCGTAAATCGAGAAAAATGCTTCATCGTGCCCGTCGCATGAATCCGGATGCTGTGGTTGTGGCTGCCGGATGTTATGTGGATTCTGCCCGTCAGAAGGGAGAAGAGGACGAAAGTGTTGATCTTTTTATTGGCAATGAAGACAAAGAAATCATGATATCCAAGGTAGAAAAAATCATGGAAAAAAGGGGAATTATAAACAAAGAAAACTGTCCCGGTCATTCTGTGGGAGAAATGTCGGAAAAGGCAGAACAGGAGCTGCATACCAGAGCATATATTAAGATTCAGAATGGCTGTAACCAGTATTGCAGTTATTGTATTATTCCCTATGTCAGAGGAAAACTGGAGAGCCGCACGGAGGAAGATATTTTATCCGAAACAAAAAAGCTTGCCGCTGCCGGATTTCATGAAATTGTATTGACGGGAATTCATCTTTCCTCCTTTGGTGTGGACCGGGAATTAAAAAAAACAGATGCCAATAGTTTTGTAAAACTTCAGGGAAAATATCTGCTGGAATTATTGCAGAAAATGGCACAGGTTTCCGGAATTGAACGACTGCGTCTGGGATCTCTGGAACCGCGGATCATTACCGAAGAATTTGTAAAAAAACTGGCGGAAATTCCGGAGGTGTGTCCTCATTTTCATCTTTCTCTGCAGAGCGGATGTGATGCGACATTAAAGAGAATGAATCGTCATTATTCGTCACAGGAATATCTGCAGGGAGTGGAAATTTTACGGAAATATTTTAAAGATCCTGCGATCACCACCGATATTATTGTGGGATTTCCGGGAGAGACGGAGGAAGAATTTAAAACAACATGTGATTTTGCAAAGAAGGTGTCCTTTGCGCAGATTCATGTATTTAAATATTCCAGACGTCACGGTACCGTTGCGGACCGTATGGAGGATCAGGTGGATGAGCAGGTAAAAAACAGCCGGAGTGACAGACTGTTAGCGATAGAAGCAGAACTGGAAAAGCAGTATCAGCAGAAATTTCCGGATCAGACACAGAAGGTTCTGATCGAGGAGCCGGTTCTGATCGAGGGAACAAAATACCTGGTGGGATATAATGAAAGATATGTCCGGATCGCTGTGCCGTATGAAGAGGGAGTATCCGATGAAAGCCTTTGTAACAGCCTGATAGACGTGCATATTAATGGCTCGCTGGAGGGAGATATTTTACTTGGAAAACGGGAAAGGGCTTGTAATTTATAAAAAGATATATTACTATATTGAATAGATATGTGCTCGTGAAAGGATGGAGGTAGTGCCATTATGCAGGAAATCAATAATACACAATATTTTAACGTACAGAAGGATATGGATTTCGAGGTAAAGGATGTCATTGCCCGGATTTATGAAGCGTTGACCGAGAAGGGATATAATCCGGTCAATCAGATCGTTGGTTATGTGATGTCGGGAGATCCAACCTATATTACCAGTCATAAGGGAGCGAGAAGTCTGATTATGCGTGTGGAGCGTGATGAGATCATTGAAGTGCTTCTGGAGGATTATATTCAGAATAATTTCAAATAATTCCAGACAGATTATTGGAAAAGGGATTCCGGTGTTTTCACAGAGTGACGAAGGCAGAGGAATGGAGGAAAAACAGTGAGGATCATGGGATTGGACTATGGTGACAAAACCGTAGGAGTTGCCATTAGTGATGAGCTGTTGCTGACGGCGCAGCCTGTGGAAACAATTCAGAGAGAGAGACCGGCGAAGCTACGCAAGACATTTGCACGGATAGAGGAACTGATCGGAACGTACGAGGTGGACCGGATCGTGCTGGGGCTTCCAAAGCGGATGGACAACCAGGAGGGAGAACGCTGCGAGCGGACCAGAGAGTTTGGAGATCAGTTAGCAAAACGTACGGGAATCGAGATCATATATCAGGATGAGCGTCTGACCACAAAGGAAGCAGACGCAGTATTAAATGAGGGTGGAGTCCGGAAAGAAAACCGAAAAGAGTATATTGACAAGCTTGCGGCATCGTTGATTCTGCAGGGTTATCTTGATATACTCGCAAAGTAAGAATGGAGATCATAGATGCAGAGTATTAATTTTATCACGGATGAAGGGGAGGAGATCCCTTTTTATATAATTGAGCAGACTACATTGGCAGGAAAGGATTTTTTGCTGGTGACCGACAGCGATACGGACGAGGATGAGGCAGAGGTCTATATTATGCAGGAGATCAGTGATCAGGATGATCAGACTGTTTATGAGTTTGTGGAGGATGAGGCACAATTAGAAGCACTTTCTAAGGTGTTTGCGGAATTACTGGACGACGTGGATATTCAAATGTAGAAGGATGCAGGGGAGAGATGCCTGACAGACGGGAAAGAGGTCTGGAAAGGCTTTGCTTTTTTATGCAATTTTCTGGATTTTAATCAAATAATAAATAATTAATCGAAGAAAGGCAGGGTATTTCATTGAAAAAGGAAACGGAATCAAGTGCGGTACAGAACAAGGCAGCGGAGGGAGAAAAAGGAGCGAAACGGATCATCAGAAGAGGAAGAAAGCCATCCGCAAAGGCAGAGCGTGAGACAAAGGAGACGGTAGAAAAGCCGAAGAGAACAAGAACGACAAGAACGACGAAGGCAGCCAGGGAAGAAAAGGAAAGTGTGGCTGCAAGAGCAGATAAAGCTGTTGCGGAGAAGGTACGGCGTATGACAGAAAAGTCAAACCAGAGGTCAAAGAGCAGTCTTATTGGTCATGGACTTAAGATCATTCCACTGGGCGGCCTGGAGCAGATTGGTATGAATATTACCGCATTTGAATATGAGGACAATATTGTAGTGGTAGACTGCGGTCTTTCATTCCCCGGAGATGATATGCTGGGAATTGACCTTGTCATTCCGGATATCACATACCTCAAGGAAAATATTGATAAGGTCAGAGGCTTTGTGATCACCCATGGACACGAGGATCATATTGGAGCGCTTCCATATGTTCTCAAGGAAGTAAATGCTCCAGTTTATGCAACAAAGCTTACTATGGGCCTGATCGAAAACAAGCTCAAAGAGCATGTGATGCCGAAGCCGGTGAAGAAAAAGGTTGTAAAATATGGTCAGTCTATCAATCTGGGATGTTTCCGTATCGAATTTATCCGCACAAACCACAGCATTTCTGATGCTGCGGCACTGGCAATCTTTACCCCGGTAGGAACCATTGTTCATACCGGAGACTTCAAGGTGGATTACACTCCGGTACGTGGAGAGCCGATCGATCTGCAGAGATTTGCGGAGCTTGGCAAAAAGGGTGTATTGGCATTGATGGCAGACAGTACCAATGTAATGAAGCCGGGCTTTACCATGTCAGAGCGTACTGTAGGTAAAACCTTCGATAATATTTTTGCTGAAAATACAAAGCATCGTATTATAGTGGCAACCTTTGCATCCAACGTGGATCGTGTCCAGCAGATTGTGAATTCTGCGGTGAAATACGGCAGAAAGGTTGTCGTCGAGGGAAGAAGCATGGTTAATGTCATCACCACAGCCACAGAGCTGGGATATATTGACATTCCGGATAATACACTGATCGATATGGACCAGATGAAGAATTATGCACCGGAGAAACTGGTGCTGATCACCACAGGAAGCCAGGGAGAGGCGATGGCAGCGCTGTCCAGAATGGCATCGAATCTTCACCGCCGGATCACAATTGAGCCGGGCGACACTGTAATCTTCAGCTCACGTCCGATCCCCGGCAATGAAAAGAATGTTGCCAAGGTAGTCAACGAGCTTGCAGCAAAGGGAGCAAAGGTGATTGAGCAGGATGCCCATGTATCCGGACATGCCAGTGAGGAAGAGATCAAGCTGATCTATGCGCTGACAAAGCCACAGTATGCGATCCCGGTTCATGGAGAGTACCGCCATCTGCAGGCACATGCGGAGCTGGCACAGCTTATGGGTGTGCCGAAGGAAAACACAGTGATCCTGTCCTCCGGTGATGTGCTGGAGATTGACAGTGAGCACTGTGCACTGGTAGGAAAGGTACAGGCTCAGGGTATCATGGTAGACGGACTTGGTGTTGGTGATGTCGGAAATATTGTTTTAAGAGACAGACAGCATTTATCCGAAAATGGACTCATTATTATTGTATTGACATTAGAGAAATATACCAATCAGCTTTTGGCGGGACCGGATATTGTATCCAGAGGATTTGTCTATGTACGGGAATCAGAATATCTCATGGACGAGGCAAAGAGCATTGTATATGCGGCGCTGGAAAGATGTCTGGACAATCAGGTATCTGACTGGTCCAAGATCAAGACAGAGATCAAGGACAGTCTCAGTGATTATCTCTGGAAGAAGATGAAACGTAATCCTATGATCCTGCCGGTTATTATGGAGGTTGAGTAGCCTATGAGTGGAGAGACGCAGCTTTTGATGGAGCAGTTGATGGAGGCCGTAAAGCGCACCCAGGAGTACAATCAGTACCAGACGCTTTTGGAGAGTGTCAAAAAGCATCCGGATATTTACCGGAGGATCGGGGAATTCCGCAGAGGCAGCATCGTGTTTCAGATGACGGATCATGCAAATCCTATTGAGGAAAATAATGCATTGCAGAAGGAGTTCGCAGATCTGCAGACCAATGGTCTTGCCAACGAATTTCTGGCGGCAGAGCATCAGTATTGCATGATGATCAAAAGGATGCAGGGATATTTTCTGGATCATCTGGATCTGGAACTGGAGTTTTTAGATGAATAGCTGGAAACCGGCAGCGATGACCTCGGTTTATATCGTGCTCTATTCGCTGCTGGTGTTAAGTGTGGCGTTTTTGTGTTATCATGGATATCGTTTCTGCTATGATGTGTTCGCCGATGTCCGGGTAGAGCAGCAGCCGGGAGAGGACATTACCTTTTCGGTGTCTTCTGCAGACAGTTTCCGGGATATTGCGGCGAAACTGCAGGACAAGGGTGTGATCTGTGACAGATACAGTTTTCTTGCCAGAGCGGGGATTATGAAAACAGATCGGAATAAGATCTATTCCGGCAAGTATATTCTGAACAATTCCATGACATATGAGCAGATAATCAATCGTTTGACAGTATCGGAAGGGTTTGACAAATGATAATTGATGAGAGACTTTCAGTGTTTATTGATGCGCTGCAATGGAACCTGCCGGGAGAACTGGCAGAGCTGGAACAGCAGGCACTTGAGGATCAGGTGCCCATTATCCGGAGGCCTATGCAGACATTTCTGGGGTTTATACTGGGGATGACACAGCCGGCTTCCATTTTAGAGATCGGAACGGCTGTTGGATTTTCCAGCATATTGATGAGCGAATATGTGCCGGAGCAGACTTCCATTACCACCATAGAAAAGGTGCCGGCAAGGATCCGGGCCGCCAAAGCAAATTTCGTACGTTATGGCAAGGAAGACAGGATCTGCCTGCTGGAGGGAGATGCGGCAGAGGTACTTGAAAAGCTTTGTGTACAAGGAAATCAATATGATTTTATTTTTATGGATGCTGCCAAGGGACAGTATCTTAATTTTTTGCCGGATATATTGAAGATGCTTCCTGAAAATGGTATGCTGATAACAGACAATGTATTGCAGGATGGTGACGTGATCCAGTCACGTTATGCCATTAACCGCAGAGACCGTACGATTCATGGACGGATGCGGGAATATTTGTATCGGCTGACCCATTCGGAGGAGCTTGATACAGTGATATTGCCTGTGGGAGACGGAATTACCGTGTCCAGGCGGATAAAGTGAGGTGAAAGGGTTGTTATCAAATGGAAAGCCGGAGTTATTGATACCGGCAAGCAGCTTGGAGGTTTTAAAGGTAGCCGTGATATATGGTGCTGACGCCGTATATATCGGCGGCGATATGTATGGACTCCGTGCAAAGGCCAAAAACTTCTCTCCGGAGGATATGAAGGAGGGCGTAAGCTTTGCACATGAGCATGGAAAGAGAGTGTTTGTTACAGCAAATATAACAGCTCATAATGGGGATCTGGAAGGAATCCGCCATTATTTTGAGGAGCTGAAGGAGATCGGTCCGGATGCGCTGATCATTTCGGATCCGGGAGTTTTTGATATTGCCAGAGAGGTCTGTCCGGAGATTGAGGTGCATATCAGTACCCAGAGCAACAATGTCAATTATGGCACATATCTGTTCTGGCAGCGGATGGGGGCAAAGCGTGTGGTATCCGCCAGAGAGCTTTCTATCCGGGAGATTAAGGATATCCGGGCACATATTCCCGATGATCTGGAGATTGAAACCTTTGTACACGGTGCCATGTGTATTTCTTATTCCGGCAGATGTCTTCTAAGTAATTATTTTACAGGGCGGGATGCCAATCTGGGAGCATGTACCCATCCATGCCGGTGGAAGTATTATATTATGGAGGAGAATCGTCCGGGAGAGTTTCTTCCGGTAGAGGAAAATGAGAGAGGCACATATATTTTCAATTCCAAGGATCTCTGTATGATCGAGCATATACCGGATCTGGTAGATGCCGGGATTGACAGCTTCAAGATCGAAGGACGTATGAAAACGGCTCTTTATGTGGCTGATGTGGCAAGAACATATCGTCAGGCAATCGATGATTACTTTACATCACCGGAGCTGTATGAGTCCCGAAAGTCATATTATATGGATGAGATATCCAAGTGCACATACCGTCAGTACACGACGGGCTTCTTTTATGGGAAGCCGACCCATGAGGGGCAGATCTATGATAACAATACCTATGTTAAAAAATATACTTATCTCGGCATCGTCAGCGAGATCACAGAGGATGGATATGCTGTGATGGAGCAGCGCAATAAATTCTGTGTTGGCGATGAGGTGGAGATCATGAAACCGGATGGCAGCGATTGTCGCGTCAAGGTGCTTGCCATGCGGGATGAAAAGGGAGAAGCGATGGAAAGCTGTCCTCACCCACAGCAAAAGATTCAGGTGAGGTTTAGTGAAGTTCCGGACAGAATGAATCTGATCCGTGTATCATGTGAGTAAATACATTTGGGAGGAAGAGTTATGGAAAAAAATGTAAGACTGAGAGTACTTTATGTAATGGAGCTGTTTGTGCAGCAGACAGACGCAGAAAACGGAGTGACTATGCAGGAGATTCTGGACTGGCTGGCAGATCATAATCTTACCGGAGAAAGAAAGAGTATTTATGAGGATATTCATGCACTTAAGGAGTTTGGTCTGGACATTCAGTACACACAGTCCGACAAAACATATCGTCTTGTAAGTCGTTAATAAAATAAAAAAGGAGAAAAAGAATGACACCACAGCAGAAATATTTAGACATTGTGGATGAGGTGATCGCAAAGGGTCCATTTAAACCGGACTGGGTATCCCTCTCTGATTATGAGACACCAAAATGGCTCAAAAACGGTAAATTCGGTATATTTATTCACTGGGGGCTGTTCAGTGTACCGGCATTCAATAATGAGTGGTATTCCAGAAATATGTACATCCAGAGTATGGAGGAGTGGCAGCATCACAGAGATACTTTTGGAGAGCATACGAAGTTTGGGTACAAGGATTTCATTCCGATGTTTACAGCACCGAAGTTCCAGCCGGAGGAGTGGGTGAAGCTGTTTAAGGAAGCCGGTGCAAGATATGTGATGCCGGTGGCAGAGCATCATGACGGATTTCAGATGTATGACAGTGAGATCAGTGAATGGAACAGCGTCAAGATGGCGATGAAGCGTGATGTGCTGGGAGAGATGAAGGCAGCGATCGAGAAAGAGGGACTGACCTTCTGTGAATCAAATCATCGTGTAGAGCATTCCTTCTTTATGGGACATGGCAAGGAGTTTGACAGTGATATTAAAGACCCTATGAAGTTAGGCGATTTTTATTATCCGGCGATGCCGGAACCGGACAATCAGGATCTGTTCAGTCCGGCACCTCCACAGGATTTTATGGAGGACTGGCTTGCAAGAAACTGTGAGCTGGTGGAGAAATATCATCCAAATATGGTTTACTTCGACTGGTGGATCCAGCATGATTCCGTAAAACCATATCTGAAGAAGTTTGCGGCATATTATTATAACCGTGGTCTGGAATGGGGACAGCAGGTGACAATCTCCTACAAGCATGATGCTATGATGCTGGGAACCGGCGTTCTCGATATGGAGCGTGGCCACTTCACAGAGGCAAAGCCATTTACGTGGCAGGCAGATACCTCGATGGCTTACAATTCATGGTGTTATACGGAGCAGAATCGTTTTAAGCCAACGGTAGAGATCATACAGGATCTGGTAGATATCGTTAGCAAGAATGGATGTCTTCTGTTAAATGTCGGACCGAAGGCAGATGGAACTATCTGTGATGAGGAGATTAAGATCCTTAAAGAGATGGGTGAGTGGATGAGTGTCAACGGAGAGGCAATCTACGATACACATCCATGGCGTATTCAGGCCGAGGGAAGTACCAAGGGTGTAGAAGGTATGTTCTCCGAGGAAGGCCGTCAGGCGTATGGCAAGGACGATATCCGTTTTACATGCAAGGCAGACTATATTTACATTATTGCCATGAAGCAGGAAGGTGCCGACGTGGTTGTAAAATCTATGGGAGAGGACAGCAAGGACTTCCATGGAATTATTCTGGAGATGAAGGCACTGGGATATGATGAGCCGGTCACATATGAGCGTGACGCGGATACCATGACGATCCATGCACCATTTGTACAGAGTGATATGCCGGTGGTATATCGGATGAAACTGAAATAATTAAATATAGAATAGAAAAGAGAAAGGCTGATACATCATTTGATGTATCAGCCTTTTGTTACACCTCAAAGCTATGTCCAGATAATTTTGCAATAAAAAATTTATTAGAAAACTAAAATGGTTTATGCCATGAATATAACGTCTGTCTGTTGTCTGCAATTAACCAAGCTTAACAACGTTAGCTGCCTGTGGTCCCTTTTCTCCGTTTACAACGTCGAACTCAACCTCTTCACCCTCGTCAAGAACCTTGAATCCGTCCATCTGGAGTGCTGAGAAATGTACGAATACATCCTTGCCAGTCTCGTCAGAGATGAAACCAAAACCCTTCTTTGCGTTAAACCATTTAACTGTACCCTTCATAGTAGTGCCTCCTAAAATAATGAAAAAATTTTGTAACCTGTGTGAGCACAGATTCAACAACAGTTTTAATCTACCATATTCACCTGTTCCTGTCAATGTAAAACAAATGAAAAGCAGTGCTAATTTTTATCAATGCCAAGTTCCTGGGCAAGTTCCTCCAGATACATCCATCGATCCATTTTCTGTTCCAGTTCCTGGGAAAGCTTCTCTTTTTCTTCGGATAATTTTGCGAGCTGTACGAAATCGCTGGCTGCCTGGGTCATTTCGGTGTCGATCGCGTCCAGACGTTCCTCTATGGCAGCAATATCGTCTTCGATGGTTTCGAAATCCTTTTGCTCCTGATAGGTCATTTTTTTCTTTTTGGTCTGTCCGTCCTTCCAGTTGTTGCGGTTTACGGTTTTGGCTGGCTCTGCTTCTGACGGTGCTTTGGAACCGGAGTTATTTGTGTGACCGTCAGCCGCTGTATTTTTAGCTTCACAGGCATGAAGGTAGTCGGTATAGCCGCCCTCGTACTGAACCAGTCTGCCATCCTCTTCATAGGAAAAAATCCGGCGTACCACGCGATCCAGAAAATAGCGGTCATGGGAAACGACTGCTACGATACCGTCAAAGTGATCCAGATAATCCTCCAGAATGGTCAGAGTGGCAATGTCCAGATCATTGGTTGGCTCATCAAGAAACAGGACATTTGGCGCTTCCATGAGAATATGGAGCAGATAAAGACGCCGCTTCTCGCCACCGGACAGTTTTTTGATCAAGGCATACTGCATATCTCCCGGAAACAGAAAGCGTTCCAGCATGGCAGAGGCTGTGATCAGAGAACCGTCCGGCTGGCGGATGTATTCTGCGCCGCTGCGGACATAATCGATCACTCGCATGTTTTCATCCAGTGCTTCATTTTCCTGGGAAAAATATCCGATCTTGACAGTCTGCCCGATCGTTACGGTGCCGCTGTCGGGTTCAACGGAACCGGCAATGATTTTCATCAGCGTAGACTTGCCGCAGCCGTTGGGACCGATAATACCGATCCGGTCATCCCGCAGGAAGATATAAGAAAAATCATGGATCAATGTACGATCTCCGTAAGATTTTGTGATATGTTCCAACTCCACGGTGGTTTTACCGAGACGGGAGGAGACAGATGCCATTTCCACGGAGCTGTCGCGAACAGGTGCCGCAGTATCCCTCAGTGCTTCATAACGTGCGATGTGTGCTTTCTGTTTGGTAGAACGGGCTCTGGCTCCCCGCTGCATCCAGGCAATCTCCACTCGCAGCAGGCTCTGGCGTTTCCGTTCCGTTGCCATTTCAATCTCTTCTCTCTGGGCCTTTCGTTCCAGATATCCCAGATAATTGCAGCTATAGCTGTAAAGCTTGCCTTTGTCGATCTCCACGATCCGGTTTACTACGCTGTCCAGAAAATAACGGTCGTGAGTGATCATGATCAGGGCGCTTTTTGTATTTTTCAGAAAGGTTTCCAGCCATTCCGCCATAGCGCTGTCGAGATGGTTTGTAGGCTCGTCCAGGATCAGAATATCAGAGGGAGTCAGAAGAGTGCGGACCAGAGCGATCCGTTTGCGCTGGCCGCCGGAAAGCTCTGTGATATTCTGGTTTAACTGTGTGATCCCAAGTTTCGTGAGCATGGACTTAGCATCGGCCTCATAATCCATGGGACTGCCGGAAATATCGTCTGCCAGAGGCAGAGCGGCAGTCAGGGCATCAAAGCTTTCCGGAAAAACCGGGTTCTGGGGAAGGTAGCCGATACGCAGGTTTCTTCCCATAATGACAGTACCTTCATCCGGTTCCTCCCTGCCGGCAAGAATCTTTAAAAGGGTCGATTTGCCGGTTCCGTTGATGCCGATGATCCCGACCTTCTCCTGTTCGTTGAGGGAGAAGGAGGCGTCATCAAATAATTTGCGTTCTGTATAAGAATGTGTTAAATGTTCTGCTGTGATCAGATTCATAAGTAATCTCCATTTCCTTTTTCATTGACACGACACGGGAATCCTTTATAATAAAGAAAAGAATAAACGTGTGATGATGAAAGCATACAAAATTTTGCTGCTCTCATCATATGATAACCGTAAAGATTTATTCTGTCAAAATATGAAATGAGGGGGACAGTATGAAAAAATATAGTCGTTCGGTAAATTATTACGAGACGGATCAGATGGGAATCGTGCATCATTCCAATTATATCCGCTATTTTGAGGAGGCAAGGCTTCAATGGATGGACGAGATCGGCCTTTCCTACCGGGGGCTGGAGGAGCGGGGCATGATCATTCCCGTTACCTTTGTGGATTGTCAATATAAACAACCGGTTCGTTTTGGGGATAAGATCTGCATTTCGGTTCGTATGGCAAAGTTTGACGGATTGAAAATGGAATTTGCATATGAAGTGCGTGATGAGATAACCGGGGAGCTGCGCAGTACCGGAAGGACCGGTCATTGTTTTCTGGACCGGGATATGCACCCGGTACTGATCCGCAAGAACGCTCCGGAGTTGTATGATATTATGTTAAATGCTCTTCGTGAGGATGGAGGAGCAGGTAGAAAGGGAATGTGAAACGGATGAAGAAAAAGCTGTTAACTATATTGATCACCAGCCTTGTGATGATCGCAGGGATGGGAGCATTTTTGTGGAAGATGAATTCCGTGAACCGGCAGCAGGAAAAGAAAAAGGCTGCCCTTCTGCAGGAGGAGATGGACACGGACACGAAGGATAAAGCACTGGAGGATGTGGATAAGCTGGAGCTGCAGACGCTGTATCTGTCTGGAGACAAGAAAAATGTAGTCACCAGAGAGTACGGAAGCGTGGATGCCATTTACAACAAGGCAAAATCTGCTGCGGCAGAGGATATGCTGACAGATATCAAGAAAAAACGGGACTATTCAGAGGAGGATCCTCTTTGGGCGTATAATCCGTATGGAACGAATCCGGAGTCTTTATATATGTATTTTAAGAGCAAAGGCAGATTTTACTGCAGATATACAGTTTCTGTGGATGATGACAAGATTCCGGACTTTACACGGACGCTGGATAACGGAGCCTCCGGTAATGTTGCAATGGAGCATGAATACCAGATCATTGGACTGGTACCGGACAAAACAAATTATCTGATTTTTAGGCTGTACAATAAAAAAGACGAGCTGGCCAATACCCTGTACTATAAAGTGGATATGCCCAAAAGTTACAGTGGAGCACAGACCATTTTGAAGCTGGAAGAGGGCAGAAGCAAAACACCTTTACAGAATGGACTTTATACGGTGTTTGCAGGGACAGGCACTAAAAAGCAGGCAGTGCTTTTGTATGACAACAGCGGTGTTTTACGCGGAGAATTCCCGACGAAGGAAATCGGCTATAATATGGAGCAGATTTACGATACGCTGGTGTATGAGGTGGATGACAATACTCTTGCCCGCGTGAACGAACTGGGGCAGGTAGTGGATTGTCTGGAAATTCCACTGCATCATATCTATGGAGAGTTTGCCTACGATGGAGCCGGAGCCGTTTATGTACTGGCACAGCCGGTACAGCGTTCCCAATCTCTGGGAAGTGTGGTCAAGGTTGAGGTAAATTCCGGGGATGTATCAGATGCACTGGATTTATCGGATATTCCATCTCTGGTAAAGCTGGTCAAGCGGGCGGACAAGAGCGGAAAGCTGAAGGGCAGAAATTATATGGCACCGGACTCCGTTCAGGTGACAGGAATCAACCAGTTATTGCTGGGGTCTTCCAAATATTCTACGATTATGAAAGTGAGTAATGTCAACAGTTTAATGCCAAAGCTGGATTATATGATGACGGATCAGAAATTGTGGAATATATCCGGCAAAGGAAAAGCTATGAAACGTCTTCGCAAAAAGCTTCTCACAAAGGCACTGGCAGATGGTCAGGCGGAGCCGACACAGGCGACACCGATCGTTAATTCGATCCTTGACAGCGGAAAGACAACTACGCCGGAGCTGTTCCGGTCACAGTATGGACAGAATGCACTGGTCGTAGAAAAAAGCAGTAATCTGGCAGAGGGACAGTATTATGTCGGTATGCTGAATAATAATGCCGGCAGGGGAACTTCCGGACAAAAAAACAATTCATATTATTATAAATATCTTGTGGATGAGTCGGCGGGGACATATGCTCTTCTGGAAAAGGAACGTCTTACCTGGAATGAAAAGGGTGGTAATGTGACACCGTACGATGAAAGTTTCTTATATTGCCGCTCCGGGGATCATATCTTTGAAGAAACAGGCAAAGACGGCAGACAGATCCGTTCTTTCCATGTCAAGGGGACATTGTACAGAGTTTACAAAAATGACTGGAAAGGATTCTGGTTTTATTGACAAAATGACGAAAAGAAAACGCTATTTTTGTTGACCATGCACGAGAAAAGAGGTATACTAAAAACAGTAGTTTGTATGTTATGCAATGAGCAAATGGCGTATGAAATCACTAAGAAAGAGGAGGAACATTAAAATGAAATTTTTTGTTGACACAGCAAAGATCGAAGACATCAAAAAAGCAAATGATATGGGTGTGATCTGTGGTGTAACTACCAATCCATCCCTGATCGCAAAGGAAGGCGGCAAAAGCCAGGAGGAGATCCTGAAGGAAATCGCTTCCATCGTGGATGGTCCGATCAGTGGTGAGGTTAAGGCAACAACGGTTGATGCAGAGGGAATGATCGCAGAGGGACGCGAGATTGCAAAGCTTCATCCAAACATGGTAGTAAAGATTCCGATGACTGTTGAGGGTCTCAAGGCTACAAAGGTTTTGGCTTCTGAGGGCATCAAGGTAAATGTTACATTGATCTTCTCTGCCAATCAGGCACTTCTGGCGGCCAGAGCAGGTGCGGCATATGTATCACCATTCCTGGGACGTCTGGATGATATCTCACAGCCGGGTATTGATCTGATCGAGACCATTACAGCTATTTTTGATAACTATGGTATCGACACAGAGATCATCGCAGCAAGCATCCGTAATCCGATCCATGTAACGGACTGCGCTCTTGCAGGTGCTGATATCGCAACTGTTCCGTATTCTGTGATTGAGCAGATGACAAAGCATCCGCTGACAGATCAGGGTATTGAGAAGTTCCAGAAGGAATATCTTGCCGTATTTGGTCAGTAAGCAGTATGAAGAGTTCTTTCCAGGGACATAATATGTCATCCGGGAGTACATCACTTTATACAAAAATGTAAAGACAGAAAGGAAAATAAAATGGATACATTAGCATTAAAGAAAACTGCAAATGAGATTCGTAAGGGCATTGTGACAGCAGTACACAGTGCAAAATCCGGTCATCCGGGCGGATCCCTTTCTGCAGCAGACATTTTAACATATCTTTATTTTGAAGAAATGAATGTAGATCCAAAGGATCCAAAGAAAGCAGACCGTGACCGTTTCGTACTTTCCAAGGGTCACATTGCACCGGCACTTTATGCCACATTAGCGGAGAAAGGATATTTCCCGAAGGAGGATCTTAAAACACTTCGTCATGTTGGATCTTATCTGCAGGGACATCCGGATATGAAGCATATTCCGGGAGTTGATATGTCAAGCGGTTCCCTGGGACAGGGAATTTCCGCAGCCGTTGGTATGGCACTGTCCGCAAAGCTGGACAATGCAGATTACCGTACCTATACACTGTTAGGTGATGGCGAGATCCAGGAGGGTCAGGTCTGGGAGGCTGCAATGTTTGCAGGTGCCCGCAAGCTGGATAATCTCGTAGTGATCGTAGATAATAATGGACTCCAGATTGATGGAGATATTGCAGATGTATGTTCACCATATCCAATCGCTGAGAAGTTTAAAGCATTTAATTTCAATGTGATGGAGATTGATGCCCATGATTTTGATCAGATCGCAGATGCTTTCAAGAAGGCAAGGGCTACCAAGGGAATGCCGACAGCGATCATTGCAAAGAGTATCAAGGGTAAGGGCGTAAGCTTCATGGAGAATCAGGCAAGCTGGCATGGTTCTGCTCCAAATGATGAGCAGTATGCACAGGCAATGGCTGATCTGGACAAAATCGGTGAGAGCTTAAAGTAAAGGAGGATGAACATGGCTGACGTAAAGAAAATCGCGACGAGAGAAAGCTACGGAAATGCGTTGAAGGAATATGCAGAGGAATATCCAAACCTTGTAGTGCTTGATGCCGATCTGGCAGCAGCAACCAAGACTGCAATCTTCAAAAAGGCGTATCCGGACAGACATATAGATTGTGGTATTGCAGAGTGTGATATGATGGGGATTGCAGCTGGTCTTGCAACAACAGGAAAGATTCCGTTTGTAAGCTCCTTTGCAATGTTTGCAGCGGGACGTGCTTTTGAGCAGGTTCGTAATTCCATTGCATATCCGCATCTCAATGTAAAGATTGGTGCAACACATGCCGGTATCTCTGTAGGAGAGGATGGAGCAACCCATCAGTGCTGTGAGGATCTGGCATTAATGCGTACAATCCCTGGAATGATCGTAATGAATCCATCAGATGATGTGGAAGCAAAGGCTGCCGTAAAGGCTGCTTTGGATCATGATGGTCCTGTATATATCCGTTTTGGCCGTCTGGCTGTGCCGGTGATCAATGACAGACCGGACTACAAGTTTGAGATGGGTAAGGGTGTTGTTCTCCGTGAGGGTAAGGACGTGACTATTATTGCAACAGGTCTTGAGGTTGGAGAGTCTCTGGAGGCTGCCGAGAAGCTGGCAGCAGACGGCATCTCTGCCAAGGTGATCAATATTCATACGATTAAACCGTTGGATGAGGATCTGGTGGTTGCTGCAGCCAAAGAAACAGGCAAGGTTGTTACGGTAGAGGAACATTCTGTTATTGGCGGTCTGGGAAGCGCAGTCTGTGACTGTCTTTCTGCAAAGGCACCAACAAAGGTTATGAAGATCGGTGTTAATGATACCTTTGGTGAGTCTGGTCCGGCTGTAGAACTGATCAAGAAATATGGTCTGGATGCAGACAGCATTTATGCAAAGGTTAAGGCATTTGTTGCAGAGTAAGATTTGAATTTTAACAGCGGTCTGATCCATAAGCTGTGATCAGCGTAGGGAAAATATCATTTCGCTGTACAGAATAAAAACGGGGTTTGTACAAAAACGTACAAACCCCGTTTTTGCGTAACAGGAAAAGTTTTAGTTGAAAATTTTTTCATTCGGTGCAACATTTTCTGTTCTGGGGACACAGTTTAATAGGAATTCCAAATGGGAAACGATAAAAGACGGAAAACGTGCCTTTGGGGAAACGGGGTGCAAATGTATTTTTGCATCCCGTCATGGGGCAGAAATGGAGTGGCCTATGAAAATGACAGAAACAGAGAGATTGATCGGTATGCGGATGGAACAGGTGATGCTTCGCAGACGCCACTGGGGAAAAACGGTTTTGGCAGGGGCAGTGGTGATCTGGCTGGTGTTGGTGATTTTACTTTGCAGTGTCTTTTTTGGAAAAAGGAGCGGGGAATACACAACCGATATTTCATGTGTTTCAAGCTATCATGAGATATACCAGTATTTTTCGGGACTGCTGGAAAAGCAGGACCGCTATATGCTGGAGGAGGGGGTAAATCTGACGGCCCTTATGAAATCCTCATCATCGGTGGGAGGAGTGAATGGTTCTGCTGACCAGGCAGGAAGATCGGTGGAAACATATACTCCGATGAATCAACGGGAGAAAGGGATCGGAGAAGCGGATTATGCCGTGACGGATGGCCGATGGATCTATACATTATCCAGTAAGAAAAAGCAGTATACAGTTCATATATTCCGGCCGGATGGAAAGAAGACGCAGGAGGTGCAGAGCATCCTTATCCCACTTCCTAAAGACCGGGAGGGTAAAAGATACAAGCTTTACCGTTCACCGATTTGGGAGGAATATAATGCAGAGCTTTATGTCAGCGGAAATATTCTGACCGTTGTGGAGGAGATTCAGGAAAATTTTGAATGGGATATAAAGACAGCGGCATATTTTTATGATATCTCCGATATGGAGCATCCGAAGGAAATCAGACATACGATACAAAACGGAAATTATAATACGCTGCGGGAATATGATGGTATGTTATATCTGGTCACGCAGCAGACAAAGGTTCCGGTGACCGCTATGAAAGAAGAGAACAAAGATCGTTATATTCCGGGGCTGGACGGGGAGCTTTTGGGAACGCAGAATATTATACTGCCGCCGGATTCAGATGGAAATGCCTATACCATGGTGAGCTCGTGGAAATTATCCGGAGATATACAACGACAGGATGTGAAGGCAGTGATTGGAAGGTATCTGGATGTATATATGACAGAAAGTAATTTATATCTTTCGACGACACTTTATGCAGATACGGACAAAAAAGAAAAATATGATCAGACCCGTATTGTAAAACTGCAGTTGTATCAGGGGCGTCTGATCGGAGACAAAACCGAGACTATGCAGGGAACGATCACCAGCAGCTTTGGAATCCAGGAGCGGGGGGATAAGCTGTATGTGATCACGCAGATCCTTCATTATCAATATGAGGATGATCCGGATATGATCGGTGCCGTTATTGGCAGCACAGAGGTGTGTGCCTATGCCTTTGATCAGAATTTCCGGCTATTATCAAAGCGGAAGAACATTGCGGAAGATGAAGATATTAAGGCGGTTCGTTTTTTGGGGGATGTGGGTTATGTAGTGACTTATCAGCAGCAGGATCCTCTTTTTAGCATTGACTTTTCTGATCCGGAGAAATTGAAGGTAGTGGATAAGATCGAAATGCCCGGTTTTTCCGGTTATCTTCATCCGGTGAAAGATGATCTGCTTTTGGGGATCGGGGAAGCAGAGGACGGAAATGCCAAAATTTCACTGTACGATATTACGGACAATAACAAACTCAGCATTTATGATGAAAAGGAAATAGATCATATAAAATATAACAATGTACTGGAGGATTACCGGAAAATTTTTATTGACGAAGAAAATAATATAGCAGGTTTTGGCGGGACAGACTATGGAGACAGTGATGACGAGAAAGAGGAGAACCGTGAGCAAAATTATTATGTATTATATCATTATGACAGAGATGGAAAGCTGCAGCAAATAGGAGAATATCCTGTAAAAAAAGAATACCGGGGATTTATAAATCAGAAATTTATCGGGATGCGGATCGGAACGTGGTTTTATGTGATTCCGGAGGCGACCTCCCGACAGGATGATATGGAGATCGTCCCATATTCTTAGGAAAGCTCTTGAAGTTTGCTAAAAATATAACCGGCATCTTTTCTGTTTTAATCATGTATAATTGCCATCTTCAATGGAAAAAATAGGCATAAAAGACCTGTGCATTTTTTGTACAGGAAAGGAGGTGCCGGATGGCAAAAAAAGAAATCGGAAAACAAAGTGTAGAATTTGACTGTCCGCCTCTGATCGTAGGGGCGGCGTCTGTTGTAGGGGAAAAGGAAGAGCAGGGACCCTATGGAGAATATTTTGATCATGTGATCAGGGAGCCTATGGCGGGGCAGGACACATGGGAGGAGGCAGAGGAGCGTTTTCAGCAGGTAGCTGCGGAGATGGCGATTGAAAAATGCGGACTGGAAAAAAAGGACATTCGCTATGTGGTGGCGGGAGATCTGTTGGGACAGTTGATCGCATCCTCCTTCGGACTGATGAATCTGGATATACCCATTTTTGGTGTGTACGGAGCCTGCTCTACCATGGGAGAATCGCTGGCGATCGGATCGATGATAGTGGACGGTGGATTTGCGGACCGGGTGGTAGCTCTTACCTCCAGTCATTTTGCAAGTGCGGAAAAGCAGTTTCGTTTTCCTCTGGGATATGGTAATCAGCGTCCGAAAGCGGCAACCTGGACCGTGACAGGGAGCGGGGCAGTTGTACTTTCCTCCCAGTTTGATACCAAAAAGAAGTTGGAAGGAAAAATCAATGTCCAAAAAATCGTACAAGTCCGGGGCGTGACCACAGGGAAGATCGTGGATTACGGAGTAAAGGACAGTATGAATATGGGAGCATGTATGGCGCCGGCAGCAGCAGATGTGATCGCGGCAAATCTGGAGGATTTTCAGAGAAAGCCGGAGGATTATGATCAGATCATTACCGGTGATCTGGGACAGGTCGGCAGACAGATCCTGTTAGATATTCTGGAAGCAAAAGGCTATGATATTGCGTCCCGTTATATGGACTGCGGTATTGAAATTTACAGGGATGATCAAAATGTCCAGTCTGGTGGCAGCGGCTGCGGATGCAGTGCTGTTATGCTGACCGGATATATTTTGCAGAAGCTTCAGAAGCAGGAATGGAAACGTGTTTTATTTGTTCCCACAGGGGCACTTTTATCGCCGGTAAGTTTTAATGAAGGAAAAAGTGTTCCGGGAATTGCGCATGGTGTCATATTGGAAAGTGCGGAGGAAAAATCAGAAAAGAAATCATAAAATCCGAAGGATATTTTTTGAAAAAATCATTCAATAATTGTCATGAAAAAGGAGAACGAAAAATGAATTATATATGGGCATTTATCGTGGGAGGATTAATCTGTGTGGCTGTGCAGATTTTGATGGATAATACAAAATTACTGCCGGGACGTATTATGGTAATTTTGGTGTGTACCGGAGTAATTCTTGGTGCGCTTGGCTGGTACGAGCCTTTTGAAAAATGGGCGGGTGCCGGAGCAACAGTTCCGCTGCTTGGTTTTGGCAATGTTTTATTTCGCGGTATGAAAGAAGCGATTGACAAAGAAGGATTTATTGGATTATTTAAGGGCGGTTTTACGGCATGCTCCGTGGGAGTTTCCGGAGCGTTAATTTTTGGTTATATTGCCTCGTTGATTTTTAAACCAAAAATGAAATAAAATCCACTGGAAAAACAAGGCAATATTTATAATTTTTTTGAGGAAAATTCAAATAATTATACAATAGTAACAAAAATTGAAAAAAGGGTTGAAACTTTTCGAAAAACGCTATAAACTTCTTATCGTAGAACGAATTGTTGATTTTTTCTTTAGTTATGAAAGGGAGAAGTATTATGGCAGATAAGAAAAATACTACCGCAAAAAAAGAGACAGTAGCAAAGACAAACACAGCAGCAGCGATTGCAGCTACCGTAGCAAAGAAGGCAGAGCCGGCAGCTTCTGTAGCAAAGACAGCAGATACAACAGCAAAGAAGACAGAGGCACCGAAGGCAGCAGAGAAAAAAGCTCCTGCAAAGAAGGCTGAGGCACCAAAGAAGACAGCAGCAAAGAAAGCTGAGCCAAAGAAGCGTGGAAGAAAGCCTGCAGTCAAGAAGGCTGAGCCTCGTGTTCAGGAAGTATACTTTGAGTTTGACGGCAAGCAGGTTGAGGCTGGTCAGGTTGTATCTTTGATCGAGCAGGCATACAAAAACGAGGGTCATCAGATTGGACGTATCAAGGATCTGAAGGTTTACATCAACTCTGAGGAAGGCAAAGCATATTATGTCATCAACGGAGACGATGGTGAAGGAAAATACATCGAGCTGTAAGATTTGTTTTAAAATATACAAAGGGCTGAGGTTCTTTAGAATCTCAGCCCTTTTTCCATGGTCATCCATGGAAGATATTGGGATGTTGTGTCCCGGTTACAGGTGATTATTTACCTGCCATAGACTCTTCCTGGCGCTTGATCATCTGACGAACCATCTCGCCACCAACAGAACCATTCTGTGCGGAAGTAAGGTCACCGTTATATCCACCATTCTTAAGTGGTACTCCTAACTCGCTGGCAACCTCCATCTTAAACTTATCCATAGCTTCCTTTGCCTGTGGAACTTCCATTCTTGAACTCTGACTGTTTGTCATTTTTTTCTACCTCCTTGAAATTGTTTTGCCGATTGATTTCATTCTGTATATACAGATTCATATCTTTTTCGGCGGGATAGGCTTTGTTGTTTGCTTATCCTGATTTCTATTATCTGCAAATGCACTCAAATTATTTTGCCAGTTTCTTCCTTTTGCAATAGCAAGATCTTGACAGAAAAAATACTTATTGCAAAATTTTCGTCAAATGGTTGAATTTTTTACGGGATGTGTTAAAATAGAATAAATAATTGTGTTTAGAACTTAGGAAAGGATGGAGGATATCATGAAGCATATTCAGACATTAAACAAAGCAAACTTAAGCGAGTCCGCAAAGAAAGGCGGCTGTGGTAAGTGTCAGGCATCTTGCCAGTCTGCATGCAAGACATCTTGTACTGTAGGAAATCAGAAGTGTGCAAGAGAGGATGACGACAAATAATTGTTGTGATTGCTGAAAGCTGATAGCTGCTGCAATTTATTGCAGCAGCTATTTATGTGTTGTCAACATATTAGAAAGAGTAAAGAGGACAAAAATGATTCATAAATTTAAAGCAAAGGATTTAAATATTGTATTGGATGTAAATAGTGGCGGTGTTCATCTGGTGGATGATATGACATATGATCTGCTGGATTATATTGAGGAGCCGTTAGAGGAGACTTGTCCGCAGAAGGCGCTGGATGAGCTTAGCGGCAAGTATACGGTAGAGCAGTTGAAGGAATGTTACGGAGAGATTCTGGAACTGTACCATGATAAGGTACTGTTTAGCGGAGATCCATATGCCGTTTATGCAGAGACGGCGATCAATTCTCCGATCAAGGCAATGTGTCTTCATATTTCCCACGACTGCAATCTCCGCTGCAAATACTGCTTCGCCTCCACAGGTGATTTCGGTACGGGACGTAAGCTGATGCCTTTGGAGACTGCAAAGGCTGCGATTGATTTTCTTTTGGAGAAATCTGTGGGCAGAGAAAATCTGGAGTTGGATTTCTTTGGTGGAGAGCCGCTGATGAATTTTGATGTTGTAAAGCAGACCGTAGCGTATGCAAGAAGCAAAGAAAAGGAATATGGCAAGAATTTCCGTTTTACCATTACGACGAATGGTATGCTTTTGGATGATGATGCCATTGATTTTATCAATAAGGAAATGTACAATGTGGTTCTTTCCATTGACGGACGTAAGGAGGTCAATGACCGCATGCGTGTCCGTGCCGATGGCAATGGAAGTTATGACCGCATCGTAAAGAATTTCAAGAAGCTGGTAGAAAAGCGTGGAGATAAGGAATGGTATGTCCGCGGTACTTATACGAAGTATAATCTGGATTTCTCTGAGGATGTGTTCCATTTGTATGATCAGGGCTTTGACCAGATTTCTGTGGAGCCTGTTGTGGAGGATCCAAAGGTAGAATATGCCATTACAGAGGAGGATCTGGATCAGATCTGTAAGGAATATGACCGTCTGGCAGACCGTTTGATGGAATTAAAGAAAAACGGCGGATTCCTGAATTTCTTCCATTTTATGATCGATCTGGAGCAGGGTCCATGTGTGATCAAGCGTCTTCGTGGCTGTGGCAGCGGAAACGAGTATGTTTCTATTACGCCGGATGGAGATATTTACCCTTGCCATCAGTTTGTTGGTCATGAGGAGTATTGCATGGGGAATATCGAGGAGGGCACCTTCAATGAGGAGATCAAGAAGGAATTTGCCGGAGCTCATGTTTATTCCAAGCCATCCTGCCAGAAATGCTGGGCAAAATTCTATTGCAGCGGCGGATGCAATGCAAATAATTACATTTATAACGGAGACATTCATAAGGTACATGAGATGTCATGCAAGATTCAGAGAAAGCGTCTGGAGAGTGCTATTTTGATCAAGGTATGCGAGATGCTGGAGAAAGCCGGGGCGCAGGAATAAGACAGAAAATGCAGATTTTTATTGCCCTGTTTATTTGTGTATAGTATACTTATAGTATATGCATGGACAAAACATTGGTTTTGGCGGAAGATTTATACGTGACAGATAGGAATGGAGGTATTATCATGAGGTTAGTAACGAGATCAGATTTTGATGGATTAGCATGTGCAGCTCTTTTAAAAGAGGCAGGAATTATCGATCACTGGAAATTTGCCCATCCAAAGGATCTGCAGGATGGATTGATTGAGATCACAGAGGATGATTGTCTTGCAAATGTTCCTTATGTAGAGGGCTGCGGACTTTGGTTTGATCACCACTCCAGTGAGCATGAGAGACAGCAGCTTGCAGGAAAGTATAAGGGAGAGAGCCGTATTACCCCATCCTGTGCACGTATTATTTATGAGTATTATGGTGGCAAAGAGAAGTTTCCACAGTTTGACGATATGATGGAAGCTGTTGATAAAGTAGATTCTGCAAATCTTACGATTGATGAGATCCTTCACCCGACCGGATGGATCCTGGTTGGATTTATTATGGATCCCCGTACCGGACTGGGACGCTGGCGCAATTTCCGCATCCCCAATTATCAGTTGATGGAGGAGCTGATCGATGCCTGCCGTACTATGACCACAGAGCAGATTCTTGCGCTTCCGGATGTGGTAGAGCGTATTGAGATTTATCATGAGCAGTCCGAGAAGTTCCAGGAGATGGTAAAGGCACATACCCGTGTGGAGGGAAATGTGATCATTTCTGATCTTCGCGGTGTAGATCCGATCTACTCCGGCAATCGTTTTATGATCTATAGTATGTATCCGGAGCAGAATATTTCCTGCTGGATCGTAAATGGAAAAGGCGGCAAGGGATGTTCCGCAGCCGTTGGTTACAGTATCTTAAATAAGACCTCCGATGTGAATGTGGGAAGCCTGATGCTCAAGTATGGCGGCGGTGGTCACAAGGCGGTTGGTACCTGCCAGTTTTCCGATGAAAATATGGATACAGAGTTACCAAAGATGTTAGATGAACTGATTGCAATGTCCAACAAATAATTGAAACAGAAATGAAACATAGGGACAGATTTTTCACTCATTGAAAAGCCTGTCCCTGTTTTTGTCCGCACAATAGAGATTACAGCTCCGGTGTGCAGACATATTTACACTTACATATCAGGAGGATTAAAATGGTTTTAATGTTAATGGTTGTGCTATGTTACACCATATGCTCTCTCAGTGACAAATATGCAGTTGCAAAAATAAAATTTAACGGAAATGAGCTGACCTTTTTGATGGCAGCAGCCACAGCTCTTTTTATGACATTTACCCTTCCCTTTGTGGATACCCGTGTGATATGGGGGATTCCGGCGGTTGCAGCAATCCTGCTGCTGACGGCATCCAAGATGCTGGAGTTTCAGATGTCTGCTTTGATCCTGCAGGATATGTCCGCATTTGAACTCAAGGCATGGCTGGGGATCTGTCTGTTTGTGTCCTATTTTACGGACATCGTGATGAAGACCCAGAGTTTTTCATGGCTTCGTCTGGGATTTATTGCGGTGACAGTGATCGGCCTGGTTCTGATCGCACAAGCCGGCAGAAAGAAAATACACTATGGAAAAATCGTCCTTCCGTTGATCGTTTATCTGGCGGCAAAATATGGATATGGTCTGGTGATCGCAGCGGCAGAACCGTATATATCTTCAACCATGTGTCTTTATTTTGCGCTGATCCTGCTGGCGTTGATCCTTCTCCCTATGGCGCATCCGGTCCGGATCTTCCGGGAAAAACGAAACGGCGGTCTGTTTGTGGTATTAACAAAGATTCCGAATGTTGCCGGTCTTTTAGGAGAGAATGCAGTGATCGCCGTAAGTCTGGCAAATTATTCTTTTATTCAGCCGATGATTCTGGTAGTGCTTTTCTTCTGGGGCATTGCCCGAAAAGAGGAAGAACATGATCTGCTCAGCGTGCTGGGAGGAATTGTGTGTATCGTAGGAATCGTGGGATTTCAGTTTGTTTAAAAGATATCAATGATTGCAAGCTTTTAGGGAAAATATCGTTTGATGCGGTATTTTCCCTTTTTTGAGTGATACTTATATAAAAATAGCTTGACAATTAAAAGAAAGTGAATTAAATTTATAGAGAATGGTCTACAAATATAGAGAGAAAGAGTGTCGTTATGAAAATTAAACGTATGAAACTGTCAGATTGTGAAAAATAGCGATGAAATATATATGAGATGCGGGGAAACAGGTTACATGCTTCCAAATCAGGGAGATACAGAGTATATGTGAAAAACGAAAGTGGCAGCAAGGTCAGAATACAAGGATTTTACAGATGTAACTAAAAGTAACTGTATTCAGATGTTTTATCTTATACTGGTGAAAATTATTATGATGGAGGAGGAATTTATTATGAAGAAAAATCTAAAAAAATTTAGTGCAAGTTTATTGCTAGGTGCATTGATTATGTGTGGAACCTTTGGAGCTACAATTGTTAATGCGGCTAGTACATCATTTAAAGTTGGAGGAAATACAGTTAATTGTCATCTATCTTGTAATAGTACAAATGTACAAGCTGTTACACAGTCCACATCATCAGTTAGTTGTGGTGTTCAGCTGTCCTATCAGTTTTACAGTACAAGTTCAGGAAGTTTCGATGCCGTTGTGAATATGCCGAAAAAAACAGGAAATGCACAGGCTAACATTACGAAAAATTATCCGTCAGGGAAAAGCTGCAATTATGCATATAGTGTGCATTATGGAAATTCAAAATCAAAAGATTTAATGGTAGGAACGATAAGATAGAGCATATTTTTATAGTAATGGGGGGAAGGGGGACTCTCCTTCTCTCTATTATTGTAAATGGCATTTTTAAGTTGGAGGGATTTGATGAAACAGAGGGCAAGGGTCAAGATTTTTGTATTGCTTGCAGGGATTCTGTGTTTGGCATTTCTGGTGGGGAGTATCGTGGTTCAGAATCTGCCGGAGGGATTCAGTCAGAAGTCAAAAGAAAAAAAGGAGACTGCTTTTGATGGAATATCGTCATATGTAATGGGAGCTGCCTATGGAAGCAGCGGAGAGTATTATAAGTCAGAGAATGATTTTCTATATTATCTGGATGCGTCAACTGGGGAAAAATCCATTGTATGCACAAAAACGAATTGTGAGCATGAGGCAGGAAAGTCGGAGGGCTCTTTGGAGCGGACGGAATGTGAGGCGGATTTTAGTCATATCAGTGCCTATATACCCCATGGGAATAAGCTGTATTATGTTCCTGCAGATCCATTGGGGAAAAATGCACCATGGGAGATTTGGGAGCAGGATCTGACCGGTGGCGGTCAGAAGAAGATAGTGGAAATTGATGAGAAAGAGAACACCTCTATAACTATCTTCAACATACAGTGCGATGGTTTGTATATGGTGGTTTCGTTTGAGGAGGCAGGATATTACAACGAAAAAGGAGAGTACATAGAGTATGATAGCTATCGTACAAAAGCGGGAATTTATATTATCAATATGAATGACTGGAGCTTTCAGCGGGTCTATCTAACACGGGATGAGAAGGATAATGCATTTGGAAAAGACGCCAGACCTTATATATCACAAATAAGTCTTGGAAGTGAAGATGTATCGCTCTATTGCTTATATTATGATGAGAATTTTGATGGAAAGAAAATAAATAAACTACCGGAAAAAAAGCAGATAAATTACCTGGATAAACATTTACATTTTATGCAGGTGGATGTTTCTCTTTCGGACGGAGAAATGGAAAATGCGCAGTCCTTTGACGAAAATCATGATTTTGTTTATGCGGGAAACTGGTGTATGATACAGGATTACTATGGAAATTTCACGGCGAAACAATTTCGGGGCGGGGAAGGAAACAGTATCGTGGTTTACCATTCGCCGGAAAATGAAGAAAAGGAATACGATAGCGGATACAGAGGCGTGGCCGTGACAGAGCGCAGTGTGTTATATACGATTTATGACAAAAAGAGGGATGTTCTTGACTGGTATCGGTATGATCGGGAAACGGGACAGTCAGAATGTCTGGCAAAATCGGAGGCTTCCGTGGTTCCGCAATATGCCACGAATGAGTATGTTTATGTAATGATATTTTGGTCGGATGATGATTATGAACACTATGCTATTCCGTTGAAAGAGCTGGAGAAGGGAAAATATCAGTTCCCGGAAAAGTCAGAAAAAAAGAAAATCCAGGAAAAGCAGGATATAAAGAATAATGATCCGGAAGATACTGTAGTCTGGGGGGTCCAGAGTAATCAGCTTCCATCGGCAAATGCCGTTTCTCAGATCAATCATTATCTGAAAAAGAGCGGGTATGACTTTAAGGTGGAATTTATCAGTGCTTTGGAGAATGATCCGGATAAGCTTGCCCAAAAGTATCCGCAGGTAGATATTTTGCAGGTACCGTCATCTATGGTTTATAATAATCGTTCTGCCGATGCCCTGAAATCGGGATATTATGAACCACTGTCCGATTTTTTGGATAATGGCGGCAAAAAGCTGAAAAAACGGTTCAGTGAGACGGAATGGAAACAGGTGGAGGTCAATCGGGAAATCTATTCTGTGCCGAGTTCTATGCTGGATTATGAGGGAATCTATATTGCATACAATAAAAAGCTGAAGGGGAAGGACGGTTTCAAAGAGGCAGATACGCTGGAAAAGGTAGAAAAGATAGTGAGTGGAACAGAAGTGAAGGCGAAGTATCCGATCATCTTATTAAATAGTCTGGAGGATGGTAATCTGTCCGGTTTTGCTGACAGTGATTATTGCCTGGGACTGGCACTGGATCATCAGACGAAGAAGTCAGAGCTATGGTATGAAAGCAAAAAGGTTCGTGCCGTATACGAGAGATTTCATACCTGGTATCGGAGAGGATGGCTGTCAGAGGAGAATTATATAAGCAGTACGGCAGGAGAGGATACTGCGGCATGGGAGCAGGGGACTCTGCAGAGTGGTGACTGGCTGGTGGCAATCGGTTATGGAGCTTGCAGCGAGGATATTCAGAAAATGTCCTGCGAGATTGTCCGGCCAAAGCAGACGGTATTTTCAAAGGCAAACATGTCCACCGGTGTGGCATCGGCATCAAACTGTAAGGAACAGGCAGAAAAGTTTCTGGAACTGGCATATACGGATCAGAAGATTGCTGATCTGATGCTGTATGGTGTGCAGAAGGGAAATTATCAGGTGAAGGATGGCGTGGTCAGCAATTATTCGCAGGAGCTGCAGACAACATTTTCTTTTCTGAGAATGAATTTTGGAAATCAGATTGCAGCAACGCCGCTGGATACAGATGGGGAATCCGGCAAATCGGAAAATCGCAGGAAATATTTTCAGTCATATAATGTAACCGAGTCACCGTTGATCGGCTTCCAGCCGGATGCCGGTGATTACGAGAAGGATCTGGAGAACTATATTAATGCAATGCGAAAGGGAGAGGATATCTGGCATGCGCAGAACTTTGACCGGGAGTATGACAGTATGGTGAAGAAGCTTGCCACTAAGAGGATGAAACAGTACCGGGATGATGTGGAAAAGCAGATCAAGGCGTGGGAAGGGTAGAAGATGAATAATTACAGCATTTGAAAAGCAAGGTGGAGTAGGTATGTGGAGAGAGCATAAAAAATTGTGGAAGCAACGGGCGGTAGCAGTGTTTGTAGTGGCAGGACTTCTACTGAATCTGTTTTTGCTGTTGCGGAGTGAGTACAGCCGTCAGTCATGGATGGAGCCGACGGTATCCTGTTATCGCAGCATATACCATGAGATCAAAGGGATGGAGCCGGCACAGGCAAAAAGCTATCTGAAGAAAAAGTCAAACAATCAGAATATAGAGTATGAACGAAGAATTGGTTATGAGACGATGCTTGACGAAATATCCCGTGCTGGCAGCTATGACGATTATCTGGAGGAGCGGGAGAAGGATTATTCTAAAAGTAAGGTGTTTGAAGGTTTTCGAAAAAGCAGTAAATACGATCGGAAGGATGCTGCAAAGGTTATGAAAATGCTGCGGCAGTTTCAAGGAAGTACAGTGCAGATCGTTCCTTCCAGAGGCTGGGCAATGATCCTTCTGTTTTTTCAGACGGATATTGCCGGTCTGGTGACCTTGCTTGCCGCTGCAGCCGTTTCCTTTATGCAGGAGAAGGAACGGGGAGAATATTTTTTTATCCGTACAATGAAAAGGGGGCGGGAATCGTTTATTATTTATAAAGTATTGGCACTTTTGCTGTTTACAATGGAGGTGATGCTGCTCCTTTATCTGGAAAATATCCTGGTGGCATGGAAATTGTATGGACTGGGAGATTTAAATGCCTGTCTGCAATCCGTAAATGGATTTATTGGAACCGGCGTGGCAGCAGATTTAAAAGAAAGTATTGTCCTGTTTTTGGGACTGAAACTGCTGGCGTATTTTGTGAGTATGCTGTTAATATTATTCCTGATGACGGTCTGTGGTACATCGCAGAAATTGTATATCTGTCTGGCGGTGATCTTAGGGGGAAGCAGTCTGGCATATTGGGGAATATCAGCGAATAGCTGGGTGTCTGTTTTGAAGTATGTGAATCTCATAGGCTTTCTGCATACGGGCGAAATGATGGCAGTATATCGGAATATTGGACTGTACGGTTTTCCGGTCAGTTATATTACAGTGGGGATCGTGTTTTTTATTGTAGCGGGTATTTTACTTTTTTCGGGAACTGTATTTTTCTTCTGTGACCAGAAAATTGTATCCCGTGCCAAACGCCATATTCTGTCACAGGGGAAGCGGCAGAAAAAAATACGGGGATATCGTTTATTTTACGGGGAAACAAAAAAGATACTGTATTATCAGAGAGTGCTTTTGATGATATGCATATTTGCAGGAGTGATCTGGTGGAACTATACAGCGGTACATTCTCTGTATGATGATGAATCGGATGTCTACTATAAGGAATATGTGGATCAGGTGTCCGGATCGTATACGAAGGTTTCTGCCAAAAAAATAAAACAGTGGCGGGAGGAGAGACTTGCTCTGGAAAGGCAGATCCACAAGGAAAAACGGAAGGCGGCTACGGATGAACTGAAATCAATTGTGGAATCGGGATATGCCAGGGAACGCAAAAGAACAGAGGGTTTTCAGGTGTTGATGAATCACATCAGCTATATTTCCGGGATTTCGAATGGAGGACTCTTTTACGAGAGAGGCTACGAGCAGCTGACGGGGTATGAGATGGCATGGAAACGGGATGCGGTGCTGGCATTGGAGGGCGTTCTTATGGTGATCCTTACGGTGGCAGGGATTTATTCCCGGGAATATGAAACGGGAATGATGCGGCTGCTGCGGACAACGCCTGGGGGAAGGCAGGAGTTGTGGAGTGCCAAGCTTTGGATCGGCATGGGAATTGTTACAGTAATCTATGGAATTATCTATGGAAGTGAATTTTATCGTATCTTAAGTGCTTTTGGAACAAAGGGCTGGAACTGCTCCGTGGCAAGCATGGCCCACATTCCGATGTATCTGTCGGGACTGGCGGTGGTGGACTATCTGGCGTTGATCTCTGTCATGCGTTATCTGGGATTTTTCCTGGTAATGGCTGCGGTTTACCTGATCTCCAGCCGTGCGAAAAGCTTTATTATGACAGTGGTATACAGTATTTCTATATTTGCGCTGCCCTTAGTTTTGTATCTAAGTGGAGTGAAGGTTTTCAAATATGTACTGCTTGATCCGCTGCTTTTGGGAAATATATTTTGATGCTGCCGGAGGCTGAGTATTTTTCCATTTTAAGGATGGAATAAATGGGAAAGGAGTTTAAAGCGTATGGAGATTACAATCTCTCATCTGACGAAACGGTTTGGGGATAAAACAGCACTGGATGACGTGAGTCTGGTGCTGGATTCCGGTGTACATGCTCTGCTTGGACCAAATGGGGCAGGCAAAAGTACGCTGATCAATATTTTGACGGACAGCATTGTGCGGGATCAGGGGGAGGTGCTGTGCAATGACCATGAGATTACTAAGCTGGGGGCAAAATACAGGGAGCTGTTAGGATACATGCCACAGCAGCAGAGACTTTATGAAAATTATACGGCAGAAGAGTTCTTGAAATATATGGCGGCGGTCAAGGGGATTGCCCCGGCAACAGCCGGAAAGCAGATTGCGGAGCTTCTGCAGGTGGTCAATCTGTGGGAAGTGCGGCGCAAAAAGGTGGGAGGCTTTTCCGGAGGAATGAAGCAGCGTGTTCTGCTGGCACAGGCACTTCTGGGGAATCCACGTCTGCTGATCCTGGATGAGCCAACGGCGGGGCTGGATCCCAGTGAGCGGATCAATATACGAAATTATATTGCCGCTGTGGCACAAAAAATGATCGTGCTTTTTGCGACGCATGTGGTCAGCGATATTGAGTGCATTGCCAAGGATGTGATCCTGATACGGGATGGAAGGATCTGTCAGAAGGGCACGCCGGTGGAGCTGATCGAGAGCATACAGGGGAAGGTAGGGGAACTGCCATGTGATCTGGATAGTCTGGAAAAGCTGCAGGAGAGGTACTGCACCGGTAATGTTTATCAGAGGCGGGAAGGACTTCGTGTGCGGATCGTGGGGGATGAGCTGCCGGAGGGATGCCTGCCGGTGCGGGACAGTATTGACCTTGAGGATGTGTATATGTACTACATAAATAAATGAATAGTTTTATAATTGAGTAGATATAACTGTTTGACAATAGGTGTTAAATGAAATCTTCTTATATAGAAAGTATTTTAGAAGCATATAAACAGGCAACTTTATATAGTATTACTTTGAAATAAATAATGAATATGGAGGTGAGCGGATGAAGAGGAATAAGGTATTCGGTTTGTTGATGATGCTTGCGATCATATACTGTTTCTGCGGCTGTTCGGAGGATTCGGTTGAAAACCGTAGTCCTGCGCCGGTGCAGAATTCGATGGCAGCATCCTCTCCAGCTTCAAGTGCAAAAAGAACTGCAACGCCGTGGAAAGCGCCAACTGCAACGCCTGTAAGATTTGTACATGATGAAGTTGAATCTATCTATTATGAATGGCTGTATGATTCGAAAACAGACAGTTATCAATATCATTTTTTGGGCAAGAAGGATGGCACAAAGTGCAAAAAAAGAGTTCATGGTCCGTTTGCCCGTTTTCGTTATGATCGAAAGAAACAATGTTTGACGATCTTTGGAAAGGGCAGATTGTACAGTGATGCATATTATGAAACGGATTATCCGCAATGGCGTGATGATGATCGTTTGTATAATATTGAGTATCCGTTTCCTAAAAATAAGGTGAAAAAGCTGGTGATCAGATCGGGAGTCACAGAGATCAATATTGCTGCATTTGCAAAGTTTAAGAAGCTGGAGAGTGTGACATTACCGGACAGTCTGACCAGAATAAAAAAGTATGCATTTGTGGGCTGTAAAAAACTGAAAAAGATAAGGATACCGGACAATGTGAAATGGGTGGGAGATGAATGTTTCTGGCAATGCAGGAGCCTCGAAAAAGTCAAGATCGGGAAGGCGGCAGCGAGAATAGGTCAGCTTCCTTTCTATCAATGTCCGCAGTTAAATTATATTACTGTTGTTAAAGGAAATCCAAGGTATGAGATGAAGGATGGCGTGCTTTATGATGATAAATATGAAGCAGCAATCTATGGATATAACGATATGGATCGGGTTGTCATACGATATGGGACGAAGAAAATAGCCCGGCTTGCCTTTGCGCATCATCGCAGCCTGAAACAGGTCAGAATTCCGGCGTCAGTAGAGATTCTTGGGGGAGGCTGCTTTTATGCGTGTACAGAACTGGTACAGGTAGATTTTGCCGTAAATTCCAGATGCAGAGTATGGAGAAATTTTCCTGGAATCCATACCAAAGATGTTTATGAAGATGAATATTATTACATGGGCTGCTTTGGGGAATGTGTCAAGCTTCGGGAGATTCATATCCCGGATAGCGTTGTTAGAATAGGTTTTCCATTTGAAGGGTGGAAACGACAATGCAGTAGTCTGGAAAGAGTATACATTGGAAGAAACGTGCATTATGGCGTAGGAAATAGTGATATTTCAGATTGTTTTTATTGGGGGATAAAAGAAGGACAAAAATTGTATTATGTGGTATCGCCACAAAATCCATACTATTACAGCCGCAATGGAAAGCTGTATAAAAGGAATGGAAAACGTATTGGGGTATTTTGAAAACGAGGTAAGATATGATGGATCATTACTGGCTTTATACCCCTGCCCTATGGTGTATTGATACGAAATACACCCTGTTATAAAATGAAATTGCAGCGGTAACGTAGCAGGTTATTCAGGAGGAAAATAATGGGGGAAAAGCTTAAAAAAATCATCAGGACAAAGCAGAGATCATTGTCTATGGAATTTTTCAGTTGTGTCTTCTGGTGCTGATGGTGTTTGGTTCCGGGGTGTATCATGCCGTACAGATATTTGCCACCGTTTTGTAAAAATGACAGCTTGACAGACAGCGCAGTCACCACTATACTGAAAGGGATGATTTGTCTGGGGAGCTGTTACGGCTGAGAGGGACTGATGATAGTCCGACCCATGAACCTGATTCGGATAATTCCGGCGTAGGAAGATACATATGATTCGTCAAATATTATATTCTTACAAATTACAGTGCTTCAGATAAACAGTCCGGAGCACTTTTTTATTTTCAAACAATAATATTTGGAGAGAAATTTTAAACCTGCTTCGGAGGCATATGTTTTACAGGAACAAAGGAAAAGTGAGGTAGATTATGGATTACACAACACAGATGGATGCGGCGAGAAAAAATATTATCACTCCGGAGATGGAGAAGGTTGCTGCAAAGGAAAAGATGGATGTAGAGGTACTTCGGGATCTGATCGCAAAAGGTCAGGTGATCATCCCGGCCAATAAAAATCATAAGGTTCTGGATCCAAACGGCATTGGAAGTGCTCTCCGTACCAAGATCAATGTCAATCTGGGAACCTCCCGTGACTGGACAGACCTTGACATGGAGATGGAAAAGGTAAAAAGTGCCGTAGATATGGGAGCAGAGGCGATCATGGACTTAAGCTCCAGCGGAGATACCCAGAAGTTTCGTCGTAAGCTGACGGCGGAATGCCCGGCTACGATCGGAACAGTGCCGATCTACGATGCGGTTGTATATTATCATAAGGCATTGAAGGAGATCACAGCGAAGGAATGGCTCGACATTGTGCGGATGCATGCAGAGGATGGCGTGGATTTCATGACCATTCATTGCGGAGTCAATAAGGAGACAGCACGCCATTTCCGTCAGGACAAGCGTCTGATGAATATCGTATCCCGTGGAGGTTCTATTATTTATGCGTGGATGGAGATGACCGGAAATGAAAATCCGTTCTACGAGTATTATGATGAAGTGCTTGATATCTGCCGTGAGTACGATGTTACTATGAGCTTAGGAGATGCCTGTCGTCCGGGCTGCTTAAAGGATGCATCCGATGTATCCCAGATTCAGGAGCTGATCACTTTGGGCGAGCTTACCAGACGTGCATGGGAGAAGGATGTTCAGGTTATGATCGAGGGACCGGGTCATATGCCGTTAGACCAGATCAAGGCCAATATGGAGATTCAGAAGACTATCTGTAAGGGAGCACCATTTTATGTGTTGGGACCTCTTGTTACGGATATTGCTCCGGGTTATGATCATATTACGTCTGCCATTGGCGGTGCTATTGCTGCAACATACGGAGCTTCTTTCCTGTGCTATGTAACACCTGCGGAGCATCTTCGTCTGCCGGATCTGAATGATGTTAAGGAAGGAATTATAGCGTCAAAGATCGCTGCCCATGCGGCAGATATTGCCAAAGGTCTTCCGGGGGCAAGAGACTGGGATGATGAGATGGCAGCAGCCCGTCGTGCCCTTGACTGGGAGAAAACCTTTGAGCTTTCCATTGATCCGGAAAAGGCGAGAAGATATCGTGCAGAGGCGGCTCCGGAGAAGGAGGATACCTGTTCTATGTGTGGTAACTTCTGCGCAGTTAAGAACATGAACAAGATTCTGGACGGAGAGATCGTATCAATTTTTGATGAATAAAATCGATATTTTGTCCGTCGTAAAACGAAAAAACAGTTTTTATAATGATATGTGAGGGTATACGATGAACAGGAAGAATCCACCGGTAGTTTTAACCATCGCCGGCTCGGACTGTAGCGGTGGTGCCGGGATCCAGGCGGATTTAAAGACCATGTCTGCTTTTGATGTATATGGTATGAGTGTGATCACGGCAGTGACAGCACAAAATACATGCGGTGTAACAGGTGTTCAGAATGTAACCGGAGAAATGATTCGGCTGCAGCTTGAGGCCGTGATGAGTGATATTATGCCGGATGCGGTAAAGATCGGGATGCTTGCCACGGCAGATGCAGTGGAAGCAGTTGCTGATATTCTGGAAAAGTATCATGTGGAGCATGTGATACTTGATCCGGTCATGGTATCCACCAGCGGCAGAAGCCTTTTAGAGGCAGAAGGAAAGGAGCAGATGCTGCGACGGCTGTTTCCTTTGGCCGAGCTTGTGACACCGAATATTCCGGAGGCGGAGGAGATACTGAAAGCTGTTGATGGATCGGTGGAAAACAAACGGACGGTATCATCTGTGCAGATTACTGATCAAACCATGATGGAAAAAGCAGCACAGGAAATCCGGCAAAAGTATGGCTGCAATGTACTTTTAAAAGGCGGTCATATGATACAGGCGGCAGATGATCTGTTGTATCAGACACAGGCGGTCTGGTTTCCGGCGCAGAGAATTGACTGCACGAATACCCATGGAACCGGATGTACGCTTTCCTCAGCGATTGCAAGTGCATTGGCACGGGGATGTTCGCTGAAGGAAGCGGTAGGGATTGCTAAGGTCTATGTGCGAAGTGCTATGTCTACGGGTCTTGATCTGGGTCACGGAAATGGACCTTTGGATCACAACTGGAGTATTTCATCTGCAGTGCTTTCACAGTCTGACCAATCATCCCGGTAGGTTTCCTCCGGGACGGCATAGACATAACAGCCGGCCTCTTTGGCGGCATGAATGGCATATGGTGCATCCTCAAATACAACAGTATCTGCCGGAGAAACCTGATACAGTTTACACACATGCTGGTAGATCGTACCGGTCCGTTTGCTCAGACCGATTTCAAAGCTGGTATGTATGTCCTTAAAATAGGACAGTATTCCAAGACGTTGAAACGCATTAACGGCGCAGTCGCGCTCAGATGTTGTTAAAACGCAGAGGATACTGTCCTTTTTTGTGGACAGTTCCTGTAACAGCTCTTTGATACCGGGCTTTAGTGGAATCTGATACCGGTAGGACCGGTGGATCAATTCCATGATTTCCCGATTGATCGTGGAAATATCTCCGTGAATTCCTAAAGTCTGGAAGTAAGCGGCGGATTCATCCATAGTCATGGCGTCGATGGTTTCTTCCAGGTCGGCAGGAGGCGTTATTCCTTTGGACAGCAGATAGTTTCGGCCAAGGTGCGTCCATTCTCCCATAGAATCAAGAAGCGTTCCATCCATATCAAATATATAAAGCTTTGCAGTTTTTATGGGATTCATGAGAGCATCTCCTTTGTGCGGTGAAGCAGATCCTTTGTGGCAGCACCCGGATCCGGCTGTCCAAAGATTGCCGAGATGACAGAGATACCATCTATGCCGGTCCCCTTCAGCTGGGTCAGATTGTCAGCACTGATTCCGCCGATGGCAACCACCGGGATGGATACGGTGGAGGTGATCTCCTTCAGGGTTTCAAAGGTAATGCGGGTATGATCCAGTTTGGTGCTGGTGGTAAAAACAGCACCAACACCAATGTAATCGGCACCTGCTTTTTCTGCTGCAACAGCCTGTTCCAGATTGCCGGCTGAGACGCCGATGATCTTGTCCGGTCCCAGAATCTCCCGTGCCTTTTGATATTCCATGTCGCTCTGGCCAATATGTACACCGTCTGCATTGATTTCTTTTGCCGCATAGATATCATCATTGATCACAAATGGTACATGATACCGGGCAGCGATCTCCTTAATCTCCTTTGCTTCCTGTACCATTTCTTCATGGGAAAATTCCTTTTCCCGAAGCTGCAGAAAGGTCGCTCCGTTTTTCAGGACATTTTCCACAACATCGGCAAGTTTGTTCCCGTTTAACCAGTAGCGGTCCGTGATGGCATATAAAGTGAGGTCTTCTTTTTTTAATGGATATGACATAATAAATTTCATCCTTTCGTTGTTATACTAATTCAATCTTAGCACCTTTTAAGAAAGTTTCATAGTTCATATTGCTCATATAGTCGATCAGGAAGGTGCGCAGAGAACCGGTACCGCCTTCGGTGCGGACCGTTTTTTCGTAAGCGAGTTCTCCGGCATAACCGTAAGCGGCCATGGCAGTTACGGTTGCTTCCAGGGCTTTATATGGATTGGCGGAGACAAATACGCCGATGGCGCTGGAAAGCATGCATCCGGTACCGGTGATCCGGGACATCATTGGATGCCCGTTGCGGATCAGATAAGCGGTATCCGCATTGGCAACCACGTCGATGGGACCGCTGATGGCAATGACGGAGCAGGTGATGGCGCTGATCTTTTTGGCATATTCTGCAATCTCATAAATGTTGTCCTCGTTGGCAAGATCTTCATTGGCTGCATCGACCCCCTTTGCGTGGGAGCTTTTGTCGCCGACATACTTGATCTCGGAAATATTGCCCCGGATTACGGTAAAGCGGATATGATCCATAAGATTTTCCAGTACCGCATTGCGTCGGTGCGCAGCTCCGGCTCCTACCGGATCAAAGATAACCGGGTGCTCCAGCTCATTGTTTTTCCGTCCCATACGAAGCATGGATTCTTCTAGAAAACCGCCGGTATTGCCCATATTGATCACACAGCCGTTGCAGCCGGCGGAAATATCGGCTACTTCCTCCGGATCATCTGCCATTGTGGGAGATCCGCCGCATGCCAGTGTCATATTGGCGCAGTCCGTGGCAGTGATATAGTTCGAAATATTGTGAACTACAGGTGCTACCCGTTGAATGTTATCAAAAATTTCGTTTGCTTCTTCTAGAATATTCATTCGTAAAATCCTTCCTTTCCTGGATGCTTATAAGAAAACGGCAGAAAAAGAAATCATACCCGTGGTGGTATGCCCCTTCTTCTGCCGTTTGTTATGTCCTGACAAAATCTGGAGTTATTATATCATATCCATAGGAAAAGTCAAGGCAGCAGCCGGTAAATGTCTGTCGGCAAAAATGAATTGCGGATCTGCGGAAAACATCCTATAATAGACCTGTGAGGAGGAGATGCAGATGGAGCGGAAAAGACCTGTGCCGGGAATGTTTTACCGGCATTTTAAAGGAAATATATATCAGATAAGGGAGCTGGCAAAGGATTCCGAAACAGAAGAGGATATGGTAATTTATCAGGGGATGTATCCGCCATTTCAGGTGTGGGTCAGACCGTTGTCCATGTTTTTGGACAGAGTGGATCATGAAAAATATCCGGAATGCCGTCAGCAATACCGCTTTGAATCCGTGGTATTTCAAAACACATCACAGCGGGACGTGATGCAGGAAAGCGGAGTGGCCAACAAGACAGACTCTGTAAGCAGACAGGAGATGGACTCGGCTGCGGAACCGGTGAGTGACCGGGAACTTCGAAAAATTTTGATGAATGATCAGGGAGAAAAGCTTCTGACCGGCAGAATGGCGGATGAGGAGATTGCCCGCAGAGGATTTCTTGCACTTCTGGATGCAGACACTTACCGGGAAAAGCGTCAGATCCTTGTGGGACTCCGGGCATATCTAAATGAACTGTATCTCAATAATCTGGCAGCAGCCATGGATATTGTTCTGGAGGAGGGAAGCAGTCAGGAACACTATGACACCCTGCTTCATTGTCTGGAGACTTATGAAAAGTACGAAGGAGGGCGTCTGCGGCGATGATGAACAGGATCATTAATACCATGTTTCATGGAAGTACCAAAGCCAGAATATTTTTGTGGTCTGTCTTTATCATGGGACTTGCCACGATCCTGCTTGGGGTTATGGCTGCGGCTCTCGGTTCTTTTACCTTTGGAACAGGTGCTTTTGTGTGCGGGCTGGCTGCCTTTGTAACATCCCAGTCGGCATCTCTGACAGAAATGGAACGGCGGGATAAGCAGGAGAAGATCAAAAAAGAAAAAGACCGGAAGGAAAAGACAAAGGAGCCGGCCGGCAGAAATGATTCTGCCGGGAAGTCAGAAGAAGAGAATGACGGGGGAAAGGATGTCTGGTATTCTAAGGAGAAAGAGAAGGCAAAAATGCAGTATCTTTCTTCTATGAATGCAAAGAAATTAAAGAATCTGGCCAAAGAGCATAAGGTAAAACAAAAGCACGTATTTGCCATGGTGGATATGTATCCGGCAGAGAAGATCCGGCAGGCTCCGGCCATTGTATGGCGTACGGATACCCATCTTCACCTGCTGATCATGGATCAGAGTGCCAAAGAGTTTCAGATACCATTCAATGATATTCAGGGGATTTACTATGACAAAAATGTAACGGCAGATCCTGACCGGGATTATGTACCGTTTCAATATTCCGGTTTTATGTCCAAAATTTATAAACCGTATCTGCCGGAGTATAAAGAAAATACAAAGGACGGACAGATGATCTATGTGAAAAATCTGTTTACGATCCATCCGGGTATTTCATTTACCAATACATCTATGAAGGGGATATTCAGTATTCTTACGAGAGCGCCGTTTCTGGTGGATGATGCGATCAATACTTCGGACAGATTTGATGAATATTTTAAAGATATTTACCGGTATGGTATATTGTGCAAAAATAATATCTATTCTCTGGAGGAATACCGGCAGAAGCTGGAAAGCGTGCTGGAGGAACTGTTGGCAGCACCCATCACCAGAGAAGAGTTTTTTCGTACACTAAATGCTATGAACCATTATCATCTGATCACACAGGATTATGTGATGAAATATACCCAGAAATATGTCATAAAAAATAACGAAACAAATTAACTTTTATAATAATAATAAGATGCAGATATCGGAGGAAGTGGCCGGGTGACATATTACTTAAAATTTCATAAATAAAATGATAATCCTGTAAAGGTAATTGAACGGCAGGAGGATATATGATAAGATTTGTCCACCTGAAATTTACTGTTGACAGCAGTCCGAAAATAGTTTATATTTAGAAATAAGAACACCTGTTCGTTAGAAAGCGAGGACATTATGGCAAAAGAGATTAAAATTGATGAGAATAAAAGAAAGGCACTGGAGTCTGCTGTTGCACAGATTGAGAAAGCATATGGTAAGGGTTCCGTGATGAAGCTTGGGGACAATACCCATATGAACGTGGAGACATTCCCGACCGGGTCTTTAGGACTTGATCTTGCCTTGGGAGTCGGAGGGATTCCAAAGGGAAGAGTCGTGGAGATTTATGGTCCTGAGGGTGGTGGTAAGACAACCGTTGCTCTTCACATTGTAGCAGAGGTTCAGAAGCTGGGCGGCATTGCCGGATTTATTGATGCGGAGCATGCGCTAGATCCTGTTTATGCAAAGCGCATTGGTGTCGATATTGATAATTTATACATATCCCAGCCGGATAACGGAGAGCAGGCACTGGAGATTACAGAGACTATGGTTCGTTCCGGAGCGATTGACATTATTATTGTGGATTCTGTAGCGGCTCTTGTTCCGAAGGCGGAGATCGAGGGAGATATGGGAGATTCCCATGTGGGCCTTCAGGCTCGCCTGATGTCTCAGGCACTTCGTAAGCTCACCGGTATCATTGGCAAGACAAGCTGTACGGTTATATTTATCAACCAGCTTCGTGAGAAGGTTGGTGTGATGTTTGGTAATCCGGAGACAACTACCGGCGGTCGTGCACTGAAGTATTACTCTTCTGTACGTCTGGAGGTGCGCCGTGGCGAAGTGATCAAAAAGGATGGGGAAGCCATCGGAAACCGTGCGAAGATCAAGGTGGTTAAGAACAAGGTTGCCCCTCCGTTCCGTGAGGCAGAGGTCGATCTGGTTTACGGAATCGGTATTTCCAGAGAGGGAGATATTCTTGATCTGGCAGCCAATGACAATATTGTCAATAAGAGTGGTGCCTGGTATGCCTATAATGGCAATAAGATCGGTCAGGGTCGTGAGAATGCAAAGCAGTATCTCAAGGAGAATCCGGATATTATGAAGGAGATAGAGGATAAGGTCCGTGCCAAGAGGATTCCGAAGGGAGATGCTCTTGATGAGGCTTCTGAGGAAAATGTGGACAATGAGACGGCAGCTCCGGCAGTGGATGCAGATAAGGGGTCTGCGGGAAAGACGAAGTAATTTATGCAGGATGAGTTATTAGAAGCAAAGAAAAAGGCAATGTCCCTTCTGAAATATATGGACAGGACGGAGTGGCAGCTACGGGACAAACTGGCGGCAAAGGGGTTTTCTGAGGAAGCCGTGGAAGGAGCCGTAGACTATGTAAAGTCATTCCATTATCTGGATGATTACCGGTATGCCGTCCATTTTGTAGAGCTTCATTATGAACAGCGGAGCAGACAGCGGATGCGCCAGGACCTGTATCAGAGACATGTACCGGAGGAATATATTGATCTGGCATTGGAAAGTATCTGTGAGAATGATGATGTTGCACTTCAGGAGGCACTTCGCAAGATTACCAAAGGAGAGACGGAGTACTCTTATGAGGAAAAACAGAAGATTGCCGGGAAGCTCTATCGCAAGGGATTTCGTCTTGGCGATATTAAGCGGGTGCTGGATATGTAAGCCTGAGAGACTGTGAGGACAGAACCGGTATAATGAGGAACAGGAGCAGTAAGCGATAAGAGACAAAACAAAGGGCAGTTCCACCGGCCGATAGATATATTGTCGGCCGGTGGAACTGCCCTCTTTGTGTTTAGTATAAGAAGTTAAAAGAACAGACACATTGCAAGATAGCCACATCCCCAGTGAAGGACAGCGCATCCCCAGATGTCACGCTGGCGTTCAAAAATGACTCCCAGAGCACAGCTTAACAGGAAGGCTCCGACCATAAAGTAGAAGCCGAAGGGAAGATGCATCAGGGAGAAAAGCAGCGAGGTCAGAAAAATACTGAGCTGTTTCTGGTATTTTACGTGAAGCAGAGATTTTACACTTTTTTGAATCACACCTCTGGCGAGAAACTCCTGAATAAATGCGGTAAATATATAAATATAGGCACCATGCATGGAACCTCCGATAAAGTATCCCTTGATCCGGATGCCGGCCAGGGACAGGACAAGCTTTGCCAGAAGGATCACAAGACAAACGATCACGCCGGTGGTGATCGTTTCTTTCAGATTGGTGCGCCATCGGGAAATATTGGGGATTAATCCGATTTCTCTCAGGGAAAAGCTGGTACAAAACGCAATTTCAAGAAACAGTACAAAGGTGATCACTTCGATCATCATAGTATAATCTTGGGTTTTCAATGGGACATGAAGTGTGAAGCGGCACAGGCTCCAGGCAGCCAGATAAATGCTGATGCACAGGATTAGTCCGGCAAAGATATAGGCACAGTCGTGGTCGTGCTGCTGAAGGAGCTGTGTGTCGGTGACGTCCTCCACCAGAACGATCATTCCCTGAAACGGCTCTTTTCGCCGGATCGCTGTATTTTCCTGCTGCATTAAGCTGATATCTACCGTTACAAAAGAGGATTCTTTTGCTTCGGAAGACGTGTATTTTACCATGGTTTTTTCTGTAAGCTGTCCCTTCTCCATACTGGAGCGGAAAAGCTTATTAAATGCCCTGTTTTTCTTGTTTTGCAGAAAAATATCGTTAAATGATTTCTGGATTGCATCTTCTGCGTCGATATGAAAGATCGCGGCACTGGCAGAGTTCATATAGGTAATGATCCCTCCTTCATTTACCATGATCACGCCGTCGCTCATATTGTTGAATATCAGATCCGTCTGTTCTTTCGTAAGTAGTCCTTCTATGGGATTTGACATGTTATCACCATTCCTTTCTCATAAATAATGTATCACATTTCACGGATAGCGTAAATGAAAAAAGTGTGTTATAATGTTAAGCTAGGGTTAAAAGTCCCAAAAAGATACGGGGTGTATAGAAAATATGCACAGAAATGAGGATGATTATGAAGAGAACACAGAGATGTATGGCATGGCTGCTGATGTTATCTATCATGCTTGCGGCAATGCCATCTGCCGGCGCGCAGGCAGCTACAAAGCCTAAGACAATGGCACATGCATATTATATGATTGATGCGGAAAGCGGACAGAAGATCCTGTCCAGTCATGCCAATAAGCGCATATGTCCGGCCAGCACGGTGAAGCTGTTGACGGCACTTACGGTACTTGATTATGCAGATTTAAACCAAAAGATTAAATATACCAGGAAGCTTCAGAAGAAGATTCCGTCTGATGCTTCTGCACTGAATCTGAAAACAGGGAGAGTATATACAGTCAGACAATATCTGAATATGCTGCTGATCGTTTCGGATGCAGGCTCAGCTCTTGCACTGGCAGAAGGAACTGCCGGTAATGTAGATGATTTTGTTGATATGATGAACGACAAGGCAGAAGAGCTGGGAATGAAACACAGTCATTTTGACAATCCGGTGGGTCTGGACAAGGGAAGCGGTTACAATCAGACATATACTACAGCGGCAGATTTTATCAAGGTGGCGAAAGCCGCTATGGAGGAGCCGGTTATTGCAAGGATCGTGGCAAAGCATAAGTACAAGGTACAGCCGGTGGGCGTGAAAAAGTCTTTTATGATAAAAAACACCAATGCCTTTTATGGAACATATAAAAAGCTGGTCAAAAACAGAAAGTACAAGATCATAGGAAGTAAGACCGGCACGACCAGAGCAGCAGGACATTGTCTTGTGGCAACGGCAGTGGATGAAGAAGGGAATACGGTTATTTGTGCTTTTTATGGAAATGGTGGATATGAGCGGCTTTACAAGGACATCAGAAAATTGCTGGACTACGCATTTGCGAGATATTAAGATAAAGCTGGTCATTCAGCTCACGGGAGCTACAAAGCAAATGACAGGAGGACGTAGTTGTTATGCAGATGTATGAAGTAAAAAAATTACCACATCATCCGAAATTGGACGTAACCGTACCGGGATCCAAAAGTATGACAAACAGGGCACTTCTGCTTGCAGCGCTTGCAGAGGGAGAGTCAACTGTCTCCGGAATATTGTTTAGTGATGATTCCAATGTGTTTTTGCAGGCCTTGAAGGACGTGGGATTTACCCTGCAGATCGACATGCCGGAAAAACGGGTAATGATTCAGGGAAAGGGTGGACGTCTGCCGAGAAGTCAGGCAAACATATACGTAGGAAGCGCAGGGACAGCAGCCCGCTTTTTGACAGCGATGGCAGCTATGTCAGATGGGGAGTTCCGTTTTGATGCGTCCGCACAAATGAAGAAAAGACCTATGGCAGATCTGTTAAAGGCTCTGGAGGATCTGGGAGCGGGAATACAGTATCTTTGCGAAGAAGGAACGTTTCCCGTCAGGGTGAGTGGAATGGGATACCGGCAGCCTAAAGCGCAGGTATCGATCAATATCGACAAGAGCAGTCAGTTTCTCAGTGCCCTGCTGATGACAGCTCCGACCCAATTTGATGAACTGGAGATTCAACTGACAGGTACCAGAAGTGCTCTGTCTTATGTTAAAATGACGGAACAGATGATGAAACAGTTTGGTCATGCAGGAGTGATCCGGGAGGCAGATGATCGTTACCGGGTAATCGCTCAGGGCGGTTACCATGCCAGAGATTATATGGTGGAACCGGATGTGTCAGCAGCCTGTTATTTCTATGCGATGGCGGCGGTCACAGGAGGAGAATGCCTGGTAAGAAATATGCGTCAGGATTCTCTGCAGGGAGATATGAAGTTTTTACAGGTGCTGGAACAGATGGGCTGCCAGCTTTCATGGGGCGAAAAGGGTCTTGTGCTCACAGGACCGGAGCCGGGGCATTTGAAAGGCATTGAAGTGGATATGAGTGATTTCTCGGACCAGACGCTGACACTGGCGGCAATTGCTCCATATGCAGACAGTCCGGTTCATATCCGGAATGTGGGACATATCCGGGGACAGGAATGCGACCGTTTACATGCAATCTGTGAAAATCTTGGCAGGATGAACGTCCGATGTGAGGAATATGAGGATGGAGTAAAGATTTATCCGGGGATGCCTCAGCCAGCAGAGATTGAGACATATCAGGATCACCGGGTGGCAATGGCATTTGCGGTAACCGGTGTCCGGGCAGATGGGATTGTGATATCAGATCCGATGTGCTGCCGTAAGACCTTTGAGAATTATTTTGAGGTGCTGGACGATCTGACAAAGAGATGAAATTGTATCGCAGAAGACCCGGATACAGCACAAAAAGAAGGATAGAAAAGGAATGTTATCCATGGCGCACGGGAGACAGACCATACACATAGAATTGTGCGCAGGAAAGAGGATGATCATGAAGAATATAATGATTTTATTACAGGAAGAGCTTAGTGCAGCGTTTGAAAAGGCAGGATATGAGAGGAAATATGCGAAGGTAACTTTGTCGAACCGTCCGGATCTCTGCCAGTATCAGTGTAATGGTGCTCTGGCAGCGGCGAAGCAGTATCATAAGGCACCGATCCAGATTGCCAATGAAGTGGTAGATAGCTTATCACAAAGTGATACTTTTCAGGAGATTGTGGCTCAGATGCCCGGATTTATCAATATGACGGTCAGTGATGCTTTTTTGGCTGATTTCATGAATAAAATGAATGAAGATGAGCTGTTTGGCTGTGATAAAGCAGAGCAGCCGGAGACGATCGTGATCGATTATGGTGGAGCCAATGTAGCGAAACCGCTTCATGTAGGTCATCTTCGTTCGGCAGTTATCGGAGAGAGCATTAAGAGAACAGCACGTTATCTTGGTCATAAAGTGATCGGTGATGTTCATCTGGGCGACTGGGGACTTCAGATCGGTCTGATCATCACAGAGTTAAAGCATCGTCAGCCGGAGCTTGTATATTTTGATGAGAGCTACGAGGGGGAATATCCGGCAGAGCCTCCGTTTACCATGGCAGATCTGGAGGAGATTTATCCATATGCCAGCGGATATTCCAAGGAGCATGAGGATTATAAAGAGGAGGCACAGACGGCAACAGCCGAGCTGCAGGCCGGAAGAAAAGGATATCTTGCGTTGTGGCAGCATATTATCAATGTGTCCGTTGCAGACCTCAGAAAGATATATACCCGCCTGAATGTCGATTTTGATCTGTGGAAAAAGGAGTCGGATGCGCAGCCGTATATCCCGCAGATGGTGCGGGATATGAAGGACGGAGGATATGCCCATATTGATCAGGGCGCGCTGGTCGTTGACGTACAGGAGGAGACGGATACCAAGGAGATTCCGCCGTGTATGATCCTGAAATCAAACGGTGCAACATTATATAATACGACAGACCTTGCCACGATTGTTGAGAGAAGAAAGCTTTTTGATCCAAGCCGTATTATTTATGTGGTGGATAAGCGTCAGTCTCTTTATTTCGAGCAGGTATTCCGTTGCGCAAGAAAGACAAAGATTATTGGCGAAGATGTAGATCTTATATTTGTAGGATTTGGAACCATGAACGGCAAGGATGGAAAGCCGTTTAAGACCCGTGATGGCGGTGTCCTTCGTCTGGAACAGCTTTTAGGCGATGTGGAGGAACAGGTTCGCAACAAGATGGCAGACCGTGATATGCCGGAGGATGTGCTGAAGGATGCAGCGGCAAAGATTGGTCTTGCAGCGATCAAGTATGGAGACCTCAGCAATCAGGCATCCAAGGATTATGTTTTTGATGTGGAGAGATTTACCTCCTTCGAGGGAAATACCGGACCATATATCCTTTACACGATTGTTCGTACCAAGTCGCTGATGGCGAAGCTTCAGGCAAATGATATTCGCGTAGCGGAGGATGCAAAGATCCTTCCGGCACAGAATAAAACAGTAACAGATGTGATGCTTGCACTGTCCAAGTGGAGCGATACGGTAAGTGCTGCATATCAGGAGCAGGCGCCGCATAAGATCTGTCAGTTTGTATATGAGCTTTGTGATGCATATAATAAGTTTTATCATGAAAATAAAATTCTCGCCAATGAGAATGTCGCAGAGAGAGATTCATGGATTGCTCTCAGTCGTCTGGTAGGAAAAGTTCTGGAGCAGGCAATTGATCTGCTGGGACTGGAGGCTCCGGACAGAATGTAATGTACTCTTACAGAAAAGAGGATGCGTATGATCATAAAAAGGGAAAAAGAATACCGACAGCTAAGGGAGGCATATGAAGCAAAAGAAAACAGGCTGATCATCCTGTCGGGACGTTTCGGTGTAGGGAAAACCACGCTGGTGCGTCAGTTTGCACAGGAAAATGCGGGATATTATTATCAGGCGGCCGAGTGTGCACCGGAGAGGCAGAAGCAATTATTGAATCTCTGTTGGGACCGGCTCTATGACGAAGGCAGATCTGCGTCGGAGCAGTCAGCCATCAGCCGGATACAGCAGACCGTCAGCCGTAATACATATCTTGGCATTTTTTCTGAGATATGTCACCGGACAGAAGGAAAAACGCTGATCGTGCTGGAAGATTTTGATCTGATCGCCAAAAATGATCCGGATTTCTATCGCGATCTGGTCACTCTGATGGATCAGGAACATAACCTGATGCTCCTGCTGACTGTATCTACATGGAACTGGAGAGAGGCAGAGGCAAAGCTTGAACCCCGGAGTCTGGTTGGAAAGATCACGGACCGGATCCTTTTGCCGGAGTTTCGTTTTCTTGAAATGGTGAAATATTTCAAAGGACTTTCCATGGTGGAGGTTGTTCAGATCTACGCATTGCTGGGAGGGGTTCCGGGATATCTGAAATATTGGGACACCGGCAAAACCATACAGGAGAATGTGGTCAGGCTTTTTGTACGGGAAGAGGGAATCCTGCGAGGGGAAGCGGAACGTTATCTGCGTTCGGAGCTTCGGGAGCTTTCGCTGTATAATACCGTCCTTGGATCTATGCAGGAGGGGGTGGTACGCCTCAATGATATTCACGAGAGAACCGGTTTTGGCAGGGCAAAGATCAGTGTTTATATGAAAAATTTAAAACAGCTCGGCGTGGTGGACAAATGTAAAACCTTTGCACTCAGATGTCAGGATCATGAGAAAAAGGGAATGTATGAAATAACCGATGCCTTAGTGCATTTCTGGTCGCGTTTTATACTCCCTTACAAAACGGTATTGGCTGTTATGACACCGGAGCAGTTTTATGAGCAGATCATCGCTCCGGATCTGGAAGCATATACGGCTGTTTATTTTGAACGCATGTGTGTCCGATATTTGGGACTAATGAAAGAATATAAAAATTCCGGTCTGCTGAATGGACGCAGTGGAGCCTGGTATGGAGAAAAGGGAACGATCCCGATGGTTATGGAGGACAGGGAAGGCCGTATCCTGCTGATGTACACAAAATGGAGCAGCGAGCCTTTTACCAGAAAGGATCTGGAAAGAAATCTTCGTTATCTGGTGAACTGTGATGTCAATCCGGATCAGTATTATATTTTTGCAAAGTCGGGTTTTGATGCAGAGCTGCGCCAGAAAGCACAGCGTGTAAAAAATATGCATTTAGTAGATTTTTCCAATATGAAGTTTACAAAGTAGAGGGGATACAGGAAATATATCTGCTGATATGGGGACAGACAGAAGAAAGGCATAGGTAGTTGAAATGTATCGTTTAACATCAAATCTTGTAATTTACAGAAATTTTGGAGAGGATCAGAATATATTATATTCTCTCGCAGAGATCTGCAAGAAATTTTATTCTGGAGAATATGTCAAAGAAAGCCTGATCACAGAGATTTATACGCAGGTAAACAATCTGCTGGATATTTCCACACGCTATGGTTTTGACAAAAATCTGTGGCATAATTATCTGGCATTCCTGCTTGCAATGAATGAAAATCCGTTTTCTATGGTTTCCGAAAAGGTGGGAGCCAACGATGGATCAGTCAATATATTTGCACGCAATGATTTTCATATTTTTAAGGAGCTGTTTGATTATGATTTCAGTCCGATCGAGAAAGAGCTGGGGATTTCCTGCTTTTCTACGATATTGGATTACCGGGCGATCGTAAAAAGCGAGCAGATCTACAACAAGAGTGTCAGCGAGAAGGTGCAGGAGCTCAGCCGTCAGATCGAGCAGGCATCCGGTGAGGAAGAACTGTATCAGATTGTGACCGAGTTCTATAAGAAATATGGTGTGGGCAAATTTGGCCTGAACAAAGCATTCCGTATCAGTAATGATCCGGAGTATGGTTTGCTAAGTCCGATCACCACTACCGGAGATATGATGTTAGATGACCTGATCGGGTATGAGCAGCAGAAGCAGAAGCTGATCGAAAATACAGAGGCATTTGTGGCTGGAAGAAAAGCCAACAACGTATTGCTTTTCGGAGATGCCGGCACCGGTAAATCTACCAGCGTGAAGGCGATATTGAACCAGTATTACAGCAGAGGACTTCGTATGATCGAGGTGTACAAGCATCAGTTTAAGGATCTGTCTTCTGTGATCGCACAGATCAAGAATAGAAATTACCGTTTCATCATATACATGGATGATCTGTCCTTTGAGGAGTTTGAGATTGAGTACAAATATCTTAAGGCAGTCATCGAGGGAGGCCTGGAGACAAAGCCGGACAATATATTGATCTATGCAACATCCAACCGGCGTCATCTGATCCGGGAAACCTGGAGTGACCGTTCAGATATGTCACAGGATGAGCTTCATCGTTCGGACACGATGCAGGAAAAGCTTTCTCTGGTGGCACGTTTTGGTGTTACGATCGGTTATTACAGACCGTCGCAGCAGGAATATTTCGATATCGTACTGGAGCTTGCAAAGCGTTATCCGGAGATTACGCTTAGTGAGGAGGAGCTGAAGCTGAAAGCCAATCAATGGGAATTAAGCCACGGGGGAATCTCAGGCAGAACGGCACAGCAGTTTATCAATCATCTGGCGGGAATGCCGGCGGATGATTAGAAAGGGAGGAACAGTTTATGCAGAGAGATCATAAGAAATCAACATGGTTAAAGGGAATGATGCTGACGGCTGTACTGGCTGCGGGAATATTTATGAATATTTCCAGTGTATCTGCCGCCACGGGAAACTGGGATGGCGCCCAAAAGGCGGTGGTGAATGCCTATAAGAAATATCAGACCAGTGTAGATGTCAGTGCCTATAATCTGAATTATGCCACGGAGTATGACAACCTGAAAAGCATGATGGGTGAGGTGGTCAGTGAGACACCATATCTGTTTTACACGGGTACACGCTTTTCTGTCTCCAGAAATACCTCTACCAATCAGATCGTGAAGATTACACTGGGATATGCAGATGCTTATAAAAAATCAGATGGAACCATTCGCAAAGCAAAGATCAAAAAGACAAGAACCCGGTTAGACAGTGCGGTCAATCAGGCTCTTTTGAATGTGGAGCCGTCAATGAGCCAGGTGGAAAAGGCAATGGTACTTCATGACTATCTGGTGCGTACCACGGCATATACCAGTGATTCAAACAATGCCTTCCGTCTGACAGAGGTTGGAGTGTTTTTGAAACACAAAGCAAATTGTGAGGGGTATTCCAGAGCATATGCTATATTGATGCAGAAGGTTGGAATTCCGGTAAAATTTGTTTCTTCCGACAAAATGGTACATATGTGGAATGAAATTAAGATTGGTAAAAAATGGTATCATGTAGATGTCACATGGGATGATCCGATGGATTCCCGTGATAAAAGAGATCAGTATGGCAGAGTGAGTCATCAGAATTTCCTGTGCAGTGCTGCAAAAATGCAGAAGACAAAACATTATGATTTCAGTACAGGTGATGCGACAGGCACGAAGTATGATAACCGTTACTGGAAAAACGTAAACAGTAGTTTTTATTATAATGATGGAAAATGGCTGTATATGACAAAGGACGGCATTACGGAAAGAGACAGTCTGGATCATGGAGCTGCAACGGTATTATATAATGTTGCCGGAGATAATCTGACACAGTATGATGCAGACCGATATTATTTTATTGCATTTAATAGCATTTATCTGTATTCCCGTAAGACAAATGAGGCAAAGGCGGTATGGAAAACAACAGATCTGTATTCTGCAAACTGTACATTGGATCAGATCAAATTTGAAAATAATAAATTGTACTACCGTGTCTATGATAATGGAAAACATATTTCCAATAAAATTACGCCAAAAGAGGATGGTACTTTATGAAACAGATAGGGATTGTTATCTGTAATTATAATAAAAAGAACGATGCACTTGCGTGTATCCGGAGTATTCTGGAATCAAAGTTTCAGGATTATGATATTTATGTTGTCGATAATGCCTCCACAGACGGTTCGGCAGAAGCAATCAGAAATGCTTATGGAGAGCAGGTAACCCTGTTGGTCAATCAGGAAAATCTCGGTGGCTCCGGAGGTTTTAATACGGGACTGCGGGCTGCCTTTCAAAAGGGATATCCATATCTGATGTGCGTTGACAATGATGCACTTCTGGATGAAAATGCGGTAGGTAACCTGCTTGCCTTTTTGCAGGAGCATCCTGAGACGGGAATTGCCGCAGCAAAGATTTATCACCGGGAGGCTCCGGATTATGTTCAGCAGTTTGGACAGAAGATTGACTTTGAAAACTTCTGTACGGATGTGACGTATTTCAATGCCTATGAGGACGGAAGCATGCCGGAGTATGTTTATACGGATGCGGTTGCTGCATGTGCGCTGATGATCCGCCGGAGCGTCATTGAAAAGATCGGCTTTATGCCGGAAGAAAATTTTCTGTACTGGGATGACACGGAGTGGTGTTATCTGTGTAACAGAGCAGGCTGGAAGGTGGCTTCTGTGGGAAATGCCATGGCACTTCACGCTATGGGAGCGAAAAAGGAACTGGAAAACACTTTTCCCACCTATTATGCCTGGAGAAACTGGATCCGTTTCTTTATGCGGTATACAGAACCGGGGGATTGGGAGGCGATGGCAGGCACATTTCTGGACAGTATGTTTCAGATTGTTTATGAGGGGCTTCACAAGGGGGAAAAGAACCGTTCCCGTACTGTGATGCTTGCCTATGATGATGCGATTCATGGAGTTACCGGCAAAGCAGGAGAAAACAGGATCTTTACGCTGGATACGGCGGATGGGCCATGGGACAAATTATTTTCCGCCGCTCCGGCATATGTTCTGCATACGGATAAATATCCGGGGACCGCACAGGATATCCGGGACCGCGCAGAACGCATGGGATATGATATCCGGTGGTATGAGGCTTCAGAAGCACCGGAAAATACTCCGGAAATTATTTTGTGTGACAACATCTTTCAGATAGAAGATCTGAGCCTCCAAAAAATTTATATTGATATTAATGACTGTATTCTGGCATCGGAGGAGGATGTGCTGGATGTGATCAATTACAATTACAGCCGCAGGACATTTATTGAGGCGCAAAAGCCAATATTTCTTCAAAAACTTCGGGAACAGAGACAGGAAATGCTGTCCTGATTATGGGACAGATTGATTCATAAGAAAACTGACAGGTAACAGAAAGGATGAATGAGATTATGAAAAAGAAAGTATTTTCCATTTTGGCGGATAACACATCCGGCGTGCTGAGCCGTGTATCCGGACTGTTTAACCGCCGTGGGTTTAATATTGACAGCTTTACGGCAGGAGAGACAGAGGATCCGACAATTTCCCGTATGACCATTGTGGCAAACGGAGATGATATCAGCCTGGATCAGATCCAGAAGCAGTTGGCTAAGCTGGAGGATGTCCGCGAGGTAAAGGAGCTGAAGGTGGGACAGTCCATCTGCAGAGAGCTTGTGCTTATCACGGTGGGTGTAACGCCGGAGGAGAGAACCGGTCTGATCTGTCTGGTCAATGCGTTTCATCATGCCAATATTGTAGATATTGAGAAGGATTCTATTATGATCGAGATGACAGAAAATCACGAAAAGATCAATGCGTTTATCAGTCTTCTGGACGGTTATGAGATTAAAGAAATGGTGCGCACCGGTATTGCAGGCTTGACAAGAGGGGCGATGTAGTGATACCTTGATCCGTGCAGAGAATATTTTCGGAATAAAATGACGGATAGAAAATATCGGGTTTACATGATATAAGGAGAGGGACTTCGACAGGAAGGGACAAAGAAAACAATGAAAACCCAGGGAGAGAATTTATCGCAGCGGACGGCTGACACACTGCGGCAGATGATATTAGAGAAGAAAATATACACATTCGGGGAAAAGCTCCCCAATGAAAATGAGTTGTCTGAGAAGCTTGGTATCAGCCGGACGACACTGAGGGAAGCAATAAGGACGCTGGTATCCGAGGGGATTCTGGTAGTGCAGCGGGGAAAGGGAACCTTTGTGGCAGAGCAGGCAGACCGGCTGGCGGACAGCAGGATCAGCATGAAGAGCTTCTCTGATATGCAGGTGACACTCCGGGATCTCTATGAAACGAGAATGATCTTTGAACCGGAGGCAGCAGCATTGGCGTGCCGCAGGGCTACGGATGAGGAAATCGCGCATATTCTTGAGCTGGGGCAGGAATGTCAGAGACATCTGGAGGAAAATCCCACCGGAAAGGAACGGATCGAGTCAGAGAGTGCCTTCCATGGGGCGATACTGAAGGCATCTCACAACGAGTTTATCAGTCGTTTTATGCCAATGCTCACGGAGACCATTGAAAAGACCTTTGCGCTGGATTTTAATCTGGATGTGATCGCGGAGGATGCTTATAAGGATCATATTCTTATTATGAATTTTCTGGAGAAACGGGATGCCGAAGGCATCAAAAGTGCTGTGACCATACATCTTCATCATGCATTCCTGACGGAACAGTTAAACTGGCAGTAAATAACAGACCTCTTTACTGATTTTTTGGTAAAGAGGTTTTTATTTTCAGAAAAATTTCAATAAATTTCTAAGAACATATTGACAAGAGGAAAAAATAGTTTTAAAATCAATGTCATACAAGTTGAACGAGTTGTATGACAAGTTTATCAAAACAATTTATTTAGGAGGAAATGTAAAATGGCAGAAGCAAGAATTTTTTATCAGGACGACTGTAATTTAGATCTTTTGAGCGGAAAGAAGATCGCTATCATTGGCTACGGCAGCCAGGGACATGCTCACGCATTGAACTTAAAGGAGTCAGGATGCGATGTTATCGTCGGTCTGTATGAGGGTTCTAAGTCCTGGGCTAAGGCTGAGAAGCAGGGATTTAAGGTATACACAACAGCAGAGGCTGCTAAGATGGCTGATATCATCATGATCCTCATCAACGATGAGAAGCAGGCTGATATGTACAAGAAAGACATCGAGCCAAACCTTGAGGCAGGAAACATGCTGATGTTCGCTCACGGCTTCAACATTCACTTTGGATGTATCGTACCACCTGCAGATGTAGATGTTACAATGATCGCACCAAAGGCACCGGGTCACACAGTACGTTCCGAGTATCAGGCTGGTAAGGGTACCCCTTGTCTTGTTGCTGTAGAGCAGGATGCTACCGGTAAGGCACTTGACCTTGCACTTGCATATGCACTTGGTATTGGTGGAGCAAGAGCCGGTGTTCTGGAGACTACATTCCGTACAGAGACAGAGACAGACCTCTTCGGTGAGCAGGCAGTACTTTGTGGTGGTGTTTGTGCATTAATGCAGGCAGGTTTCGAGACACTCTGCGAGGCTGGTTACGACCCAAGAAATGCATATTTCGAGTGTATCCACGAGATGAAGCTGATCGTAGATCTGATCTACCAGTCAGGTTTCGAGGGAATGAGATATTCTATCTCCAATACTGCTGAGTATGGTGATTACATTACAGGTCCTAAGATCGTCACAGAGGATACCAAGAAGGCTATGAAGAAGGTTCTTTCTGATATTCAGGATGGTTCCTTCGCAAAAGAGTTCCTGCTTGATATGTCTGATGCAGGTCGTCAGGTTCACTTCAAGGCGATGAGAAAGCTTCATGCTGAGCATCCTTCAGAGAAGGTTGGTAAAGAGATCCGTAAGCTGTATAGCTGGAACAACGAGAGCGATAAGCTGATCAACAACTAATCAGATTGCTTTTGATACATAGTACATCATATTACGGCGGAGAAAGAGCCATTTACAGCTTTTTCTCCGCTGTTTTTGTGTTTATTAAATCTTTTGTTTTCAGTGATTGACGGAAATAGACTATCTGTTATAATAAATACAATAGCTTTTTAATGTCAGATAATGTCTGTCTGGAAGAAGTTATCAGAGAAAGGGTGGAGTGAGAGCAAAGGATCAGGTTATAATAAGATGTAAGGATTACAATCGTTACATAAGGAAGCATAGAAGGAGAGACAATATGGGAGCATTGATCGGTGGAATTATTTTACTTGTCGTAATCGTAGTAGCAGTTGTCGTAGGGGCAGTTTCAGCCATTGTAGCGGCAGCAAAGGATACATTAAAGGATGAATGATCAATAGATTTTGAAGGAGGAAGATATGGTTCAGGTTGGAGATGTTTCTATTGGAAGTGGGAAACCGAAGATTTGTGCATCGATCACAGAAACGGACCGGAAATCTATTATTGCAGCGGCAGATATTTTGCTGCAAAAAAGAGTTGACATTATAGAATGGCGCATTGATTATTATAGAGAAGCGGGACATTGGGATATGGTTCTGGAGACATTGCAGCGGTTGAAAATGTCGTTATATGGCAGACCGCTTCTGGTGACCTTCCGTACCAAGGAGGAGGGAGGAAGTCAGGAGATAGAGACGGCTGCCTACCGGGAGCTGCTGGATCACATTGCTCAGAGTGGTCTGGTGGATATGATCGATGTGGAGATATTTAAGGATTTTACCTATGAGGAGCTTGCGGGCGACAGAACGCCGGAGGTGCAGGAACGCTTTGAAAATTTAAAGCAGTGGATTGAATCACTCCGTCAGAGAGTAGTCGTTGTGGGGTCTTATCATAACTTCGACAGGACGCCGGAGGATGCAGAGTTAAAAGACAGACTGCAGATTATAGATGAGAGCGGTGTGGATATTCCGAAGATGGCAGTGATGCCGGCGAACCGTTTGGATGTTATGAGATTGATGATGTTTACCCTGCAGATGGCAGAGCAGATGGATAAGCCGCTGATCACCATGTCCATGAGCCGGATTGGCAGTATCAGCCGGATCTCCGGGGAGGCATTTGGCTCTGCAGTGACCTTTGGCAGCATTGGCCAGGAAAGTGCTCCGGGGCAGCTTCCGGTCAACAAGCTGGAGGAAATGCTGGATATGATCCATCAGAATTATCAGTAAACTTCGGTGAAGGCATCAGGAGAAAATGACAGACAATACAGGAGGAATACGGTGTACCAGTTAGAGGAGCATATATTTTTGATCGGCTTTATGGGAGTCGGCAAGAGCACCATTGCCCGGATACTCAGCAGAATGCTCGGAGTAAGGGAGTATGATACCGATCGGATGATCGTCGCCAGAGAGGGAAGAGAGATATCTAAGATATTTGAAGAAGACGGAGAACTGGCGTTTCGAAAAATGGAGACCGATCTGCTGGAGGATCTGAAGGGCTACAAGCCTTCGATCATTGCATGCGGCGGGGGTGTTGCTATGCGCACGGAAAATGTAGAAAGCATGAAACGACAGGGAAAAATCCTTTTGCTGACGGCATCTCCGGAGACAATATATGCACATGTGAAGGACAGCACGAACCGTCCGCTACTAAAGGGCAGGATGAGTGTTGAGGGGATTGCAGAGCTGATGGCAAAGCGGGAGCCGAAGTATATGGCGGCAGCCGACATTTGTATGCTCACAGATGGGATGACGCCGAGGATGGTGGCAGAGAAGATCGTAGAGATCTTAGAAAACAGTACTCCGGTCAGTTTAGAGACACAGAAATGATCATTGGATTTTTGACAGGATTGAAACGAAAAGAATGGTTCAAATAATAAAAAATCTGTCATCGCGGAAAAACACTTGAAAAATACAGGAGTTTCCTGTAAAATATTTATAGGATTGTGCGGTTTTTGACCGCCACTACATGAAGGAGGATTTTAAGATGGTATCAGCAGGTGATTTTAGAAATGGACTTACGATCGAAGTGGAAGGAAATGTCTTCCAGGTTATCGAGTTCCAGCATGTAAAGCCGGGAAAAGGTGCAGCCTTTGTCCGTACAAAGCTTAAAAATATCAAGAGTGGCGGTGTGGTAGAGCGTACATTCCGTCCGACAGAGAAGTGTCCTCAGGCACACATTGATCGTTCTGAGATGCAGTATCTGTACAGTGATGATATGTTCCACTTTATGAATACAGAGACATATGATCAGATTGATATGACCGCAGATCAGGTAGGAGATGCTTTGAAGTTTGTAAAGGAGAACGAGATGGTTCAGATGCTTTCTCATAACGGAGAAGTATTCGCAATTGAGCCACCAAACTTCGTAGAGCTTGAGATTACAGAGACAGAGCCTGGTTTCAAGGGTGATACAGCGACAGGTGCCAGCAAGCCGGCTACTGTTGAGACAGGCGCCGTAGTACAGGTTCCACTGTTTGTTGAGACAGGTGACAGAATCAGTATTGACACCCGTACCGGTGAGTATATGAAGAGAGTTTAAATTTCATAACGTAAATAAAAGGGCGTGGTTCCGAGGAAACCCAGTGTTTCCAAGGGATCACGCCCTTTGTGCATGTTGCTGTAAAGGAGGGCAGAAAAGGGGGCGTAGCGAACAAATAGCGAACAGGTAGAGAACAAATAAATGAAAAAGGCTTGACAATATGTATGAGATGTATTATTGTATTATTCGAGTAATACAATAATACAAAGTGACACATAAACAAATTATTTATTACGATTTTTCGATTATTGAAAATACTTGCAAGGAAATCAATTCGAAAGGAGGCACACCATGGAGTGGAAATTTACGGATGATGCTCCGATCTATCAGCAGATTATGAATATCATGAAACAGCAGATTGCCAGTGGAGAGCTTACTCCGGGACAGAAATTGTCTTCTGTCAGGGAAATGGCATTGGAGGCAGGGGTCAATCCCAATACGATGCAGAAGGCAATGGCAGAGCTGGAGAGAGAGGGACTTCTTTATTCCCAGCGCACCGCGGGACGTTTCGTGGCAGGACAGGAGGAAATCAGAGAGGGATTAAAAAAGGAATTGATGATGGAATATGTAGAAGAATTTTTAGACAAAATGAAAAAGCTCGGCATCAGCGTGGAGGAGGTTATTGCGCTGTTACAGGAGAATGAGGAGAAATAGAGGAAAGGAGTGGAGAAGATGATACAATGTAAAAATGTAATGAAAAAATATGGAGATAAACAGGCGTTAAACGATTTCTCGCTGGAATTGGAAAAAGGCAGGATCATTGGACTTCTGGGATCCAATGGCAGCGGCAAGACAACTTTGATCAAAATTTTAGCAGGACTTTTGACGACTGAAGCCGGAATTGTAAAAATTGATGAAAAGGCCATTGGTGTGGAGACGAAAAGGATTGTGTCCTATTTGCCGGAACGACCATGCTTTTCAAGTTCTTTTCGGATCAGAGATATTATAAATTCATATGAAAGCTTTTATGAGGACTTTGACCGCAAGGTGGCTCATCAGATGCTGCAAAGCCTGCAGATTGACGAGAAAAGTAAAATATCATCTTTGTCAAAAGGAAACCGGGAGAAGGTACAGCTTGTTATGGTTATGAGCCGCAGAGCGAAAGTATATCTTCTGGATGAGCCAATGGGAGGCGTGGATCCGGCTGCCAGAGATTTTATATTGAAGACCATTTTAAATAATTATAATGAAGAAGCATGTGTTTTGATCTCTACACATTTGATCAGTGATGTGGAAAAGATATTAGATGAAGTGATATTTATTAAAAATGGGGAATTGGTTCTTCATAAATCTGTAGATGAGATCAGGGAGACGGAAAAGAAATCAGTAGATACATTATTTCGGGAGGTGTTTGCATGTTAGGAAAATTAATACGCTATGACGGCAGGCTTCAGATGAAATTTTTTGGCGGACTTTATGCGATTATGGGAGTGGTTGCACTTATTTCTGCAATATTAAAAGGAGCGGCGGAATATTTTGATCATTTGGTTGTGGTGCGGTATGCTTATCAGATGGCATGGTTTTTTTGCCGGATCACAGCAGTAGTGCTGGTGCTTGGAAGTATTATTTATGTGATCTTTGTTTATCGGAGAAATCTGTTAAAGGATGAGGGTTATTTTATGCATACCCTGCCGGTGCCGGCGTGGCAGTTATTTGTCAGTAAGCTGATCACAGGAACCGGATGGATTCTGTTGTCTGTGGCAGTCGCAGTTATTGGATATCTGGTGGGAAAGTGGAGCGTCAGTTTACCTTTTCTGGATGTGCTCCAGGAAAGCGGTGTTACGGGAACAAAGACCGTCCTGCTCTGTTCAATCGCGTTATTTTTAACGATTCCGGCCTTCCTGTGTGAATTTTATGCGGGATTATCCCTTGGTTATACCTGGGGCGGAAAAGGCAATTTTACGGATCGTGATATTTTATCGGTGGTGGCTCTTGTGCTGATCTATATAGGGCAGCAGATTGTTGGAGTGATCGTTTTACTTCTGTTCCTGATCCATAAATGCGGCAGTATATTTAAGGGGTATTTTCTGGAAAGAATGCTGGCGATGTTTGACGAGATGGACCGGGTGGGAAACGCACTACAGATCCAGTCTTATGTACAGAGTGTAATGGAAATGGCAATTGGAGAAACTGTTTTTGTATGTGTTGTGTTAAGTGTGATCGCCGTTTGGAGAATGAATAAGCATTTGAATATGGAATAAAAATGCTTTTAAGAATTTTTCTCACGTAACCTTGTTGCATCTTTGGCTTTGGCGTGCTATGATAAATCAGAGGTTAGAAGTAACTAACAAGAGATATAAACGGCTAACTATGCCGGACATATTTATTTCTATTATGGGTATCATAGTAGGAGGCTGGAGAAAGGAAGGTTTATCAAAGATGGCTAAGGTTAAGATCATTTATTGGAGTGGAACAGGTAATACAGCAGCTATGGCTGCAGCAATCGCAGAGGGGGCTAAGGAAGCCAGTGCAGAGGCAGAGCTGATCACGGCTGAGACAGCCGGTGCGGCAGATGTACAGGATGCAAAGGCGATTGCGCTGGGTTGTCCGTCAATGGGAGCAGAACAGCTTGAGGAAACGATCATGGAGCCTTTGATGGAGGAGCTTGATGGAGCAATTTCCGGTAAGACAGTTGTTTTATTTGGCTCTTACGGATGGGGAAGCGGTGACTGGATGCGCGACTGGGAGGACAGAGTATCCTCTGATGGTGCTTCTGTGTGGAACGGAGAAGGAATCATTGCCAATAACGCTCCGGATGATGACGCTTTAGATGCCTGCAAGTCTGCAGGACGCGATCTTGCGGGGCTGGCGTAGTGAGAGCAGTCTGTGATGTGGAACGCAAAAGCAGAGACAGAGTTTTTGCCAAAGTATCAAACAAGCATAATGAGCCCATAGGGCTATAATAATAACAATTTGCCATTTTAGAATCAAAAAAGAGGACTTCGTGCAGGGAGTCTTCTTTTTTATTAGCGCATCTTTTTTTGAAAGAGACTTGCTTTTTTGAGCGAAAGAGAGGATAATAGAAAAGTCTGGGTTTTATGAAATTTATGTAAAATCTGAAAAGTGTAATAAATAATGAGGTGAAAGGAATGGATTTTAAAGTAACCATACATCGATTGCTGCTCCGTGAGGAAAAGCTGGAGCTTGCAGTCAGTGCATCTGGCCCTTGGGATGAGAAGGTGCGTGATCCGAAGATGACCATTATTTTTAATAATGGCGATCAGACGAGACGTCTGCCCATTGTGGTTCGTTTTTACCAAAGTGAAAAGGATGGAAGCTTTTATTTGATGGCTTCGTATAGTTATATGCTCAATTACCTGTTCTACAAGCAGCCTAAGAACAAGCATATTGAATTTTCTCTGGAGTTAAGTTACGGTCACACCGTATTAGAAAGTGTACCGTTTACCGTAGATCCGGAGGATGAGAAAGCCTTGGAGCTTCTGGTGCGGGAGACAGCCGTTGGTGTGGAGGAGTCGGAGCAGGAGAGACAGACATATATTGAGTATGAAATGGGATTTTCCGAGGATTCCCGCCGTGTCATTCTGGATGCCAAGCCGGGACAGGAAAAGATATTCCAGCCGCATAAGGGCAGACAGATTTTTAATGCGGTTGTTATGTGGCTGTGGCATTTTGTGCTGTTTTGTTTTTCGGTGGTATTGATTCCGGTATTTTTTATTGATGCGCTGCTGGCGGCGACCGGCTGTCAGAACAAAAATGCAAAGATACCGGAGAATGGTATTATTTATCTGTTAAAGCATGTCCGGGCAAAGATGGATACCTTTAGCCGGATCCGCATTGGTATTCTTGCAACAAAGATGTGGATGATGGATGTGGTCAATACCATTGCAAGACTTACCCCAATCAAGAAGAACCGGGTGGTATTTTTGTCGAACCGCCGTGATGACCTTACAGGCAATTTTGAGTTTGTAAATCATTATCTGGACAGCGTGCCGGAACTTGACCGCCGCTATGTGCTGGACAGTCATGAAGTCAAGCAGATGCGGATCAGCAGTCTGATCCGGATGGCATGGTATTTTGGCAATGCCAAAGTGATCCTGGTGGATGATTATTGTGAGCTTTTCTTCCGGATGCCGAGGAGAAAGGATACCTATCTGATTCAGCTGTGGCATGCCTGTGGAGCTTTCAAGACCTTCGGCTGCAGCCGTATGGGACGGCCGGGAGGTCAGACCCAGAAGAGTCCAAACCATCGTAATTACGATTACGCATTGGTCAGCTCAAAAAATATTGCGAAGTTTTATGCAGAAGGTTTTGGTATTTCGGAGGACAAGGTGGCAGCAACCGGTATCCCAAGAACAGATGTGTTCTTTGATCAGGCATATAAAGAGAAGGTCACCAATGAGTTTTATGAGAAATATCCGAAGCTTAAGGAGAAAAAGATCCTGCTGTTTGCACCGACCTTCCGGGGCAACGGTAAACTGAGCGGTTATTATCCGGTAGATCGTCTGGATGTGAACAAGCTTTATGAGGACCTGGGAAAAGAATATGCAATCATTGTCAAGCATCATCCGTTTGTCAACAACCGCAGTCATATCCGTAAGAAATATAAGGATTATATTATTGATCTGTCAGCAAACTCTGAGTTAAATGATCTTCTGTTTGTGACAGATGTGCTGATCACGGATTATTCCTCAGTTGTGTTTGAGGCATCCCTGCTGGATATTCCAATGGTAATGTATGCCTATGATCTGGAGCGTTACATTTCTTCCAGAGGCTTCTACTATGAGTATGAGGATATGGCACCGGGTAAGATCGTCCGGACATACAGTGATCTGGTATCCTGTATCGAGACACAGGACTTTGAAAATGACAAGCTTCAGGAGTTCAAAAAGAGATTTTTTGATGATCTTGATGGAAAATCTACGGTGCGTGCCGGCGAGCTGATCGTAGAATGTACAAAAAAATAAGACAATAACAAAGAGACATTCCCTTTGATAGTACAAAAAGTCAAAAGGAATGTCTCTTTTAGGGTATAGGAAAATGCTCGTAGCGTAGAGGGAAGCCAACGAGAATTGCGAAGCAATTCTTGGAGGGCAAAACGCTGGTTTTGCCCTTTTTTAGGGTATAGGAAAATGCTCGTAGCGTAGAGGGAAGCATAAATGTCCATAATATGTTTTATGACCGAAAGCGGAGAGTTATTTCTTTTCAGCGGCAATTTTCCGGTAGATTTCATCAATCCTGGCGGGGTCCAGTTTTGTATCAAGGAAGAACTCCACCGCATACAGGGCTTGAGCTACCAGCATTTCCAATCCGGTAACGGCTGTGATCCCAAGGGATTTTGCCTGTGCCGTCAGTTTTGTCTCCAATGGATTATAAATGATATCCAGAACGGCATGACATTTTGTGAATGGTGTCAGATCCAGAGGGGAAGCGTCCATATTCGGATACATCCCGACGGGAGTGGTGTTGACGATTACATCCGCATCCGTATGGTGAGCCATACATTCCTCGTAAGTGATGGTGTCCGGAGTATCCCGGCGGGAAACAAGTCTGATCTCGGCGGCATCCAGATGCTTCAATACGGCGATAATGGCTTTGGCAGCACCTCCGTTACCAAGGACAAGGCATTTACAGCCTTTGATCCGGATGTTGTGTTTTTCGATCATATAAAGAAAACCGGAAAAGTCTGTATTATGTCCCTCCAGACGACCGTTCTTGTTCACGATCGTATTTACGGCACCGATGGAGGCAGCATTGTCATCCAGGCTGTCCAGATAAGGGATCACATCCTTCTTATAAGGGATCGTCACATTGATCGCTTTAAAATCGTGCTTTTTCATAAAATCATCGAAATCCTCCCGGCTTACGGGACAGAGATCGTAGGTGTAATCTGCAAGCTGTTCATGAATTTCCTTTGAATAGCTGTGTCCAAGTTTTTCTCCAAGTAATCCGTATTCCATAATTATCCTCCATACATAAAATGACAAATCTCATTTGTCATTATACGTTATTTCATTTTGAAAAACCAGTATGAAATGTGGTACAATGTACGTAGCTTGATAATATACAAAAGGAGATAACATATGAGATATCCGGATAGTTTACCTGCAGGTGGCACCATCGGCTGTATTGCTCCGTCCTTTGGCTGCAATATCGAGCCTTACCGGAGTGCCTTTGATAATGCATTAAAGACATGGCAGCAGATGGGATACCATACTGTGCTGGGACCAAACTGTTACGAGGGGAACGGGATCGGTATCAGCAATACTCCGGAGAAATGCGGGGCAGAGGTGAATCATTTCTTTGCGGAGGAAAACTGTGACATTATTCTATCCTGTGGCGGCGGAGAATTGATGTGTGAGGTGGTTTCCCACATTGATTTTGAGCGGATCGCCAGAGCAAAAGCAAAATGGTATATGGGATTTTCGGATAATACCAATCTGACCTTCCTGCTGCCGACATTGTGTGATACCGCTGCAATTTACGGGCCATGTGCTCCGGCATTTGGAATGAGAGAATGGCATCCGGCACTGAAGGATGCGTGGGGGCTGCTTTCCGGCAGGATAACGGAAGTGCATGGGTATCCCCTCTGGGAGAGGGAGTCCCTAAAGGATGAGGAGCATCCGCTGGAGCCGTACAATGTGACAGAAGAAAAGAAGCTGGTGATCTACGATGAAACCGGCAGGCGTATAGATGGGGAAAAAATGTCGTTCCGGGGACGTCTGATCGGCGGTTGTCTTGACTGCCTGGATACATTGGTGGGAACAAGATTTGACCGTGTTGCCGCATTTAATGAGCGGTATCAGGAGGATGGCATCATCTGGTTTATGGAGTCCTGTGACTTAAATCCGATGGGGATCCGAAGAGCTCTCTGGCAGTTAAAGGAAGCAGGATGGTTCCAGCATGTGAAGGGCTTCCTGATCGGCAGACCATTATGCTTTGGAGAAGAGTTTTTGGGACTGGATCAGTATGAAGCGGTATATGGAGTGCTGGGAGAGTACCATGTGCCGGTAGTCATGGATGTGGATCTTGGCCATCTGCCGCCATCTATGCCTGTGATCAGTGGCGGAATGGCTGAGGTGAGTCTGGACCCATCTGGGAACGGAACCGAGATCGGGATCAAATATTTATAAATATTTAATAGAATATATCTGTGTTGTATATTGACGCAGAATGATAAGAGGAATATACTTCAAAATTGAATAGTTCAATTTTGAAGTATATTTGTTTTTGGAGGAATCAAATGAAGGATTATTTATGTGAAGCAGAGGATTTTCAACGTTATTTTGAGAAAGCCAGTGAGCAGGTCTGCCGGAAATACGGAATTACCGTGATCGGTTTGCAGATCCTGACGTTTCTTGGAGATAATCCGGAGCGGAATACAGCGAAGGATATCTGCCGCTGCCGTTTTATCAAAAACAGCATAGCATCGATGACCATTGATAAACTGGTGAACCGGGGATATATCATCCGGGAAAGTGATGCGAAAGACCGACGGATTCAACGATTGAAACTTACCGGGGAGGCGGATCCTATCGTCAAAGACGGAAGAAAAATGCGGGAACAGTTTACAGAGCTGATCTTTGAGGATTTCAGCCGGGAGGAAATTGATCTGCTTTTGTCGATGATCGACAGGATCTGTGATTCTGTGAGGAGAAGAGTAGACAGCTACAATGACAACAAAAAAGAAGGAAAAGGAGAATAGTCATGCCCAAATTTAGTGTAAAAAGACCATATGTGATCCTGGTGGCGGTTGTGATGGTGCTGGTGCTTGGTGGTGTCAGCTTCAGTAAAATGACCACAGACCTGCTGCCGAATATGAATATGCCATATATGATGGTGATCACTACATATCCGGGAGCATCACCGGAAAAGGTGGAGACGGAGCTTACAGATGTCATTGAAAATGGTGTAGGAACCGTAAACGGTGTTAAGGAAGTTACCAGCACATCAAGCGAAAACTACAGTATGGTAGTATTGGAGTTTGAAGATGACACGAATATGGACAGTGCTATGGTTAAGGTGACATCGGCAGTCAATCAGCTTGATCTGCCGGACAATGTGGATAATCCTATGGTTATGGAGCTTTCGGCTGATATGATGTCTACTATGATGGTCAGTGTGGATTATAAGGGCAAAAAGGGATATGAGCTGACACAATATGTGCAGGACAATATCATTCCGGAGCTGGAACGTCAGGATGGCGTTGCAAGTGTCCAGGCATCCGGCCTGGTAGAGAAGTCCGTAGAGGTAAAGCTCAACCAGGACAAGATTGACGACATCAATGGAAAGATTCTGGAAAAGACCGACAGCTCCCTCAAGGATGCAAGAAAAAAGATCGACGATGCCCAGAAGAAGCTGGATGATGGTAAGAAAAAGCTGGAGGAGCAGAAGGAAAGCTTAAGTGAACAGCAGACGGATAAGAGCAATGAGCTGGCCAAATTCAGTAAAATGATGGATCAGGCAATGGCGAACAAGGAGGCATATTCTTCTCAGGTAACCAGTCTCAAAGCGAGCCAGACTGCATTAAATGCAGAGCTTGCCGCTTATAAGAAAAATAAGATCGAGGCATCCTACGATCAGATCAATGCTTCCTTTGCGGCAGCCAGAAAGTCTCTGGAGTCCGGGGACGGCTACAAGGCAATCTACGATCAGGTATATCAGCAGGTTCTGATCGCGGCAGTGCAGAATGCCATGGATCAGAGCGGTACGAAAACTACCGTTACAGCAGACAACGTGAATCATTTGCTGAGCCAGATGGGGAACGCTGCGGATGAGATCAAAAAAGCGGCTGCCCAGACCGCAGAGACAACCACAAAGCAGCAGGCAGAGAAGCAGCTGGAGAGCATTCCGGCAGATGTGAAGGATGCCCTTGATCATCCGGATAAATTAACGGCAATGCAGGATATGATGAAACAGCAGGGGCAGGCAGATGCGGCAAAGAATCTGACCAAGAAGAATCTGCAGACCATGTATGACATCGTCAATACAAGGATTCCACAGATCAACACAGAGCTTGCCAATCTGAAGATCAAGATCAAGACTGCCGAGGCGGTTTTGGCACAGGTGGAGAAATCCATCAAGAAGGCGGAAGGCAAATATGAGCAGGTCGAGGCAGGAAAGATTACGGCAGCAGCGGCATTTGGCGCGGCTAATGCCCAGATCGCCTCTGCAGAGACTACACTGGATAACAGCAGCAAGGAGTTAGAGAAGGCGAGAAAGTCTTATGAGAAATCAAGAAAAGAAGCGTTAAAGAAGGCAAATCTGGATCAGCTTCTGACGCAGGATCAGTTATCCAATATCCTGACAGCAGAGAACTTCTCTATGCCGGCCGGTTATATCAGCGAGGATGGAACACAGTATCTGATCAAGGTTGGTGACGAGTATAATAATATCAAGGAGCTGAAAAATACACTTCTGACCAATATGAAAGACATTGGGGATATCCGCCTTTGTGATGTGGCAGATGTCACGGTGATCGACAATTCGGAGGATAATTACGCCAAGGTCAACGGAAATGATGCAGTCATCTTAAGTATTTCCAAGTCAAGTACGGCGGGAACCTCGGATGTATCCAAACGGTGTGGGCAGAAGATTAAGGAACTGCAGAAGGAAGATAAAAATCTTCGTATTGTCAATTTGTTGGATCAGGGGGATTACATTAAGATCATTATCAAGTCTGTATTGTCCAATCTGATATTTGGAGCACTCCTTGCCGTACTGGTATTGATGCTGTTCCTGAAAGATGTACGTCCTACCGTGGTTGTTGCGTTCAGCATTCCGCTTAGCGTATTGTTTGCGATCGTGCTGATGTATTTTACAAACATTACCATGAATATTATTTCCTTATCCGGTCTGGCATTGGGAGTGGGCATGCTGGTAGATAACTCCATTGTCGTTATCGAAAATATATACCGGCTCCGCAATAAGGGAGTGCCGGCGGCAAGAGCGGCAGTCATGGGAGCCAATCAGGTGGCGGGAGCGATTTTCTCCTCTACACTGACCACGATCTGTGTATTCCTTCCGATCATCTTTACGGACGGACTGACCAGATCCATTATGCAGGATATGTGTCTGACGATCGCGTACAGTCTTTCCGCCAGCCTGGTGGTTGCGCTGACGGTTGTGCCAAGTATGAGTGCGACAGTTCTCAAAAAGGAAAATACAAAGAAGCATCGTTTCTTTGATGCCGTATTAAATGCCTATGAAAAGGCGGCACGTTTTTCTTTGTCCCATAAGGCAGTAGTACTGGTGGGATCTCTGGTACTCCTGATATTCTGTGTGATCCAGGTATTCCGTATGGGCATCGTTATGATGCCGGATATGGCAAGCGAGCAGATGTCTATCTCGGCAACGATGCCAAAGGAGAATTCTACAAAAGAGGATCACGAGACCGCAGATCAGATTCTGGATCTTGTCAGCAAAACGAAAGGGGTAGACACGGTGGGTGGTGTTATGACATCCGGAACATCGATGATGTCAACGGACGACAAGTCCTACACCTTTGAGGTCCTTCTGGATAAGAAATATGCGCGTAAGAATAAGCAGATTGCAGCAGAATTAGAGAATAAGCTGAAAAAGCTTACGCTGGATGACTACACGGTATCGGCATCTAATATGGATATGTCCAGTATGCTGGGATCCGGTCTGAATATTGAAATATCCGGTAAGGACAACGACAAACTGATCAAGATCAGTGAAGATATTATGAAGATCGTTGGTAAGCAGAAGGGCTTTAAGGATATTACCAATGAGCAGGAAGAAGGAGATACCGAATATGTCGTCACGGTAGATAAGGACGAGGCGATGAAATGCGGACTCACGGTGGCTCAGGTTTATCAGGAGCTGGCATCTGCTCTCGCCACAGAGAAGGACTCCACGAAGATTACCGTAGAGGATCAGCAGTACAATGTAAAGATCGTGGATGAGCGCGATGAGCTGGATACCCAAAATCTGTCCGACTACGAGTTTGAAACAACCAAGATGAATGACAAGGGCAAGGAAGTTACAAAGACATACAAGCTCAGCAAGTTTGCGAAGATCACAAAGGGAAAGAGTGTTGAGAGTCTTTCCAGAAGAAATCTGGTAAATTATGTATCTGTGAAAGCGGATGTCGAGGATGGATATAATGTGGCGCTGCTTAGCCGTAAGCTGCAGAAGGAGATTGACAAATACGATCTTCCGTCAGGCTATACCATTGATATGGGTGGCGAGACGGAGAACACCAATGAGATGGTCAAGAATATGCTTTTGATGATTGCGCTTGCCATTGTATTTATTTACCTGATCATGGTAGCGCAGTTCCAGAGTCTGTTGTCACCGTTTATCGTTATCTTTACGATTCCGCTGGCATTTACCGGTGGTCTGATCGCTTTGCTGATATCCGGACAGGAGCTTTCCATGATGGCACTTATGGGCTTCCTGGTACTTTCCGGTGTCGTGGTAAACAACGGTATTGTATTTGTGGATTATGTCAATCAGCTTCGTCTTGACGGAGTGGAAAAGAGAGAGGCTCTGATCGAGACAGGCGTTACCCGTATGCGTCCTATTTTAATGACGGCATTGACGACCATTCTTGCAATGAGTACAATGGTATTTAGTCACGATACCGGTTCGGATATGAGCCGTGGTATGGCGATCGTTACCATAGGTGGTCTTGCTTATGCAACATTGATGACGTTGTTTGTAGTACCTGCATTGTATGATATCTTCTATCGTAAGAAGGAAATGAAGCGGGTAGATCTTGGAGATGAGGCAACCTTGCGTGACAGTGACGAGTAAAACGGAATGAAACGGGGGAGACTATGTCAGAGTATCAGATGACGATGCCTCAGGAGGTTGTCAGGATCATAAATACATTAGAGCAGCATGGCTATGAGGCGTATGCCGTCGGAGGCTGCGTGCGTGATGCCATGCTGGGCAGAGAGCCGGAGGACTGGGATATTACCACGTCCGCCAAACCACTGGAAGTAAAAGGGCTGTTCCGCAAAACCATTGATACGGGGCTGCAGCATGGCACCATCACTGTTATGGTAAACGGAGAGGGCTATGAGGTAACCACTTACCGGATCGACGGGGAGTACGAGGATGGACGCCATCCGAAGGAGGTGGCGTTTACCACCAGCCTCCGGATGGATCTGGAGCGCAGGGATTTTACCATCAATGCCATGGCATACAATGACCGTTCCGGTCTGGTGGATGAGTTTGACGGTGTCGGGGATCTGAAACGTGGTGTGATCCGCTGTGTGGGAGATGCCGGTCAGCGTTTTGACGAGGATGCCCTTCGGATGCTCCGGGCGGTACGTTTTTCCGGACAACTGGGATTTACGATCGAGGATGCGACGTTGCAGGCGATGGAGCAGAGAATACAAAATCTGCAAAAGATCAGTGCGGAGCGGATCCGTGTTGAAATGACGAAACTTTTAATTTCTCCGAATCCGGGAAGATTCCGGGTGGCGTATACATCGGGAATGACAGGGGTATTTTTGCCGGAGTTTGATCGTATGATGACATGTGATCAAAAGAATCATCATCATTGTTATACAGTGGGAGAGCACTGTATGCACAGCGTGGAAGTGATGCAGAAGTTTATGGCAGGAATGCTTCCGGAGCCGTTGTCTCCTTATGCCGCAGAGCGGATCTCACAGATCTGTGGCAGTCTCAGCAAAAAACAGTATACGATGCTTGTGCTCGCCATGCTTCTTCATGATGTGGCAAAGCCGGAGGTGATGACGGTGGATGAGCAGGGAGAGGGTCATTTCTTTGGCCACCCGGAACAGAGTGCAAAAACTGCCGGCAAGGTTCTGAAACGTCTGACCTACGATAATGAAACCATAGACACGGTGGTGCGCCTGATCCGTTATCACGATTATCGGATGGAAACCACGATGAAGTCTGTACGCAGGGCTGCATCGAAGATTGGCAGAGATATCATGTGGATGGAGTTTGTGGTGCAGTATGCAGATGTGCTGTCCCAGAGTCCGCAGACAATCCCGGAGAAGTTAGAAAAGCTGGATCAATGTATGGAGAAGTATCAGGAGATCGAAGCTAAAAGCCAGCCTCTTTCGGTGAAGGATCTGGCGGTCAACGGCAGGGATCTGATCCGGGCGGGAATTGCACCGGGACCGGGACTTGGGCAGAAGCTCTCGCAGCTTTTGGATCTGGTACTGGAGGAGCCGGAGCTAAATACAAGGGAACAGCTTTTGGAAAAAATCAAAGAGTAAAATACAAGGGAAGAGGCTGCCGCATGAATTTCTAATGCGGCAGCCTCTTCAGGTATAGGAAAATGTCCGTAACGTGCTCTTTGATTGACAAAACAGGAATCTTCCTATAATATTGAGACATGGAGTATCGTGTAGAGGTTTGTTTAAACATTAAAGTCAGGAGGATAAGGTATGAAGAAAAAGAGAGTGACGGGGCGGATACGGTATAAATCCGCCGCAAAAAAATTAAAAAAGGCAGTGGCAGTACTGATGGCGGCACTGATGATGGGATCTGCAGTGGATTATACTGCATTTCCGGCTGTCTGTGCAGCGGAAGATGTCACCGGTGAGCAGGTGGCAGAGCTTACCCAGGATGGAAAGACTACAGTATATAGCTCTTTTATGGAGGCTTATCAGGCGATCACTACCAGTGACAAGGCTACCATTAAGCTGCTGCAGGATTCCCGGATATCTAAAATTACAGGAAGTAAGTATATTACATACATAACGGATAAAGAACATACTATTGTGCTGGATTTAAATGGACATACATTAAGCACAGAGGAAGTGTCTGGCTGGGACTCTAAAGAATCCACTTATGTACTGGATATAGACACATCCTCAAACTGGACCATATGTTCCGGAGTGCCGGGAGGAAAAATTCAGGATAGCGGCAGCAAAGCGGCATTGTTGGAAAATTATGGAACTCTTGCAATCGGGGGAAATGTGGAGATAACTTCAAATAGTGAGTATACCGTATTTGCTCGTGGCGGCACTGGAAACCTCAGCATTGACGGGGCAGCCATCGACAAGGTGGGAGTAATGTATGGATCTTGTAAGATCACTTCAGGGAATATAGACAATGTCTTCTGGAGGGGAGGAAAAGCGGAAATTTCCGGAGGAAAGATTGATACGGTATCAGTTATTGGAGACTATGCAGGATGGAGTAAAGGCAGTAACTTACAACTTTGTGGTGGAACCATTGGCTTGTTAAAACAAAGGGAAGAATATACCAAAGCAATGAGTACATGGTTTGCCGCAGGAACTGCTATAAAAAGCATAGAAGGCGGCAGTCTCTATACCAGAGCAGGGATCGATGCAATAGAAGCAGTGGAGGGATACCGCTGTGCAGAGAATATTGTAATGGTTCCATGTGGGAATCATGTCAATGAAAGTGGTTATTGTATGTATTGTGCCGCTGCTACCGAATGTGAACACATATATGGAGAAGATGGAATCTGTACCAACTGTGGAATGGTTGCCGTAGCTACCATAAAGAAGGATAACCAACTGACCGGTTATATCACTTATGGGGAATTGTGTCAGGCAGTAAGTGAATTTACCCCGGATACCACTGCAACCATTAAAATCATGAAAGATGTTGATCTCAACCAGAGTCTCGCCTTCCGGGAGGGTAAGATAACCTTAGATTTAGGGGGACATAAGATAGAGACTGCCAGAGTTAACACGGTTATTGTATCGGATCATGCAGAGATGACGATACAAAACGGAACCCTAAAGACCAGAGAAAACGATGTTGTCTGGGTAAGAGGGGGAAAATTAACATTAGAAAAGAGTACAACTGTATCTTCCAGCGATTATTATGATTATTATGCCGGATTAAGAATTGATGGAGGTGAGGTTACCATTGATGGAGCAGGATTTGCAGATGGAGTCAGGTCTGTAGATATAACCGGTGGAAATCTTACAGTATTGGATGGAACATTTAGTGGTCAGTTTCGAAAGTACTTTTATAATGGAAAGGAGAGTCCGGAAGTTTCCTTAAGGGGCGGCAGCTATAGCGATGTGCGGTCACTAAGAGGAAACCTTAGAAGTATGTTAGAAAATGGATATGGATTCCGTTCCGGAGAAGAGGGGACGGCATGGATTGTGGACAGTGACCTGTTAGATGGGGAAGGCACAGGGGAGGATACGGCAAAGATAGTATCAAATGTAACGGTAGAAAAGCTTCCGGTAACCATCACACAGCCGGGGTCATATGAGGATTATTGTGGAAATCCGGCCAGCTTATATGTAAATGTGGATGCAGCAGAGGAAGTTACTTATCAGTGGTATCGCATTACGGGAGAGGGTAATGCAGAAGAAATAAGTGATGCTACCTCCAATACCCTTCAGATTTCACCATTGGAGTTCCAGCCGGGAGTAGGGATTACGTTTTACTGTATGATTTACTGGCAGGGATATTCCATTAAGAGTGAAGAGGCGACAGTGACACTAAAAGAGAAAATTGATTTTTATGTTAACACCGCTATTGAAAAATATTATACCGGAGAAGCCGTCACCTTGCAGGAGGATGAAATTTCCCTTTACCTGAAGGATGGAAGTGTAAATAACACACTGGTTCCCGGTAAGGATTTTAAGATTGTGGAAGGAAGCTATGAACATAATACAGATGCGACCACACAGGATAAGATGGCAAGTGTTATGGTAGAAGGAATTGGAAAGTACAAGGGAACCGTTCAGGTCAGATTTTCCATATTACAGGCAGAGAATGAGTTTACCAGGGAGCTTACCTGTAAGGATTATGTATATGATGGAGTTGCTGTACCGAATCCTGAGGCAGCGGCAAAATTTGGTACAGTGAAATATCGTTATGCAGCTTCTGAGACAGGAGAATACACGGATGTAGTTCCAAAGAGTGCGGGGATCTACTATGTAAAAGCATATGTGACAGAGACAAATAATTATACCGGACTGGAAAGCCGGGAAGCTGCGAAATTTGTGGTTTTCAAGGCAAACCAGCCGGAGAATACGCCAAAGGATTCCATTACAACCCCTTATACGGTGAAGAAAGTGTCTCAGGTAGAACTTCCGGCTGACTGGCAGTGGGTGGAAGAAGATGCCTCAAAAGACCTTCCGGAAGCAGAAGCTGTGGAGGCGAAGGCGGATTATGCAGGATCGGATAAGGATCTTTACATAACGAAGCAGGTAACAATTACAATCACCCGGAGTGCCTGTGAGCATCCGGATACGAAAGTAAAAGGAGAAGAAGCATCTACCTGTACTACTGCCGGATACACCGGAGATACGTACTGTGAACAGTGTGGAAGAAAGATCAAAGAAGGGAAAGAAATTGCTCTTCTACCTCATATACTGGAAAAGATCGAGAAGAAAAATGCCACGACAGTGAAAGAAGGCAATATAGAATATTATCACTGCAGCGTATGTGATGGCTGTTTCTCTGACAGTGAAGGAACGAGTCCGATTACCAAAGAAAGTACGGTAATTCCGGTCATTAAAGTGACGCCAACTGTCACACCGTCTGTCACACCGACGGCAGGACCGAGTGCAAAGCCAACCACAGAGCCGGGGGTAGAGCCGACAGAGACACCGGGTGCAAAGCCGGGTGTGGTGCCGACCGCAGTGCCGAGTGCAGAACCGGGTGTGGAGCCGACAGCAGGACCAAGTGCAGAACCGGGAGCCGAGCCGACAGCAAAGCCGACGGCAGGACCGACAGCAAAACCGGGTGTGGAGCCGACAGCAGGACCGAGTGCAGAACCGACGGCAGAACCGGGTGGAAAGCCGACGGCAGAACCAAGTGTGTCACCGGCAGCAGAGCCGACGGTGACACCAAGTGCGGCACCGACAGAGACACCGGCCGGGGAGCCTGCAATTCCAAAGCCGACAAAGAAGCCGGTGGTCAAGCCGGCCAAAAAGGGAAAAAAGCTTACTGGCAGTAAAGGCGCAATCTATAAGGTGACAAGCGATAAAAAAGGTTCCCCGACCGTGGAGTATTCAGCAGCGGCGAAGGGAGCAAAGGGAACCATTACCATCCCGGCTCAGGTAACGATTAAAGGGGTAACATACAAAGTTACATCTGTGGGGGCATCCGCCTGCAGAAATCGTGCCGGGATTACGAAAGTGATCATAGGCAAAAATGTCACAAAGATTGGAAAACGCGTATTTAGTGGATGCAAGAAGTTGAAGAAAGTGACCGTTAAAACGACAAAGCTTACAGATAGTACAGTAGGAAGCAACGCATTCTCGGGAATATCTTCCAGAGTAGTTGTGAAAGTACCTGAGAGTAAGGTGAAAGCATACCGTAAATTATTCAAGAAAAAGGGGATCAGCGACGGGGCAACGATTACAAAGTAATCATTTTCCGGGCAATAGAAAAGAATTACAAAATAAGAAAGGGGCTGTCACACGAATTGCGACAGTCCCTTTTAAAAAACTTGTGAAAAGCCCTGAAATGATGTAAAATAATAAAGATAGTGTTTTAATGAAAAAATGAAAAAGAAGATATATGGTAATGGAGGCAGGTCATGGACTTAAATGTGCAGTTTTATAAGATGTCAAAGCAGATGAAGACGCAGCTGTATCTGGATAATCTGACAACGATATTCAATCCGCAGGCGTTATTTGCGGATGGAACAGAATTTTACCGTTGTCCGTCCGAACCGGATCCTTATGACCGGGTGAGGCTGAGGCTCAGATGCGCCAGAGAGAATCTGGATGCTGTCATTCTGGTATTTAATGATGAGCGCATTGAGATGGAGAAGCTTTATAATGACCGCCTGTTTGACTACTATGAGACATTTGTACAGCTTGGCACGGAGCAGGTTTTCTATTACTTTGAGATTCACTGCGGGCAGATGGTATGCTATTACAACAATGTGGGGTTGTGCAATTCCGTAGAGGAGTACTACAATTTTACTATGACACCGGGTTTTCACACACCGGACTGGGCAAAGGGAGCCATATTTTATCAGATCTATGTGGATCGTTTTTATAATGGAGACCGCAGCAACGATGTAGAGGACAATGAGTATATTTATATCGGTGAAGGCACCAGCAAAGTGACAGACTGGAATAAATATCCCGCAGCAATGGGCGTCCGGGAGTTTTATGGAGGCGATATCGCCGGAGTGATGCAGAAGTTAGATTATCTGCAGGATCTGGGCGTAGAGGTTATTTATCTCAATCCGATTTTTGTATCTCCGTCGAACCATAAGTATGACATTCAGGATTATGACTATGTTGATCCTCATTTTGGCCGGATCGTCAAGGACGAGGGAGAGCTTTTACAGAAGGATGAGCAGGGAAACTGGAAGTCGGATCCCGATTATCCGAATAAAGCTGCATCCCGTTATATCTGCCGTGTAACGGATAAGGAAAATCTGGAAGCAAGTAACCGGCTTTTTGCCGAGTTTGTGGAAGAGGTTCATCGCAGGGGCATGAAGGTCATTCTGGATGGTGTGTTTAATCACTGTGGTTCCTTCAATAAATGGCTGGACAGAGAGTGTATTTATGAAAACGCAGAAGGCTATGAAAAAGGAGCATATGTGTCTGAGGACAGTCCTTACAATACTTTCTTTAAATTCCGGGAGCATCAGTGGCCGTATAATCCCCATTATGATGGCTGGTGGGGACATGATACGCTGCCAAAGCTGAACTATGAGGAATCCCCGGCGCTGTTCGATTATATTATGCATGTGGGGCGTAAATGGGTTTCTCCGCCGTATAATGTGGATGGATGGAGACTTGACGTGGCTGCCGATCTGGGACAGTCCGGAGAATATAATCATTACTTCTGGAAGGAGTTCCGCCGCAATGTCAAGGAGGCCAATCCAAACGCGCTGATCCTTGCGGAGCATTATGGAGATCCGACGGAGTGGCTCAAGGGTGATGAGTGGGATACGGTCATGAACTACGATGCCTTTATGGAGCCATTGACCTGGTTTCTGACAGGCGTGGAGAAGCACAGTGATGAGTATCGTCAGGATCAGCTTGGTAATCCGGATTCTTTCTTTGGATCTATGCGTCATTTTATGACACGTTTCCATACACAGTCCCTGCAGGTAGCGATGAATGAGCTGTCCAACCACGATCATTCCCGTTTCCTTACCAGAACGAACCGGAAGGTGGGAAGAACCGCATATCTGGGACCGGAGGCGGCTAACGAGGGTGTTGACAAGGCGATTATGCGGCTGGCGGTTATGATCCAGATGACATGGCCGGGAGCACCGACAATCTACTATGGAGATGAGGCAGGACTCTGTGGCTGGACCGATCCGGATAACCGTCGTGCATATCCATGGGGCAGAGAAGATCAGGATCTGATTGATTTCCATAAGGAGATCATTCGTGTTCATAAAGATTATCAGGCAATGAAGACAGGATCGATCATGTTTTTGCATGGTCAGTATCAGTTTATCAGCTACGGCAGATTTAATGAGCAGGACAAATTTGTGATCGCCATCAACAGCGGAGATCAGCCGGTATCTGTTGAACTGCCGGTGTGGCGCCTTGGTCTGACGGAGGCAACCCGTATGGCGCGTCTGATCAATACCAGTCCGGAGGGCTTTTCTCTGGAGACAGCGATGTATAGTGTGGAAAATGGAATTCTTCGCTTAAATTGTCCTCCGAAATATGGTGTAGTGATCAAGAACTTAACGTAAATAACGGAAGGATAAAATATGGGAAAGATACGGGATTGGATGCATGGCAAAGGAAGAGGCGTTGTGATCGCCGTTGTAATATTGCTTGCATTATGGATCATTGTGGATTTTTACCGGACGAATCATCCGAAGCCGGAGCAGAAGGAGCCGGCCAAGATATCAGAACCCTATGAGGGAAGCAGCTCATCTTCGGAAGGGGATGTGCGGACTCAGGGTGACGCAGAGGAGGATACGCAGGATGAGAAACAGGAGGATTCGCAGAAGTTAGGAGATTCCTCTGATGGACAGACTGTAACAGAGGAAACGGCAGGCAAAGCTTCGGATGAGGATACCTCGAAGGAGGATCCGGAGCTGGATACCACCGAGGAGGATACGAAAGACTCCGGTCTTACTACAACGGAGGAAGATACCGGAACTCCGGGGGAAGCTTCTCAGACAGAGAACGGTGATATTACCCTTGGTTTTGCCGGGGATATCAATCTGGATGAAACCTGGACAGTGATGAAGCATATGCGCCAGAAGGGCAAAGGCATTCAGGGCTGTATTGACCCGCGGCTGATCCGGAAGATGAGAAGCTGCGATTATATGGTGCTGAATAATGAGTTTTCCATCAGCAACCGTGGTAAGGCGATGAAGGGGAAGGCATATACCTTCCGGGCGCCCCGCAGAAATGTGAAACTGTTGCAGCAGCTGGGAGTTGATGCGGTATCTCTTGCCAACAATCATGTTTATGATTATGGGGAGAGGGCGTTTCTGGATACATTATCTGCTCTGGAAAACAATGGAATAAAATATACCGGTGGCGGGAAAGATAGCAAAGAGGCCAAAAAGCCGGTCTATTTTCAGAGCAAAGGGAAAACCATTGCTGTGATCGCTGCCACAAGAGCAGAGAAGTATATTCTCACACCGGCAGCAGGGAAACATTCTCCGGGAGTCTTCCGGACTTACGATGATACGCAGTATGTCCGTGCAATACGCAAGGCAAAGAAAAAAGCAGATGTCGTTATTGCATTTGTGCATTGGGGTACTGAATACAGCACGAAGCTGGAATCAGCACAGACAAGCCAGGCGAAGGATTATATCAATGCCGGGGCGGACGTAGTGGTCGGTGCTCATACTCATTGTCTGCAGGGAGTGGGTTATTATAAAGGGAAGCCGATCTTTTACAGTCTGGGAAACTATTGGTTTAATGAAAAGACCTTATATACCACACTGCTTCTGCTGACGATCCGGAAGAATGGATCTGTTGAGGCGAGGATGCTGCCATGTCTGCAGTCAGGAAGGGAAACTCATCTTCTGACAGGAAAAAGCAAAGTGAGAAAATTTGTCAATTACGTCAATGGAATTTCAGTAAATGCGAAGATTGGAGCAAAAGGGGTCGTGCGTTCCCAGTAATATCCGTAAATGAAACTGACAGCGGTTGACAATAACTGCGAAATGAGTATAATTACAGACAGCCCATAGAATTAGTAGGAAATATGGACTTATCTATATTTAAATACATATCTGTCCTTAAACCGGGACAGACACAGAAAGGCAGTGGTATTCACTATGAGCAAATTGATTTATTTAGATAATGCAGCAACAACATCGGTCAAACCGGAAGTGTTTGAGGCGATGAAACCATATTATCTGGAGAATTACAGCAATCCTTCCAGTGTGTACAGCTTTGCCGGAGAGGCCAAAAAAGCGATGGAAGATGCCAGAAAGGTGATTGCGGATTCTCTGGGGGCAGCAGCCACAGAGATTTATTTTACCGGTGGCGGCAGTGAGTCGGACAACTGGGTGCTGAAAGGCGTTGCCGAGGCATATCAGTCCAAAGGAAAACATATCATTACATCCAAGATCGAGCATCATGCGATCCTGCATACCTGCGAGTATCTGGAAAAGCACGGTTATGAGGTCACATATCTTGATGTGGATGAAAATGGTCTCGTAACACCGGAGGAGGTTGAGAAAGCAATCCGTCCCGATACGATACTGATCAGTATTATGTTTGCAAATAATGAGATCGGTACGATCGAGCCGATCGCAGAGATTGGAAAGGTTGCCCATGAGCATGGGGTATTGTTCCACACAGATGCTGTTCAGGCATATGCACATGTACCGATTAACGTACAGGAGATGAACATCGACATGCTCAGCGCCAGTGGTCATAAGTTCCATGGACCAAAGGGTATCGGTTTCCTGTATATGAGCAATAAGGTAAAGATTGGTCCTCTGATCCACGGCGGCTCCCAGGAACGTTCCCGTCGTGCAGGTACTCACAATGTACCGGGTATCGTAGGTATGGCAAAGGCAGCCGAGCTTGCTCATGCCAATATGGACCAGACGATCGCAAAGGAAACGGCACTGAGAGATCACCTGATCGAGAGACTGGAAAAGGAGATTCCTTACTGCCGTCTCAATGGTGACCGCGTAAAACGACTGCCAAACAATGTAAACTTCTGTTTCCGTTTCATTGAGGGAGAGTCTCTTCTGATTCTTCTGGATCAGAATGGCATTTGTGCTTCCAGTGGTTCTGCCTGCACATCTGGTTCTCTGGATCCGTCTCATGTATTGCTGGCGATCGGTCTGCCACACGAGATCGCACATGGCTCTCTTCGTCTGACCCTCTCTGAGGATAATACGATGGAAGAGATGGATTTTGTAGCCGATCAGGCAAAGAAGATTGTGGAGAGATTGCGCAGTATGTCTCCTCTGTATGATGATTTTGTAAAGCAGCAGAAGGAGCAGTAATCAATATAAACCCTATAGATCAGACAAAAGAAAGGGAGATTATCAATGAATTATAGCGAAAAAGTAATGGATCATTTCAATAATCCGAGAAATGTAGGAGAGATTGAAAATGCAAGTGGTGTCGGTACCGTAGGAAATGCAAAGTGCGGTGATATCATGCGTATTTATCTGGATATTGATGAGGATACCAAGATCGTAAAGGACTGCAAGTTCAAGACATTCGGATGTGGTGCCGCAGTAGCAACCAGCAGTATGGCAACAGAGCTGGTAAAGGGCAAAACAATCTATGAGGCTCTTGAAGTAACCAATAAGGCTGTTATGGAAGCATTGGACGGACTTCCGCCGGTAAAGGTGCATTGTTCTCTGCTTGCGGAGGAAGCGATCCACGCTGCTCTTTGGGATTATGCGGAGAAGCATCATATTACGATTGAAGGACTGAAAAAGCCGAAGACTGATATTTCGGATGAGGACTAATGCGAAAACTACTTCTAAGACTGCACAATACGCAGTCAAGAAGTAATAAGATTTCGCATAGAAAAGCGCAGAAACAGCGCTTTTCACAGCGGAGGTTTTGGAGGAGTAGAGCTTCTAAAGCAGCAAGGCACTTCTAAAATTGTATAAAACGCAATTAAGAACCGGACGGTTGTTTGACTGTCCGGTTTTTCGAGAATACAGGAAATTACAGACAGGATGCCTGTGGTCTGGTCTGCAGGTTTGGGAAAGGCATGGTTATTGACATGGCAGGAAATAAGAACAAAACAGTAGTTGTGGGAATGTCCGGAGGAGTGGATTCTTCTGTGGCGGCATATCTGCTTAAGGAGCAGGGGTATCATGTGATTGGTGCTACGATGCAGATCTGGCAGCAGGAGGACCGGTGCAGCATTGAAAAGGAAGGCGGCTGCTGTGGCTGGAGTGCTGTGGAGGATGCCAGGAGAGTGGCGCATATGCTGGATATTCCATATTATGTAATGAATTTCCGGGATGAATTCCAGGAAAAGGTCATTGATTATTTTGTGGAAGAATATCGCCGGGGCAGAACGCCCAATCCCTGCATTGCCTGTAACCGGTATGTAAAATGGGAGTCTCTTCTTCACCGGAGCATGGAGATTGGTGCAGATTATATTGCAACAGGCCATTACGCAAGGATCGTACAATGTCCGAACGGAAGATATGCGATAGCACCGTCTGTTACAGCACAGAAGGATCAAAGCTATGCACTTTATAATCTGACCCAGCACCAGCTTGCACATACCCTGATGCCGGTCGGCGATTATACCAAGCCTCAGGTGAGGGAGATTGCGGCGAAGATTGGATTAGAGGTGGCAAATAAACCGGACAGCCAGGAAATCTGTTTTGTGCCGGATCAGGATTATGCCGGTTTTATCGCGAGAGAGACAGGGGAGAAGGAGCTGCCCGGAAACTTTGTTACAGCAGACGGCAGGGTTCTCGGACAGCATAAGGGAATCTCGCATTATACCGTGGGACAGCGTAAGGGATTAAATCTGGCGATGGGGCATCCTGTTTTTGTGACACAGATTCGTCCGGAGACGAGAGAAGTGGTGATCGGAGAGGCGGAGGATGTGTTTACGGACAGACTCACGGCAGATCACATCAATTATATGGCGGCAGATCATTTTGAAGAAGGACAGACGTTGACGGCAAAGATACGGTATTCCCATGCCGGTGCCCGATGTGTGATCGAAAGCTGCAAAGAAGATCAGATAACAGTCCGTTTTTTGGAACAGGTGCGTGCGGTGACACCGGGACAGGCTGTTGTATTTTATGAAGATGGCGTGGTGCTGGGAGGAGGCACCATTTGTTAGAGGGCTATTTATATTTTTTTTAGAAAGAATCATAAATTGTTTCTTGTTTTTGTGGGAAGAATATGATAGGGTATATCACAAATTCGAAATACAGATTCGTTTATTTGAGATAAGGAGGAATGACATATGCCAATGGGAATGGGTTATGGGTATTATTGGGATCCCACATATGTACTGGTGATCATTGGTGCGCTGATCTGCATGATCGCATCTGCCAATGTCAGCGGCACATATAAAAAATATAATCGTGTGAGAAACAGCCGGAATATGACAGGTGCGCAGGTGGCGGCACAGATCCTGCAGGAAGCAGGCTTAAGCAATATCCGCATCGAGCATATCAGCGGAGACCTGACAGATCATTATGATCCTTCAGCCAAGGTTCTTCGATTGTCGGACAGCGTATACGGATCTACGTCTATCGCGGCTGCCGGGGTGGCAGCTCATGAGTGTGGCCATGCGATCCAGGATAAGGTGAATTATATTCCGATCCGTCTGCGCAATGCCATTGTACCGGTAGTGAATCTGGGCTCGAAGCTTTCATGGCCGGTGATCATTCTCGGACTGATCCTGGGAAGAGCGGGTCTGCTGCAGATCGGTATTATTTTGTTTGGCCTGACCCTGTTGTTTCAGGTGGTTACTCTTCCGGTAGAGTTTAATGCATCCGGCAGGGCATTACGGATACTGGACCAGAGAGGGATTCTGGGGCATGAGGAGATGAGAGGAGCCAGAAAGGTACTTGGGGCAGCGGCTATGACATATGTAACTGCAACCATTTCTACTTTGCTGCAGTTGCTACGTCTCGTTCTTCTGTTTGGAAACCGGTCTGATAATGATTAAATAAAAATGCACAAACTACAAAAAAGTTTGTGCATTTTTTTGTATAATGTTGTACAATAAAAGAGCAGGCGGAAATAACCGCCAAATTTATATCATCAATAAATTATTTTGAAAGGATGGAGATGGAATGGCAGAAAACAGAATGATTGGGGACTATCCTGTAATTGGAATTCGTCCGACGATAGATGGACGAAGAGGACCGTTGAAGGTACGTGAGTCACTGGAGGCTCAGACCATGGGCATGGCAAAAAATGCCGCAAAACTTTTTGAGGAGAACCTGCGTTACTCCAATGGAGAGCCGGTAAAGGTTGTGATCGCAGACACAACGATCGGACGTGTTGCAGAGGCGGCTGCCTGTGCTGACAAATTCCGCAGAGAAGGTGTTGATATTACATTGACAGTAACTCCATGCTGGTGTTATGGCTCTGAGACGATGGATATGGATAAAAATACTATCAAGGCTGTTTGGGGCTTTAATGGTACAGAGAGACCGGGCGCGGTATATCTTGCCGCTGTACTTGCAGCTCATGCACAGAAGGGGCTTCCGGCATTTGGTATTTACGGTAAGGATGTTCAGGAGGCAGATGCCGAGGAGATTCCGGAGGATGTAAAGGGGAAGCTTCTTCGTTTTGGCCGTGCAGCGATCGCAGCGGCAACCATGCGTGGAAAGTCATATCTGCAGATTGGTGCCGTTACCATGGGAATTGCCGGTTCTATTGTGAACTGTGAGTTTATCGAGGAATATCTAGGTATGCGCGTGGAGTCTGTGGATGAAGTAGAGATCATCCGTCGTATGTCAGAGGGAATCTATGATCACGAGGAGTTTGAGAGAGCACTGTCATGGACTGAGTCCCACTGCAGGGAAGGATGGGACAAGAATCCGGATTTCGTAAAGAGAAACGACGAGCAGAAGCAGCGTGACTGGGAGTTCGTTGTAAAAATGATGTGTATCATCAAGGATCTGATGAATGGAAATAAAAATCTTCCGGAAGGCAGAGAAGAGGAGGCGGTTGGACACAATGCCATCGCTGCCGGTTTCCAGGGACAGAGACAGTGGACGGATTTCTATCCGAATGGAGATTTCGCAGAGGCACTCTGCAATTCTTCCTTTGACTGGAACGGTGCAAGAGAGCCATACATTCTGGCAACAGAGAATGATACTCTGAATGGTCTTGGTATGCTGTTTATGAAGCTTCTTACCGGTCGTGCACAGATCTTTGCGGATGTTCGTACATACTGGAGTCCGGATGCTGTCAAGAAAGCTACCGGTTATGAGCTGGAAGGTATCGCAAAAGAAGCAGGCGGTTTCCTGCATCTGATCAATTCCGGAGCAGCTTGTCTGGATGCTTGTGGAGAGGTGAAGGACGAGAACGGCAATGGCGTGATCAAGCCATTCTGGGAGATGACAGAAGCGGATCAGAAGGCATGTCTGGAGGCGACCGAGTGGTGTGCTGCTGATAACGGATACTTCCGTGGTGGTGGATTCTCTTCCAGATATCTTACCAGAGCAGAAATGCCTGCAACCATGATCCGTCTGAATCTGGTCAAGGGCTTAGGACCGGTTCTGCAGATCTGCGAAGGTTATACTATCAATCTGCCGGATGAGATATCTGACAAGATCTGGAAGCGTACCGACTATACATGGCCTTGTACATGGTTTGCTCCGCGTGTTACCGGTGAGGGTGCATTCAAGACGGCATACGATGTGATGAACAACTGGGGGGCAAATCACGGTGCCATCAGCTATGGTCATATCGGTGCAGATCTGATCACGCTGGCATCCATTTTGAGAATCCCGGTATGCATGCATAACGTACCGGAGGAGGATATCTTCCGTCCATCTGCATGGAATGCATTCGGTATGGATAAAGAGGGACAGGACTACCGCGCATGTGCCGCATACGGACCTCTTTATAAATAGTTTCAATTTTGACCGTAGAATGAAAGTATGGTATACTTATCTGTACGTGGGACAATATGGCCGGTACAGATGGGTATACCATATTGTTTATTAAGAGAAAATGTGCACATGGCAATTTTTGCCGGGAAATTTATGCCTGCACTCCAGGGTTTGCGGGCAGAGAAAGGAATGTAAGAGGATTATGTTTGAACAGGAGATCGAAAGTATTGCAGCAGGCGGTAGTAATGAGGAGATTTATTACAATCTGCTGAATCTGACCAAAAGAGCCATTGACCAGAAGGGACGGATTGAGGGAAAGAAAAAAGTCTATTACATATCGGCAGAGTTTCTGATCGGAAAGCTTTTATCTAACAATCTGATCAATCTGGGTCTTTATGATCAGGTCAATGAAGCACTGAAAAAGCATGGAAAGACCATGGCTGATATTGAGGAGATTGAGCCGGAGCCATCACTGGGAAATGGCGGACTTGGCCGGCTGGCTGCATGCTTTCTGGATTCCATCGCAACGCTGGGACTGCCGGGAGACGGTGTGGGATTGAACTACCATTTGGGATTATTTAAACAGGTATTTGAGCAGAATATGCAGAAGGAAACACCAAATCCATGGATTCAGGATCAGAGCTGGCTTCGCCGGACAGATGTAGGATATCCTGTTATTTTTCATAATAAGACAGTCCAGTCTGTTATGTATGAAATCGATGTTACAGGCTATGATAATAAGGTGAACACCCTCAAGCTGTTTGATCTGGACAGTGTGGATGATTCTATTGTTCAGGGAGACGGAATCTGGTTTGACAAGGATGAGATCACAAAGAATCTCACCTTATTCCTTTATCCGGACGACAGCGATGTACAGGGGCAGCTGCTGCGTATTTATCAGCAGTATTTTATGGTCAGCAATGCCGCACAGCTTATTATTGATGAGGCACTGGCAAAGGGAAGTACTCTTTATGATCTGCCGGATTACGCCGTTGTTCAGATCAATGATACCCATCCGACTATGGTTATTCCGGAGCTGATCCGTCTGTTAGTGAATCGTGGAATCGAGATGAACGATGCGATTGGTATTGTATCCCGAATGTGTGCCTATACCAACCATACCATCCTTGCAGAGGCTCTGGAGAAGTGGCCGATGTGGTATCTGGAAAAGGTCGTACCGCAGCTTGTTCCGATCATTAAGATGCTGGATGTAAAGGTAAAGGAGAAATATTCTGATCCAAGAGTTGCCATTATTGATGAGAACCATACAGTTCATATGGCACATATTGACATTCATTACAGCACCAGCGTAAATGGTGTGGCATATCTGCATACGGAGATCCTGAAGAATTCTGAACTGAAGCCGTTCTATGATCTCTATCCGCAGAAGTTTAACAATAAGACAAACGGTATTACATTCCGCCGCTGGCTGCTTCACTGCAACCATCCGCTGACAGATTATATTACAGATAAGATTGGCGCAGACTTTAAGAAGGATGCGTCCAAGCTGGAGGATCTGTTAAAGTATCAGGGTGACCAGAAGGTCCTGGATGATATTTACGAGATCAAGCGCCGGAAAAAGAAAGAGCTGGCAGCATATCTTAAGGAAAAGGAAAACATCACAGTGGATGAAAATTCTGTTTTTGATGTACAGGTAAAACGTCTCCATGAGTACAAGCGTCAGCAGATGAACGCATTGTATGTGATCCACAAATACCTGGATATCAAGGCCGGCAACAAGCCGAAAACACCGGTGACAGTTATTTTTGGAGCAAAGGCGGCACCGGCATATACCATTGCAAAGGACATCATTCATCTGATCCTCTGCCTGTCTGAGCTGATCAATAACGACCCGGAGGTAAGTCCTTATCTGAAGGTTGTTATGCTGGAGAATTATAATGTCTCTTATGCAGAGAAGGTGATCCCGGCAGCAGATATTTCTGAGCAGATCTCTCTGGCATCCAAGGAGGCAAGTGGAACCGGCAATATGAAATTTATGCTGAACGGTGCTATCACTCTCGGTACAGAGGACGGAGCTAACGTCGAGATCCATCAGTTTGTGGGAGATGACAATATCTATATTTTTGGTAAGTCCAGTGAAGAGGTCATTGAGCATTATGCCAAGGCAGACTACAGTGCAGAAGCTATCTACGATGCAGATCCGGAGATCGCAAAGCTTGTGGATTTCATTATCAGCAAGGAAATGTTTGCCGTAGGCAATAAAAAGAGCCTGATCCGTCTGTATATGGAGCTTCTGACAAAGGACTGGTTTATGACATTACTTGATGTAAAAGAATATATTCAGGTGAAAGAAAAAATGCTTGCAGATTATGCAGACAAAAAAGCATGGGAAAAGAAAATGATAGTAAACATTGCGAAGGCAGGATTTTTCTCATCCGATCGTACGATCGCACAGTATAATGAGGATATCTGGCATCTGTAGGAGCAAATAAAAATGATGCTTACGTCGATCATATCTCCGGGCGTGGCAGGTGTTGTACTTTTAGTGGTACTGGCAGGTGGATATCTGATGAACAGGATCATTCAGAAAAAGTACGGCTATACGCCGGAGCGGGAGAAAGAATTGGAAGAGGCAAAGGAAGAGGCTGTCTCTGACGATAGATCACACCCATCGTGTGAAAAGAAACGTTACTGAGGTGAAAGAATTGATGGCGCTATGGGAGCGCAGAATTGGAGGAAAACGTGAAAAGAATTGGTTTTTTGACAAGTGGCGGTGACTGTCAGAGTCTGAATGCAACCATGCGAGGTGTAGCCAAGACATTGTATCAGGCAAATCCGGATGTGGAGATTTATGGTATCTTAGAAGGATATAAGGGACTCATTTATGGCAACCGCCGTAAGATGGAGCCAAAGGATTTCTCAGGAATTTTAACAGAGGGTGGAACCATTATCGGAACCTCCAGACAGCCCTTCAAGAAGATGGGAGAGCCGGATGAGAATGGTCTTGATAAGGTAAAAGCTATGCTGGACAATTATAAAAAATGGAAGCTTGACTGTCTGGTGATCCTGGGAGGAAACGGTACGCATAAAACAGCCAATCTTCTCAGTGAGAAAGGCTGCAATGTGGTTACTCTACCAAAGACCATTGACAATGATATCTGGGGAACGGATATTACATTTGGTTTTCAGAGTGCAGTAAATATTGCAACAAATGCCATTGACTGTATCCATACCACGGCAGCTTCCCATGGACGTGTCTTTATTGTGGAAGTAATGGGTCATAAGGTGGGCTGGCTGACACTTCATGCCGGTATTGCAGGAGGCGCAGATATCATTCTCCTGCCGGAGATTCCATATGATATCAATTCGGTGGTAAAGGCTCTGGAGAAAAGAAGTGCCCAGGGCAAGCGTTTCTCTATCCTGGCGGTAGCAGAGGGTGCTATTTCCAAGGAGGATGCAGCACTGAGCAAGAAAGAGCTTAAGGCAAAGAGAAAGAAAATGGCATATCCTTCTATCTCTTATGAGATCGGTGCGCAGATTCAGGAAAAAACAGGCCAGGAAGTACGCATCACGGTTCCGGGCCACATGCAGCGAGGGGGAGAGCCATGTCCTTACGATCGTGTTCTTTCCACACGTCTCGGTGCAGCGGCAGCCCAGTTGATCATAAAGGAGAAGTACGGTTATATGGTAGGCATGGTGAATGGAGAGACCGTACCGGTGCCGCTTTCTGAGGTGGCAGGAAAGCTGAAAATGGTAGATCCAAAGGCTTCCATTATTCAGGAGATTAAAGAAATGGGTATTTGTTTCGGTGACTAGCACAAAAAGAACTTCCAGAGCAGCAAAAAATGCTGCTGGGAAGTTCTAAGGTTTTGTACAGCAAATTTGTCCCCCAGGTACAAATTTGCGGGGCTGTTGCAGTATAGTAACTTTGAATAGGAGACAGTTATGTCATATACGGCATTATATCGGAAGTTCCGGCCATCAGGTTTTGATGAGGTCAAGGGGCAGGATCAGATCGTGACCACACTGCGGAATCAGATCAGGACAGAGAGAATTGGTCATGCATATCTGTTTTGCGGTACTCGCGGAACCGGTAAAACATCGGTGGCAAAGATCATGGCGAAGGCAGTAAACTGTGAATCGCCGGTAGACGGCAGTCCATGTAATCAGTGTGCTATGTGTCAGAAGATCAACAGCCAGACCTCTATGAATGTCATAGAAATTGATGCGGCGTCCAACAACGGTGTGGGAAACATTCGCGATATTATTGATGAGGTGCAGTATTCTCCCACGGAGGGACGTTATAAGGTTTATATTATTGATGAGGTACACATGCTTTCCACAGGAGCGTTTAATGCTCTTTTAAAAACACTGGAGGAGCCTCCGGAATATGTGATCTTTATTCTGGCGACCACAGAGGTACACAAGATTCCGATTACGATCTTGTCCAGATGTCAGCGGTACAATTTTAAACGGATTACCATAGACACCATACAGGCAAGATTAAGAGAGCTGGTGGATAAAGAACAGCTGGAGGTCGAGGATAAGGCACTTCGTTATATTGCCAAGACAGCGGATGGTTCCCTGCGTGATGCGCTGAGTCTGCTGGATCAGTGTATTGCCTTCTATCTGGGACAGGCGTTGACCTATGATAAGGCATTGGAAGTGCTGGGAGCTGTGGATACGGCGGTGTACAGCCGGATGTTCCGATATGTGGCAGACTGCAATGCTGTGGGCTGTCTGGAACTTGTGGAAGAAATGATGGTAAGCGGCAGGGATCTGACGCAGTTCATTAACGAATTTATCTGGTATATCCGGAATCTTTTGTTGATCGGAAGCTCGGAACAGGGAAGTGAGCTGGTAGATGTTTCCAGTGAACAGCTTGCCGGTCTTCAGGAAGAAAGTACCATGTTGTCCCAGGAGACTATGATCCGGTATATCCGGATATTATCGGAACTATCCAACCAGATCCGTTATGCAGTACAAAAAAGAATTCTCATCGAGGTTGCATTGATCAAGCTTTGTAAACCACAGATGGATCACGAGCAGGATCTGACAACGATCCTGAATCGGCTGGAGGTTGTGGAGAAGCAGCTGGAAAACGGAGTGCCGGCAGCAGCTCCGGCGGCATCGGCTGTTGTGGAACAGGCGGCACCGGCAGAGGAAAAGCCGAAGATCTGTCCAAAAGCATTGCCGGAGGACATTCAGGCACTGCTTAAGATATGGCCTCAGGTCTGCAGCCAGTGTGGACCGGTGGAAAGACTGGCGTTGCAAAATGCCAAGAGGACTTTAGGGGACAACGGAGCTCTGGTGCTTCAATTTTCAGATCCTACGGATGGTGGAATATTCCAGCAGGATGATGGAAAACGTCTGGAGGAGCTGGATACCATTATTCAAAATGTTCTTGGAAAACAGGTGGAGCTTCAGATCCGGGTTGTTTCCGAAAAGGTTCAGGAGCAGTACGAGGATATTGGGAGTATTGTTCATTTTGATGGAATAGAAATTATAGATGATTAGAAAGGCAGGAAATAAAAATGGCTAAGAGAGGTGGATTTCCGGGAGGAATGCCGGGAAATATGAATAATCTGATGAAGCAGGCACAGAGAATGCAGCGTCAGATGGAAGAGAAAACAAAGGAATTAGAGGTGAAAGAATTTGAAGCTTCTGCAGGTGGCGGTGTTGTAACGGTAAAGGTTTCCGGCAAAAAAGAAGTTTTATCCGTAAAGCTTTCGGAAGAGGTTGTTGATCCGGACGATATTGAGACATTAGAGGATCTGATCGTTGCAGCAACCAATGAGGCGCTCCGTAAGATGGAAGAGGAAAATGCACAGGTGATGCAGCAGTTGACAGGTGGTCTTGGCGGCATGGGTGGCGGATTATTCTAATACCACAAAAATCATACCGAAGGGAAAGTGACCAAAATGGATGTATACAGCAGTCAGATCACTGCTCTGGTGGAACAATTGTCCAGACTGCCGGGAATCGGTGCCAAATCTGCACAAAGGCTGGCGTTTCATATTTTGAATATGCCTGAGGATCAGGTGACGAGTTTATCCCAGGCCATGACCAATGCCAAGAAGAATGTGCATTATTGTAAAGAATGTTGTACTTATACAGATCAGGAGCTTTGTCCGATCTGTGCCAGTGATAAAAGGAATCATCGTATCATTATGGTGGTAGAAAATCCGAGAGATCTGGCAGCCTATGAGAAGACCGGAAAATATGATGGGGTATATCATGTACTTCATGGAGCGATTTCTCCGATGCTGGGAATTGGCCCGGCAGATATCCGGCTGCGGGAGCTGATGGTTCGTCTCCAGCAGGATGTGGATGAAGTCATTGTGGCCACCAATAAAAATCTCGAAGGAGACGCAACCGCTACCTATATCAGTAAGCTGGTGAAACCGACAGGGATCAAGGTGAGCCGGATCGCCAGCGGAGTTCCGGTTGGCGGTGATTTAGAATATATCGATGAAGTGACGCTCCTGCGGGCTCTGGAGGGAAGAACAGACATGTAGTGCGCGGAGAATGCCATGGGAAATGAAGCCGGCAAGCTCGGCAACCGTCAGGAGTTTTGTTGTTTGCAGAGTCAGGTGGTTATTTGTGCTGGAATGATTGACGATTCCGGTGATATGGATATCGCCGGCAGCAGGAAGCTTGTGGCTGACCCCAATGCCGGGACGGAGGCTTCCGGTTCCAAGTGTTACAAAGCCGATATGTTCCGGTACGCCGAGGGAGGCGTCGATCGCAACAATAAAAGGATTTGAATAACGGTTGTATATGGAGGACAGTGTATCCGACAGATTACCGGCATGGACGGTGTGACGGAGACTTCCATATACGGCCGTTTTTTTTGTACAGTGGGAAAGGGACAGAGAAGTGATCAATTGATGCCCTACCAGAGGACCAAGACTGTCCCCTGTTGCGCGGTCTGAACCGATGCACAAAAAAACAACTGGTCTGTTTCCGGTCTGGCAGATCATTTCCTGAAGAGAACTGCAGAATTTATTGAGACTTGTTGCGGCAGAAGGGGCGAAATAAAGTGTTGTATTGGTCATAGCAATTTCCTTTCCTTGTATGTTGTTTGAACTTGTACTATAAGTATGCCCCTGAGCAAAAAAACTAAACCTCCATTTTTAGATTCTCCTGTCGAAATATTTCCGGCGAAAAAGCAGAAGAAGTCACTACTTCGACAGGAAACATCACTGCGTACATGTTATATTAACCGAAAAATAAGTAGTGAGGTGCGAGGCTGATGGAGGAAACGATCAATGGAACAAAGGAAGAAAAAAACATTTATAAATACAGCGAATTTCCGAAAAATGTTCGCCAGATAGGTGTCCCACTTCCGGGACAGAAGATATATCTGGAGGATTATGTGATTACATATCTGAAGCAGAGCTTTGTCCATGCACAGGAACCGGTTGTTGTTCTCCTGTTAGGAAAGAATGGGGAGGAAAAGGCGGAAAAAGCAGCATTTATATACGGGGCGATCGTACTGGAAGAGACCGGAATATTGGAGAAGGGCGAAATTCCAAAAGAAACGTGGGATCAGGCATATGAGACGATCCGCCGGAATTTTCCCGGGGCTCTGGTTCTTGGATGGGCATGCGGTGTGCCGATGTGGAGCGGTAGTGTGGACAGCCAGGTGCGAAAGCTTCAGAAGGCAGAATTTTCCAAAGAAAACAGTACTTTGTTTTTATGGGATTTAAGTGAAAAGGAAGAAAAGATATTTTTATGGCAGAGAAATATGCTGAAGGAAATGTCCGGGTATTATGTTTATTTTGAAAAAAATCCACAAATGCAGAATTTTATGCTGGATGACAGCAAAGAACCGGAGAGCATTGACGGCGATTATGAAGACACCGTGACAGTGTCTATGCGTCATGTAATAGAAGAAAAGGAAGAACGTAAAAAGAATCTGCAGTTGTTGGCATATTGTGGGGCAGTAGCGGCGGGGATCGCTCTGTTGTTTGGAGTGCATACCATGCTGGACAGCACCGCCAGAATCCAGAAAATGGAACAGACGGTGGATACGTTGACGGAATATGTGGGAAAACAGCAGGAGGATGTAGCCGCTATGTCGAGACAGGCTGCAGATACGGTGCAGCAGATCCCGTTTCAAAGCGCAGAAAACACTACGGATACGCCGAAGCCGTCTGACGCGGGAACTGTGTCAAAACGGAAAACAACCGGACAGGTTCAGCCGGCACAGGAAAAGAAACAGAAAACGTTCCTGCCTTCCAAAGGAAAAACGGGTTCCGGGGAAACAGATGTGAAAAGGGCGGAACGGACAAGCACACGGACGGAACAACAAAGCTATATTGTGAGAAAAGGGGATACCCTGTCGCAGATCGTATGGAAACAGTATCACGATCTTTCTTATGAAAAGAAGGTTAAAAAAGCAAACGGTCTTAAGGATGCCGATGCAATCTATGAAGGCCAGTGTCTTGTACTCCCGAAATATAAAAAATAAAAGGGGGAGGTTGTATATTCAATAAAAGTTATGTAAAATAAGTGGTAGTCCTATGGACTATCACTTTTTAGATTGGAGCGTAAATATGTCGGAGGAGATAAATACATCAGAGCTTAAAAAGTCCATTTGGCATAACAGGATGTTTATTGTCATCTGTATTGCAAGCGTCATTGTTGCTGTGGGCATTTTTATTCTGCTGGTTAATGGATATATCAATAAACGTTATACGGGGTATGAGGTCCTGAAGGAAGGACAGAGACAGGATGCCGGGGCGGAAAAGTATCTCACCTGTGGGGATAATTTCGTCAAATACAGTAAAGACGGTATTTCCGGGGTTGATATCAATGGAAAAACATTGTGGACCGGAAGCTATGAAATGAGCAATCCGGTGGTTGTTATGCAGGGACAGTATATTCTGGTGGCAGATATCGGAGGAAAGGATGCCGTGATATATAACGGCAAGCATGAGGCAACAGAGCTGTCGGTGGATTATGAGATCAAGCAGGCGGATGTGTCCGGTCAGGGACTTGTTGCTCTTCTGTTAGAAGACACCTCTTCAGATATGATCAATATTTACAATCCTTATGATGTATCCTCAAAGCTGCTGGTGAAAATACCGACGAACGTGGATGACGGTTATACGGTCTGTATGGCGATCTCGCCGGATGGAACCAGCGTGGTAGCTTCTTATATCTGCATTGTGGAAGGCAATGCGGAGAGCAGAGTGGTTTTCTATAATTTTTCCGATGTGGGGAAAAATTCCGATTGTATTGTCGGAGCCAAAAACTATCAGAAGGCATTAGTGACGGATGCACATTTTCTGTCGGACGATCAGGTGGTACTTTTTTCGGATCGGGGCTTTTATGTCTGGAAGGGAATGAAACAGCCCAAGCAGATCATACAGAAAAAGGTGCGTCAGAATATTAAAAGCGTTTTTTACGGCAAGGACAATATCGGAATGGTATTGGAGACCGGAAAGAAAAAAATACCGTACCGGATGGAGATTTATAATCTGAAAGGAACCAGGATTTCCTCCTTTGATTTTGCGGAGGATTACAATGATATCACTTTGTCCGGAAATGAAATTTTATTCCGGTCGGCCAAGGAGTGCGGGATATTCCGGTTAAACGGTGTTCTTCGTTTTCACGCGACCGTAGAGGAAGGAATTGATTACTTTTTCCGCAGTTCAAAAAGGAACCGGTACTATCTCTTCAATGACACAGCGATACAGGAGATCAAACTCAGATAAAATTTTAAAATTACAAAAAATTTGAAGAATAAAGGCTTGACAAACACGCACGGTGATAATATACTTATCAAGTGCGTGTTTTTGCGTACTTTTTTGCGTATTTTAATTATGATCACAGGAGGTGAAAATTAATGCCAACATTTAACCAGTTAGTAAGAAAGGGAAGAAAGGTTTCTTCAAAGAAGTCTAATTCTCCTGCACTTCAGTACACCTACAATTCTTTAAATAAGAAGACTGTAGCTCAGAGCTCTCCACAGAAGAGAGGTGTTTGTACTGCAGTTCGTACTGCTACACCTAAGAAGCCTAACTCAGCTCTTAGAAAGACCGCCAGAGTTCGTCTCTCAAACGGTATCGAGGTTACAACTTATATCCCAGGTGAGGGTCATAACCTTCAGGAGCATAGCGTTGTACTCATCCGTGGTGGAAGAGTAAAGGATTTGCCAGGTACCAGATATCATATTATCCGTGGTACACTCGATACAGCCGGTGTTGCAAACAGAAAGCAGGGCCGTTCTAAGTATGGAGCAAAGAGACCTAAGAAGTAATCATTCACTAATTTGGGGATGTGCCGGATTAATTTTTACTGATTAACCTGGTGCGGACACAGAAATTCGTGAGTACCGATGAATTAATGATGACAATACGCTGATGCAGTGTCGGCTGTGTAGTATTGTCAAATAATATTAAGGAGGGAAGTAACGTGCCACGTAAAGGACATATACAGAAAAGAGATGTATTAGCAGATCCTGTCTACAAGAGCAAGGTTGTTACAAAGCTGATCAACAATATCATGTTAGATGGTAAGAAAGGTGTTGCTCAGAAGATCGTTTATGGTGCATTTGAGCAGATCGCTGAGAAGTCCGGTAAGGACGCTCTCGAAGTATTCGAGGAGGCTATGAATAATATCATGCCACAGCTTGAGGTAAAGGCAAGACGTATTGGTGGTGCTACCTATCAGGTACCTATCGAGGTTAGACCTGACAGAAGACAGGCACTGGCTCTTCGCTGGCTGACTCTGTTCTCACGTAAGAGAGGCGAGAAGACAATGAAGGAAAGACTTGCTAACGAGATTCTTGATGCATCAAACAATACTGGCGCTGCCGTTAAGAGAAAAGAAGATATGCACAAAATGGCAGAGGCAAACAAGGCGTTTGCACATTATCGCTGGTAAGATTCATAGAGGAGGTAAACAACCTTGGCTGGAAGAGAATATCCACTTGACAGAACAAGAAATATCGGTATTATGGCTCATATCGATGCGGGTAAGACCACTTTGACAGAGCGTATTCTTTATTATACCGGTGTAAACTATAAGATTGGTGAGACTCATGATGGTGCGTCTACGATGGACTGGATGGAGCAGGAGAAAGAGAGAGGTATCACAATTACTTCCGCTGCTACCACTTGCCACTGGACACTTGAGGATCATCATAAACCAAAGGCTGGTGCTTTAGAGCATCGTATCAACATCATCGATACTCCGGGCCACGTAGACTTTACTGTAGAGGTAGAGCGTTCTCTGCGTGTACTGGATGGTGCTGTCGGTGTATTTGATGCAAAGGCCGGTGTTGAGCCACAGTCAGAGAATGTATGGCGTCAGGCAGACACATATAATGTACCACGTATGGCGTTCATCAATAAGATGGACAAGATGGGTGCAGACTTTTTCATGTCTGTTCAGACAATCATTGATCGTCTGGGCAAGAATGCAATCCCAGTACAGATTCCTATCGGAAAGGAAGACGACTTTATCGGTCTGATCGACCTCTTCGAGATGGATGCATACTATTATAAAAATGATGAGGGTACTGACATCGAGATTACAGAGATTCCTGATGATCTGAAGGATCTTGCACAGGAATGGCATGACAACCTGATCGAGAAGGTTTGTGAGCTGGATGATGATCTCCTTGAGAAGTATCTTGAGGGTGAGGAGCCATCTGTTGATGAGCTCAAGAAAGCTCTCCGTAAGGGAACGATCGCTTGTGAGGCAGTTCCGGTATACTGCGGTTCTGCATACAAGAACAAAGGTGTTCAGAAGCTTCTCGATGGTGTTATCGAGTTCATGCCTGCACCAACAGATATCCCTGATATTACAGGTGTTGACGAGGAGGGTAACGAGGTTATCCGTAAGTCATCTGATGATGAGCCGTTCGCAGCACTTGCATTCAAGATCATGACAGACCCGTTCGTAGGAAAACTCGCATTCTTCCGTGTTTATTCCGGTACACTGAACTCCGGTTCTTATGTACTGAATGCAACAAAGGATAAGAAAGAGCGTGTCGGACGTATCGTACAGATGCACGCAAACAGCCGTAGCGAGATTGACAAGGTTTATTCCGGAGATATCGCTGCAGCCGTAGGTTTCAAGACTACCACAACTGGTGATACCATCTGTGATGAGCAGCATCCGGTAATTCTTGAGTCTATGGAGTTCCCTGAGCCTGTTATCGAGCTCGCGATCGAGCCTAAGACAAAGAATGATCAGGGTAAGATGGGTGAGGCTCTTGCAAAGCTTGCAGAAGAGGATCCTACATTCCGTGCTCATACAGATACAGAGACAGGTCAGACAATTATCGCCGGAATGGGTGAGCTTCATCTGGACGTTATCGTAGACCGTCTCCTTCGTGAGTTTAAGGTAGAAGCAAATGTTGGTGCTCCACAGGTAGCATACAAAGAGACAATTACAAAGGCTGTTGATATCGACAGCAAGTATGCTAAGCAGTCCGGTGGACGTGGTCAGTACGGACATTGTAAGGTTAAATTTGAGCCAATGGATCCAAACGGTGAGGAGACATTTAAGTTCGAGTCTACCGTTGTCGGTGGTGCAATTCCAAAAGAGTATATCCCAGCTGTTGGCGAGGGTATCGAGGAAGCTGCACAGGCAGGTATCCTTGGTGGATATCCGGTACTTGGTGTGCATGCGAATGTATGGGATGGTTCTTACCATGAGGTCGATTCATCCGAGATGGCATTCCATATTGCCGGATCTATGGCATTCAAGGATGCTATGAAGCAGGGTAACCCTGTTCTCCTTGAGCCGATCATGAAGGTTGAAGTAACTATGCCTGAGGAGTATATGGGCGACGTTATCGGAAGTCTGAACGCAAAACGTGGTCAGATTGAAGGTATGGACGATATCGGTGGTGGAAAGATTGTTCGTGCATTCGTACCACTTGCTGAGATGTTCGGTTACTCAACAGAGCTTCGTTCCAGCACACAGGGACGTGGTAACTACTCAATGTTCTTTGAGAAGTATCAGCAGTGTCCAAAGAATGTTCAGGACAAGGTGCTTGCTTCTAAAGAAAAGTAATTTTAGAAAATGTTAGTAAAAATGTGTCTCATAGTATAAAAAGCACTTGAAAATTCCTGTAAAGTGCAATATAATAATGCCCATAGCGTGAAATTTGTCCGTGATGGGCAGACTATGAGTCGTATGAATTAAGGAGGATAATTAAAAATGGCTAAAGAAAAGTTTGAAAGAACCAAACCCCATTGTAACATTGGTACCATCGGTCACGTAGATCATGGTAAAACAACACTTACTGCTGCAATCACAAAGGTACTTGCTGCAAGAGTTCCTGGTAACTCAGCTGAGAACTTTGAAGATATTGATAAGGCTCCAGAGGAGAGAGAGCGTGGTATCACAATCTCTACTGCTCACGTTGAGTATCAGACAGAGAAGAGACATTACGCACACGTTGACTGCCCAGGCCATGCCGATTATGTAAAGAACATGATCACTGGTGCTGCTCAGATGGATGGTGCTATCCTCGTAGTAGCTGCTACTGATGGTGTTATGGCTCAGACAAAGGAGCATATCCTTCTGTCCCGTCAGGTAAACGTACCTTATATCGTAGTATTCCTTAACAAGTGTGATATGGTTGACGATGAGGAGCTGATCGAGCTCGTAGAGATGGAAGTAACTGAGGCACTTGAGGAGTATGGTTTTGAAGGCTGCCCAATCATCAAGGGTTCTGCTCTTAAGGCTCTTGAGGATCCAAACGGTGAGTGGGGCGACAAGATCATGGAGCTTATGGATGCAGTTGATGAGTTCATTCCAGATCCAGAGCGTGCTACAGATAAGCCATTCCTGATGCCTATCGAGGATATCTTTACAATTACCGGTCGTGGTACTGTTGCAACTGGTAGAGTAGAGCGTGGTGTTCTCCATCTCAACGAGGAAGTTGAGATCGTTGGTGTTAAGGAAGAGGTTCAGAAGACTACTGTAACAGGTATCGAGATGTTCCGTAAGCTTCTTGATGAGGCTCAGGCTGGTGATAACATCGGTGCTCTTCTTCGTGGTATCAAGAGAGAGGATATCGAGAGAGGTCAGGTACTTGTAGCTCCTGGTACAACTACTTGCCACAAGAAATTCACAGCTCAGGTTTATGTACTGAAGAAAGAGGAGGGTGGTCGTCATACTCCTTTCATCAATAACTATCGTCCACAGTTCTACTTCAGAACAACTGACGTAACAGGTGTATGTAATCTTCCTGATGGTGTTGAGATGTGTATGCCAGGCGATAACGTAGAGCTTACTGTAGAGCTCATTCACCCAATCGCTATGGAGCAGGGTCTTAACTTCGCTATCCGTGAGGGTGGACGTACAGTAGGATCTGGTAAGGTTGCTACAATCATCGAGTAATACAATCTGAATATAGATTTGTTATCGCAAAATAACGTTTTGTTTAAACGTAAGATACCCGTAGAACTTCGGTTCTACGGGTTTTTCTGTTGCCTGGAAATATATATAAAAGTGGAAAAGAATAACGAACAGTATAGAAAAACGGTTGCCGGGAGAGTGTCCTGACAACCGTTTGTGATAACAGAATGATAACAAAATTTATATTTGATAATATGTAAAAGTATAAAAAAAAGCAAGAGAAACATACACTTAAGATGTTTGACTTGCTTTTTTCCTCCTGTGTTTCGCAATAACAATAATCATCGGATTTCTCTCAATAATCACATACTGTAAATTATCTCCACCTATGGAATGATTTATTGTTCTATTATTATATGAAATTATAATCAAAATGTCAATAGGAAATTATTGCTATTTTAATTCGAAGTTGAATTTAACTGTGTTAATTGCTCTAATAATTCGTTGTATCTTTCCTGTAAATCATGTTTTTCTTTAGTTATTTTAGTCAGCTTACGATTGAGACGATTGCGTTCGGTTTTTAAATTATTATATGATTTTTTCAGTTTTTTTAATTCTACTATATTCTTTTGATTTTCGGTAACATCTGTAGGAAGAATACGAACACCCCAACATGCCCGCAAATCTTCTTGAGTTAGGTCATGATTGCCATTATAAGCAGCATGATGAATTCGTTTCATAAATTCTGTTCGTTCGTTATCGGTACGAGTGTACCATTTGATATAATTGAATGCAATAAAGTCTGCTAATTGCAATCCAGCGTGATTATCCTTTTTAGTTACAATATTAAAAAATCTTATTCGATTATAAATTGTACGATTAGTTAAATAAGAAACGCCCTTTCCGTTTACCTTTACTTTGCAAAAATTATGAAACATCTTGTTATCAAGCGAATTACTTCTAGTGTTAGATGAATTGGTACGTGCTTCATAGATGATAGATCCAGCACCATTTACTTTGCATAAAAAATGTGTATATGCTTCGAGAATTTCTTGCATAGCAATATCATACCAATCATCTATTAATCTTGGTTCGTTTGGCAGTGCATAATATGATCGGAACTTTTTACGATCAATAATGCAACATAGAGTAGTAATCTCTTGATTTTTCATTAACAATGAAAAACTTTTATAAACATTTTGATAGCAGTCTGCAATTTCCTCTTTTGTTTTAGTGTTGAATACAGTATATGCACCGTTGGTAAACCTTGAAATTTGAGAATTATTGCGGTTTTTATAAGCAATGTTTAATTCTGTACTATGTAATATTGGCGATAAAGAAGAAATTTCAGTAGGTGTCCAGATAAGTTGTTTTATAGATTCTATCTCGTTGGAGACAATATTTAAATCAGAATTTTTAATTATACAACCGGCGATACAAAATAAATCAGTATTATCATCGTAACTTTCATCAAGAAATAAGGTATATTCTGTCATCTTTATACTCCTTTGTTCTTTGAATTTTATTTAGGTTAAATCATAGGATTTAATTAGGTGTTTTTCGGTTCCTTTTTTAATAACAGTATGGCATCCTATCGTTGTTCCCATAGTACGCAATTTCCATTCTTCTTGGGTAGCGTTCAGTTTATCCAGTTCTTCCTGCCTCTTATCTTCATCTTCAATAGCTAATATTTCAGTTTTTTCCTTTTCGTAGACATTTTTAAACTGACACCATTTCTTAAAGAAATCCTGCATTGTAGGATTATCAAATGTCATTGCAATATTCTGATCTGAGGTCTCTGAGAGAGAAAGATTTACAGAGTCATTGATTGCAAATAGGATGGAGAGTACATCTCCAACTGTCTCAATATTGAAATCAAGAAAAACACTTACATTTAATCCCAGTGCAGTTGCTATCTTTTCTAACTGATCCGGTTTTGGATTCCGGATTCCAAGTTCATATTTTCTGATCGTTCCTACGTTAATGCCGGACAGCTCGGCTAACTGTATCTGACTGTATCCTCTAAATTCCCGGAACGCCCGGATTTTTTTACCTACCATAATGTGCTGCCTCTTTAATAATATTTGTGATTCTATTCTAGCACAAAAGTGAATGATGCGAAAGAGGTTGATTTTCGTAGAGCCTCAAAATGTAGAATGGAATATAAAAATAAAATTCGCAAAAGGTTATTGGCAAAGTCACAAAAGTGAATTATAGTATAAAACATCAAAAGAGTCACAAAAGTGACTGGAAAGGAGGACGCTATGAGAACTAATTATATGATGACTGTTGATGATGTCATGGAAGAATTAGGTGTGAAACGCAGTAAGGCATATTCCATTCTGAAGCAGCTTAATGATGAACTGGCAAAGGAAGGATATGTTGCAGTTCGTGGGAAGATACCACGTCCTTACTGGGAAACAAAATTTTATGGATGCTCTCAGAGAGCAGTATGAAGGAGGGTTTAAGATGTCAGCTTAAGGGTACTGGATGAATACATGAAAGACTTCCAGAAAAGGAATCCGTCACTTCGGGTATTTAACTGCTATCTGCATCAGGACGAAGCTACTCCGCATCTGCATATTGACTTTGTTCCTTATGTGACCAACTGGAAGGGAAAAGGAATGGATACTAGAGTTTCACTGAAGCAGGCATTGAAAAGTCTTGGATTTCAAGGTGGAAATAAGCATGATACAGAACTGAATCAGTGGATAAATCATGAAAAAGAAGTGCTGGCAGAAATCGCAAAGCAACATGGAATTGAATGGGAACAGAAAGGTACACATGAAGAGCATCTGGATGTTTACAATTTCAAGAAGAAAGAGCGTAAGAAGGAAGTGCAGGAACTGGAACAGAAAAAGGAATATCTGACAGCGGAGAATGAAGGATTGACTTCTCAGATTGCGGACGCAAGGGCAGATATTAAATTACTGGAAGAAGAAAAAATTCAGTTCCAGAAAGATAAAGAAACAGCGGAAAGACGTGCTGAGAAAGCAGAAACGGAATTGAAAAACTGGAGGACAGAAGAGAATTCCTGCAACCGGTGATGGATAATATCAGTAAGGAAATAAAAGAATATGGAATGATCAAAACATTTTTGCCGGAAGCTACAGCATTGGAACGTGCGGTAACTTATCGGGATAAGAAAATAAAACCCTTGTTCATTGAAATGAAGAATAAAATTGGTGCGATGGCTGCACAGGTTAAAGAACTTACCAGAGAAAGAGATAAGTGGAAAAGTAAGTTTCAGAAGAAAAAGCAGGAGCACGAGAACACTAAAAAGGAACTGGCAGAAGTTCAGAAGGATTATCAGAAATTATCCGGTGAGAAAGAAATTCTGCAGGGAATTGCAGACAGATATAACCGACTTTTACGCATGTTGGGGAAAGATATGGTAGAACGACTGGTGCAGGACGATATCCGGATGCAGGCGGAACTTGAAGCGAAAAAGCAGAAAGAACAAATGCCGAAAAAAATAAGTGATCGCATACCATGGGCGAAAGAACAAAGTGAAGAATACAATGCACAGATAAAAAAGAACAAAGCAAAATACAGAGGAATGGAGTTGTAAGAATATGAAGAAACAGATTTATGATGAAAAGAACGGACTGAGCTACACATTGCATGGAGATTATTATCTGCTGGATCTGGAAATCAATGAGGAAGAACCTACATATGGGAAATATGGAATAATGCGAAAACAGTTTCTGAAGGAACACAGGAGTGCAAGGTATCAATATCTGGTACTGACCGGGAAACTGACGGATCATCTGAATCAGGTTGATAAAGAAGTAAGAGAAAAAGCTGAGATACTGATGGAGCAGATGGCTGTACAGTGGGGAGTGACGGAAGAACTGAAGATGCAGGATCAGATGGAATGGGTTAGGAAAATGAATAATATTCGTAGCAGAGCAGTAGAGATTATAGATGTAGAATTGATTTGTGTTTAGGAGGACAAAGCGGCAGATATAATGTTAAAAGTAATTGCGTGCGCACGCATATTGTATTATAATACTGGTGGTTAGGAGGAATATATCTATGAAACTATTAAAATGGCTTTCAGTAACAGACCGATTTTACAAAATCTATTTGGATAAACAGCTTGCCCCCTTTGGAATCAACAACAGCCAATATATGTTTTTGATTAAAATCTGTCGTTCGCCTGGCATTTTACAGGATTCTTTAATGGATATGTTTTATGTTCATCCGAGCAATATTGTACGGACAGTTGCGGCATTAGAAAAGCAGGGAATGATTATGCGTTCCCCAAATGATAAGGATAAGCGGACGTGTAAGCTGTATCCTACGGAACGTGCGCTGTCTGTAATTGATGAGGTACAGACGGTATGTGAAAAGACAGAAGCTCTTTTATTGCAAGGCTTCAGGGAATCTGATAAAAACCTCTTTATTGATTTGCTGATTCAGGCAGGTGAAAATATTACAGCGGAACTCCGTATAGAAAGAAAGGGGGATGAATTTAATGACTGAGAATCCCCTAGGATATGAAAAAATTTCAAAACTGTTGAAAGATTTTGCCATTCCCAGTATTATGGCGTCTCTTGTCGGCTCAATCTACAATATTGTGGATCAGATTTTTATTGGTCAAGGGGTCGGTTATCTGGGAAATGCAGCAACCAATGTTGCCTACCCGTTCTCTACCATCTGCCTTGCTATTGCACTGCTGGTTGGAATTGGCAGTGCTTCCCGTGTTTCCCTCTGTCTTGGACGCAAAGAGCCGAAAGCTGCCGCCAAAGCAGCGGGAAATGGTATTGTTCTGATGGGGATTTTCGGAATTATTTATTTATTGGTTGGTGAAGCTTTTCTGTCTTTGCTCCTAAAGGCATTTGGGGCAACGACAGATGTATTTCCATATGCAAAGCAGTATGCCAGCATAACATTGATTGGAATGCCGTTTCTTATTGTAACGAATGGTATGAGCAATTTGATTCGAGCAGATGGAAAACCAAAGTATTCAATGGTTTGCATGGTTATGGGAGCTATTATCAATACCATTCTTGACCCTATTTTTATTTTTGCTTGCGATTGGGGGATTGCCGGCGCAGCTTGGGCAACAGTTATTGGGCAAATTTTTTCCTTCATACTCGCACTCCGTTATCTATGGCGTTTCCAAACAATCCATTTTGAAAAAGAGTCGTTTTTATTGGACATCAAAGAAAGTATGAAAATTTGCAGCATGGGAATCAGCAGCAGCTCAAACCAGATTGCAGTTACCGTGATTCAAATCATTCAGTACAATTCGTTGACTTATTACGGCGCATTAACAAAATATGGAACAGATATTCCATTAGCTGCTTGCGGAATCGTTATGAAAACAAATGCCATAATCCTAGCGATTGTTGTAGGAATCTCGCAGGGAACACAGCCGATTATCGGCTTCAACTATGGGGCAAGGCAATACCATCGTGTACGGGAGGCTTACCTGCTTGCGGTAAAATGGAACCTTGTTGTTTCCACTATTGCTTTCATCGCATTTCAATTTTTCCCGCAATCTATCATTTCGCTATTCGGAGATGGGGACGAGCTGTATTTTGAATTTGCTGTTTTGTTCATGCGTACCTATCTTTTCATGGTGTTGGTAAATGGTGTGCAGTTGCTTTCTTCCAGTTTTTTTACCGCAATAGGAAAATCGTTAAAAGGTGCTCTGTTGGCATTAACAAGGCAGACCTTTTTCTTGATTCCGCTTACCCTGCTGCTCCCGCTTCGTTTCGGAATTATGGGAGTATTGCTTGCGGGACCTGTTGCTGATTTTTCAGCGTTTATGCTATCTGTTGTACTGGTGGGTATAGAATTAAAAAAACAAAAAAATGACATGTAAACAACAGCCCTATGTGAAAACATTCTTTTTCCGCCGTTAAGTAATCAAGAAGCAAAAGCTTAAAAACCGTTGCGATAAATTTTATAAATTTAGTAGGATAATATTTAGAAGTAAGGATTGAGAAAAATATGGAAACTATAAAATGGGTTCTATGTCCTATCTGTGGAAATAAAACCCGAACGATAATGCAAGAAGATACCGAATTAAAGAACTTTCCACTCTACTGTCCGAAGTGTAAACAGCAAACACTTGTGAATGTCAAGCACTTTGTTGTTTCGGTTAGCATAGATAGTGCAAATTAAGTGGTGCTATGTCAAGATTTAGTACAAGTTAAAATGAGAAATTTCTCCCCATTTTAACCTGCCAGAAGCTCCGCCTTAGTATGTCTTCTTTCATATACTCGCTCAAATTCATCAGGCGACATAAAGTCACAATGGCTGTGAATTCGTTTCGTATTGTAAAAAGCTTCCAAATATTCGAAAATCAACCGGTATGCTTGCTTGTAATCACGAATTTTAAAGCGATTGAGCCATTCACGTTTGATAATGGAATGAAAGGATTCAATGCATGCATTATCCCATGGAAATGCTTTCTTTGAATAACTACGCTGCATGTTTTCGGTTGCTTTTTTATATTCTTTTGCAACATACTGGCTTCCACGATCTGAGTGGATGATTAATGGTTGATCGATATTTCGGCGGGCTTTGGCTTTGTTTATAGTATCAATCACGCAGGATACTTCCAGTGTTTTGTCTTGGGATTGAGTGGTATGTGTGTGTGTGTGACTTTGCTGAACAGGACAACTATTATGATAGGGGCGGTTGTATGGAGTATGATTGGCGTTTCGCTTATCGTGTATGCAAACTCGCTTCTTCTGCGGAGGATATTCTGCCCATACGAGTAGATTATTCCTCCCTCTCCCATTCCTGCGCGGTATCTGGGAATTCTTCTTTTTGAAGTTCGATAAGTTCCCGCCAGCGCTTTTTATCAATTTTAATGCCGGCCACTTCAGAGCAGCTAATCCATGGATATTCCATATAATTTTACAAGAAGGTTATTGGAAAATAGATTCCAATATTATGTGGGGAGTATGGACCAGTTTTTTTGATGATAAGATGACGATGACAGATGTATATACTATGTTTTTCAGAACATCTATGAATGTACCACGTATTATGGGATATTTGTTGGCTTATCTTTATCAGAGCGTTATCATATATGGAAAGAAAATTACAAAACAGGATATAGAGAATGCATCAGAAAAATACTATGAAGATAATATAGATGCATTTTTTAGATCTAGTACATATTGTTTACTTTCCATAGAAGAAAAACGTAATATTGCACAACTGAAAAAGGTAAGAGATGCAATTGTGGACCAAGCGAAAGAAATAAAAAGACAAATTGACAGGAAGGTTGTACCAAAAAACAGCTCCATATAGTAGTCATTTTCATGTGCTACAAAATACTGAAAAGTATTTGGAATCGTTAGAATTGAATCATTTTATTACAAAATATGAGGAAAAATCAAATCGAGATGGGAAAAAAGTTAATGTCTATTGTTTGAATTATGGATTGGCAAAAAAGAATAATATCATATGGGGAAGGGCACAAGGAACGATATATAGAAAATATTTTATAGAAAGAATATTTAATTTCACATCATTAGTTTTAGAGCAAATTAGAGAAACAAAAGTGATAAAATGTACCAATCCGGCATGTGGACGTATTTTTGATGATAGCGAAATTCCCTTTTTAAAATTTACAAGATTTCAATGTCCGGATTGTCATTCAAAAGTAGAAACATATTCAAAAGTAGATGAAGAGATTGAACATCAGTTTCAGCAAGCAAATAAAATTCCGCTAGTTAGCAAAGAAGAACTGGATATTATTTTGGAACTTAATAGAAGAAAAGAGTTTTGTAAGGCCAGAGATATTGCGGAAGAAATAGACATGGAATCACGTCGGATTGCACAAATTTGCAAGAAGCTTGACGAAGATAAAGGTATTGTGATTAGGAATAAGCGATGTAACCCATATGAGTATTGTACGTCAGAAATCGGAGAAAAATATTCGGATGTAGAAGTATCATGATAACACCATGATAACAAAATCTCCAAAAACCACACGGACACAACGGAAATTCCGGATTTTTCCACACGAATCACACGGAAAATCACCATTTGCACACCGTAACACATCGGTCTGATATCGTGAAGGTGGACGTACAGTAGGATCTGGTAAGGTTGCTACAATCATCGAGTAATCTTTGATCAGATTCACATCAAACTAGATTTTATAGGGCTTTCCTAAGAATAGGGGAGCCCTTTTTTAGTGCATAGGAAAATGCTCGTAACGTAGAGGGAAGAAAGTTATTTATCTCTTATGGGGATTATTATGTGTGCGGAATGAAATGTTTAATTGACGATGATATATAAATTTGTTATTATTAAAGATAGCAATTTGTGCGAATTATGCCGGAAAATGGCGTAATAGTCAGACAAAAGGCAAAGCAGACAAAAGTCTGCAGTCATTGCTCAAAGGAGCAGAAAGGAGATCACATGAAAAAGAATTTTGGAAAACAAGTGAGAAGACGCTGTATGAGCGTTGTTCTGGCTTCCGCTCTTGTTATCTGTACACCGGCGGCCGATACCTTTTCAGCAGCTGGGATCATACCGGGGATTATGCAGAAGGCAAAGGCGGCATCTGGTCAGATTGATGACAATCAGAAGCTGAATAGCGATATTATTGCAGATGCCACATTGCTTGCGTATCTGAGGGACAAGACCGGCAAGGGGGATGCCGCTACAGTAAAGGATCTGCGGAGTGCTGATCTGAAGGAGATTGTCGTTCCGGCAGATGTGCATGATCTGAAAGGCTTAGGATATGCATTGAGTATGACAACGCTGGATCTGAGTCAGTGTAAGGCAGTAGAAATTAACGAGGATGAGTTTAACGGATGTACGGCATTAACAACCGTATCTCTTCCGGCTTCGGTAGACCGGATTGGAAAGAATGCGTTTAATGGCTGTACTTCTTTAGAAGGAATTGATCTTTCCAATATTGACTATTTTGGCGCTTCTGCTTTTGGTGGATGTTCGAAGCTGACGAATGAATCGATCGGAACCATGAAGTCTACAGTCAAGGAAATTGGAACAGCCGCTTTCAGTGGATGCAAGGCGATCACAGAAGCAAAGGTTCCTGTGATCACCGGTGAGAATGCTCATATGGTACCGGCACAGATGTTTAACAACTGTGAAAAGCTTGAAAATATTATCTTTTGCGATGAAAAGCTTACGGGAATTCAGGATCAGGCATTCGCAGCAACGGGAGCACTTACCTTTGGCACGGATCGAACCAATAAGCTTCCGGATACCATTGAGTCTGTGGGACAGGGTGCGTTCTCTGCAAGTAAGATCACCTCGATTGACCTGAAGAAAACCAAGATGACCTGGATCAGTGAAGATACTTTTATGAAGAGTATGCTGGCAGAGATCGAGCTTCCAGAGAATCTCACGGATATCCGTGATGAGGCGTTTGAAAGCTGTCACATTGAGAAAATTGTAATGCCAAATACCGTGGAAAAGCTTGGAGAGTCTGTTTTCCGGTATGCCGGCAGTTTATTGGATGTTAAGTTATCCGTAAATATTACGGAAATACCAAGATATGCGTTCCAAAAAGCGGGAACCGAGCAGTTTACAGGAGATATTGACAATATTACAAACTGGGATGATCTGTTGGATAACATGGATGGAATGAAGGTTACCTTCAATGGAGAAAGTTCCCAGAGTAAACTGAAAAAGATTGAGGGCAGTGCTTTTAATGCAAGTACGATCTGTAATGAGGACTTTCTGGCAGGTCTGACCCAGCTGGAGTCAATTGGAGATAATGGATTTTCATATACAGATTTTAAAAAGGTGACAATTCCTGCCTGCGTTACGACGCTTGGTGAGTCTGCCTTTGCAGGCATGTATATGATGAAGAAAGTGGTATTTGCCAAAGACAGCAAGGTGACAGAGTTTCCAAAGGAATTGTTTGGAAGCAGTAAGGCAGCCACCAAAAAGATGACCTATGCGGATCTGGTGTTAGAATCTGTACAGCTTCCGGATGGGCTGAAAAGTATTGGTGAGGATTGTTTTGGAAACTGTTGGGCTTTGAAGACCATTGGCTATAGTGATAAGATGGTGGAAGGGGAGCTGCATTTTCCTGAGACCTTAACGACTATTGAGCAGAAAGCCTTTGAGAGCAGTGGATTTTATGAGATTACAGCATATGATGAAAATGGTGTAGGATATGCCGATCAGAAAAAATATTGTTTACCGGTATATCCGGCAGGATACACCAGTGTATATATTCCGGATTCGGTAACTTCTATTGGAAATGGTGCATTCCAGAAATGTCCGATGATGAAGGAAATTTATTTTGGTGATGGATTAACGGAGCTGCCGGCAGATGTTTGTGCAGGCTGCGGCTCTTATCCGTATAAAGAAAATGCAACAACAAAGATTACAGAAAAAGAATGTCTGGTGACACCGACACCGGTTCCGTCCGGGGAGACGGGGAAACTGGGAAAAACCACATATCATCCGATTGAATTTATTGGTTTACAGAAGGTGAAGCTTCCGAAGAATCTTGAGAGCATTGGAAATAATGCATTCAAAGAGTGTTATGCATTAAAGGGCTTTTGTGATGACAGCTCCAAGGAGGTTAATGAGTATCTTAACGATAAGCTCACAGAAATTGGAAACAATGCGTTTATGTCCTGCAAGAGTCTGAGCAAGATTACTTTTCCATCTTCTCTTGAAACAATCGGAGATTATGCATTTGCCCAGACATCTCAGGATGTCAGCTGCACAGTAACATCTTTGAGTACCCTGAAAAATGTTTCGTACTATCAGCAGTATACAGGATTGAAAGACGTGAGTTTCCGTTTTGCGAAGAATCTGCAGTCCATTGGTAAATATGCATTTCAGAGATCTGATCTGAGCAATATTGATTTTCTGTCCGATAAAATTGAAGAACTGCCGGAAAGTGTTTGCGAAGATTGTTACAATCTGGAAACAGTTTCCGTTCCGGAAACAGTCAAGAAGATCAATCAGAATGCATTCAAGAATACATATAAGCTGGATAGTATGAAGGTTCCTCTTTCCGCAGAATGGTCGGATAAGATCTTTTCCGGTGTGGCAGGCTTTGCAAAGAGAACAGTCACAATTCTGGCAAATCCGGCAGAGAAAGATAAGAGTATTTATAACCAGCAGGAAAATGAAGTAGATTTTAACTGTGTTAAAAACTTTAAAGATATGACCGTTACAGTCACAGATGGAATGAAGGATCAGAATGATAAGACAAGTGATCTGTTGAATAATGATTCCAATGAGTATGTAAAGGTCAAAAAAGAAGAAACGGCAGATGGGCAGTTCCAGGCAATCAGTATGTTTGGCAAAAAAATGGGTGATGCCAAGGTGCGTGTATCCGGCACGATCCGTCTGGAGGGAAATATTCACGCAGAGAATAATACCACGGCGTTAAATGATGCGTGTCTCGTTCTGCAGGTATCACAGCTTTACAATATTCATGTAACACAGAATCCAATCGATATTTTAGAGTTCTCAGCGGATCAGCTGGCAAGTGAGGCAGGGGATCCGGTACTGTATCTGCAATATGGTGCTGCAAAGACAACCGGGCTCAAGGCATCTTATCTGGCAGAGGACAGCAGTCAGGAGACCACAGATTCTATCGAGTGGAGTATTGATAATACAGAGATTGCCTCCATTGAGGGGACACCGCTTCCGGCACAGACAACGACACCGGATGGAGCCAAAAAGGGAATGACTACGGTCAATATACGTCCGGGTGCAATAGGGGATACCAAGGCTGTAGTAAAAAGCAGTTCAGGAAAAACCGGGGAGTGCAAGTTACGCGTCCGAATCGCTATGGATCAGATTGCATTATCAAGACGTAATGTGGGAATAGATGTCAATAAAGAATTTGATCTTTCCGTTGACGAGACCAAGTATAGCAAAGATAATGCGGAGCTTTTGGAGAAAAATCCGGGATATCAGGATGTTTATCGTTATACTTCCAGTGATGAAAAGGTAGTAACGGTTGATCCGACAACCGGTAAGGCGAAGACGGTGGGAGAAGGAACAGCGACAATCCGTGTAACAAGTCTGGTAAGCGGAAAAAGTGATACATGTACCGTAAAGGTTCAGGAGGGTTATGTACCTTCCGCAGATTCTGTCCAGCTTTCTGAAACACAGCTGCGGTTATTTGTGGGAGATGATGGAGTGAAGCTGACAGCCCGGGTGCTTCCGGAGGAGTCTGTACAAAACGTGACCTGGAGCAGTAGTGATCAGAGTATTGCGACAGTCTCAGAGGATGGTTTGGTCACACCTGTGAAGGCTGGAAAAGCAGATATTACTGCAAAAGCAGAAAACGGAAAGAGTGCAGTATGTCGTGTGGTAGTCAGTACCCATGTTGATTCCGTTTCACTGGATCAGACAGAGATGACAATGTACACCGGACAGACAGTAAGCTTAAAGGCTCAGGTATTGCCGGAGGATGCCACAGATAAAACCATGAGCTGGACCTCCGGTGATGAGGCTGTTGCAAAGGTGGATACCAGTGGACGAGTAACTGCTGTAGCCAAAGGAACAACAACGATCACGGCAGAATCCGTTGACGGAAAGAGTGCATCCTGCAAGATTACGGTAATGACACCGGCAGCATCAGTAACCTTATCACAGGAAGATATCGTTATGAATGTAGGAGAACAGACAGCTCTTACGGCAACGGTACTTCCGGAGGATGCAAGCCAGAGTGTAGAATGGACCAGCAGCAATGCATCAATTGCTACTGTTGCAGGTGGCATTGTGACTGCGATCAAAGAGGGCTCTGTAAATATTACTGCAAAAACAGCAAATGGTAAGACGGCAGTCTGCAAGGTAAAGGTTAAGATTCCGGTAGGATCCGTCAGCCTGGACAAAGCGGAATTATTGCTGGAGATGGGTGGAACCGCAACACTGAAAGCGGAGGTTCTGCCGAAGGAAGCAACGGACAAAAAGATTACCTGGACCTCCAGTGATGAAAATATTGTAACGGTTAATAGCTCAGGCAGTGTAAAAGCAGTAAAGACCGGTACCGCTACCATCACAGCAACAGCAGATGGAAAGAGTGCAGTATGTACCGTAAAGGTTGGGGCTGTCGTGGAATCGGTTACAATTTCAGCAACAGAGCAGACCGTAGCAATGGGTGGTACAGTGACGTTAACAGCAGGTGTTGTACCGGCAGAAGCCAATCAGACGGTTGAGTGGACCTCCAGTGATGAAACCGTTGCAACCGTAGTAAATGGTGTGGTAACAGGTCTGAAGATCGGTACCTGCAACATTACGGTAAAAGCCGCAGGAGGAAACAAAATGGCTGTCTGCAAAGTGACAGTAACGGCACCGAAGGTAAAACTTCTTGCAGCAAAGAACGTCAAGAAGAGAGCAGTTAAGATAAAATGGAAAAAGATTGATGGCGTTGCCGGATATCAGGTAGCTGTGGGAGGCAAGAAAAAGTTCACTACAAAGAATTCAATCAAGATCAAGAAGCTTAAGAAAAAGAAGAAATATGCTGTAAAAGTCCGTGCATATACAGTATCGGGCGGAAAAAACGTATATGGAATGTGGAGTAAAGCGAAAAAAGTTAAAATTAAGAAATAATATGAAATTTTTGGTAAATTAGGGTTGCAATTTATTTCAGTTTGGGTATACTAATAATTAGTAATGCGACCTAGTGATATGACGAATATCATGCATTACTATTCCCCCCTCTGAGAATAAAATGTCAGTAAAGAGCTGTTTTCTGCTAGAGCAGAAAACAGCTCTTTTACCATTCAGATGAAAAATCCCCTCATTATGTTCGTTTGGTAAAAATTACGGGTTGACGAATACATAGAGGACGTGTATTATAGATAAGTACAAAGTGAATATTACGAACTCTTATTAAGAGTGGTGGAGAGTGAAGGCTCTGTGAAACCACGGCAACCCCCATCAGTGGAAGGTGCCAATCTGAGCGAGAAATCGAACAATAAGAGGAGTTGAGTTGATCAAGTCCATCTTTTTGATGGTCTTTTTTCTTTGTTAAAATTTTTATAATAATACGTTATGGTTTTGATTTTTTAAGGAGGTACAACATGGAGAAAAGATTATTTACATCTGAATCAGTGACAGAGGGACATCCGGATAAAATATGTGATAATATTTCTGATGGTATTTTAGATGCGCTGATGGAACAGGATCCGATGAGCCGTGTGGCGTGCGAGACGGCGATCACCACAGATTATGTATTGATCATGGGAGAGATCACCACGAAGGCAAAGGTCGATTATGAGAAGATTGCCAGAGAGACGATCCGCGAGATCGGATACGATTCCGATGAGAAAGGTTTTAACTGTGATACATGCCGTGTGAAGGTTCTGTTAGATTCTCAGTCACCGGACATCGCTATGGGTGTGGATAAGGCGTTGGAGGCCAGAGAGAACGAGATGTCAGATGAGCAGTTGGAGGCAATCGGTGCAGGAGATCAGGGAATGATGTTTGGATATGCAACGGACGAGACACCGGAGCTGATGCCATATGCGATCGCACTGGCACATAAGCTGACGAAACAGCTTACCAAGGTTCGTAAGGATGGAACGCTTCCTTATCTCAGAGCGGATGGAAAGAGCCAGGTAACGGTAGAGTATGATGAGGATGGCAAGCCGGTCCATGTCAATGCCGTTGTAATCTCCACCCAGCATGCAGAGGATGTCACACAGGAGCAGATTCATGAGGATATTCGTAAATATGTGATCGATCCAATCGTTCCGGCAGAATTTATCGATGAAACCACAAAAGTATTTATTAATCCGACAGGACGTTTTGTGATCGGTGGACCAAACGGAGACAGCGGTCTGACCGGCAGAAAGATTATTGTTGACACCTATGGCGGATATGCCCGTCACGGCGGTGGAGCATTCTCCGGAAAGGACTGCACGAAGGTAGACCGTTCTGCAGCCTATGCGGCCAGATATGTTGCAAAAAATATTGTGGCAGCAGGACTGGCAAAGAGATGCGAGATTCAGCTTTCTTATGCGATCGGTGTCGCACAGCCGACATCTGTTATGGTAGATACCTTTGGAACCGGTAAGCTGGACGACCGGAAGCTGGTAGAAATTATCCGTGAAAAATTTGATCTGCGTCCGGCAGGCATTATCAAAATGCTTGATCTGCGCCGCCCGATCTATAAGCAGACAGCGGCTTACGGGCACTTTGGAAGAAATGAACTGAACCTTCCATGGGAGCAGACAGACAAGGCAGAGGAGCTTCGCAGTTATATGTAATTCGCTTGACATATTGTTATAAACAGTATAAAATTAAATCGTTGTATTGTGCTTAAAATATACAACGAAATCATATAAGGAGGTGTCCTATTCGATGTCACCAGTAGCATATATTATTATTGCTATTGTTGTTCTATTGGTTGGGATTATCGTTACCGCGCTTGTGACCAAAAAAGTGGCTGTAGACAATTATATCAAGTCTGAGGAGCAGCAGCTTGGATCTGCACAGGACAGAGCAAAGAAGATTGTTGACGATGCTCTGAAAAATGCAGAGACTACAAAGCGCGAAGCATTGCTTGAGGCGAAGGAGGAAGCGATCAAGACAAAAAATGAAATTGAACGCGAGTCCAAGGAACGCCGTGCAGAACTTCAGCGATATGAAGAACGAGTATTGTCGAAAGAGGAATCTCTGGATAAAAAGTCAGGACAGCTGGAAAGAAAAGAGGCAGCCCTTAATAAAAAGGATGCAAGTCTTGATGCCCTCAAGGAGGAGTTGGAAAATGCCAAAGCAGAGAATCTGCATAAGCTTGAGGAGATTTCCGGTTTAACTTCTGAACAAGCGAAAGAATATCTTTTAAAATCTGTTGAGGAAGACGTAAAACATGAAACTGCAGTTCTTATAAAAGAACTGGATCGTAAGGCGAAGGAAGAAGCGGATAAGAGAGCAAAGGATTATGTAGTAAATGCGATTCAGCGGTGTGCGGCTGATCATGCGGCAGAAACTACAATCTCTGTTGTCCAGTTGCCAAACGATGAAATGAAGGGAAGGATTATCGGTCGAGAAGGTCGTAATATCCGTACATTGGAACAGCTGACAGGTGTTGATCTGATCATTGATGACACCCCGGAGGCCGTTATTATATCTGCATTTGACGGAGTGAGACGAGAGGTAGCGCGTGTTGCTCTGGAGAAGCTTATTGTAGATGGTCGTATTCATCCGGCACGGATTGAGGAAACAGTCATTAAGGCTCAGAAGGAAGTGGAGTCAATGATTCGTGAGGAAGGTGAGGCTGCGACACTGGAGGTTGGTGTTCACGGCATTGATCCGGAGTTGATCCGTTTACTGGGAAGGATGAAGTTCAGAACCAGTTATGGTCAGAATGCATTGAAGCATTCAATCGAGGTGGCACATTTGTCCGGTCTGCTTGCTGCAGAGCTGGGTGAAAATGTGAGAATTGCCAAGAGAGCTGGTTTATTACATGATATAGGTAAGGCAGTTGATCAGGAGATCGAGGGAACACATATCCAGATCGGTGCAGACCTGTGTCGCAAGTATAAAGAGTCAAAGGTTGTTATCAATGCCGTGGAAGCACACCATGGTGATGTAGAACCAGAGTCCATCATTGCATGTATTGTTCAGGCTGCAGATGCGATTTCCGCAGGCAGACCGGGAGCACGCCGTGAGACACTGGAAACCTACACAAACAGATTAAAACAGTTAGAGGATATTTCGAATAGCTATGAAGGCGTAGAGAAATCATATGCCATTCAGGCTGGACGTGAGGTACGTGTAATGGTCGTACCGAGTCAGGTAAGTGACGATGATATGGTACTTATGGCGAGGGATATTTCCAAGCGGATTGAGTCTGAATTAAAGTATCCGGGTCAGATCATGGTAAATGTGATCCGGGAATCCAGAGTTACCGATTATGCAAAGTAGACACAACAATATCTAGAATTAGAAATCGTCACGGATTCATATCCGTGGCGTTTTTTAAATCATAGATTAATGATCAATACGAAAAAATAAAGCTTGTGCATCAGATATTATCAGAACAGATCAGAGGTGAAAATATGCAGATTGTCCGGATGGCAGAATCGGATACTATTAAGGGAAGAGGCAGAAAGGGACAGCCGAAATCAGATAGCTGTGCCGCAAAAATGGCTGGTGCTGCCTGTGGTCTGGCAGTGGATATAGGAACTACTACAGTGGTTATGGGATTGTATGATCTGGATTCCGGTGAGAGACTTGCCGGGCTTCAGGAAAAAAACAGTCAGACGCTTTTGGGGGCAGATGTGATGATGCGGTTAATGCACTGTCAGATGGGTTCTCAGCATACGTTGGAACAACGGATCCGGGAGCAGATTCAGAATATGGCGGAGCAGCTTTGTGACGGATTTTGTGCATTGGAACAGATTAAAACGATTGCGGTTGTGGGAAATACAACTATGTGTCATATTTTTCTGGGACAGGATACATCCGGTCTGGCGGGCAGCCCATTCTGTCCGGCTTACCGGGGAATATACCGCTGCAAGGGCAGTGATATTGCTCTTCAGGAAATGAAGGATACGGATGTGATCGTACCGGCCGGAATTGATGCTCATGTGGGGGCGGACGCCGTGTCTATGATCTGCGCGCTGCAGCTTCCGGAAACAAAGGAGACGATACTGGCAGTAGATATTGGCACCAATGCCGAAATCGCACTGAGTTGTAAGAGAGAAATTTCGGTCTGCTCTGCCCCGGCGGGACCGGCCTTTGAGGGGGCACAGATCTCGCAGGGGATGCGGGGAGAACCGGGAGCAATTGCGGGGATGCATATTGCCCGGCAAAGTGGTAATATATTATTGGAAGTGATTCCGGATGACAGAAGAAATGTATATCCGGTGAGGGGAATCTGTGGATCGGGATTGATCGACAGCATTGCTTCTCTGAGACAAAGTGGTATTCTGCAGCCGGACGGTTATCTTCTTTGCAATCCAGAGGAAGCGGACAGACTGGGGATTCCGGGATATCTCAGAGAGAGGATTACAGAGAAGGGCTTTCTGGTGTATCTGGATCCCGGGGGGCAGCAGGTATGTCTGACACAGAAGGATATCCGGCAGTTTCAGCTGGCCAAGGCCGCAGTGCAGGCCGGGATACGCATGCTCCTGGAGCAAAAGGGACTTGCCCTGCAGCAGGTGGACAGAATCTATATTGCCGGTGTTTTTGGAGGACATATATCCAAGAAAAGTGCTGTGCTTACCGGGCTTTTTCCGGATATTGCCCCAGAAAAGCTTGTGATCGCAGGAAATGCTGCGGGAGAGGGAGCGGCAAGGGCATTGTTGTCAGAGGTTTTTTTGCGGCAGACCGAGCAGGTTGGCACAGAGGCGGCACATATTGAGCTGGCACAGCAGGAAGCCTTTCAACAGGAGTTTTTAGCATCTATGGAGATTGTTCCGTGGAATTAAGGCTGCAACAGAAGCAGCAGAATGGAGAATGATTATGAAAGTAGGTTTTATTGGAGCAGGAAATATGGCATCCGCTATGATCGGTGGAATGCTGCAGAAGGGACTGTTGCAGAAGGAGGATATTATTGCATCCTCGGCAACACAGAAGACAGCAGACCGGGTGGCGCAGGAGTTTGGCATCCGCACGACGCTGGATAATAAAGAGGTGGCCAAGGCAGAGATTGTGATCCTTGCCATTAAGCCGATCTATTGTGAGGGAGTGATCCGGGAGATCAGAGATCAGATCGGAGAAAACCAGATCGTGGTAACGATCGTTGCAGGCAGATCATTACAGTGGCTTTCAGATACTTTTGGCAAGCCGGTGAAACTGATCCGGACGATGCCAAATACTCCGGCATTGGTTGGAGAAGCAGTTACGGCATTATGTCCGGGAGAGCTTGTCAGTGAAGAAGAACTGGAGGAGGTCTGCAGACTGTTCCGTGGCTTTGGAAAAGCCGAGGTCGTTGGAGAACATTTGATGGATGCGGTCGTTGCCGTCAGCGGAAGTTCTCCGGCCTATGTTTTTATGTTTATTGAGGCTATGGCAGATGCAGCAGTGGCAGAGGGAATGCCGCGGGCGCAGGCATATCAGTTCGCGGCACAGTCAGTTCTTGGCAGTGCCAAAATGGTACTGGAAACAGGAAAGCATCCGGGAGAGCTCAAGGATATGGTATGTTCTCCGGCCGGTACAACCATTGCAGGAGTATGTAAACTGGAGGAAAAGGGATTTCGAAGCAGCGTAATGGAATGCATGAAGGCATGCGCAGATAAATCCCGCAATATGTAGTTTTTGAAAAATAGCATGTTCCAGGAGCCATGTTACTTATGCAGGGAAAACCGGGCTGGAGCATCCGCACTGTTTGTGCAGAAGACAGAGAGATTGACAAATGCAAACCGGAAGAATAATTGCAGCAGGAACGCCGTATTTATAAAGGAGACCTTTTGGGCAGATGCCCGGTAAGGAGCTTGTCCATGAGGACAAAAAAGCAATGGCGGTATGTCAGATATTTAAGGGTAATTCTTCGATTTGGCGTTTTATTTCTGATGTTGTATCTGGATGTTCGGTGTGCCGGATACATTGTATGCTGGCAGCCGGAGATGGAACAGGTATGTCAGGTTCAACAGGGGCTGCAAAAGCAGAACGCAGAAAAGCTGCTTCACCCATTACTGCAGGAAGCGGAGAGCTTTCCTGTCCGGAGAGCGAAGGGGCAAAGTGTGTCCTGGGGCTTTGATGACGGTTATGGAGAGGGGCGGAGCTATGGGGGCAGACGAAGCCATGAAGGCATTGACATTATGCCGGTTTCTGATGACCGGAAGCAGATACCGGTTCAGTCTGTGTCGGATGGCGTGGTAGAGCAGCTCGGCTGGCTGGAGCTTGGCGGATACCGGGTGGGGATACGGACGAAGTCCGGATTATATTTCTATTATGCCCACCTGGAGGAATATGCTCCGGGACTGCAAAAAGGAGACAGGGTACAGGCAGGAGCCCTGCTTGGTTATATGGGAGATACCGGATATGGGCCGGAAGGAACGAGAGGAAAGTTCCCGGTACATCTTCACTTTGGTATTTACTATGACAAAGATGGAGAGGAATGTACGGTAAATCCATATTATCTGCTGCAATATCTGGAGAAAAATAAGGTATAATGATAAGGGGATAAAAACATGGAAATTCAATTGTGGAGAGAAATATTAGATCCATACAGACAGGCGGTGGATGAACTGACCGTTAAATTCGATCATATGATTCAGGAGCATCATAATGCGGGAATTTACTGTCCGATCGTGCAGGTCAGCGGCCGTGTAAAAAAGATATCAAGTATTCTGGAAAAATGCCAGCGTAAAAATGTACCGATGGAGGAGCTGGAGGAAAAGATTGAGGATATTGCCGGAATACGAATTATCTGTCAGTTTGTAGAGGATATTGAGAGAGTTGTGGAGATCATTCGTAAGAGAAGTGATATGATCATCAAAAAAGAAAAGGATTATATTTCAAACAGTAAGGAGAGCGGTTACCGTAGTTACCATGTGATTGTTTATTATACGGTTCAGACAATTAATGGCCCGAAAAATCTGGAAGTGGAGATTCAGATCCGTACTCTTGCCATGAATTTCTGGGCGATCATTGAGCACTCTCTGCAGTATAAATATAAAGAAAATATGCCGGATGAGGTCCGGGGGCGTCTGCTGCGCGCGGCAAAGGCGGTGGATGCACTGGATATGGAAATGTCCTCTGTCCGGGATGAGATTATGGATGCCCAGAATTCCAATCGGAGAAAAGCGGGCATCGTGAGTGATATATTAAATAATATTGAGAATTTGTACCGTACCATGAATAAACGGGAGGTAGGGAAGATACAGGATGAATTTTTCCGGGTTTATCAGGCGGATGATATTGCACTTTTAGAGCGGTTCAACCGGCAGCTGGATGTTCTGTCAGAGTCGTACCGGGCACAGAGTCTGAACTGATGATGCACGAAAGACGGAAATGTTCTGTCAGAATGCAGGAAATACAGAACCGGAACGGATAAGATCACGGAAAGGACCAAAGGAAATGAGGACAGAAGAGTTACCGGAACAGTTTCTGGAGAGTATGAAAAGAATGCTGGGAACAGAATATCAGGACTATATCAGTAGTATGAAAGAGGATACCCGCACAGCACTTCGTGTAAATACCAACAAAATAACGCCAGAGCAGTTTATGGATATTTGTCCATTTCATGCAGAGCCGGTGCCGTGGAATGAAAAGGGATTTTATTATAATGCGGATGTGGATATGCCGTCGAAGCATCCCTACTATTATGCAGGACTATATTATATTCAGGAGCCCAGTGCTATGATTCCGGCCAGTCTGCTTCCTGTGGAAGAAGGAGACCGGGTGCTGGATCTGTGTGCGGCTCCGGGAGGAAAGGCAACAGAATTGTCCGCAAAGCTTCACGGGACCGGTCTTTTGGTGGCAAATGATATCAGTGTGTCCAGAGCAATGGCACTGGCCAAAAATTTGCAGATTTCAGGAACTAAAAATGCGGTAGTGACAGCAGAAACACCGGAAAATCTGGCGGCTGTACTGCCGGGCTTTTTCCATAAGGTATTGATCGATGCCCCATGCTCCGGAGAAGGAATGTTCCGGCGTGATCCGGGAATGGTGAAAAGCTGGTGTATCCATGGACCGGAGTATTATGCTGCGCTTCAGGCAGAGATTTTGGAAAGTGCCTATGTTCTGCTTGCACCGGGAGGAGATATGGTATATTCTACTTGTACCTTTTCTCCTTTAGAGGATGAAGGAATGATTCAGTCCTTTCTGAAGAAGCACCCGGATATGACTATCTGTGAGGTGCCACGACATCCGGGTTATTCTGAAGGCAGACCGGACTGGGTGCCGGATGGCGATTCTTCTCTGGAAAACTGTGTCCGGATCTTTCCACACCGGGCAGAGGGAGAGGGACATTTTGCGGTACTTTTGCATAAGCATGGGAAAGCAGGAGATACATGTGATGATCCGGAGATGTGGGACATAAATGGGACAGATATGAAGTCAGACCGGATTTCTGAAGCTTGTCCGGATGGAAAAAGAAGACGAAAACAGTCCGGAAAAAAGAGTAGAAATCATATATCTGCATCGGATTCACGGGAAAAGAAGCAGAAAAACCAGGAAGGGATAGAAGACTTTTTTCAAATGCTTCTGCCGGAGACAGGAATTGAAATAAAGAAACTGTCCCGAAAGAAGGACATTTATGTTGCAGAGACTTTGGCAGCAGGACAAATGAAGGGACTTCGGATCGTGGCAGGCGGATTGATCGCTGGCAATGACAAAAACGGGCGGTTTGAACCGTCTCCCCAGCTTGCACTTGCACTTCGGGGAGAGGATTATTTACAAAGGATCGATCTGCCGGCGGAAGATGAGAGGGTGATCCGTTATCTCAAGGGAGAAACGGTTCTGGTGGACAAGCCGTATAAGGGATATGTTCTGTTCTGTGTTGATGGTTATCCGCTGGGCTGGTGCAAGGGCAATGGTTCCGGCACAATGAAGAATAAATATTATCCCGGATGGCGTATGCAGTAAATCGTTAAAGAAATGGAGACTATTATGTTAGAAAAAGGAAGCTTTGAGTATATCAAAAAAAAGAAAAAAAGAAAGATCATTATGGTGGTTGCGATCATCGTCATTGCAGCAGCTATTTTTGGAATCGGACTGCTGCTCAATAAAATGTCACGAGCCAATATATTTACTGTGCTGGCAATTCTCTGTGTGCTTCCATGGGCAAAACAGCTTGTAGCGTTGATCGTGTTATTCCCGTATCACAGTGTCAGCAGAGAACGCTATGATAAGGCCCGGAAATGTCTGGAAAACAGTGGAGTACAGGGGGCAAAGCTGTATACAGATCTGGTGATCACTTCACCGGATAAGGTAATGAATCTGGATTTTGCCGTGATAGGTGCAGGTCATGTGATCGCATTGATCGGTAGAGACGGTCAGGATGTGTCATATATCAGGGAATATCTCACCAATGGAGTGCATCAGTGGGGAGATTTTCAGGTACAGATCGTGACCAGTGAAAAACTTTTTTTTAAGGAAGTGGAGCGCATGCAGGAGCATGAGGTGACAGCGGAGGAAGCGGAAAATGTGGATTCTTATATCCGCTCCCTGATCGTCTAATATAGAAAGGCATGGTTATCATATGCGTGTTTTAAAGGTAAGTGCTCAGGAGGAAGGACAGAGACTGGACCGGATGCTGGCCAAGTATATGCAGTTAGCACCCCGGAGTTTTTTTTATAAAATGCTTCGCAAAAAAAATATCAAATTAAATGGGAAAAAAGCGGATGGCTCCGAAAAGGTAAAAGCGGGAGATGAGATTACGCTTTATCTGGCAGACGAAACCGTTGAGAGCTTCCGAAAGCAGACTCCTCAGAAGGCTCAGAGAACAAAGAATACTGGAAGAAAGTCTATGAATATTCCGGTCATTTACGAGGATCAGGATATTCTGGTGCTGAATAAACCTGTGGGCGTATTGTCCCAAAAAGCCGACAGAGATGATTATTCTCTGGTGGAATGGCTGGAGGATTATCTGGGAAAGGATGCCGCACAGACATTTCGTCCCGGAATCTGTAATCGTCTTGACCGCAATACCAGTGGCCTGGTGGTGGCGGGCAAGAGTATTCATGGACTCCAGTGGATGAACCGCCTGTTCCGGGAAAGAAATCTCAAAAAATATTATCTTTGTCTGGTACATGGTGCAGTTAAGGGGGAGAAAAAGCTTCACGGGTTTCTGAAAAAGGATCCAAAGAAAAATATTGTGACTGTGCTAAAGAGTCCGGAAAATGGGACAGTGGAGATTGAAACCCGGTATCAGCCGTTACAGGTAGTATTCTGGGAGGGTGAGTCATATACTTTGCTTAAGATTCATCTGATCACCGGAAAGTCCCATCAGATCAGAGCACATCTGGCAAGCATTGGATATCCGGCTGTAGGAGACGTAAAATATGGCCGAAAAGGAAAGGCTGAGCAGAAGTTCTGTCTGCGGAGCCAGCTTCTCCATGCCCGGCAGCTGGAGCTGCCAGAAGAAGAATATCTGCCATCTCTTTATTGGAATAAAATATTTATTGCAGATCTGCCGCGTAAGTTTGCACAGGTATTGGAAGATATGGGGGTTGATATATCAGATATCTGATCATTTGATGTCAGAGCAAAAGTACAACGAATTTTATATTTGATAAAAGGAGGAATTTCCCATGGCATCATGGAATTCCAGAGGGCTTCGAGGTTCCATGCTGGAGGAGTCCCTCAATATGACGAATGAAAAATACCGCCGGGAAAAGCTGGCGCTGGTGCAGAAGATTCCGACACCGATCACGCCTATGGAGTTTGATAAGGAGCATCATCATATTACGCTCGCTTATTTTGAGCAGAAAAGTACCGTGGATTATCTGGGAAATGTGCAGGGGATTCCCATCTGTTTTGATGCCAAGGAGTGTGCCACAGACACATTTCCGCTGCAGAATATCCATGAGCATCAGGTGGAATTTATGACAGAATTTGAGGAGCAGGAGGGTGTTTCCTTTCTGATCATTTATTTCAGTGGATGTAATCTCTGTTATTATGTACCTTATCGGGATATGATGCGTTTTTGGAACAGAGCCCTCGGGGGAGGACGGAAGAGCTTCCGGCGAGAGGAGTTAGACCAGGAGTATCAGATCCGGGTGCAGGGAGAGGTGTTTATTCATTATCTGGAGGCATTGCAAAGGGATCTGGACAGCCGGGAATAAATACAGAACGATGTGCTTTAGATGAAAAAAGTTACATACACTATATATTGTGGTTAGACAAGCGTAGAATACAATATATTGTCGAATTTCTATTGACACACATTTTCATATATGCTAACATTGTAACCGTGGCTCACACATGAGGAGCCACGGTTTATTGTATAAATAATATTTTATATGATATGGGGTGCCAAAGCGGCAAAACGCTGGTTTTGCCCTGAATTATCTTAATGTAAGGCAGGTTGAGGAGAATGAAAATCATAAAAAGAAGTGGTACAGAGACAGTCTTTGATATTACGAAGATCACTGCGGCTATTATGAAGGCAAACAAGGAGGTGCCTGCCAGCGAACGTCTTTCTCTGCAGCAGATTCAGGAGATTTCTGATAATGTGGAGCAGATGTGTCTGGATATGAAGCGGTCTCCTAATGTGGAGGAGATTCAGGATATGGTAGAAAACCAGATCATGAATAACCGTGCTTTTGCATTGGCCAGAAAGTATATCACATATCGTTATACCAGAGCTCTGGTACGTAAATCCAACTCTACGGATGATCAGATTCTGAGTCTTCTGGAATGTAATAACGAGGAAGTAAAGCAGGAAAATTCTAACAAAAACCCAACGGTAAACAGTGTGCAGCGTGACTATATGGCAGGAGAGGTCAGTAAGGATATCACAAAGCGTTTTCTTTTGCCGGAGGACATTGTCCATGCTCATGAGCAGGGGATTATCCATTTTCACGATTCCGATTATTTTGCACAGCATATGCACAACTGCTGTCTGGTCAATCTGGAGGATATGCTGCAGAATGGCACGGTCATTAGTGAGACAGCCATTGAAACGCCCAAGAGCTTTTCAACGGCATGCAATATCGCTACGCAGAGTATTGCCCAAATTGCCAGCTCCCAGTACGGTGGTCAAAGCATCAGTCTGGCACATCTGGCTCCTTTTGTCGATGTCAGCCGTAAGAAATTCCGCCGCATTGTCCGGGAGGAGTTTGAAGAATCCGGCGTAGATGCCACAGAGGAGCAGATCAATAAGGTGGCAGAGCTTCGTGTGTTAGATGAGATCAAAAAGGGCGTCCAGATGATCCAGTATCAGGTGATCACATTGATGACTACCAATGGTCAGGCCCCGTTTGTCACTGTCTTTATGTATCTGGACGAGGTGCCGGAGGGACAGGTGCGGGATGATCTCGCACTTGTGACGGAGGAGATTCTGCGTCAGAGGATCCTTGGCGTCAAAAATGAAAAGGGGGTTTATATTACACCGGCATTCCCGAAGCTGATCTATGTTCTGGAGGAGGACAATGTGACAGAGGGAAGCAAATACTGGTATCTCACAAAGCTGGCAGCAGAATGTACTGCCAAGAGAATGGTGCCGGACTATATTTCCGAAAAGAAAATGCTGGAGCTTAAGGTTGATAAAAACGGAGAGGGACACTGCTATCCATGTATGGGCTGCCGTTCGTTCCTGACTCCTTATGTAGATGAAAATAACAAGCCAAAATATTACGGTCGTTTTAATCAGGGCGTTGTCACCGTAAATCTTGTGGATATCGCATGTTCTTCCGGTGGTGATACGGATAAGTTCTGGGAGATCTTTGATGAGCGGATGGCACTCTGTAAAAAGGCATTGATGTGCCGTCATAACCGTCTGAAGGGCACTCCGTCCGATGTGGCACCGATCCTCTGGCAGTACGGAGCACTTGCACGTCTGCAAAAGGGTGAGACCATAGATAAGTTGCTGTATGGTGGATATTCTACAATCTCGCTGGGATATGCGGGACTTTGTGAATGTACCAGATATATGACAGGTAAATCCCATACCGATCCAAGTGCCACACCATTTGCGCTTGAGGTGATGAGAAGGCTCAATGCAGCATGTGCCAGATGGAAAGAGGAGGAAAATATTGATTTCAGTCTTTATGGCACTCCTCTGGAGTCCACGACTTATAAGTTTGCAAAATGTCTTCAGAAGCGTTTTGGTGTGATCAAGGGTGTTACAGATAAGAATTATATTACCAACAGCTATCATGTTCATGTCACAGAGCCGATCAATGCCTTTGAAAAATTAAAGTTTGAGGCACAATTTCAGGAGCTTTCTCCAGGAGGAGCCATCAGTTATGTAGAAGTGCCAAATATGACAGATAATATTGATGCTGTGTTAAGTGTGATGCAGTATATTTATGAGCATATTATGTATGCGGAGCTCAATACAAAGAGTGATTACTGTCAGGAGTGTGGCTATAACGGGGAGATTCAGATCGTGACCGACGACGATGGAAAGCTGATCTGGAAATGTCCAAATTGTGGCAACACCGATCAGGATAAAATGAATGTGGCGAGACGTACCTGTGGATACATCGGAACACAGTTCTGGAATCAGGGAAGAACTCAGGAGATCAAGGAAAGAGTGCTTCATTTATAAAAAAATTAAAAACAAACAGGTCATAGAAAACGAAAAGCTCCGAAAGGTGAATGCTTCCACCCTTCGGAGCTTGTTTGTTTTATAATCTCAGCAGCTGTAAATGTTTCATTTGCCTTTAGATATTATAAAATTATTATTTCTCAGAATGTTCTTTTTCTGTAATCTGCAGCAGGAAATCCTTCAGCAGGATCTTCACCGGCTTACGTCCCGTTTTTTGTACAGACTCAGGAATAAACTTCAAGGTAGGGAATGCCTGCATAATACGTTTGTTTCCGAAAAAAGGATTCTTTTTCTGGAAAGAGGTATGACGTTCTTTATATTCCCTGAAACGCTGTTCAATCTCTGCAAGTTTGGAATCCTCGCCGGAGTAGGTTTCTTTTAATTCTTCCAGACGTTTTAAGAAGCCCTCGGCTCGTTCATTTTGTGTATGAATTTTGGAAAATATGATCTGGCGCAGAGAGGAAAAACGCTCTTCTTCCAGTTGGGCAATTAATTCGTCCCGAATATGGTACAGTGTTTCCAGCTGATTGCGGAAGTTTATCGTCGTGATCACGGTATAAATAAGATCGGCTGCCACCACTACCGTTACCACAGTCAGCAGGATCAGACCTGTCTGTTGGGGAATGCTGTAGATAATGGAATTTAATGCCGGTTGTAAAAAGTCAAAAGCAAGCAGTGATAAAAATCCCCAGAACATGGATGGAACCAGAGCGATACGCCCCTCATAATTATATGGATCATCGCTGTAATCCCACCATTGTGCATGGAACATCTTTTCCATTCCCCAGGATGTGAAATACTCGATGGCCGTTGCCAAAAGCATGCCTCCCAGATATAACAGAGAAGGGTGGGGAGTCAGCGGCCGCAGAAATACATATACGATCGTTCCGCCGAAACCATAAAGGGGCAGCAGGGGACCGATCAGAAATCCGCGGTTTGTCAGTTTATGCGCTTTGATGGAGCAGAAGGAACTTTCGTAGATCCATCCGAAAAAGCTGTATAAATAAAAGTCCATTAGTATAAAATACCAGGATAATCCAAGAAACATATGTGTCACCTCATCATTTGTCTGTATTATTTTGTGTAATAATGATAAATATGATACAGTAATTTTTTGAAAAAATCAAATTTAGGGGTTCCCAATAAGAACGGTTTGTGTTATAGTAATTGGTATCAAAAGCTGGGAAGAGGAATAGTAGCTGTTCAAACTTCATACAGAAAGCTGTTGGTTGATGCGAAACAGTTGAATGTCAGACAGTGAACTCGCCTTGGAGCTGCCGGTTGAACCATAGTAGATCAGGACGGATTCCCACCGTTACAGGGGAAAGGTATTGGATTCGTATTTCTTGTACCTGTGAGAGCATGAATGATTCATGAATAAGAGTGGTACCGCGTGAGAATATTCTCCCGTCTCTAAGTATAGAGGCGGGTTTTTATTTGCTGTAAACCTTTATAGGATGGCAGCAGATAAAACTCCGTGTTAAGAAATAGAACAAAAAGATTTAAAATGGAGGGTTAGAATCATGAAGGGATTTGAGAAGTATCAGAAAACATATTTTATGCCGTCAGAGGCAACTTATGACTGGGTAAAAAAGGACAGCATCACAGAGCCGCCGGTATGGTGCAGTGTGGATCTTAGAGATGGTAATCAGGCATTGATCGAGCCAATGAGTCTTGAGGAAAAGGTTGAGTTTTTTAAGATGCTGGTTAAGATCGGTTTCAAGGAGATCGAGGTTGGATTTCCGGCTGCATCCGAGACGGAATACAACTTTCTGCGTACTTTGATCGACCGGAAGCTGATTCCGGATGATGTGACGGTGCAGGTACTGACACAGGCAAGAGAGCACATTATCCGCAAGACCTTTGAGGCGGTTGATGGTGCACCAAATGCCGTTGTTCATGTATATAATTCCACATCTGTGGCACAGAGAGAGCAGGTATTCCGCAAGTCTAAAGAAGAGATCAAAAAGATCGCTGTGGACGGAGCAAAGCTTCTCAAGGAGCTGGCTGCAGAAGTAAAGGGCAATATCCGTTTTGAGTACAGCCCGGAGAGCTTCCATGGCACCGAGGTAGAGTATGCGGTTGAGGTGTGCAATGCCGTTCTGGATGTATGGCAGCCACAGGCAGATGCCAAGGCGATCATCAATATTCCGTCTACCGTGGAAAATGCGATGCCTCATGTATTTGCAACACAGATCGAGTATGTCAGCAAGCATTTGAAATACAGAGACAATGTTGTTCTTTCCCTGCATCCACACAATGACCGTGGCTGCGGTGTGGCAACGGCGGAGCTAGGTGTTCTGGCCGGAGCAGACCGTATCGAGGGAACACTTTTCGGAAATGGTGAGCGTACCGGAAACATGGATATTGTTACCATGGCAATGAACATGTATTCCCATGGAGTCGATCCAAAGCTGGACTTCTCCAATATGCAGGAGATTGCCGATACATATGAGCGACTGACCAATATGCAGGTATCTATGCGTCAGCCATATGCAGGAGAGCTTGTATTTACTGCATTCTCCGGTTCTCATCAGGATGCGATCTCCAAGGGGATGGCATACCGTGAGGAAAAGAACTGCGAGTACTGGACTGTACCTTATCTGCCGATCGATCCAAAGGATGTGGGACGTACCTATGATTCTGACGTTATCCGTATCAACAGCCAGTCCGGCCGTGGCGGTGTCAGCTATGTATTAAAGAACAGCTTTGGTCTGATCCTGCCGGATAAGATGAAGGAAGAGGTTGGATATCTTATGAAGAATGTATCCGATCACCGCCATGCAGAGCTGTCTCCGGAGGATATGAGAGATGTATTTAAAGAGACTTATGTGGATGTTGACAAGAAGTTTGATGTATCCGAGTGTCATTTCAAACAGAAAGATGGTATCGGAGCGGAGGTAACCATCGTCGCAGACGGTAAGAAGACCGTTGTGGATTCTCACGGAAACGGACGTCTGAATGCAGTAAACCATGCGATCAAGAAATACTTCAATCTGGATTACGCATTGGATGTATATGAGGAGCATTCTCTTTCCAAGCGTTCCGATGCACAGGCAATCTCCTATGTGGGTATCAAGCCGGCCGGTCAGGAGAAGCTGTACTGGGGTGCCGGTACCGATGATGATATCATCAAGTCTTCCATTGACGCACTGGTCAATGCAGTGAACCGTTATATGGAGAATAAATAATTTTAGCTTATTTGTGAGACTGCATTTATAAAGGATCCATAAATGGTAATATAAAAATGGACTGTACTAATTTTGGTACAGTCCATTTTTTGCACATTGAAATTTTTTGTTAAAATTTATCCATACAGATAAAGATTATTTCTCATACTTCCGGCACATGGTCAGTCCGGCGATCATCAGTACCGGAAAGATAATTGCAGACAGAAGACCGAGCTTTAAGTTATCCTGCAGTGCGGAAGAGACAAAACCAACTGTAGTGGGACCGGCAGAGCATCCGATGTCTCCGGCCAGAGCGAGCAGGGCGAAGATGGTTGTACCACCCTGAGGACAAACCTTTGAACTGATACTAAAGGTTCCCGGCCACATAGCAGCAACGGAAAGACCACAGACGCCGCAGGCAGCCAGAGAAATTGCCGGGAGCGGAGAGAACGTCACGACCAGATAGCTGACGATACAAAGGCAGGCACAGGCTCCCAGGTATCCGGTCAGTGAAAAACGTTCCGCAACATGGGCGTGAAGAACTCTGCCGGAGCCCATCAGGATTGCAAAAAAGCATGGACCTGCAAGATCTCCCACGGTCTTGGAAACGTGTAGACCGGTTTCTGCCAGGGCAGATGCCCACTGGCTCATGGCAAGCTCTGAGGCGCCGCTGCACAACATCAGTAAAGCGAGAACCCAGAATACCTTTTCCTTTAACAGACCGGTGATGGACATGCCCCGCCCTTCGTCAGCCAGAGAATTGATCGGTACAAAACAAAAGTAAATGGCATTACAGGCCGGAATGACTGCCCACATGGCGGAAATGATTCTCCAGGAATCCAGTCCCAGCAGGCGGAAAAGCAGCGTGGATACCAGAACTACCAGCACAGAACCCCAGCAATAAAAGGAGTGCAGCAGACTCATGGCAGCTCCCTTTTTGTCGGTAGGGCAGGCTTCCACGATGGGACTGATGATCACCTCGGTCAGACCACCGCCAATGGCATAAATGACGACGGCGATACTGATACCGAGATAGGGATCCGGGGTCAGCTCCGGTAAAATGCCAAGAAGGATCAGACCCACAGCGGCAAAAATATGAGCCAGTACGGCATTTGGCCGATAACCGATCCGGTCTGTAAATTTGGCTGAAAACAGATCCACCAGAATCTGGGTGACAAAATTTACCGTGACCAGAAGACCGATCCGCGACAGGGAGATGCCATAAGTCCGGTGAAAGGTAACAAATAATAAAGGGGCGAAATTATTGACGATCGCCTGAGTGATATATCCGATGTAACTGGCGGCAATGGTATGCCGGAAATCATTACGTATATTCATAAAAACCTCCTGTGTATTAGTTTTTCACGTTTAGAAAGTGAAGCGGTACCACTTTGTTATAACAACATTATCATAATTCGTTCGGTAAAACTGTAAGAAAATCGCTCATTTATAACAATATTTTGATGAAAATGGAGAAATATATGTAACATGGACGAGGGGCATTTTGGGGGAGATATGAGTTGTCAGAACTAAAAGAATGTGGTAAAATCTTGTCGTGGAACAGTCGTGTTACAGGGTGCGTTGACCTCATTCCAAAAGAATGGGGGTGATGCCTATGAAAAATCATTTTGATTTTAAGGATTTGATGACCTTTGGTCTTTTCCTTTTGGCATTGCTTACATTCGTTTTTTCGTTTTGTAAGTAGCCTTACATAGCAAAAACCACCCTGATACTTTGGACGGTTAAGGGTGGCTTTGCTATTCTGATAATCGGTCAACCCCCTTGTGGGCGGTTGTTCCTTTTCTAATTTGCATTATAACATCGTTTATGGTACTTGTAAACTGTCAATTTGGCAGTTTTCACTGTACCATAAACGTACTAATAGCGGTTGAAGTGGAAAATACCATTGATTATATGTGGTGAGAAATGAAATATAAATAACGAGCTATTGTATAAGTAAAAAACACGAAAACGAGTTTGAGTAATAAAGGAGATTACCATGAGTGATATTAATAAAAGCATCAGAGAGCTTGTGAACTATGGATTACATACCGGATTAGTTGTGCCGGAGGATGAGGTGTACACCATCAACCGTATTCTGGAGATATTGAAGCTGGATGAGTATAAGGAGCCGGAAAATGCCTGTCCGGTACCAGATCTGGAAAGCACTCTTGGCAGTATTATGGACTGGGCATATGAAAATGGTGTTTTGGAGGAAAATATCGTGGCATACCGTGATCTGTTTGACACAAAGCTGATGGGGGCATTGGTGCCGGCTCCGAGTACGGTGATCGCAAGGTTCCAGGAGCTGTATCGTCAGTCTCCGCAGAAGGCAACGGATTTCTATTATAAGTTTAGCAGAGATACGGATTATATCCGCCGTTACCGCATTGCAAAGGATATGAAATGGACCGCAGACACAGAGTATGGAACTCTGGATGTGACCATTAATCTGTCCAAGCCAGAGAAGGATCCCAAGGCGATCGCCGCTGCAAAGAATGCAAAGCAGTCCGCATATCCAAAGTGTCTGCTGTGCCGGGAAAATGAAGGCTACGCCGGAAGACTGAATCATCCGGCAAGACAGTCTCACCGTATCATGCCTCTCACGATCGAGGGAGAGAAGTGGGGATTTCAGTATTCTCCATATGTATATTACAATGAGCACTGCATTGTCTTTAACCAGAAGCATACGCCGATGAAGATTGACGAAGCTGCATTCCGGAAGCTGTTAGCTTTTGTAAAGCAGTTCCCTCATTATTTCCTGGGTTCCAATGCGGATCTGCCGATCGTAGGTGGTTCGATTCTGGCACATGAGCATTTTCAGGGCGGTCACTATGAATTTGCTATGGAGAGAGCACAGATCAAAACGCCGCTTACGATACCGGGATATGAGGATGTGGAAGCCGGTATTGTAAAATGGCCAATGTCTGTGATCCGTATCCGTCATGAGGAGAGTGACAGACTTGTTACATTGGCGTCCCATATTTTGGACACATGGAGAGGCTATACCGATGAGGCGGCATTTATCTTTGCGGAGACAGAGGGAGAGCCTCATAATACTATCACGCCGATTGCCCGGATGAGAAACGGAAAATACGAAATGGATCTGGTGCTGCGAAATAATATTACGACGGAGGAGTATCCTCTGGGGGTATATCATCCGCATCAGGAGCTTCATCACATCAAGAAGGAAAATATTGGTCTGATCGAGGTTATGGGACTTGCGGTTCTGCCGGCACGTCTGAAAAATGAGATGGCAGTGCTGGGAGAATATATTGTGCAGGGTAAGGATATCCGCAGTAATGAGACGATTGAGAAGCATGCAGACTGGGTAGAAACATTTTTGCCAAATTATGCTTCGGTGACCGAGGACAATGTGGAAGAAATCCTTCAGAAGGAGATCGGTATTGTATTTAAGAAGGTGCTGGAGCATGCCGGCGTATACAAAAATACGGCCGAGGGACAGGAAGCGTTTAAGCGGTTTGTAAATGCACTGTAAATGGCAGGATGGCGGATCATTGATAGATGGGTCGTCGGTATCTCTGTATCGGACAGGAGCTGTTAGAAAATGTTTTGTGTTGCGCTATGCGATGATTTCTGAATTGAAATTTCTATTATGGCTAATATGATCACCGAGATTTGAGTTAGTATAATTAGAAATCATGTTGATCATGGATTACCTCCTGTTGTAATATATTTTATATATTTCGTTTTTACATTTGTAACATACCGGCGGCTTATAGTCTGGGTGGTTTTATTCGACAGATAAATGGTATTGCCGTCTATTTTTGCGATGTGACTTAAATTAACGATACAGGATCTGTGGCATTGTACAAATATGTCAGGAAGATGTGCGGCGATTTCCTGAATACCGGCATGATCTGTAAAGGATTCTGTTTTTGTCATTAAAATGATGTCGTGTTTGTCCGCACAAATGGCAAGTATTTTTGAATATGGAAGGGCCTGGATCTGTTGTTTGTTTTTCAGAATATAACACTCAGGAGAATATTTTAAAATAAGTGCAGACAATACTTGTTCCAGAATCTTTTGATCGATGGGTTTCAAAAGAAAATTGAATGCCTGTACATTATATCCTTCAAAGACATACTCCCGAAAAGCCGTCAGAAAGATAAGATCACCGGAGTAGTTTTCTTTTCGGAGTCGGACAGCAGTCTCCATACCTGTTTCAGCATTTTGATCTTCTGTATTTAACTGGATATCTAAAAAACAGGCATGAAATGTCTGCTGTGTGATAGCACGGAGGAGTGACGGACCATTGGTGTATTGATAAATATGGAAAACATGCCCATGACAGGCCGCCCAGGTAGTTAATAATTTATACAGTTCTTTTGATTGTTTTGGATCATCTTCTAGTATTGCAATATTTAACAGCATGTCAGCCTACTGGTGTTTTATCGGTATCTAGTGGTATCATAATATCTATCTGAAAGATTTCTTTCGTGCTTATTGTAACATATCCTCCGGCAGCTTCGGCAATTGATTTGATTCGTTTCAACCCAATGCCATGTTCGTCAGGGCTGTTTTTTGTTGATCTTAATATTCCATTTTGAATATTGTATTGGCCGGAACCGTTGTTTTCAGCATGAATGAAAAGAGTATCCTGATAGGGCTTGATCACGCATTTGAAAAATGGAGCTTCTTTTGTTTGTTTACAGGCTTCTATGGCATTTGTGCATATATTACTTAACAATGAACATAAATTGATGTCGGATAAGGGAAGCTGATCGGGAAGGTGGATCATATATTCCGTGTGGATACCGTATTGACCGGCTTCGTGTATATATGTGGTTAAAACGGCATCTGCAACAGAATTACCGGAGTTGATGATCTGATGGGATGCATTTAAGCTGTTTTTAAATTGCTGCATATAATTTGAAAGGTCTGTGTAATTTTTTTCTGCTAAAAGCTGATTTATGACATTAATATGGAAAGACAGATCGTGTTTCATTACTCGTAACTCTTTATTCATTTGGTGAATGCTTTCAAATTCTTTTTTCTCCAGTTGCTGAATCTGCTGTAAACGGCTGTATTCGATATTTTTGTAGCGAGAAATGCCCAGACGGTATATGAAAATTAACAAAGCTAGATAGCACAATAGGAAAAAAATACAAAATATCGTTAACTGATTCTGAAATGTCTGTGGAATATGGAGTTTATTCAGTTTTATGGTGACCGTTAAAATGGATTCCGCAATAAAAAGGTAGACGATAGACAAAAAGAAAAAGCTGAGCTTTTCTGTAAGGTTCAGGAAAAGTTTGTTATTATCAATATGGCAGCAAACAAACACAAAAAAGGAAAGAAAGACAATGTACATCAGTGTGCTGGCATATCGCAGAATACCACCTGCCAGCAGATCAGCGATTTCTAAATGGAATAAATGTATCGGAATAAGAATACCGATTTCTTCTGACAGCATGGCGAGGATCATAAACAGTACATTCCAAACAATTAGAACGATATTCTCATTGGAAAAGAAGATTTTTGAGGCAATAATATTGATTAACAGAGAAATTAAAAAGACAACCTCACTACTAACATGAGCCAGATTCATAAAAAACACACAGAAAGCCAAAACGAATAAGGTGATATCCCACAAAAGAGTTTTATGGATGATAGAATTTCGAAATTCAAAGCGTGTTTGGGTAAGGTGTCCCAATAAAGCAATCTCCAAGAGATCAATAAAAAATTCCCATAGATAATTTACAGTCATAAAAATTTCCCATTCCTTTCTATGTTCACAAATTTTGGGATAGTTAGTAGTATCTGGAGTCATTGTACCACATTTTTATAATAAATTATAAATCGCCATGACCGCTTATGTAGTTTGGATGACCGTTCGTGCATGATACAATTGAAAAATTGATTTTAAATGATTATATTAACACATAGATCATTTTAGTTTTTGCCAGAAAATTTTATCTTTTGCCAGATATCTTGCATTGGACAATGGGGATGACTAAAATGATGTCAATAAAAAGAAAGCATAATGCAGAAAGGATGTGATGCAGCAATGATCCGTCAGGAGATCCGAAGAGTTTTATTGTCGCCGTTTTTTTACATATCCATCGCGATATTATTTGCAGGAAGTTTCTTTCCGGCATTATATGACATATCAAATCATTATGATTTGTCTTACCTTATGGATAGCACCCTGGCAGGTTATGGAACAGCGTTGATGCCGATTTTGTCAACACTTGCAATAGCGGACAGTTATTTGATCGAAGAGAAGGATGGATATCAATATGCGGTGATGGCAAGAACAACAAAGCTGAAATACTGTCTGTCGAAGATAGGGGCAGCAATAGGGACAGGAGTGGCAGTTGTATTGATCACGAAAGGATTGCTGCTGCTTTCCATGACAGTTTCATCTCTTGTCATTTTTGGAAAGGTTGTGCTTGGCAGTGAGGTTGTAGATTCTGCTTGCGCCGGAACCAGTTACTGGATTGATCATCACAATTATATTATGTTTATTGGTCAGCAGATTTTATATGATTGTATGTATGCATCCATATTTCCCGGTTTATCTCTGGCGGTTTCTACCATTGCCAAAAATAAATACGTTGTTATGTTGTTTCCTTTTATTTATGCAAACGTGACGACCTTGTTATTTATAGGCTTACAATGGTACTATTTGGCACCGATGATATTGGATGCACAGGGGAGAGCAAGCTCTTTAATGTTCGAAGGTTTACCATACCGGATTTTTGTGATACTGATATACTGGCTTGTGTCCACGGTTTTTTTTATCAGAGGTGTCTGGAGCAAAATGAAGTAGGAGGGAGAAGGATATGATTCGCTATATTTGGCAGGAATATGTACATAAAACATTGTTGTCAGCCCGCTTTATCGTCGTTGTATCATCACTGTTGCTGATGATGATCATGTTGTTCCAGGGAATGAGTGTCCAGATGAAAAAAATGGGATATCAGGTTGGCGTATTTGAAATGCTTCCGTCGTTTTTATTTTATAATACAGGAACAATAATCTATTTTGGAGTGTTTCTATTTTTAATTGCTGTTTTGCCACGGTGGGATGGGAGTATGAATGAAATTCTCCGATTGGGGAAAAGAAAGTGGTTTTTTGCCCAGTATATTTATATTTTTTTCACATCAGTAATCTATTTTCTGATTTGGACGGGAGGATTTATTCTGGCACTATTTCCGAGAATTATTTGGAATAATGAATGGAGCAGTCTGGCAAAGATGGCAATAGATCCGCAGCAATCCGTTTTTTTCTGGATGAATTTAAACCTTAATGTTAATCTGCAGTTCTCAGATTTAATTATGAATATTGGAAACCCGGGAAAAGTATATCTTTTAACATTTATGCTGACCGTGTTGGGATCATTTTTTATAGGGATATTTATGATTACTGTAAATATCTGTTTTCGCCGTGGTGTGGGAACTGTTCTGGCATATCTGATGGTAGGAGTACAGACAATGTCCGGAATCCTGGCTATGCTTTTCGGGGAAAATCTGATTCATTTTGAGGGATACAAACAAGTGAAAAATCTGCTGGAGAGGATGCAGTATTACATTAGTCCATTGTATCAGAGCGATCTGTTTACCATGGCAATTCATAATGCACGCCCTATTGCACAGCGTATCGGGATTGGAGTGATCTATTTTGCGATACTGATCCTGCTGGTAACTCTGTTTGGCATGTGTATGATCCGAAAAATTGATCTTTGTAAAGAAAATGCATAAAAAGCAATAAATCGCTTGGAAAGGAAGAAAAATATGATTAAGGTGGATGGACTGGAAAAAAAATTCCGGGAAGAGATCATTCTGACCGATGTTAATATGTCAATGGAACAGGGGAAGATATATGGTCTGGTGGGAATGAACGGCAGCGGAAAAACTGTGCTGATGAAGTGTATCTGTGGGTTTTTGCAGCCTACGAAGGGTTCGGTTACGGTGGACGGAAAGGCGATAGGAAAGGACATAGATTTTCCGCAGAGTCTTGGTCTGATGATCGAGACACCGGGGTTTATTCCTTATATGTCGGGAAAAAGTAATCTGAAAAATCTGGCATTGATCCGTAATCAGATCGGTGACAAGGAGATTGAAGAAGCAATGGAGCTGGTAGGATTGGATCCAAAACTGAAAAAGAGGGTTTCCAAGTACTCTCTGGGAATGCGTCAAAGACTGGGAATTGCACAGGCGATCATGGAACATCCGAGACTTCTGGTACTGGACGAACCGTTTAATGGATTGGACGTGCAGGGTGTGGAGGATATGCGAAAGCTTTTTTCAAGGTTGGCAGAGGAAGGCGTAATGATCCTGTTGGCATCCCATTATGATGAAGATATACGGACACTTTGTGAGGATGTATATCTGGTGAGGGATCATCATGTGACAAAGAAGGAGAAAGAGGAAACAAAGTAGAACCATTATGGAACGTGTTGAAGGATATGAAATAAAATGAGAGATAAAAGAGAAATTGTTTTTTGGAGCAGTGTGATATTTCTGGCACAGATCCTTCTGATGCTGGCGCAGATGACACAATATGGGGGAGAAGATCTGTACCAGCCTCTGAAATTTTTATACGGGGATGGCTATGGCAGAGCAAAGCTGCATAACGTGGAGCAGTATATGTGGCTTTTGGAACTGTCCCTGTATTGTATTGTGACTGTACGGAAAATAGTACAGTATAAAGAAGAGGATTCTTACATGATGATTGTGCGCTATCCGGATTTTCGTTCTTATTATCGTGCAGCATATGGAACCTTTGTAAAATATACCGTTCTTTATCAGATTTTTTTGTTTCTGGGAACTCTGGCAGGAACGGGGGTGGTAAGGCTGGGACACAGCGTACGGGGAGTATGCTGGCAGCCGTTTTTACTTTCACAGGGCTGCATGTTTTTGGGAAATCTGTGTTTTGGAATTATTATGTTTTATCTGATCCTTCATTTCAATGCGGTTAAGCTGGCAGTGGTGTTATATCCGGGACTACCGGTGATAGCAATCGTGCTTCGGGAGCGGATTCCAGAAGCTGTCAGCAACTGGAATCCCGGAAGCTGGCTGATGGCTGCGCGGAGCAGCAGGATGGTATCCGGGGGATTTCCGGTTGGCATTGTATTTCTGATTGAAATCATTATATTTACAGCAGTCAGTATTTTAGCCGTGGAGAAACGTCTTTGTGTACCCGTTTCATAAAAACCACGACACTTGCCAAAATGAAAAGTATGGCAATGATCATAGTGACAGGGAATACTGCCGGATGATTCTTGCCAAGTAAAAGACCAAGACCTTCATGCATCGTGAGATTTCCAAAGATGGCAAAGATGAAAAAAGCCAGTGTGTTCAGCAGGCCGTCCGGAGTTTTGCTTTTCAGAAGATAACCGATCAGCATACCAAGGATATCGGCGGCAAAAAGACCGATGGAGCAGGCAAGCCAGACAGTGACAGCGGCACTCATACCTTCATTGGCACCGAAAGTGATAGCCGTAAGCTGTGTTTTGTCTCCAAGCTCTGCCACAAAGAAGGTGCAGAAAACGGTGAGAGGAGCAAAACGGGATACATTTTCTTCTTTTGCCTCCTCTTCCTCGTCGTTATCCCCCCTCAGCGATGTGATGGCAAAAAAGAGGAAAGCGGCTGCGGCAACCAGACGGATCAGCCAGGTTGGGATCACCTCGCTGATAAGGCCACCCAGGAGTACGGCAAGTCCATTGAGAACCAGGATCGCGGCAGCCGTGCCGATAATGATATCCCGAAGTTTAAAGCGGGAAGTGAGGGCAATAAGCATAAGCTGGGTCTTGTCCCCCATTTCGGCGATAAATTCTGTGAACATGATCTGCAAAAATAAAAGCATAAGAAATCTCCTTTCCGGAATAAAAAGGGCAAAACCAGCGTTTTGCCCTCCAAGAATTGCTTCGCAATTCTCGTTGGCATCACACTACGTTACGAGCATTTTCCGATATATTAAAAAAGACCTATGACAGTGCAAAAATACACTGCCATAAGTCTCATCATTTAAAATATTACCGGGTGACCAATGCACCAGTATGTCGATAATATTATACATTTCAAAACGGATCAATAGGTCGATCCGAAGTATCATGTACCGATTACTCCCTCGTGACGTAGTTCCGATTGTAGCATAGTTGAAAAAAAACGTCAATAAAAAGTGAAAATAACTTTCAATAAGAATGGTATTTCTTTGTTTTGTTATTCTTTTTGAAAGCAGAGATCAACCTGAGTGACGATATCCGGATCCAGCCAGCCCTTGTCTGCCATATCCTGCAGAATGCTGCATGTTTTTTCATGGGACATGCCTTGCTTATAAGGGCGGCTTTCTGTTAATGCCTGATAAATATCCACACAGGCCATCATACGTTCCGGGACACTTAATTCATCAGCAGAGCGGCCGAAGGGATAACCGGTTCCGTCCAGTCTTTCATGGTGAAAGGCTGCCCAGTCACGCAGCTCTTCAAAATCATCAATTTCAGATAATATATAGTAGGTATAAGCAGCGTGATGCTTCATAATTGTAAATTCTTCATCGGTCAGCCGGCCGGGTTTCTCCAGAATTTCGTTTCCTACGGCAACCTTGCCAATATCATGAAGTGCTCCGGCAAGATACATTTTTTCGGAGGTTTTCTGCTCTAATCCCATAAAGAGAGATAATTTTCTGGCATGTTCCGCTACTCCAATGGAGTGTGTGCTGGTGAAGGGGGATTTATAATCGACAATCTGTGCAAAAAAATCAGCCAGGGATTTTATTTGTGTAAAGTTAAGATCTTGTTTGATGCGTGGAACCTTTGCCCAGAGCCTTGCATCAAGATCATCGTCCCCAAGAGTCAGAAAATGTTTTTCGGGAAATGCCTGAATAAAGGCATGAACACATTCCTCATCAGCAATCGAACCGTTTATTTTGAGGAGAAGATCATTTGCCCGCTGCCAGGTATCGGTGGTAAAGCTTGTGGCACGGCACATGACATCCAAAAGATCACATAAATGTATGATCCGGGCAAAAAGAGGGATTTCGTCCCATTTTTTATGAAAAGGACCTGTGCCATTGGCATTTTCGTGATGGTAAAGAATGACATTAGTAACGTCCGTGTGGAATGGAAGCTTAATGACATTATCTTCTCCAAAGGAACAGTGCAGGCCTAAATTTGGAAACTGCTGTGAAACGGCAGCCTGGGCAATGTCGCTGTGAAGCTCCTCCTGAATATACTGCGTCAGCGCATTGTCATGGAGAAGGGCACAGGCGGCCAGATCCTGCAGGGGCTTTCCGGAAATGCCTATCTGTTCTGCCGTGCAGACACTCATATATGTAACACGTTTGGCGTGTTTATTGGTTACGTGAACTAATTCGGCTTCGACACAGTCCAGTGCGTAGGAGCAGGCGGCGAATAATCCTAAGACATCTAATTTCATAAAATTCCTCCGTAAATATCCTTTGTTATGACCATATTATCACGGAAAGGGAGGATTCACAATCGTGAATGTGCACTATTCACGGAGTTCCCACCACAGCCCCCAGACCGCCGCAAAAACAGCGGCT
>ERZ1673743.35-NODE-35-length-211281-cov-23.720271_pt1 | contig 211281 bp, 190 predicted proteins | sample MGYA00580197_ERZ1673743 | MGnify/ENA primary metagenome ERZ1673743 (study PRJEB41218, sample SAMN15661795) | gut metagenome | host: Homo sapiens | place: Canada: London | collected 2015-08-20/2019-03-30 | study: EMG produced TPA metagenomics assembly of...
TCTGTCCCGGCTTCAGTGTCTCTCCCGGTGCCAGTGTCCGAGTTGGTTGTTTCGTAGGCTCTACTGGAATTTCTGATGTGCCAGGGATGAATGTCTGTCCCGGCTTCAGTGTCTCTCCCGGTGCCAGTGTCCGAGTTGGTTGTTTCGTTACACTAGGATCTGTAGGCTCATCAGAAGGTGTAGGAGAACTTGTAGGTTCCATAGCCTCCCAGATAGCATACAAGATTACATCTTCACCATCATTTTCAAAATCGGAAACAATTTCTGTTGGTTGATACTTAATTGGACCAGATGGGTTCTTTGCCCAACCAAGTAATTTTGCATCCCCGTTTGTAAATAAACTATCAGAGAGTTTAACAGGATTTCCTTTTGTAGCACCAATCGATTTCGTTAGATTCTTTTCAGTATTGGATACAAACGTGATCATAAAATCACTATCAACCCAAACTGCAGTTAAAGAAACAGTATCATCGTTCTCTGCTAACTGGCTAATTTCTTCACCTGGTTTGTAGATACGATTTGTTCCATCTGCATTCTTCAAACTTGATTTCCACTCTTTTAATGAACTCCCGTTCAAGCGAATTTCTGAGTTGGAAGGTAATTTTACTTTCTCGCTGAAGGTCACTTTTGTCTTTGGAGTAACCAAGAAAACAGCTCTCCCGATTGAATACAATAAATCATAAGTATCTTCGACAAATACAGGATACAGCGTTATTTCAGTATCGGTTGTTAAAGAATTAACGTACTGATCTGCTGCATAGTCTACTTTTGTAGCCCCTTTAGTTTTTGACCATCCTTTAAACTGATGATGTAATTTAGAAGCCTTTGGTAGCTGCTTAGCCTCTGAATACTTCATTGTAATTGATGATGGAACTGTTTCACCAACGGAATTTCCTGCAAAATTAATTTTGTAGGAATCCTCTATCCACTTAGCATACAGAGTTACAGTTCCCTCAGTAGCTAGATTTTTGACAGTTGCTTCATCTTTGTACTGCACTTCACCTGTACTGCTCAATGACCATCCAGCAAATGAATAATGTTTTTTACTCATTGTGCATTTAGGAAGTTTTACATCCAAATCATACTTAGTGGTAATAGTCTTAAGACTACCAGAGCCACCATTTGAATTAAATAGGATAAAATAGCTATCATTGCTCCATACAGGATAAAGATGAACTGCATCTCCAACCGAAAGCTCTTTAACAACATCTTCTGGTGCAAACTCTGGAATAGTACCATCTTTTTCGGTTGTCCACCCTGCAAAAGTGTATCCTGGCTTTGTTAGTACATGCTTAGAAAGATCAAGCTCTTCTTCATACTTCATTGTCTTCACAATGTCACTAACACCATCTTCTGCTGCACCGTGTAAAATTAAATCGTAAGTATTTTGATTCCAAACAGCATACAAAGTTAGTTTGTTACCTGATACTAAGCCGCTTGCGTGATCTCCAGCATTGTATTTGACTGTGTCTTTGGTTTCTCCCCATCCTGCAAAAGTATTACCTTTCTTAGTAAAAGGAGAATCTGGTATTGTAATTGTTTCTGAATACCTTGATTTCATAGTGAAATTCTTACCAGACCCATCATTTTTGTCAAAAGTAATTGTGTATGCCGCTTCAACCCAAGTAGCAAATAGAGTAATTTCACCTCCTGAAACAAGTGAATTTACAGATACGCCATCCTTGTAAACAGCTTTACCATTGGCAGAAAGTGCCCAGCCGTTAAACATCATGCCTTTGTTGATAAATTCATTCTTAGGTAATTGTAAGGTTTCATCATAAACAGCATCAACGCTATCCATAAATCCACTACCACCGTTTGAATTGAACTTGATAATGTAATTGTTTGGTGTCCATTCTGCTGTAAACTTAGCTGTGGAATTTGTGGTTAGTTCACAAAGAACATCACCTGCATAGTATTCTTTACCATTGTAACGCCAGCACTTAAATGTGTAACCTTCTTTTTTCAGATTAAAATCTGGAATCTCATAATCAGTAAAATAACTAATCGTTACTGGATCCAATGACTGTGCTGTATCAGTAAACCAGGAAATTTTACACTTAGATTCATCAAATACTGCATCCAGTGTTACAACTCCCTTGTTAACAGACGTAAGATTAGACACTGAAGTCCCTACAGGATACACCTCATCTGTTTCTAAGTTCCTCCAGGCTACAAGATCATAACCAGTTTCCATACATCTAATCTTCGGTAATGAAAAATACTTACCATAGATTTTTTCATCATCATACGGTAAAGCTAACAATTCCTTGTCAGACTGAAAATGTATGGTGTAAACATTTGGCTCCCAAAGTGCATAATAATTAACCACATCATCATTCTTGGAGGTAGCATTCTTTAATGATTGACCTTCTGAGTAAGAAAAACATCCTACAGTCTTACCAACTCCCCATCCAGAGAATGTGTAGCCTTCACGTGAGTATAATCCTTTAGGAAATGTGAAAGATTCATCATATTTTACATGGATTTCTTGATACTTCGCAGGATCCATGTTGTTGTTAAATCTAACAGAATATTCATTAGGAGCCCATTGAGCTACAAGTGTAAAGCTGCCCTTTGGAGTTAAGTTTTTTACTGTTGCTGCATCTGAATACAAAACTTTATTTGGTTCGGCTAAAGATCCCCATCCTGTAAAGTGATAACCTTCTTTTACAAATGTGTTTTTGCGTAGCGTCACATTTGTATCGAATTTAGCGGATGTAGAATCCATAAATCCTTCCCCGCCATTTTCATCATAAATAATAAAGTATTCACCTTTAGTCCATACCGGATAAAGTGTCACAGAACCATTAGCTTCCGCTGTTAAATTGCGAAGCTTGACACCAGACTCATACTTTACCTTTGTTGCGTCTTCAGATGTAGACCATCCAGCAAAGTCATAGCCTGTTTTCTCATAATTTGCTGCAGGAAGTACAACATCTTTGTCGTAAACTGCATCAATTTTAGGCATTGTATTCCCATTTGGTAAAGAGAATGTTATTGTGTAAGTGTTAGGTTTAAACTGTGCGTACAACTCAACTACCTTGTCAGCAACATCAGTCAAATTCTTAGCTTCTTGCTGATCTGAGTACTTAACAGTACCATTGAGCTCTGTACTCCAACCTACAAATGTATACCCTGTTCTTTTGAGAGTACAAGCATTTAATTTTGTTGCCGTATCATACATAAGCTTCTGCCGAGGCATACTTCCACTGGCTTTGTCACCATAAAACTCGATGCTGTACTCAATAGGTTGCAAAACTGCCTTAAATTTAATAACTCCATTATTTTCTGAAGTTAACTTGCTAACATTTGTTCCAATAGAAAATTCCTTAGCATCTTCAGCAACTTGCTTCCATTTCTTCAATGAATATCCTGTCTTGATATCAGCGATCTTTGGTAAAGTATAAACTTCTGTATACCTTAAATGCTTTGTGGTTAATAATTTCTCGGTATCACTTAAAAATTGAATGTCATATTCGCACTCTTTCCACTGAGCAGTAAACTTGATCACTGTGCCAGGAACTGTTGATAAAGCATTGTAAACTTCACCCGGTTTTACCACTTTGTTTTTTAAGCTTCCATTCGAATCAGAGTAAGAATACATCCATCCATCGAACAAATATCCAGTTCTAACAAACTTTGATTCAGGGATTGTAATTTTATCGATACATCTGAAAGTCTGTGAGTTCATCGTGCCAGATGTTGCATTATTTCCGTCAAACTGAATAGTATAGCTTGCTTCTACCCAATAAGCGTATAAAGTAGTATCAGTATCAAGGTTCCATTCACTACACAAATAACCTAAATGATCAATGTATTGCTTTCCTTTACCTTCTTTTTCAGTGAAATATCCTTTAAAAATGTAACCTGTCTTCTTAGGTAATTTGACGTTACCAACATTCGAATCAAAAGTTACTTCCAAGGTCTGATCACCAGTCTCAGTAGGATCCTGTTGATCAAGAGTTACCTGGTATTTGTTGGCTGTCCAAGCAGCATCTACAACAATATTTTGTGGAAGAGAATAATTAAGCAATCCTTTTCCATTACTGTCATAATACTGAGTGCTTCCACTCCAATACCCCTTAAATGTATATCCTTTCTTTGTAGGAAGTTCTGTTGTTGGTAATGGTTGCTCAAATTTCACAGATACTTTCTTAGGAGTTGCTGAGGCACCATACCCGTTATTAAATGTAATAACGTAAACTTTTGGTTTCCATTGAGCGTACAATATTACAGTTGAATCTTGAGTAGTAGACAGATTCTTTACAGAAGCACAATCGCCAAATACAATGTCACCGTCTACTGTCTTACTCCATCCAGCAAAATCATACCCTACTCTTGAAAACTCACACTGTGGTAAAGCTTTAGGTTCATCATAAGTTCTAGTTACTGTATCCATTTTGCCTGAACCTTTGGTAGGATCAAAAGCAATCTTGTAAGTAATTGGTTTCCACAAAGCTTTAATACTGATTGTTTGCTTATCTTTTGATGTTAAGTTAGAGAACTTTTGGCCTTGAGTATACTCAATTTCAGAAGCAGGATCTGACCATTTTGTAAATAAGTATCCTGTCTTACCAAACTTGTTGTTAGGCATTGTATACTCAGAATCGTACCGGCAAGTCATAGTGAAAGATTCACCTGAATTACCACCACCACTACCGAAAGCCAAATAATAAGTAATTGGATCCCAAATAGCCTTTGCAGTGAGATTGTTCTTTAACTCATAACTCTTACCAGGTGTGTACTCTACTCCTTCAATAGTCCATCCTTTCAAATTGTAACCAGTTCTGGTTGCAGTCCTGTTCAAACTAATTGTATTATTTTGAGTCTTTACAGTGTTACAATAAGAAGTCGAAGTCGAATCAGCAACTTTTGTACCACCAGGTGTTGTATCATACTTTAAAGTATAAACTCTCTTGTACAACACGTAGTACGTGGTTGGATTCTTAATTGCAACGGATCCATCAAAACCAATTGGATTCTTTAAGGAACTTGTATCTTGTACAAACCCCACAGGTGTCCAATTAGTATAAGTATTAACGTCTGCTGCAGTTGGTTTTGCAACATTAACAACTTCCAGACTTGAAGGATCTTTTGCAGAAATTCTTTGTATGTTTTTTCTTGTTGTCGTTTTTACTGCTGAATCTCCTTGAATGTACTGATAAGTTGCAACAAGCTGCCGATTGTATACACCATAGTACGTGTGATCAGCTTCATCACCTACTGTTAAAGATGCACCAGCATCATAGACTTTATCTAAAGATGCTGTATTCTTTGCTGACCAACCTAATGCATTCCAACCGGTGAAAGCCTCGCAAGCAGGTGCTTTGATTGTCATAGATGTTTGCTTATTCCACAATACAGTAGTAATAGTATTGTCGTTACGATTTGTTCCTTTGTAACTAACAAAATGTGTCAAAATGGTTCGTTTGTATACTGCATAGAGTGTTACATCACGAGCCGGCATTTTTAAGGTAGATAGAACTTCTGTTTTGTTAGGTGCATCAGCCCAACCAACAAACTTCCAATTACCATTCTTAGGAGTTGCAGAAACTGATAAATCCACTTTGCTGCTATACTGAACAACTGCTGAGCCTTTAGAAACTGCAGCGCCTCCATTAGATTGGTAGTCATACTTTACAGTGTAGGAATTAATTTTGGCAGTTGCTGTTAATGTGATTGACGTACTAGGCATAGCGAATGAAGAAGAACCATTTGCAATATCTCCGAAAACTTTTGTATCATTACTCTTCCAATTCACCCAGGTGTATCCTTCTAAAGAGGAACCTTTTAATGTAATTGGTTGCTGATAGTAATACTGACCTGATGCAGTAGAACCAGTGATACTTGTACCTTCTCCTGCTTTTAATGTCAATGAATACTTGTTTCTGCTGTAGTAAATGTTTGCAACAGAAGATCCATTTGGTAAAATCTTTAGAGAAGAAATTGTGCTTGCACCATCTGTTGCACTGTAATAAGTAAATCCTGTTAAAGACTTAGCAAGCTTTGAACTAACAGCCATTGTAGAATCTGCAATACCATTATTAAATGTTTGAGTATCTACACAAGTATAATTCGATGAATCTAACTTTGTCTTGTCACCTGATAAATTCTGTGTCCAATGCTTAACAACGTACTTAATATCAGATCTTGGTGACCAAATAGCATACAATGTAATCGATCCACCGTTACTTGCTACTAAATTATTAACACTCTGCTTATTAGTGTAAATAACTTTACCATTTCTTGTTGTTGACCAGCCAGAAAAATCATAACCGGTGCGCGTAAACCCATTTGCTGACAAATTCTTAGCAGAATCATAAGTCATTGACTGATCAGACATTGACCCACCAGTATTATCATTACCATTGAATTTGATCTTGTATGAGTTTGCTGACCAAATAGCATAAGCAGTAATATTGGATGTTACAGTATACAAAGCATTTGCATCATACTTTGTTCCTGACGTACTTCCCATTGCCCACTTTGAGAAAGTATAACCAGTACGAGAAACCTTACCTGCAACAGCTAATCTTGTTTGTCCACTTGACAGTGAAGAAGGATTAGCTGCATTTACTAATTGTTGTGCATCAGTTGTTGATTGACTGGTAAGTGAACCACCATTTGCATTGTAAGATACCTTCAGTGTGCGCACTAAATTCTCATAGTAGTCCACTGATTTGTAAATACTGAAGCTTGCTTCGTAGTTGTAGGTGGTATTTTTTGTTGGAGTAGATCCAGCTGTAAAACCACAACGAGCCCATCCGCCAGACCAGTCAGCACCCAGTTCACTCTTAGCAGGTACTTTTACATTTACCGCTGAAGTGGAATTCATAGCTGCTGCACATGCATACTGCGTGCCAGATCTTGCGATCTTTGATGCTGTAGAATCTGAACCTTTCAAATAGTAAAAATTACAAGCAATACTTCTCTGATAAAGTCCATAATAAACTTCTCCACCTGAAATGGTTACACTAGCACCATTTCCAAAAGCAACACTAGCATTATAAGTATTTTTACCATTTACAGACCATCCCCTCCAAGTCCAGCCTGAAGGTACATTACCTGTAGGTGCTTTTACAACACCAGTAGTTGCTTTGTTGTAAATTGTCACAGAAGCTGAAGCACTTTGCAAAGAGGTTGTGTAACTTTTAAATGTTGCACTAATTGTCTTCTTGTAAATTGCATAAAATGTTACATTACTAGTGCCCATTGTGTAAGTTGTCAATCCAGTTGTTGCATTAGGATTGGTATTCCACCCTACAAAAATCCAACCAGACTTAGATGCAGAATACTGACTTAAATTGATAGTATCACCAATGTGCTTGTTAGTTAAAGCTGAGACATTTGTGCTGCCACCGTTTGTTGCTCCATCAAATGAAGCTGTATATCCGTTTGCAGTCCAACCAGCATACACTGTAGTACCCCCAATTGGAGGCTTGCTGTTCATATTTAATGCTGTTGTACATCCAGCATCAGAATACCATCCTTTAAACGTATAACCAGTTCTACTAGGACTAGAAAGAATCTGACTATAAGTTTTGTCATTGTAAGTATAATTATAACTTGTAGTACCACTACCACCGTTCAGATTGGCTGTAATCTTGTATGAATTTGCAGACCAATTAGCTGTGAATGTTGTAGCCTGTGACACATGTCGTACAATAATATCACTCGTAGCTCCAAGTAAAGTTGAGGAATTAGCCCCTTTTGACCAATCTTTCATTTTAGAAATGTAAGAATCATCACCACTTTTTGCAACTTTTAAAGCAGAAGTAGAATTGTGTGTCCATCCTGTAAATGTATAACCACTTCTAGTTGGTTGTGTCAATCTACTGATCTGACCATATTCTACTTTGTCAGTAGGGTTGATTTTGAAATTGGACTCTACTGGTGTTACTTTGAGAGAAGATATTGTTGCACCGCCATAAAAAAATACATCAATATAAAGTTTTTCAGCACCATGAACAGTAAAAGTATCTGAAAAAGTTTCAGAACCATGAGGTGTCCCAGATAAACTTTCGCCATTAAGATAATACCAAGGTGATTTAGAACCATCTGGATAACCAAGAGCGATTTTTATAGGATATCCATTATACGTAGCCGATATCTTTACTTCCTTATAATCTGCCAGATTTTTTGTCCACACTGTATTAACTTCATATGGACTTTTGTCACCACTAAAACTAATATCATTTCTATTTAATATTGTACCAGAAGGTACAGCCGCCAAGCTTGCTGCAGAAAGTGAACCCCCATTCAGATTGTAACTAACCTGATTTGTAGTACCAGTACCCATTACTGGAAGAATCTGACAATCGGCTGTAATTTTACTAGACGGTCCAAAATTTGGACTATTATTTGTCGTACCATATGCAGTACTGTTAAATGTACGATAACAACCTAAGTCTTTATAGTATTTGCTATTACCAACATTACCTTTTAAGGTGCATCCCATACTCTCAATAGATTCACCATAAGGAATAATTGTTGGATTTTCAACTGGAGTATATAATTTCATAGAGGAAATATATTGGGCATGCGTAGAATCGCTTTGATCATTAATGCACAAATAGCGATATCCTTTAGTTTGCGCCAATATCTCCATATTCTGTGTTGCAACACCAGAACTAACATTTTTTGCAGTCTGGTTTGCTAATACAATGTGATCACTACTATAATCATTGTACTTCTTGTAGAGGTAAAAACTCATTTGCCGATTAGTACCACTTTTACTAAAAAATAATCGGTTTACACTTAACTCCAAAATACGATTAGAAGTTGTACCTAAATCATACCATCTTGATACACTACCTTGATTGTAATAATGATTTTCAGTATCACCCATTACATTTTTTGGACTAGTACTATTATTAGAAAGTCCAGCATATTTCAAATCTTGAGTCTTTTTACGCCAAGTTGCAATAGCATAAAATCTTGATACTGGGCCATCTCCTCCCCAACGGAACCATCCTGAAGTGATAAACCTAAATGTTGATCCATTATTGTCTTTTGGAACCCAAGTACCACCACCTGAATTATCGCTCCAACCATCTATTGCACCATAATCAGCTCCAGAGGATAACCACACATTTTTGTATGTAGCTGCCCAACCAGTAAATATATAGCCATCACGTTTTGGAATTGGCAAATCGCAATAAGCATTATTACGATAAGCAAAACTAATCTTAGTATGTGTTGAATCGACAAATTCTGTCTCATCTTGCCCACACCAAGGATCCATATCATCTAACTGTGATCTTGTGAATGTACCACCATTTGCATCAAAAATATTACCTGTCATAGTGTAGTATGCACCATAACCACTATTCGTCCATGATCCAGTAGAGTCCCTCCATGTAATATTTAACCCAAGTTGTGTGTTGTCGGAATTTGAACTTTGTGCATTCATACCATATTTAGCAATCTCTAATCTGGAATCGAAACCATTATATGTTGCAGCCCATTGATAAGTAAGACTTTGGTTCTCGGATACCTGTATACTTTTATTTACTTTTGATGCAGTAATTGATATTTTACTAGCTGAATGACTTTTATTATATACTTCTACAGAACAACTACTAATTGCATTAGTATCCCCTGTAAAATACATGTATACAGTATACTTAGAACCATTATGTAATATACGAACTTGTGATAATGATGCATGACCTGAAGCAGCTGATACATCCTTCTTTACCTTCAAATACTGCATCACACTACTGACTTTATTGTTTAAAGATCTTGAAACTTTTGAAGGCGAAACTCCAAAGAATTCCGCCGTAAGATTCTCAAGACCTCCACCCGTAATCAGTATTGAAGTGATTAAGAACAAAACAAAGCATCGTTTTAAAACTTTACTTATTTTCATTCCGTTACTCCTTTCCGAGACTTAGTCTCAAACAAACTTAACTTTTTTACTTAATCCGGATTTTGTGAAAAGCTTTTTATAATACTTTTGCATACCATCCGGCACATCTATGACAATTTTGGAATTTACACCATTAAATGCATTCTTCTTGACTGAAATAATCATGCGTGATGTAATCTTAATTGTTTTTAAAGCAGAACATCCTGAGAAAGCGTTCTGACTAATTGTTTTAACAGATTTGCCAAGTTTGACCTTCTTTAAAGATTTACAATTCTTAAAAGACCTCTTGCCAATTTTTTGTACATTATTTCCAATAGTTACAGACTTTAACACAGAACCAGAAAAAGCATCATCGCTAATTTGCATAATCTTATATCGTTTTCCTGAAATAATAACTGTCTTTGAAACAACCAGTGCGCTAACACTGTCAGTTCGTCCATCTAATGCGCATGTTGAATTGCTGAGAATTGTGTAATTACAATTAGAAACACATACTGTAGAACCAATTAATGATTTTGAAGATACCTTCTTAACATCTTGTTCTCCCAAATCTTCAGCAGGCGCACTTGACGGTACATTTCTGATACCTTGAATGACATTGCTCTTAGGTGAGACTGTCGGTATTTCTATTGGTGTAACCTGATTTGGTGTTCTAACTGGTTCAGAGGCAACAGGAGCATTTGTATTAGGTACAATTGTAGGCTCTGTAGTAATTGTTGGAGTCTGTGTTGGCACATCTGTTGTTATGATAAGGTCCGGTCGTTTAGTAGGAACAACAGTAGGTGTCATTATTGGTTTTATCGATGGTTCAGCAACTGGACTATTTGTAGGACCAGCAGTTGGTATATCACTTGGTGTCAACGTTGGCATAATACTTGGTGTACTGCTTGATAAAATGCTTGGCGTAGCACTCGGTAATACCACTGGAGTATTATCTCCCCACACAGCAAATAAGTTCACTACAGAATTTGCAACACTTGTTAAAGATAATATAATTTCACGATCCTTATAAACAGCAGTACCATTTGGAGAAAGCGCCCAACCAATAAAATATTTTGAATCTTTAGCAAAGCCACACTCTGGCAACGCTGCTTTCTCATTCATACCTAATTGCATTAAGTGCATCACACCCACCCCACCATTTGCATTAAATTGTATGAAATATTGCGCATTATCTGGTGTACTACTTGGTGCTACACTTGGCAGCACACTTGGCGTAGAACTTGGTTTAACGCTTGGTGTTACACTTGGAATTGCACTTGGTGTAGAACTTGGTTCAATGCTTGGTGCTGCACTTGGTGTTACACTTGGTGATACACTAGGCAGTACACTTGGTGATACACTTGGAATTGTACTAGAGGAAGCACTTGGTGAAATACTAGGCGATGCACTAGGTGATACACTAGGCGATACCTGGTTAACCTTCTGCCATACAGGATATAATGTTACAGCTGCATCGTTAGTGTCACTTAAATTTTTACAAATTGCGCCATCTAATATACTTACCTTGCTGCTCTGGTCAAGGGACCAACCAATAAATGAATATCCATCTTTACTTAATGTGCAATGAGGCAGAGTAATGTCTTCATTATATTTCGCAAATACAGACTGCATTTGACCGTTACAATCCTCATTACTGAATCTAATCTCATAAGAGATAGGCTCAAAGTCTGCCTTAACGGTAGTCACTAATGTATTTGGTGAAAATAAGCTGCCCGGTTGATACTTCTCATCTCCAATAATCCATCCTGTAAATTTGTATCCGGTGTCTGCAGAACCTGTGAACTCTCTAAGATGATATTCATCAATGCTTTGCGCTCCAGCCCCAATCCTTTGTGCAATTACTGTATCTGTCACATTTGAATATTCTACGGAATATTCTTTTTCAAAAACAGCGTAATATGTCTCAGATTTAACAGGTGTTATTGTTTGCCCTGGAAGTACACTGATCTCTGCAGAGTCACTATCTAACGAAAATCCTTTAAAAGTCCATTCACTATCATCGACTTCAGGTGATGTCACAGAACTAATAAGTGGTGAACTTAGGTCTAAAGAATGATAATACTTACCACTTTTACAGTCTTTAACTTCACGATCGTTGATAACAAAATGAGAAATGATCTCATCACCATAAACAGCATAAATAGTGGATCCATCTTCTACACCACTTAATTTACCAATAGAATCTAATGACCCTTCAGAAAGAGAATCTGTAGTAGTCCACCCCATGAACTTGTGATCTTCAAAATCTTTTTCGAATTCACTAAACTCGACTGCCGGTAATTCTGCATTATTGTATGCTGTCGTTACTTTTTGATCTGATCCATCAGCTGTGACAACATTTATAGTCACTTGTTTCTTAAAAATTGCATATAATGTCATGGACTTTCCAGTAGCGATCACAGTATCAAGAGCTTTTGTAGCATTTGGATTAGTATTCCAACCAATAAACTCATACCCATCTTTAGAAGAACTATAATCACCCAGAGCGATTTCGTTGGTACATAACTCAGTAATACTAAGATTATCATCTGATCCACCATTAGTTTGACTATCAAATGTAACTGTGCAACTATTTAATGTTTCATTTGTGTTTAATATTACATCTGATTTTGGCATTGTAAATGAAAAAGAATTGGTATAAATGTCAAAGTCTAAAAAATCACCGGAAAAATGATCAAACAAATAATCATCATCTAGTGAGTTACAAGTAACATTAATCTCTTGCCCCCAGTAAGCAAGATCAGGTACTGATAATGATGTTCGTAAATGCTTAGCATTGTTAATGGTAACACTGTATTTCTTTCTATCAAAGTATACATTTATCTGATAATCTTCCAACACCTGTGTCAAATCGGATATAATATCTGCATCACTATTTTTAAAAACAGGCTGCTCATAATATTCAGCATCTTGCTCTAGTATGTCAGTACCACTTAAATCGGCTAATGATGAAATACTGTCAGCATCGATAGAGTTGGTTTCAATCTCTGTATAGGTCTTACCATCTGAATTCATACTATAATACTTCACAGTATAATTAACTGAAATTTTTCTCCAATATGCTATAACATCATATAACTTATTTGATCCCGTTGGTATTGTGTAACTGGTTACCGTATCCTCAGAATCATTAATTCGCCAGCCAACAAATTCATAACCCTTTAATTTCGGTTGCTGCAAGTGAATGTCATCACTATCAATAAAATAATTTGTAGGATTGTTATTCACAATTCCTTCGGTTAACTCATTATAATTTTCATCAAAATTCTGATAATGAATAGGAAATGCTATATGTTCAGAGTTAACTGAAACTGAAGTAATATCTTGAGTGACAACTACTGTAACTTCTTGTGATATGCCACCTGTTGACCAACTCTTTAACATATAACCATCTTTTGCAGTTGCTGATAAAACAACAGATTGCCCAATATAAAATGATTTCTTAAAACCTTTCTCTACATCTTGAAAATCCACCTGTAGGCTTTTAATACCTTTATCACAAGTAAACGTAATTTCTTGCGTTTTTCTAGGAATCTGTATATAAATTGGCTCGCCTGTAACAACTAATGTCTTAGTAACCCCCTCAAATGTACCTGTCTCAGCTAAAGAAAATGCCTTTTCTTCTCCGCTGCTTCCTGACAGTGTGTCAATCTTTGTTGCTGTAGAAATGTCAGTATCATAAGAACCATCAACTTTCTGGTAAAATGCATAAATCTCAGAAGTAACCTCCTGTTTACTATAGTAGTAATCAACCTGGCACTCCTTTCCAGACACAACTGTAACAGATTGAACATCTGGGCTAACTAAGTCTCCAAGTATTTTTACTGTTGGACTATACACTTCGCCAGGATACTTATATTCAGAGTCTGTAGAATGTAATACATAGCCGGATGCAGACGGGATATAATAATTCACCTTACAAAGTACTTTTGTGTCTGGATCCTTAAACTTTCCAGTTACTGTTATGTCATGATTTGGAATTTTCCAATCAAAATCTACAGAATTACCATCTTCGTCAAACCAGCCTAAAAAATCTAAATCTTTTGGCTGCTTTTGCAACCATTCTTCATACTCCTTATTCCATTCATCAGAACCTTCTTCATACTCAGATGAAAATGTTCCAACTGTTACCTTCTCATATTCTGGTATTCTTGGTAACACTTCACCTGACATACCCACAACAACAGGATCATCTACAATACAATAATTTTCTGTATTCAATTGAAATGTAATGTTTATCTCACGCTGTGTAGAAGCCCTTAAAGTTTGAATAGTACCATCTGTAAAATTCACCAAATTCTCAGACTCATCAATCATATAAATTGGCAAATCCATAATACATGCTGGAGTCTTTAGAGTTTGAATTGCTGTAGAACCTTGTAAAATACTAGATGTATTTGTCAATCCAGAAGAATCCTTAATTGCTGATAAATCAACTGTTTTCAGCGACGGACAATGAAATAACATATAGTGAAAATCACTGTTATCAATTACATTATCTCCAAACGAAAATGAAACCAGATTTGGCATCTCAGCAGCTAAATAACTAAAATTCTTGATGTTACTCAGATCAGCTCCATCAAAATTTAATTCTGTAATAGCAGTCCCTCTTAGCATTTCACTGATACTGGTTACACCAACTAGATCAAGTGAACCAAAAGAAAAAGAAGATAGATCTGAACACCCACTAAGTAATCCTGTTAAATCTGTCGCTTTGGGAATAATAGAGCAATCAAAATCTGTCACTCCAGACCAAGAAAACATAAAAGAAGCATTCTGAACTTCCGGAAAAGAGAACTCACTAATATTTTTTAGTTTTTCGCAACTACTAAACATATATGATGCTTCCTTTACATTTAAGAAAGCATCAGATTTTACGGAAATGTCGGTCAACTTATTGCAATTTGCAAACATGCTTGATGTGTTTGTAATCGTGCTCAGATCTACTACTGACAGATCCAATGACTTTAAATTACTGCACATATTAAATAAATTTGCAGTACTATCACTCTTAAAAGCAACTCCATTTGCAATTGTTACCGAATACGGATTAAGCACTTTTTCAAAATTATCTGCATTATAAAATGGACTGCACACATCATCTGTAGAATCAATAATCGTCTTATACGTCTTGTCATCCAACGTATAAGTACTACTAACTGTGATACTATTATCTGCATCTAATTGCTTAATCTTTGATAAGATCACATTATCGCCATCGATAGTATAATCCCAACAATTGAGATCAGTTGCAGTAGATGAACTAGCTGCCTTTACGGAATCAATAGTTGAAAAACCACCATTGGTAGCTAATAGCGCAATGGACAGTAACAAAGCTACTGAACTCTTTATTTTTCTTTTCATTTTCATTAATATGATACCTCCTTTTAGATAGAATGAATACCTACGAAATGTAAAAAGGAGGGGACAAATTTGCCCCCTCCTTACACAAGCAGTAATCACAATTATTACTGCTTACTTTCTAAAGAATTTTGTGTACTTTGTAGCATACCCTGATGGAACCACAAATTTACACTTTTTATGAACGCCCCTAAACGCTTTGCTTTTGACTGTCTTCAGCTTCTTAGTTTTTATAACAACTTTCTTAAGCTTTGCATCTTTAAAGAAAGCTTTTGAACCAATGGATGTAATCTCACTACCGATTGTGACTGATTTCAGCTTCTTCATTTTTGCAAAAGCGTTATTCTCAATCTTAGTAACCCTGATGGTATAACCCTTAGTTACGATCTTACCAGCAATACTAAGCTTCTTGGCATTTTTTGATGTTACTCCGATAACAGTAGCAGATCCTGTTTTTGATACCTTACTTACTGTTTTAATTTTGTACTTGACACCACCTGTCTTAATTACTTTACCAACCTTTACAGCTGAAATAGCTGATCTGGTAGACGGTTTTACATCTAAACCTTTAACATCAATCCTTGCATACAGCTTTGTTGCATCAAGGTCAGTAAGTGTTCCTGTAAACTTCTTGGTAAAATCTTTGTCTGTGTACCAACCGTAGAATTGATTCTTCTCACTGGACGGGGTAACAACTGGCAGATCACCATCAAGCTTCCACTCATTACCTACTTTATAAACATAAACCTCTGATGTGTTACACTCTCCTCCAGGGAAAGATAATGATAGCGTTTTTGCTTGATTAATAGAAACTCTTGCAGAAGGGCAGTCCCACTCAGTTGTTTTTCCACTACCCTGTCCATTACCTGCAATAACACTCAATGTGCAATCAGCCTTTGAAGAAATAACACCGGCAGCAGCCCCTGCAGGAGATTTTACGTCAGCAACGGGTAAACTCTTGGCTCCAACATAAGCAGCAGACTTAGACTCTAATGAACCTAAGTTGTAAACTTCTACATCGACAGTATATCTTGCATCTTTACCTTCTACTGACATTACTGAACGTAATGCAGATGAACTAATGTATGGTACAGTTTCTTCATCTAAACGGATAACAGAATCTGCATTCGACAGTGTGCTATTCATCTCTTTTACATGCTGAGCTGTCGATTCCTGATTCACTTTAGCATGCACGCTGGACCCAGTCGTAGCATTTGCAAGCTCACTCTTGTACTTGTTCAATACCTTCTCAGGAATAATGCTGAAATCCTCAACTGTATCCGTTCCGGTGCCATTCAACACATGATACCGGCTGTTGAACATATTCTCACTGATAAACATACCACCAAGAATTTTGTCACGATAATACTGATAATTTTTGTCATTTAATGCAGAATTGATAATCCACTCTCGTGCCATGTACTGCCATTTTCCATCCACACTTACAGCTAATCCGTTGAGAATATCATTCTCGTCCTCGTTCCATTTACCAATGGAATTAGCTGTAGAATCCTTTGTAACTAATGGATAATTCTTAATATTGCCGGAAAGAGATAAATCAGACAATCCCTTAATTGTTGCTGCATTAGCAGGTACACCGGAAGCTACTACGCTAACGGCAGCAACCACTGCTACTAACTTCTTTAAAATTCTCATAAAATCCTCCTAACCTACGAGTTTTTCGTAAATTGCATTGATACCTTCGCTAACACCACCTTTGTGCGTATTAGCGAAATTAAATAATAAGTCAAAATTATCAATGATGCCTAACACTATTGTTAGGATTAAACCAACAACGCATAACACCTCGATAACTTGACAAAAGAAACTCTTAAAGACCCCATAAACCCTCATTGCCATCAACCACCCTATTACAAATGGGAAAATAGGTAACCACCAAACAGGATGCCACACAAGCAAGGCAATACCAATGATAACAAAGACTAATGCAGTATACTGCTTATTAGTCATAGCGTGCCGAACTTCGTGTGATCCTGCACCATCTTCTTCACCAAATACTTCTTCTACAAAGTCTGACCCTGGTTCTAATTTTCCGTCAGAGATTTTGGCTGGTTCATACCTTAAACCATAGCACTCGAGGAGTTCTAGTAGCTCATTACGACTTAGAACAGGCTCTTTTTTTAACTTTTCCAAAACATTTGCATAAACATCTTCAGGGGCACAACTCTCATATCCCGAAATACTGCATCCGACGGTTATCAAATTAACCTGATCAGGTGCTAACGCTAAATCATGCTGAAGCTCCTGATATTCAATAAGAATTTTTGCAGAATCAGAACAATCAGAATATACCCACACCCCAGTTCTATCTAAACACACTGAAAGGACTCCATCATCTACTGTGTATTTAAACAACTTTGGCAGATCATTAATCATTCTTTTAACCTCCTACTAAAGATTTAATAAGGTAGCTGCTTTTACACAGCTACCTCAATCACGGATCACAATATTTACAAGGATAAGCACCAACGCTTGCGCATTCCTGCTTAGAATCATACTTAGTAATCTTTGCTGACCTCTTGACAAATTCACAATCAGCTAAATGATAGTAATAATAACTGTTTGATGCCTTGCACACATAGTACTTTGTACTTTTAATCAAATGGGCACCACTCACAGAATACCTGGAGTATACCTCTTTAGTACCCTTACCGAGAGGATATCCTTGAAAAATAGCCATCAGTGTCACATCTGAAATGGTTCGTGCAAAGGAATCCGTTGCAGAAACTGGCACAGCAAAATGATAGTTAATTCCAAAAGCTTTTGCTATTTCATTATGCTTGTTTACGTAATAATTTGCTTTCTTTGTAACCACGTATTGCAGAACACTGTTGCGCATAGAAGTAAACGTATTACGATTACTCAGAATAGGACACTCTGAGCTAGAATCACTAAGAACCTTGTATAGATTCATAAATTTAGAATCGAAAGAATAAATAGAACTTAGTCGATTCCACGCCCCAGTGTAAGACTTTCCTTGATAATGAATTGTCACATCATCACCCATCGTATACGCAACAATAACTTTGTAAGCCCCTGTTTGTGCTCCATTTCGAACTGTAACAGTATAGGTATATGTATAAGGTATCTTTTGAGTCCACTGCATAATACTTGTAGCCTTGTCTGGCGCTAAAGTATGCTTCAGAATGTAAAATCCATCATTTTGTGTAACTAACAAAATTGGGATATAGTGCTGTAATTCCTCTTGGCCACTCGGACTGTCCATAACACCAAAAGAAGCATACAAAGACTTAAAGAAATCCTCTTGACAACTTTGCAGATTCAACGATGTAGAATAGTCATCAGCGTACTCCAACATATTAGTCATTGCATCGTCGCATGCACGATCCACATTACGATTATACTCCTTTGTACGATCATCCACTTTGACCAGTGTCTTTACATTACCATTTACTCTGACAAAGAATACAGAGAGAAAGATTACAAAAATCACCAAAAAATGTTCCGGTTTCATCTAATCCCTCCCTCTAAAGTCCGAGTGTGAATAGTACAACATGCAATTGTGTCTTATTGTATGTTATATCATACTCATTTTTTATCCAACCGGTACTACCAGCATAACCATCATAACTAGGAGTCCACTCCTTGTTATCTGGATTAATATGACAAATAGGCTTCTTCACGTTATCCTTGGTAGGATCACATAAATCTTTAATATCTTTTCCGCCTAATGTTACTCCAGAAGCCTCCCCTCTTGAAACCATGTCTGCAAATGTCTGACCAAACTGACTACTAGCTGTATCAGTCATGCAAGAGCAAATATTAACTGTATAACGTTTACTACTAGAGCTTGCCTTAACTACAGTCATTACAACGTGTTTCGGATTATTCAAATCATCTAAACTCTTCTTGACCTCATCCCAACCAATGGCACTAGGCTTCTTTGAAGTGCATCTGTAATACTCCAAGGTAGTTCCATCACCATCTGCATTCTCACACACATACTTATCCCACTGAGTTGATGGTGTCAAATCATAACAAATATAATTGGACTTCTGAGAAGAAGTGAACACTGGCTCAAAAGAATCAAAATCATCTCCAGTAACAGTATAATTCAACAGGTGCCGATCAGAATACTGTCCAGGCTTGTACAAATCCGCAAGTGTTGTTGTACCACCAAAAGAATACTTATTAAGATCATCACCATATATAATAGATTGACCTAATCTCATTAAGTTAGAATGATACTGATTCCCAACAGCATCAATTTTCTTAGAACCTTTTGCATCATAACTATCCCAATCTAAAACAATCAATGTTTTAAAGTTTGAACCATTACCTAATGCAGCAACAAGCGACTTCTGAACTTGACCACCATTTACACTAATCTTACGTAATTCACTAGGCTTATTTGTTGGCTTAGCAGTAGCAGGTGCTGCAGTAATGATCAAATCATCCGGCACATCTGCGCTTTTCTCTTGATAGTTCTGATCCCGAATCTGTCCTCCATAACTCACCTCAACTGCACCAAGATTAGAAATAACCTTAGTAAATGCAGATTGCAGTACGCTTGCACTGGACTGATATTTACTTTTTACACGAATAGAGACATAATCACCGGTGTGCATCTTCAAAACGCCATCGGCGTTACCATCAATTAATTTCCCGTCCGATCCAGAAGTATACAAAGCCTGTTTTATCTGCTCTGTATAATACACCTCTTGTGTATTTAAATAATTGACCTTGGTTGCACCTTGAACAGGAGTAGTAATTGATTTAGAATACTCAAAATCAATATCGTAAAGATCTCCTGTAGCATCAAGACTCTTGATGTAAGACTCCCACATTCCTTGTGTAACTTTGCCCTGCACCATAACATTATCAATCAACTTTACTGTGGCTTCACTCACATACTCCTGCGTAATCTGATCATGATGATGTAAAGTAATAGTGAGTGGTACAATAAACAAACCAAGTATTAGTACGCACACAGCAAATAACTTATTTACAGCGTTCATTTATTTTCCTCCAAATCATACCTAATTTTTTGTTATGTAAAGTCGTAAGAAATTACCTTCATCATCAATAATCTCTTGAACTTGATAACTTTCAGCAGATAACATTGTATCTAACGAAACTGATGTACCATCAGCAGTCTGATACTCAAGTTTATCAGCTCTCCAACGATTTTTACCAAAATTCAAGTATGTTTGCTGTTTTTCACTTCCTGTGCCAGTGATAGATTTATCTCTAATCACTACCCGATTATCAATGCCTCTGCCAGAAAAGACCTTGATCAAGTAAGGATTAGAATTGATTGTAACATTCTTGTCTGGACTTACTTGCAGCCAAGAAATCAATTCCTCTTTACTAATGACAGTCATTTCTGTATCATCATAATTTAAATTGGTTTCTGAATACACGTTTGTCTCACTACCTTGATTTTTCACTGTAGCAATATAATCGGTCTGTCCTGCAAACAATGCTAAAGAACACACAACGGCAGCAGCAAATGCTAATGCGCCTAGCACAATGTAAAAGAAATCTATGACACTTTTCATTTAATAGTCACCTCATGATTCATGGATAATGCATTTTCCCAAATTTTCATAAACAACAGCGCTTTTACACGCTGCTGTCTGTATTAGTCGTTAATCGAATAAAAGTTAATAAGCTTAGTTAGCCTGCTGTACAAAAACTACAGAACGAATATTTCCATTTGTATCTCTCTGGATTGATCCCTTGAAGTTCTTTCTTGGGTTGATGTATCCTTGTGTACTTGCAGAAGCTCCAGAATTGTATCCAGTTGTTGAAGAAGTTAAGCTAGAAGATTTCAAATCACCTGCTGTTTCACCTGGATTACCAGCAGTTAACTGAGAACCAACATCAACAGCATCGTCTCCTTTTGTTGCTGCTTTTGAAACAACTGCTGTCCACCCATCTTGATCATTCGAAAATGAATTAGCAGCTGATAAGGATGTCCCGGCTGCATTCTGATCCGGAAGTGAATTCAAATCAATACCTTTAGCTTTTCCACCTTGATCAGCAGTTTTACTTTCCTTAAGTAATTCAGCCTGCTCTCCAGAATAATCATACCATACATTGTTTCCATCCAGTGTCATAACACCAATAGCAACTGTATTATCACTCTTCCACTCATTCTTGATTGCACTGGCAACCTGTGAACCGGCAACAACTGCGCCATCATACTGTGTATAAGCTACTTCTGCATAATCACTTAAAGAACTGTTAATCTGAGACTTACCTGTAGAAAGTAAGCTCTGTCCTGAGTTAACCAAACTAAATGCTGCTACGACTAATACTGCAACGATAATCGCTGCTACGGCAAGAAGAACAATTTTTAATGCATTATCCATTTTCTTTTTACCATCCTTTCTTTTTCATAAAATAATGTTTGTGCTAGGCATTAGCCCACTACGGTTACATTTATTAGAAGCACAATGTGCTCTAATTCAAGCTTTGATAAGCAGTTACATTAACAATGGATCCAGATAAATTTTGAATAGTTCCATCAGAACTAAAACTTATCCCAAGTGTTGAAGGAATCACGGAAGTTGTTGTATCTGTCCGTGTAAATGTACCAATTAAATTGCCATCTTCATTTGTGATAATTCCATTCAAATCACCAGACATAGACAGAGTTTTTGATGTACCGGCAGAAATGCCTGTAATAGTCTCATAGGGAACTGTACTAGCCATTCCGGAAGTTGCACCAGAAAGCTGCTCGTTGATCCCAGTAAAGACCTCATCCCAACTACCACTTGCATTCAATCCTGCAAGCAATGAAAGCTTTGCCTTGTAAGCAGCACTCTGCTTTGCTTCACGTAAAGCAGATACAATACTACTCCACGCATCGTCGCAATCAAGATACTCAGCTACAGTTGCCTTGATCTCTTCGCTGGTTGTAGGTACACCATCTATGGAACCGATACACATCATTTCAATGGTATCAATGGTCCCATCGCCTCTCTTAACTTTAGTACCATCACTTTTTGTATGCTCATCTAAAGTGTCTACTAAAGTTACAGAATACCTTGCTGTATCTCCACCAAGCTTTTTTCTTGTTAGCTCTGATAAGGCCTTAACTTTGCCTGCCTGAATGTTTTTTCCATTGGTAAATGTTACAGATAAGTTTCCGGCATCACAGTAAGCAAGACCTTCACTCGAAAGAATTCGGATACGTAACTTGGTTTGATACTTGCTAACCAAACTGAGCGCATTTGATGCAGTCACAGTTTCTCCATTTAAAAGACTGAGATCCTCCTTATCATACTCGTCATTCATCGAGATTAATGCCTTTTCCTGCGAGATTGATACATCGGTAGATCTCTTAAAGATTGTGAAAGACACAACAATAAGGGCTGCAGTAATTACTACTGCAGCCGCAATTTTTACAATGTCTAAAGCTTTTTCCAAATTTTCACCTTCTTTCATTTAGCACAACGCCACAAGCTTTACCATTTTTTGCAATAGCGGTGCATTTAAAAGTAGATGAACCTTTGACTTTCTTCTGTCTGATAGCTTTACTCAAATCACAGAAGTCACCCTCAATACCAATAATGAATTCACTATCAGGATACTCACTGCATAGCTGTAAAACCTGTCCCATTGTCATTGTTAAATTATTATACGGTGCAAATGTACCAATGCTTGTCTCTGTGTATCCAATCGGTAATTTTCTAACCAAAGTATTGGATCCTGGAAGCACACAATACAAAAGCAACAAAATTAAAAGGACACCTGTTGGAATTACAAATTTTGCAACCAACGGAAGTCCTTTAATTTTCTGCAGCATGCTGTTCGTCGTAGTCGTCATCATAATCAAAATCTCCTCCAAAAAGCTCATCAATATCAGCAAAAGGATCTTCTTTCTTCTGATTGTGAAGAATAGTTACTACTGCTGCAATTACTCCTGCAATTGCAGCTACAACAATCATTTTCTTTTTCATCTTGTCACCTCCTCTGACTCTTCAACCACATCTTCTGAAAGACTAGTATTTAGCTCTTGCACAGAAGATTTTACTGAAATAACAGAATCCTCTAAAAATTTAAGAGAACTATAAACCGTTGTCCGATCAGCGTCCGTTAATTCAGAAGAATTTTTGCATTTGTTTTTTATCTCACTAATTGACTTCTCAATAGAATGTAAATCATTCAGCAATGCATTTACCATACTCTGATCAATGGTTTCCGCAGATAATTGCGCAAGTTTACTCTTTACACTAACTAAATCATCTGTCAGATCATCAATTTTGTTAGTTACTACTGATAAAGTCCATCCACCAGCATCAGTTTCTTTCTGCTTTTTGGAATCAGAAAATAAGACATCTAAATCCTCTGAAGATTCCTCCTGTTCTGCAAAGCTTTCAGTACTGCTTGATGAATCAATACTGCCTGAAGCATTATGTCCTGTGTATAAATCTGCATTTGATACATCTTGCACAGCAACAGGATTACCTTCGTTCATAGAGTAAAGATTCAAATCACTTGTGCTAACAGGCGGCAAATATTCTTTCATAGTAAATTTAATGGAATCAATTAGGCCTGTATTAGGATTTTTGTCCGTAGTAGCAGAAAAAGATGCTGCTGGATTAATGTAAGTATTTTTACTTGGAACATTTTGAAACCCATCCCAGGTCCAACCAGTAGGTGTTACTTGAGATGATCGTCTTGTTTCATTACCTTCAGCATCTTTCTCCACAATAAGTTTCTTTCCACGTTCCGTTGTAGAGCCATCAACATTTTTGTAAACAACTAAGCAACCATACAAATCATCCGCAGATCCATACTTTCTACAGAAACTTAGAACCTCTGATCCAGACAAAGTCATATCTTCATACTTCGCATACTTCATTTGTGCAATCTGATCTGCTGAAGTATTGATGTTAGATGACACAAAATTGGATAAATTTTGCCCTTGGCTATATAAGGTAAAAGCTATTACCATAACTAACGCTGTTACAATTACATCAACAGCAATAATTATTAATTCTGTTACTTTTTCCATATCGTTTCACCTCCTTATTCGTATGTTGCATCAGATGGAATTTCATCATCTTCGTCGTCGCCATTGTCTGGATCAGTTTCATCGCCAGGCTTAATTGTTATAGCTGGAGGAGCTGTTACTTCACCCGGATCGTCTACATCTAGCAACGGATTACTTGTCACTAAAATATCCGGAGGAGCAGTTGAATCAGAAAAACTATCACTCGGAGAAGTGCCAGGATCAACTTTTCCAGGACGATAATAACTCAAAAGCATGTACCAGTGATCCTGTAGACTCTTTTGAAGCAACTCCCGCAATTGCTCATTGAAAGCAATTTTATTACGATAAGTTGCAGTGATACTATTCAATTGTGCAATCTTCTCAGATTCAGATGCACTGATTCCTGAATTTTGAGAATCTTCTTGATACAACTTGGCTCTAGCATAGTCAGCATAAGCTTCATCTGAAGCATTCTTTGCATCTGCAAATGAAGCTAATGTTCCGGAGACTTTTTGATACTCTTTAAAGAGATCTGCTTGCGCATTTGCTATTTCAAGCATTTGTGTATTCTTTTTGGATAAAGATTCCTCATAGTTAAATACAGGAACTGTTTCTACTTTGTTCTGAACAAATTGATATCCTCTGATTGTCGAATCACTATCATATTTGCCTGTTAAACGATTGAGATCACCTTGTCGTATGACATGACCCGTAAACTCTTCTGAATCACCAATAAAAGAATCTGAACTATCATCATTGGCTTCTTCAACATTATAAATGCCACTTGGAGTCTTAGCAGTAACTACCATAATTCCAATACTATCAGTACGCAAATTTCTACACAATTTCTTTACATCTCTGCCTGAAAAAGTTTTGCCATCGATAAATCTTGCATTTGCTTCATCTAAATCAGAGGCAGTATTGACCATGGCTGAAGACTGTAACATAGTCATTTGTGCATCTTTACCAACACTTAAAGCAGCTGAAATAATTATTGCAACAATGATAACACCACATGCAAGAACTATTATTGATAATGCACGATCCATTCATCACACCTCCTAATCATTTCTCGTATCATACAAAGCCTTATACCACTCCAGTGTACAAGTGTCACCTTCTTGCTCAGATTCCCGTACCTCAGCACGAGTAATATCACCAACAATCTCACTAGACCAGCTCTCACTTCTGATTTGCTGTAATAGTCGATTATAATCATTGTTCACAAGATTTTGCGACCTTACATACTCTGAATACGTAGAGTTAAAATCCCTGGATGCTGCATATACAGTACCAGAACTCTTATTGAACTTACGAGTTCTGTCAGCAGCTGTATTCTTATCTAGCTGCTTAGTTAGTGAAAGTATCTGTTTAGTACTTTTTGTCAAATCATTGATTTGTGAATTGATAGCATTAGTATCAACTTTAGCTTCCTTGAGTTTTGCAAGTTTTACATCTCTCAGATTTTTAACATTGCCTGATGTGGTTGTGGCCTTTTGCTCAAAATACACACCTGCAAGAGCTTTTTTTGTATAAATGGCTGTCACGTAGAACTTAGCAGCTCCATCAATGTAATAACTATCATTGGCACTTGTATAACCCTGATATGAATAATTACCAATGCTATTCACATCAGTATCTAAAAGAGCAGACTTTTTAGAAGATGATACGGCAAAAACGGCAAAAGATTCAGGATGCTTGGGTGTTCGAATTCGAATAAAGTATTGACCAGCATACTCTTCTATTGTTTCACGAACAAAATCACCATCAACAACTGAACCATCTCTCTGCTCAAAATCAGGACCTAAACCATGTTCAATTGACTGAACGAATTTACCTACTGCAGTTGTAGATGCTTCCTTCCCTATTTGATAGAGAAGGAATACACTACTAATCAAAATTGCAACTAAGACAGTCGCTACGGACAAAGTTACTAAACGTAATGAATGCTCCATAGTATCCGCCTCCTTACAAATATGTCTGCATTGCATCTAATGCATGTTGGAATTCACTGATTGCCTCGATAACGAATGGAATGATCATGTAAAGGAAAATTAAAACATAAAATGGAAGGAAGGAAACAAAACCTGCAATAGAGCCTCGTGTTTCTGCAGAGAAGGCATTCTCCTGCTTACGCTTCTCCTGATAATTTTTACGTTCGCTTTTTACAGTACTAAAGGCACGTTTTACCCCTACCTTATCAACCATTCTAAGATTCTCTACTAATCGCTTAAATGCGTCAAATGGCTCATCATCAATCAATGTATCAAACGCTCTATTTTCATCCAATGGAAGATCGTTAATACACTTTTGAATAGACGGCTCAAAAATCCGCGAAATCATCAGCATAGAATCAAGAATAATCTCGACAGTCATTCGCTCAATATGCATTAAAAGCATTATGGAACTTTTGTACTGAATAACCTCATCATCCATATCTGCCTGCAATGCAATACGTTCAATGAACATAATTATAGTATTGAAATTATACGCAAAAATAGCTAGCAGAATGGCAACAACAAGATCATACCAATGAAAGAACTCATTTTGATACTTTCGAATTTCTTTAGCAACTTCTGTACCAACAGATTTTTTAACATCATCTGACATACCATTTATTGACAATCCAGCTTTTGTTACAAGCTGCTCAAATGTGCTAAAGCCACTTCGGATCATAGGATCATCCGTCGTAGAAGCTTCCTTGTAAGAAATACCTTTTAACTGCTTAATAGGACTTGTTGTAGAATCGTGCTGTCCTAAAAACAAATCAACCTGACTGTATGCCATAACTTCATCAATCTTCACTCCTTCTCCTATATCAGCAACTAACTGATCACGAGTAAAATCACGAACAGCCTTATCAAAATAAGGGGTCTGCTTGTCAGGATTTACAGCATTGTAATCTTTTCTAAAGTCATAATCCTTGTAATTCTCCAAAAGCTGCCTTGCAAGTATCAGCATTTCAAAGCATTCGTCATCAGAAGCTCCAGAGGTTGTGGAAGCAACTGCAAGCACACTACTACCATAAGCCTGCTTACTTGAGAGGTGCATCACCTCTAATCCAATAGTAGATAAAGTCAGAGTTGCAATGAACAAGATAAAGTTACGAGTTGTCCACGTTTTCATGTCAAACTTACTACCAACCATTTTAAGATTGTTTTTAAGCTTAAGGGAGCGGGACCAATTCTTAGCCAAAAAACTATTAACCGGTCTCTTAAAAAGCTTAGTCTCATAAACTTGCTTCCAGAAAACCTTCGGTTGCAAATCAATATGAAAAGATTCTCTTAACTTGATCAAAGCGTTGTAAACACCTATGGTTGCTGCAAACATAAGCACAACAGCAATCTTTCCGTAATTACCGTTGAAGAGATCAACCATTGCACTAAAGCTGGTACAACAAAATGAAATCAGCGGACCAATACCCAATACAGGAATTACAGAAATAGGAATTAAGAACATAAACTTATGACTCAAATTTTTCTGTTTAAGCTGTTCCATCTGTATCTCTTCTTTCAGATTCTGTATAGACTGAAGGAAAAGAGACTGATTATCAACATCCTTGTCACCGTATTGCATAATCTTTGCACAGGTATCTGCAAACATTTTCAAGAAATAGCTTGGGACTGTAGATGCATAAGTCTGTAAAGCATCATCAATATCATAGCTAGTAATAACATCGTAAATGGCCTGACCGTGCAAGACCATTAGTTTTGGTGCCTTCTCCAATGCACCTTCTATAGCCTCATCGACCATCTCATGAATAAAGTACTGATGACGAACATCATCAATAAAAGTACTTAACTGAGAAATCAACTCTAAGTCGAATTTATGCACTTTATTACGAGCAATCTGCCCACTGAATACATAGACGAAAAAGATGGCCGTACACGCACGTAATAAAGTAGGTTTTGTACAAAACAGTACAATAATAACCAAAAGATCGACAATCCACACCTGCAGAGCTAGAGCCATTGCTTTCTCTTTACTCTGTTTAGAATCGTTAGGAATACGAATTTCGTAAACTCGCTGTAATTTCAACAAGTAAGAGCGAGTCAATTTAAACTGTACAAGTTTTTGAAACAACTTGAAAAGTGAGAACTTGCGTGATCTTTTAGTACCTGTTACAATAGCAGTTCTTCTCTTCTCTTCTGAATCTTTAATCCATATCTTGATCAAGAAATAGAAAATAAAAGCAAGAAAACTAAAAGCTACTGCAACGAGTAAAAGAAACCAATATTTGTTACTCATGCACCTACTTCCTTTCTCACACGACTACAGAAATCATTAAATTCTTCTCGTTCCTCAATAGTCAGGCTCTTAAGAATCTTATTTCGATTACGATCATCCATACATCCTGTGAACTCGAAACCACCATCGTTCCACTTCAAAAGATCAATAGTATCAAATACCTGTCGATCAGTCTGCCTAAAGTAGTACTGCTTCTGCGCTTCTTCAACATCGGTTGAATAAGGCTCGGCAATATGTGGGCAGATTGCTGTAATTCTCTCAACAAAACGACGACCTTGTGCGTCTCTGTTTAGATGAATATCAAAATTCAATGACGCTGCAGCAAGCTCAAGCTTACTTCGATCATTGGAATAGTCAGCGAACGCTTTTAGCAGGTCTGGTGTTGAGTTAGCATGATGAGTAGCCATCAGCATGTTGGAACCAGTCTGACAAATCTGAATAGCCCAACGTGTTGTTTCCTGATCAGCAACCTCACCAAGTAAGTTACAAGAACCGTCCATCTTCTTCTGAATATTTAAACCTTCCTGACCGGATACAGTATCCGTCTGTCTTAATGACATAATATTTCTTTCCGGATAAATTGTACGAAGATTCAACTCGAATGCCATCTCCTGAATACGAATAGCATAGGATGGTCTGATAAACTGAATGATTGACATCATGAAAGTAGATTTACCACAGCCCTGTTCTCCAGTAATGATGATATTTGCACTACCAAGAACAATCCAACGAATAAGCTCTTTAAGTTTGTCAGCATTTTCATAAGGCATAAGATCCTCAAATGACATTTTACTTCCAACATTCAACTTACGGCAGAAGAAACCCCAAGACTCAGCCTCTGGTGGACGCACAACTACAATACGGGAACCATCAGCCATATCATTTGCAATATGCCCACGATCTGCAGATAACGTTCCAGGGTTGTCATACTTGTAAATACGCTTACATACTCGCTCAAAAGAATTTTCCTGTTCAAAACCAAGAAATGCAAACCAGATTAACTTACCGGAACATGTTACCCACACAGCGTTATAACTGGACATAGGATTCTCCCCAGTATCCTCTGAATAGTAATCATCATAATTACGATTCTCACGATATGGAAGTCCTGAAGTACCACAGTTGACACCATCAATATCCATATCTCGAATCTCATCGATAACACCTAATCCGAGATAATCTGCAAAAATTCTCTCAGTAAGGATATTCAGCTTGTCTTCGAAAGATAAAGCATCAATTAACAAAGCGTGACGATTAAAGGCAAGATTGATATCTTCTGTCGTGACTTTGTAATACACCATAGAACCTTCGCCGTATGGTTCTAAGTAACCCATTACATCTAAAAACTTCTTCAAGCCTCCGATACCAAATTTCTCCTTGTAAATGTAGAGAATGATATCAAATTTATCACGAATGCTAAGATCCACACTACCGAATTTAATAGTATTGTCGATATTTTCTTCCGAAATACCAAAAGTTTTTACAAGGACCTGTTTAATAAACTGCTGTACGTAAGCTTTACTTGTGGCATCACCTAAATAGCAAGTCCTGAGAGCTCGATTGAGATGTTTTTTGTCATTCTCAATTTTATCTGACTGAACCTTATTCAAATCCAAATCAGCAATGTTCAGCTTAACAAAACGATTGAACTCATCTTTGACTTCATTTGTCAAATATACCGGATCAAATCTGTCAACTTCTTCCTCTTCCAAATCTCCTGCAAGAGGGTCTGGTCTCAAATAGATTACAATGGCAACAATTGTGACAATCAAGATGATTACGATCAAAGCAATATTAAAGATATTCATTAAGTATCACTCCTTCCTGCCATCTTGATTAGTTTCTTTGTTGCAAGATCTACCTCATGGATAAATGGATAATTCACGTCAGTCTTCTTACAACCTTTATTTACATTCATCCACTTAAACAGCTTTCCCTCATTCATTGCGTCAGAAAAATCTGAATTATGCCAAATTACAGCAGAATTATTACTTTTCAGACTCTTGTAACGACGGCGAATATTCTTCATAGAGAAAGACTGATTACGATCATAATTGCCCACTAAATAGAACAATTTCTTTCCGGAGAATTTAAATTGTTCAAAATACGCTTCAAATACAGAACGATTCTGATTTAAGCACACTACAATAACATCTGCCATTGAAAGTACTTTCTGATTTAAGCGTGTTGCTCCACCTCTTGTATCAATCAAAGTAAAATCATTGTACTTGTCAACAGCAGTAACAATATCATCATACGTCTCAAGTAAAGTAGTTTCATTGACAGATACCTTTCCTGAGGATGGCATCGCAAAAATCGCAAGGCGTGGTGATAGACGCAAAGCGGCATCCTCGATTATCTCCTTTGTTAATCGTTCGCCCTTTGCACTTCTAAAAAGAGCGTCCAAACCAAGTCTGGACGCTGCATCTACAAAAACTTTTTCCTGCTCATACCCAATAAAAGGTAATTGCATATCGTGATTTGTACAATTCGTAGAAAGAATTGATACCTTCTTCTTCTCTGAAGAAGCCAGATATGTTGCAACAGCTAATAAACCGCTGGTCGCACACCCCTGTCCAGGAACTGGACTCCAAAATACTATCTGCATAATTACCTCCTATTTACCTTTGGAAGCCGCTTTAAATGCCGCTTTCAATCTCTTTTCATCATAATCAACTGAAAGAAAACCAAACAAGAATTCCTTCACGTCAGAAGATACCCTGTTAAACTGAAATACATTATCATACTGAATAGATAATGCAGTGCTTGTATTTGCTGTATCAGCATAGATTTCATAAACATTACTATCATCCTCTAAGAATGAAATATTAGGGAGTTGAGCTTTGACAGCATCAGCTCCCACTTTTGAAGAAACCATTTCTCTGATCACTAATGAACAATACTGATCATCATTTGGTTGTACAAGTCGAAGACGTGCAGCATTTTGTCGCTGAAGATCAGTTACGAAATAAATCTCTTCGCAGTGTCCTAAATAAGGATTCCGTGTATTAAACCCAAAATCAATAAATACGTAATCATAGTTACTAAACAAGTTCTCATCGCAAGAATCAGTGATAAAATCGACTCCGCGATAGTCAACAATTTCTCCGTCAGGCACCAATGGATTATTGATAGTGTGAGATAATGATCTACTATCTGAGTAATCTACAAGTAATGACTTACCCCCAAGTTTACGAATTAACCTTGATAAATAATGGATAAGATCATAACTCTCAATACCTACGAAAGCTACGACTTTTGTCTGTTCCATAACAGCACCTCCATTAATTATTTAAACCATTGGTTGCTTCTTCATCATCCTGAAGAGTTGCATCATTTGATACATCCGTATTTCTTGTAGAGTCCACTAAACCTGGATTCTCTTCATCAGACGTATCTGCTTCTGAGTCATCTTCTTCTTTCTTCTCAATACCATGATTATTACCATCAGAATCACCACGAGCGTTAGTTGTGTCATCAAGAATAAAATCATAACCATAGTTAGAGTCAGTATCATTCTTGCTCTTGTAATCCTTCTTAAACTGAAGCAGCTTGCTCTCCATATTCTCACGTGCAGCAACACTCAAATTAAGTTCTGCTTTCTTGACGATATTCTTGTCAGCCTTAATCAACTCAGCAATTGCTTTTGTTGGAATATAGTTGACTTTCTTGGCTTCCTCTACAGCTGGTTTTACATACTTAACTGTATAGATCTTACCACCATTCATATTTGCATCAACAATAGCAGAGTTCAGAGCAAGCATCTCTTCCTCATTTAACCACAGGTAGCAGTTATTTACTGTAAGGTCTACCTTTCTCAAAGGCTTCTTGGCAACAACCGTGTAATCCGTACCATTTGGATACATAATACGAATATCTACATAATCATACTGTTTAAGATTTGAACTAAGCCAAATGCAGTCAAGCTCACGCTCCTGCCAATCTTCAGAAAGTGGCGAAGTCACCATATTTGTTGTTACACACTGCCCGGCAGGAATGTCAATTGTAGCTTCCTTGCCCATATCTTCTGCAGTAATAAACATATCTGCAGAGTCATCAGACAGCACATCAGCTACCTCTGTATTATCTTCTGACAAAATTTGTCCTTTCTTAATATCCATCGTTGTACGATAAACGCCGGATCGCTGAGCAGAATTTACTTGCTCAGCAAGCACAGACTGTTCTGCTTCCCATTGAAGTTGCGTTTTCTGCATAGCCTTTTTGTGCCACAACAGCATACAAATAATTACTATTAATAAAATTACAACTGATACAATAACTGTTATAACAGTAGACATAGGTACTCTACTTTTACTTTTTCCTCGACTCATAATTTCCTCCTAATCTAAAACATTTCGAATACAATACACTTTGCTCCAATCCACTGAAGATTCTACAATTCCATACTGGCGACCTTTGGCTTCATACATTCTATTATTTCCTGCATACAAAGTTACATGACCAATCCTGCTTCCATGCACATAAAACAAAAGATCACCAGGACGTACTTGGTCTCTGGTAACCTTTTTACCGCACTGTGCTTGTGCGCCTGAATAATGTGGCAAAGAAACTCCAAACTTCTTCATAATCTGCATAGTATATCCTGAACAATCTACGCCGGAAGTTAAACTCGTTCCTCCCCACACATAGGGATTTCCAATAAACTGTTTAGCATAATTAAGAACCCTTGTTCTTTTTGAATTTCCAGTAACTGCATTAAATGCTGTTACTTCTACATAATAATAAGGAACCCCTGCAGTTTTCTTTAACAGACCTTCTTTACCATCAACTAATACATGAAAATATTGCCCATATTCACCAAAAATCTTAAAATGTTCTCCTTTTGATGAAATATATAACTTTTTCTTACCAGTGGAATTTAATACTTCACATCTCTTTGTTACTTTAATTTGTTGGCTAAATCTGTACGGATGATTGTTTACATACAAATGTAACGAATTATCTAATACAAGATTTCTGGTGCTAGCATACCTCTTTTTACCGTAGTACTTAAACTGGATCCAACCACTACGATATTGCAAATAACAAAAAGATGTGCCTTTTTTGATTTTACCAACAACTTGTCGTTTACTATTCACAACATATACTGCCTTCTTTGCATAACAATGATTTACAGTATTTGCAGCAGCAAGTTGCTCAGTTAGAAGACTACTGATCAAAAGAATCGTTACTAAGATCTTTACTCGATTTGAAAACATAATCCTCATAACCTCCATTTACTTCAGCAGAATCATAAGATGCTGAAGCATTTGTTACTTTTACTACTGGTGGATGCTTTTTTGCAATCCTTCTTTCATTTGCACGATTAAAAAATGAGAGAACTCTGGAAGTAAGCGAAGGTCGGTCTTCTTTGGGAGAAGCATAATCTGATGCATATCCGCTATTCCACCGAAATGACTCCTGATAACTGTTCGAGTTATTACCATATTGCGATCCTCCATGGTAATTATTTGTATAACCTTGTTGTGGACCATTGTGATAACCTTGCTGATAATTTCCATACTGATTATCACGATTCTGATAAAAAGTACGATTACTCATTAGAGCACCTCCTAACACTTAAAAGACTTTCTACATCGGTTTTACACTCACCAGCTTCATACAAAAATGCAATGATCTCTACAGAGTCATATACTTTTCTAAAATAAGTACAATAAGTGTTACAATCTTCTCCTTCAACACGATAACGACACAGCTCAAACTCTGGAGTATAATACTCTGCATCAAAAATAACATTTGGTTCTGACCTAACCAAGATTTTTGAATGAACCATATCTTTTAATGTAGTAAACTCTTCAGTTGATACATTTACAACAAGATACTTATTTTCTCCCAAAAAGATTAAACGATCTTTAGTACTGTTTGTACTAAATCTGAATGTTGATGGTGTTCGAACTTCAAGATGTTCACCATTGATCTCTATAGGATTCCAGACTTGACAATTCTGAATCTCCATTAAAGAGATAAGCTCTTTAGCCCAATCAACAAATTTTACAGCCGTTGTATCAATGTTACTCATCATCTCTATTACGGTATAGCACCGATCATAAATTCGATAAAAGAAATATCGATACTTCTCTGAATTAGTACAAACGAAGCTCATGACAAACCACAGTTCACCGTTACAATCTATTGCATCATTTCTGGCATTTAGAATTATTGAGTCGGATTTAATACGATTTGTAAATTCGCTCTTTAAATCTTGTACATTGCCAATGAAAGGTGCTGTTCGAGCCCGGACGATTGCTTCGTCATCCCTATTCACAACTATTTCTGAGTCCACTTCTGATAAAATAGACCAAGAACTATTATCTGAAATTTTAATTTTAGCCAAAACATCCTCCTTGTCCATAGGGACCGCTCTAAATGTTTAATGTTTAAAACTTACTACAACTACTATTTTTTCCAAAATATCAAAATTCCTGGATTACCTTTTCCATCACAATTCTCAACAAGAACGTATGAAATACCAACCTGCACCATACCATTTTTAGATGCTTCAGTAAACCAATACAGCTTATTCACAATTTGCATCATTACAACTTTAGAAACCTTATTGTGCAAATTATCTGAAATTGATTGAAGTTCATCAACCGACGTTCTAACTTTACTATCATCAAAAGGAATAGGTAATGCATAAAATTTTCTAGGAAAAGAGTAACTTTGTTCATAATATAATCTAACATCAACATCACTCTTGTCGATCATACGCTGTAAAGTTGCAATTATATCTAGAATAAGTTCCGATTCTCCTATCCAAAAACTTCGACCATACGGATTTTTACCAAACTTCATCATTTCACCTCTTTTTGCATACCGAATCTTCCACAACGAGTATTAGGAAAGATTGATAATGTTTTTTCAAGACCTGCTTCCGGATCTGTTAGTATTGGACTAAAATGAGTTAGCCATAGCTCTTCTACATTAGCTTCTCTTGCTATGGAAGCAGCTTCTTCAAAAGTCATATGGCAACCCTTCATTTCCTTGTTCTTACCATTGGAAGTAACAAAACCGCTATAAAACATACCCTCAAGCACAGCCAGCTGTGCATTTTCACAATGATTCCTAATACTTGCAACAGGTAAAGTATCTGTGGAGTATACAACTTTCTTAATACGCATGTCACCACTAGTAATGCTGTCAATAGTGTGTAGCTCATTTTCATCATTAACTAGATGATAACCATATTGTAAGAAATTCCAGTACTGCTGATCAATACCTGACTCAGCGGCTTTTAAGATATCCATTTTAGGGTTGTGAAACTCTTCAATCGTATAACCAAAGCAATCAATAGAGTGTTTTACTGGAAATGCAGTTAATGTAAACCCAGGAAAATCTAATTGATATTCTTTATTTGCTTTTAATCCAATAAATCGAATCTGCAAATTTGTATGACTAATAACACTGACTAATTTATGTACAGTATCATTAGGATCTTCAGGACCTACAATAATCAATGATCTCTTACGGCTCACCTCGGCATCTCGTATAGCTGTGTCCAAAGTTGAGATTAAACCTGGTAACCCTAAAATATGATCTGGATGATAATGAGTGAGGCAAATCAACGATAAATTTGTAAGACGTAAAGTCTGCTCACGAATAGCAAGCTGTGTTCCTTCACCGCAGTCAATCAGAACAGATGTACTACCGACCGAAACAAACAAAGACGATAAATGTTTATGTGGAACAGGATTTACGCCATAGTTACCTAATAATGTTGCTATCAATATTATCGTTCCATCAAGTACTGTATTAAGCACTCACTGGTTTTCTCCTTTCTGAATTCACTAACAAATTCATGCCACTTTTCCTCACTCAACATAATGGCAATTGCTTCATGATTCTCACTATCATCATCTGTAATCAAATACCCAGCCAAAATTTCATCCCCGGCCTGTGTACCAATCTCATAATCTAAATGGATCACTTTTCCATTATTTTTCTCATAATCGAAAAGCTTTTTCTGCTGATACTCACGAAGTGTCTCAAAATAAATCAAATTCAAAATCTCCTCTTCTGATCTAAAGAGATTAAAATCATCATATTTATTTGACAACAGGTCTTTATCAGTCATTCCCATATTAAAATAATTGTTGGAATCCATACGCAGTCCCTGCTTACTCGCGGTAGAATACTGTACCACTTCACCATCAATTACTGAAAAAATTGTAGACACTTTATCAAAATAAACTTTTCTCGGTTGTACTAAATCACCGAGAAATGCAGATTCGATATCTTTGAAGTGTAAGCACTCCAATTCTCTACTACTGTATCGCATTCTATACTCCATCTATTTCACCTCCACTAGGTCGTGTAGTTGGCATCACATAAGTTTCAAGATACCTGTTGTATGAACCAGAATTACTTTCTAGATCCTCTTGAGCAATCTCTATTCTGGAATCAATGCTGTCTGCAAAATGCAGAATTAGGGCTTCTTTGATAGAAGGCACCTTAGGCGATCCATATTCAAGCTTTCCATGATGACTCACAATACAATGCAAAACATTCTGCTTTAATTCATCAGGAAATCCATCAATTGCATTGATTTTTTCTGATACGTACATAGTACTAAGAACAACATGACCAACAAGCTGCCCTTCAACTGTGTAGTCATTTTTAGGAAAAGCAGACAACTCGATCAACTTTCCTATATCATGAAGAAACGCACATGTGACTACTAAGTCTGAGTCTAGCTCATAAATTTTAGCTAGGCTATGTCCACAACGCATCACGAACAAAGTATGCTGCAGTAATCCACCTTTGTAAGCATGATGAATCTTGGTAGCAGCAGAATGCCTGCAAAACTGCTCTTTAAAATCATCTTCTCTGATGATTGAGTCAATCAAAGCAGTTAACCATGGATTTTGTACTCCATTCAGCATATTGATCATAAGAGACCACATCTTCTCGATACTATACTTTGTTACAGGACAAAAATCATCTAAGTTTACAGTAGATGGATCAAGACGGTTGAATGATGTTATAGAAATCTGCAAAGAATTCTGATACATTTCTGCAGAGTATGTAACTCTGACAAAATCGCCGACAACCAATCGTGGGGTATTTGGGATTACATTCCAAATTTTTGCAGGAACTGAACCTGAATTATCTGTCAACACCAAATCGAAGTATTTCTTGTTCGATTTGGTTAGCTTTTCTGAAAACCCTGTGACCATAAAATCTGTAGTTCCTGTACAACCACCTGTAATATCTTTAATAAAAATATCTTTCATAATGTACTCCAATCGTTATAGCTTTCACGTGCAGAATAATAACCACACCTTCCCACAATGATAAAATCCAAGATCTCAGTATTCATCAATGAACCAGCATTCTTTAATTTTCTTAAGCATAACAAGTCTTCAGTAGATGGTTTACACTCCCCACTTGGATGATTATGAACAACCAAGAATGAAGCAGCGCCAACCAACAGCAACCGTATAAAGATTTCTCTAGTACCAACTTGACACATATTAGCTGAGCCATGTGATAAGATAAAGGAACCCAACACCCTGGACTGATTATCGACACCAACTAATAAAGAATGCTCTTCGGCATAATCTTGTAAACCAGCCATTGTAACAAAATTGTAAACATGTTCTGGATTATCAAGTAATTGATGATACTCAATTCTCTTTACTGGACGTAATTGTGGTAAATTAGTATTGCTAAGTACTAAATCGTAATAGTATGTGAACATAGGAAACCTCCTCTATTTTTGTACATACATTACTTAATACCTAAACAATACCGACTAAACAGACAACTGACATAGGTAGTGCTAACTACCTCTTTCTTTTTAAACTTCACATTAACAAATCTGCAAACCCTATTCGAGCTGCAGACCTTAAACAAACCTCTCCGAATTCGAAAAGTTAAGACCAGATTGTAAATAGTGCGAATAACAAATGCTGCCAAGTATGCAAGTGAGCACACAAATATCACAAACAAGTTATAAATGAATGAAGACGTTGCAGATAATCCTAACTGACTAACAATCAAAATGGCAGCACACACTACTGAAAGTGTAACTAAAATGATACAATCCAGTAACACGCGATCTCTGAAACAATGAAGCATCTTATTGTACTCACGCTCAGAGATCTGAATTTTCTTTTTTTCCATAATTTCTCCTATCCAATGATTATGATTACTGTGGCCAATAAAAGTCCTGCATACCTGCACACCTTGTTCGCAATCCCGGAAGAACTGCACAAATGTAAACAAAATTTACTCGGCAAAGGCCAAAGTAATGATTCTCCTTTTTCATTTGGATAATCAATTGCTAAATGTGAGAGATACCCACACCAAACCAAATCCACGCAGTACTGCTAATACAAACATACACACACGCAGTAGTAATTGCACACACAAGAAATGAGTGCGTAAATTCGCGATGTGGCCTAGTTCTTGCAAATAAAGCAATTCCTAAAAAGACAACTGCTAATATCAACTGCTCAGTAGAAATTCCTAAATCATTGAACTTAAATTTACCCAAATAAATAAGAATACATAAACAAAGCGCTATTGGAATAATTACCAATAACGCTTTGTTTAATAGTTTATTACCTTTTGATTTCTTTGAATCAAGATCTGGAAAGAGACCACCAACAGCCCCAATTACCATACCAATGAATAATGATTCCTTTGAAGTTGGTATAGATAACAGATTACTTAATGAAACTGCTACTACACCACTTACAGCTGCACCTACAGCTGCATGTGTATCCCCTGACACAACAACACCTCCTATCGCCAAGAAATGACGTATTTCTCTGCATCATTCTCAACTAATTTAAAATTTTTACTTTTTAATTCTTCAAACAAGATGTTATAAACACATGTTTGAGTTTTTATCTTTTTGATGGTTACCTGTGAATCACTAACTTTAATACCATTAATAGCCTCTAAAACTTTACAAACCTCCTGTCTTAGTAAGTTTGGTATGATTACTGTTTTTGCAGCTTCCGCAGCCATCCAATAATCTGCTCCATCATCAGACCATAAATCCAGGATCTCCTGCTCAGAATTAAATGACTTTTTAGAATTACCCTTTATTGCTATGACTCGATTTGAGACCAAAACAAAACTGTGTTCCTTTAGTTCATCTTTTACAATCTCTGATACTTCTTTAAGTAAATCATTAGGCAATTCCAATGACAAATAACCTTGTGCGCACCTTACTGGCATCTTTTCTTGAATAAAATCTAGTATTGCAATAGTTGACTTTGCTAGTGATAAACTCTTAGCATCCGGAATCATTCCTAAAATGCTTTTTGTATCGACAGTGAAAGAGTCCTCTGTAGACTTAGAGCTCTCTGCAGAATGACTGCTATTGCTGTCTCCTGTGTTCACTCCACTTACAAAATCCTTGAAACGATCCAGATCCTCTTGTTTACACTCATGTTTTAAATACAAAATAGGAAAGTCATCACAAAACTCCTGGATGCCTGAGTTGGCTGAATACTCATACAACTGCTTTCGAGTAAGCATAAGATCCCCAAATTCTGGAATTATCTGAGTCCAACGATGAACATAAAATGATTCTTCAGATTCCTCACCTTCATCAAGATCATCTGATTCTATATAAGCATTATAAAAAGCTTCAGTAGTCTTCTCCTTCTCAAAGTCCAAATACTGGAGCATTGTAGACTGTAATTGATCATCATTCTCCAAAAAGCCATCATTACCTTCTGCAAACCAGTAAAGAAAATCATGAAGAGAATCTTCTTCAATATCAGGATGTTCATCCAGAAAAGATGATTTATCAATTTTTTCCTGAATGGCATCATAAAGATTCTCATCAAAGTTTGAATCATCATTGTCATCATCATTGTCATCATCATTACAATACTCATCTTCTTCATCACAATAATCATCTGCAAATACAGAATCATCTTCCTCAGACTCATTATCATACAATTCAGATACATCAAAATCTAAAAGGTCCATACTGTTACTCACCTCCATAATAAAAAAGAGGGTACATTTTACGTACCCTCTCCAAACTTGCCATTTACTACTTATTTACCAATAATACTTTATACAATTCCCCTTACCGGTAGGGATTATTTGTGCGAATGCCCCAGTAATGCCTTTAACCCAATAATCTGTATCAAGAAAAGCATATGGTAATTGATCTTTACACTCCAGTGCATTACCAACAATGCAGATTGTTCGCAATGTTCCTTGTAAATCCTTCTGAATGCTAAATACATTGTCATTGACTACAAAATAGTTGTCATCAAGTAAATTTAAAGCAAAATTTAACACATTTGCATTCGATAATGGAAAACACTTCATAGAAATACAAAATGCCTCTTCAAAATCAATAGATTTGAATCCCGAAGTATCAATGTCCAATATTTTAGAAACTGGATAATGATATTCTTCTCCTGCGCAATACAGTAGTAACCGATGTAAAAAACCATACCTGGCATTATCATCATTAGCTGCAATATATCTCAACTTGTCAAGCAATCCTGATTGTATAAGTTTTATTGCCTTTTTGGTACCTGCTGCAAGTAACTCCTCACGATTCTCCCAGTGCCTAAATGTGTAGACATTATTTTGCAAAGCTTCTAACACACCTTCAGGAAATAATGGTCTCTTCACATGTTCATTAATAATAAAATCATAATACTCCAATGATTTTTCATCCCAAGGATAAGAGTAGGATAAAATTTTACACACTTCCTTCTCAGGTAAACCAAACTTATCACACCACTCTGAGAGTGTACGATGTTGGAGATTAACTGCAAGCACTACTGGATCAGTAATCCTTACCTCTAAACGATCAAATTGTTTAGCAACTGCTAAATCTACACCTAAGCAGACAAGCTGCTGCACATCTAATGATGCGTCACAGAAAAAATTTATATCTTCTTCTGTCTTTAATACATCATATACCTCACACACTGTCAGGTATTCTGCTCTCTCGTACACACAATTTGGCAACTTTTCAAGATCATCAAATGAACATAACTGACAAAACTTACTATTGAAGATCCATGAATTTCGTTGTACATTCTTCAGAATACTTGATGCAAAACGGTTGAGCCCAAGCTCATGAATTTTCCAGCCTTCCTCAAATTTTGAAGTTTTAAAACCGGTAATCCTTTTAAAGATGGTTGCTGCCTTGCCATTAATTCCTGCTGAAATAATTTCTTCTGCTGGAATTCCAGCTACTACCAATTTCAACGGTTCTTCAATAGAAACACCGTCACCTGCCTCCGTCCGTAACTGCATATAATCTTTTGAGTACTTTCTAGGGCAGGCACCATTACACTCAACAGTCCATAAAAAATCATCTTTTGTATTCCAATAAGCATCAGCATCACACTCTTTAAACCAGTCCTCAGTGGCCATCCTTGCCACCAACTCATGCACACCATCAATATTTCTCGTAAATACTTTGTTTGCAAGTTTACGGAGCTTTGGCCAAAGCTCCTCATCTAAACTTAAACATACAAAAGATGCTTGCCAAATCTCGTCATAACCGGAACAAAAATCAATAATCTTCATCCAAGTTTCTGCTGAATTAACGATGGACGGCTTTTCAACCAACTCTAATACTGAATCTACCATATCGAGATAGCCATTCTCTTCTAGTTTGTTTGCTTCATCGGCAAACTCTGAATAAACGACAATCTGTCTTTGAATACCATAATATCCTGAGAACCTCTTAAGTTCTTCAAAACGTTCCTCGAGTGCTTGCAAAGGAAATTCCCTGAACAAGCCCAGATCTATGTCATTTTCACGACACATCTCAATAAACTGCAACTTATTCATTAGTATCACCTACTTCCTCTAAAATCTGTGCTGCTGCTGGAATGCAATCAGCATTACATTTCACAAAGCCCATAACTTTCTCTGGGCATCTTTGAATTAAATTCTCAAATGTGATACTAAATAGGGATGATTTCTCTTCATCACTCAAATAATCAAAATCGATTAACCCTACAAATTCAAGCAAATCATCAAGTATACTTGTTGTTGTTCCAAATCTTGCAACAACACTTGTAAGAAAATCGAATGAATCTTTTGTCTGCCAAGCTTGATAATATTTACTAAAGTAGCGTAGCAAACCCTCAGGGTGCTCAATACCATTAAAAACACCTGTTTGAACTACCTGCAGAAAAGCATCATAAGAACTCTCCTCGTATTCAGAAAACGCAAGAATTACTACGTCTCTGGATCTCTTGAAGAACTCTCTAATGCCAGTAGCATTTAATCTACTCATAGAGTAACGAACAATTCGTTTGAAGCTTGAATCATCCACCTTGCATAACTTCTCCTCCCAAGAAGGATCAAGTAAATTAACATATACCCAATCATCAAGTTTTAACTCAGTACACAACCAGTACAAATTCTCAGCGCACTTTATACGCATCTTTACTTTATCACCGGATGAAATTATTGACTTTATAGCCTTTTTCTCCACATCTGACCAAACAACTGTACTCTCTGCAAGAACATCAGGTAAATTCTCGATTAAAACCTTCCACTGATCAGGATTATTGATCATTTTGTTATTTACTGCCTCTTGAATCATCAAGGAAAACATTAAGCAGTCCCTATAACTCATACCATATTTCTGACAAACTCCACATGCACCTCTGCCATCACGTGGTGCTGAAGTTCCAAGTTTCTTCAAAGCTGTAAAAATCTCTGGATAGTTATCCAACTGATCGCTATCCACAATCTCAATAATCCTACGTAATACAGCATAATCATCCTCAAGGTTAATGCCAACTTCAGCAAGTTGTGCTGCGCAATTCCTATACAATTGAACTAAGACGTTATGAGAAGCCTTTCTTCCTAATGCATCTGCTGCAATTAGTGTCTCCATTGCAGAGTTTCGAACTAAACCTTCAAGTGACTGCTCAATTACCTCTAAACCTTCATTTGGTAGAGTGCCATCATTGAATACAAAAGCCTCGATGAAAACATCCAATTTTGGCTGTTGGGCCAGTAACTTCATTGCATTTGCAGTAAATGCTTGGTAATGAAACTCAGATTTCCAAGCCCACAAAGCAAAAGTTCTCATCACTCTTAAATCACTAGAAGTAATCATCAACTTCTCTAATTTGTCCACAGACATAGTAGACCAGTGACCATAGTCAGTTCCTCGTCCACGCAGGAACATCCAGTCCCCACTACACCGGCGAAAAGTACACAGCTTATCAAAAAGCTGCACATCAATAAAGTTTTGGATAGAATTACATTTCATAGTAAAGCTCCTTTCAAATGCGAGGACAATTTCCTCTCACTGTAAAGAAACTCCAACTATCATAGATCTGTCTATGGTACCAAAATCCCTTGAATCTAAAGATACATCTCGGTTATCACCCATTACAAAATAGTTCTCTTCAGGAACATCTATTTCCATGTCGTCCATGCTATGATCCAATGTCACATATCTTTCATCAATCAGCTCCCCATTCAAATAAAGGTGATTGCGCCTTATTGCGACACAATCACCTGGAACACCAATAACTCTCTTAATAATAAAAGTATCCTGAAAATGAGATACAATGACATCAAAATTACTAGGATCTGCCCATTTATCAACAAATACAAGTTGCCCTTCGTGATACGTATTCAGCATAGAATCACCATGCACTACATAATAAGAAAACTGCTGATTTATCAACAAAATTGTAATGAAAAATACAATTCCTAATGAAGTTTTAAATCTGTACATCGTCATCACCAAGTTTCACCCCATTAGGGCTATAGTAACCGTCCGGAACTTTTGCCGCAAATAAAGAGCATTCGTCAACAGGAATAAACTTAAGAAAACCTTCAGCAAGAACCATAACCTTGTCACGATCACCTGCAGTTCTCATAACACATTTTACTTCACCCTTAACGAATTTTCCATCACGATTTTTAAACTTTACAATAGACCCTGGTCTAGCTTTGCAAATCCTCATTGTAGCACTCAATCTCCTTTGTTTTAAAATTATAAACGTAAACATTGTCTGATAGCCTCTCTTCTTCAGCAACCATATTCATGTTTACCTCTCTAACCATAGAGCAAAACTGCGGTAGTGGACAATAATCAGCCGGTACAAATAACAACTCTAACGTAGAGGAAGGCAAAATAGCCAACCCATGCTTTGCACCCCAATGACAATTAGCAATATCATCAATCTCAAAGAATGCACTTGCTGCATTAGTTATACCTCTGTATACCCCAGCAACAATAGTCAATATTCCATCGGCTGATGAATACGCATCTTTTACATCATCACTATCAATGTCAACTCCTGATCGATCTAAAAAGTCTAACATTGACTCAATTTTAACAGGAAACAGACGTAAAGTATTCTGCTTAATCTGATCAATGGTTAAATTGGTAAAGTGGCTCTCATACAAGGACTGATTAATCCTAAGTGAAGCTAAACCACTCTCATCACCAGAGATAAATAACCGAGGTACAAACAACAAATCATGAAGTCTCCAACACAATGGAGAATCTTGCCAGGACTTATTCTTTTCATAGTTACACACAATGTAGTAAACATTTTCTGGTTTACACAAATTATTGAAATCAATCGAATCATAATAATGATCCAGATTTTGTTCAATATGCAATAATGCATCATAGAGTGCTTTACAGCAATCATTGAAGTCTACACAATTGTCAAAAATCGAAGGTGGTAACAATGGCGCAGTATTTTTTGCTTCATTATACTGTACTTCAATCTGAGCAAAATTGGTTCTGTTGCATTTCTCAGTTTTCAGTATCGAGAGTTGAAACTCAGGAAACTTAGGAGAAACCTCCTCAATAACTTTACGTAAACTGAATTTACCTGTACCTACCACTACTTCATAATCAGTTAAATGTTGCATAATCAACCTCCTAACGTACGGCACAATTTGCCTCACGTAGAACGTGATCTAATTTCTGTACCATGAGTCAACTCAGCAAACCAATAAAGATGTTGATTCTCATCAAATAAAACAATTGTTTCTTCTGAAGAGTTCCAATCTACAATCTCGTGACCTGTATCTTTATCAATAACATTGTCACCGGAAGTAGAAAGTATTCCTTTTGCACACTTAGAAATTTGATAATAGTAATCTCCATAAGCAGTACTTACTGTTATCATTTTTGTACCAATAGCTGGAAAAGATTCTATATTTTTTACAAAAATTGGTTTCCCAAACCCAGGATAACCTGATTTTTCATAAAAATAACTACTTTCATCTGTAGTGTCTCCCCAATCTACGTTGCATTCATAATCTCCAGAAACCAGATTTGCAAAAGGTTCTGCGTACACTGGTCCTTCTATCTCATCTAAATAAATAAAATCCGAATTCGGGATCTCTGCAGACAATTGTATCTTTTCAGATTTTTGTTGATTAGGGTATTGCACAACAAGCAAGCAAGACAATGTTACTGCAACAGCACTAACACCGATCAGCTTAACAATTCGCATAATGTTACCTCCTAATCATTTCTAATAATCTATGAAATACTACTTCACTTGTTAAGGTCTCTTAGCAATTGTTCATTATTTTTAGAATGCAGACATATCACTAGAATCTCTTGCTTCTCTCTTTTCTTCCCGAACAATCTTTTTAATCCTTCTTCGTCTCAAAACAGCAGTGATCAATAAGAAAAGGATATAAATAATATCAATGACTAAAACTATTTTCCAAAAGCCTCCAATAAATCTGAAAAGACTCGTTGATATTTTAGCTGTTGCTAATAAAGGCGCAGCAGCAGCATATCCAAATAAACCTGTTGCCAGTTTTGGAATACTCTCCCAAAATTTCCATGATGGTCGCCATGAACTAAGCTTTGCCTTTGCTGCAGCAAATCGAGAACTGGCAACTTTCATTACAAATGCTGCAAAAAACTTAGATCCAAAAACAACGATATTTAAAATGATGATAAAAAATATCATAATAACCTCCTACTAATTTCTAACATGAATTGAAATTTCATGATCAGTTTCACAAACACTGAACGAGTTTGGAACACTCCCATTAAACCAAATATCTTTGATAACAGAACCCACAAATGCACTGCAAGCAATGTCAGTGACAGATGCTGGTATAATAACAGACTTTAACCCAAGACAATAATAGAATAACTTTGGAGGAATTTCTAACAGACCTTCTGGCAATATCAACTCTGTAATATGGGCTGACCCTCCTAGGAACATATCACTCGATAACCCCATCGGGTTATTAACTGCAACATTCTTTATATCCTTTGCTTTATTTACAACACCTGTAGAATAAAGAAAATCGCCACTAATGTGCTTTACAGGAAGTTTTGCAACAACTGACGGAACTACAATCCGTTGTTTATGCCCGAGATAACGATATGCCATAAGTTCATTTCCACGTTGATAAAATGTCATTTCAGGTCGACCACTTTCATCCGGTAACTGTACAAAACGTCCTTTTCTAAAAGAACGGGTTAGTAAACTATACCTTAAATCTCCAAATCGATTTGTAGCCTTGGTTTCATGATGCGGCCATATCTTAGGCTTCAGTTGCTCATCATCTTCTGATTCATTAACATTTGAGTTTTCTTGGTCCGACTGACCATCATTATCATCATTTGAAGCAAAAGCTTTAGCAAAAGCATCTGAGAAATCTGTATCACTATTCTCCTGTGTAATCACAATCTCATCAGGAACACGTTCAGTGTCCCTCTCATAAACAATTTTAGGAATCTTCTGTATATCATTTGTTGATACATTCTCATCATCACTAAACTGGAGCTTATGAATATTTTTCTTTTCCTCATCTGTTGAAGTAACAGCTTCATCTTCGTTAATGGATGACTGATCAAATAGACTATTTGATGAATTAATCAATTCATCAACCTTGTCTTCTACTACATTAGGTTGTTTATTCTCAGCTGATTCATCTGCAGATTCCTGTTCGGTTACACAATTTGATTCTTCAACTACGTGAGTATCTGTAAGTTTAGCAGTATTATCAGATGGAGTAATTTCTTGAGAAGCAGCAAATAAATCCATTTGAGATGTGGAGCCAGCGGATTTCTGCACATCATCAATTATATGCTCTATTTTCTCAGTCCCCTGCATCCTTAATGAGTCTAAACTTCTACGTCCTTTGTGAGCATCAGATACAGTGCTCTCTGTATTATTGAAAGAATCAAACTGCATTGATTGTGTATTTTTACCAATGTTAGATGTTTCTGTAGCCATTTTGCTTACCCCCTCATAAAGAATAAGAGAAGTCGAACTTTTTATATTCGACTTCTCTTTGAATTACTGATATTTTTGTTCGAGTTTAGATATTACCGTTGCTAAATCTTTATTGGAAAATAGAAAACCATAAAACTTGGCTGTATATTGCTTAACAGCATTAACCAGAATCTGTCCCTCAAAATGACATCTTTCCAAAACATCAAAGAAAGTGAACTGATCAGCAGGAATACTTGTTAGTGCTGTAAAATCCTCTGTACTACATAATGGTTTAATACTTTTCAAAAAACTTTTCTTTTTCTTGTCAAGCAAAACATGTAATAAATCATCGGAAAAACGTTCCGGTAATAACTCTCTCATTTCGCAGAAACAGTTATTGAAATACGTTAAATCTTCATCAATATACCCTTGATGAAAATCTAATTTCTTCAATTCCTTTTCCACATCTGTAGTATTTAGAGATCTCTCATAAATACTAAATAAAGGGGCTAGAACTTTTACATCCCAGCTCCTGAGCTTGTAAACAAGCGGGGTAAAATCGCAATCGCGTGATAATAAAATAACACGTGAAATAGATTGACGGTTCTCAAAAACATCTTGCATACAATCGATAATCAATTTTATATCTGTTACATTTTTCTGCCCTTGAAGTAATGATGATGTTTCAACATACTCCAGTCCTGCACAGTAACAAACATTTGTAATATTACCGAGTACTTTAATGCCACCGTAAAACTTACCTTGTAAATCTTCGTCTTCAGTTAGCGATTGCCTAATACCAGATAGTTGAGTTTTCAAATCATCAACATTTAAGTTTTCAGCATCAACATACAACAAAACCTTCTTTTTCATAATAAACACCTCTTTCTAAATTTACATATAGTAATAAATGGCCACTAATGAATAATGATATAGCATTTTAAACCACTTAATAAAATACATAAATGAAAAATTCAGTATTAATACGGTGAAGGTGCAAGCTTCCTTTCGGTAATTTTTATTTGATAAACCAAATAACGTCCGTTGAATTTTAGCTTCTGTTTGTCTGTGCGAACATCGGACTCCTCTGGGAATTCAACACGTATACGAACAAATCTAGGCGCATTAGTATCAGACTTTGCTGCTGCACGATTAATCGTGTATGTAGCACTCTTACCAAACGGAAGATTAATGGACTTTGTATAATATAAATCAGGAATTCCCTGGTTCTCGTAACTATTACGAACAGCATCTTTAGTAGCCTGATAATAAATTTCTCCACTATTATTAGACTGTACGCCCAAAGTAGCATGACCAGCTATACAATCCTTACCATTGTATGTAACGATATTGGCCACATTCCTAGAATTCGTAGGTTTCTTTAATGCTTGGTACTGATAATCAATATCATAATAAGGAAGCGCATCATCTGTTGGTTTATCATTTCTCTTATGCATCTCAAAAGACACTTGCTTAGGAATGATAGCGTATTTCGCTCCGCAAATACTTGTTATCACTCTACGCTGTTTTGTAGTAAGAATCTTAGGTCCTTTTTTAGCGTTCTTCAACTGGTTAAATGTTACATAAACTGGTTTTAATACAAGAGTTGAATCTTCCAAAGAATAAAATTCAAGCTTTAGTTTAGAACCTTTCTTTAACTTTCTCTCCGGCTGAATACAAAACTCGATTGTTTTTGTAGGACTTGATGAGGTCAAGGATGCAGTATCAGAGAACCCGGACCACCCAATATCACATTGTGTACCATACACATCACCTTGAGCATCGCACAACTCTGGCTTACACTTAATTGTAAGATCATCATACTTCTCCATCAATGGAGATAATCTAAGTGACACATTAACAGCAAAACTGTAATTGACAGAATGCTTAACACTCTCTTCATTTAACCAATCACCAAATCTATTTCGTTGCACCAGATTTAGTATCGCTGTACCAGCCTTCTTACCATCTGCTGTTTCCAGTCTACACTTAGTATGCAATTTTAATTGCCCATCATATACAGGTTCAGCTGGAACATCAGTCACTGTAAGCGATGCAGCTGTAGTAGCTGTAGCAACTGAAGCATCTGTCTGATCTGGTAGTGTGTCCGGTTTGTTACCAAAGTACATAAATACAGCAACTCCACAAAAACACACAATGAAAAAAGCTATTAAAATGGGAATCGTCTTTTTCATTTCATCTTCACTCCTTTATAAATTGCTAATGGAAGATCTGGAAACTTAGGATACAATTCCTCAATATTCTTAAAACCACATATTGAAAACAGTTCCTCCATAGGAGAAAATCTCTCCGAAAAATTCAAAGAAAATCTTTTTGCAAAATCTAAATATCCTGGAGCAAGTGGCATTGTTTGAAACTCTTCACCTGCGTATGCAACCTTAACTCTGAGAATGCAATCATCGTTGCAAGTATAAACAGAGTCAACAAGCTTGTTAATATTACAAACAAATTTATCCGATACGAATTCATATGCAGGAATCAAAATTCGATTACAACCTGCCTGAAAGTCAATCCACCACATTTTCTTAGGATCCATTCCGGAAAAATCACGAAAAGTTATATAGCTCCGATGCTGAGAAAAGAGTGAGTTAAATTTCTCAGTAATTGCTGTTTCGATAAACGGCCTTACTGTACTTGTACTCACAAGCTTTTCATACATTTTATCATCATTTACAATAAAACTACTGTTTGCAGCACAATGAGATGTAATACCATCTTGTACCAGCAATAACTGATCTTCAACAGGTTTAGAATCAAAAAACTTCAACAAAGTCTCTGAACAGCTCTTACGTTGAGCAAGTATTTCTGGATGCTGTTTCATAAAAGCATCTTTTTTCTTGCGATCCTTAGCAATAGAGAGCATAGACTCAAGTGTTGTATTCATCTTAGACTGAATAAGATGGAACACATCCTCGCTTGTCTCAAGAAGAAGTGCCTTACAGTATAATTGTACCTCATCAAATGTTAAAGACAGGATAAAATCATCATCAAATCCAGCTTCTTTAAGTTCTCTTCGTCCATGAACTAATGTCATTACCATACCATAGCTACCATCAGTTGCGCCTTCTACACTTTTCAACAAAGAAGCATTATCTTCTTCCAACTTCGAATCAGAAGATACAGATTTTGTAACCCCTGTAGAAAAAGCATCCATTTTTACTGTGCCCATAATTACTCCTTCCAGATTTTTCTTTCAATGATTGTAAAAAGATCGGTGTCATTGTCAGAATTTTTGCCATCTCCCCAAGTCTCTCTGCCATCCTGATAAAAAGATTCTGGGAAGACGTTACCAGAATCGTCATCCCAGATCCAGCCAAAATTATCAGAAAAATCCTTAACAACACTGTGAGAGGATCCACAGCCGGTAAGAATGATTGCTGAAGTCAGACATAACATAAGAAACTTTTTCATCATACGGCCTCCTGCAAAATACCAAAGATCTCACTTGTCTTATCAGATTTCTTAATCATCTCATTCAAATCTGCAAGACTTGCTCCACCCCGAGTTCGCAGCACACCATCCTTATCAGCAGATGTCGGCATAATTCTATGACAATTGTAGTCAAGAATATTATAAGAAGTGCAATAAGTGTACGGCTCAGAGTTGTCATAATTCATTGCTGTTACACGCCGTGTAATTGGGTTAATGCACTTAAGTGCAACTGTGCAAAAATCGTTGTTTGAAAAAACAACTTTTCCGACTTTTGCATAATGAACAACACTATTTTCAATAATGGTGACAAAAACTAAATCACCCTTCTTGAAGTGCGTATCCATACAATCTTTTCTTGGAATAAACATCTTTGCTCTGGTCATAAAAATACCTCCTTAAAATACAAATAACTACGAAACAAATAAGCTATTTTGCACTATTTACATAAATGCAGATCTCTACTCCGTCGATGACATAATCATCACCAGCATCATAAAAATCACAAACCTCAGCCTGTCCATTTTCAACCTCTACATACAATTCCCCTACAGGAATTGGAGTACCTGAAACAATAGAACAAGCAGACGTTAATTTTGGTTTGATAATACCTTTCCTTATCTGGTAATCAACATCCTCATTAATCTTCTCCTTTACCTCTTTGGTAAGTCTGAATGGAAATGTAAGAGAAAGTCTCTGGTCTTTATCCACTGCGAGAGCCTGACCAGCAATCTTCTCAATTGCCTTGTTATAACGTGCCATCTCTGCCTGAATTTTACTTGTGCTTCCATTGCACGCTTTCATATTTGCCTCATGACGAGCAGTCTCCTCATTAAGCTGCTGTGTAGCTACTGATGAACTACCAAAAAGATTCATTGCCTGTGTTGCATTTGAATTAGCCATTTCTTTTTACCTCCTAATTAAATATAAGATTTTAAGATTTCATTTAGGGCGCATAAAAAATTTCAAGATATTTTTTGTGCACAAAAAATAGAGGAGGAATAAATCCTCCTCTAAACTAAATGCCATACATATCACTTGCTAATGATCGTAGTCTCTTATTTTTGCGCAAGCGACGAATTGCTTTATTGTATTCTGTTGTAATTGTTGTTGCCGAACAGTGTAATTCTCCACTAATTACGGCCAATGTTTTGTTACAAATAAAATGCTCTTTTAAAATTGCTGAACCAAAATCACCAACAGTATCTTCAACAATTGACCATAATGTTTTACTACAACATTCATTTTCAATCTGTGTTAATGTATCATCAACCTGGTAATATGTGGTAGCTGTACAATATCGTTGATATACAGCCTCCGCAGCAGCAATTCCATCATTTTTAAATTCCTGATATGCTGATCGCGGAATACTCAAGGGATAACGTGTATCCAACTTATAGAGATAGTATTCATGAAGCATACACCGGCGCCAATAAGATAGAAAAGAGTTCTTAGTATTTGGCTTATAGTACTTTGCTGCATCTGAAAATGCAACAAAGCTTAATTGTCTAAAATCTTCCTTTTCTACCTCTGGTACACCAAAGGCTTTTTCGAAGCTATAAACTAAACCATAATTAGCTATGAAAAATTCAGCAATTAGTTCTTTATTTTGATTCTCCAAAATCTGTTGTAATAAATACTCACAATACATCACTTCTCCTCCTTTGCACTTGTTATATTAACAATGTGCAAAATAGGAGAAATTATTTACGAAAATGGTAAATCATGGAATGATTTATACAAAAGACAGAGAAATGGAGCCATCCATTATTCTCAAAGTTATACAATTGGAATTTTCAGCAATGGTGATGATGTTATCAATAGAATCAATTACCTTTCTAAAGCTGAAACTTACAGCATTTCTCATTAAACCTCGAATGTCCATATTTGGTGTGTCTAGCAAACTATCAATCTTTGTGCTTTCAAGTTTGAACTTGCTGTGAAAGAATTTTGAGAATATACAGAACAAAAACATATACATTCTCTTTGAATCATTGTCATAATTAAATGCATTATTCAATAAACGTATCAAATCGTATGCATTATTTGACAACATTAGTCCGAGATATAATGAATTATTTGACATAAAACCAAATAATTTATCATAATCATAATAAGTTTTTAAATCCAGTGATAAAAATTGCTTTACTGACGAGTTGATCTTCTGCACCGGTTCACCGGTCTGCTCTGCATCATAATACAAACGTTCATTTAATGTTGACATTGCAAGCAATAAGTTTGACTTAGCGATAGGGTTATCAGTTAAAGAATGCCCCACTGCTATAGAATCAACCTTTCCCTGTGCCCAGGTAGTAATACTTCCAGAAAAAACACTTCTGAATTTGTTCAAATCCGCAACTGATATAACAGCATTACTAATAGCTATACCATTATTATTTGGAAGAACAGAAATAAAATGAGCATCATGTACCAATTCTAAGAAAGCACTACGATTAATTAAATAATCGTCAAGCTGTAAATAATACTTTTTCTTCTTTTTATCAGATTTACGAATAAAAAGAATATTCTCGCCAATTACATCTGTAACACCATAAGGTTTCTCCACACTCAGGTCAGCAAAAAGTCCTTCTAAACAGAACAGATTAAAACTCTTGATTAGTGAAAAATTATCCTCTAATCTCTGAAGCACTCTTTGACCATCTGCAAAAGAAGCAATCGCTAAAAACCTTTTATAATCAACTGTTGATAAATCTGCACCATATCTGCTGCAGATAAGACTTTGAAAAGCTTTAGTGAATTTAGAATTGTCGAAATTTAAATCACTCAGTCCAAGATCCCTCAAATCAGTTTTAATCTTTGCATCAAAAAAGTCATACTTATCATCAGCCAGCGATAAATCGACCTCTTCATCCTCATATATTTTTGCAATAAACTCGGATTTACCTAATGGCTTAATCAAATATGCATCAGCAAATTGTGTATTTAAAAATCCTATAGCATCAGCGTGTATAATGGTGCCAAGATAATACGCATTCTGATACTTAGTAAATACATCATCATGCACAATATATCCAGATACCTCTAATGCATTGATTGCTGATATAATATAATCAGCGTCACTTCTACCACGAATTGGAGCAAATCTGTCTTCATCACTCTGTAACCTAGCAGTTGTATACTCTTCCACAATACCTGCATGAATAGCCTTCTCAAAATCTCCTTGCTCAAATTTATTAGCTAGCAATAAACGCAAGTAGCACATTAATGCAACCTCGTCAGGCTGATAACGATCAAGTAAAATACGATCAACCAGATCAGACTTCATTACCTCAAGTAGTTGTGGAATAAAGTTTGTGTCAATTGCGTACCTACTAATAATCTCTGGATCATACCATGGCTCTTCCCAGACTTCAGCGAGAAAACGTATATCACTATTAGTACAGATCCGTCCTTCAAATTTAAGCTGACGAATAAAACTCATGCCAAGGCTAATTGCACCCTTCATAGCCATATCATCACTAAAGAATAATCCATATCTTACTGATAAATACTCAGCATAGCACTTACTTGAACTGTTTGCATCTGAGTTAAATGCTTTCTTCCATTGCTGAACAATAGGAACATCATCAACTAATGAGAATCCATGACTACGCAGGAACCCAGCCATATCGTTATCTAAGGAGTCAACTGTATTATCTCTTTTACCTGACTGTTCATACAATGGTATAGAAACAGAGTGTAATACCTGTAAAGGCTGGATAGAAGATCCAACACTTGCAGCATCTGTCACAGGATCCACAAGTATCTTTTGCGAATTATCATCTTCTTCAAAGTCATCTATAGAATCATCTAATTCTGAAAGATCAAAATCATCTTCCTGCTGTACATCGCTTCCAGTAGGAACATCAACATCTTCATCATCATCTAATTCTGACAAATCGAAATCGTTTGATATCTCAACATGTTCATCAACATCACCAAATGCCATCATTGATGATGTGCCTTTAAGCATAATCTCATCAGCTTTCTCAAAAAACTCATCTGTATTCATTCTTTCTCCTCCTTCCTATAATATTTTGCCCCAAATGTTATTGGAGTCTTTGAACCACTTTTTAAAGTACGATAATCAATAGAACAATAGTCCCTGTCATATAACTGATATGTTCCGGAATCGTGACAAATTAAGGTATTTGTTCCTTTTAACTCTAAACTAGAATCAAACTCTTGATAGTCTCCTAATGTTGGTTCTCTAAAATCTACGACAGAGCACGACTTTACAGTGAAGTAATTACTATCTCTTCGATCAATAAGTAATCTATACTCACAACCTGAAAAAACGTTATTTACTATTACGCTACTTGTTGAACCATCATCTAACTTAAAACGGAGTTTTAGACTCTTCACCTCGTGCTCCAGATTATGAAAACGTACAGTAATTAAAATCTTGGTTGGCCTAAAGTAAATGTGATACATTGTAAACAAAGGACCATCTTTTGAATACTGCCCGGAATTCTTCACAGAACATTTTGGATAATCAGAAGCCTGTAATGAATCAAAATCTACTGTATCTTCACTATTCAAGGACTCATCACCTACATCACCCTGAATACCTCCTTTTGTAAATTCACCAGTGTAACCATCTTGATGATGAAAAGTGTCTTGATTAGAGCATCCGGTATCAAATAAGATAGTACAGGTCATCAGTAACAAAAGTATAAGCTTTCTCATTTATCAAAGTTCCTCTCCACATTACTCTACCAGCGGTGTTGTAAATACACACTGAATCATAATCAAAAGTCAAATATACCTTCGACAAGAATAAAATAAACTGCTTCTCCCCTGCATAAGCTAAGCTAAGGAATTTATCGATGTTTTGCAGTAAGAAATCATTTAATGTTTGCTTGTCATTCAACCAGAAGCGATCATCCATGAAATATTTTAAAATATTCATTTTTGTATCATTATCCAATGAAGACCAATAAACTCTGCTTTGAGCCCCTTCGTTCTCAAATACTGCATGTTTTAGCAATACGTCGCAAAGATAAGAATAACGCTCATCAATGTGCTGCAGATTAATAAGACTTAGTTTACTTAAAGGCTCCTTTTGAAAAATATGATCATATCCTTTTAAACTAAAAGCTGCCTGCGTAGCCAATCTCTGTACTTCATGCGGATAATGCGAAAATTCATTTGTGATACGCTCGGAAAAACCCTCCAGCATTGAAGAGTACTTCTCCTGTAAATACTCAATAGTCATACCCTCATTACAGAAAGCATCAATAGCATAACCGTTATCAGCCAACCCTTGTAAAAACTGAAGCTGTTTAATATCTAACGTTTTCCCAACAAGCTTCTCGGAATCAGCACCTTTTGATATCAAAGCGTATAACTCGCCAAGCGCAGTATCATCATAGTCTGCATTTAATAATGGTGTAAAATTGATACCAGATGCTATTGCAGTCTTTATATAATTACTCTGCCCGATACTCAACTTAAAATCATTGAATGATTCCGGTAAAACAATCATAGACCCTTCATCACTAAAAACACGATCGTATGTGTACACAATATTATCTTGTAAAGTATCTTCTTTTTCGATTGCAAATATTGCACCACATTTAATCAAATTATCAAGCTGTTCAATCGTTAAACCAATTTTGTGAGTATTTGGATCGTTTGGATCTTTTCCGAGCTCTACAATACAAAATTGACCCAAATCTTTTACGAAAGATACAATTCGATAAAATTGATCATTGTTAAAAAGTTGTTTCATTGGAGGAAACTTGTCAACATCACAACAAAATGTCTTTGTGTCAGCAACACTACGACTACTTACCACGTACTTTGAGCCAGAACTAATCTGACCAAGATCAATCTTAGCCTCTTTACGTATTAATAAGAGCAAATTATCATATGACTTCTCTGACAGCTTATCAATAGGATCTACAAAGTCGAGCAACTTCTTTGGAATACCTTCAGAAAAAGATGAACCAAAATATGAAGAAAATGTCCTTGATGGAAATTTCCCCGTTTCAATAACAAATCCATCAAATGTTAGTACCCAGCCATCATTTTGATGAACTGTATTAAGATATCCTACAAAATTTTTACCTACTATCTTAGTATTCTGTGAATCTAATGTATTTTTCTGCATACAAAGAAATACATGATTCTTTTTATAAACACCTGTATTACCATACCCCACATCAACCCAATTGCGATCTAATAGAATTTTTCGAATAACAGCATATGCTTTTTCAATAGCTGTTAATGCCATAGTCTCACCTCCACATAAAATCATATTCACATAAAATCATAAATGAAGCTACTGGCTTTTACACCAGAAACCCCTTAATGGGATACCTCATTAGTATCACCATTCTCGACAGAATCAGCAGCAACTTCAGCATCATTCTCTAATGAACCAAGAGCTTCATCTTCCGAAGTAATATAGCTCTTTAACTTTGACAAAGCTGGAATACTCTCAACCATAGCAGTCACTTTGTCATTCATACTATCCTCATAGCTAAACTTTGCAAACTGACGTACAATACTGTTCATCAGCATTGGCTCGAAGATAGCATCATCAATAACGAAAAGAATAAGCTTTCCGATTATGTAACACATCAATAAATTCATTAATGAAAACTTTATTGATTGTATACACCACAGCACAAATATTATCCAGTACACAATCCGTATAAGAAACTGTATAGATAGCACAGATAAAACCTTCTTAAAAACAGATACACTGTTAACAGTGAACAAAACAAATGCCTCTAATGCACATTTTGGAAGACTTTTTTCCTCAGAAGCATGCGTATAACAATATCCAAGAATGCACTCATCTACATAATCAAAAGCCTTGTCTATTATCTTAGAGGAAATCATAGCAAGCTTGCTCTTACTTAGAACATCGATAACTTCTTTCAGTGGTGAATCTTCTGCTTTCTCCAATACTGGCTTCTTTAATGTATTCAAAGCCTCACGAATCAGTTTATTAAATACCGGTACTGAAATGGAACTGGCAAAATTCTTGGTTGATCCTGCAATTGCTTTTAATACTGAAGTTTCACCAGTACTGTCAGCATAGATTGACGCATTCTTGATAAAAAACAGAGTTGGTGTTTTAATAAAATTCATAATGAAAATTACACCACCAACACCAACAATCCCTAAAAGAAACTTAATAAACCAGAAATACAAACCGATTAATCTTGTACCATAATGTATACCACACATAAAACCGAAGAACATCAGTACAATAAATACAATGTCCATTAAAACTCTTAAACATGTAAACTTTAATTCAACCATTTATCTCACCACACTTTGAACATCTTTCTTATCTAATAAAGAATGCAATACATTTGCCCACATTGGATAGAAATCTTTTGAGAAGTAAATCAGATTTACATCTGTGTATATCAATGAATAAAATATAACCTTGTGTAAACCAGCAACTACTCGGTCTATTTTTGCGCTTTCTTCTATAACAGAATCTACCATATCTAAACAACGCTGATTTAACTTATTATCCTCGCAAAATTTCAGAACACTACTTGGAAGATACAAGTCAGTAAGTATTTGCACGCCAGATGGACTACTACCAGAATGCAAATTAGGTTCGATTAGAAAACTAACCGAACCTTTCTTCTGATACTTGTATGATTCACTAAACGCAACAAAGTTTATCATACAATCAACCTCCTATTCCTACTGCCCTTCAATCTTCTCATTCCAAGGCAGGAATTCTTCAAATGTTCGTAGTTCAACATTTGAAAAATTAGACTTTCTACTGATAAAAGCAACCATAGTCTTTGATTCATCATCAATGTCTATACCATACTTAAACATGAAAGGTTTCAAGAACTCCTTAGGAATAATTGTCCAAACAAAATCATAATTAGAACTTGCAATTCTAATATTCTCAACCAGCTTCTTTGAGGTATTAAAGAGAAGGAACTTAGGCTTGAAAACCATTTCAGCGCCATCGAATTTAAATACTTCCTTTACCGGATTTGTGGCCTTTTCATTATCAAGCCAGGCATACCCAACAAGAGAAATATGAGTCTTCTCTTCCGTTCCATGAATTCGCTCCAACCCAGTAGCAGCATCGTAAGCATAACGTATGTACCCTGTTAAGATTCCACACGCATCAAAAGAATCAAAATCACTGAATGGATATTGTGAAAAATATCTGCCGAGCATTGGATAAATATCTACAATATCAGAAGCCACTTCACGCTTATCCTTCATGCGGGCTCCTTTATGTCCCTTAGACGCATCAACAACAAGAGACTTCCAAACCTGCTGATAAATGGACTGCTTTTCAGCATTTTGCATATCCTCATTTTCATAACACCAATCCTCAAGAACACCAAGTAATTGCTCCAGTATTCTTGAAGCATACATAGCTTTTGGTGCTGGCCGCTCATACACCAAGAGATCAATATTTAAACCCTTAACAATCTTAGATAACAATCGCTTTAAATCTCTTGTGAACTCATGACGGTTTAGATTCTGATCACGATGCAAATCAAGCATCACAAGCCAAGTGCCTTCAGTATCCATACAACAAATACCTGTACACGAAGTTGACTGATCTACTCCAATACGCCAATGATACTTATTTGGTAAGGCAAGAGAAAACTTACTTACTGGAACAGGATCAAAGGCTATTTCCTTTTTAACCTTTAAATGAATTGCGGTACCATAAATAATATTTGCCATTAAAATGCCTCCATTTCACTAATGTCGTATGTCTTCTTGCCATCCCGCTCTTTAGTAATGAGCTCATCATATGCTGTTTCAACCGGGACACCACTTTGCATCAAAAGTACAAAATACACCTTTTGATCATTGGTTGGATTTTGCTTCAGTAAAACATCCTCCAACTCAAGATACGTAGCCGGAATTGCTTTTGACTTTTTCCGTTTAAATCTGTAACGACTAATATCTGAAAGATTAACCGTTTGTAGTGATGGCTTCTCATATAATGAAGAAAACCCAAGTCTTGCCACCATGTCCGGATCTTGCTGTAATGCCTGATTAAGCATCTGATACCAACCAATTTGTTCTCCATTGACTTCAGTCAAATATCTGTGAACAAATTTCCAATATGTACCTCCACCACAACTAAAGCAGTTAAAGACACCAAGCGAATCATTCATACTGCAAGATGGTGAATAATCTTCATGAAACGGACAGCTTATTACAATTCCACCGGATCTTAACTCCTTACCATCTTTATAAAGATTATGCTTGCGACAAAAATAATCAAAGCTATATTTGCTTGGAATGTCAGAGGAGGATGCCGCAATAGCATCCTCCTTAGTTGCATTCACAAAAGCCTTTACACGCTCTTTATTTACTTCCATAGAATCACTCCGTTCTTAGGACCTCAGTGTGTAATCGAATAAATGACATAATGTCTTTACGAGAAGAAATGTCTGGATACCCCTTAATTAAAGCTAAAAGTGTATCCTTATCTTCACCTTCCATTGATTCAGCAACTTTTGTCCAGCGGTGAATCAACTTCTCTTCACGAGAATAGTCCTTAATTGTATTCTGATCACCGGTAAGATCTAATTCGAGCTGCTCAACTCTACCGTCAATTTTTGCAGAACACGTAAGTAAACTGTTCGCATTTACTGTTAATGTCACAAACAAATTAGGCTCACCTGCTGGCTTCTTAGGAATGTCCTGTAAAGTCAGCATACCCAGACTGACACAATCATCTGGATTAGATGTATTACCCTGTAAAACCTCCACTGTCATACTCGTCTGATCATCCACTACTGTTGTAAATGGAATAGTTTGGGTTGCCGGCAATGTAGTTCCTGCAGTTAACAGCTGAGATAAGGTATCTCCTGTTCTAATACCAATAGTAATTGGTAATACATCAAAAATCTGCACTGCATCATCACCAAACTTAGAAATTTTTCCCTTAATTGATGCTCCAAGAGATACTGCAAGATCCTGACCAACTCCTGGATTTAACTGGAATTGTGGATAGTCGTGCTCCAACATCTCTATAAGCATCTGATGCTTAGTAGACCCTCCAACAAGCAACATCATATTTGCATTGTTTGGAACGGAAGTTAAAACCTGATCAACAATCTTCTTACAACGCTTGTAATACGGAAGCAGAGCTGCTCTAAAATCCTCTGGAGTAATAGATACAACGGTTTCAACTTTTACTCCGTCTTCAGTTGTTGCATCAATGTGCAAATTGTATGTAGAGTTTGTACCTTCTTTCTTACGTCGTTCCAAACGCAAAATGATCTCTTCGCGATCTGATGGTAAAAACTTTGTACTGGAGAATCCCTGCTCTTTGATCTTATCACACAGAATGTTATACAACTCGTGATCAATATCGTCGCCGCCAAGATGAGGATCTCCTAAAACTGCAAGACACTGAACAAGCTTTGCATCTGATGAAGATTCATCAAAACCGTAAATATCATCTTCTGAATCGTCAGAAGAAGTATTTGTTACTCTAGCTAAAGTCACATCAAATGTGCCTCCACCAAGATCGAAAACTATCACATCCTGAACGTCATCAACCTTTAAGTCATAACACAATGCTGCTGCTGTAGGCTCATTAATCATATCAATCAAATTCAGCCCGGCCAAGTTACATGCCTCTTTTGTAGCATTACGACCATTCTGATCAAAGTATGCAGGTACAGAAACAACTACATCCTTGATTTCACCATACATACCGCCTGTCTTCTCGACAAGCCCTTTTAAGATCTCAGCGGAAACTTCTGCAGGTGTCATCTCCAACTGCTTAGTATTCGTCTCCCGGAATGTCACAGTAGCATTCACATCTTCCATATGACGTTTTACAGAATACACTACATTTGTAAGATGACGATTCTCATAAGCTTCTTCTCCAACAATGAATTTGCCATCTTTCCACATAACGCAGCTTGGCATGGTCTTCTTCCCGTCCTCAAGCGTAATAGCAACAGGATGATCACCAGACTGAATAACACTGATCGCTGAGTTGGTAGTACCAAGATCGATACCAAACACTGGTCTTTTGTCATCAGCAACTGAATCAAGTTTCGTAATCTTGTCATCGAAAAAAGCTGTCATCGGTTTTGTTTTACTCATTATTTATCCTCCTTTAAGGGAGGTGTAAACACCTCCCGGCCTTACTAATTAATTACTGCTGTTTTTATACTGCATTCTCGATCATATCTCTCAAGACGTGATCATCAATTAAACACTTCCTGTTTTTCAGAACATTCTCTAACAAATTGCTATCTGCATGAAGAAGTCGTCTAGTGCAATCCTCAGTGATCACGGACCATCTCCCAGTAGGATATAATCCTTTACTAATCTCAGGTCGATTATCTTCCGGTTGCTCAGTAACCACTCCAACTAAAGTGATTCCTGCAGCCATGTTTTCTTTACATTTTTCGCACGGCTCATAATTGTAAACTGCACGTCGTGGAGCTTCAGCATCTCCTTTTAACTTACCGGGCAAAATAATTTCATTTTTATCTTCACCACAGAAGAAGCATACAGAAATTGACGGATTCAGCCCGTGTTTTGGACTTAGTCTGATAGATCTGGACATAACAAGTCTCCTTTCTGAACAACTCTATAAGTTGTCTCAGTGCCAACCATTTACAATGCTCTATACTACTTTGTGAGTATTTTAATGGTTTTCTTTAAAGTTTCTATTTCATCCAACGCTGTAGCAAGTTGCGACTTTAATTCAGTTAATTCTAAATCATCGGTCTTTGCCTGCTGGTTCGTTGCCGGAGAAATAGACTCTCCCTATCAGGTCGTCTTCATTAATGACCTCTTTATCCACTGAGCTATAGTAGTGTGTGTACCCCACATATACGCGGAAAATCCATCACGCATACACCTGGATGATTAATTGCCCATACAACAACCTTGCGTTTATATTCTCCCTTAAACTTGGGATTGATCTGTTGTTTGTTAAATAATCTGTCACTATTGGAAATGGAAATGAACTAAACTCATCTGGAATCTCTTCTTTTAAAACGAAGACCTCAAGCTCATCTCACCATCCCTTAAGTAAGTCGTCACTGATCTCAAACTTCTTGGCAGTTCTCTGTATAAGCTCACGACGACTACATTTACTATTTCGCAATAATTGAACAAAATAGCGAACAACAGTACGCTTGTAGCCGTCTGAATAATTCATATAACACCTCACAAAATTACACAAAAAGAAAGAGCAGCTGTTAACTGCTCTTTCCTAATAACGATCTGTTCTATTATAAAATACCGCTTGTAGTGGTATTCCTACGTCTTGCACAGTTTTTGGTACAAAACCATCATAGTATTTCCAAAAAGGATTTGTCATTATGAGAATGAGGCAAATTCATAGTATCTTCTCTCTCTAGAGGTACAACCATCTGAACCAAACACAGAATATAGTAAATTCTTATCCAAGGCAAACACCTCCAAACAACTTAGTCATCTTCTGCATTACGTGCTTCTTCTAACCAGTAGTTTAATATCTCTCGGCTCAGCCCAAAATAATCAGCTGCAGCGAACAGTTTCTCTTCATTCCAAAACTGATCGATATAAGACCGAAGTGCTTCAATAAGAATCCCCTCATCACACCATTTCTGATTTATAACATATTCCACAATAGCACGTTCCTTAGATGGGATTAAGATGTGTACATCTTTCGGATATACAGAAACTTCATAGACCTTATCAATCTTAGCATTATAAAAATAAGATAAATAGACAAGATCTATTCCGTCTAATTCTTCGAAAGCCGTCATAAGATCAATATGTTCTGTTGAAGCAAAGACTAATCCATTTACGGCTAATGCGAATGAATTACAAGCAACATAAGTGCCTTCAAGACCAAAATCGATCATAACTACTCCAATCTCTGTGTTAATCTATCCCAATGATGCAAAGGTTTATTATCCTTACAAGGAACAGCTATCACATAAAACCGCATTACTGCTTTTGAGAAATCAATAGGATCTAAGTTGTTACCATCGATATCTATTAATCGAAGCTTATTCCATGCCTTCTCATACTCACGAATAACAACATCAGTAAATGGAATATTCTCCCATTCAGCACCACCACGAAGTGCAACATACTCCTTTAGTTTATCAAAAGAAAAATCAAAGGAACTTGTAATGATGAAAAAATCATAAAGGTCCTTTGTTCTACGAAACCTTTTTCGTGAAGTGATAGCAATCAACTTATCAGCAAGCATACGCTCAATCTCAAAACCGTCTAATGTTGTCACATCGAACGAATAACTGGTAATGCCCCAACCAATATCGTGCAAACCAACATCAACACCAAGCACCTTTTCTCCGGTATCATTATAAAGATCAATACCACCAGACATCCTTTCTTCAATAGTTTCTTTAATTCTATATGAAGAAATATATCCATAGCAAATAAATTTTTCAGCGATACTCTTTAAGACACATTTAATTTCTTCATAATCCTCCTTAGAAGAAATCGAAAAATCAATATCACTGGTTTGTCTGCTAGAGGCCTTAATAAGCTTGTTTAGCATATAGCCTCCCTTAAAAGCCTTTTGAACACTAAGAATTCTGGTAACTGAAAGAACCATGTAATCTAATAATTCCATCTTAGACATACCTTCTCTTAGTGGCGGTAAATCAAAATTTTCATCTGAATGCTCTACAGAGGAAAAAGCATCCATAAATTCTGTTGACATACAAAACACCTCCACATACTTGCAAAAACGAGTGCGGTGGAAATTATTAACCACCACACTACATATTTGTAAGTTTCTACACTTTACAGATTAGCATATCACCAGATAAAAAGCAACTTAATCCACAAATGCTGCCAGTTTTGCCAATGGCATTCTGTCGATGCCTGGAAGTTCCATCTCCTTTGGCTGGAAGTTCTCGTCAAAGCGTGCATACAGTTTACACTTAGAATACTCTAAGAATGGAATAAAGCTGATTGTTTCTGGATCTGATGGATTACCACCAATAATCAGCAATTCTTTAAAATCCTCTTTTGCACACTCGATAGAATCTATATCCCCACCAAGCGTCTCAATTTCTGAAGAAGCATCCAAAAGATCCTGATAGTTTACAGAAACCACCATATCTTCAGGCATTTCTAATTGGAAAAGAACATTATCCTTGCTGTTTGCAGGAATGTAATGCAGTACATTCGAATTATCATCACTCTGCTTTTTACCAATCTGTAAGCAAGCGATTGGCAAATTCTCATATCCAACATTTTCATTCATAAACTCCCTGACAGCATCAAGAATCGCCGGATTCACATTTGGCATAGTATTATAATCCATAATACGTTTACGATCACATAGATCTTTTGCAATACTCACTGGTACCACTGTTAATACTTCATACATATCATCACCGCCTTTATTTAATCTAAGTCATAACCTGATTCATCTGAATCAGCCATTAAATCTGCGATAGCCTGCTGACGGCTCAAATTCATCACAGAATCCAAAGCCTGCTGACTCTCGTCGTAGATCAAGGCTGAAACTTCAAAACGCTTACGAAGATAAATATCATCAAGTACTCTTGCTGCATCCCTTCGCTTGTAATTCTGAAGAATAAGCAACTCCTGCTTCTGAAGGGTTTCATTATCACGTAGAATAAAAACCTCGTCTGCCTCATTAGACAACGTCTGGCTGTCCTTAGTAGGTGACTGTGTAATTGCCTTTCCACGGGTTAAAGCGTCTTTTGCAGTCACAGATGGATGTGATGCAACAAGTATACACACTGGGTAAGCTTTCTTAAAAATACGAAGATTTATTGCTAAAGAATCAACCTTATCTTTCATAGATCCAGTACCGACAGTACCAGACAATGCACAAGAATGATCAATCACCAAACAATCAAATGCTCTCTGATTATACAAATCCACTAACTCAGAGTACACTGTATCATACGAAAACGATTCGCACAGTGTTAAGCGTCCTTCTGTGATCAGCTCATCAATAGACATCCCAATAGCTTTCTGCACCTCATCAGGACACTCGGAAGGGTCCGCTAGATAGTCAGCAGTTACACCAATATCATACTTCTTCCAAATATAATTAATGAGTATGTCAGAATACACTTTTGCTGGGCTGCTCTCGCCACACATGTATGCTACACTCTTTCCCTCAAGCAAAACATTTGTTGCTTTATCAACGCAGAACTTCGTTTTACCGATGTTCTCGTTTGCGACAACTACAACCAATCGATGTTTTAAAATTGGTGTGTAATCATCTAAAGGATCTATTCCCCACTTTGCGATTGGAACGCAATACTCATTCAACTGAGAAAGTAACTTTGTAGAGTTCTCTACAGAATCAACAGAAATCCTGTTATCGCCATCTGAATCATCCAATCGCCTTTTGATCTCTGTTGCCATTTGTGATGTATACTGAAGCCAGTCATCAAAACCATTCAGCTTTTTTCGTCCAATCCTGGTACCACTACGAATAATGGATACCTGAGTATTTACTGATTGCTGGCCAATAGTAGCCAAAAAAGCAGCACGAAGCTCTGGTTCACGATCGAGAACATCAGTACTGCTGATGGCCATCTCAAAGCAATCATTATACAAATCTTCACATCTTTGAAACAGTTTTTGGCAAGCAGTATCTTTAACCATTTCATTCTCAAGATTAGATTCTAACCCCTCATACGCAAGCCACTCTGTAACACCAAGAGATTGATCCATAACAGCTTCCCCAATAGAAACCTCGAGCAATGACTCAAATGTCTCAAGAGTTAATTGAGGTTTATAATCCTGAAAAGATACGCACAATCTCTTTAAGTTGCTCAAAGCACTAAGAAGTAATCTATATTCCATCTGGAACTCTTCCAACTTAATATACTTAAAGATCACTTCAAGGTTTCGAATAAAGTACGTACTATCATAATTTTCATGAGGAAGTAAACTGCTAATGAAAATCTTGACAGCTTCCTGCAACTCCTCATCCTGTAAAATATCAATCCTTAACAAAAAGTCACCAACTTTCTATCTATTTAACTCCTGATACAAATCATCTGCAATATTATCCAACTCAGTATAATCTTTGCTTAGAACCTCCTGAATCATTGTAGAACGTTTCATTATTGATTCATTAAAGTACATAGGTTCATTACTGCCTCTGGTAATAATATACCAAATATCAACAGTCTTACCTTGTAATCCTCGATCAGCTCTACCAATCATCTGCTTAAGTAAAACAGTAAACTCATAAAAGATTACAAAATCGCAATCAAGATCAATTGCTGTAGTACACGAAGTGATGACTACATCTAAAGATTTCTCTTCATTGAACTGTCGTAGAACCTCGCTTGTTGTAGTGACATTAGTTTTTCCATTAATACAACCATACTTAATTCCAGCACGATCTAAAAATGGCAGAACCCAATTACGTACAGCATGCTGATTAATGTATACTAAACCTCTTCGACCCTCATAAGACTTAATCAGATTACACAAAGCATTTGCCTGGGCGACTGCCCCATCTCCTTTACACAACAACATCAGTGGATCACCACTAGTATCTGCATGCTGCTGAACCATTGCATCAACCCACAGTATTTTACCACGATAATTTGACTTTCTTCCTAGTTCTTCACCACTTCGATTAATGAAAAAAGTTGGATCTTGTTCAATAGTAAAATAACCATTATTGATTGCTCTTTCCAATTTCTTTTCACTAGGAAACTTCTTTTTGTCAATCAGACTCGCAAGCTTAGCTAACTGTTTTGAATCGGTTGTAATTGGAGTGGCAGTTAATGCCCAAGCATATTCAGCTTGAGCAACAATACCACTAACAATTGATGCAGCCTCTGCATAGTATTCATTACTGATCTCATGTGCTTCATCAATAATAATTGCGCAATACTTTTCACGATGCATAAATAAAGCTTTCATTACTCGATGATTTAAAAGACAGGAATGTGTAAGCATCAAGATTGGATAATTTAAAAACTTATCTCCTCTCAGCAAAGAGTCTAACCTTGCTGCTTCTCCGCTTGAACTAATGACACTCAACCCAGTAGCATCTGACATTTTCTTTGGAGTTTGTGTGAGCTGATCTTTTTTTACAAAAATCACAAATTTCCTTGTAGGATCCTCGTCATACAGCAGTCTAATTGCTGCAGAAGCTAAAAGAGTTTTTCCAGTGCCTGTATCATAAGACACAATTGCTTTCTTCTGATATAACATCTTCATAATATCAACACACTGTAGATCATGCAAAGCAATGCCATTTAACACAAACTTAATTGCCTCAAAGCTAGTCATAGAGCTAAGCGCATCACGAATATTACTCATTTCCAAACTCCTTAAAAACTGAAATCACTTCTCTTCTAATTGCAGGATTTGCCAGCATACATAACTCAAGTAATCTATATGTGTCATTACCTGACTGATCATCTAGCAACTTAAAAGAACACTCCTCTAACGTTTTCGCCGGAACAAAATTAGCACAAAACGTATGACTGATCTTCAATAACCGTAACTGAGACTTATCTCGTAATAGATTTATCTCATCAGCTGAAAATGTTAAAGACCTTGGATCACCAACTTGTAAAAGCTCCTGCTTTTTCTGTTGCAACAATTCATAGATTGTCATTAAGCTTCCACCTCCAACTGCTCCAAAATAAAGGTTGCTACAATAGAAGCATTCGTATATGAACCAAACAATATGAGAAGAATGAATAATCGTAAATAGCGGTAGCCTAAACCATAGCGAGCCTTCATTGAAGTCTCATCAACCTTTGATAAAACCAACGTTAGCTTGTTTAACTGCCGCATATTATCTTGAAAAGTATCCTTATTTACAACATTCTTCTTTTCTGTAAATATAAGCAAAATTTCGCTCACTTCAGACAAAACTGGAATACTTCGCAAATCCAACCTGTGTTCGCCTCTAAACTTAGAACGTAAAATGAGGTAGGCAAGAAGAACAATCTTCCTACCTACCTCTTCATTTGCAACTACTTTCTGATCTTTAGGCATTTTTGATGCACCAACTGACACCTTCGTCACGATAGTCTTAATATCGTTACTTGCATCCAATTGAAATGGTGCTAAATAGATCTTTTCTGCTTCATTCACAATGTTGCCCATGGTTTGAAAAACAACATCGTAATTATTCACAATCTTTCTCCTATTCAACCTCGCACTCTACCTCGTTTGAATTAACGAGCGTTTCCGGCTGGATCTCTCCATTAATGATTTTAACAACAGTGTCATAATCCAGAACCTCTTCTGGAATAATATTATATAGCGGACCTACAACCTTTTCGAAATCGCCTTCAAGCTCCGGATACTCATCAAAAAGATCAAAATGATACTTGTACTCAGTCATGTATTTAACAAGCTGTGTACCAAAATCATACAAAGCCTGAGTATCAAACCCATTACGCTTAGCATAAGCATCATACACACTATCAATATCATAGTCTGCATTCAGATTCTCCATCAATGTTGCTGTAGTCTTATCAACAGCAAACTCATTGACAACATAATAGGATAGGCCTCCAATCACAGAAAATATTTCATCCATCAAAATCTGAACATCACCATCTGCTGGAAGGAGTCCTTTATTTGTGATACTCTGTACATTTTCAACCAACATCTTAAGAGTTAATACTGTTCTGCTGATGTATTTGTTGTACACATCAACTGTTGAAGTATACATAGTACCAACAGTGTAGATATCACTGATCTTTAAATTCAAGGAATCCAAAGAGTCAAAAAGGTCATCCTGGTCATCCTCATCTGCAATGAAAACACCATTTTCGTCATACATACTTTTAAGTTCTTTGTACAAAGAATCAAGTTTCGTGATAGCAACAATACAATCATTGAAGAAACTTAATAATTCTTCATGAGATGCTTTGTAAACTAATGCATTAATTTTGTGTTCATTAATCATAACTATTCCTCCTACATTACTAAATGCAATGAGAGAAACTTGTCAATACAAGTATTCTCTTTTCCTAATTCTCTAATTTTTTATACAAAATTTCTTAATTAAGAAAGGTTTCAGCAATAAAGCTTTACTTTCAATAAAGAGCAGTGAAATTCGATGGAACCATATCATCCTCAAGCATTTCAATACTAAGATCATCCAATTCCTCTGCAGAAACACCAAATGATGCTAAAACCTCCTCCGGTATAAACTTTGATGGGTCTGTCACATTATCCATTTCTGACAAAAGTTCATGTAATTCACCCTCAGATATCTGTTTACCAATGCTACACCGTTCACTTTTCGCTTTCTTAACCTTCTCCTTGAGATGATCTTGAAAATGTGCGATACTTTCAGCTTTTACAATGTTATGAAATCCGTAGTCAGCATCATCTGAAGTATCATTCTCCTCATTCTCATCTTCTGATGCAAAAATATCAGAATCGTCAAAATCATTTGTTACGTCCAAATCTACTGATTTAACACTATGTTCAGTAGATCGTGTTTGCTCAGTAAGGTCCAATTCCTCAGAACTTCTTTCAGCCGGTTTAATATCCGCGCGAACATCCTCAGCAGTTGATTCTGTTAAATCTGAAACCTCTTCTGTTGCAGCATCTGTTGAATTCTCCTCATTTACTGCGTGTACAAAAGCTGCACTAGTACCAAATAATTCACCAAGCTTACTTTTTGCTGTATTGGCCACATGCCTTAGCTGCTCCTTAGAAGAACTCTCCTCTTTATCTTTCATACTATCTATTTGCTCATACAAAACAATTGAACTCATAGCAAAAATAAAATAAAAAAGCACCAAGACAATAGTCGAAATCACTGTAATCTGAAAAAATAAACTTGAAACATGAAATGACTTAAAATACAAACTTACTGCTACGTTAGCCAAACTGATAGATGCCGAAATTATAGTTGCACACAGCAAAACCTTTTCAAGTATGGCTTTAGGTAAGTACAATACTTTGCTAAATATTGTAAGTAGATATCTCGCTGGAGCAACTAATACCATGATCAGTAAGCTTTTTAACATGTCAAAGGGATTTTCTTTACTGATTTCAAAATCCTCTTCAATAAATTTCACCATAGTAACACCACCCCTGCTAAACAAATGGCGGTAAATACATAATAGATTTTGATATTACTGTCAGTTTTTCCAAGCATCAGTGTAAATCCGCTAGATACACAAAAAACAATAAAGCAGATAATCTTTACTAAAAGCTTTAGTATCCCTACCATTCTTCTTCCCCTTCAATGAAATCAAGTAACTCTGCTTCTCTGACAAAACAAATTTTGCCTGCAGAATTGGTTCGATAAACAAAAATGAAATTACGATCTGCATCGATAGTCTCATTATTAACAGAATAAATCACAAAACTATCTGTTGCTTTTTCAATATTTACTGTTGTAGCTTCCTGACTAAATTTGAGATAAGTATTTAATCTTCGCTGGTCATTATCATAGGTGAGCTGATTATAGACATCTTCTGTAACATAATGTTTTAATAAGGATTGATTAGCCTCAACCTGATCCTCATCCCCAAACTCATATAGAGCTTTTACTGTATCCACCGCAAGTTGTGACTTCACAGTATGAAAAAATACTTTTTTCATGTATATTGGTGCAACCATAATAGCTGCAATAAGTAAGGCAAGTGAAAAAATCTTTCCCCATCTCTTTGCTACAGCAGGATCAAGTTTAAGCGGCCTTTTATTCCTCATCACGCACCTTCTTTACCATGTATCGAATACCCCCTCTACTAGCAACTTTATAGATACCATCAGTGCCATTCATTATGGCTTTACCTAAAGGTGACCCCGCACCAAGGATACCATCGGTAATTGTACAACCATGAGCATCCAACTCAAAACGCCGTACTGGACCTTCTGGCTTATCACTGTCATCTACCCTACACACTTCAATTATGGATCCAATACAAATACGTGGACCACGATCAGCTTCAACAATTTCTGCACCATCCAGCTGTGACTCAAGAATTCCCTTCTTATTTGTCAACTCAGAAACTTTTGCGCAAGCAGTCTCATACTCAGCGTTCTCGGAAAGATCAGCATGCTCTTTTGCGATTGCTCTTTCCTTGATTGCTTCATCAAGCTGTATATTGATGCTTGCTAACTTTTCCTTAGCCCGCTTATAACCTTTTTGAGTTATCTGTGCCATAGAATTTACCCCCTTAATGTTTTACCAAAACAATCAGCTTTTTCAACTTCTATATTGTGTGCTACTTTAAAAGTATTCAATGCTTTCAATGCAGCACCAAATGATTCACGAGATTTTGACGTATTCGCTACCCCTAAAAGGCTAGTTGCAAATTTGAGGTTCTCCTGTAACTGCACATATTTCTTATAATCATACAAAGATAAACCAATATGTTCTGCTTCACACTTAGCAATCACTGGTGGAAACTTTGAAGTTTTACCACAAAACTCACACTTATATACTGAATACTTCTTCATAATAACCTCCTAATTAAATCTTATCACTGCAGGGTACTTAACATTATTTTTAGTATTTGCGGTGGAAATTACCTCAAACTGACTTGAACGATCTCTTCTTGAAATCTCAGCTAAAGAAAACCTCGAGATAATAAATGTGCTGAGTCCCTTACGCTCACGCCTGTCAATCAGTTCCTGTATTACCTCATAAGCCCATTCACGTTGGCGCATCTTCGTAACTGTGACAAAACATACATCTGACATAATATACTCGTCATAGTCAACGTTTCCAAAAAGTTTATAATTTGGATTTTCTCCGGCAAGTACAAGTAACCTTTTCAACTCAATGGTATCCAAAAATGGAGCTACGGTGAAACCATTATTCAATGCACGCTGCATGCATGAATATGCAAATGTCATCTTAGAGAACCCGGCAGGAGCAATAATAATAGCTGATTTTGGGGAAAGTAACCCATTTGCAAATACAGTGTTAATTTTTTCAAGGTTAGATACAAATCTTTTAAACATTAAATTCGTTTCTAACTCGGGATGCATGCGAAGAAGTTCCCCACTATCCCAAAAAATACCACGATACTGCGGTGGAACACCAAAATTGTCAATCTTTTGAACAAACTCATCTACATTTTCCATTTGCTCTAAATTGATGGTCTGCGTCACAGGTTCCCTACCACACACAGGGCAAACTTTGTCCGGAAACCCACGATTACAACATTTCCAACACCAATTAGTATCTGTCATACAATCACCTCATAATAAACAAAGGAGCAGCTATTAACTACTCCTCCATACATACTTTGTCAGTAACGCTCAAGATCATTTTCTTGTACTCTTCAACATCAATTACATAATTCTGTTGAAGAATCACCCGATCAATCATCAGCTTCATAAGAGCAATATTTACAACTTCAGTACAAGAAGTTCTTAAATCAGTATGATCAGGGAATACAACTAAATTAAAAAACTTGACAGGATTTACTTCAAGCTTTGAACGTATAGCATTACGCAAAGCACGAATATGAATCCTGTTTTGATTGATAGGGCTAGGTCTTGTCATAATACTCATTTGACTACTAACGCCTTGCCAAACAGTATCACTATACTCACCACGTACCCACTTTCTCCAACCTTTAGCTTCAATGACAAACACACCACGTGGATGAATCATTAAAACATCGATCTGAGTGTCCTTATCAAGGAAATCACTAAAGATACTCAGATCTGAAAGGACTACTGCTTCTGGGTATTTACGCTTCAATAATCTTGAAATTGCTGACTCGAACACTGTACCGTTAAACTCCAGAACATGTCTATCTGCCATACAACCTCCTTGATTAATACACAATCATTTTTTCAATGGGACCGCCAAAACCACTAATTGAACTGATATTACCAGAAGTCTGGGCTGCATGATCTAAGGCATTTCTATCAATAATAAATTCCACCCAGCTACCATCAGCACGGTGATAACTATGTGTAGAATCAGTATGTAGATCTGATTTCTGATCACCAACAATGCAACGAAGAACATTTCCATTCTCCAAAACAACATCAATCTTAGTCCCCATTTTTGATGTAAAACGACTACCAACAGCGATACAATAGCGATCACCCACCATTCGTATACCGTGAGAACCAGTGTAAGCTTGCTTCTGTAAAGCATACTGAGCTGATGCATGATGGAATATTGAACCACCATTACTCTTTGTATGTGGCATCCAGGTTTTTACTTCAGATCTACCACCAGAACCTACAGTGTATACTGTTCCCTTGCCTAAAGATGATTGCTGTTTTGCTTCTTCCTGCTGTTTCTTCCGGCGGCGGTCGATCTCTTTTGCAAGTCTGTTTGCAGCATTTTCAGACTCCCGGATAGAACTCTGAGCCTTCTTAATAGCTGCTGCACGAACTTTCAATTTTTTGGCCTGAACAGCCTGTTGTTTCTTTGTTAATTTGATCTGCTTTTTCAATTCGTTATCTGCTCGCTTGGTACTTGTTACTTTCAGCTTAATGTACCAATTCTCTTTAGCAACAAGCTTGCTATCCGCCATAAATTTATACAGCTCTTCTGAACTGGATGTAGTATTTCCTGCTGTAATCGCTGATCCTGTTACTACATTTGATACTGCTTCTAAATTTGGAAACGTGATAGCTTCTGCTATATTGTTGGTTGGTGCAACAAGTGCAATCGACATGAGTGCCCCGCTAGTTATCAGTAACAACTTTGAATTTCGCATTAAAAAGCCTCCATTGATTTTAAACCTACACTGATTCTTGATCCCTTACCAGCGCCTGAAATCTCAATATTCTCGATACGATCAGTATCATTGAAAATGGCAATAACTGCTTCACCAAATCCCTGCACTCTCTTGCCTTTTTCTGGGAATCCTTTTACTTTGGCAAGCTCTTCAATTGTTTTTGGCTGTGCATCAAGTAAAAGTTCGATTGTATCATCATTGTAAATAGTAAAAGGTTGAGTATGTAACTGCCCAACCAGTTTGCTTCTGAGCTCTAACAAAAGCTCTCTCTGTTTTCTTCTCATAATTTTTACCTCCTTACACTTACACAGTAATATAGTGAGTAATCGCACCTGTTAAGGCGTTCAAATAAAAGAGGGCAACTATCTGTCACCCTCTTCACTCAATCATCTATTCCTTTGTTGTTTTTTGTGTTCTTTACTTTAATACGTCCTGCGCTCTTGATGGTTCTTCTTCCTAGGTGATTAGCAGGTTGAGAACGAAATGAAACAAAAGTTCCACCATGTTCACTCTCGACAGTATACCAGGTCCCTTTAGAAGGATTGCCAGCTACATAAAAAACTACATGTCCATCAGAATTAATAAGATCCATACATTTGACTTTAGAAAGGCTCACTGTACTGTGATACCGATCAGAACAAACAGCACTAGCACATGTCCACTCTAACGGAAATCCAACCTTTTTAGAAACATAGTATACAAAACCGGAGCAATCAACACCGCCAATAGGATAATCAAAATACTTACCATCATAAAAATCCTTTGCAGTAGGTATATTAAAGATGTTGTTTACAAATTCTTTATTAAACCATTTTTTACTCCAATTTGCGGAACCATTTTTTACTGCAGCAGTTATGGAATTGGACCCCAATGGACTACTATGCTCAGAAATATCCCCTTTTGACTTAAAGGATTGCCCTCTTCCACCATATACATAAACCCATTTTTTGGATTTAACCATATTAGCAGCACGAACAAGTAGCAATCTTCTATTCTCAGAAAGTTTGGATTCATCGATCTTTATCTCATCTGGTATCAATCCTTTAAGATCTTCTGAATACGTATAATTCTGAACCTTTTTCTTGCCATCCCCACCAGTACTAACCCAGACTAACCGAGTTGTTGTACCGGAATATGTTTCAGGATTGGTAGGATCCACTGTATTTACCCCAGCTTTTTTCAAAAGCTTTGCATAATATTTAGAACCTGGAGCTCCACTGGTGTTATAGGCGTATCTAAACGTTACGGCATCCCATGTAGACACTTGATAGGCTTCCTTTGGATATACACCAGTAACTTTGTATTTGCTGACGTACCATACATTACCATACTGGCTATAACCACTACCATAATCAGATGACTCATCATAAATCTTTTTAGTATCTGACGTTGAAAGATTTGTACCATTAACCTTATTGATACTTTCGGCAAGATTCTTAGCAATGTGCTTTTTTAAATCATTCTTAATCTCCTGATCAGACTTTCCTTTCGAACCCCACATTTCTTTATAGCACTGTACATAACTATACTTTATAACTTTATTATACGCCGTTTGGCTCAGAAACCATTGGTCAGATTCTGGAGCTTTTACCATACAGGCCATTGCATAACACAATCCGGCAGGACCTCCGCTAGCAATACCACCTTTAGCATTGCTAGCAGCATTTTCAAAAATATCATATAAAGCCTGAACCATTCTGCCACGCTGTTTCTTAGTCATCTTTTTGTCATAAATAGGCCTAGAAAAATCATCATTAGCCCCACCGTAATACCTGTGCCCAGTTACAGACCGGAAAAGAGAACCTCTGTTATTTATGATTGCAGAAGCCATTCCCATTGCTTCGTCACTTATTCCAGATAGTTCTTTTTCTGCTGCATATAAATTTGCTGAGGTATATGCCAGACCGTCAGGAAAGAAACGTGGATCACCATGACTCCACCCACGTTTATTATTTAATGGATCAATAGTAGCTTTATGATCAAAACCAGACTCTCCCTTAGTCCATTGCATCCAGCTTACACCAGATGAACTATCAAATGGGTTAGTTCTTTTAGACTTACTTGTAAATCCAGCAAATGAATAATCCTTTGAGTTCTTCTTCCACTGATCCTGATAGAAATACCATTGACCACCCTTCTCACTCTCGTGAATTCCTAAATTGACCACTACTGGAGCTCCATGATCTCTTCCTTTATTATACTTACCATCTTGATTGTCTCGCATCATACTAAGATACTCTTTAATGTATCCATTTTTAGGAGAAAGATTTTCGTTAATCTTATCAATTAGTGCTAAATTAATAGTTCCGGAAGAAACAATTCTTTTCCAATAACCATTACCATTTCCTTTCTTTCCTTTTTCTGCTTGATTTAAACTAAAGAGTCCTGTGCGTATGCCAATACTTTTCTTAGTATTCAACAGCATAAGATAAAAACCATCCTCATCAACAGCAGAAAAGGCTCCAATGCTAATTACCATTAATAGAATTAAGCAAAAGAACCTTTTCATAAATCTAAAGAAACTATTCTGTTTTCTCAACCTTTGAGGCAATTAATTCACCTCCTACAACTCCATACGATCTCTGGTATTAAAATGTTCTGACATCTCTTTAGGCATGACCGTACGGTAAATTGTACGATCAACATCCATACCAGTATCATACTGAATAGCAAAACAATGCTGGAATCTGCCAGTTTCATCACTAGTGATTCTATTTAAATATCCTTCGATAGGTTTACAACCATAACTATCGACTAATGTCTTAATATCTTCATTCTCTACTTTACCAACAATCTTCGTTGTGATATTACTACGAATTGCAAAGAACTCCTTATCATCGAATGTATTGATTGCGTTAAATAAGAGAAAGATGATAACATTGTTCGATCGACTACCTGTTACCTTATGACTAATCTCCGACGCAAGAGATCCGAATGATTTTGCTCTCTGCAACTCTTCATAAAAAGCTGCAGTATGTAATTTCTTTTTCTTACGCATGTACTGCTTCTTACCATCAAGGAACTGAACCATAAATACACGTAGTGAATCCAATGTGCTTAATGTTTCTCCGGAATTCTTATTGAAAGAATAAATAACACCTGGTGTATCAAGTATTTCCTTTAATGTAATCTCATTCCTAAATGAGTCTGCATAGCACCCCTCTGCCATAAAGTAAGGACTACAACGATTGATGATTAGATCACATAACTCACGATAAGAATCATTAAATGATGCAGAAGACTTCAACCCGGAGATAATGTCCAATACATCAGAATACCACAAACCTGCAGTACGAGAAAATGTAGATGGATTTGTACCAGATACATCTTTCTTGTTGTATAATTTCATAATTGCTTGACGAAGAATAGACTCTAAATCTGACACATTACCCTCACGCTCCTGCAAATTAACCATAATCTTGAAAACCTCAACAGTACCATTTACAGCAGACATAAAAGCTTCTTGCGCATCTTCTTTTGAATCGCACTCCAAATCATCAAGACGTAATGTGTTTACAAAACGAGAATTCATACCACCCATGTCAAAAAGTACACAATCAATGTACTTCATAAGCTTTGTCCACTCGTTGCCTTTAATGTCAATAGCGGATAAATGAACACCTAAAGCTGCTAATCCAAGAGCTATTGAAAAAGCAGCATACGTTTTACCGCATCCTGTTTTACCAAGCAGCATTACAATCTGAGCTGTTCCGGAATCAAAGAAATTCAAAAGAAATGGTAAATTGGTAAAAGAATCTAACCCCATTAATACGCCTTTACCTCCAAGCAATCCTCTGGTCTTTGTTGGCATAAAGAATACATTATCCTCTTCAGTGCACAGCATTGTAGCAAACTTCTTGCTACCAGCATGCTGATATGTAGCTGGACAGCAGTTGTTAAGATATTCACTAATGTTACCATGTAACTCAACAAAATAAATGTCTTGTCCAGTAAGAAGCTTCTCTAAAGCTTTACGATACAAGAGTAACTGCTTGTCGTCATGACCGGAAGCCTGAATAAAGTATGATGTGTTACTTAGTTGAGCTCCCTCACTCACCTGTTTGTACAAATACATATAAGAGTCATACTCTTCCTTAATACGATCAAGACGTTTCTTGTCATAATGAATCTTTTTCCCGGTTTTTGGATCAACTTCATACACACCAGTCAACTGCTGATCCGCAGTAAGACTCTCAAACAAACCTTTGTAGGCATTGTATTGCTTTGAGACATTCTCAAACTGCTTAAGGAAAATATTATTTCGTACATTCATTTCTGTAGGCGCCATTGTAAAATGTACAGTTGTCTTAATTTCCGGAAACCTCTTAAACATTTCTGTGCGAACCAATTGTGTTAAATTCTTATCATAATTAACAGGCATAGACACAACCATCCATACCTTTGTAACCCAATCATGAGTCAGATAACGATCATACAATGCCCGAATGCCCAAATGAGAAATCTTGTCTCTCGTTACAAGCTTTCCGGAACTGATCCAATTAGCAAAATGCTCAGAGTACAATTCTGATAATTTAAATCCCATAAGTACCTCCTAAATAGATTCCTCAAATGTTGAACACAACTCAAGAATTCCTTGAATAGCTGGACGTGAACTGAGATACACAAACTGCTCGTTTTTATCAGTAATCTTAGAAAGATCATATCTTTCCCACACACGCTTCTCTTCTGCTCCGTAATTAACAATTGTGTTTACCGGATTTAATCCAAAAGCGACAGCATGACTATTTTCACGACACAAGTTGATCTGTAACGTCATACCGGAAAGAATGGTATCATTAAAGTCCTTACTATCTACAATGATCAAAACATCAAGCATCATTTCATTTAAAAGGATTTTATCAAGGATCCTTACATAATCTCCAGATTTGCAAATATAATCATTTGCAAAAACGTCAGCCATTGTATAATCATTATAAAGATGTTTATAATGATCCGGCACAGTAAGCATTTTTCTGGAAGTACTCTTATCAAATAATCGCACTACTTTCACAGTTTTTCTCTGCTGAATCTTGAATACAGAATACAATGTATCAACTAATTGGTTAATACCAACAAAATCCTCAAACTCTTTCAGATAGATAACTAAAGGTCTATTTGAATATTCGTGCAATCGGATTTTAGTATAAGCATCTTTGGAGAAAATTTGCTCATACTGATGGAGCATCTTACACTCTTTCTTTGCTTCTACTAAAATCTGCTTATAGCCCTTAAGCAACAGGTCACGATCAATCCCAAGCATGGCATTTACTGTCTGCAATCGCTGATTCTGTTCAGACAAACGTTGTACTTTTTCTTTATATACTGAAGAGTAATCTAAAAGCGCTAAAAGCTCATTTGCTATCTCCACGACCTTTGGATCATAGTTGTCAGCGTTACTTACAATAAATTCAGCGTCACTTCGCATGTCAACTTGAGGTTCTGCATTTGTGTCAATTTGCGTACTATCACCAAATACTGCTGCCTGAATCATTGCATAATCCAGCATAGCGATATTACATTTAAAACACTTTGCGATTGAGCTCATGGCATCAAGCCATGTATCATCTGCACCTAGGAAGTACAGATCCAGATTGTATAAAGCCTTGTACATCTCAAGATCAGACACGCAACCACTTTTCTTGGTAAAACCTTCAAGAATAATAACCTTATTTGTTAATTCAACTAAATTGGAATCAATTTCTTTAATTGAATCAATAAACTTTATACCCTTAGGACCAAGAACAGAAACATTTGATTTTACAAGTAGCTTACTGTACTCATCCATTAAAATAATTGCTGATAATTCTGTCATAAATACCTCCTATGCGTTAGATAACGCTTCAAATAACTTAGGACCTACATTTAAATCTTTGAATGTAAGACTTTTGACTACTTTTGGATTCATAAAAAGTAGTAAATCTTTTACCTGCTCCTGTGTTAAAAGCTGATCATTCATGAAATTCATACAATCATTCAAAATAACTACTGTACTGATATCATTAAGTCCTACAATATACTTTTGCAACTCTACAACATCATAATGCCTAGGAACTGTTGTAAAGAAAATCTTATTGATCCTGCTTTGCAGTAAAGTTAATAGTGTGTTGAAATCATGCTGACTCGCTGCAATTAGTACAATGTCATAGTGCAATCTTGAATTACCAAAAAGATTACGAATTAAATTCATCCTTACAAAGTGCTCTCTGTCATTCTCAAATGAGCAAACATTTACTTTATCAGTCACTGGCTTTACATCAAGAAGCATCTCTTTGAAGTGATGAAACACTACTGGAATCTTTCCCGTTTCCAATGTGGAAAAAATTTCCTGATTATCAGTGTAATCAATCACTAATACTTTCTTACCTCCACTTAAAGCAGAAGATGCCATTGCACTAGCCCATGTAGATAATCCAGATTTAGATTTACCAGTTAATAAATAAAGTTCTGGACCTGAGAAAGTATCTTGTACACTCATACCGTGCATCTTTGGATTGTCTAAGGATTCAACTGTGAATGACGATTCGTCATGATAATGTGTCATAGAAGCAGTACTTTGAATCACTTCTTTTTGTTCCTCATAACGCTCAACTGTCTTGAAATCAAAAGGCTCTATCACTAAGTTAGAGTCATCCTGCTTTGTATAAGCAACAGAACTATCAGCATCACGCTCAACGCGATACAGCTTGCTGTATGAATTTTTAAAATTCTGATTTTCTGTCACACCAAGCAAGTTATTGTACACATCTGAATAAGCAATTGTGCTGTTGAAAGTCTTTACAGAGAACCGTTCATACTTACAATTTTTCATTACAGACATAAAATAACGAACAGCCTGTTTGCACTGCGGATCATCATTTGTCATAAAAACAATCTCACCCGGATTAAAGAATGATGTCGTCTGCAGCATATCTTGTAAAAACTGCATATCCTCACGAATACTGGTATTACTAAAAGAATCCCCTCCTTCGGAAGATCTATATAAGTAAAGAGTCTTATCGACAGCAAGGACACCATTTTGAATATCAACGGCATGGGAACTGATTGAATCAAAGGCACCCTCGATCTCAAAAGTTCCTCTCTTCTGTAAGAAATCGCCTAATTCTTTACTTTTGAAATTTGAAATCACCAACAATTTTATCATTTTAATTTAACCTCCTTGAGCTCAAAAATATTCTTAGCTGAGCTGGAATTATATACTGTTCCATCTGTGCTAATAAGCTCATACATAGATGCTACTTTCTTAAAAGTTTCTTGGGTTTCATTCGAAAGATCAATAACTTTCATCATAGAAAGATCAATGGCAGAAATTCCATAGAATTTTCTATAGAATTCCAATAGTCCATTCAAATCCAATGATTTAATAGACCTAAAGGCTGAATAATTCTCAGAAATGATTACAAGAATGTTCCTAACAACTGCTTCCAACTCTGCTCTTTGATAAGTTGAAACAGACCTGATTGTAAGATAGACAACATCAACATTACTACGAGCCATACTGTCTTTCAGAGCCTGGTCTGCTAAAAGAACCATTGCATCCTTAAGCTTTGTTGACTCAATATTATTTACTGTTTTCATGTATCCTCGAAATTCATCAGAATTACCAAAGTCCTCAGACATTACGCAACACCTAGCTTCAAAATTATAAGTTAGAGCTGCATTTAATAGTTTACGTAAAAGAATCTCTGTACCATTTGCTTTTTGATCATCATTGCTGCCAAATTTGAACTCAAATACGCATGAGGCACTCCCATCAGCAAATTCGACTACAGAAATTTTCTTACGATTAGATGTGATAGTATGCTGAACATCTTTTCGAATATTCATATATCTGGCAAAAGAATCTCCTTCGTGATTCTTGTACTCACTAATTTTTGCATTCTCATCAAAAAGAACGAAACGAAATACAAAGAAAAATACAATTACGTCCAAAAGCACAGTGAAACCTAGTGCCATAGCAAAACCACCGTTCAAAAAGCTGGTCGCTAACCAATTGAAAAAGAAAAAAGCAATAAAGTTTCCTACTATAAAAAGGACTGAAACCAGTTGCTGTAAGTTTTCCCCGGCTGCTAATTTCCTTTTATTCTTTACCCGTGTATTAATATCAATAGGATAAATCAAAAAATCACCTCATTTCGTAAAATAGTAGTACTAACTACATAAAAAATGGGTGAGCTATTAACTCACCCATCCTAATTATTTCAATAAGTTATCTGTTTCGTCTGAAGAAGAGCTAAGATCTTCACTATCTGTTTCAGTACTATTCACTGAAGCAGTAAGATCCTCAACAAAGTCATCATCGCTTAAACTTGTAAGATCATCATACTCTTTCGAATAATCGAAGGTGTCTGCTGTGGATGCACTGTAAGAATCTGATGTATGTACAGACGAATATACATCTGGTCCACCATAATCATTATAAAGATCATCAACACTAGAAGAATAACTATAATTTGAGTAATCTGACTCTCCATAATTATTAACAACAGTGTTTGATTCCCTCCTTAAAGGATTATTAAATGATGCACGATTAAAGATTGAAGCAACATTTGGACCTACAGAAAGTCCACCAGTAAGACCTGCTACTTTTACACTAATTGCTGAATTACCTACATCAGCCCAATTTGCTATCAATGCTGAAATAACAACAAATAGCAAATAGCATACAAATACTGTGGCAAGTAATACACCATAGATACAGAAAGCACTTCCATTAAATTTATTGGAAATTGCGAACGCCAATGTTAACAGTGTATAGCTGGCCATAATAATGAAGAAACATTTAAAAAATCCTTTTAATGGTATCTTAAGATCTCCATGACTCAGTAACTTTAGTAATAATGCAATGCACAACAAAACATATACTAAATATACCAAATATTGAACTACGTACACAACGACAAAAAGAATGACAATAAGAACATCAAAAATAATCAAAGTAAACCATCCTTTTGTGTGAGCAATGTAGTCTATAACATTTAAATCACAATTAGTATACTGATAGTAATCACTAATAAAGCAACTACCAACAACATCCTGCAATGTAAAATCACCATAATTCAAGGAGAAAGGATAGAGCCAATCTCCATACTGAGAAACCTCCTGTGTTAATGCAGTCAATGCTCTCATTGAGATCATCTTGATCATAGTATCGTCTGAGAACTTGCCAATCTGATCGTCAATAGAATAAATAAACTTCTTAGTTTGAAAATTTACATAGGAAACTAAGTGATCCATCTTGTACTCATTGACTGAACCATCTGCACGATAATAATGCTGATCCAACATGGTTTTGTACCAAAGTGTAGTTTTCATAGCATCTGTAGGATTATACAACCAAGAAGAAATACCAAGAAAATCAATAGCTTGGTTCTTATCACCAAATGCTTTCTGCAAATCCTTACTATAGGCATCTGCTTCACTCTTGATATTCTCTAACTCAGTAGCATCACTAACAATATTCAACTGAGTAGTGCCTTTCTCAGATGCTTTTCCTTTTGAAGCTTTTGTTTTCTTTTTGTGCTTCTTACTTTCTTTTGGTGTTGCTGTACTGCTTGCATTTACAGCTGCATTTGCATCCTCAGCATTCTTCACATTAGCAATGCTCATATCATAGTTGCCAGGTGTGAGAAATACATTTGAATTAACATAGCTATACACAAGAAAATTATCCTTAATAAATCCATTAGAGTACGTAATTGTACTTCTAGGGACTTCTGCAACTTTCTCGAATGTGTTAAGTTTGTCTACAAATGAGTTCACAATCGGATAGTATGGAGTATAGTAATCAACATTATTTGAAACCGTTTTATACGTTTTCAAAGTATGCAGAGTTTCACCATCTCCCTCAGTAGTGCTTCCCTGTATTTTTAGAGTGTCAAAAAGTCTGTCTGTACTAATTTTGAGGCTATCGCCCTCAACAAACAAACCAGCCTGGTCATCCAAAACACAAATATCTCCTGCTGAAATTTCATCTGCATCAACATTTACCTGATCAAGCCAGTCACCATAATGCAAAGCACTTGCACGATATAATGTAACTGAATTAGTGTTAAACTTTGTAGTACCATCTTCGTCTATCTCGTTCTCTCCTGCATCAATAATTCCATTCTCTGTCTTAACTGCCATAGTTTTATAGGACAAAGTCTCTGACACGTTGTTTATTACAATATTGAAAAGCATAGGTACGTATGTAGGAATAACTGTAATCATTGCATACATTACACCCACGCTTAAAAATAGCCTAAAAATCAATTGTGGCAAATCTAACTTCATTTTAGAAAAAGCATAAATCAGCACAACAATCAACATCAAAACTAAGAACAATAGATTGTCTCTACAGAAATTTAATACCCTACCAAAAGCTGGATTCTGTAAACTTTCGCGCAAACCAATAACACCACGAACACCACTTGTGTAATCCAAAATTGACTGGCTTAAGTCTGCCAACTTCGATAGAAATCGGTCGCTTGAATTACTCACAAACTTCTCATATTGCTCCAAGGAATTGGTTGAATAACCTTTCGGATTATTCGTACCATTAAGTCCACTGATTATAAAATTATGCAAAATGTAATTATCATTGAACTTCGATATCTTAGATTCATCCCCGGTTTTTTGATCCATCGTTAAGTAATGGAACATATTCTGTGCAATTGCTTTAGCAACTGAACCTTTTACATCTTCAGTAGGCAAATAAGGAAAAATTGTCACACCCTCGGCCTGTACTGAATCTGCAGAAGTTAAAGGAGTATATGAGAATAAGCTGTTCTTCTCATTCCAATTGTCTGTGGAACCAAAAATTAGCTTATTGTACCCTAAAATCTCATCTTCTGCTTTTCCATCAATTGAAAACTTTGTAGTCATGTGCTTCAAAACTAATGGATTATCGGAATCAACTGTAGAAATTGATGTCGTTTTTACAGCATAAGTACCATAATTACCTGCTGTATCTTCATCTGTTGTGTTCTCTCCAGTATTAGCTAAACCGTTTGAGTTCTTTTGACGCAATATTAAATACTTGCCAATGTCATTCTTATTTGTTAGTCTAAACTGACTATTCTTTTTTGCAGGCAAAGGATAAGAATTCATAAATGCTGCAGTATACGGGTTGTAGTCTGCATCTGTAGAATAGAGCAAAGGATTTGCAATACCTGGCAAAATAATGAGATTATCATCCGTTACAATATCACCAAATGCATTAGTGTAAATATACCGCGTCTTCTTATCATTAATATAATTCAAGTTTGCAGCATTAGTTAACGCATTACTGAGAATAATTGAAGTCATATTATCAATATCTCTCAGATAATCTGTGCCATAAAAATACAAAGGCTCAGTTATTTTTGTTTCATCTGTAACAGTACTGTACGCATACACGGCTGCATCCTTCACTGTATTTGGATCACTTGATGGTTCAGCAGCACTAGCATTTGTATCGCTTGTAGAATCCTCACTAGAAACGTCATCTTTCAATGCACTATTTGGATCATCAGTTTCCGTAGGAGCTTCTGTTGCTTCTGGTTTAGCAGATGCTTCTGTATCTTCTTCATCCTCACTCTCACCACTATCATCTGAATCTGGCTTTGCTGTAGCCTTAGTATCCCTATTTTTCGAATCCTTAGGCTTTGCTGTTGCTTTAGCTTTCTTCTTTGCAGATGCTACTGTACTTGGAAAAATAGCACTTGCTAAAGCTTTTAACGGATTGATCACTTCTGATGTTTGTGGAGGATCAGCTTCGCCGGTAGTGTTGCTCTGAGTAGTTGAGATTGCGCTTCCACCGGCTATCTCTGCTGAAGAATCACTACTCTTATCCTCAGCAGAATCATCCAATTCTAAATCATCAGAAGATTCAACATCGTCATAATCGTACTCTACAGTAGTACGAGTGGTATCCTGCTTATAAATCCAAGACCCTGTTGAGGCATCATAAGTAAACTCACCCATTACTGCACACAAAGCACCGGAATTACCACTACGAATATCATCGAAAAGACCCTGAATTGTCATAATCTCAGCTGGACCTGTAGGATATCCTTTATCATCAAGCTTCCTTTTATATAAAGGTTTGCGAATATCCTTAACCGAGCTATAGAACTCTACGATCTGTTTCTGCATCTCATCATCATTTGTTAATGATTTCAAGGCAGTTTGAAATTGTGAGCTTCCGGCATAACTCTGCAATGGTACATACGTAGAACTTGCAGCCATAATAGCATAATACAATAAGCTTAGTTTAGCCGTGACCGGAATTTCGACACCCTGTGTTGATGTTTGGGCATTAGATAAGTTATCAACATACGCTTTGTCTAAATCAACGGTGATCTCCTGATCCGTCTCATCCTGCATAGACTTTTGAGCAATACGAACCAAATCAGCATACGGCTTAAATGCGTCTTTCAAAGCATCATCCATCTTCTTGCCATCACTATTACACTTGTAAGGTACTTGCTTACCATCCTTGTCAAACGGAACATATGATGCTAAATCATCCTCAGCATCGAGCATAGCTTCTTCAACTTGATAGATGTTCGTAATCAGAGTTGTATTTTTTGCTTCGGCTTCTTCTTTAGCCTTTCCATTCTTTGATGCATTCGTAATATCGTCCTTCACAGACTTCAACATACTTTTCAAATAAGCAGGAATATTAACACACAACTCTTTTTTTATTTCTGTGCGTGTTGTCTTACGATTACCTGTATTATTTTTCTGAGTATAATGTCCAGTGAATGTATGCTTCATAGTATAAGCCTTGAAACTGTTAGTTTTGGACTTACCATACTTCTTATTAAAATTATCCCAACGCTTTGCTAAATCCCGTTCATACACACGAACAGTTTTCTGACTCATACCCAAGTCATCATAATACTTCAGCATGAAATCAACATACAAAGAGTACTGAGTGATAATACGCATACTATACAGTAAACCGAATTGCTTACTTCCAGTATCTCTCAGGCATTCCTGATAATCTTTGCACCTTGCAGTTAAATACAAAGAAAAATCATCATAATAAACAGAATAGTTTACAGCAGCACTTGCCCTTTGGTAATTAACATCAGAGAATACACTGAGTATTACAATCATTAAGGATAGAAGAACTGCGGTTACACGTTTCATTAACTATCACCTCCAATAAAGGCCCTAGCTTTTACACTAGGACCCCTAACCTTTGCTGCATTAAGTAAATGCAATTATTTCAAATCTGATTATTTACCACCAGTGCCATTTACAACCTCTGGAGTTGCTGCAGCTGAGCTCTGTGGTTCTGCTCCCTTTACTTGGAAATAATCTGTCTCATCTGCATCGGCCTTCTTCTTAATAAGAATGTGAACAGTATCAGCATCTCCCTCTTTCGCTTGAGTAACACCTAAGTCACCCAAAGTGCACGTATGATCATTACTACCGTTTGCTTCAGCGTTTGAATTAATGAATACTGACACAGTATAATTCTTAGCACGCTTGTAAGTTTCTGGTTGTTCTTTTACAATCTTCTTACCGTTATCGGTATTTGCAAGATTCAAATTCTCAACACTAATCGTATTTTCAATTTTCGTCTGAACCTTGCTACCTACAGACTGCATATTCTCAGTTGTAATACTGTCCATACGAAGCAGTAATTTATTGTATAAATTCTTAGCAGTGCTTGACTGAAGCTTACCAAGATCATTTGAAGTATCAAATGAAAACTGATAATATGCTCCAGCACTCATAACCTTCTCAACACTGTTTGCTAAATCGACCTCGACAAGCTTCTTTGCGCCCTTAGCCATAGCATTTGCAACAGAACCATAGCCCTGAAGCAATGTACCATTGAAACCGATTGCAAAGAAAAAGATAGCAAAAATTGTAGGCAAGCTGATCTTCAATACATAAGTTGTCATTGTATCATCCTCAGCCAGATTGTAAAGCATCTTCTCCGGATTGTAATCAGAGTATGCCTTAATGTTTGGCAAGAGAGAAAGCACGAAACCTACAATAGCATCGAGACCAACGCCATAGTTTCCGCCACCCTTAAACATATTTGTAAACTGGTCCTTAATAGCAAACAAACCGTCTTGCCCCTGCTTTAAATCATACACACGATCAAACAGTGCTTCATTACTCTTGTAAAGTAATGTGATGATTAAACGGAATGCAATCATCATTAAGCCAATAAGGCAAAACATACTAATAAGAAAATTGAGAACCTTACCAAGCCAGTTAAACTTGGAAAATACTTCCCAACTTCCTGTAAATGCTGACGTCTGAAAAAGATCTGTCAACTCAGATCCTTCTGCAGCACCACAAATGGAAAATGAGGTCACAAGCAGAATCATCAGAAGAACATAAGAAATCACAGCAAACTTAAGTCTGCGTGAGGTCTCTGCATTAATCCTCTGATCAAACAAGCTTGCCCCCACAAAAGTTGTTCCCATAAAATCTCCTCCTTTCGAGTTAAACCTGTCCTAATGCAGCAGCTATAATCAAAACGCATATCATCATGATAATAATCACCCTAGATAACGGAGGATCATCATCTAATGAATACACGCCAAAGGTCAAAATTTTGATAATATCAAATCCGGAAGTATGAGATCCACGTCTTCCACTATTTACCATCATTAACAAGTTAGATATACCTGCTTGATGAATTGCCAAGTAAGAAATCCAACTCATTACAGAAAGGTAACTAGCTAAACAAATGATTATCATAAATAACCACGATTTCAAGTCACCTGCCATAGTTCTAGCAAATAATTTACTAAATTTCGCCTTGACAAAATGAAAAGCAGCCGATGGATTATACCTTGAGCTGCTAATTGAAATCATATCGTACTTGTCTAGCTCTTCATTTAATGATTCATCTAATAAGAAGAAATCATTATTAGTTGTGTTGACACTGGTTAATGCTGTAGTACTTGTAAGAGTGAACTCTGTACTATTTTCAGTTACTCCGGCATCATCAGTTTTTCCACCATTAAGTGGTCTGACATACAAACTACCATCCAAGAGTATCTTGACTCGAGTATAAGCGTACTTACCGGAGTTCTTCTTAACATACTTTTGTGATTTGGTCTTACCCTTCTTGTAACCATAGATCTTACCATTGTCACTATACACTAAACCAAAACCGTTGACTTCTTTACCAGTCTCTCCTCGTCCAACTTGAATGCCGCTTGCTGTACCTTTTTTCTTCACATGCTTTAAGAAACTGGTTAATGAATAAGCATTACCATCACAGAAAACCATAATATCTTTTAGAACATCCATTACCTCATTTTTAAAAGCTTTTTGAGTTTTAGGCTTGTTGCTTTGCCAATTAGCAGCAGTTGTTACAAGAGTCTTACGATCTCCCTTACACAACATACGAGTTGATGTGAGCCATACATTTCCATCCCCATAGTTGTTGTCAACAGTGAATTTAATATCTCCAATTGTTACTACACTCTTTGGAGCAAGAGTACTTAATTTTTGTACCCCAACATCATGGGCAATAATTGACTCCATAATGGAACGAATAATACTAGAGTAACAGAAGTTAGAGTAACTTAGTGAAGAAACACAACCAACATTGTTAAGCTTAAAAGCAGTTGTGTCATTATTCTGGTTACTTGTGTCTGAATAGCCCTGATACTCACTCTCTAATCGTGTAATAGACCAAGAGTCTGCTGGTACATAAAATACAGGAATTGCATAACACACAAAACTCCTATGATCAACAGCCTTTAAATCTTTACCAATTGGCTTATTCCATTTGTTAGATAATGCATTATCTCTAACAATATTTAGCTCAGAAATAGTACGGTCTGTTACTGTGGTAGTTTGACCATTTCCGTCCATCCCCTGTGCATAAGCATCGTCTGCTTCAGCAGAATTGGAACCATCAGGAGAAATATCCTTAATAAATTTGTAAGCAACATTACGCTTGCTAAGTGCTTTAGCACTTTTCTTGTACTTCTTCATAGCGTCTTTGCTTACTCCATAACAAAAAGTGTTCTTACCAATTTTTGCCTTGTTATTGTCATCATCTTCTTCTGGATCAAAATACTTATTGTCGTAATAGAAGGCATTATTCCAATGGACAACATCATTAAGTCTAGAAGTAAGCTTCGTTGCACCCAAGTATTTAGTTTCCCAAGCTTGATATAAAGACTTCCAAGATTTTGTCATCTGTCCCTCAGCTTCAGCTAAATCATTGCCCTCGTACGTTTTGTTCTGTACAAATACAGGTGTCGTCTTGTCTGAAGAATCATTACCACAATAAACAAACCCCTCATTAAATAAATCTGAGTTTGGATCCTTGTGAATAATACTATCAGCTGGTACTAATTTGTAATAATACTTTTTATTCTTTTTAGTACCAAGGTTGACTTTTGAAATCAGTTTCATTCGTACATTTGTTCCGTCACCTTCTGGATCATAAATCACAGTCTGATTATCAAAATCAGCAACTGGTTTCGTTTTAGTACGAGTCATTACATGAATCCCTTTCACATAATTCTTCTTACCTTTTTCTGTACGAAACTCTGCAGCCATTCTTGATTCAGCATTCAAACGCTTAAACAAAACTCCAGCATTTGAACGATAGTATTGACACTCCTCACCAAAAATCATACCATTATATTTTGCTGTTTTACGCCCACCCAGCATAACAAAGAAACGTGACTGATTGGCTAATGTGTTAAGGATTGTCAGATTCTTCTTCTGTTTCTCAGACATAGTTCCGGCATCATAAGCATTTGAAAATGCTTTGTCAGAATAGAACTGGTCTAAAAATGTTTCATTAGTTCCTACTAAGCTGAATACATGTGACATAAACTCATCATCACTTGCTGAATTACTCAAACCAAGTGCATTCTTGTCAGAAACCAATTTAAATTTTGAAGCACCAGTAGTGGCATCTTGCGCTGGCTCAAAAAGTCGACGAACCCACTCTCGCTGCTTTTCAGTCTTTTGTACTCCAGGTATTAATACGGTTACACTGGGAACCAAATAACCGGAATTTACATATGTTGTCTTACTTGTACCGAACAAGAAATTACACAGAGAGTTGCTAGCAATATAATTACTATCCCACCATTTCTGAAGTGCTTCGTTCTTACTTGGTCGTGTATACAATTGCTTCACAATCTTATTAATACTCTTTGAATCTTTAACATCTGATTCATCGAAAAGATTATTCTCCTCATCCGGAATTACATACTGCCAATCTACAATCAACTGAAGGTTTTTAGTCTCCTCACCATTCTTCACAGAATAGATACGTGTCATTGTATTAATACCATTATTAACGTCATTTACGCGATAATACTGCTCAATATCACCCTTTTTCATTTCATCAGAGTACTTAACCATTGACTTAGTCATTTTCAGATTACCACAACCTGCTTTGTTTAACTCAGAATATTCTGAATAAACTTTTGCATTGTATTCATCCATTTTACCGTGATTGATAAAAAGCTGAAGAGTTTTTCCTTTTAGACCTAAGTTCTTTACTTGATAGTTCGTAAGTAAAGCAAGAATCACTTTCAGACTGTAATAAATCTCAGAATCAGTCTTTTGATAAATGAATGAATTTGTATTAATAATCGTGTTTCCAACAATAGCATATTTCTTTTCTGGAAAGAGAATTGCTTGCGATCCAGTCTGAGTATTAACTAATACTTTGTCAGCTAATACAGAGATGCCACCCATCTGTTGCAGTGCACTTTGAGGAACCATTACTTCTTCAGTTTTTGTGCCCTCTCCTTTAATTTTTGTAACAGAAGTTACAGTGTTTGCATCTTGGCCAGCTGGACAAGTCACATAATTCTTTCCTCTCTTGATAGCCATTGCCTCAGATGTAGCCTTTACTGTAAAGACAATCTTGTAGACTTTGATGATTTTACTGTTGTAAGTAATATTTGTTATCTGGGATTTTGATGCATCAAAACCTGCACTTGTTTGAGACTTGTTAATTAACGACTTGACAGGAACACCTAAATATTCCCAGTCAATCTTATTATTGTCATTATCCGCAAATGCAAGATTCATAGTCACGGTATATTTTTTCGTAGCAGCCAATGCGATTTCCCCATTACCTGGCAATACTAAATTACGTAAACCCTTACCGAATTTTGAGAGAATACCAACATTACCAGTAGAAGCAGAATCTTTACCATCAAAAGACTCTTGGAGTTGAACTTCTGAAGCATTTGTAGATATCATAAAGTCAGATGGCATGTCATAGATTGGCATATTAGATTCACCATAACCTTGTGACTGCCAGTAGCTTTCACCATCTGTAAGCTGGACTTTACTGAAATCCGTTCTTGCACTTTTGTTCTTTACCTTGTACAGAAATTGATAAAGATCACTATAAGAAATAGTGCAGTATAACTTAGATAAACAGCTTAGATCCTGAAAATCAATGATACCTTTCGCAATCATGTACTTAATAGTTTCCTGATCACTTTTTGAGTAATTCGATAAGTAATCAATACCGTACTTGTACATAATAATATCAGACTCAGCATCTGTAATATTATCCTCGTTTTGTTTCATACAATCCTCAAGATACTTAAGAATTTCAATCAATGTGATTTCCTCATTCTTAAAGTAATAAGGATCTCTGCTCTCAAATTTACCACCGCTGGAATACTTGATACAGCTACCTAACCCTTTTGAAATACTGGAAGAACATGCACTACTCTCATTCCACCAAACTGGTCTAGTTCCAGAAGAAAGTGATTTAATAGATTGTCTGAACTCCTTACCTGGACTAAATGAGTTACCATCATCTTTAAACAAATCATCAGGATCATCATCGTCTGTAGTAAAATCACTCTCTGTGATAATTCCTTTATCGATTAAAGATTTAAAGTACAATTCATATACATTACCGGTAGAATAATAGTAATAATCTCCAGTAAATTTTGCAGACCTCTCTGCACCATCATCATCGATGTAACCGGGAATTACAGAGTTAATTCCAATCTTGGAACCATTCTTCCAATAATCAAAAGTACTTTGAGATCTTTTTTGACCATTACGAACAGCTGCCTTTCTAAATAGAATTGATCTTGACCTAATAGGATCCCACACAGATTTGTACATGAGCATCAGAGCATCTGACTTCAAAACTGTGTCATTATCTGATACACTTAGCTTGGTATAACTATTAAAGATCATGTTTGCTACCTTGTTAAGATATGTTACAAAGTTCTCTTGTGTAAGCTCGCCATCCTTTTTTATCTGTTTGATGTCCTTTATCCAATCTTTGAGATTCTTTTTGATCTCATCAAGCTTCTTATCAGAAATCATACCTCCACGTTGCATACGAGACAACAAAGAACTTTGTATTACTGAAAGCGCATACTGTTCAAACAGTTCGCATCTCTTTTTCTGTGTTGCACTGGCTCCTTGGTCCTTGATCTCACCTAACTCATCATTACATAGTGAATCATATAACTCGTCAATTTCACTATACTGAGTTGCTTGAAATAATCCAGTATGGGAATTGTATTTCACAGCAGTTTTTCGCTCAAGCACCTGATTATCAATCAAATAAGCCTTAGCTTCCCGATTCTCTGTATCTGCCAATCCTACAACATCTCTGTCGGTTGCCTGATTAACATATTTAGCAGAATCATCATACTGAACAGCTCCTAAATATGAACTACTGATCTCTTTGTTAATCTCCTTCTGTTCATTTTCAGAATGCTTGTAATCAATCTCTGTAACTGAGTTATTAATAGAATGAGAAGCACCCATAGTCGTTGCATTAGCGGCTGCAGACATGGAAGGTAAAAGCGCCAACATTGCAGCCATTGATAAACAAACAAACCGTCTTAATCTCAAAATAAGGTCACCTCCTAAATAACTCTCTTAGATACTTTGATCAAAACTGGCATGTCACTAAAAGCTTTACGAATGTCTTCGTTCTCTTTGACAATCTCAATTGTATAAGGAAGAAAATCCTTATGTGACAATACACGCTGTAAGGCCTTTTGATACTTAGCATCTACAGAAATTATTACTGTCTGACATACTTTACCTTTCTCCTGTAAGGTCTGGTTCTTTCCCAACTCCTTGTAAATCTGAGTTAAAATAACACCTTTCAGTCTCTCATCACGTCGAATATTCTTTAAATTTTCTTCCTCTAACTGTTTATTTAGTCTTAGCGTATAAAACTCAGTATTATGCCACATAGTAACAACACCGGCATAAATCTTCATTAGAGGTGTTAGTCTTCGAAGATTGACAGGCTTTGTTAAATCCAACTCATTTCTAATAAATGTTTTCATTTACTTAAACTGATCCAACATCTGTGTTGACAAGGTAGTAAACTTTCCGACACTTTTCTTAGTATTTGTTACCTCCTGAAAACCTCTTGCTGCTTCTAATTTCTCTTGTGCTGCAACCTTAGCTTTATCAATAACAATGGAAGTATCCGGACGATTCTGAAAAATTGTTCTCATTTTTATCATTGCCAACTTTATATCAGACTCAGTAGCCTCCTTTCTCAGCTTTTCAACAATAGGTACACATTTACCTAATATTTCTATATTAAAAAGACGATCCAACTCCAAAATCTCATCATTGGTAAAGTCTTTCTTGTCTCCACACTCAATGTAAAATAACACATTAATTAAGAAATCTTTTAATGTGTCAATAAAAACTTTAACAGTTGTGTCACTTAAAATACCCTCAAGTAACTCAAGCATTGAAGCAAAGCTTGGCTCGCGCATAGTATTAAATAACTCTATCAAAGAGTCCATACTAACTTCCTGCAAATAACTTCTCATCTCTTCTTTAGAGACATTGTTCTCTACAGTGAAATCGATTAACTTCTCAATGTCACGCGGGATACCTTTGCTGTGCTTAATTATTAATGAACTAACCTCTTCTGGTAATTGTACATTCTTCTCCTTTAAAATAGAATCTAAAAGAACGAATGACTCCTTACGATTCAAACGATTAAAATTAAAAAGTAATGCACGACTTTTGAGATCGTTTGGAATTTCATTCATTGCTGTAGTGCACATAATGATATAAACATTTGGTGGCATTCGGTCAATTTCAGCAAGAAACGCTGTAAAACCACCTCTAATTTTTGCAAGAGCGTGTGCCTCCTCAAAGATGTAAACTTGTCTTGCCCCAGATCCCTGTAGACAAAAAACATCTTTAATTAACTCCCCGATATCACCAAACTTCTCTGTAGTTCCAAGATTAACGACTCTTAAAGATGGTGAACTGCCTGCTGACTCTAAAGCATGCTTATTTAACTTACAAGATGCGCAATGCATACAAGGTTCTCCATTTACTGGGGACTCACATGTCAGTGCCATTGCAGCAATACCTGCACAAGTACTTTTACCTACGCCTAAAGTTCCTCCAAAAATAGAAAAATGCTTAAAAGTGTCGTTAGCCAGGGATCGCTTAATTAAACCGATCGTAACTGGATTTCCGACAAGTCTTCTGAACGAATAATGTCTCATCTTCATCCCCCTTAAATGCAAAAAGAGGGGATGGTTTTAACCATCCCCTCCAAATAATGAATAAAAATAAAAATGCTGCTAAAATCAAGATCAGTCTGCGATCTCAGATGCCAGCTGAGCGATTGTATGTGTAACGCCAGTATCGATCTGAACCAGCTGCTTGTTAGCAATAGCACGCAGGTAATCCTCTGCTGTAAGAGAAGCCTTTCTTGCGCCTGAACTCTGACGATTAACCTTGGAAATGCTCTTAACCTTCTTACTGAACTCATCCTTGCTCATCTTTGTAGCCTCGATCAGCTTCTGATACTTAGAGTTATTCAGTGGTCCTGCAGGTGAATCAAGATCATCGTAAACGAACGGATAAGTCTTCTTGGTTGGATCAGTCTTTGATACCTTCTCCTGCTTTACAGGAATTGCAACATCCGAAACCTGTGCAGATGCATCAACAGCATCGTAAGGCTTAACTGCAATTGTCTCTCCCTTGTCGAACCAAACTGACTTGTAGGAATCTCCCTCAGGCCAAACATTCTTTTTAGCGTCTTCATTGAGCTCCTCATACTTTCCATTGTCTTTGAACATAGACTTGAAGTTGAGATCCAGAGCTGCTGCATCCTCAGCTGATGCGCCGGTAGCCTTAACAGTTTTGTATGTCTTAACTGGGAAATAGTTGCCCTCTGTAAGAAGTACCTTACGGCCATTCTCACTCTTAACTGGCTTCAGAACGATCTTCATCTGCTTCTGTCCAAATGTCTCGCCCTTCTTCTTTACCTCAACAAGCTTCGGCTCGATAAGAATCTGTGAAGCCTTTGTTCCCATGAGCTTCTCGCTCTCTTTGATCTTGTCACGATAACATGCCGGCAGATAAACGAAAGCCTGCTCCATGTTCATGATTCTTACAACGGTATCTTTTGATTCCTTAGCAAGCATCTTCTCAGAAGATGTAAGCTTTGTAAGCTGCACCTCAGATCCAACTGGTGTCTCAACAGCAATACCAATAACCTTACCCGGCTTGTAGCTCTTGAAGCCGACAACAGTGTCTGTCTCACAAACAGCCTTTGGATACTTACCTGACTCTTCATACTTCTTACGATTTGCCTCAGTGGCAGTAGCAAGCTTCTCCTTGTCCGGAATAGCCTTACCATTCTCATCATAACGAACAATCTTTGTCCGTGACGGCTTTACAGCACTATCTGTTCTTGCGATAAAGAAAAGCAGACGCCCGTTCCGCTGGTTATTGTAAACCATATCAGAAACATCTGCGAGAGCCTGACCAGCAATCTTCTCGCGGATAGAGCTGATTTCCTTGTTGTAAGCATCACGTTTCTTCTGAGCCTCTGATGGCTCCTTTCCAGCAGTCTCAACTGCTGTAGCTGCGTCCGCTGCGAAATCAGCGTCAAATGACTCCATATCCATCATTGCATCCATGTTTTTGTCCTCCTTGTTTTTTGGAATTTTAATTCGTTTAAATGTGGCCACACGATTATCCATTAACCGCATGAAGGAAAAGCTTGTACCTTTAACCCAACACCCAATTTCGTCACCGTGACAGGAATACACCGTTTTTGCCTCTTCCGCTGGCTTCGCTTTAGTCGTAGCAACCCAATCGGGATTGTCTACCGTCACTACCTTGTTCAGTGTAGCCTGTTCCTGTTCTGAAAGCTGTTGAAAGGCACTGACGGAAATTGAACTTGACTTCCCAACGGAAACCAACGCAAGTGAATCCGCCATAGCTCCAATCTCTTGCAATTTCTTTAATTCCATCTTTCTTTTTCCTTTCTGTTTTTATATAATGAAGAAAAACCTAAAATCAGGTTTCATCATTAAAGCATAAATTAATTATTTTCTGATCAACTGGCATCAACTGATCCTTTAATAACTTTTAAATCAGAGAGAATCCAATCTAATGATTGCTGCAACACCTCGGCATCAGACAATTTTCCTGAATCATAAACGGTTATTCTGTATGTTGCTTCAGATTCATCCTCATCTATCTGCTCGACGCCAATATTGAACACAGGGCGGTGCCTGCTGTTTATTACAACTAAATCTTCAGTAGAGATTCCCTGCTCCTGCAGAAATCTTTCATTCTCTTCGGCAGTAAACTTACCAGAACCATTCCGAAAATACACAATAACGGGAACGTCAGAGAATGAATGCAATACTTCTCTTCTTTCACCGGACGCTACAGATATCTCACTGGTATTAAAGGAGCTAATATCTAAAGCACCATTGCAATGCAAAGCAACACAGCTCATAGCAGAATTCGCACTACCATTAAACTTGTAGTAGCAAACATTTGAAATAAATTCTGTCATGTCCTCCTCAACATTGTCACTAATGTTTACCACATTAGAAAAGCCACCCACCTTGAAAGCGATAGGACGCACCTCATTTAACCTTGTAAGTGCAACTTGTCGAACAAGATTCAAAAGCAATGCACCAGTAAATTTATTTAATCTTACTTCCATAGAACCTCCTACCAATCTATACTATCTCAATAATAGATAATCGCTCAGATTTTGACTCAATTAAAAGGATGCTAGCAACAGCATAGCTATCTAATTTCCTAGTAACCTCGTTGCAAATACCTGAACCATCATCCACCTCAGACTCTAACGAGTCCGTATTACCAGGAACTCTTACACCTTCAATATAATCAATAATTTCGGAAAATTTAGAATGCTGTAGAGTTTCTAAGGATCTCTCCTGAAACATCTTTAATAATTCTTTCTTTACCTCATCTAAGGAATAACGATGCTTTTCAAGCGAAAAATCACAATCAACTTTCGGATGTAAAACAACATTATTCGTGTTATTGATCAAAAATTGTGCAAGATCATTGTAAAAATAACGAAGCACCTCTTGAGCGCACTCCGCATACTTTGCCTTTTTCTTTTCCAAATATCTGAGTGAATTCACATAAATTGATAATGGTCGATTATACAAATCTGCAGAAACATTTAAATGCACCTGCGACTTAACATAGTCACTAAAGTGAACTTCCATTGTACACTCTGGAATAAGGAAGTTACTTCTCTTGTCATACGCTTTAATAGCAGACACAGCGACTAAGTGGTCTAACCGCTCAAATCCTAATATCATGTTATTCACCTAAAAATCCCTTGTAAAACTGTCTAGTTCAAGTGTTGACACATTAACAAGAGATTCCCTCTCTAAGTTTCTGTCAGCAGCGTACTCTCCATTACAGATAGCTCTTGCCTTGTCGCGTACTTTCTGTTTATCATCCTCAGACAAAGACACCCTGTGTAGACCAAGACACTTTAATGACTCCTGATCATTATACATTGTCAAGAAATGCGCAAGTTCATTCTTATTTACACCAGCCATTGCAGATGGGTGAATTTTAACACCCTCTGGACACTCTGCTGGGTATACAAGTTTAATATTCTTACACAAATTCTCCCAATCACGTTGGGTAAACAGTCCACTCTTCTTAGCAAAAGCAAGTAATTGCTTCCAACTACTTGTTAGTTCATACTTTCCAGCAAGATAATTATCCTGCAAAAATTTCACATACGCTGCATAAACCTCGGAGCCTCTCATACCGTTTTCAAGCTTAATCCCAGAGATCTTGTCAGACTTACACCCTTTCAATGCTTTTTTAGCACTAATAGTGTTAAATAATGTTGGTCCACTTGGATCTACAGATTCTGAAAAGTTTGCCGGATAAATACATCCTACGCCCTTAGCAATTGATTTAAACAAGACATTTTGCCGAATTGAATGACATAAATCATAATCATTACCAACAATCGTAATGTTAGGAAACTTGCTACAATTCTGAGCAACTGCCCACTCAACAATATCATCTGCTTCGAAACCATCAAACTTCTCGCACATTATCCCGCAACGCATAAGACCGTCATACAATGTTTCAATCTGACTAACAACTTCTTGGTTACGTGCTCGACCAGATTTATAATTTGGATTCAACTCATTCCTAAATGAGGGGCTATCGAAACACAGTGTGACAAAATCTCCTCCAGTAAATGCAACAGCTATCTGTCGCATCAGATAATGAATGCCACCTACAGGGTATCCGTAAAATCGCCTATCTTCGTGAAAGGATGATAGCGACCCGGTATACACCACAGCGGATACATCAATAACAGTTAAATCATTCATACTAGCACCTCACCAATCGGAATCAAGGTATCAAGCAGAGCATCAATATCGTCAAGATCGTGATAAATTGCTTTTACTTCTTCTTCCGACTTTTCAACATTAATAATCTCATTGAACACTTTGTTACTAATTGCATCATAAAACAAATCCAATGAGTTATCATTAATTCCGCAGATACCAATTGCATTTAATTCATCATAAGAACTGCCAATGACCCTTCTTGAACACAACTCAGTAAATCCAGACTGGTTAAACTGATTGATCATCTCAAATAAATAAATCATTTGATCAAGATCAGTAGCACTAACATACTTAAGCTCAAGAGAACCACTTCTCAGTAAGGAATCAAAAAAGTTAATACAAGCCTGACTACTCTCTGCAAACCTAGCATACGCTGCTGTCTCTGTCACAATAGCGTTATTCGTATGACTAGCATTAACATACTTAGTAAAGCATTGCCTAAACTGATCTATTCCGTGTGTGCACTCTACAATCGTATTTATCAAATATCCAGGATCTTGTCGACGATCACGAATGTGATAAAACAAAGATCGTACAATATCATACACTTTATTACGTTTTCCATCGACAAGATAAAAGAACGAATTACCAAATATCAGCTCTTCTTCTACTACACCAGACCCACATGCATCAATACACTTCTGAATTAGATCTATGCGATCTAGGTAATACTGCCAAAAATTCTTCTGTATATCAGTAAGTGTTATGGTGTTACCATCAACCACAATACAATTTGGCACCTTCATTGTTAAGTTGAATAACTTGACAGCTTGTGTAATATCCACAGAACCATCAGGTATTCTTCTAGCAATTTTCTTTGCTATTCGATCAACATCACTAACGCTAAAGGAAAGCTCTTTAACTCTTTGTGTAACTACAGACCGAAGATCTTTCGTAATTTCCTTCTTCTCTCCTTTGACCAAAGAATTTACTAAGTTACGTACGACCTTCCAATAAATTTCATTAATGAGCTGAACACAAGTAATCTCTGATTGTCCTTGTACCTTCCCATTCACTACTTGTAATGTAGGAGCAAGTGACGTGCTTACTTCATCAAAAGGAACCAACTCATAACTGCACAAACTAACAGATTTCTTTAAAAATAACAGCTCTGTCTTAAAATCACTGGGAGCATGTGAAAGTAACTCACACAATTTCCGTTCATCCTGGACCACCAGCAAAAGCATAGGAGCTGGTAATCCCCAAAACTCACCTATCCTCATTTTCTCCTCCTACAAATAAATATAGTATGCAAAGTTCAAAATACCGGCTACTATCCTAAAGCTGTGACAACTCTACTGTGTAAACATACTTACCAGAATTTTCAAAAATTGAAGAGTTGTTAGTAATTTCATCTGCCGAAAATGATGAATCATTAAATGCTGCTTTTAACTGCTTGCCATATGCTTCAGCATCTTTCTTTTTATCAAAGGAAGCTGTGATCTTAATACCACTCTGATCCTTTGATATCACAGATTTATCAGCAACTTCTGCTGATGTAAGATAATCTACAACAGCATATACAGAATTTGTTTTATCTGACGCAGCTTCTGCATCTTTAAATGCATCCAGTTGACCCTGCTTCTCTGCTTTTATTGCATTCACATCTTCCAACTGTTTTGTAATTGCAAGAACCTGATTATTGCAGTATCTTTCAGCATAAAGAGATCCAACCATTGAAAATGCAGATAAAAATGCGAAGAAAATAGATAATTTTGATAAGAAACCAAATTTAGGTTTTTTACTCTTCTCCTGCTTCTGATTACTATTCTTAGACTCACGTTTTTTGTGAGTTTTTACTGAATTTTCTTTTGGTGTAATTTCAGACTGTTTCTGTACTGCTGGTTGCTTCTTTGGTGTAGCAGGTTTTTTAACTTTTGAAGTGTTATTTTGTAATACCTGTTTGATTAAGTTACTGTCCGTAATTTCATATTCTGCAGTCTCTTCAAGAAAAGCAAACGCTGCAAACATACAAATGGTCGATACATCTTCCGGATCATTAAACTGATCAGCGTTGTTAAACTGCTTTGTGATAAAATCCAAGTTCTCCATCTTAGCATCAATCAAAGTCTTGATGATCAGCTTATTACAAAATGCTGATACCGTCTGCTGTAAATAATCTAACGTACAAACTTCAAATGTTGAAAGTGAAGAATCTTCTGATACTCCAATAACAGTACAGTGACTGCCTACCTGATCAACAAAAGCTGATGCTCTTGAGTCATCACCTGCTGCTCGTTTTAATTCAGAAGAAAGAAGACCATAGTAACCACTACACTCATAAAATGAACATTTTGGGATTTTCAATACTTCTGCTATATGCTTAATACAATTCATGTCAGTTACAGACTCTTCAAAATACAAAGCCCCTACACGAACAGCATTTTCTTTTACTTCATTTGATACAACTCCATGCACAGTAACAATAAGTTCATCTATTGCAACGCCTGCAAGATGTGCATAAATTGTATCTGCAGAATTACTGGTATAGTCATAAGTTTCATAACCAACAATCAAGTCATCCTTACAATACATACCAGTAACTTTATTTGATAAATCTAAAAAATACCTGAACATAAAGACCTCCTTATTTTACTGTCTGAAGACCATCAGATTTCTCTGATTCTGATAACTCATCAGTAATATCCTTACCATTACGTTGCTTATTCTTGTTAAATTCTGAATTAGTGGTTGCGCTATCACTTGTAACTGTACGCACTGACACTTCAGCAATTGACTCCGGACCACTTAAAGAACAACTGATAATAGGAATTGTTGAATTTTTTAATGCCGCAGTGAACTTAGCTAAATCTTTTATAGAATACTTAAACCTCATTTTAGTTGCTGTACTACTAAAGAATACTACGTCATCGAGTTTTGCGGTTTCTGCACAATCGATATCTGATCCAGCATCTTCTGCTACTGCAGTAACACTAATAAATTTAGCACCTCCAAGATTTGCCATAACTTTAGCCAGTTCCTCATTGCTTGAAAATGAGCTATTATCATACTTCTCTCCGTAAGTACTTAGGTCTGAATCTATTTGTGCAATTTCAGAATTTACAGTAACCACAGACTGCTTTGTGCTCTTAAAAGTCTTCATTGCCTCCTGTATATAAGCAATACGAGGATAACTCACTGTAACAAGAGCTGCCATAATTACACAACATGTTGCAGTAGTCACTACATTCTTTATCGTACTCATATATGCCTCCTACAAAATATCTATCGTCACATCACCACTTGTTACGTTTGCTTCTGGCACTAAGAAATCCGAAGGAGCTTTGTCCTCTGCTGATCCAACAAGAAAATTTGTCAAATGTAAATTTTGTGCTGTAATCTGGGACTCCTTCATCACTGCAGGTATTCTTGAATCACCGATTGTTTCTGCAACAAAATTGAGAAACTCATTACATGATTCTACTGAATAGCTCAGCACAGGATTCTTAATCTTTGCAATAGAATCAGCTTCTACTACTGACTCTAAAATGGCCGGTTTCACTTCTACAGGTGAAGAAACGGGATCATCATTTACCTGCGAGTCGTTCATAATATCAGTAACTGACTGACTTAATGAACTCGTTAATACTTCCGCCTTTTTATCATCTGTTGGAACAGAATGATTCTGAATTTCTGGTTTTGAAGAAGCAGATTTGCTCTTCTGATGTATATTAGCTGATGTGTTATGCTGAACTCTTGATTTTCTTGTTACCATAGCTTACCTCCTACAAAATCTTATATAATGCGTCTGGACTAAGATCCCCCTTAATAACTGCTTCAGACATAAAAGTCTCAAAAGAACTATCTCTCTTAAAAACCTCGTCCTTTAGTACGCGCTCCATCTCATATGGCTGATCGCATGCAAGAAGTTTTTCTTTAATTTCGTCATTGAATATTAAAAATTCAACATAGGGTTGATTAGCTCCAAAAACATATCCTGTATTATTACATTGTGAACATCCTTCGCTAACCTTTAAGGAAACAGCACCTCTTTTTCTTAAAAATTCAGCAAAACGAGGTTCAAGGTCACTCACAAGCTTCTCATTCTGACAATTCTTGCATGGAACTTTAAACATTTTCTGTGCAAAAACACCATTTAACTGACTGATGATGTTTTTATATTCATCACCATAATACTCACGAAGTTTATATGGCAGGTGCCATATTCTATCAACGTGCATTGTAGTGATAACGAAAATGCTCGAATTTACTAAATCCTGCACAGCAAAAGCAACCTCTTTATTTGGTATCTCGTTAATAAATGCTACATTTACATCCTGCTTTTTTGCTAAACGTACAGCATTTAACAAAATTTCTGTATCCCCACCGTAATCAATCTGAGTAAAAGGCATATAAGCTTCAATTGGATATTCGTAGCTAACAATTTTCAATGGTTGCTTCACTAACTCATTAGCTAATGCAAAAGCAGAAGTATTTTTTCCGGTACGAATTGCGCCTACGTACAGTAAAATACCTGACGTTTTTGTCAGCATTTCTTTCATAGCATCTACGACTCGCTCGTGAAACCCTAAACTATCGAGTGTGAAAGTAAATGTTTCTTTTTGTTGTATACGGATAACACAATGCCAACCATCCAAAACTTTGTTAGCTGATACACGTAGTTCAAGGTTACCATCACCTAACGGATCATTAGCCAATGCAGTAACACCGGCCGGTGTTATCAAATCTAAACTGTTTGCATTAGTTTTATTCTCAACAAGAGAACTAATGATTGATCGATTTAGATCAGCTGTCAAATTGAAGAGATCCATTTTAACAAGATCACTGTTACAGCGGCATTTGATTGGATAATTTACCTCATCAGGACTTGGATGCTCTACACAGAAATGAATATCTGTTGCATGCATTTTGATTGCTTCAATTAATATCCGCTTAAACATAATTTTGTGATTAAACCTTGTGCACTCTGGATCTCCTTCGAGTAATCCAAAATTGAACGGTGTCAATATTGCATACTTAACAATGAATTTTCCCAGAGCAAGCTCAATAGCATCTTTATTAATTGTTGCAAATGCTGGATAATAAACATACACTGTTTTTCCGTCAGCGCGCAGCAAAACATGAAATCGATCCTCAATTTCTTTAAATAAAGGATCTCGCTTAATCTCTGATACATCAAGAACAGGATCTTCAAATTGATTACTAAAAACAGAGATGATACTAGACCTTGTGCAAAACTTGTACTGCTCCAGTATAAAAACCTGATCGGCAATATAAAGTATTGCTTCATCAACAAAAATCTGTAAAACAGAAGGGGTCTGTACAAAATCTTTAATTTCCAATTTGTACCTCCATTTCTGCTGTATCATGATACTTAATCATATCCAAACACACAGAGTATAACCCATGCATTTTTGCATCCAATGTTTCAAACTGCTTTAACAGCAAAACCTCCTCATCAGATGTGTCTTCACTAAATTGTTCCATAATGAAAATACGTCTGAGATCAGCAACAATTGGATTAATTGTTTTGTACTTTAAGTAACACTTATCGTACAAAACCGTATCCTCTACAGTCTCTAACTTTAAAACTTTGGTAAAAATTTCAAACAAATAACCCGGAATACACGGAGTAAAGCTCAATGTCGTACTCTCAATGTCATTGATAGACACTTTCTCCTCTTCACGTAACTCATATGGCTGATAATTATCTAACAGGATGCTTCCGAATACATTTTTGTTAATCACTACATCAGTGATATACTCAAGATTCTGAACAACAAAAAATCGTAAGTTCTTGAACTCTTTCAGTGATGCACCTAATTCAGCCGCATTACCTCTAGTGACAACCAAAAACTTACGATTGCTCTTCATACTATTACACAAACGTGCAAACTCCACAATATCTTTAAACTCTTTTGAATTTGCAGATGGCAAGGTATCATACACCAAAGCAAAACCAAGAATCTCCTCCAGATTTGCATATATTAAGCTGTTCCTAGCCTTTTGTGCGGTACCATAGCCATGTATCATAAAGGAATACTTCTTAGATTCCTTAAAAATAGATTCAAGATAATGTGGACTAATGATAATTATAGATTTCATCACTACTCCTAACTCTGAACTTCTATTTTCAGCTTCCAAGAAAAGAATGGCTTCATGAGAACAGTTCTTCCAAATGGAATTTTTGAGTTGCTCTGTATTTCTACACCATTCCAATCATACTTATAATTATAATTTGTTTTTCGTTCTGTTATTGCACCTACCATTTTTCTTCGAATTAATGCAATTGGCATACCTAAACCAGCAAACTCGTTATATGTAGCCATATCGTGAAGCATAGCCTCATCCGGAGATGCATATTTCCAATCAATAATTATTGGTTCATTTTTAATCAATTGCATAGCATAATTTTCATCGGTATACCTCAGATTACAAAGAAAATCATCATAATCTAGTGTATTTATCTTTACTCCGAATGCTGCATTATGCCCTCCTGCATAGCATAATTGTTTAAAGATGGTTAGAAAGTCTCTACCATACAAATCACGAACACTACCTTTGAAGTACGTCTGCCGATCACATACAACCAAAGCTGTTTTAGAATACCTATCTGCCAGTTGGTTTGCAATTAATCCAGTATAATTCCATAACTTGTTAGAATTAACATCAATGTACTTGTTAACGCTTGACAGGTCAGCAACAACAAAATTCTCCATTTCATGCGGAACAATAATATCCGTGGCACGCCCAACCATTTCTCTGGAATCCTCATAAATTGTATTTATTCTGGCAATACACGAAGCCCGAACTACTGCATCAGAATCATCTAAAAACAGTTTATTTAGGCAGTCAAATTGTTCAGCTCTGAAGCATGCATTAATACGAGGACTGAACCAAAATCCTATAAAACGGGCATTAAATTTATTGTACGAATTGCGGTAATACATCAAAGGTTGTGGCATCTCATCATCATCTAATGAGGTTGCAAGATAGTAGATCGCACGATTTAACTCATTTGTCATCTCCATCACATCGGCAAATAAGCTAACGGTAGCATACGCTGCTAATCCCTTTGGAGTACACTTACCGAGTTTGTGGTACAACAGATCCATAACACAAAAACATAATGCTCCGGCACTTAACCGAAAAACATCATTTTCTCTGTTCTCGATCATTGTATTAATCATTGCAACATTCTCGCCATAATCATCATAAGTAAATTCAACCTGATGATGATCAAGAATTATTACTTTAATCCCTCTTGATACCAGAAGCTTAATCAAATCAATATCATTTGATCCTGTGTCCGTTACAATAAAATAATCGTAATGCCCCTGCACACACTCTTGTATAGCAACACGATCAATATTATGTGTTCTCTTTCGATAATGATATGTTGTAAGACGCTGTACACCAAGATCACGCAATGCATCTTGAATCACAAGTGCACACATAAGGCCGTCAACATCATAATCACTCTCTAAATATACTGATCTTTTATTTCCGATTATATCTTCTAAGAACTCACAGACCTTAGGCCATCCCTTAAAGCTAGGCGGGCTATACTCAACACGTCGCAAGATCTTAGTAAGATTACGCTCACTGAGAATACTATAAAAATCCATAAGTTCACCTCAACTATCCTACAACATATTTAACAGCTTTGTCTGATAAATAATCATCCATAGCATAGCCATCTAAATATAGACCAATATTGACTATGCTATTATCTTTTGATGCATTTACTGTGACATAACCGTTGGAAAATTCATAACGATCCAAACATCCTGAATGATAATTGTACCACTCAGAATGCTTAGTAAAAGCACTAAGTAATTCGTGTATAACATCGACATTTACTTCGCCAAAATCATTTGATACTTGAATTGACATATTTAATCGATCTGTATCATACTCCTGCCATTCAGAAAAAATCACATTTGTATCACCAATTGTAGTCTGAACTGGAGTAAGTTCCTCAAATGTCATAAACATTTTTACGACTAGAGGATCCTGATGACTAAACAAATGCTGTAGGCCTTTGAAGTTTAATGGTATGATCTCGTAGTTTCGAGTATCAACATCTGTTGCTGGTGTGGCTTCTGCTACAACCGCAGTCCTTGACTTATCTACAGAATATGCTGGAGAAATACCAGCACACACGGTGCTGGTAAGTAATCCGACTGCTACGAATAAAGATAACTTTTTCATGTATACCTCCATTATGTTTCCTGCTCCAGATTCTGTAATACTTGAGCAAGGAAAGGATTAAGGTTTGTTTCCGGTTTTTTATCCTGAAATAAATTCATAGTTAATGTGCTACTTGACTCATCCTGAGAAACATTTTCATTAATCTCTGATTTTTCTTCTAGGATGAAATTATCTGAATCAGCTTCTGAAGCAAAGTTATGATCTTCTTCAGAAATCTTAGCAGCAGATAAATCAAATGACTCAAAATCGTCAAATTCATCAAATGCAAAGTCATCTGTCTCATTAGACGAGGCATTTGTACTCTGTTCACTGGAGCTTTCAGAGTCATCTAGTTCTGAAAAATCAAAATCATCTGAACTAAATAAATCATCATTAAAGCGATCCGGAGATTCATTGCTTGAACTTTTGATCTCTTGTAAAGATTTTGAATTCCTCTGAAGAATACGAGTCACATATCTGCTAGGATTTTCCTTGGCATAGTAAATATGCAAATCATCAATCGCTCTAGTGATTGTTACATACCAGAGCCGAGTTTCACTCTCCATTAGCTGCTGCTCAATCTCTTTTGGGTACTGGCGCGATCTAATTAAATCAAAGTTAGGAAAAACATCATCATCCATAAACAATACATAGACGTGATCATACTCTAACCCCTTTAAACCATGAAATGTCGATACTGTAACGCCAGCCTTAATTTCGTTGTTATTACTACAAATTCGAAGTTTTCTTGAATGTGCTTCCGAAAACTCCGAAAACGTTTTGTTAGTATAAAAATACTTTCGCACTCTTTCCTCAAAAATATCATCGAAAGACTGAGAACTCTTCTGAGCATTAAGGGATTTCTTGTAATCCCAAAAATACTTCTTGATTAAATCTATCAGCTCGTTAATGTAGGAGCTCATTGGCAACTTATCGATATTAACTGAAATTTCAATTAATCTCTTGAGAGTTTTCTCAAATCCGGAAAAAGACATAACCTTTCCGTAATCATACTCAGCAAAATGCTTATGTTTTTCATCCCGGCTAAACCGACGTTTTTCTTGGTCAAAACCAAAAATAGTGAAAATTTCACTCTTTTTGCACGGAAGCACTTTATAAAGATTTAAGCAATACCGTCTCTCGTAAGCCATATCCAATGCATTAAGTACGTCTAGCACATGCCTATACAGTTCGTGAGAAAATGGTTTGGTACCTTGAAGTGAGTGAAATGGGATACCATTCTCTTCAAGTAAATCAGTAAGTAATAATGCTCCGCTCTGCTCACGAAAACAAATTACCGATTTATGTTGATCATCAGGATCCATCTTCTTTATTCTCTCGACAACATTAATGATCTGTCCATCAATGGAGTTATAAGGAATAAGTTCAACAGATCCACCATCTTTGATGCCAAAAATCTGTTTATTAAAACGTAATTTATTTTCTCCAATTGCGAACTTTGCTTCATCAATGATAGCCTTTCTGCACCTACGATTCTGTGTAGAAGTGAATACTTTACCACCCGGAAAGTTTGTACTAAAGTGAAGAAGCTCATTAATCTCTGCTCCACGGAAAGAGTAAATCAGCTGATCCTCATCACCAATGCAAGTTAATGGTGTTCCATTATCAACAAGCAGTGCTAAGATCTTCCACATTAGAGGAGTGAAATCCTGCACCTCATCAGCAATAACATACTCATAATACTTCTGTACATTTTTACGAACACTCTCATTATCTCTAAGTAAACAGTACACCTTTGTAAGCATATCAGTATAATCATACTTGTGTTTCAGATTCTTTGAAGCCTCATATCTTGTAAAACAAGTCTCGACAAAGTCTATAGGAAGCTTCAAATCCTGAAACTTATCAGTATTGACCATCTGATCTGGAGTTTTTAGACTTTCTTTGCACAGATTGTAAAAAGCAAGCATATTTTTTTCACTAACCTCATAAGTAGCATTCAGCAACTTAGAAGCTATGCGTATTGATCTTGACATCATTGCAAGCGATTCATCATCCTCAAGCAGTGTATAACCAATCAAATTTAACTGAGCAACATACTGTTTTCTCCAAAACTCGCAGAAACTGTGCATGGTATATGCATTAATTCGATCATCTAAAAAGTCTGTACCTTTTACAGCCATTTTTACACGAGTAACCAAATCCTTATGCTTCTGCTTCATATCTGCAACATTGTGAGTATTATATACTAAACAAAGAATTGCATCTCCTGATAATTTTCCATTACCTCTTTTGTTAGGCATGATCAGTTTCATTTGTACAGCCTTGATCTGCTCAAGTGTAGTTTTACCTCCACCAGCTGGAGCAATAATCAGCTGATTCTGTGCAGCGGAAACTGAGGCCAATGCTACATCCGGAGTTAACGAATACCCCAAAACATCATATAACATCTTAATGTAATTAAGACGAATATTTGGTGCTGGTAGCTTGCAATCAGGATCATCCTTCACTAACGTGAGCACATCATCAAGGCTCATCTCCATAATATTTTCCGGTGTTTCATTTGCAAACATAAACTACCTCCACGTCTTTGTCTTTAACAAAATGTTGGTTGACACTCCCTGATGAGGGCCGCCAAAATAAGTTAAAAGACCACACTCCCTCGCTGAAGTGAATGTCATATATTTATTCAAGAACGAAATCTCATTTGTTCTATACTGTCTAGTTACTGCAGACCAGATTCCAATGTCTGAAAAAGTCAATCCATCAATTGCACCTAACTTTTGTGTATTAACTCGTAATGACGACACTAAAATACCTTTGTCGGACTTTAGTCGTGGAGTATCAAAAAATACACTTTTGACAGCTGCATTTTGCATTAATCTACGAATGCAAACATTACAATCAATACCGACTCGCACATTTGTAATCTCAGTTAATGAATGAACTTCATAGTTAAATGGTGGAAACTTAGGATCAACTGGTTTAATTCCGTATTTGATCTTAACATCACAATCGGTAATGTAGCCAATCTTCACTGCATCCCCTGACTTAAAAAGCAAGAGATTCGTACACATAATTGGTGTATCCACTTTTTGGCCTGTCGAATGAAGAACACTCTGTTCAATCGTTTCACACAGATCTGTTAATGGTTTTAATGCTGCAGAAGCAATCTCCCAGTCGCTTGAAGTAATACCATAGATATCTTCAATTGAAAGCGGTTCAATATCAAATATGCCATAGGTTGCGAGTTCACATTTGTCATCCTCATTGAAAACAACCATATTGTCCTTAACTACTGCATCCCACTGAGCAATAGTAATCCTCGTTTTATTATTTTGGGCATCAACTGAATCATAATAACCAATAAACATGTCAGCTAAAGATCCGGCTCGATGCAACCCTATTCTTAAAGGATTTTGCAATAGCTTAACATAATCAGATGCATAACAATTCACAGGATCACGAAAGCTATTCAGTTTCTCCTTGAAACTGGAAGTTAAATCCGATGGAATGTCAAATAAGTAACGTTTATGTATGGTTAGATAAGCCGCAATACTTAAATAAGCATTACGAAACAAGGACTCTTCATGATGGCAAGTCTTTTGATACTTGTCACTCAAAAACAATACTCGTTTACTTAATGGCAATTCACACAATTTATCAACCAATGCCACGATTGTTCTCATGTTCTCTGTAGATGAATGTACATCGTTACAAAAATCGTATTCAATAAATAAATCTGATAAATCATAATATCGATCTACCATGTTTTCACCTGAGAAAGCATGTGCCACACCTACAGATTTCGTGATTTTGTGAAATCCTGCATTTAATACAAGCTTGTCAGGAAGCTGCTCTTGTACAAACTCATTATCTGCTTCGATTTCCTCCTCAGAAAAATATTCTTTGCAAATAATGATAGAACTGAATGCATCATCTGGAATTAATGAACTCTCACGAAGAACAGCATCAGCAAACACTGACTCATTCGTTAAATCATCTGCTGAAAAAATCATCAGATAATTACGCTTTGTAGTTCCAATTTCTGGTTGACTACGAAGAAAAATACCATACGAGTTAAGTACCTCTAAATCAGTATTTGGATTTATGTAATCGTGCAAATTTACTCCACTAGGCAAATCTTTATCTTCAATCACATAAATCAGATTTTGAGGGTTACGTTTAAAGAACAAAAGAATCTGTAACATTTTTTGATCTTTCAATTTTATTGCTCTATCTCTATTCTGATGAGCAGCAACAGCCTCATTAGACATTGGAAAATCAGTTATACTAATTATCTCAGTATCCAAATAATCAGACATAATTTACCTCCTAGCTGTAATCATCAACACTTGTTACTTTTGCACACTTTGAAGCATCATCCATTTGTAAATGAATTTCACGTCGTGGAATGTCCGTATAAAGTAATGGATTTTGTGAAACCAAAATGATCTGAAGCCCATCCTGTTCAATACTTTTTGCAATGTTATCTCCCATCTTCTGTAAATTTTCAGTTGATGCTACACCAAAAGCCTCATCAATATAAAGATTATGGGAACCTAAGCTCTGCGCAATACCACTAACAGCATAAAAGCTTATGAGATACTGCATCAACTTACCATTACTAATATAAGGAATAAACACGTTACCTTTATCATCTGTTAAACGGAGTTTTACAGAATTCTTCCTTTTAAAATCACACAAAACCTCTGCTGATAGATGCTTCTCTGGAAAAACATTACCAATACCTTCGGTAATAATCTCATTGAGATACTGCAAGCGTCGTGTACGAAATTCATCGTTCTCTTTTACAACTCTTGTTTTAATCTCCAGTAAAGCATCTTTATAAGTCCTTAATGATTTCTCTAAATCAGCTAACTCTCTTGATTCAACAATTAATTTTTCACGTAAAGCGTTAGAATTTCGAGCTTCAGAAAGTTCAGCACCTTTCTGCATGATCATTCGATTATAATAACTCCGGTTGCTTTTTAATAACCTTAATTCTTCCTCACCAAACAACTAAAAAATCACCCTTTTCAAATTGTGTATAATTCTTCTTCTGCTTAACCATAAACTCTGTGGTTCTGAACTGATTAAAGACATTCTTCAGTATTTTTGTTGGAATCATCAGCTCATCAGGCTGCATACCATCGGCAATACGTAAATTATTAATTTCAGTATTTAAATAAAATTTTGCATAAGATGTTTCCAATTCACACTTTTGAGAAGATACATCAATAGTGACACCGGTTACTTCTGAACTAAATGTGTTCAAAAACTTCATAACATTTGCCAAGTTTACTTCAAAAATACACTTGGCTTTGTATTCCTTACTCACCAAGATTGCGTACTCGTCATTAGGTTGTGCAATAACCTTTTTTGTAAGTACACAAAAATTATCTAATTTAGCCAAAAGATAATTCTGAGTATTGAAGATAGTATGATTACACTTACGTAAAGCAACCATAGAGGTACCAGTAATCGCAAAACTACTAGGACCGCCTATCTTTTTGTAAATGCGCTGACCACCTCTGAGAAGTACAGCAGCAACACCAGAATCAATAGAAATAAAAGTCCCTGAAGACTTAGCTACTCTAATCATTTCTGCAAATTTGTCGGTCTGTATCTCTGTTCCTTCCGGCGGAGCACTGATAAGATCAATCTTATCCTGATAGCTTGTAGTAAAGACTACCTGCTTTAGGAAAGAGCATGAGTAATAAAGATATCCACTTACATGCATAAATCTCATTTCTACAGTGCCATCTTTTTTCTCAGAAAATTCAATTACTGTATCATCAGTTATTGAACTCAAAATCTTTGCGTAAACCCTACAAGAAAAATCACAATTACTGTCTGTGGTTTGTGCAGGTACAGCTAATGATGCAAAAACTTCATTAGTGTTTGTGATAAAAAGCATCACATCGCCATGATAAACCACATCAATAAAATCTGACTCATTAACAGATAGAAAAGCTTTTAACTTTCCGGTATCTGGAAAAGCTACTCTAAACATTCAATTCCTCCTCAAGAAAATTGTGCAGAGTGCGTATAGCTCTTTCATACTCTTGCATCATCTGGTTCAAATATTCTGAATCCCCGACGCAACGATCCGTATCAACAGAAACTAACATCTGTGCATTTATACCAACAGAAGTCAACTTCTGAATATCTTCCTCAGTAAATTCACTAAGAATCTGCTGGATTTCCTCTGCAGACTTTTTCATGCTTTCTACCGCATTCTGATAATTTACCTGCTCCTTAATAATACGAAGTCTAATCTCTTCTGTTGTCATCCTTTAATACCCCATTTCTTTAATGTTGAATTATAGCTTGATTTGTCCCAATTACGAAGTACTTTTCGTGCATACTCAGTAACTTCAGTATAAATAATACTGTAAGCACCAGCTTTTTCAGGATCCATAGTACTCCAAAACGCTCTTCTATGATCTGCAACTAATGTAAGATCTGCAAGCTTCTTCCACTCTTTATTACACGAACTCTCTGCTCTTTTACCTGTTTCGATGATAGCTTCTCGACCAAAAGCCTCAGAAAATACAAGACTATTATAAAAATCTGAAGAAAAATTATAATTAGTTAACCCATTTAAAGCTGCCATAAAAATCTCCTATCTGCTTAATTTCTTATTTACTTTACTACGCAAATCAATCCCAATTGAATCAATAGAATTATGGAGTAACTCATTGATAATTGTAAGTCTGTATGCATCTTGTGCATAGAAAGTTTGTAAACTCTTTACAGGATCATCATCCAACGGTGCATATTCCTTTGCAAACTTTCTACGAGCTCTTTTTTCACTGTCTTCCTGTTTCTGCAGAACTTTAGAAATATTCACTGATTCTTCCAGGGATGGTAATGTAATCTTGTTATCATCAATGCCCATGAACTTGCCACGAATTTTTACTGCAGGAATATTACGTTCTAAAAAGTCATTACTAATCTCTTGGATGTTGGTTCTACCTAGAGATGCCAAATAGCATAAAATCGTACCTGAATCCATCTGAAATGTTCCATATACTTGATGCATATGTCCGAAAAAACAATAATCATATCCATCCAATACGCCTGAATTATCAAACTCAACTGTTTCCGACCAGAAATCATGCCCTCTCTGATTAACCATCATCTGCTTAATTTCTGAATTAACAAGATCTTGATGAAATAGACCAATGTTTTTCTTACCATCAGCTGTTGCTCTACTAATCTGTGTGCCATAATGGTTAAACAGAAATCGGACATTTGCAATTTCCAACTCATCAACAACTTTAATAATTGGCAAAAGTCCTGTAGGCGTCCACACCTTATTTGTAATACCTTTTAACTTCTCGGAATCAATAGTTTTAACCATTGAGAAAAAAGGATTTGATTTGTAATAGGACAACTCGTGATTTCCTACAACAGAATAGCATTCTCCATAATGCTGATTCCACATCACAAAGAAATTATTATCACCAATTGCTACATCAGCTTTACTATAACTACGATGGAAAACATCACCAAGTAGTAATAAATTTACAAATTCAAAACCATCTTCTTTGTATCGATTAGCAATTTTCATGATTTCGCCACGAACATCAATCATTTCTTGAACATAGTCAAGATGACTTGCTAAATTCTTATAATACAAGTGCAAATCAGAAATTATTAGCCACACAGTATTCTCCATTGTAAACCACCTTTCCATAAATAGGGCAATCGTACTCTGAACCGGCAGACACTAACTCTTCCTTTAACTCTGTAATAAACTTAGTCGTACTCGTTTTGCATTGACAAGACTGATTCAACAACATTAGTGAATCATGAATAGTTTCTACTTTCTTTAACACATCTACAACGGAAACAAGTTTTGATCGATCTTCTGAAATATTAAATGATGAGAATCGCTTTATAATCTCTTCAAGATTTTCCAATACTGTTATAAGTTTCTCTGAAGGAGGCTCTTTTACTTTACCAGTAAAGACTTCTAAATAGTCTTTTACTTCTTGTAGTTTCGTTTCGAGTTCAGCATCAGCTATCTGCAAAGAAGGCTTACTAATGCTGACGCTTTTCAATGCAGAAAAAGAACGTTCACATACTGCTAACAACTTACACACCAAAAGTAAGAAATCATAATCTCTAAGTACAGCTGTACCGGATGATAACCTTTCTAAAACATCATAACATCCAATGAAGCAATACATTGAATTACATGCCATTGTTGCTTTATCAACAGCTTGCTCCAAAGCATTCACATCCCTGTATGCCAGATTCTTGAGCTGATACTCATATACACCAGCTGCACTTCCAACATTTCTAATATATCCTTGGTATTCTTGCACGATTGTATCTATCTTCTCATTTAAGTTATCAAGATCATCATTAAAAACAATGAGCTTAATTAATGCAAAATTATAAGCTAAGTTGGAATTAACTAACAACAGGTCCTGATCAGCATCAATAATATTTGCAATAAAATCATTATCACCATCTGCCAAAAGTCCCAAATGTTCAACAAATTCTCTAGGTGGCTCTAAAGAGGGTTGACACTGCACTCCACTCGGAGACTGATACAGATAAATTACTCGCTCTGGAAAAACATTCATCACTGCTGCGGCGCCATCATCAAACTCAAAACCAACTGAAGCATGATCTGCACCGTGACGAATCAATTCGCGTCTGTACTCTTTGTCATAGTATTTTGGACAGCCAGCCAACTTTAGCATTTTAAACACTATACTCTTGCCGGTATCATTTTCAGCGATAATAACATTCAATTTATCTGTCGCCAGTTCATATGTCACGTCTTTGAATGATTGACAATTAATAAATCTGATTTTTGTTAACAAATTGATCCCCCATAACTGCAAAAAGAGGGATTGCTCCCTCTTACACTAATATAAAAGTGGTATGCAGCTATTAACCACATACCACCAACAAAACTGCGAACTAATTCACTGAATAATCAGTCATCGCTGAGATCTACAGAATCAAAATCTCCCATATCCTCCGTACCTGCATCAACATTCTCGTTGAACTCCTCTGAGGATAAATCATAACTCTTGGCCTCAGCCTTTGAAGCATCTGAATCAAGATTACCTTCTGCTGCATCAACAAGTCCTGCGTCCAATGACTCCAGGAACTCGTCTCCTCTGTCTCCGAAAATAAGAGAAATGATCTCTGCATTCTCTTTTGCAACTTTCTTTGTGATCCACTCATCATTCTCAAGATTGATGACTGTAGAAACCGTCTGGAAAATCTGCCGCTCAACACTCTCATCAAGCACCGGAATCATAACTGAAGCACGAACCTCTTCCTCGATCTTCATGTTTTTATCAACCATTTCACGAACGGAAGAAATAAGACCCTGCACCTTTTCGAGGTTATCACCGTACTCATCACGATCGCTTAAAGATGTTGCCGGCTTCTCATACGTAGTTTCCTGTCCAATTGCTGCTTTACCACGGTTGGTAGAATCATCGCCATCAGTTGGGCATGACATATCGATCTCGTAGAAATCAAAGAATTTATCGTACTTTACGTACTCTCCATTCTTGTAATGATCCAGCATAATACGAATGCCCTTTTTGATCTTACTGATACGCTCCAGACCTTTTACCCCATCAACTGACTTAACAGAAGCCAGTGTATCATCATCGACACCAAAAGTCTTGTTCATTGGCAGCTCGATAATCTGTACAAAGTTACGAGGCTGGTCGTCGGATACAGGAACCTGGCTGTAAATACGCTGTCTTTCGTCCTGCTGCTGCTTGTCTGTATGATTGAGTTCACCTGATTTTACCTTTGCCTGATAAGCTGAGTATTCCTCATAGCACTTATCACGGAAAAATTTACTGATCTTAAGGAAATTTGGCTTCTCGCCAACAATCTCACCCTGATCGTTACGATCAACTGATACTGCATAATCGCGGCCAAATACACCTGTACCCATAGCTGGAATATTCACATGTGTTGCCACAACAGTGAATACACGAGGAACACGATATGGGGCAAATACAGCCCAATCTTCTTTTGTAAATGTATCCGGATCTGAAGTATCCCAGTTTTCAATGCCGGCTCGATCCATAAGCTTTTTCTTAAGTGTCTCATTCTCAGCAGCACTACTCTTCATAGCCAAAGCTGTTGTAGTGGCACTAAATGGAGGGCGCCACTTTGTGTCGGAATTGAATGTGTCATCGGCTTCTCCTGTCTCAGGATTGAATGGAAATGCAAGCTCAGTAAGAACGAGAAGTTTACTCTTCTTCTTAAGAGCGTTTTTTAACATTGGGATGCGAGCGACTCTCTGCTTGTTCTGAAGCTTTTCAGATCTCATGTGAAGCTTGCTTCCACCATCACTTCCTGCATCAGCCAGCATTTTGGTCATTTCACTCATAGTCATTGCCATAAATAGTACCTACCTTTCTTTCGGTGAAAATTAGTTAATTAAAAAGAGCTTGGTATCTTCTACCAAACTCTCTGAGAATTTATATTTGTACATTTTTTGACAGCAGGCTTTCATTTTAATCCTGCTACCTGATACCTGCATAATTTTACTAAAATGGGTTGTTTGCATTAATCAATGATTGCAATTGCATTTTTATTTCTGCACCTTTGGCAGATTTTAATGCACCATCAATGTCTTTATCAACTCCTTGTCTGAAAATCAAACTATGCGGTACTCGCCTTAACAAAGTTTTTTGTAATTTAATACCTGCATCGTCATTATCTGCTATGATAATAACCTTATGAATCAACCGAAGTTGTGCAACAATTACATCTGTTACAGAAGAACCCATTAAGCAGCCTGCACAAAAACCAGCTTCATTTAAACTGATAGCATCAAAAAGACCATCAACAATACAAATATAACCACGTTCCAATACTTCTTTAAAAGAACAACATGGTGTGTAAATGTAATTACCTTTTTGAAATAAGTTCCTGTTACTGTACTGGTAATAGATAATGCTCCAATCATTCTTCTCATGAGCTTCAATGTAATGCAGCGGATTAAACCCACCAAGTCCCACAATTGTGCCACCTGCGTTAGCTATTGGAAAAATCAGATTATTGTTCCAGATGCATTCACCGTTCTGTGTATAACAATAATACTCCGGTGATCGTATTGCACTCCCACAATAATTTGCTAAATAATCATCGTTTGGAAGAAAGAATGCCCCGTACTTCTGAAAATCAACACTTTGCATTCCCCTAGCCTGAGCGATTACTTTACAGAAATTTCGTTGACTCTCTGAATCGTCGCTCCAAGCACGCCGTGAACCGGTTTTAATTAAATTGTTAAAGTCACCTTCCATAAACTGCTATCACAGTCTCCTTTCTTACAGAATTCTCATCGCAAAAAACATCAGCTTTTACATCAGCTGCTGCCATGAACTTAATTCCCTTAGGAGTTTGCATCTTTTTATTGATCTCTTCGCTGGCTTTGTAAGGAAAAGGTATAGCGTCTTTACTTACTATTGAAAGTGGGATACTTAGCGTCTGTGTAGTAAGTCGGTTAATGATCATGAAGTAAGCCTGCTTTACAAAATCTGAACAGCCGTCAAGTGTATGTATTTCATCAAACCAAGAAACTAACTCTTGTTCTGTTTCAAAATGCAAAAATCCTTCAGTATTAGGAATCTGAAAATTTCCTGCTGATGAAAATACAGTTGCATATTCATGATTAGCAACTGCCTCACGAAAATCTTTAATTGGAAGCTGTGAAATGGTTTCACAAGTAATCTCATAATCCTCTGGAGTAATTAATAAATCTCCCCACACAAACTTATTCAGATTTTTAATAGTATCTACTGAAGTAAGTTTTGTACAAGTATCTTTCATTGTGGCCATCAGACTATCAAGACGACTAATATTTTCTTCCGTACTAACAAAATCTTTCATGATCATTTGTCGTGTTTTAATGATCCTTGTTTCAGATCCAGCCAATGCCATAAGAAAATCTTTCTTTGATCCTTTGCCCTTCTTCTTATAACTTGCTTCTAAATCTTTCCAAATAGAAAATACTCTATCTAAATTTGTCACGTCAATCACCTCCATGTAAACCTTTCACATACTTCAGATGTTGTGGTCGTAGCTTATCAGACATACTGTTAAACACCTTAACAACCTGCGGCATTGCTCTCATATCCCAAACCGTATCACCGGGAGTTGTAATATAATCAATTACATTGTCTGGTGTCAGATATGGTAATTCGATCTTAGCGGCACGACTGCGCTCGTCTACAAGAGTCCCATTACTGTATGAAAACATGCACATCTGAATGGTAGGAATACGACCTTTAATAACAAAGTCACGTAACCACTCACTAATTACTTCTTTATGCAAAATACTCTGCCTGTATACATCGCAGGAGTTTCCATTATCACGTGTCAACAACCCGGATCCTGTTAATTTCTTATTTCCTGAGTATGACTTACACTCGAAAATAAATACAATCTCAGCTGTATACAAAACAAAATCAATCTCTGTAAAGAAGTACTTTTCAAGTTTTGTACGATTCTTTAACACAACACTCTTGTTATAACACCAATCTTTAGCCTTTGGATTCGTTGCAATTTGGTTTAATACTAAAAGCTCTAAGATACATTCGCAAGCTTCACCTTGTAAATCCTGTCGAAATTCAACATCATCAATACAGGCTGTTGAGTGAAAAATACCTTTTGCCAAACCTAATGCTTTTTCAAATCCCTGATTATGGTAGAGTGCCATTATCCTCTCTCTTGTTGCTTCTTTATATGTCATTTGAAAATCTCCAATCTTTGTAATGATTTGATAAATTCCTCAAAACTAGATAATGGTGGCTCTACAGGAGACTCTTTACCTAGCTTCTTACAATAACAACAGACAGCATATCGAGTGTAGTTAATAACCTTTTGATACTCTGTACCAAAAGACTTCCTATAAACAACATAACCACTATTCTGTGCAAAGTTCTCACAATCAACCCAAGGGTTATAAACAATGATCCCTTTGTACTCATCTCCATTTGTACATGAATTTATTTTATTACATACAGCTACTGCAATCTCATCATCACTAATAGAATCAACAATCATTGTATAAGCTAAAAGCTCACGCTCATCAACAATAGAAACAATGGTCTCTTTCTCCAATTTTTCACCATATACACGAAGAATCCGGACTCTTTTCGTAGGGAAATAATCAGTCTCAATTGACACTTCCCTCTCAATTTTTGTAATATTAGCTGAATTCTTAACACAAACTGCTTCATACTGCTTAGTAAGATCTTCATTATCCACACCATAATTGTACCCAAAATTGAAAGAGAGCTCCAAAGGACTCCAATTATCAACAAAGATTTTAGAAAACTCTTTGAAAATCCAAGCATCCTTCATAGCACGCTCACTCATTAAGAATACAGGTTCATCGTGACGAACGAGATATATACTAATGTCTTCCTCTGTGTACCCTAATTCATAAAATTTGTCCAAGATTGAGTTCACTGTAAGTATAATCATCTCAGATGTACCTTTTTGAATTGGCACATTTAATGCACGATCAACAGTTGCACTCTCAGAATACTGTCTTGGACTTACCTCATCATTACCAAAGTAACTCTTAATACTGATGTTAAGCCCTAACGCATGTGCATCATGCAGCCTTCTTTCATACTCAACATACTTTGGACATGTTTCAAGAAACCGGGAAAACATTTGTACAAACTCTTGGTCCTTCTTCTTCAAAGTATTTCGAGTACCATACATTACAGCAAGAGTATTGACCTTGTAAATCTTTCGATCTTCCTTAAACTTTGCTAAATCGAATGGTTGACCCGGATGAAGACGCTGTTCAACAATGCGAGCAAGAGCCTCATACTTATCGTCATACTTATCCATAATTTTGTCTGTCTCTTCACTTCGAATGAATAAGTTATATGCGATACGAAAATCCGATTGAGCAAAATCGCCCCAAGCCAAAAACTTCCCCTGTGGTGTGGCAATACAGTTTGTAACTTGCTTTGGAATCTGTGCAATAATATCATAATTCGAATAATTAAATCTGCTGTTTGTTTGACGACGCACATTGTATCCAAGACGATACAAAGTATTGCCACTCTGACTTACCTCTTTAGCAAGTACTCTTGATTTTAAAAGCGATCGTAGAGAACTGCAGCGAGATAAGGCTTTTCTCCACTCAACATAACAACTTAAGAATTCAACAGCATAATTATTCATTAAGAGTGGTTCAATAACCCGTTTTAAATCTAATGACTCAGACTCCGTTTTTCTCGTGATGAAATAATGTGCTGGGCAAAACTCATAATACTGTAAATAATAAATAATAGTTTCTTTGCTCAATGTAAAACACTGGCACCCACTGTGATGCAACATTATATCTTTACACATTAACTCAAGAGTCGTGCAATCACTTGTAAGCTCTTTTAGCTTCTGCTCTAAGACACCACGATCATAATAAATAAATCCATTATGCTGGATCCGCTCTTCATACAAGTCAATGTCTACAAAGCTATTTTTCGTGAATTTTACCATCCTATTTACCTCTCATCATACGGATAACCATAACAATAGCTAAAATTATAACTCCGCCAACAACTGTTATTAACTCTGTTAAAATTGTTACAAGTATTGCATCAGATACAGCAAATGCCTGTGTCTTACAGATGCAAAATGCAGCGATTGGGTTTATAACCATTAAAAACTCAAGAAAATGAATACCCAAATCCATATTTACAGGTAACTTCACATCCTTCTTTTCTTTAGCAGAACTTGAAGATTTTTTATTTTTGGCAATTTTCTTATTACTTTTCATAATCTCACCTACTTAATTATTTTTTCTAATTTACTCACTGCATTTTGAAAAGCTTCATCAGAAAACGTGGTAGATTCGATTAGATTTAGCTTTTTCCGAGAAACAGAGTACAGATCAAAAGCCTGCGTCGTTGTATCATACACACAACAAATAGTGCGCATTTCATTGGTTGTCTTTAAATAAATCTTTTCAGTTCCTTTACGAATACCAACCAATAGAAACCCACTCTTTATAATCTTGTATTCTGGCATAGTCTCGTTGCATTCTCTTAAATTGACTTCTTTCATAATTATACCTCCATTAAATAAAGTTGATGATTTTACTCATCAACTCCTAGCTAATTAATTCTCCATCATGAAGCATCTTCTTAAATTTAAAGCATTTATCACCTTCAGCACTACGGTCATACAATACCGCTAATCTACTTGATACTGTATCCGGATAATCTTCTGAAATCTTTAACCGAGAAACATCGCGATCAGAAGCTCCCTCAGTAATGATCCACCTCATACACGAAGTAATTCCTCCTATTTCCGAAATATCACTAGAAAATAACAGAAATCTGCAATTAGCTTCTGTACAATCCATAAGTACTCTTTTCCACTCTTCAACAAAAGAACTCTTCTGTGATCGCCCAATACCAATTATTCTATCAGGACTAATGACCCAAAAATAGGTAGTAGGAATTGAGCTTACTTTCAATCTACGATTATCGCACCCATACTGCAGATATAACTGAATACAAGATTTTGCACAATCCAACTTATCCTGTGTAACTTTCTTCGTTAAATCATTGCCATTTGTTACTCTTAGCCCTAATGCAATTTGCTTATCAGATTCCATTAAATAGAGACAATAAGCAAAACGTTCTCTCAAAGAAACATTGTTCTTTAAAGCATCTGGTTCTTCTGCAAAAGTTTCATCAAATAACTTATTCGTAACGGGAGTTGCAATAGTCTGACCGCCTTCATAAAGCAATTTATCAGCTTTCAGCATCATTAATCGCTTATAAACAGTTGATCGAGCTATGGCAAAAAACGTAGATGTTTCATAACTATTGTCCTGAAAATATAAATTATTCGAAGACATTTTCTTAAAATTGAACCTGTTGGACAAGTCCGCATTGGCTGAATTAATAACACACTGTACTCCATTTGACAATTCAAAATTAAAGTTCAGCAAACTAATGTACCTTGACAGTGCATTTCCGGTTGGGCACATTACCATAATATTTTCAATGTCATTACCAGTAAGCTGTAACTTTACACACTGCTCCGGATCATTTAACACAAAAGAAGGTTCACCTAAATAAATAGCATTTGCTCCAACATTAAACTGAGATAACCACTCTTTGTACTTACTCTCTGTAATAAGTGACTCTCCATCATAGAACTTCATTACTGGAGTAACTGAAAAATCATGACCTAATTGAATTATCTTACTTGACATCTCTCTTATTTGATCATCAGTAGGAAATGGCACTCTGTACGTAACATTTGCATCTTCTTTTCCTTCTTCGCCTCCATTGTTATTAAGAATCATATAGCCTTTCTTACCATAATTTTCCGCAGCGGCCGGATTTCCTAAAATTGCTTGACTTACAGCACTGGCACATCCCATAGCCATTCGAACTTTAATATTAGATAGAGTTGCTTTAGGAATATCAGAGCCTAATTCCTGAGAAGCAAGCAATAAATGTACTCCGGAAGAACGCCCAAGACGAGCAAAATCATCAAGAATTGAAGCGATTCTTCCACCTTTTTTCTTAGCATTACTAAACATTGCTTGGAACTCATCAATTACTATCAGAATCTGTGGCATTACTAGCCCAGTCACTTTCCTAAAATCTCCTATCTTTTTGCATTCTTTTCCAGTAACTTCAGCAGTTTTGGCAAAGATAGCTGAACGATAATTCATCTCATTTGCATACTCTTGAAGAACAGAAATCAAGTAATCTGCATCGTTTGTAGCTGACACAGCCAATATTTGTGGCATTGGATTATTCATAGCAATACTCTTAAACTCTACAATCTTAGCATCGCATAAAACCATGCTCAGTTCCCATGGTGCATACACATAATTTGCACCATAAATAATAGAATTTAATGTAACTGACTTACCTTGACCGGTTGCACCAGCTAAGATGCCATGAATATCAGCATCACCTAAAAAGACATTGCACGGATATCTACTATCGCCGTTCTTGTACCCGCATAATAACTGAACACCTTTACCACAATCGCCAAACCACATTTCACCAAAAGGTCCCTCAATTGGTTTTTCGATTGTAACAATTTGCTTTGGTTCTAAGTCTCCAGCTAACAATTCAGGAGTGGATTTAGGTATTTTCACCTGATAAGGATATGTATGTCCTACCTTTGCTGATAAAACAGGAATTGTCTTCTCAAGGAAATCTTTCTCAGTAAACGGAGCACCTTTAGCAGAACGATAAACACTAGCATACAAATCTGTATGCCGAACAATATCTTCATTATTTAATGTAAGCACACTATATCCTCCTTTTACAAATTGCATAAGTTCTTATCAAAATACTAAAACTTTTGTTAGCTCTTTGATAAAAACTTAACTATAGATTACGCCATATTGAAAACACTAAAAGTAATACTACGTATGTGATTGCTACTAAATTCATTGAAGAACTTAAATTTGCTCTACCTTGTTTAATATACCGATAATCAGCATTTAAAAGCAATGTTAAAAGCACTGGCCATGTTATAAACAAAAATGGATGAAAAGAGAATGCTGTACGGAAATCACCATACAGCATTGATATTAACATACGAGAAATTCCGCACCCCGGGCACTGCAATCCTGTTAGTAAATGTATAAAACAAGGAATACTCTTGCCGGTAGTGATAACAATAACTGCATAACAAATCAGCAATAGCGCTATAATGATACCTCGTACAATAATCTTTTTCATTCTCTTTTTCATCCTTAACCCTTCTAAGCTTACTCTGTATCAACAGATGTATTATTCAAGGCATCCTGAGCTATTGCAAAATTAATGATGCCTATACCGAGTGCCTGCATGATAACAAATAAAATCCCATAATTGCTTGCAGGCTGACCGTTCTGCTCTTTTATAATGTCAACCTTTTCGCCCAGCTTATATGCCCAAAACCACCCATAAATGTTACACGTTATGATTGTAAGGACAAGTGCCAGAACGCCACTTGTTAAATCCTGCCCTGATGCTTCATTGGTCTCATCTGTCAAACAAACAAACCAGTATAAGCCAAAAATACCACAAGTTACAATAGTCAATATAATATAAAGCGGAATACTTCTCTCTTTCATTCCTTAATCCTCCAGATTTGAATTTTTAAAGGCTGCTAACTCCTCGGTATAATGCGTGATAGTGTCTGGCATACGAGACACCAAAGTCATCCAATAGTCTATCTTTTTCTGAATAGATAAACTATTAATATACTCCAGTACTGTGATCTCTGGTATCTGCGACCAAACAGAAAGCATATGAATATCAGGATAATTATGGTAAAGCTGCAAAACCAAACCAAATTCTTTCGCTGCGTCTGTTGTGATTCCAACACTGAGTAATCCTTGCCGGCGATCCATAATAACATCTGGATCATCGGTAGGAATAAATAAAAATGAATATACTTTAGCTACTAATGAACTAAAGCCGTCATTAAAATCCTCAAGAAATGTACTGGTTAGCCTTTCCTTATTAGCATTACAACTGTCATATAACATTAACAATTTTAATGCCATAAGATCGCATGCTTCAGACATGTGCAAGTTACTTATCTCAATAATAACGTCTTTAACAGGATAAACCCGTTCAACAGCCATCATTGAACTTGTACTGCAAGCTGCCATAATATCAATCTTGCAAAGAACTGCTAATGCTAAATTGTTATCATAAGAATTCTGTTTCCAAAGACTAACAAGATTTGGCAGTGTGATTGAATTTGGAATGCTAGGCATATCCAAACAAAATTGTTTTATGAACATAAGATACCTCCTACAAATAGGCAGTTGGTGGAATCTTAACAAAGCTCATAATAGACTCTGTATCTACAAAGCTTACTAAAATGCCATTGGCATTATTCTTAGCAACTGCATATACATCCTTTAGCATGAAAGGAATAATTTTACCGACAGGACATCCTGGAGCAGTTGTATTCAAAGCACCTTCAGGCAAAGTACTTGCGAAATCTGCATTTCCGATAATATACTTTTTCTTACCATTTGCACTTTCCATAGTATATACACCAACAACATTTCCAGAATTATCAATAAGCTGTTTAAACACCGAAGATGGTGATGGCTTCTTGATTAATGCTACTGAACAATCAGACTGCTGACCGGTTGGCTCTGTAGAACCTGTAACATTCACATTTTCTGCATCTACCACTTGTGTAACCTCCTTTTCTACCTTAACTGATGATACTTCTTTATTCTTGGAATCATCTCTACCAAATGCCTCCACTGGCTTTGTGGCATCAGTAATTCCTGTATTACTTGTAGGCTCAGATTCAGCAGGTGTATTTTCTTTCTCTGATGCATACATAAAAGCATCGACGGCCGGAAACTCCTTTACAGAATTCCAAATCTCAAGCACTCGAGAAATATGATCACCGATCTTAAACTGACTGTTTAATTTGATGAGTAAAGGTAAGTAAACACTTGCAACATTAATATCTACTGCTGTACTTACAGAATAAATCACACCGGAAAGCATCTTCTCACGCAGTTCATCCATATTTGAAACTCTGTGAGTTTTAATACTCTCTGAAAGCATTGGATCAGCAATAGCATTATTAATGATTGTCATCAAATTCTGCTGAGAGTCATCTTTCTTGGAACCAAACTTAAGGCAAAGATCCAGTAAGCTTTTATCCCGATACCAAGGATTCTGTAAGAAAGAATTACGAGAACTTTGATAATCATCCAATAACGTTTTGATATCAATCAAAATATTATTGGAATCATCACCAGAAAAGGAATCAGATGATTTATCATATGTAATTCCATCGATTGTCAGCGCATCTTCTTTCATCAAATGAATGAAATCAGGCATAGCATAGTACTTAAACACCTCAATAACATTCGAAGTCTGAGAATGCACCAACTTACCCTTAAGGATCACACCAACTGGAATCTCAATTGATGTTATCTTAAAATGCTTACTATCGGCCACTTCATTCTTTAATGAGATCATACCGGAAAATCTGTACTGACAACCATTAGTCTCCTGAAGCTTGTAATCAGAAATGTTACCAATATATGGTACTGCCTCATTATTACCAAGAGTAAACATCCAGTCATACCCTTCAAAGACTAAAGCAGTTGGTTTACGAGTGCCCCAGCGAGCCAGCTGAACGATTGCTTCCGGATAAACTTTATACCCGAGCTTTGCACACGCATCACGCATAAACTCCTTTAATGCAAGAATTGCATCATTAATTGCTGTAATGCTTTCACCTTCAATGTACTGATACGAATTCTTTGATGCAACCTCATTATTTGATGAAGATGAATCATCTTCATCATCTGAATCATCATTGATCTGCTCAGATATCTCAACCGGTACATTTCTATTATGTGACCAATGCCACATATACACGTGTGTCATCAGCTCAATAAAATATAGTTCAGAATCTTCATCAATAAATAACTCAGACCCCTCACCTAACGCATTCAACACATTATGTGCAGTCCAATCCATCAACGTATCAAAATAACGCTTTTCGTTCTCTTGAATAGGCAACCCATTATTATCCGGATTACCTTCAATCATCGGAATAAGATAACTTGGAACATTGAGCTGTTTGTAATTAGCCTTATAAGCATTTACATCTGTATAAGGCTGACATACTTCAGCACGTCTTGGTATCAGTGTAGAAATCTTTTCTTCCGGAGTACGTGACAAAATATCGATTTCGGGTATCTTAATAAACAATTCATCTGTGCATGCATTCTGATACAATGTTGCATTATTAGCAGAATCCAAAATGGATGCTGTTGTATCAAACATTTTGTTATGCTTTTCAATCTGCTGAGATGTTACTGTCATAAAATCAGCATTAATTGCTGCTGTGCCAACCTTAATTGGAGTATCAAATTCAGCATCATGCTCGTATTTTACCTGTTCATAAACCATGGCCACAACACTTGGGGCATCTTCCACAGGAATGATTGATGCAAACCTCTCATTCAAAAAGTTTACAAACTTCTTAAGAACTTCCTTTGGAATATCTCCATTATAGGTGTTATACATTTTCTCTATCTGACCATGAACAGGTGTAATGTTCATCACGTTGGAATTGGCTTTTTCAGATAAACGTGCCGCTTCCAAATCAAAGGTCAATAAAGGTGTAACCATAGAAGGTAACCAAACTATAGTCAGTTCTACACCGGCATCTTTTGCAAACTCAAAATAATTTGAGTCTGTCAAGTAATCTACTGTTTGTAAAAACACAGGTCCTGAGCCATTACCTTCTTTGATCATTGTACCTGTGATTACAGGCATAGAATCTTCATCAAATCCTGGAAAATCAATTTTCTTGTTGTAAAAATATATCACAGTTCTTACCTCCTAAATGCAAAAGGAGGGTCAATTTGACCCTCCTTAATAAAATAGCACCTTAACCTCTTACAGGTTCACTGACTGTGCGTTCAGTGCTTTTACATCAAAACCGGCGTCAGTGGTTCCCAACTCACTAACGGTCTGCTTCTCCATGAACTCTGTATAATCAAAAGAATCATCGAAAAGCTTGATCAGCGCATCAATTGATGGCTTGAAGGTGTTATTGTAAACACCCTGGAACTTCTTGCACTGCTCCATCAGAGAAGCTTTCATCTCATTCTCGCCCTCATTACTAAGAGCAGATGCAAGCTTGTTGATGTCTTCGATAACATCCTCATTAGCAGCCTTACGTACAATACCAATTCCGTCTTCGAAATCCTGCTTATTTAACGTAACCATACTTGTGGTCCTCCTCTCCTAATTTTTTACGATCTTAATACTCAATACCGAATGTATTGAAGAAGTTCTCAGCTTTGTGAAGGTACTCATCTACTGCATCAAGTAACTCGTTTGTGCACTTAACAAATGCTGGTGCACCAACCTCTGCAGCATTAGTCGTACTCTCAACAAGAACAGGTAAACCATTCTTCTCAGCCTGCTCCTTAATAACCTCAAGAGCACCAGGAAGCTTAGAAATAGCTCCATCTCTAAGTTCCTCAGATACCTGCTTGATAATGCGATATGCTTCTGGATCATACTGCTGTGCCATAGTCATCTCCTCCTTTCTTTTTCTTCTACTTTGTTATAAAAGTGGCATTTGCAAATAAAGGTTAAATGACTGAAAGCGTTAACAAGCATTTTGAACTAGAAATCTAACTTACTATCCCTGATTTGCTAAATCGACTTGTTCAGAGACAAAATCTTTAGCTCGTGGTAGAACTTTGGAATCTTCAATAAAGTAGAAACCTCCTATTACCTCAATAATAGTTTTTGTTTGTTCATTTAACTTAAAGAACCTATCTTTTCGCATAAAGATATGGAAGTAATATCCAATCTTTGCAGCATTACGAAGAAGCTGAATAACATTCAAATCTTCAAAAATCTTAGGATCTGGGTCCTGAATAAACACAAACTTCATAGGCTCGGGTAAAGATTGATTGCTAAGCATAAAACGATTATACTCAGTTAGACTATCATACCCACTCATTATTAAGGTAAACCTGCGTCCTAATTCGGCATTGTATGACATAAACATCTCTTTTAATTCTTCTCGAGATGTTACAATGTGTAACAGTTTGTTAAGGAGTACAGCTTCCCGATCGTCCTTTGGGGACGGCTTAAAGCACAAATAGCCACTACCGAGTGTTGTCGGGTCATAGACATCAACAGTAAAGCTATTCGGATTTAAATGAACTCTAAGCTGAACGATCAGTAGCCGAATAAAGTTGATTACATCTGTTTCTTCATTATAAAGAAACATTGTAGATTTCATCGGATGATTAAAAAATACGGGTTTGCTTTTCTCAACATCAATGATAAACTTTGGATCCATCTCATATTCTGTTCCAATTTTATCAAAATTGAGAAATTCTTCTTGAATACTACCGACAATATCATCTAGCTGTGCTTGCAAGCTCTCAAGCTTTGTATAGGCTTGTTCGAGCTCTTTATCAGATTCTCTGATAGAGAGATTAATTTCATTTTCTCTCGTTTCCTTCTGACGGATTGCAACATTGTAAGAATTTACAACGCCTTGTTCATCAAAAACATATGAACGCTCGGCTAATTCAGCTTTTTTTACAATATCATCGTTAATTTCCTGCTGTCGCTGCTCTAACGCAGACTGCTTTTCTTCAAACTCACTATTGACCTGTTCGGTGCGTTTATTTAACTCATCCAAAACTTGCTTATGTAGCATATCTTCTATTGCATCTACATTATCATGAATGATTTTCTGTGACATGATAATACGTAATACTTTATAATTACGATACATATCTACTGCACCAACAAGTAACAAAAACAACACATAATAAGGAAATACAAATTTGTAACATAAAAGTAATATAACCGACAATGCTACAATCAATACAATAGTTGCGCCAGTATTACCTTCCAAATTAGAACCATCTAACTTAAGTAATGCATTTTGAGCCGATGAGATTATAGTAGTTAAACGATTTCCCTTCTGTGAAATTTTAGCTATCTCACCACTGCAGATATTGAAATATGCCACTATCTCTTCAAGTTTACTTTCATCAATAGGGACCTCTTTCACATCCAACTGACTTTCTAGCTCTTTACAAAATCGTTCTCCTACAGCATCTACAATAACTCCGTGTAGATTGTTAACCGACTCCTTTACCTCATTTAAAATATCCTGTTTTGAGGAGCATTGCTTCATTAAGTTATCAACGGTTAATTTCCCTAAATCATGATCATGTTTTAATCGTAATTCATGTAATTCATCTTCTATTTGTACACGCTCTTCCTCAAGTGGTTTTAAAACTTCTTCTTTGTGACGAGCAAGAGCATTTTGTTTCTCAGTAGAATAATTCTGCCGATAAGCATTTCGAGCCTTCTCTTTTTCTAAACTGAGATCCTTGAGCTCCTGCTCAAGCTGCATCTTCTTATTTCGTATAGAACTGATACTCTTTTTTGTACTGTTCAGCTCTCTGCGCAATGTAGCATAATCCATTACAGGCACCACTTCCTATTCTGGTACATTAATAACCATGTAACCATAGCATCATAGAGGGCATCATGAAATAATGAACCGTTCCTGACATTCATGACAGAAGCTACATACTCAGAAAACGGAACACCATCATATGAAGGATTGAGAGAATCAATAATCTTCATAATTTTACTATACATTTCTGCAAGTGCAGAAGAAGTATATTTAGTGTGCGTCTCACAAGCAGCCAACTTTGGAAAATACTTCAATCTCAAACCATTTTTACAAGCAACCATTACATCGAAATAATGGTGTCCTGTAGCAGCTTCAAAAAGATTTGTTGTTTGTGTACCAAAACTATACGGGGCAATCCCATTGTTCTGTAGTGTCTGATTGACCATACGAATATCGTAACTTGCATTGTACGCACACCAAGTAATATCATCCTCATTAAACAGATCCTGATTTTCCCAATAGAAATCTTCAAAATAGCGATCACGCCCAAGAAGCTGTGATTGTTTTGAACCAAGTCCTGTTACAGCAGCAGCGTCTTTGTGTACCGGAACGCTGGATAAGAAATACTCGTTGAACGGGCGTAACATATTCAGCTTTTCATCGAGTAAGATGCCACCAATTTGGATCACTTCATCTTTTCGACCAACTCCGGTATCCTCCGTGTCAAAAACAACGAATTTCATCTGTATTCTCCTTCTTGTGCCACATATTACCATTCCCATCACTAAAGACAGAAGATCCTGCAACCTGAGGAACCATCTTACCCTCAATCATGTCCCAATCTTTCTTTTTATGATTATAAATAAAGGATCTGTCACCAGATGTAAAGAATATCATCCCGGACTGCTCATACAAACGAATATAATCCGGTATAATATACCCAAACCCTCTGCACACTTCTGCATACGTTTTTCCCTGATATGCTGCATACTCTAATACTCTAAAGTATGCACGCCTATCAATCCAATAGAAAACAGCCATATTAGAAGGTGTCAACTTCCACAGTTTGTGGTAAGGTGTACGTGCATACATCATGCGAGAAATCACTTTCTTTAACAAATCATCGGCTTTAATGATAAGCTTACCAGGTAAGCACAATGTATGTCCTATCACCGTTGCTTCTGAAACATTCGCATTTTCATAAATCTCTGGTAATACTTTCTTAAAATCATCGCTTTTAAGCACTTCTGAAACTGTGTTCTTTTCTTGTAACCAGTTCCTAAATGGGAAGGTGTATGATGTTCCTAATCCTTCAAAATACACCGGAAGTGTTAGTTCATCTTGACTGAGATAGTCTGTTATAACAGAAATCAGTAACTCAACTTCAGGATCCTCAGAATCAGTAACAGCTTTAGGAATCTTCGTGATGCCCCACTTTTTACGAAACTGTTCAACGTCCAAAGAAGGATTTAATTGGTGAAAACGCTCTTGGTCAGTATCAAGTGCGTAAACTTTACACCAAAACAACTTTGCTGGTGATACACTGTCATCATCATAACCCATAGTGGAAAAACAGAAATCTTCGACACTCATGTTTTTCTCAGTAGCCATCTTCTGAATTTCATCCCCAATATACGTGCTTGTTATACCATCAAAGCTTCCATTACGCTCCCAATAGTTTCTAATCATTGTACTTAACACACAATCACCCCCTGACAAAAACTTTGAAACAATTCATCAAGTAATTCACTAAATTGCTGATTGAATTGCTTGCCTTTATGCTGCAGTTTTAGCAAATGCTCTACCAGTAAGCATTGAACCATTACAGACAGCTGATCACTTGGAATATTTTTCCGTAATGCAATTATGCTGATTGCACTACTGAATTCATTAAATGAGTGATAATAGCCATGTGATAATGTTTGAATAATGATCCTCATTTCAACATCACTTGGCCAAATTTTTAGAAAGTCGTTCTTGTCTTTTCGACAACGCATCAAGAAAGCGGTTGGCACTGCAGTAGTACACCTGCTCAGCTTCTCAACACTATCATCATACAGTATAACCTTACGCACACCAAAAATAGCGACCAATGATTTTTGATAAGCCCTTTGATACTCATCTGCTGAAATAATCAAAGGATCATGCCCAATATTATCATTACACAAACGTAGTACCTCTGTAATCAAATCCTCAGTAATGTTCTGAAGAATGCAATTACAAATCTGTAAAAAGTTGTCAAATCTGGAGTCTGTTAATGCATTCAATGCAATAAATGACACATGACTTACAGAACTCAGTGACAATGCACTAATCAATGCATTCTCTCCTTCTTGCATATAATCCAAAATGCTAACTAAGATGAGCTCCTTTACATCCTGATAAAATGTAAGCTGGACCTTATCTTTCAAATAATCATCTCGCGATGTGTGATAAGCCACTACCCCTGCTATCATTTTTACCTCCTAACTATGCATAACTAAATTGGCCTTCTTGACAATTGAATACAGTAATTGAGGGGTTACTGCTTTTCGATCATCCAACACATATGAACCAATATGTGTTAATCTATCAAAATTTTCAATTACTTCAGCTTCCAAGGAATCGATCGTAGCATACCTGCCTAATTCCTCTAATCTAGCTTTTGCCTTTTCTTTCGCGTCCTCTGGTAAAGTATCACTCTCAACTATAGCTTTAAAACTATTGCACTTTTTCTGATATGCCTCTACCGTAAGAATTTGCTGATCAGAATTATCAGCAGTATTAAGGATTCTCATTTCGTTCGTATTTGGAAAATACGAATATTTATTATGAATCAGTCCCACAACCAGTCGATACAAAAAGGCTGGTGTAAATCGCATAAATCGATCCAAACCTAAGCATTGGCAGATCTCCTTATGAGTTAGCATATACCCGGAAAGATTATCAATTTGGATAAACCGATTCTTTTCTTTTGCTAAGTAATAGATCTCAGAATTAAGTATAGAAGGATCATGTATCAGTGGATTATAAACATTCTTGTAATCCACGAATACTGGGATAAATGCCTTTTCTGTAGTATAGAACTTGTCAGCTTTCTGTATCCTGTCAACAAATCTTGACTTGTTCACTGAGTACACAAGTTTCGCATACTGGACGAATGAATCTTCCTCAAATGCATCACAAATAGCAGTTACTTGATCATGCGTAAGAATCTGCCCATTGAAATCAAAAGTTTTCGTATTACGCCCGCCTTTCTCAATTAAGTCACGTACGTAACTATAAAGTTGTGACTCAATGATTAATAATCGTAGGTTATCACATAGTGTAATTCGGCACATGTCAATATCACCCGGATTCTCTAACTGAACTTTTCCAATACTATTTCGTGTTAATTTGCTGCGAAGAATCTCAAGGGCACCATCTACTGTGTTCGTACTCTTCTTTCTTCCAAGAGATGATCTATCATCTCTTGTATAAAAATCTAAAATATACGCTTTGTTTGTCTCATCATTCTGATAACGAACATAAACCATCTTAGATCCAGACATCAGGTATGCACCATCAATAACGACAGCTACATCTTTCAAAGCATTATCTCTAAGCTTCTTAATGATTTTATCACTTAATGACACCATTAAATAATATCCTCCTTATATTTGTAATACCTCCTAAACAACCTCCGGTAAAATAAGGCTGTGTAAGCGGTGCTATATTCCTTTTTGACAAGTAAGAATAGGACCTGAACTTATACAAAAATAAATCTGCAAAAAATAATTCCTTGCTAATTGATGCTGTCATCTCACCGATATTACTTATCGCTTCAATAGCAGAACTAGAATTTGTAGAAATGCTAGCTACAACATAACCAGCTAAACATTCGGTTGGATTATATTTGGTTCTGATCAATTCTTGCTTAACTTCGTCAGGAGTTTTTCCTAGATCACACAAATGAACAACGTGATCTAACAACTCTTTGGTACTACTCACACCTTTACCATTGTATTCAAACGTAATACCATAAAAAGGCTCCTTGACTTCATCACTATCCTCAACCCACTTAGGTGCAGGAGTGTTATTACCAATTGCATGAAGCAATTGATTTTTATACTGACGGAGTACTTTTAACACCTCCGAAAATCTTAACACTCTTCCATTAGCATAATTAATTAATGGAGGTGTTATATTATTAATTGGACAAAATAGTGACATTGTTGCTACCTCATACAAAAAGTAAGAAATATTATTTATCACTATTTCACCCAATTTTTTACAATCTGATAAATCTCCACAAAAATCCTTAGGTACCAAGAATTTGAATGGATAAAACTTTAAAATACCTCTTTGCAATTTCACAATGTGTTTATTAAAGCAAGTATCTTTAAATATAACTCTTGCATAAATTGACATAGAGGATTTACTAAACTTGATGTTATGAAATGAAGTAAACCCATTACCGGTCCATGTACTGTTTTTTGCAACACGATCATCAACCAAGTAAAACCCATTATTTACGCCAAGCATTAACAAATCAAACAAAGAATTGGAGGAATCGTAAATACTAAATTGCTTTGATACCTGTCCTTTAATTAAATCGTTGCTACATACACGATTCACTGTGCTGTCACATTTCAGATATCCATCTTCAAAAGAAAAATCTGTTGTTAATTTAGGATCTGTAGACAGTCTTTTCAAAGTATCTAGTGAAACATAGCTAGTGCGAACATCCGCAAAAGAATTATCTGCCTTCACAATCTCAAAGAACGAAATGCAATCATCTTTGTCAGTAAATACACGATTTAAAAAACACAATGTTTTCATAACAATTCCTCCGCTATCCTTTAATCTGTTTTTGTCTTTGTCTTGTTTTCTTTCTTTACAGCTTTGAGTCCGGCATCTAAAGCATCTGCCATTTTTGAAACCCAATTCTTAAATTCTTTGCTTTTTACTTTTACAGCACCTTTACTTTTTGTTGCAAATCTGCCATAATCATCTTTTGTTAAAGTACCACACTCCATTAAAATCACTGGTGTTTCACACCAATTCAAGAATGTATAACCGTTTTCTTCCTTTACTGGTGAACTATCAACAAATAAAGATTCTTTGTTGCCTTTAACAGCATCACAAAAATTCTTTGATGATTCAGCAATACCATTTGATGGCTCATACGTATTTGATGTATGAAATAACTGAGCACCTTTGTTACTTCTTCCACCGTCCCAGTGCAAATCAATTACAGCAAAAGCAGAAGAATCATTACACAGTAATGCAGTATTTCTGTTTGTAGCAGATTTACCATCAGTTAAAACCCTATCATCTGCTTTACTCTTAGTGTAGATAACAGAATAACCTTTCTTTTTCAATGCATTCCCTAATGCTTTTGCAGTTGTCCAGTTTATTGCATATTCTGTAGTCTTTTTATACTGAGCGCCACCAGTGGACCCAAGCTTGAAATATTGTGTCATAGAAGTACTGTTACCAACAAAACATTTTGAACTCAAAAAGCTCGGCAATCCAGAAAGATCCCGACCATCATCCGCAACGATGGTGCAAGTTCCACTTATCTGCAATGCATTATTCAGTTTATCAATTAACTTATCGAGCTTTTTGTAGATTTTGTCATACTGTGCTGCAGCTTTCCCAACCTTCTTCTGATAATTCTTTCTGCAAACCGCTACATAGTCCTCGCCCTTTTTTCTAAAGACACCATAATCAACTAAAGCATCCATTAGTTTTGCAACCTGCTTTTTATCCTTGGATTTGAACGTTGCCTTCTTATTAACAAGTATCTTGTAAAGATCCCCAGGAACTGCAGCATACTTGTTTTTTCCAGATAATTTTTTACTGTATGATGCAGCCTTTTTATCTGGAAATGTAATATCTCCTTCACACTCTAAACTTGTTTTATTTTCAGAGTTACATAAAGCTGATGCAATGTCCACAGCAAACTGATAATATCCGGCCTTGTGATTTATCTCAAAAGTACTGATAATACCGCCTGCACTATGCCCAGGGGCAAAAATAACCGTAGACCCATTAACTACCTTTTCAGCAGTTTCATTAGAAGCCTCTTCTTTGGAGTAAATAGGCTTAGCAGCATCCGCTTTTTCAGAAATACCTGCATTCTCTGGACCAGAAAAATCGTACTGAGCTTTTTCCTCTGCAGGAGCTTGCTTTACATCAGTTACATCATAATTGGCCAGAACAACATCGTTCTTATTTGATTGTGGATCTGTTTCATCTTCCATACCACCGATAGCACGACTATCACCTGTACCAAATATATCTCCACCAAACGTGTCATTAAATAGCCCATACCAATATTCACCAAATGAATCGACAGCTTCACTACCTGTTGAACACCCTGTGGTGACCAGGGAAACAGTTAACGCAAGTGCAAGCATTCTTTTTAAATTTTTGATAAATACGCACCTCCTACATTAGTAAATGATCCAATGGAAAGTGAATTATTTACTAATACCAAATTAACATTTGTTAACGCATTGTTGATGCTTGAGGTGACAAGATGACTGTAGATATTAGATGGTTTCGCTGTTTCCATAATCACACGCAATGTATCAATTACAGGAACCTGCAGATCTGTCATATGATACTTGCTATTCATATTCATGAGATAATCAAAATTCTTGATGTTGTCTAAAACTCCGAAGGTGTTCCGATTCTTCTCACGATAAAACAAACATTCCATTGCTTCAAAAGCAACAGGAAGTAATACTCCGGCGTAATCAATACCATCAATATTTGCATATCCAGCAAGAGTTGACATTGCAATGTCAAATACTTTCATAAAAGCACCAACACGGCCCTGACCAACTGAATCAAAAGACTCAACTTTATAAGCCGGATTCAGCTCCCACGAATCACCAAAGATTCTCTTGCCAAGTGCTGCGATTATTGTGTCATCATAATCCATTGTGCCAATAAACTGACCATAATCAAATGATCCAGTATACTCTTGCACTCCGTAGCTGCCATCAATGATCAGACTTGGGGACCCATTAAACATCTGAACAACAAATTTAATCTTGACTGGTTTGTTCTTAAAAGCTGTGAGTTTTAAACCACAGATATTAAAATCTTCAACATCAAATAATCGGGCGCAAATAACATTCGAATGAATATCCTTCAGAAAAAATTTTGCAAACCCTGACATCTGCTTAGTAAGTCCTGCAGATGCTGATGTTACTAATGCAACCTTCTCATAAATATTGCCTTCCAATAATTGAGTAATATCAAGAAAATCATTTGGATTACCACCATTCACGCCATCCATAATCTTCATTCGTCTACCTCGCTCTCACTCTCATAGTAATATGAATAGTTGTCCATTGCTAAAAATGCAATATAAACAACATCAAGAATTACAAGAATTGCAAGCATAGGAATGCTGAACTCTACCTTGCGTATTATATAATAGGCAACCTGCGCAATTCTCGTAAAACCAATAGGTACAATAGGAATGTTCCACTCATACTTGATTTTACCATCCTCATTTTTTGACACTTGGTGCTTAAAATAACCATGATGGCACAGTATGCCATATAACCAAATGAAGATAATTAAAATTTGGCAAACATTCAGATTAATGATACTGTTTGAATACAACGGCAAAAATAAATTTGCTACTACGATAACAGCATACAAAATCTTAGAGATCACCAAATTATTGGTTAACTCCTTCAATCTATTTTCCTCCCTCGCGATAAACAGTGTTTATAAAATCATCAACTTCCTCACCTGAAGTGGAAGAATTTTGTCCACTTGCTGAACCATTAAGCTTCTTTCCTTCATCATCATCGTCTAATAAGTCAGCTTGAGCAAAATCATCTTCTTCCTCCGAGCGTACATCACTTGACTCTGATTGATTAGAAGCATCAGTTTGAATATTTGCAGAATCACCCTGTTGAGTTGGATCAGCTTCAACAGTCTCAGATACACCCTGCTCCTGCTCTACTGACTCTTCAGTTTCATCAGAAAAATATAGCAATCGTTCAGTTGATTCGTCTAAATAGATATTAGATAAATCAACTAAACAGACTACTAACATGACGACAAAGAAAATGATTATACGAATAATCAACCTTCGCCCCCGGAAGATCCTCCAGAACTTGATCCACCTGAAGAGGAACCGCCACTACCGCCGGAACCACCACTGTTCTTAAACACATTTTTGCCACCAAAAGCAATAAAAAGAACAGCAATCACAGCAATGATTATGATAGTTCCCATACTATTACCTCCTTATCACATTAATTTTATAAACTTAACGAGTGCCAACGGATCATTTAAGTCAATTTCAACATTTTTCGTTTCTGAAAACTGAATATACAATGAATAGCATGAAATCATCCGGATTGACAGTAATGATTCCATTGACAACTCCAAGTTTCCAACTTTAATCGGAGTACCCTCAATACAACAGTAAAGCGGGAGTATTTGTCCCGCCTCACTAAATGATCTTTCGTGAAAGAATTTAAACTCTTCAACAGAGGTAATACCTTCAATTAACACCGAAGGATACTCCATAACTGTTTTCTGACTACCTGGCTCTTTGAGCTCAATCACATCAAGAGCCACATCCTCCGCAAGCTCGGAAGCATCATCAAAATCTTCTTCCAACAAAAAATCTCCCATTATTTTGCCCTTTCTGCAAGTACAGCTAAAATGACTTTATCGTCTGTTGTCTTGACGAGCTGCTCTTTATAATTGCGAAAGCAGGACATAATATATGTCCACTCATCCTCTGATAAAGCCAATGTTTTATACTCAACTCCGTTGTAAGTGACCGTAATATTAAGTCTCTCGCAAAAAGGAACACCTTCTGAAAGGTTTTTCTTGATGCGTTCAATCCACTGATTGACAACATCTGTTCTAATATGATGTGACATTGCATAGCGCATTGGATTCTTCTTACCAAAAGTGATAAGTTTATGTCTGGATAAAGAAACCACTTCTGGTGCAACATGTCCCATCTCAAGAGGAATCACTGATAAACCTGTAATCTCCTCAAGTCCCTCGAGCAAATCAGATATTCTACCAAAATGATCATTGATAGATTCAATCTCGATTGCATCTACACCGGAATTATCCGTATCAACATTAATAACCTGCATCTTCGATACAGATTTAATCTCTTCCACTGGCTCAACATCATCAAGGACTTCATTTGATCCAAAATCCTCTGTTTCAATTACACCTGCTTTAACCTTTTCCTCTTTAATCACATCAGCAATTTTTATGTCATTTACTCTTTCCATTACTCACTTTCCTCCTCTTCGAATTCTTCTCCATTAGCCATTTGCTGCAATTTTATCAACTGATTTAGTTTCTGATTCAGTACAATAAAATAACACATACGTATACACGGAATAAATGCAAGAAAGAAATAAGCAACTTCAACTTTTGACATAGTAACACCTAAACTTTCTTGTAACATCAAATTCACATGACGCAGCACCCCACTGCACCCAACACCAATCACGATATCAACAATGACCAAAACCAGTATGGCTAAAACCACTGCATTATATCCCCAACCAATACTGCCACGAACACCTACAATTGCTGCTCTCAGTTTTGCTGGTAAAAATGTTGAACACGCAATAACAACTGCACAGACTACAGTTGTTAAAGCTGTAATAGCTATTGGCCTTGTAAACATATTAACTTCATTTAAGAATGGCACCCATCGTGTCCAATCAGATGGCGCTCCGTTGACTTCATAATATTTCTGATTAGCGATTGGTACTAAAATAAGACACTGAGCAACTAACGTGCCTGCTGCTAAGAAAATAGCCGGAATAAAAAGTGTGCCATAATAGAATAGAATAGCAATTACAATAAAAGCTAACGTTACGCCAATAACCAGTATCTGATCCCTATCTTTTCTATTCATTGAACTCACCAACAACCTTTCTGCCTGTATCACATTTCTCCATCACGTACTTAGCAAAAGCATCCAACATCTTTGTCACACGAATCAGCTCTACATCCGAAGATGCTGATTTCACATAACTTTTCATAAAGCTCTTGATAACAGAAGGTGAATAATTATCCACATAATTTACTGCAAAACCAAGATCCTCCTTAAGCAGAATGTATGTATCTGCAATTTCTGATGTTTCAAGCTTGTTTGCGGCAGCATTGATTAGATTAGCACACTCGACCAAATTTGAAAGAGGTACCTGCACTCCTGACTTTAACAATTCTGTCAGATCTGCTGACTGTGCTGCCTGATCAACTGAAGAAGACCTCTCAACAGGTAAGGAATCTTCTTCTACCGGAACTTCCTTTTCGGGAACAACCTCTGCTGGTAAATCCTCATCATCTTCTACCTCTTCTGCAGTAGAAGGTGTTACATCATGATTCTCTACAATATCATCATGATCTAAATCTGCTTCGGCAACCTCAGAATCAGGCATAAAAATATCGGAAGGCTCATCCTCATTTACTGTCTCATCAGTATTAGAAGAAGTAATCTGTTGATCAGAAGGTTCTTTTGTTGACTCTTCTTTGGCCTGCACTGCATCTGATTCCATGCCCTCGGTACCTTCAGAATTCTTTGAATCGGTAAAGGCAATTGCTGAAGATGATTGACAATAGCGATCTAAAAATTGCTGCTCGCCACCACAATCAACAACAAACTCATGAGTAAAGCTTGGAATCTTTAAGCTGGCAGTAAGTACCTTCATTGCATGAGTGCCCCGTCCGCCATCAATCTCACCGCAAACATAATCTCCAACACGAATGACGTGCTCTCTTAACCAATCCTTCAATGCTGGGATATTGGCATAATAGCAAACAACTGCTGCCTTTAATGACTGTTCAACGGTCCAGCAACGCTCGACCAAAAAACCATCCTGAAAACTATCAACATCACTTTCTGGAATGATGTTGAAAAATTTACATACTTCGTTCATAAATTTCCTCCTAATCTGATAAGTTGAGAAAGTCTGAATAATGCCAACTTATCCTTTTTTGATAATTTTGTTAATTTTGCTTGAATAAATACTACATATTCTAAAGACACCTCTCCAAATACAGAGAGTATCTTTTTAATGCGATACTTGGGAACTGCTTTAATCTCCTTATCGTCTGTAATCTCACAGAACTGTTCATAGTTAGTAAGATTCAATTCTCCAGCACACGCATACATAAAAACCTTACGATAAATCTCTAATGAAGAAATCAATGTAGTCAACAACCAAGACTGTGCATACCTAAAATCATCGATGAACTGCATTATATCCCTCTGAGATATACTAGACTTCTGAACACCAAGAAGCCAATCAACCACATCATTCACAGAAATATTCCTTGAGTATAAAACATGTTTGTACACATCACTCAATGTTACATTGTCAAACACTGACAATGTCTGCACAGCATTCATAGTATCCCTCAGACGTCCATGTGTACGTTTCAAGATTGCATCTGTAATTGTAGATGGACATTTTAATTCCTCTTCGATCCACTTACGTATCTCGTGATCTTCTACTTTACTGTTGTCAATAACTGTTGGTTTCAAATCTTCAAACTCTACAGCCATTTCTTGCAAATCTGTCACATTCTTGGCAAAGATAACTAACCTGTTATTTGAAGCTTCTTTCTCCATTCGCGTAACAAAAGAAACTTTTGGTTTAGCATCAAAGGTAAGAAGCCATCCATCATTAAATAAAGGTGGCTTCTTATAAAGAGCAAGAGCATCCGTAATAGATGTTCGTTTATCTACACGAGCTCTTGAAGAAGGTTTATAAACCTCAAAAAGTTCCTTGGTAAAAGGAACCATTAGATTATCACAAATCAGAAATAACATCTCTTTTTCTCCTTCTCTCCAATTATTTATAAAAAGTTGTATGTAAAGAATGAGTTTTCATATTAAGAGATAACTGACCCAACAACCTCTTCGACAAGCTCCCGAATAGTGTCATTCTGTGAATAAAGAAGTAACTCACTATAAATACCATTCTCATCACGAGCGCTCCCATCTGTAACCTCAGCTGAGCTATCAGTTGCAAACTTGGCAATCTCATCTAACCTTTGTGAGACCAAATTAACCGGTAAGGATTTGTGTAAAGGTAAATCAACTTCAACAAATTGGCTTGCAAAATTGTTACTAATATCATAAATCAGATCCTCTACACCTGAGAAATAAAGCCCATTAATAAGATAGAAAAAGCCACTCAACGTGTCTATCTCTTTTGTAAGGTCTGGCTGACTTAACTCCATCTCCAGAAGAGTTCTGACAACACTTGTCAAACCCAAGATCTCTTTTACACTGCTCTTTGAGCATGAATAAGAAAGCAAATGTACCAATGATCTAATGAAACTTGCTGCAGAATATGAATGATATGTAATACTGCTAATACCACTTGCAATAGCAATAACCTGTGCTGCATTAATAAGCTCTTTAGGAATTTTAACTACTCTAAAGGTTCCTGCTGCACGCACATCTGTGCTTGTGATTAACTGATTATATCTACTAATGTACTGCGGTACAGTTTCACCTGGCACTCTCTTTGGTATAATATAGTTAAATGTTAAAGCCTCTAACTCGGCCATAAATGGTTCAAGCTCTTCTTTTGAAAAATCAGGCAGATAATATTCCCATTTCGAAGTTTTTAAAATACCCGATTTTTCTGTATAATCCTTAATAGTCGTTGCTGCATTCATAAAGGATTCATCAAAAGTATCAGACATAAATGATACTAAATCCATTGGGAAGTCAGCGACCTCTACACAAAGACCATAAACATCATTATGCTTAATAGCCTTGTCTGCTTTTCTGATTACACTATGCAAATCAATAAGAGGTAACGTAAATTTACGTAACTCTTTTGTTACAACAATTGAATTTGCATTTGCAAAAGCAACTGTTTTATCTAACATTTTCTTGATACGATCAATTGATCCTTTTGATGCTGAACTCTTAAACAGTACTTTCTTAATATCTGTACGGTTAAGTGGGCAAAACAAAATCCATTCATTAAAGAATTTGTCTGCGTAATTGTTGATAATCATCATGTCAGCAATGCGTTCAAACTCATGCAATTCTTCAGAGTTTGTAACATATTCCAAAATGTCTGAGACCTTAAAAGAATTAAGATTGATGATAGGACAATATGCAAGTGCATTACGATTCGCAACAATTACATCTTCAATGAGCTTAGCCCTTTCAACTTTTAACTGATCAAGCTGATTCTGTAATCCACGCTGATTCTCCAGCACCATTTTTACAATTTCTGCTTCTGACTTACCTTGTAAATCTACCTCAGCAAAGAAATCGGAAGCAAGGCTCCGTAAATAAGCTTTAATCTGAAATGGTAACTTCTCTGCATGATCCGTACGATTGCTCTCAATAAAAGACAGAGTATTACGCAAATAAATAATATTTTCAATATTTAAAACATCATCGAAAATTGCATGCTCCTTAAAGAAAAAGAAAAGAGAAAATAAAGCTTGATTACGCAGTGATACATAATTCATACTCAATGTCTGGGCAAAGAACATCGCCACAACACGATAGAACTCCTCAACATCAGAAAAATATTCTTGATCGGTAACACCAGCTGAATCTGCTACAACAGAATCAGCCATTTGTGCAAAATCTGTTAAAGAGCTTGGTTTATCAATACTTTGCGAGTAATTAGCATTCTCTCTATTTGCAGCGCGTTCTGCATTGACACAAGACAGTTTACGATAAAACTCGGCCACAGCGTTCATAAACTCTGAATTACTAACCATAGTTGGCTGTACAGTTTCAGTAACAGTATCAACTTTAGTTGTAATAACCTCTGCATCTTCGTGAACTAAATATTTAATTGCATCTAATATCATAGTAACCGGTGGATGCCATTTTAATATTCCTGCTCCATGACTGATACTGTCAATATGCTGTACTGCTGTCTGTATTGAAGCATTACCTTCTTTCTTACAAACGTCAATCATTTTGTTATACTCATTGGCAGTAAAACACCCATACTTCTTACAATGATCACACTCGCAAAATTCATAAAATGGAGCAATCTTCCTTCCGGCTTCTGTTGGAAATCTCGATAAAAACACTGGAGACTCTTTCAATTCATATAACTGCTCACAATGTGGGCATTTAATGAATACCTTGGTGCTACTATCAGTAGTATCCTTTGTAATAACCTGCTTAATGAACTTTACGTCTCCACGCTGATTTGCCTGATAGATTTTAGCTACATGAATTCCAACATCTTTAAGTAAGTAGGTAGCAACTCTTGCACGCTTGGAATCACTACGCTCTTCATCCACAGTACGCATTTTATCATGCTCTTTTAAAACAGGAACGCAACATTGTAAAATGCTAAGTAAACTTTCATCTGAAATGCTACTAAACTTTTCATTATATGATGGGTTGTTTCTGATAGAAACAAAAACATCTTCTGGTGTTACCTCATCAATATTCTTAAAATTCCCGATTGATGACATAGCAACTCTCGCTACCTGCATATCAGAAGCATACGAATCAAATAGTAACTTCAACTTTTCAGCATCACGATCAGATGCCTGTATCTCATAAGTTGCCTTTGAAGCTGCTAACAAATTGGTGGTTTCCTGATAGCTTGCTCCGAGATTGTTTATCAACAAGGCAATAAGATCCTGCTTGGAATTAATCTTCTTCTCTCGTTTAGCTAAAATATCTAGGTCTGCGTAGGTAGCCTCATCCTCAGAACGAAGTGAATAACCTGCATCACTTAACTCCTTGTACAAAGCATAAAACTCAACTAAGTCCTGATCATCTTGATCCCCTGCATCGCCATCATCTTGATCATCAGAGACAAATACTCCAAGCTGTAAATCATCTGGTGAGATACTCTTCTCTAAAACGCCATGCTCATTAACTGTGGTGTTTATAATATGACCAATATCTACAGCTGGTGACTTTTGCTCTAAAATGTCGTCATCTGCTGTGTCTCCGATGAGCTCTTCTGAGCTGAAGTCATCAAGTTCTTCTGAGCTGAAGTCACCGAAGAGCTCATCGGATTCAAAGTCTCCTGCATTGCTTCCATCGCTGACTCCCAGAACATTTGAACCTGCTCCTCCACCTGTAGCAAATCTTTCCTGCGATTCCATAGATCCATCATCCTCCTTATAAATTTGTAGAAAGTATCTGTGTGCATCAACACAGGATGTTGACCAAACTCATCTGTAATAACACCTCGATTAGATCCTTCGATAAACTTTGAATCCCCAGACTCCCTTGAATAGAGAATAAAAGGATTGGTTTTCTTTGCACTATTCATTTTAATATCTAAAAGTTGTACACCGTCTTTGTCTTTACACACAGCGTTACAAGCCTTCAGATAAGAATCTTTTGTAGTACTGGCACCATTTAAACTAATAGCACCAGTCATACATACGTTCAGCTTAAAAACTCCTTCTGCTCGTATACAATTCTGCAAAATAGCAAAAGCTAAAGCAATATCTTTCATATGCACTCTCAGATTAAAAGAAAGCATTTGGGATTGAGATCCTCTGGACAATAGAAAGTCAGATACAGATCCAGAAGCTCTAATACAATTATACAGCTCATAAAAATTAGTAATGCCTTGAAACAAATTCTCGGACTCTTTACCCAGTTCCGGCAATCCTAAATGTGAAATAAGCTGAGGAAAGGTAATAGGTGTATTACGAATCTGCAAACATGCTGCAAAAAAATCTGCGCCAATTGAAGTCTGAGTAACAGAGATCGGATACTTATCAAAAGGGATTGCTAAGACTTCAACATACGAATCATTAGGAAATAAACCTTCTTCACCATTCTCCTTCAAACGGCGATCTTCTGCTTTTAATGCTCCAAATATTTTTGTACAGGATGCTTCCTTCAATCCCTTAATACCATACCTTGTAAACATTTCAGCAAGGATAAATCCTTGTTTTACACAACAATGTGGGTCACAACATGTGATTAATGTAGCGCCTGTTTTTATAATGTTCTCACTACCACACTCACAGTAATCTGAAAAATACTCATGAAATTCCTTAGGAATTGTCCCGTCTTTTTTCGCAATGCTAACAGGTTCCCAAGTAAAATAAGCAAGCTCCTTATCAATAGCTTTTAATTCGTCATATTTCATAGCTACTCTCCATAACTTTCGTCAACTACCTGCATGTAACTAATTATTTGTCCACCTCCTTCAAGATAGAGAACCTCAATATTTACTTTGCAAATACCAGTTTCATCTAAATCCTTGAAGTAATAGTATGGACATTGTGCACGATACTTCTTACCTTTGTAATCAACATCGATCCAAAACATTTCCATTCCATCATCAATGATAGCCCTCTTTGCAGTGTAAGAAACATGAGCAACAATATACTCACGTTTCTCAACATTGTAGACAGCCGGAACATCTTCACTTTCCAAATCTTTAACATAGTCACCTGCAGAAAATACCTTTTCCGGAACTGAATTATTTTCAGAGTCACTATAATCGTGATCTCCTTGTAGATACTTATTAGGCTCTTCAGTTGCCTGAGTTTCTGCATTATCGCCTACCTTATCATCTGATTCAGAAGTTGTATCAGATGATGTTTCATCATCTACAGATTGTGTAGCAGCTGGTACGTTTGTTGTATCTGGAGAAGATTTCTTCATAAGATTAGCCTTCAATGCAAACAGCACTGCAATAACAATTACTAAAACGACGGCCACAATTGCAATCTTTTTAGCATCAAAACCACCTGAGTTACCGCTGGTATCATAGTCATCAGACTGAGCAGATGATTTAGTTTGAGTTAAATCATCAGTCTCTCCGTTATTCTCCGGAGGACTTTTCGGTTTGGTAGAATTATTCTGATCATCAAAATTTTTGTTAAATCCTATAGCCATTTTCTAACACCTCTCTAAACTATTTATAAATTTCTCTAACTTGGCTAAACTTACTCGGGAACTAAACTTGTATGGATCAACAGGTTTACCGATCTTCGAACAAAAGACTATTGTGTAATCAGATCCAGTATATCTCTTCAGAGCATTCACAATCTGCTTTGATTCAATCCTAGAATTGACTTTAACATACATCGTCTTGCTATCAATCAGCACCTTATTCTCACTACACAAAAACTCAATGAAACAATCAAGAGTCTTTAAGTCTGTTGTTTCTTTAATACGTCCCCAATGTTCTGAAGTATCACCAATACGAAAAACTACTCTATTTCCATAAGGTGCAACATGCGCCTTCAGAAAACTCTTCACACTGTCAATATGTCCAGCAACATCCAGTGATACAATGATCTGATGATTTAGCACTTTAATGTGCTTGTAAGTTGTTTCAGTCACAGTAATTGAAGTAACATCCTTACCACCACTTTCGAAATCATATTCAAAAAGATACTCATCATACGAATTATCCATTTCAGACTGATCCTCAGACTCTTCTTCATAAAGTATACCTGCAGAATCGTTATTATAGGACCAATATGATTCTGCATCGTGTGTCTCATCATCAAACAATTCTGAATAATCAATAAAATCTTCATCCGCATGATCATCGTTCTTAGATTCATTAAATTTTGTTACTTCATAAGTGTTTCCATTGATATCGATAAACTTGACACCTTCACCATACTTAGAAATAGCCCAAGACTCTAATCTCTTGACCCATTTAAGGTCCGCTTCCAAAGCTTCTTCATAACTTTCACCTTTAGTAGCTTTATAGCTAATATCTCCATTCATTGGATAATCATCTACATAAGCTCTGACAGTGTAATTAGTAAATTGGTCCAACAAATCAGAGATAACTAAAGGTTTCTCTGGAAAACTAGGCTGGAGCTGCTTAATCACCTCACCAATCCGGTCTTCAACATACTGTTTTCTATATGGCTGGATAAACTCCCAAGGATGCGGAAACGTACTCTGTTCCCTAAACTCTCCTGCGTCATAACGCTTGATCATTCTTTCTACAAAATAAATAGGAGCTTCTCGGGCATCATCCTTACATTCACCCCAAGTATCTCCCATATTGATTCCTACAAAGTACTTTGTATGCCCTTTCATAGTAATCATACAGGCCTTTTTTACAATCTTGTAAATCAGTATTGGGTTAATGTCATTCTTTACACTACAAAGTAACTCATCGTGTATCAACATATACCACTTAACTTTGTCCTGAATACCGTATTTTTCGCACTCTTCATAAAAACGAATAAGAATGATACGAAAGATCTCAGCGGCAGTTGCCTGAATCTGATAATTACCTGCTTTACGTCGAATACTAGATTCTTCACTTGTGTATTCGCCATTGGCTCTTCTGGCATAACCTGCTGGAGACAGATCAATATTCTCCAGACTAAAGGTTCTGTAGAATCCAAGTATATCTTCAACTTTACTAATAGGAGAAGGAATCTTATTTCCATTCTCATCCAACAGATACTCTTTCGTATCGGGATCTCGCTTCCAGGCATCGATAAAGTTTCTAAAATCCTCACTGATCTTCCATTCAACAAATGCCTCAGCACGAGCTTTCTCCAACAAATCAACAATGGGTTTATTATTCTGTCGCCATTTATGTAAAATAACTCTGGTCTCCGCCATATGCTCTTTAGTTGTGTCACCAAAAATACTTTCACACAAACTCCTATCACCAAGCCCATACGGAACACCAAACGAAACCTTCTTAGCACTTTTACGTTCTTTCTTTGTAATACGATACGCAGGTTTCATTTCAACCATAGAAGCAGTTTCGGTATGATAATCATTCTCTGGATCACACATTTTCTTGATCATTGGAATAAAGTGACTCAAACTCAACATAATACGGTATTCAATCTGAGCCATATCGAAATCGAGCAAATATTCATCATCACCATATGAACGAATCAAAGCTTTGAGACTGCCTTTCATAGTCTGACCGGGATTACTAATACGACGAGTTTCAATTCTTGCCATATTGTAACCTTTAAATACTTTGCCTTCCAGGTTTGACTCCTTCATTGGCTTAAAGTATGAAGTGTACTCTTTATTCAACTCCGTATACTTCTGAAGTATAAGAGCCAATGGGTATTTGTACTTATTAAATTCATCTGCACTGATTAAGCACATAGATTTCAACTTCTTTGAACCTGGATCTTTTCTCTTTAAAGCATCATACTCATTACGATCAACACCGTAGCATAAAATATCCTCCTCTAACTTACGAGGGGCATTCTCACCTGGCTTTAGTTTGTCACCAAGTAACTTCTTGATTACAAATTTATCAAGCTTAGGAACATGCGTATCTGTCCAACCCTTTACTGGATATTTCATAACATCATAAAGTACAGATCTCAACTGAGCCGGTGTAAACTCAAACTCATACTTTGCAGAAGCATCAGGTACAACTGCAGCAACCGCTTCCTCATAATCTTTACGAGAATCGAATTGGCCTGCTTCCCATCGAGCCTTAAGAACATTCACATCCTGAGAGTACTTAACAAAGACACCAACATATGAATACATAGCATCTTTTAAAATCTGCAGATTCTTCTCAGACTCTTCCGTAAGCTTCTCAAGCTTGTCCTCAATAGCTGGCATTCCCCAATACTCTGACTGATATAAAATATTATCCATTGGGATATCCTGCTTCTGATACCAATGATACATTTTATCTGTCATTAACTTTCTGAGTACATAGAACACTGCAAGGGTATAATCAGAATCAGCGCAGCCATAAATTCTTGCAACCTCATCATCTGCTAAATAACGATACTTATCCTCATTGCCTTTACCAAGAATATCTGATAACTCCGGTGTTTCATGATGAAACAACCTACGAGTAAGGCTTTTCAAAGCTTTGCTCATTCTTACACTAGTTGGATTCAAATCAAAAGCCATCTGTAATGTATTGTTGTTAAAGTAAAACTTTACCCCTTCTGAGAAAAATACACGACCATCGAAAGGACTGTTATGTCCAATCAAATTGATCAAATCTCGTGTAATAATAGCAGACTTTTTTACAAGTTTACTACTTGATTTACCTTTTGCACTAATTTTTTCCGCACTACTTGCAGAACATTTTGCAGAAGAGTCCACAAAGGCATTCATCTCTACGGTTGCATTTGAACTAGAAGCTGTAGCACTAGGCACATCTTCCTCACACTCATCATAGTATTCAATAGTTCGTTCACCTTTAAAGTTCTCAAAAAGTTCGGCTAAACGGTGAGCCACATATTGGTTATCTGCGTTATGAAAATGCTCCATATCGGTGTAAATAACATATGAAGTATTAAGTTCCCAGCAGATAGGCACTGCCACACAATGATCACGATCAGGATTGTCTGGTGCCAAATTATACACTTTCAAACCAGTTGTCTCGGTATCGACCGACACATCAAAAACACTGCCTTCCTTCTTCTTTTCCAAAATGCGCTTTATCATTGGCGTCATAATCTTTAACTCAAACTCACGGTTACTCTTAATACTTTGATAGTTCTTCTGTAGAACACCATCCTTTTTGTACCAAGACATATCCAGTTTTTCAGTTAATAAATTATAATTAATATCTTTGAGTGTGGCAATTTGAACACTCTTTGCTGCAGTCGTCTGCATTGGTTCAAAATGTAATTTAGTGAACGATAGTTTTGAATAGTTCACAGGTGACAAGTCAAACTTGATCTGAGAAGTTGTAATACGTAAAAATGTAAATGTACCATTACGTTTCTCATAATTGTAAGATAAATTCTGATCTGAAGCGCCAAAAGAAAAACATTCAACGCCATCACGAACATCTTTACTATCCTCAATTATGTCATCTTTTCTAAAATGGTAGCTCCTGGCATAAGCAATGGAATCCATTACTCTGTTCAAAAGTCTAACATCACCATAAGACATAACCTTACCGGAAGCTGCTCCTTTTCTAATTGCACCAAGAACATACTCATTGTCATAATACTCCCTTAATGCTGTTTTATCTTTTATCACAACATGTGAAGGATCTTCTCCAGTAATCATTTTTATACGATCATCTTTATGCATTGGAGAAATTAGCACATAATACTTAGCTATTGCATATGATCTCACAGCAAGATACAAAGTTTCACCATCAATTTCACATTTTCCTAGCAAAATCATTACGACGAAGCACCTCCCCAACGTACTCATAAGGTCTGTATGTCCTAAAAACAATCTGATAGTCATCAAAGGAACCAGAAAGCTGATGAATATTTACTACTTCATCAAATCTAGTAGACACAGTTGCCAAAACAGATGAATAGTTAACACTACGTATAATCCCCTTTTGCCCGCACAATCCAGAAATTTGCTGGCAGACATCAAGTGCAACATAATATTTGATATCACTTAATGTAGACAGAACAGTCTTGTAAAACTGGAATATTACCCAACTTAATCTCTCTTCACATGACGTGATAACCTCTGACTCTTTAGATAACTCTGCAAAGGCATTACGTAATTCCTGACTAGCATTCAGTAAGCGATCAAACTTAACGTCACCGGAAAGGCTAAAATCATTATTAAGAATTGATCTTGATATCTCGTCATAACCCTCAATTTTACGTATATCATCAATTTTGCAATGATATGCTCTATGCAAAACATAATCTAAACATTCGCTGAAATCACATATCATAACAAATGCTTGTGCCGATTTTGCAACACCTAAGGCTTCTACTTCAAATAAACTATCACATGATGCAGAAGCAATTTTTTCATAATACCGCCCCGTCTTTATCAGATCAAAAATATGATTTCTATACTCCTCAAGCTCAGCCTTATTTTTGAAATAAGGTTTCAGCCCATCCAGGTGTCTGTGAATACCCATTAGATCATAACCTCTTGAAGCAATTTGCTCTTTTTGACGCTTCGCACGGGCAAGTAATGTATCATCAAATAAATCTACTTGCAAAATTTAGTACCTCCTCATCAAAGATAGGTTTTGTATCAACAATATCCACACTTTTAGCATCTTCTCTAAAAGGCACATATTGTAATGTGTGTAAATTAAATAGAGTATGGGGCTTTAAAGGCACTCCATACTCTTTCATGATTTTAGTATTTAATGTTGTATATACACACTGCTTGGTTCCATCACTGAATGTAAATATAACCCAAGCTTTACCATTAATTAATTTTTCCATATTATATCCTCTGCAGTAATCTGATTGTTTCCAAATCGTCTTGATTCATTTCTCTTGCACTGAACGAGTTATCCAACGCATCAAGCTGAACAACATAACCTGCAGTATGGTAATACTCTCTATTAGGTGATCCATATCTGACACCATTAATCAGAACATAACCATATGAATCTCTCTGCATCGTTGCACGAATAATGTTAGATAATGCTTTTACTTCATCACTCTTATGACTAATTGACATTACAGATGCTGCTGCATTTCTAAGGGAAGTTTCTACTACAGGATCATATCCTGAAACGTAAGACAGCATATGATATGAAGTGTCCACTTTCTTCTGAAAATTACGTAAACAGTTAAGCAAGGTTTGATATCTCTCTAATATAGTTTTTGCAATCTCACGAAGAATTGAACGATATTCCTTATCTTCTTGCAATGCTTGACGAACCATATTACTAGAGTATTCAGGCAAATAACTCTTGCGATCATCATTATAAAGAAATCCCATAGAGGAATCAGAAGAAATACTATCAGCAATCCCAAACATTTCACCACGAGATGCTGCGAATGCAACCATTAAATAAAGATCATCTGAAAATCCATCCATATAATTGAACATAGAATGATAACTTTCAAAGAATGACCATAAAGCATCCGTGATTTTAAAAAAGAACCTAATTTCTTTTAATGAACAATCAAATTTGCCTGTAATTGGCCTACCCCACAGAATATTCATACACACGAGTAAAGCTTTTCCACGAAGAAGAGTAAGCATTTTTGCATACCCGCTTGATTTCTTTAAAGCTGTTTCAATCTCCTCGTGAAACTCAGCTGGCACACACAAAGCCTCCATATAATTGTCCTCGGTTAAATTAAACTTGCCAGTACTATCACACACGGGATTTCCTTCTGCTAGCATAGCTAACTCATATAACTTACCAAAGAATGCAATCATAGGATAAACGCTCGTTATCGCCTTATCACTCAATCTATTATTTACAATATTGTATGCACGATTTCCAACAACTTCTTCTAATTGTACAAAGTCCAACCCGGTTGTTGAATCATTGACAATGTTTTTCTCAAAAATCGGAATCTTGCAAAGAGACCTACAAGATGTATAGAAATTTCTCCAATAATATCTCATATTGGAAAACTCCTTTAAAAGATCATTATCGCAACGCTTACCCTCATGCATATGAACAATGTTCCCGATAGATGCAATCGGAAAATTCATAATATGTTGCAGAACAACATCATCCTTAAGCATGTTCACACCGGATAACATGTTATACACTGTATCATTTGGTAAAATAGTATCAGAACTGTGAGAATTAGTAGGATCTCCTAATCTTTTATCTGCTTCTGAAAACAATGGCATAATATCATCATGATAATCAACATACTCTTCAAAACTTTTCACTCTGCGAAGAATTCTACTATCTCTGAAGATATCGCAATTGAATGAGTTCATTGTTACATTTGTGTGATTACTTGAACTCTCTAAGAAATTAAGAAATTCATACAGAGCAATATAGCCATCCAACAAAATCTGAAGCATTTCGCCATTACTCTCATGATGACGTGTCTGAACATCAGCTGTTCTAAAAAGACGATGTGCATTCTTTGCAGGGATACGTTCAGTTGTAGAAATAATCTCACGATACAATCTACTGTAAATCTCACTCTTTCTCAAATTGCCATGCATAGCTTTCTCGAAGATATCACAGATCATCGTACGATATTTCTTTTTGGAAGACACTGTATTTATATCTGCATTAATAGCAATCATGTCCTGCTCAAAAGATACATCATATCCCAACCGATTACGTTCTTTCTTAAACTTCTGCCGCGTTTCATTAATCACCTGATCCCGATGATATGAAAAAATATCGTAGTAAGCTTCAATTCCACCTTTGTGATTAAAAAGAAGCAAGGAAGCTCTTCCAATACGAGTACATACACTGATGAAATCGATTGGATACTCCTTCGAAGATTCCTCTACTGTCTGATAATCGAGCAAAGAAAGATCATCATCACCATCTGAATAGATTGTAGCATTTAAGCCAGACTTATTAAGAATCTCATAGAATTGATCACTTTTAGAAAACCACAAAGCTGTACCACCACGAGAAACTTCATCACTACCTTTATCATCGTCAGTACTAAAAATCACTGCATCGGGATTCCCAGTTTCTGCGTGATAATACTGATAGCGAGCACCTCGGCTTACAAAATCGCAAAATGCACTATGTAACTCATTTAGTGTAATATCACTAATGTAACTATTGTTTCTTGCTACATTATTATTTACAAATTTCTTAATATACTTGCGATACTGAACCTTGAACGTATTAGTTCTTACATATAATGTGATATACTGGGCTGGAGTGTACTGAAAGCACTTCTGCATCACTTTCTCATAAAGAGAATGCAAATTTAAATGAGGTGCTAACTGGGATAAATCCTTTTTAAACTTCCCATCTCCGAGTACACGATTATTCCACAGAAAATCAATCAGAAAGCTAACTGGATCTTGATTACTCCTAGAAAATTGCTCATGCAACTCTGTTCTTTTAACAACATTCTCAGCATTGGCTGCACTGTTAGAGCTGCCATAAGCATATGTTCCATATAACTTCAAAACTAATGAAGTTACTTTGGTATCTGACATCTCATCAAGAGTGATAGCAATCAAAAATTGTGCATCATCCAAACTGAGCTGGCTTTTTGAATAATCGAATATTTTCATTATGCTCCTCCAAATAATTGCTTACAAATCAATATAAGAATAATTGCATAAATCACACCAAAAACTAGCTTTGTGACTAAAGAAGTTTTCTTAAATGGTAGTACAAGTACTTTAGCTAAGAATGAACACGCATATTGCAATCCGGTCCAGCACGCAGCTAAGGCTATAATGAATATCTTCTGTAAACCAAAAATAGCAGAATCCGAAATCTTTGACGCATAACCCACAGCGCAACGATAATCAAACTTATCACTCTTCGCTTGGTTACACTTTGGACAAGCTGCTACAAGATTTATTCCCTTATTGACTCCAAGAGGATTATTTAATGGAACGATATGATCTACTTGTACTGCATGGCGACCAAACAAAGGTCTACCACAATAAGCGCATTTCCAAATGCACCCAAATAACCCAGGATTGTGCTTAAAATACTCTGATCTATAATCCATTTGTGCACGCTTTTGCTGACTATAGCTCAAAGGTTTCTGAGGCTGACTCCCTCCAGACTTCTCATTCCTGGGATTTTTATAATAATCTGAATTCATAAAATCACCCCTTAATCAGCGACGTATGTTTGACCATACGCCGCCACAAGATTAAAATAATGACATTGCTTCAGTATTTGGAGAATTCTCCTGTTTAGAATCATCTACAGATGAATCATCTTTATCATCAGTAAATAAATCATCAGAACTGAAATCATCACTATCATCAAAATCATCAAAATCACTAAGACTTTGCGATGTAATAGAAACAAAGTTAAATGTATAAGTATCGGCAAAGCGATCTAATATTAATTCACTTGGTCCATCCAACTTTGCATTAGGTACATGTCTAGGAATAATAATATCTCCGACTGTACCACGTTTAAGCTCAGTTAAGTAAGCTGCAGGAGAATCATCCACAACATACCTAACTGTATAATCTTTAACATCTGAATCTAAAAGGTTCTGCTCTTCTTTGTCGAACTTACTGAAATCTTCTTCAACATCCTTAGATGTTGTGCCCTCAGTTGAAAAAGCATCCATTTCTACTGTAGCACCCTCGGTTACACTTGCAGTAACAGATTCAGCCGTAGCTTCCTCAGTAATAGACTCATCAAAGCTAAAGAAGTCATCCTCTGATCCAAACATATCATCAAATGCATTTATTGAAGAAGTGCCTGATGTAATATCAAGATCAAGTAGATTTACACTGTTTTCATTACTGTTATTAGTTTGCACACTGTTGTAAACTGGAGTAGCAAGTTTAGGATTAGAAATCTGAACAAAACCATTTTTGGTAAATTGCTGACCAATAGAAATATTACCAATTGGTGAACTACTAGACTTAAGGTTTGTGACAACATGTCGCTCAGTAAATTTTGCAATCTTATCAGCAACATCATTGAATGTCAACGCTGCCAAAATACCACTATTGTTTGTCACTGATTCATGAATTTTCAAAGTATGCATCACAAACTTAACATCATCACCAGCATCAAGTAACTCGTTAATATTATATAGCTTACCTGTCTGATACTGAGGGTTATCGGATTTTACGACGACTCCAAACCGGTTCTGTGCGAAAACTAAAAGTTCAAAATGACGCACATTAATATCGATACTTGCAGAATGGAAAATGTCGTAATAGTTCTTAATCCAAATCATCTGCTTTCTACGCAATACAATGGCAGGATCTGTTGAATCCTTATAAGAAACAACATTATCACTGATCATAGTATAATTTGTGATAGGGCAACCTGAATAAACAAATTCACCTTCACCGACTTTTACATCAGCAGTCGGAACCTTCTGAGGAAGTGCACACATAGGATCTGCCATGGTTAAATGATTAGCATATGGACAAATAGCCGCACCAGTATGCGCTTTAGCCTTAGCTTTACAAACATCACACATATGACAAGATTTATCAAATGGCTCAACAATTAAAGAAGTTAAAGCACTAGAGGATGTATCTTTATGAATATATCCGGAATAAGAAACAACATCAGCGTGTGTAGCATCTTTTCCTCCAGGCAATCCGCCGCCTAAATATGACTGAAACACATCTACACCTGAAGAAATGGAAGAACCTGCAGCACCACCTTTGTTAATAACATTCATTGTGAGCTGTGTTGCTGGTTCACCAATAGCCTGAGCAGACTCTGTACCAACCAATGTACCAATAGCTGGCAATTGATAATCAGTAAACTTCAAACCATAACAGTGAGCACATATTCCACCCTTTGCTTTACAATCAAGCATTACACGGGCCTGAATAGTATCAATACCCTGCTTCTCAATATAATCAAGTGTCTTCTTTGTAATCACACTGATTGGCTTGCCAAATGTTTTATCCTTAGTGGTCCACAATGGTAAATCCCCACGAGCTTCACGATACATCAACTGATTCCTACAATGATCACTGATGTGATACCTGCAAATAAGAGTTCCGGCAGTCGTTTCAATTTGTTTGACTTTGTAGTCATCAAAAGCACTAATGCATCTAACATCGAGTACACCATTCTCGTTGTGTAACTGTCTAAAAAGCTTATAATTTTCAGTGTCACTTTCCAGAACACTATATCCCTTTAGCAGCGATGGATCTGCATCGAAGGAAATAATTCTGCCAGCATTATTTGAAACTGTAATAGAATTAAATCCTTCAGCGAACAAGTCAAACATCTCGGAAGTGATCAGCGTCCCCTTTGACAAGTTTCCAGGTGTATAATCATTTTCCAATGTAGTTCCAACAAGATGGACTTCAAACCACGCTCTTGACGGAATAAAAACTGAAAGACCTGATATTCTGTCACCCCACTCAATATCATACCACCAGTCTTTTTTACCACAATCCTCCTCAGAAACAGTAATACCATCTGTAACATATACTGTCTTACGAGTACAGTATCCAGCATTACGAGTCTCACGCTGAGTAGATGCCACACCAGTACGACTAGAGTAACTAGTCATCTTTACATCAAGGGAATTTAATCCCTCATAGTAATTGTGAACTAATGGCTCATTCATGCTTGAATCCTTCGTTTTCTCCAAAATACCAATGGCGCCACACATGTGCATAATCTGTGTCTTGTTACCACGGGCTCCAGAATCCATCATAATAAACAGGTTATTGTTCCTGTCTAATGAATCGATTACATCTTTCTGAATCAATTCCAGAGCTCCAATTTCTTCCGAAGAAGAACCTGTATTGTTGTATAAACCAAGTACTGCATTGATCTTATCTTCCTCAGAGATTAAACCATCTTGGTAATCCTGTTCTATCAAACTCTTCTTCTCTTCTGCTTTTGCAAGTATTTCATCCTTGTTAGACTTTAGATCCATGTCATCGATGCTAATAGATACACCATAATAATCAGAGAATTTAAAACCAAACTTCTGAATCTCGTAGAAAATATCTAAGCAATCTTCTGGTGAATTCTCAGCAAAAGCGTCCTTGCAAATCTGCTTCAATTTAAAATATTTTACTGGACCATCTCCACCTTTACCGCAAGTAATAATACCGTCATACTTTAGATCTCGTAATCTCTCATCGCGAACACCAGCAATCTTTAAAGGATTACTAAACGGTCGATCTGTTAAACCATCTGAAAAGATAGAATTGAACATAATACGACCTGCTGTACTAAGATAATGCACTAAATCATCCTCACCTAGGTCAACACTGAGACATACAAGATCATATGGACTCAGAACCCCAAGGTCAATGTCACTCTCAATTGCTGTCTGAGTACTATAATAGTGCACATCAGCAAGAGTCTTATTGCACACTTCTGCATTGTTCTCTAACATAGTAGCGCAATAGCAACCAAGAGCAATATCCTGGGAGTGCTCCAAAATAATCTGATCATCCTTAGGATTAATAAAATCAGTCTTTGGACTAAGTCTATCAATGGCCTCCTTCTGAGCAGCCTTAGAAATCATTGCTGTCAACCACATCTGATCTCCATCAAAATCTGCATTAAATCCTTTACAAACCAAGGAATTGATCTCAATAGCTTTGCTCCACAACGGTACCGGATAAAACGCTCTGATCGAGTACCGATGTAATGAAGGCTGACGACCAGCAAGAACAACTTGTGGTTCTCCATCAGAGCCTACCTCACAAAAGTCAATTAACCACTGCTTCATCTTCTTAAAAGCGGTTCTGGTTTGCATACCGAAAGCACTACTTAATGAGTATTTAGGCTTCTCGTACTCCTTTTCAAACATGAAGAAACTGTCAATCGACAATGCCAGCAACAGCTTCTTTAAAACACCTGGTTTAATACTGATTGATTGATCATTACGCTTCTCAAGGAAATATGCCCTAAGCTGCTCTTCATACATTTTGACGATCATAGTTACTGGCACACCAAGATGCATGATATCAATAGACTCTCTAGCTGGAGTAATCACAGCACGACCAGAACAGAAAACACGCTTGGATTGAACAGCCTGTCGCATCTTTCCGTGATTTTTACTATCATTTACTCCAGCAAAATACTCTTGTATGTTTTTAAATTTCTTTTTGGATTTTTTATTCATAGAGTCTTTTCCAGAGGAAACAAACTCCTTAATCCTAAAATACAGATTTGCCTCTGAATTTAGATTTTTGTTTTCAGCTACTGCGTTACTTGCTGAAATGATCTGTTCATAGAACTGATCAAAATCAGCCTTGGAATTTTTCAAATGTGCAACATCAATAACTGGTCTAAACGTTTGAGGCAAAACTGGAAATGATGAAATAATAAAGTCGGTAGGTTTAAGTCCTGCAGACACAAAATCCTCAAGATTACTTAATCTCGTGATCTTTGTAAGATAATTTGGATCTTCATAGACTTCATCAGGCATCACATCCTGCGTTACGGGCTCTCCATTTACTATCACCGTGCGGGATTCTGTATGATTTGTCAGAAACTTCTCTACGTCTGCTTTAGCAATTGAAACCAAATTCGAAACGTCTAAAGTCTTGATGATTTTTATGACAGCTGGCATACCAGTAATCAAGTTATCTTTTCGAATCGTGTTCATATTTGCAGTTTCCTGACTTGTGTACCAATAAAAATCATTTACGCCTTCACCGCATGAAATCTGATAGTCACCGCGAATAATAGCCTCAATGGTTTCTGTACCAAAAGAACGCACCTTGTCCTCAATAGGATTATAAAGCTTTAAGGCTTTAAAGAATCCTCCTTTGATTACCCATTCAGGATGTACAATCTGTGTATGAAGATCAATCCATCCCCATGCATATTTTCCGCGGCTCTTCTCAGCAATACTATCCGATTTACCAAAAACTCGACTACTATGCAATCCACTCTTAGTATTGATTGGCTGAATGCTCAAAGCACGAATACGCTCATCAGTAAAAGGAACTAAAGATACATCTCCTGTAAGCGAATCAATCTCAATCTCTGCACCCATTACACGCATAAAAGCCTGCATTGATGCAGTATTATTATTCTTCTGACTAACAGTATCAACTGTTGTCCTGCCAGAAGCAATAGTTTTCTTAACAGCATCCCTGGCAATTGGATCGTCTGACTGAAAACCATACAAATCATCAATAATGTACTTACAACCTGCAGCATGTAAACACCAGTTCTCCATTTCACCGAAACTCTGGCCACCATTCATCTTACTTCCTTTTTTCGGCTGTAGGAATACTGGATCGACCGGAGCATCCATACCAATAGCATGGATCTTGTTACTTGCAATATGATGCAACTTCTGCATATAAATCACACCAAAGTTTAGCTTACGAGGAAATGGTCTACCAGTTCGGCCATCAATCATTGTACGCGGATGAGCTTCAAACTTATCAACCATCTCCTTAACAAATTTCAAATCATCCTTATGATATGGACTCACATATGACTGAAAATTTCCAAGTAAGCAACAAAGTCCTAAAGAGTCCTCAAGCAACTGAGAAATATTCAGACGTGAAGGAATACCTAATGGACTTAAAATGATCTTAGCTCTTAATCCAGTAATTGGATCATATGGCATATCCTCTGCTGGAACAATTCTTGCAACTACACCTTTATTACCATGGCGCCCTGCAAGCTTATCACCGTTTGTAATACTTGCTCTATATGCAATTAGTACTCTTGCAACTTCTTCACCATTGGATTTCTTAGTGATCTCTGCTCTGACAACCTGTCCTTCGTCAAATGCAGACAATCGAACAAATTTCATCGAACGCACATTACCGAGTACACTGGTAGAAACCTTTGAAATAATAGGATCTCCTTGCTTCAACTTAGTACCAATCTTTGGAAGACCATTGATTGAAAAATACCCACAATCTGTTGGGTCTGCAACACCAAAACGCTCCACATAATCAGAACTCTCATGCAGAGTTTCCTCATACAGAATAACTCGAGTATGTGATAATGTATCTTCATATACTACATCATCACTAATGGTGATAGCATCCTCAATACTACTCGATCCATATGTCTTGTAGACAACAGGGAGGTTTACTCCAAGTGCTAAACCACGATTCAGATCCTTACCTTTGATATCTAGCTGTCCGAAATCCAGGAGATCCTTACGATCAGATCCCTTAAGAGAATAACCATCATTATAACAAATCACATCATTACACTCATATAAACCGTTAGGTTTATGATTGATTCTAAATGTGAACATTCCCTCCTGGAAATTACGCAAATGATATGGCACGACCAAATTAATAGTTGCAACATAGTCGGTACCATTCTCCTCATTGATTTTGAGAATCTCATTCACATAGAACATCAGCTCTCGTTTCCCATTCAAATCACGGAGCCCGAATAACTGAATTGAGCTGTTCATAATCCTATCTTTATTCTTAGCAACAATATTATAGTAATCCTTGTAAGAATTAAAATACATCTGAAGAACATGCTTGGCTGTATATGTACCAATATCAATTATTGATTCACACCCAGTACCTACTAATGGACGACTGTTTCCATATGCAGCAAGACTCTGTCTAGCCTGGTTACAAGCCATTGTGATACGCTTACCATTACTATGCCCAGGAAAAGTAATCAAGCAATGTGCAGGGGACATACCCTGAATGCATGAATATTCTTTGTAATTAACCTGATCCGGACTAACAAGCTTATCATCGCCACCAGAACGAACACGAATTTTGTCTTTAGGTGTACCATCATCATTCACAAATGACTCATCAAAAGTTGCAATATTCTTACCAAGTTCTTCAGCAGCCGTTAAGTATACTGGCTCTGTACTAACAACCTTGCCATTCTTTACCTCTAAATAAGGTGTAACCAAAGAGCCTGATTCATCGGTATCACACAAAACCGTTTTATTGTGAACAACACCAATCTTTGAAGACTCTGGTACATCAAAAGCATCTAATCGTCCTTCCTGAGTATCTTGAACACTAATCATTGCCGTACTCGTATTGTTTGGATCAATATCTGTAGAAATCTTCCCGCTTTTTGATGTAAAGGCAATAATATTACACATTTCTGCGATCTGCCCATCATTATTTTTTGTATCACGAACGCTGTCAATGAACTGATTAAGATCCAATCCATAATCACGAATGATATTATTAATTGAACCCTGAAGATTATGCAAATCCTGAACAATCTTATCGTGAACAGTAGTAAGATTATGCTCCATCATCTGCATGATACTGTGATCAAATGGGATAACAATCCTATTTGTTAATTCATACTCGCTATCAATGAGATTAAATCCATTGATATTATCCATCCACATAGAAAAGATAGTATAAAAATCATTAAGCTGAAGCGTTGAAGCATCTGCTCTACGAGCAACAACTTCTACAGGATCATTCTTAGCTTTGCACACCTTGATCTGCGTAAGATCAGATTTATTCAGCATTTTAATATCTGAAAGATCAAGAACTTTATTCTTTGCCAGCCCTAATTTGCTAATATCTTCAGCAAGTGTATATCCTAATACAGAAAATGTATAGTTTGAAAACTTACGAAGAGAATAGGTACGTCCTTCATACTCTACTTTAAGGGTTGTAATAGGTAATGCATCAATCACCTCAAGTACGTCGGTATCTAAGACAGTTCCTTTCTCGAGCGTGCGATCAGAAAGTTCTAATTTCTCTGCAAGAACCTTCCCTTTTGCACGATGAGCAAAAGATTGTGTCGTAACAAATCTCTCGCGATTGTAATGCCCAAGATTGATAAACCGCTTAGAATAAAGCATCTTTCTAATAGAGCTTAGCTTCAGCTGAATTGTTTTAGTTTCTTCACCTTTATTAGTCTCTGACAAAGCTTCAGCTACTTTGCTAATACACTCATTTCTTGTAAGTTCTTCAACGTTACGACCGCTAAAGGCTTCAACAACGTGTGGATTCTCAATTCCGAACTTTGTAAGTAACTCAAGATTTGTCTGACCAGAAATAGCACGAAAGAAAATGCTTACTGGTACTAAGATTTTCTTTCGTGTCTGCATATTCGTTAGCTCAACATTAGCACCCTTTTCTGGAGAATACACAAAACCAAAAGATGCCCCTCTTAACCCAAGCGCTTTTGCGGAATAAGAGTATGTGCCTTTTTTGTTGTCCATTTTACGAGAAAATGTCCATCCTGTAGCACGTGAATATGAATCAAGCTGCTGCATATAGTTACCTCGAATCATAAATCCGAGTTCATGCATCACAGGAATATTTAACAAATCAATATTAAACTCAATGTGCTCCCCTGTAGAGTTATCTGTTACCTTACTCTCCATACGTAAAGGATAATAATCAGTACCTTTATCATCTGTAATGTAACTATCTAGTGCTACCGGGAAAATTCTTGACCTTACAGAATGATTACCATAATCAAACGAACCAATATCCTTAATCATCTCTGGTATGTCATACTTTAAAAGATGGTTATAAGTTTCTCTCTGGTTGTTTTGTAATTCACTCAAATTTCGCATATTCTACCTCCAATTCGTCTATTACGCTGTCGGGAACAGCTGTTAATAAAAATGAACGTAACACCTTGTAATCCGGATCCCCAGGACTATTATGAAGAACCCACTTAAACATTGCTAAAGCATCTGTGACAGGGACATGAGAAGGATATTGCTTTATCATCATTATTAACTGTTCATCCTTCTCTTTTTCTCGTAGATTCCCATAAGTCTCAGCAAATTTTTTCATAATAACTCAAGCACCCGCTTTCTGTCTCTGGAATCTCACACTTGAGCTCCTTTTCAATATACTTACCATTATTTTGCAACGCACCAAGACGGCCAATACATTTTGGCTCACCGAAGAAATCATACAGCTTTTGTGTCATCTCTGGTTCTTTAAGTAATTTATCAAAAACATCATCCGCTAAATAATACTCTGGTTCGCCTGGTACAAAAAATAATTGATTTTCCTTCACTACAACATTCAACATTTCTTTTCCTCCGTTAAAATAAATCAAGCTCTTTTGTCGAAACAGTAGCATTGTTGCTCACGGTAGATTCTTCCGCATTAATGTTTGTACCTATGGCAAACATTGAATTAAAATCATCGATCATACCCTGTGCATCTGCATTAACGTCTACTTTTCTTGAACTACGTTTCCACACACTAATAGGTGCACCAGGAACACTGTCCAATTCCAAATCTTTTGAATTAACATCTTTCACAATCATGATTCTCATCTCCTTAACATTTCCAAATCAGATAAATATGACCTGATATTCTTAACCAAGTTATCTGAAAGCTCATTATTTTGAAATAATTTCTGAAATCGTGTTATCTCTGCATGTAAATCAATGTTCTTATTTGATGACACACAAAATGAAATAAATTTCATTAAGTACTGAGATGCTTTAATGATAAACACATCATCTGAATAATCTGAAAAATATTCAGTAATCTCCTGTAAAATACCTCTACGTGTGTCCTCACTAACACAGGTTAAAATTTCAGTATCTGCTAAATAACGATCAAATAAATCTGTGATGCATAATGGTGTACTTAAAAAAGCAAGATCACGTATACAAGATAATGAAGCATACTCCTGTTTATCTCTAAAATACGAAAATAGATCATACGTTCCCTGAAGAAACATACGAATGGTGTTAATCTTAGCTTTACGATAGAAACTCATCTCATTCTCTTCAAATGAATGAATAGCCTCAATTTCCGTATAACTAGCTTCTACTTGTAAACAATGATCCAGGAACTTCAAAACCTCCGTCATCTCTGAATCGGTTGATGCTCGCTGCCCACTTTTTAGAGCTGTAAAAATGTAAAAATACATCTTCCACATATCAGCATCATTACTGGCTTCAAATCCTTTCTGAGCCAGCGTATGTATAGATACAGTTTCAGTATTTGCAAGAGCACATGCAAACTGATCAAGCTTTTCTCGCAAATAAACCTCTTTCTGGAGATTACGCGGATAGAAACACTTTTGAAATGTTAAATCCTTCCACAGCCTCAATTGAATAAAATCCTCAGAGGGACTGTAAGAATTATTTCGTGGATCATACAAACTAAAAGACTCGCTCATTCTATTACTCCTCTATTGAACCATCCAGTACTTTCTTTAATTTCTCACCGTATAGTAAGACATTAATTGCATTACTATTTCGCTCGAAATAGATTGTGCTCCCAATACTAGCGTGACTATTAAAAAGAATTGACGGACTAAAAGAATTGATGTATGTGGCCTTGCTTCCGTCAATGGTTTTTACAGTTTCTATCTCTAAGCGAATTGACTTATTTACTCGCTGCTGTTTCACATGAATTGCTTTTACCACGCCTTTATAATAGCTATTTCCCCAGTACTCAAATTTCAAAGCAAGCTGCCTTGAAACATACTGATTGTTTTCAACACCAGCCCAACCTAGATCATTTACTTCAATCACGACACCATCTGATGGAATTCCTTGGCCTTCTTGCCAGATAGGATCAAGGATTTCTTTCTTTAACCATATCTTAAATTCCTCATAATCTGCAGGAATATCCTGCCAATGAAAGAAAATATATGGAGGAGTATCTACACCCTGTGTCTGCAGATATTCAAAAGTTCCGACCAAGGTATCGGCCACACCTTCTGCTGAGAAAACTCGTGTCCTTAAATATTTATAATCATTTAAATCATGTGCAACTCTAAGCATACTAATAGCTGCTGATTTACTGGTTACATACCCATCTGGTTTATGATATTTTTGACGTAAATATTCAAGTCCTTCTGCAACCACATAACTCTCTCCAGTTACCTTGGCCAATGGTAAATTAAAATCCATTCGCTCCGGCATCACTTTTGCAGAGTTATCTGTGTAATCAAAAGAATCACCAGCATTACGTCCACGACTCAAGCTTAAAGCAAATCGTCCGTTCTGATAAAGCATCTTCGTATTTACACCATCCATCTTTAAAGATGCAACAAAATCCAGTTGATTTGATCTTAAAGTCATAAAAAACTCATATGCAGCCTTATAACCATGAACGGATTTAATACTGTATGACTTGTCCTCATTTAAATACTCATACAGATCCTTACGCCCTTCCTGCTTTACAAAATATACTGGCTTTATCCCAACACTTGCTAAGAACTCTGTAGGTACTGGGTCATCATCATATGTCCGTTCAAGATATTCCTTAAAAACATCATAATACCCTTTACGAATAGCCATCTCCAACTTATCATAAAAAGCATCTGTGACTATTGGATCGCCAATACGATAGAAATATCGTGCTAATACGAAAAGAACACCAAATTTCTTTTCATTAATTAGATTTTGTACTACATCTGTCATTTTAGTATTCATTTATAATTCGCTCCTCATATTTTTCTAAATCTTCGTACTCTGTCAACTCTTGAGCTTGATCTGCTTCTAAATTTAGGGCATCAAGATTCACACTTGCTGCATCATTAGAAAAAGCCTGTATTACCTTAGTTGGTATCACAGACTTCTTAGTTACAGGTACATATTGATAACCTGTAGATCCTTTATGCTTAATTATAATATATGTTTCCGAAGTGATTTTAATCTCAAGTGTTCGGAACCTCTTATCTTGTAGCAACTTGAAATCAAACCAGTTACTACCGATTTGTAATAGCGCACAAGACTGTACATCTACATTCTCACATACACAAGCATTAAATTGTTCAGATGGCATAAATTCAATATTACAATGCTTGTATGAAGAGCAATTCTTTATGTAATTTGCAAATTCTTGAATCTTACATATTCTACCATTTACAATTATTTTCATAATTCACCTATAAAAGGCGTGCCTTTTACAACACGCCTCCCTCTTAATCTACAACAACTGAATCATCAGAATCATCAGTACTAGAATCATCACTAGGTGTATCACCAGAGCTATCATCCTTAACTGAATCGTCTGAAGAATCATCAATCACGATAGTATCACTATCATTTTTATCTTCAACAACCTTGTTGCTGTTTGAATTCTTTGAAGAACTTGGTTTTGTGTTCTTCTTTACTGGTTCAGAGTCTTCAACTACTCTAGGCTCCTCTACCGGTGTTTTGGTCCTACTTGGTGTAGTAACCTTTTGTGTTTGTTCTGTATCTTCTTCTGTATTTACTGTTGAATCAGAGTAATCATTCTCATTAGCAGAAAAAGAATCATTAGAATTAGTTGATTTCTCAACCTTTTTAACAATTATACGTTTTTTAAATGGTATTCGCTTCTTTCCATTGTTAACAATAGTTTGAATACCTTTCCAAACCTGCATAGGGTATGTAGACCCCCACAATTCACCAACACTCTTACTCTCGTCATATCCAACATAACAAGCAACCGTGTAGTACGGAGTATATCCACAAAACCAGCCATTAGTTTGATTATTTGTAGTACCTGTTTTACAAGCTATTGGCATTTTCTTTGGAAGTGACAATCCTTTGGCTGTTCCATGTACAACACCTTGTAATACATCAGTCATCGTACGTGCAGCATCCGTAGAATACACACGTTTATTTGGACGAGAAAATGGAAGCGTTAAGCCTCCACTAGTCTTAATACGTGTGATACATGTTGGATCATTGTATACTCCATCATTTGCTAAAGTTCTGTATCCGGACGCCATCTCTACAGTCGTCGTACCATAGGTCAAACCTCCCAATGCGCTTGCTAAATAATAATCTGATGGAACTATTTTGGAAAACTGCATATTCTGAACAAAGCTTAAACCTTTCTTAGGTCCAATCTCGTTAAATAGATTCCAAGCTATTACATTTTTACTACGTATAACGGCTTCTCTTAAAGGAATCCATCCTGAATATGAATTACCAGAGTTATGAGGGCCGTCTTGTGAATAAACATCATTCACTTTAGTTTCTGGAGTATAACCAGCTTCAAAAGCCGGAGTGTAAACAATCAAAGGTTTTATTGTAGATCCAGGCTGCCGGAAGCTCTGATAAGCTCTATTAAGTGTAATCACATTATGAAAATTCTGAGATCTTCCTCCAATAAGAGCTATGACATGTCCTGTTTTGTTATCAATAACTGTTGCGGCACCTTGCATCTCGTAAATACCATCCTTACTCTTAGAAGTAAAACCTTTAAGAGTACTATTGAGTATTTTTTGCGCTTGCTTTTGCACAGACCTATCTAATGAAGTATAAACTTTATAACCTCCAGTATATAGCTCTGTCTTGTATTCCTCATACTCCTCTAAATATCGCCTTCTGTACTTCCTAAAATCTTTGTCGTTGTTAAACTCATAACGAAAATGAAACTTATTATGAGTCATAATTGCCTTGACAGCACAATCAATAGCATAACTTGTAAGATAGTTATAATTATTGTGTTTCTTTTTGTAAAAGTGGATAGCAGAATTACTATTTATCAAGTAATCCTTCTTATTTAAATACCCTTGGCTCCACATTTCATACAAAATAACATTCCTGCGCTTAATTGTGTTATTCAATCTTTCTAACGGATCATAGAGAGATGGATTATTAGGAATAGCACTTAAAAAAGCGATCTCATTAGCACTGAGATCGCTTACATTCTTATTGAAATAACCTTTAGCTGCTGCACCTATACCATAATACCCATTGGCATAGTTAATGTTATTTAGATAATACTCCAGTATCTGCTGCTTTGAATACTTCTCTTCAAGCTTAAGAGCAATGAAAATTTCCTTAATCTTTCTTTCAATACTTTGCTCTCTTGTCAAATAAGTATTTTTAACAAGCTGCTGAGTAATTGTACTACCACCACGAACAATATCCCCTTTGTTAACAACCAGAAGTGCAGCCGCCTTAGCTGTTGACTTCCAATCAACTCCCTGATGCTCCCAAAATCGCTTATCTTCTATGGACACAACAGCATTGATTGCATCTTTAGGAATTTTATCATACTCAACATATGTGGTGTCTTTATCGAGCTTCAACTTAACAAGCTGCTTGCCTTTACAATCATAAATAAAACTGGTCTGCTCAGTTCTAAAGTCAGATGGTTTACTTGTCTCAGCAATCTTACAAGCTTCTGCATAATATCCTCTAACAACAGGAGCATACTTCTGATACAATTTAAAAGCTACTGTACAACAGGCAACAAAAGTCAGTAAAAGCACCAGCTTTATTACCTGTCGCAAATACCAAAAGAAATTTCTCTTTTTCTTCGGATTTTCAATAGTTACAGAAACTATCTGGCCTCTAACTGACATTTAATCACCTTTCCAAACTGAGATAGATAAGCTCCATTATGAGGAATAAGTTCAATAATAATACCTGCCATAGCATCCTTGCTGGTTACAGATGTTGTTTTCAAATCCACCTCAAATTTTTCTTTGTTAAAGTCATCTATCTCAACAGCAAGATCAAACTGCTCCGAAATAGCTAAATGTACTCCTGTTTCCACTTCGACTTTTGCATCTGCAGGAAGTTTCACCTCAAAAATATCATCCCACTGTTGCAGTACACCATCCACATAAACTCTTGAAATTGGAAGAATTAACTCATGATCATCCAAGGTAACATTTCTAATTTCCGGTGATTCATAATAAATACCAAGAGATGATTTCTCATCACCGTCAGCTGAAAACTGATTATAATAATCAGTTACATGTGCTAACGTAGCAATAACATTATCGCCTGTGAGATCCGGTTTGTACTCAGGCTCTGGTTCCGGCTCAGACTCTTCTTCCATTGGTTCTGGTGTAGCATCAAGAAGAAATTCTTCTTCCTCTTCTTCCCGTTCTTGTAAAGAATTTCGAACACCAAACAGATTAAGAATCTTCATCTCCTCGTTGTGCTCTTTTGCGCTCTTCTTTTTCTTTTTGCTATTTTTACTGTTATCGCTATCTTCTGTTACAACAAGTGACTGAATCTCATCTATCATTGAATCACTTGTATCCTCAAAATTACCAGAGTTAAACAATGAAGTAACTGATTCTTTTTTCTTCTGCTTCTTTGGCTCCGGCTCATCAACGGCTTTTACACGCTTCTTTCGTCCTGATGCCTCAAACGTATTAGAGACATTTTTGTATGGACTCTCTTTGATTTCTTTGTCTCTCTTTTTCTTTTCAGCCTTCTTATTATGTTTGTGACCTTTCTTTCCTGCAGAGGCTTTTGCCAATTTCTGACGTGATTCATTATTAGCATCATCAATCAAAGATGCTGTGATTGACCCAGAAATCTTTTTATTCTTATTGAATAATCCCACTGAAATTTCCTCCTTAAAAATTATTTAAAGGTGAAGAACTCTTTGCTTCATCTCTTTTGTCTTACCGGCATTCCAAAAGTTCTCACCTAAGTAACCGCACGTACGCCGTACAACGCTCATACGCCTTTCATTCTTATTATGACATTGTGGGCACTCCCAATGATTATCATCATTAATAATCATCTCACCGGAATAACCGCATTCATAGCAGTAATCAGACTTTGTATTAAACTCAGCATACTGAATATTCTCATAGATGAATTTAATCAATGCCTCAATGGCATCAATGTTCACATTCAATGAAGGAAGCTCTACATAACTTATAGCACCTCCAGAAGAAATATTCTGAAATTCGCTCTCAAAAGCCAACTTGTCAAATGCTGTGATTCTCTCACGAACATCCACATGATAGGAATTTGTATAGTATCCCTTTCCTACAATATCCTCATACATATCTTTAGGAATCTCATCTCCAAAATTCTCTGCATCCTTCTTTGCTAATGAATAGCAAACACTTTCAGCTGGAGTTCCATACAGAGCAAATCCTAATCCTGTAGATTTCTTCCAAGAATCGCATGCAGAACGCAAGCGATGCATAACACGTAAAGCAAATTCCTTACCTACTTCTGTAGTATGACTAAAGCCTGTCATCAGTCTTGTAGTCTCATAAACTCCAATATAACCAAGTGACAATGTTGAATAACCTCCACACAAAAGATCATCAATAGTATCACCAGGAGTTTTACGGGCAATTGCTCCATTCTCCCAATGAATAGGACTAACGTACGTCTTTGTACCCATCAAAGCATTGTGCCTGCACATTAATGCCTTTCTACACATCAAAAGACGTTGCTCCAGAATATCCCAGAACTTCTCCTCATTACCCTTAGCTAAGATAGCAACCTGAGGAAGATTGATCGTAACAACACCCTGGTTAAAACGTCCAAAGAACTTATATTTCCCATTTTCATCTTTCCACGGTGAAAGAAAACTTCTGCATCCCATTGGAGGGAAAACATTACCTTCATAATTTTTCCTTAAAATCTTGGCAGAAATATAATCTGGATACATCCTCTTAGCACTGCATTTTGCTGCAAGATGTGTAAGATAGTCAAAGCGACCGCCTTTTAGGCAATTGTTCTCATCAAGAACATAGACCAATTTTGGAAATGCAGGAGTTGTATACACACCTGCTGAATTCTTTACACCAACAATACGCTGCCTCAATATCTCCTCAATTACCATTGCTGTATCGTTAAGATATGGATCCTCTTCATCTAAATACAGAAACAATGTGACAAAAGGAGACTGACCATTTGTAGTCATTAACGTATTGATCTGATATTGAATAGTCTGCACACCGGACTTAATCTCGTCGCGTACCCGATCCTCAGCCAGCTTCCTGATATCCTCCTCTGAAAACCTATCCCCACACTTTTCTGTATAATGCTTAAGATACTTCTGTCTTGAAATGTCAACAAAATGTCCCAAACACCGGATATCAACTGACTGGCCACCATACTGATGTGATGCCACACTTGCAATAATCTGAGTCATTACAGTGCAAGCGACCTGAAAACTTTTAGGACTTTCAACCATCTTACCGTTCATCACTGTTCCGTTTTCAAGCATATCTTGAATATTAGCTAAACAGCAATTAAACATTTCCTGAATGAAATAGTCCATATCATGAAAATGAATTGATCCCATCTCATGCGCACGAACTACATCTTTTGGTAATAAGATACGCTTGGTCAAATCACGACTAACCACGCCGGCCATGTAATCTCGCTGCGTGCTTGCAGAACTGATATTCTTGTTTGAATTCTCATATGAGAGGTCTTCATTTTCACCACGAAGTAAAGAAAGGATAGAGTCATCTGTAGAATTCGATTTACGGATCAATGCCCGCTTGTATCGATATTTGATATATTCTCTACCTAAAGAAACATACCCTTTCTTCAAGAGCAGCTCCTCAACACAATCCTGAATCTCCTCCACTTTTACACACTTAGAAGAATATCTCTCTGTTATCTCTCTTGCAAGATCCTCTGCATCTTCTACAGAAATTCTATCATTTTCTGCTACATCGCGGTTAGCATTTAACACAGCATGAATAATCTTCTGCTCATTAAACACAACCTTATCACCATTACGTTTTTCAACATGCGGTTTTGTATCCTCACTCTTGACTTCCAACATTTGACTCATCCTTTCTAAGACTTTCATCAGCCTTTACTAAACCGTCAAGATTGACAGAAGCAAACCTCTGATTTTGATTCCTGCTATCAGAAGTTTTTGCAATGGCAAATAAAGAACTGATTAAAATAATTAAATCTGCTATGGCTACTGGATATGATCGTAATAAAATATCATAGAATAGCCATAAAAATAAATTTAATGATAGTGCAATCTTACTCTTAAAAAGATCACATCTACTTACAACAATTGTGTACTCCAATTCTGCAACCAATGGAAGAAATCCTGAAGGATTAAGCATTACAGTGACCACAATTGTAAAAAATACCAATACTGATAATAATGCTTTATTGGTTTTACCATCACCCTTAATCGTTGTGATGTTCCGAACTATTCCAATAATATTAAGCATTACACCAGACCACCCACCAAGCAAAGCATCAGCAATTGTGTTTGATGCTGCATCAAATATCTGAATACCAAGCATTTTCTTTTTGGTATCGCTAAACGTACTGATAAGTAATAATACTGCACCAATTGCTGAAAAAATCTGTGCGATCAAAAACATTTTAATTACTCCTCAATGACGAACTTTGGTCCGTCAACACTATGAAAATTCTCAAGAAACAATTTGCTGCTCAACTTGTAAACAACATTTCCTTTTTTAGAAATGAAGTTAGAATCCCTAACTTCTCTAAATAACCTGTTTCCATCTGATTTACTTTTAAATACACATTCGTACATAGAAAGACATGTGGACTTATTAGAAGCCCACACTTTCTGTACATTTGCAACTGATGCGATCATCTGACCATCAACAGTTGCAAAGAAAAGATCTGCAAAAACCTTTGCAAATCCTGTATCTATTAATACTGGTTTAAGTCTGAACGGTTTTTCACCCAACACCTCTCTGGATGTAATAATGGCATCTGAGTGATTTTCAAACCGCAGCTTAATCCAACCTGCGCAACCAATATCACGATTATTACTAATGGTTTCAACTAACTGCTGAATTGAGAAATCCATTTCGTCCATAAAACGTTCAGTTGCAAAATCAATTCTGTAAGGCACACTACCGATTCTATACTCAGCACCAACTATTACACCATTGTCAAGTATTAAACCAGCATAAACTTTAGCCCTCTCTGCCCCGCCAAAAAGGTTACCTAGTCTGTATCCGAAAAACTCTGCTTCTTCTATCTCCTCAATACAAACTACTCCTTTAAAGCGCTCCACCAGCGTTAGATAATCCTCTAACGGTTTTCTGAAATTCAAAAGTACGCACCCCCGGAATGAAATAAGTAGGGAAGGCTTTTAACCTTCCCTACCAAACCCAATTTACTGATTAATCAAAGATCGTCATATCAGGATCTGTTTCACCTTTTACAGCAAAATTACCCTTAATGATTGCACCAGGATCCATTGATACAGAACCTGCCTCGATATCACCTACAACAACACCAGTCGCTGCCAATGAAATAGAATCCTCTGCTGAAATGTTTCCTTTTACTGCACCATGAATGTACACCTGGTTACCTGAAATGTTACCAGTTACAACACTTCCTTCTTCAATTGTTACTGTAGTAACACCTTCCACATTACCTCTGATCTTTGCAGAAACCCGTACTGAATCACCCGTGACATCACCGATAACTTCGCTACCTACGCTAACTGCAAGATCTCCAGAAATATTACCGGTAACCTTTCCTTCGATCTCAAGAATATCACCAGATGTAATATCTCCCGAAATAATTGTAGAAGCACCAATAACAGTTTTCTGTGGCTCTACCCCAGTCGGTACCTCAACCTTCTTTGAAACATCCTTAACAGTTACAGGTGTTGAAGCAACCCCAGAAGCAGCATCATCAGCTGCAACCTTATCAGCTCCAGCAGAATTCTCATCCAGGTTTACGACAGACATTGCATCTCCAGCGAACACCTCATTCAATAAATCTTTGTTTTCATTACTCATAATAAACCTCCTAATTATTTTTTATCTAAATAATAGGTGGTAAGCTTTTACACTTACCACCCAAATTACTTCACCACGACGGTTATCTTCTTTTTTACACCATTAAATGCTTTAATGGTGATTTTTGTTTTCCCCTTACTCATACCAAAGATCTTACCAGTACCACTAACTTTAGCTACCTTTTTATTTGCTGAGGACCATGTTAGTCTGTAGCAACCAAAGTTTGGATTAATACTGGCTTTTACTTTGTAATACAGTCCTTTGCGTAGTGTAACCTTCTTAACACTTTTAATACTGTTCGGAGCCTTCCGAACAGTAACAGTATAAATTATAACTCCGCCATTACTCTCCTCCACCTCTGCTTCATACATTCCAATTTTATTTCCTTTAAGTGTTAGTGTGTTAGTATCCACACCACTACAGGCAATTCCTTTGGTGTTACAAGTTATAGAACTGATCTCTAACTCCCCCGAAATAGAAACAGTTTCGCCTTTCCCAATCGTAAGCTTTTTTGTACCTACAATATTCTTCTTCAACCATTTAGCTTGTAGTTCTAAAGGCTCAAGAAAATCACAAACGACTGTAGATTTCCCATTTGCTGCATAAATTTTCTTTGAAAGGTCATTACGATTGTAATAACCCATAAACACATAACCAGTCAATTTTGGTGTTCTAAGAGGTGGTAAAACCTCACCATACAGAACATCAATGACTTCATCAGCCTTTGTTCCATTCACAGTGTTATAGAGTTTAATTGAAGTCTTACTGGTTTCCCAAATTGCTTTTAGGTCAAGATCATCAGCAACTTGATATGATCCCATACTCTCTTTCAATTCACTGTTACCATTTATACACCACCCAAGAAATTTATGACCTTTCAGGATAGGATCTGTAATCATAACAGTGGCAGAGCTCCACTTTGCTACCAGTGTACAATTTCCCGGTACATCCCATTTTCGTACACATTTGCCAGCAGAATCATAATACTGCACACCATTTGAGTAATAACCCTGAAATTGCAAATTCCACTCTTTGTTCTCAAAATCGCAATCACTGTACGTAAGCTTCACAGTTTTCTCTGGCACAATAATATCTGGAAGATATTCTCCATAATGAGCTGTAATTACCTTTTTCTCTTCAGAATTCTTTGAATTCAAAGTAACTAAATAGCGATTTGTGCTAAACTTGCCATATAGGTCAATGTTTTTATCCAGCACGAGTTCTGAAGATGTATCCACCACAGCTGAATACAATGCATCTGAATACCATCCATCAAAGACATATCCATCCTCTTTCGCATCAGCCACTTTTACCTTAGGATCTTCCCACTTTGCAGTTAAATCTGAAATCCGTTTGTAGTTTATCTCTTTTACTTGAATCCCGTCTGCATCTACATACTGTACACCTTTGTAATAATACCCAAGAAACTTAGAACTTTTGTGTATCTTCTTTGTTTTCCATTGAGTAATGGTAGTTAAATCCGCACTCTTCAGAGGGACTTTCAAGTCCTTTATTATTTCCCCTTTTGAAGATACAATAATGCTATCCTGCCCTTTATCAGCTCCTACATTATCTAAACCTATGATCCAATCCTCTGTGTCAAATGGATTTGGTGTAGGTGTTGGTTCCTTAGTTGGAAATGGCGGAAATGTAGAAATGATAGCTCCCCATGATGCAGGATTATCAATAATTACGTGATCTGGTCCTTTCTCTACTGTGTTACTCACAGCTGGCGTTGTAGATACACTTGGTGATGTTGTTGTAACAGATGAACTGGTAGGAGTCATTGAGACACTTGGTGCTGTAGTAGCAACAGAAGCACCAGATGATGCATCCGACTTAAAAATAGAACCTGCAGAAGCTACTGAAGATCCTTTCGTTGAGTATGATAACTTCTTAGCAGCAGACACATCATACGAAGAAATAGATGAAACAGTTAAACACGCAATAAGCAAATATGAAACAACTCGTCTATTCATAATGTGCATCCACCTCACTTCTTTTCAAAAAACCTGAAATTTTGTGTATACCAATCGGGAACAGAATACCATACATAATACACATCTGCAGATAGTTCTCCTTATTAGCTGTCTCAGGAAAATAACGAAACAGATAATAAAAGAAAACACTTAGACCTACTGCTAAATATGCCCAAGTAAGTAAAGTCCCAAAAGGCAATACTGGAATGAAAATCATAGGAAGCCACCAAAAGTACACAAAATATTTGTTCACACTTTTACCACATATGTAGTAATTAAAGCTTCCGTCGTCCGGAAAAATCTTGGTAAGCATAGCCAAGTTCACATATGGTATAATTCCACAAATTGGATTACACAACTCGAATTCTACAAATAACTTACACAAAGGATAGAATACTGCAATGATAACCAGCTCACACACAGCAAAAACAATAAAAGCTTCAATCAATGTCATAGCAATACCTCCTTCTCAATCAAAGGTCTAAAGGTGCTCTCAAATGTAGCATAATTGATCCCGTTCTTTCCCGGAATTGCAAAAATTACTTTCTCAAACACATTCTTGTAATCTGTCTGAAGTAGAGTAAGAAAAGCATCACTGACAATCTTTGGATCATTACCAAATACTCCGCACCCAAAAGCTCCAAGGATTAAAGTACCACACTCAAAATTAGCTGCTGAATTCAAAACTGCACTAACTCTCTTCCAAACTTCATTATTACACACATTTGAATGAATACCGTTACGTGAAGCTGCCCGATAATTAGGTGCTGCACACGTAATAACACTTGCTTCACCAACTGGTTTACGATTATCATCGAAAAATGTAATCTTTGGGCTGAAGAGTCTGCGATTGGTATACAAACCATTGTTAGTTGCTTGGCGATTCTCATTGTAAAACTTATCTTCTTGCTCAATAAGTACTTCGTACAATGTAGAACTTGCGCACAAAGCTTCCTCCTGTGCCATTGCTCCATTCAAAAACCCACCGCCGGGGTTACAATAGCTGGCAAAATTCAACACACACGTCTGTTCGCCATCTTGTAATGCAACCAAGGTTGCTTCTGTTGTTGTTGCATCAATCACAAAAAATTCAGTCGATGGTATAGAGCAATGCCTGTAATTCATAAATTCATCATGAATTACAGTTCCCACAGCCTGGTTCGAGACCACATCAGCATAATTGCTTAAAATGAAATGATGCCATTCGTTAGCAAGACTTCTTCTCCGATCTCTAGGTAACATCTCAATCCTCCTGTTCTTTACCCATTGGAATTTTGTATAAATCACAAAAATATGTTACCAACTCCGGAATCTCGCGCTTAAAATGCGGCTGATTATGAATCAACCATCTACGCATTTCTTCCTCAGTAGTAATAGGTTTTTCAATGGATTTATTTGCCTGAATAGTTGCAAGTAAAGGACTCAGTTCATCTACATAATCAGAAACTGTCCATCCTTCACAAATCTCCCTACTTAACATTGTGAAATCTCCTTTCTCTACTCTTCACTAGGAATTGTATTTATACACTTCTTCTCAAAACCGTCCCTAAATGTTATGGCTCCGCGATCAGCATAACTGCTATCAGGATGAACAATATTGATAGAAAAAACGTGCTCCAAATTCCGTCTATATTCTGCTGAATCAGACACCTCAATAGCCTGAATCATAGCATCAAACTCGGAATATCGCATACCAACAAGGTCTGTTACATTCTTTGTATAATGATCATCAAAATCAGCAGAATCATCCAAAAGTTCATTGAGCCATTCCCTGCAAAGCGACTCATCTTTAAATGCAAACACAATCTTATCAATTGGAGTTTGCACACAAATTGCAGGAACTTTTGTTGAAAGCTGCTCAATAGAAAGTACTGACTTTACAAGAGCAGCTGCAGAACTTTTAGGATCATCAAACTCAATCTTCTTACGCTTTGTAATCTTTGAAAACAAAATATTCATAAAATATTCCTCACTTCCTCTATTTTTAGATGTAGATACACCATCATAACCAAAGAAAGGGCTGCCCGCACAGAGAACAGCCCAAATCAATAAAACTTAATCATGGAAAATATGAAAGAATCACCCTTGCCCCATCTCACTTACAATATCTGTGCTACTGTAAGCTACTTTCCTTACAAGGCTCTCTATACCAAGGAAATAGGTTTTTATATTAACGGATACAATCCTGAAGATCACACTCATCAAGATTTTCTCCATCACGCCATTTGTTAATAAGAAGAAAGGCTCGAAGCTTAGTAGCTTCATGTGCTACTCTAAAACAATAAAACGCTAGTGTAGCAACGCATAATGACAAAACTAAACCTGCTCCACCAAACAACCAAGCATTCTTTGTAACAAAAAGATACACAGCATCTTCTTGAATACAGATATTCAGCACTGTTCTTAGTGTCCAAGAATGATAGAGAAGATTGACAAAAATACCGGTGATCCACACTGCAAATACACCACTAAAAACACAACCAATTCCTCCGTAAAAAATCATCCAGTAAACACATTTGGGATTTTTAGAGGTTGTACCAAAAAGAAAAGGATAACCGTTCATTATCTCGACTACCTTTTCTTCTGGATGGATGTAAGTCCTCAGCATGAACATACCCGTGTAGTATGAACCACGATCTGCTGTGTAACCTTTAACAGTAGCTGGATAGCATTTCACGTCATATTCTGGTGCGCGTTTTAATACGTTGGCTAAAAGCCTAGCATTGATTTTATTACTACTCCTGATCGCTTTATATGAAACAAATTTAATCACACCTGTAACTGCTGCACACCCTACGTAGAACAAAATAAACGAATTCCGCTCAACAATTGCAATAACTGCAGCCACCACTGAAAAGAAAAACAACGAAGTAAAAAGATCCTCAAACTCTTTCTGCATAAATATTTACCTCCAACTCCTCACCAAATTACATCAATCTAAGCCGCCAACCTGCTCAAGAGCATCTACAAAGAAAGATGGGCAATAACTTGATATGCGAACGCCGTCGAAATCACGATTGTAAACATTGTCCGCAATAATCATCTTAACATCAGAACCCTTTGCAGACTCAAGTACAGTTGGTGAATCATCAACATACACAGTTGCTCCGCACTCTTTGCACACATCGATCTTTTCATTGGATGGTATACCCATGTACACTCCATCAATAAAGTCCACGATCGGCTGTAAACACTTGGTAGTATCCTCCTTAACCTCATCAAAAGTTGAACCTCCCCAAACATCAGCCCCTCGTGACGTAATGATAAGCACCTTGTGCCCTTTCTCTTTGAGCCACGAAAATAACTCAGCAACTCCTGGCTTTAAAGGATACCGGCTATGCCAAAATCTCTCAATATAAGAATCAAAGTCTTTAAAGACCTCTGGATCAACATCCGGAAAAATATCCCTTGCACACTGCATACCATGAACAACACGTCCATTGTACTTACCAAGACGAGCAACTTTCTCATACCAGTAAAGAAAATCCTTCTCCTGCAATGAAGTATCAATAATTGTACCATCAAGATCAAATGCGATTGTTCCCATTCAATACACCTCTTTCTGTTTTTGTAGTACTTAATTATGATTTTAACTAAAAACCAAGCAGGCTCTGAAAAATTAAAAATATCTGGTTTACACGTACATGTAAGTTATGATATAATGCTTGTGGTGGCAGCTCCCCCTTTAATGCTGTCACTAAGAACAACTAAATGCACGTATTGATCGTAATAAACTAATACGTATTAACTCCCATTGGGTACTATCATTTCAAGGTAGTACCCTTGCTTATTTTTCTATCATGCTACAGCACCTAGACTATTCATACTACGTTGCGGCAAGTATGAACTTTGAACAATGTGGGGGATCCTGTTTGTGATTTTTGAGGAATAAATTCTCTTGCTGATAGCATTGTCTGCCTAGATGTTGTAGCATAACAGAAAAGAGAGTAGATTAATCCACTCTCTTAATAAACAACACATCTTATTTGTACTACGTGTTTCTAAACTATTTCTTGCTGGATGGAGATATCTCTCCAAATGCACTTGCAAAAACCGTTTGATGATTTGGCTTAGGTTCTGGATTACGTAACAAGCATTCTTGTCGGAAAAGTCCTTCAGATTGCTACTATTACCAGTCTCATAGGAATCAACTAACAACTCTTTATAGTAATCAATCCTTTTATAAGGGATTGAAAATATACCTAGGTCATTCTCCATCATAATTTTATTACACATTAGATTAGCTAACCTTTTATTACCATCAATAAATAACTGTTCTCGAGACAAATAGCATGCCACCTCTAATGCAGATTCTAATTTATTTTCCATTTTATCAATGGCACTCAGCTGTGCTACTACATCATCTTTGATAGGCAATGCAGGGATCAATGAAGTACCACCGATTGTTACAAATACTGTTCGTAATTGTCCTGAATTATTTTCAGTTTCTGTTCCAGTAAGACAAATTCTATTTAAGTCCTGAAGTATCGATAAATCATTTGGAAAATCTATGCTGTTAAATAAGAGTTCCCAGGCCCTTTTCATATTTACTATGAATGTGACTTCTTCTCGTCTTGTTTCAACTGGCAAATTATGCAAAATTCTTTCTGTGCTTGGGAAAGTCGTCCCTAAACCCTCTATACCTGCACTTTTCCAAATAGAGTCAACTAACTGACGTTTTCCTAATGTAACAGATATATTTTCCATTGTAACCTCCATCATCATTATCAATACAGCACATTTTGCTGTATTGCGAAATTTTACGCTTCGTCATTTGAAGCTATAAGCGTCAATAGTATAACGGTTTCGCTTCCAAAAGTCAATAAAAGAGATCAGGCTTATATTGACAGATCCAGATCAACATTATATACTATAACGAATAACAATAAAATCTGCTTGAGCAGGGAACGGAGGTATACAATGAATATCCTAGATCTCATAAGCATAACGATCATTTTTGCAATAGGACTTATTGCAATCGATAAGCAAAAGGAAGGCACTAACCGCTTCTTAAAAGCGTGTAATCTGACAATAACAAAATCACTGCTCTGTGGAGCATGCATTGGTATTGTAGTTGGATGCGTTATTTGGGTAACATCTCATCCACAGCTCATCCCATTTTTACTGAGCCTGACCAAATAGGTGACTGCCTTTTACGACAGCCACCCAGCTAGAATTTACCGAACAATACAGAAATTAGTGTGTTCCTGCACTGCTGTAGTCATCGTCCGCAACATTCTTATCTAAATCATACAGAATGAAATCGCCTTCATTGAAGTTGAAGGATTGTCCATTTTTATCTGTTTTCTTAGATTGCCTGTTTTCAATTTCCCACATATTGATAAATTCTTTTTTATTTTCATTGTCTCCTACTTGTGCATTGTAGAACAAATGTTCTCTTCCACCTTCATAGGACACTGGCTTGAAATTAACGAGAAGATACCCGTCTTTTAACCAGTAATTCTCAGAAAAGTCTACACCTTCACTGATCTCTGTTACATACTTACCAATTGGAACAGCATGCGTATCAGCAGGTAAGTAATACTCACCGTACCACTGCTGTAAACACTTTCTGATTTTGTCACTGGACACTCCCTGTACGAGATCCGAACTAAATACTGTACCATCTGACATCCGGAACAAATTATTTCTGTTTCCTTCATCAGAATTTTTCGTACCAATATACACCTTACTGTAGCTTGGCAACGCAATGTCACCATACCACCAAGAATTTACAACTTGGTCCGTAAAATTCTTTGAATCCTTGTATCCCTGATCCTTGGCAGTATTCTCTAAGGTATTCTTATCGATATCTAACTCTCGATCTCCGATACACGTCTGATGACTATTCAGCTTATCCAGATCACTTCCGACTTTTACAAGTTTCCCAGTCTCACCACCAATATCCTGCTTGTAATACAAATCAACAGGGATTGCTGATTGTAAACCTTGGCCCTTCTTGATGTAATAGAAAGACGGCGCAATCTTGATGTGATCACCACTGGAAGTCATAGAACCAACTGTTTTAATTGTGTATCTTGTCTTGTAACCAAGCTTCAGAGGACCATACGATACCTCATCTCCACCAATCTTCTGACCACTTACAATAGGATAAGTATCACCAATCAGCGATGCGGCATCAACTAAACGAGCTACTGACATATTTGACAGTAAGCTCTTATCTCCAGAATGCAAGAAATAGCCACTCTTTGTATAACCATCAGTTCCTCTGAACACATTCTGAAGCGTTGGATAGTCTGAAATATCGTACTGGTCTAAATCGAACATTTTGCCTGATAATGTGCAGAAATTGATATCCTTCGCAGAATAGTAATCTCTAATCAAATTACCATACTCCATTGTACGATCGCTGTCTGTACGATCCAATCCACACTTCTGACTAGATGTAGCCTGATCACAATCGCAATCAGCATTCAGTGCATATACTGTTGCCTTCACACTGTGTTCTCCTTCAGTTGCCCAATATGGTGCATAAAAGTCATATTCTTTTAGCTCATCTGGCATAATTTGGATCTTTTTACCTTTGCCATAATAAGTCTGCTTCACATGATCTTTTGTCACAAATACAGGGAAATCAAAGGAAACTGTTAAAGGTATATTCTTATTCAGATACTTGTAAGTGTCAATAGTAGGCACCTTTGGAGTACCAGTTGACATGTCAGCAAATGCAGAAAACTCTCCATCATAAGATGCTGATAATGTAAATGAACAACCTAAACCGATTGGATTTACTGCATCAACCTCTTTAGTTGGATCATCTGCTGCAGGTACCTTTAGAGAACTCAACTGCAGATTATTCTCCTCGTTGATATCGAGATTCAGTTTGACAGCCACAGGAGTATGCAATGTTACTTTATTTACGTTATCCGTAGAGAAATACAAAGCATCTTCTTTTTCAGCTTTCTTATTAGGATCAGCAAATGTTGTTGAACCGACATACTTCACAACCAACTGGGAAGTATTAGAAGGACCAGCCATCTCGTCTGCAGAATTCAACTTGTGCTCATCAATCTTGATACCTTTAACACCAAAAGTATCGTCAACTGCTAAAGAAGCACCATCAGTATTTGTATTCTCTTCAGCTTCATCTACATAGCTAGAGATACACTGACCAGCTGCAGGTGGGATAACATCTTCTGCCATCTCTTCCATTGATTTTGCAGCGATTCCATCATAGATACCACTATCAGGAAGATCATTTGTTTCTGCACTTTCAGACGGTGTACCATTCTGATTTGGAGTCTCAGCTAAATTCACAAGAGTTGACTTAGCAGTCCATGATGCTGTCTTGTTGTCATCCATGCAAAGCTTCTCTGCTGGCTCCTCGTCACTGATAGACTCATCCCAGTCTGGCTTGGTAAATGTGAAGGAATCACTCTTACAGCTAAACTTGTCTGTCAGCTTCTCAAATGCTTGTGTTACCTGATACTCAAGCTCTGGTGACGGATCATCAAATGTTACTCCATCATCATCGGCTGCTGAATCCTCTGTTTCAGCGTTGTCTGCAATAATCGGATCTGATACGATCAAGCAGTACTTCTGCAAAGCAGAGATATCGCCATCTTTACCATACCATTTGCACTCAGCAGATCGTTTAATATCCACACCGGTATGCTTGTCTTTGTATTGCTTGTTCATTCCGATTTTAACATTGTATTTGTCTGTATCAGAATGGTAGCTTCTGGTACCTTCTTCACAGTTTTTACCATTACTCTTGGTATCAGAATCATAGTTACTGCTCTCCTTTACACCTTTCTTCTTTGCTCGATTCTTTAAGGAACCATCGGTATTAGGAAAAGCGTAATTGTACATCTTGCCGGAATCCGGCTCATACACAGTTACGTCACCCATCTGATAATAAACCATCTGAACCGGAACTGTGTAAGTGTGTTTCACAATCTGTACACCGGTAACAATACCACTAGAATCTGTAACTGGTGTGTCTTTGTGCACATCCATTGTGTAGTCAATTGTAACATCGTTACGAATAAAGGATCCCTTGGTTAAATAAGAGGTTGTGCTAAAATTGGTGTCCAACTCATTTGCAACATACTCTTTCTTAATGCTTGTAATCTTCTTAATGCCTTTCTGTGTGACCTTCTCAGTCTCTACATACTCACCATTCGGAAGAATTACATTACCCTCGGAACCCATATCTACAGTATCAAAGCCTGCAATGTTTTTAGAAGCTAGATACTTTCTGATCTCTGCCAGTGTCATAGATGATGAAGAACCTCCTCCGCCGCCACTTCCACCGCCAGGATTACCACTTGGTGCCGGAGAATCTCCCGGAATGTGTGGACGGATACGACCGGTTGTTGTGATCTTTCCGCCGCCGTCTAAAGGTGAAGGACTGCTTTCGCTTGTGGAAGATCCGCCAGGGGTATCGTCCCAATGGTATGGAGTCTCGGATTCGTGCGGAGTTGCTGTGATGGTTGGCGTGTCTTTGACATACCAGTACACATCAAAAACAGTTGTGGCTACCGTCTTGTCCCACTTAAGAGTTTTTACATCCCGTGAATTTTCGGCAGTCGTTAAGCTTGTGTAGTCAATGACACGGTCGTCTCCAACAGTTGTTGTCCCGTCTTTCGTTACAGTGTATCCAATGAAATACTTCTGCATCTTGCTGACGGAACCATCCTTCCAGAATGGAGCATTGCTGATCTCACCGGCATTACATCCATTGCCAGCATTCGGATTTGCTCCAACGTTCAGATTCAAGCTTCCGGATCTTTCTGCCGAATCGGTGTACGGCTGCATCAATGTTGACCAGCTATGGGAATCCCGATGATTGATCGTGTCGTTGTTTGGAGCTGCTGCACCAATCGTGACGTGATAATTGATCGTTACGTCGGAATACTTAGGTGTAGGAGGCCCTCCATTAGGTGAAGCTGGCGTGTACACAGCAACTGCAAGATTGCCTTTGTAGTTTTTGGAGCTAAAGTCCATAACAAGGGCACCTTGTCCATTTGCGACCGGAGCTGCATTTGCAACCTTTGTCCCGGTAAGAGGATTTGTCTTTGTTGCAATGTAAGCTTTTCCTCGACGAAGACCACTGTTTGTCTTTGCACCATGGTAGCCCTTGACGGTACACTTAAATGCCTGGAAGTTTTCTGGTTTCAGCTCGTATGCGTTGTCCACCAACTCAAAATTACCAAGTTTTCCATCTGCCGCCTTGGTAGGTCCCTGATAGCAAATCGGATACAGGTACTTTATGATCTTCGCGGTTGATTTGTTGACTTCGTAAGCACAGTATGGTGTAAACTTAACATCTGTCTGCTCACTGATCTTATTGCCACCGCGGGATTTCCAATAAGGATAATCACTTGTTGTATCAACAACGCTGCTAAATTTGGTAGAAAGCATCAGATAGAGATAATTGTTATTATCATTCTTTCCACCACGAATGTAGACCGGAACAGATGTACCACTTGAATCCAGTTTAACGAACCAGGAGCTCTTGTAAGAAGAATTTTTATCCCAAGTACCTTCACCCTTCCACAGACGAAGGTAATAATCGCTGCCAACTTTGACAATATAGCTGTCTTTCCCGCTCTCCTTATCGCCATTTGGCTTGTTATCGTCATCACAATCAATAGAGTCACTATTTGGTGCCCCATTAGCAAAAGTAAGTGCTTCTGCTTCTAAAATGTGATTGTAGAAATCAACACTTGGATTACTGAGACCATTCCCGGAATTGTATGTGCTTGATTTTGGTAAGCTGACATCATTCCACACAGGAGTAGCTTCTCTATCGCCAGGCTTCTTTTCTGCACTGATACGGTAGGTCTTGATCCACATACCCTGTGTATCGTCTACAAGAGATCCACCTTTCATCACTTTGCCTACTTTACCATTAAAATAGGCGTTGAGAATACGCTCCACATTGTACTTCTTTGTCTTTTTGTTTTTACCAAAGCAGCTCTTCTCACCATTCAGAACGAAGTAACCGTTTGTATTTACTGTTTCCGTGGAATTCAGTTTGTTAGAAGCATCACTATGATAGGTCATAGAACTGCCGGCAAACTTACCGTTCTTCTGCAGGATTGGTGTGTAGCGGATCTGACCAGGCTTATCTTTTGTACCCTTTGTACGATACTGCAGCATACGTGTCTTTGTATGGACGGAAAGGGGTTCATAGTAATGAAGTCCGATCTGATTCTGTCCTGCCGGATTCACATCATTCCAAAGAACTTTCTTCAGAAGTGCATTTATCTTTACAATATTATTTTTTGCCGTAAATGTGCTGTCAATCTTCTGAGTAAAGGTTTGCCTTTCATCTGTCTTCGCAACACCATCGTCCTTACCGGTTGGGAGCCACAAAATCGGGGAATCGTCTCCACCGTTTGGTGATCTCAGCTTTCCTGTTGGACTCTTATTGCTTTCTGTTGCAGAATAAGAATCAACCTCCTGAATGTGGCCATTTTTGCTGCCCATGTAGGTTGCTGTAGCATAACCAAATGAATAGTTAATGCCACGATGCTTGATCTGAGTCTTCCGGAATTTTGCCGGGAGACTGTCCAACATGATTGCTTTCCCATTGATATAGTTTACGGTCTGGGTACTTGAACTGACGACATCCTTGTTCTTGTCCTTGACGCTCCAACCGTCACCATCGTTGGAATAAAAGTACTGTGTCACAGTTACCTGGCCGGCTTTACCAATATTCTGATAAATGAAATAAACATCGGTTGGCAGAATCTCCCACTGATACAGCAGATCCTGCACATACTTGTACATACAGTAGTAAGAATTTGCTGCACCATACTTGTTGTGATTGTCACTAAACTGCTTCAGTGTTTTTACTGTACGGTTCACGTCTTTGTCTGCACCTTTGTTCTGCCACTGGCCGTTCTCAACATCGACATTCTGCAGGTTGCCCTTGCCATAATCTCTCTCAACACCATCGCTGTGGCGTGATTTTTCGACCTTAATGGATTTCAGACCTTCTGCACCATCTCTCGTGTAAGCATTGTAAATGCCTGCACGCATAGAGTCCGGCATAGTTCCGTCATACAGATAGAAGGACCATGTGTCTGAATCGGATGATCCTCGTTTGAAACGAACGCCGGTTAACACATAACGGTCCTCGTTGGAGGAAGTGGTGGCTTCGTCGTTCTTTTCGTGTGCCCCACTGCTGGATGTGGTGGTAACGCTCTTTCTGTCGATCAGTTTTACACCACTGTATTTTACAATGTCGCCAGTTGGTAATTTATCCTTAAAATCCTGTTGGCGCAATGCCTCATCAGTATGTTTCCTAATGCCATCCTTTGAATCGTTAACTTTCAGATTTCCATTTGGGTGTTTCGCCGTACCAATCAGCCAGTGGATGGTGGTTTCTGACTTTTTATTCTGAGCAACTTGATACTCTACTACCTGATCGTAATGCTCCTTGTATTGGGAACGTCCATCTGCAGCAAATCCCATAGATTTCGCTTTTGCATTCCAAGAAGCTTCTGTGTAGTAAGGACCACCTGCAAGTGTAGCAGATGAATTTCCGGCTCCACTGTACAGACTTGCTACTGTCTGGAGATAAACCTTGGTCGAAAAGTCATAACCATTCTTGAAGCCAGGTGTTGAATTCTTGTACTTGCTCCAAGCAGTCTGAATGTATTTCTGGAGGTCAATCACATAAAGATCATACGCATTATGACCTAAACGATCTTCATAATGATTGAACAGATATGAACCGCCTTCTGATTTCTGTCTGGCAATACAATCATCCACAAATTCATAGCGAGCCACTTCTGCACTGATCACACCTGGAGTGTTGTCATACAGTTTTGCATTGTATGAGCTGCCAACCGGTTTACTGGTACCGATGAACTTCTCTGTGTGCCAGTGAGCTGATCCAGTCTTCTGCTCATTCTTCTTGAACCAGAGATAATAACGGTATGGAAGCTCTTTCTTCTGAGCTGGGTTGTCCATTTTAAGACCAGAGTCTTTCAACTCGACACGCTCCGTAAAGTCAATTGATTTATACCCACCTTTACTTAAATCAGCGTTATGTACGTACAGCTTTGTGGAGCCAGTGTTGATCCCATTTCCCTTTCCGTTTGTGTATCTAGCCATGAATTCTGAATCTTTTTTCAGAGTGCTGTTATACAGCTCTTTGAATTGCTCGATGTTTAGGCCTTTGTATTCCTGCTTTGCATCATTGGAGTCTGCGATTGCATTTGGAATCGCAGCGCCGGATACTGATAGCAGGACCATAGCAACTAGGAATACGGAAGCTAAAACTTGAACGATTCTTTTACGAATTTTATCTTTCAATTCTAACCTCTCCTTTCTAAATTTGTTCGAGTTAAATAGTTTGTATGATAAAAGGACCCCAGATTTACTGGGATCCTGAGTTGATAGTTGTCAGACAAAATACTATAGTACTAATGCTTTATCGACTTCTGGACGATATAAATACTAGCAGCTTTTTAAGTTGTAATTTTACATGGAGAGGAGGTGAACGGTATGAAAGAAACAGTTATAGCCATTACGGTATTAGTATTCATTGCTTTATGCTGTATTCGGTATATCTCTAGTGAGAAACAGTTTATGGCAGACTTGTAACTAGCTGCACCACAGTTGTTACAAATTTAATAATGACAGTAATACTGTTAAGAATCTTACCGTAAGTGGTCCCGGTTTCCTACACCGGGTAACAAATACGTAGGACCCCTGGCGGTGTTGTGTAAAAATTTCACCGCTAATGATATTTGGAAAATCTCTCCAGCAGAATTACACTTGAAGTTGCTAAAGAGGTGGAGTTATAACTCCACCTCTTTCTATTTCGTCTGGCATTTATATAATAACCCTTTTGGGATTATTAACCTAATGAATTGTACTCCACTCAACAAAGCTGAAATGAAGAATTTAAAAAGGACCCCAGATTTACTGGGATCCTGAGTTGATTTGATTCCCCGATGATTTCCTCCAATCCTGCTACCTCTTACATGTATCACAAAAATACATTGCTTTTTCACGAAAAGAATGTATAATAAAAAATATAAAATACAAGAAAGTGAGGTGAATACATGGAATAAGGATAAGAAGGAGGTGAGATACCATGGTAATCTTATTTTTTAAGAGCTTCTTTATAAGCTTCTTTGCATTCAATATGATTTATGCGTTTGCAAAAGATTTTACAGAAGCATTTAAAAATATCTTCTAAAATATTTTAAAATCCTGATTTTTATCAAATAGGATAATCATCGGGGATGCCTTAAAATAAGGCTATATAATAAATTCGCCGTCATCACGAATCTATTACCAAAGTAAATGAATCAAAATGTTGATTCGTTGAAAACAATAGTAAATGATTTTTAATCATTAATATGATCTGTATAACACAATTTCATATTTTGAAAAAAGAAGGAGTGGACGAGCCACTCCTCTTTTTATTGCCAGACGAAATCTTGTAGCGTTTACATTCAAAATAGCACGTTACGCTACATCATTTGCAATTAATCTTTTACAAAAATTCAATATACTTTAGAACTTAAGTTCTAAAGTATAACAATAACTGTCAACCAACAAATTATCAAATCTGTCACAAAAAGCGGTGGGAATCTAGCACATTCCCGCCGCTTCTCTATTTCGTCTGACATTTATATAATAAACCCTTGCGGGATTATTAACCTAGTTGCCGGTTACGTGGATGTTGCTAAAGCGACCCTCTACTGCTGGATTTTTAGCAAATCGATTTTGTTTGTTATTGAGAAGTTTGGTTTCGGTTTTGTAGCCAAGAACGTTTTTATCTGCAGCATTATCCCTTCGATAACCACCAGTAATCTTTCCGTAAGGAGTCTGTTTATACTGTCTATTGGCACCAATACCAGCAGATTCTTTGAATGTTAACCATTCTGCTTCACCACGTCCAACAAAACCATGATGTAAATCATTTTCATATAATCTGTCAGCTAAGTTGAGCTGATCACCTGAATACACATAATTTGCAATAAAAAATCGCAAGGTTGTGTTGTAATACTCTGTCCAAGGTATTCCATTCTCTGTACCATACTTTGGATCCTTTGCAATCATCTGATTCACAACCGCATCTGATAATGCTTTCAATTCTGGTGATGCTGCATTAATCTTCGCACCGATTACATCCCAATCTGCCTTTTGTGGTAGACTCATGTTATAAATTTCCTTAAGGAGTTGCGTGTATTCTGGTGTATATGGACTGTCATCGTAACCAGAAAAATTTATACCGTGCACAATAGGATCGCACTGAAAATCCATATAGTAATACTTACCACCAGTCTTCAGTACATTGATGGCATGATCGTCACCACCAACTACTTCCATTCTTACACCGTACACGGAAGCAATGCTGTCGACAAAATCCGCCAAACTCTCACACAATCCCTGAGCGTGCCCATCGAGAAGACTACGATAAGTGGTCTTAGGACTTGTGTATCCATAATGAGCACGAGCACGGCACCACTCCATTACAGCGAAACTGACATCCTTATCTCTACGTACCTGCGGTTCGTTTTCGTACTGTGCTAAATTCATATCCTGAGAACACTGGATAGCACACTTGGTTAACCAGTAAGTAAAATCAAAACGTTCTCCTGAAACACCACGAAGAATCACAATGCCCTTTTTATTATAAAGAGATCCTGCTTCATTTTTTGTTGAATTACCATACTTTTTATATCCCAGTATCTCATTAGTAACAGAGATTGCTGCTTTTTTTGCATTTCCAGCCACCCCCTGCGACAACTTTTTAATCATTGCATTGCGAAGATCATTTCTTGTGCCATCAGTTAAATGAATAGCATAATTACGACCACCGTTGATCATAATATCTCCACTACGTAATGTTTTACCAGCTGCCCTAGTCGCCTCGTTCATCCACAGAGATACCGCCTGGTCCACCGTAAGGTTTCTGACGCTTACAGAATTGCGTTTTGTGGAATCTTCACCATTCTTGTTCCAGATCTTGACAGACTTGGGAACACGGGAAACACCCTTGTTGGCTAAAGTGGAATCGTCACGATTGATGGTGTCCAAATTACCACTGTTGTATGTAGCGAGAGCGGCATCGGCTTCGATGAAGTCAAGGGACTGCTCTGCAGTGGCTGATGGAGCCTCTTCTACTACGTGAACCTGTGCCGGCTTAGATGCAGCGAAGGCTTGTGCCGGGGTTACCAGTGGGACCGCACTGAATACGGTCATTGTTAATGTTGCTGTTATGATTACTTTTTTCATAGGGATCTCCTTTCATTAATCTAATTATATCATTGTTTGGATACATTTACAAATTACGTAACAGTAAGGAGACTCTGAAGCCTCCTTACTTTAAGTACAAAACATGATTACGGGGAGATGCAGATTTTTCATACTCACCGGAAAACTTATACTGGCCAAGATGGCGAGCATGCTTATCAAATACTTCAAAGCCGCCATTTTCAAAATCAATGGACAAATAAGCTTGACAATCTGCACTTCGAAATATGCATCGTTTGGCACCTGATCGTATATGATTTAACTTAGAAAGATCAGTATCATAAACATACCGATTACGTAATGCTACTTCCCTGCCGATACACTGAAAACTACTGTTTTTCTCTCCCACTATAAAAGATTTCAAAATCTCATCTCTCCATCTGCCAAAAGATTTACACAATCCTCGAGCAGGAAATAAATCGTCTGATGAAGGAACAGATATTTCAAGCACGTCATCATTATCAGACCACTCTGCAATATTGGAATTGATTTCTTCATCATAGTTTCCAATAAAGTAAATATTATGTAGATACCTACATTTCAATTCCCGATTTTCTTTACAGTAAGCTAATGGAATGATCACACGATCGGTCGGATAAGAATTACTTAAGTAATTAATCTGTTCTTGAAACTGTTGAGTGAAATCAAACAAAGCTAAGTCCACTTGCAGGTCCGCAACTGCCAAATTATCTGCCTCAATAAATATAGATTTTGTTTTTTGTTTAATCTTTTTTCTTAACTCACGTCTTTGAAAAGCCGTTGTAGGTGAGTGCATTTGTTCAAAATTGCTCTTAAACACGATAAAACAAGTATCAACAAAATATTCATTGATTGCGTCAAGACAGCGATTAAAATATTTTAATTGTTTAGCGTCGTTGAAATTATCCATATCAAACAGTATCAAGTTCATCTTATTCCCCATCCTTCTCTAAATTCCTATATGCAGCATCCAGAATCTTTTCTGATTCTATTGCAAACTGATAAAAGAATTTAGAATTCTCACAAATTGCACCCTCATGTGGATCAATTTGTATATCCTGAACACTTGAAATACCATCTTCATCCTGATCAATGAAATATATCTTAACGATATCTTGTAACTCAGCGTTTTCAAGGACTCGTCGTACTACTCTGTTAATAATGTGATCACTGTGTGTCTCTACAATCAATCCTTTGCCATGTTGTACCATGGCAAGAAGAAAATCAGCAATCTGCATTTGAGCAGCGGGGTGTAAATGAATTTCCGGTTGCTCCAATAAAAGGGTCTCTCCCTGTTTCTGTAGAAGCCCTTCTACCAGGATTGGCAGAACCTGACTAATGCCAAAACCGCTATTTGCAATGTTATACCCGTTGATCAAAATCTGGGCAACATCTTCTGAGCTCTGCATACTGTATTTGCCAAATCCCAAATAGTTCATCCATTTCTGAATGCAAACACTAAAATCATTCTCCTCAGAAGATTCACATTCCGGTGGAAGAAATCCATTGATCTTTGTACTATTCCAATTTTTAGACATCACAGCAGGCGTGTATTCACCACTTAATCCTACACTATTAGGATCATAATCCAAGAAATACTTACTCTGTGGATATACACGTAATGGAGTAAGATAGTGAATATTTTGAAATTGCAAAGAGTTTGCACGAAAAATGGTAAACAAACTATTCAATACTTCACTGATCTCGATTCCGGATATGTCCTTTCTATCAATAAAAGCGTTTGTCAGATAGAAGTTGGAAAAATAACATGTTACATCTCTAAAGACTTTTTCCTTGATTGTATCCCTACCCTTAATTGGAAGATTTTGTATCTCAATGCGAAATGTTTTCGCCGGTGGATCATTTCGTTTAAGATGCACATGGCAAGAACAGTATTCATTTCCTTTAACAATCGGAGTGATATTTATTATTTGCTCTTTTAAGATATTCTGATCTACAGCTTCACTGGCTTGACTTTGCTTTAATGTAACAGAGGATGTAATTACAAAAGAAACGTCGTCAGAGAAACCAAAAAGTTGTGACAAAATCTTTTGTGACTGTATATCACTTTTACTAACGGTAGAGCTACTACCTTTAATGAACCTGCCTCTTTTATTTAATTCATAAGTAATGCTAAACGTTACTGGCTGTTTGTTTTTCTTGAAAGACACCTCTTGGAAATTTCCACATTTAATATACTTACCATTCAGTCGCATACTGTTACCGATGGAATTATCCTCATAACTCTGCTTTAAGGTAAGTAAGCTGTTTATAATGGAACTCTTGCCACAACTATTAACACCACACAAAATTGTTAATGGGGCAAGAGATAGTTGATCTGCATCACCCACTTTAAGGTCTTTGAAACATTTATAATTTTTCAAATTAATTGATTTAAGCATACCCATAACCTCCTACCTCCTATCTTAACATTTTAATAATATTGTTGCAAGAGATACTCCTAAAATACCCGACTGGCTTTTACACGCATCTTCTATAATCCTCCACATAAAAAGAAACCGTATACCTTCATACGATTTCTTTTTTAAATTTTGGCATATTTATTTTTACCACAAGAGCGGATCTTCGTCCAGCTTGTTCGTGTCCTTGTTGTGGATTGAAGTCCATTGTAATAATGCCACCTTGATTGCAATTTACCATACTTCCGTACCCTTTGGAACACCTATGTCAAACTCTTGGTCATGCCACCAAAATATACATCATTATTTCTAATTAACTGAATCCCTGCAGGGATCTGATCCACTGCTGTATAAACATTAACACACATAATGCTACCCACAAGCCTGCCTAAGATTTACGACATTACTGCAATTCAACCATAAACTCATCAGACACATTGTAGCACAATGTATAAGCATCCTCGTGAATCTCTTGCTTAATGGGATCTGTATCTTTTAAATCATTGAAAAATAGCACATCCGTTTCTGCTCTCAAATCCGCTCGACTAATTGCATTACGCATCCTGCTAAATCTCTCGAAGGATACATCTCCAAAAAGACGTATTGCAATGTCTAAATCACTTGTCTGAGAACAGCCCCAGGTTACTGAACTGCCAAAGATTCCAATAGCATAGTTTTTCTCATTTTCAAATAATGAGCAGATCTTGTCGCAATCATGCTGCATTAATGGATGTACCCCCTGCACATCTTTATGTTGTACACCATCTATTAGGCGAAAAACTCTACACATCTTTGTTCTCAAAAAGCATCAATCCTTTCTGTGGTGCTTTTTTTTGAGGCATTGCCATCAAGTAAAAGCAACAACTCATTGTAAATCTTTTCAGCGAGCGAAAGCTGTTTGATAGTAGCACAAATTGAAGAATTATAACGAGTCTTTGCTTCCCAATCGGTTAATGTTGTAGCAAACAAATCTAGTTCACCTGGTAGTGCAATTTTGCACTGCTCACATTTGTAACACAACTTACTAATGTCATGCGTATATTCATACTGATTTCCGGAATTTCCTATTAAAGCTTTTAAAAGCTTCTCAATTGCTTGCTGATAATGATAGCATACAGCTGTCAAAAATGCTTCATCACATGTTTTTTCCGGCATTAATCTGTGAACTACTGCATAATCATTCTTAGCAGCTTTCACTAATTCACAATCTCTATCTCTCACAAAATCACCTCCGGTTATCTCACTTGTATCATGCTGAATAAAATTTGCAGGTAAATAACTTCAAAAATCTAAGACATTTTCTATTTAATCGATCATTTAGCAGTTTTGCTAATACTACACCTCCTGGATACGGTGATTCCGTACCATCATCAAGAGCACAATATTCTTTTTCCATTTGCTCACAAATAGCAGTACAATCCTGGCGAGTGACACTACGATCAAGCAATTTTGTCTGAAGAATCCTATGATTAGGCTTATCCACTACGACATGAAAAAGTTCATTATCCAAAACAACTATGGTAGCATTTTTAAAATCTGATAATTTCATTATTAGGCTCCGATCTTTAATACTGAATAATTACGCATTATCATAACCCATACACAAATCAAAGTCAAGATTTCACCAAAAATCACCTCTTTACCTAACAAAGAAATTATACTCATCCAAATTTTTCATATCGGTAATGAACATCAAATAAAATATCCATAAATACCTACACACTTACCTAAAAGATATTGTAACATCGTTTTGCTAAACTTACAAATATCATGTTAATACCTAATGGGTTTTTACACTCTGTTAGGCAACAACCTAATTACACTCTATAAAATGTAGCACTACTCCAACTCCTGTGCTTCAAACACTTTATATAATCTAATCGCTGTGTTTGTGGTCCTATCTAGCACCTCATAACCATCATAAACCTTTTTGCACTTGAGAACACTAGGATTCTCTTGAACGAGATCTTCCGCTCTTTCTTTTGCATCTCGCCAGGCATCCTCTTGCTCTTCCCACACAGTCACAGATCCATGCATCTCTGGTGTAAGACAAACACAAGTATATGCTGTTCTTTTAACGGACCAGCCATCTTCATTCTCATTTTCCAATTCAGCTTCTTCATTAACTGCTTGTTGATACAGCCTATTAAGATACTGCAAAAGCATAATCTTACAATTATTGGAAAGATTCCTGTATTGCTGTAAAACATAAATGTCATTGTTATCAAAGCAATTTTTCATTAATTCATATATTTTTTCTTGTTGAGCTTCTCTATCTGCTAGCAAATCGAAGTGTTGGTCATCTAATGTTTCTTGCGTATCAGCATATTCTTCATCCCATCCCATTAGATAAGCAGGGGTGCAGTGGAATATTTTTGCCATATCTGTGATTATTGAACGTTTTATATTTATGACTCTTCCTTTTTCATACTTTGCTATTGCAGATTTTTGCAGACCAAGTTTTTTGGCAAGCTCTTCTTGTGTCATTCCTAATTCATTTCTTCTTTTCTTTATTCTGTCTCCAGTGGTCATAAGATTCGCCTCTTTCTATATCCTCGTTTTATTAAATACAAAACATTCACCATATCACGCCAAAATAAACTACACAAAAAGTTGTTAGAAGCAGGATAACTCATCTGTTTCGCCATCATCAAAAAACCCTTATTTCCTCTCTACGTAGCAAAATAAATGACTTCTTAAAATTATACCCTTGTGCGGATACAACACAATCTTTCAAATCTGTTAACACCGGAATGTTCTTCCCAGCAGAAAACAATAAGGAGTCACTACTCAAATATCTAAGAATATCATTGAAGTCTTCAATGATAAGCAAGCCACACTCATACGTCGAATGCCTCTCTAACAAATCAAAGTTTGCAATACTAACCACAGTAGCATCCAAAATGCCGGCTTTCTGCATACTATTTGCAAGATTAGCAAAATAAGTCTTTCCTGTGGAACAAAAATTATCCTATTTGTGAATACCATTATGCAGATGAATCGAAAATTAATTTACCCACAAAATTCATACAAACATCAATCATAAGTCCTTCTAAATATGCAGTTTAAACTACTCTGTTTTTGGAGTTGAGCATCCTACATAAATTCTTCTCAAGCACTCAAGTCTTTCCTTAAGAATGTTAGAATAAAACTGTCTCTGTAAAGAATTTAGATGTTCACAAACGCGAATCATTTTAAAGACAGCATCAAAATCCTGAGAAAGAAACCACTCAAGTGCATCCAAACACTTTGGATACTTATTACCAGCCACTACACAAAACGGATTCAATCTCTTTTGCCATGTTGTAAACCAACAAAAACTGGTGCGCCATGCTTCATCAAGAAACTTCTTTCTGCCGTCTAAAACTGCTTTCATCTGATCATATCCCCAGGAACGATTCAAACTATCATTGTTACCAAATACAGGAGCAATACTCACACAATTTGAGCTATCTACGATAACACCCCAGTCCTTAGCACTACGACTGGAATTACCAATAAAAGCATCCACGACAAACATCTTCCAGAAATGATCCTCCAGACCGTCAGCTTCACGAGCGATATGATGATCCCTGATTATGGAAAATGTTGCATCCAAATCTGACATAATAGCATACTGCTCATTATTTTCTCTTATTGGATCCTTAGTAACCCACAACGTCTGAAAATCATACAGTTTTGCATCACCTGGCACAAAATCCTCACACAGCACCACAACTTCTCCATCTCTCATAGCCAGCTCAACATGCTGAGTATTGATACCGAGTAGCTCAAAAATGCGTGAACCAAGATACTCACAAATGCACTCACTGACTTCCATCTGCTTTTGTTCATGTGGCAACTGCATGTACATCTCATTAGGAAACTTTACAAGATAATCTACACCATCAATTGTAATACCAATCTTGTAGCAATTACCTCCACCATATGCTTTAAGATTTGGTTTTTTTATCTGATATCAATAACATATTTAATCCTCCAAAATAAACTGGTCTGGCAGAGTTAACCACCAGACCAGTGATGAGTACCCCCGACTTTACAAAATCTTTAGAGAACCCTCACATAATGATCACACAAGTTTTTACGGATTTTGCTATAATCCATGGTATCACAATAAAGAAAGGCAGTGACCACCATGAAGAAACCATTTATCTCAAAAGAATCCTGGGCTAAGGCTGTAGGAATCGGGGCCATGATTGGAACATTCATTTCCGTCATGTTCATCTAACATGAAAGCCTGCCATACCGACAGGCTGCTCACCATTTAGGCAAGCAAATACAAGGCACGCTTTTACACAATATCTTGCTAAACTCTGAAATTACATGACAAAATAAGGAATCCATACTGATCAGATAGATAATCAAATATTTCATCCTCATACGAAATTAATTCATCTTCTACTATCCCAGCAGGTACAATACTTTCTGGGACCTCAACTTGGTTAGGCAAATCAAAATCCTCTGGACCATCAGTCTCCCACACAATATCTGTTACTTTCATAAAAATCACCTCACTCAGTCGTCATACCCCAGACTTCGCAAATAACAATCAAGAAAATCATCTGAAGTAATAATAAACTTCTCGTGATCCAGGCAGTATGCGATAATACATTCATCCACAACCATTGGATAACTTACATACACCCACACATTCTTTATTTGACCAATTTTGTTAAACCACTCCAAGCAATGATCCTCGCACACAGCGCCATAAATTAAACGCTCAGTTTTTAATGCCAAAATCAAAGCTTTTGCACCATTTGAAATCTGTGTTGGTGGTATTGCACCCAAAATTGGATCAATAGCCAGGTAAGGACCGACTATTTTAATGCCATCCACGTCTTGTACAAGATCCTGAACTACAGGATCGTTAAACCATTCCGGATTATACCGATTATCGAAGTATAAACCTGGACTTCGATCCAAATGCTCTGGCTCACAAAATGTTAAGTATAACATTGATATACCTCCTTAAATAATGTTCCTCAGTCTCCTTCCATAGAAACACCTCCTCACTAAGAATCAATAATTATTTGATTCTCACAAATCTCAGAAAAACAAAAATCACACTGACACGAAAATTTCAATGGTTGCTTACAATCAATTAAAATCACAGAACCCTTACTACATTCCTGAATTAAATCTGCGGCAATGCCATTAAACAATGAATACCTGTCTAACTCAATCACATCAAACTTGTCAGGAACTAGCACACTTTCTATTGATACTCCTGATAAATAATCATTGTAATCATACGCTGCAACAGGAAACCCTTTCTTATGCAATTGTTTCAAATACTTACACAATAATGATTTACCAGAGGACGACTCGTTACTAAACAACCATACCCCATTTGATAGATCAATATGTACTTCTTTCTCACACCCAAGTAATGTAATCATTTAACACCTCACAAACAATACAGAGTATTGCTCACAGAATCACAAACACCTACTATCGAAATGCAGAAAGAGGATCCCAACAGACGGAATCCTCAAAAATAGTGTTATATGCAAACACCCAGCACAAATCGTACAGAAAATCGCACTAATTATTATAAATACACAAAGCGTTCCACATAATATCTATCATCTCCCTTGAAAATAGGGATCTCTTCATCTACAACCCATTTGTGTCTTTTAATAACCCCAATACCGTTACTGCATGGCACAAATACTTCCTTCCTTGTACAGCAAGTACCTCGCTTTAGATCAATAGGTAGATCATTCCAATGAATTCCTTTTTTAGTCATCAGCATATCCTGTATATCAGAGCATGACTTATGTTGTAGCTGCTTGTGAGAAAAATAAACTCTACCAATCATCTGGATAGAACTCTTTGAAGCATCCCACTGACGCCAGAAAAAGTAATTAGCAACTTCTTCTTTAGGCAGATTAAAACAACGAGAATCAAACACTGCCCCACGCTCAGAAGACCTTTCATAAGCACATATCAATTTATTATCTGCCAGGTCCTCAGCTGAGTAGTTACTAAATGGCTCAGTCTGCTTGAATTCAGACAGCTTTTGATTAAAGGCACGATTAAAGGCAAAGGTTGCCATACTGGCCGTAATGCTACACAATTTATCTATCCGATACTCAAAGAAACACTCAGAAGTGATTTTTTCATAATCAACTAAAAGCAATGAAATCTCATCACTCTGCTGAAAGCTCAACTTACACCCCTGCACATTCTCACACAAATACTGTGCTGTTTCCTGCATAGCTTCAGTAAATAAAGAATCAAAAGGTTTTATAAAACCTTTGGCAAAAGTATGCCCAGCTCGCATATCTAACCGCATAATAACGGGAACTTTCCTTTGTAAGAAAAATCTGTCCCTTTTCTCATAATCCTTCATTCTCTTATCCAAATCACTATGTTTCATAGCACACCTCCAGATAAACTAAGTATAGACTCTCTTAAAATCCATACCCAAAACACAATGGTGACAATCACCTACAAACCTCTCTGGTCACAAATCAATAAAACTCGCTTTCCTCAGCATCGTCTGCAACAAATTCCCCATGTTTAAGCAATTCATTTTTATCAATGAATGCTGCTCTGTCCACCAAGTAACCATCCTCTTTTTCTTCACAAGGAACTACCTGACCAGCCTCCCAGTTATTTGCAAAATTTTCTTTAAACTTAAACTGCATGTCCTACCTCCTACTCTGTTAAACTACTACAATTCTCAGCACCTAATAAACTAAGTACAGACTCTACTAAAATCTGTGCCACAGCTACTACTCTGATGGAACGTGACCGACAAAATCATCAGCTGAATCAAAGAAAACCATACCTTCTTTCAGAAACTTCTGATACTCCTTCTTCAATTCAGAGCAATTCACAATAAAGTCAGGATAGTAATGATTAATGAGTAGAATCTTGGTATCATAATTCAACTCACCAACTGACTTTAATTTATCATCACTTGTCCTTACAGTTAGTTCATCAACTAGTGTACACCCAGCAACATTCTCAAGTATCTCTTTTGTAATCTTGTCCGGAACAAGCGTGACACCTAAAAAGAATTTACGTGGATTCTTAATAAAACCAGCCCTTTCTTCCGGCACAGATCCGATAAACACTTTAAGATCATCTACGTCAGTATCATAAACATTAATAAATTTGCACCCCGCACACTCAAATCTACTAACTGACACATCCTTTGCAGGTAGCCAATCAATTGGCTCATCTTGCAAAAATACAAATATATTTTCACTCTTAATAATCTGTTCCACGATTAATGGATTCTGTAAGAACGAACAGCACTCATCAATCAAGAAAACATCACCCTGTACAGCACAAAAGTTAGGTAATCTCTCGTCAACTAAACGCTGCCTAATGACATGAAAATGATCACTTGTTATCTCACACCTCTCAGAATCTGTTGCAAAACCGAGCACATGTCGAATCCTTCTCTTCCACGCTACAACATCATTTAACAAGTAACTACGCTGTGGACCAATAAAATCAGTAAGAAAATTATACTTCTTATGAAATCTTAAATCATAATCACAATGACAAGTTGCTAGTTGAATTCTCATACTACTCCTCCAGTACCCTTAATTCAGCTAAATACACTGAACAATTTATCTACTCAACTGTGTAAATGCCTAACAAAAGAACCGAGAACTTCCTTGTTCATTCATCAATTTTTTATATAAATAGCATCTAAATTATTGGGTTGTCATAATTCAGTTTATCAACGTCAAACTGGAGCTATTTAATCACCAATGAAGTTTAAGAAGGCAAATCCTACTTTTCAGAAGCAATCCGGAGCATCTGTAACTTTCTTTGATGTAATGCGATACGATTTTGTTTCTTCTAACCAAAATTTAGTACCATTTGTTACAACATTGTAAACAGTTCTTAAACCATATGAAAGTTGCCCGAAATCTTGTACATTAGGCAAAAGAAACCTGTCTAAGTTATTTAAATCTGCACGTGAAATAATTACTAAGAAAAGATTATTCCTCTCAAGAAAATTTTCACAAAAATCTGCAAATTCGGAACTTTCCGTACAAATTAAATTATCTGCGATAAGTATTGAATCAATTGTTCCCTCTACAATCTGTCTCCAAGAATCCTCGTGCAGATGAACAATAGGATACTCACACTTCACACACTCTTTGGGTATATCTGCTGACATTCGTGCTGTAAAATCTCGTTCAGTACGATCATCCCTACATTTAAGAATCATAATTCTTTGAGAAAACGTACACCAAAACTCAAAATCAGGAAGTACAATTTCGAAGTCTGCTGTATTCTTTAAGGAACTCATCACGACTTTTCACCTCTTTTCCGGATTCAACAAAGACAGCTGGGGTACACACATTAATTGGACAATGATGTAACAAGATTGTAACATCCTGTAAGCCGGCAAGTTCCCCAATTAATGGCCAGCAGCGATCCCCACACCTAGTTGCATACACAGTATATTCTGGAACCATTTTCATTAAAATGACAGCCATAGCTCCTGTACTTAGTTGATCCACTGAAACGCACCCTCGACGACTAGATCTAAGCAATCCACTGTCAATGACCTCAAAATCATCAACAACTTCTATTACTTTCCGGACAAATGGATCAGCAAACCAGCTCTCCCGCTTATAAAAACAAAAATATGATCTTACATCTGTTATGTAGTCATCTGTAAAATCTCCTACACGAACATTTAACATTTGAACCTCCTATTAATTCAAGTTATCAATAACGGTGTTTATCTACCCAACATTTATGCATAGCTATTGAAACAGCTAAATCTCGCTCTTTTACATACTCTCGATAGTTTGGATACTTTATACTCTTTAATTTACTCCAAGCTACAAAACACCTCGGATTACTGAATGCTAAATGTGTGGTCACGTAGAGATTAACATCTCTTGTAGCAGCAATTTCCTGTAAGATTTTGGTATGATTCTTGCTAAATGCACCACTCCAGACGCTGCTGAATTCTGGATCACTATGCAAAAGAATTAAAGCTTTGGAACCGCAAGAAATATCTTGAGGATCAACAACTCGAGAATACAGATTATCATAGAGACCAGATGGAGAAATAATGCATCCATCAATCTCTGATAGCACACGTTGTGCAAAAGAATTCTTAACGAGATCGCTATACTCATAATCACTAAAAGCCCTCATTACGTCTGCAATCCCATTAGGTGGAAAACCATAAGAAATCTTTAACATTATTGCACCTCCTAATATCCTGCACATTTTTACACGTGCAGAACTTAAAACATTGACAGAAATGTTTTTTGTGATATAATAAGATATAGGCACCTCCTAAAGTAGGCCAACATTTAATTTATAAGTAGGTGATAGTGATGTCGAGTAATGATATATTTCAGTTATTGCAACTAGTTGTAAGCATAATAATGCTAACAGAAATGATTAAAAAACAGTAACAATTTATACATACTATTGACAAATCACTATCCCGCCCCAAAGTATAGTCGACCGAAACAGGATGGTGCTATTTAAAATAAGTTCATGAAGCTGGACTTATCGTTTTTCTTTTCCAATTCCAATCTAATTGATTTCATCTTTGCAGTTGCAAAATGCGGATCTGCATATGAAGATACATCAATACCATGTTCAAGCCCCAGTCTAATCTGCTCCATTTTATCATGATCAAATGCAGGATCAGCATATTTTGTAATATCAACTCCTGGATGTAATTTGCTTTTCATTCCTTTTCTAAGCTCCAGTAGCTGTTTCTCATCAAAGATTGTACCATCAATACCATACTGCTTTAACTCATCGACAATGCTGTCTTCTCTAGCATTCTTAATAATTCCAGCAAGCTTATTAGAATTTCTTTCCTGCCATTGCTTCTTTTTACGGATCATCTGCCTCCAGCCAATCCTAGGATCTGCATAGATAGATATATCTACTCCCTCTACAAGACCCTCCCGGATAGCATCCATCTGATCCTAATTAAATTCTGGGTTCGCATAGATTGATACATCAACCCCTTCCTCAAGGCCTTTCTGGATCTGCTTCATTTGGTATTCATCAAATTTTGTTTCATCAATACCATAGTCTTTTAATGTTTTCATAATTCTACCTCCTAAAATAAACTCATTGAACTTGTGCTTGATGTACCAGATTCCTTGCTGCTCTCCTTAAGAATCTTACGCAGTGCATTGTTCATTTGGCACTTACTGAGATCTACACCTGTAAAATCGAAATGAGAACCGACGTTACTAAAATTGAGCATTGTGTTATCAACTTCTGCTTCCTTAAAAGAGGTAACACCTGGCATAACCTGTTTGCCATCTTTTGTTGTGCCAGCTGCAGCACAAAAATTAGCCCGAAAGAAAACAGTACGTGTTAAATTCGCACAATTAAAAGAAGCATCACGTAACTCAGTCTTAATAAATTTTGCTTCAGTTAAGTCAGCACCATCAAACTTCGGTCCTCTAGAAGGAAGCCCTTCGTCAATTTCACCATCCATGCGAGCTACTGTAAAATCTGCGCCTTTTAACTTTGCATAAAGAAATCGCGTTTCATCTAACCACGCACCAGTTAGGTCAAGATGATTTCCTGTAATTCCACTTAGATGGGCAAATCTTAAATCCGAAAAACTAAGATTTGCGTAAGTCAAAGTAGCGTCACACAGATTAGCGTGCTCTAATTTGGCTCCTGCTAAATCTGCCGAATGTAGATTTGTACCTGACATGTCTGCACTGCCAAAATTACAGCAATTTGCTTTCACACCTGTAAGATTTGCACCTGAAAAATTCGCTTTGTAAAAATTGCAAGCAGTCATGTCTGCACCACTAAGATTTGCTTTAACAAAAGATACTCCTTTAAAAAGATTCCCAGGAATAAGATGTGGATCATCATCCTGTAGATCAATTACTAAGAAGTTAATATCGCACAAAGATTCTCCTGTAAAATCAGCTTTCTTTCCTCCTTTCTTTTTAAGCCACTTAATGTGCTCTCTCATTACTTCGATAAATTGTCTCTGTGTCATAACAAACCTCCTTAAATTTATAGTTACCACTAAAATAGACTCATGGAACTGGTACCTGCTGGCTTATTATCTTTTGAATTGGCGTAGGTTGATATATCTACTCCAATTTTCAATACTAATCTAGTTTGCATCATTTGGAAAAAATCAATTCTCGGATCAGCATAAACTGATGCATCAATACCTTCTTCCAATCCTTTTCGGATTTGCTCCATTTGATTATCATTAAATCTGGGATCCGCGTAGATAGATATATCTACTTTACTTTGCAACCCTAATCTAATTTCCATCATTTGATCGCTGTTATACTTTGGATCCGCATAGAGTGATGTATCTAAATTTTTCTCAAGACCTAATCTGACCTGTTCCATCTGGCACCAATCGAGTTTAGGATCTGCATATACTGATATATCTATTTTTCCAAGACCTAATCTAAGCTCTTCCATTTGAAGATCATTGAATCTTGGATTTGTACAGATTGAAGCAACTATCTCTTTTTCAAGTTCCATTCTAATACTTCTCATTTCGAAACAATCGAGTTTTGAATCTGCATACACTGATACATTTAATCCTTCCTCTAAGCCTTTTTTAATCTCATCCATTTGATCAACTGTGAAGGCCATATTTGCATAGGCAGATACATCTAATTTCTCCTCCAAGCCTTCTCTAATAATTTTCATTTGGAAACTATTGAAAGCTGGATCTGCATAATTTGATACATCTAAATTGCTCCTGAGACCTAATCTAATCTCATCCATTTGCTCATAAGTAAAACCGGAATTAACATAGATTGACATATCCAATTCTTCCTCAAGTCCCCATCTGATAATTTTCATTTGCCAAGCATCATAGACAGGATTTGCATAAGTAGATACATCTAAACCCTTTTCAAGACCCAACTTAATCTCTTCCATTTGATCATAATCAAACTTTGATTCATCAATACCATAGTCTTCTAATGTTTTCATAATTCTATCTCCTAAAGAAATTCATAAATTTGGTACTTGTTGATTTACTATCTGTTGAATTGGCTGCATCTTTTTCTAATTTCAATCTAATTCGCTCCATTTTTTCACTATCAAATTTTGGATTTGCATAGGTTGATATATCAACTCTATTTTCCAATCCTAGTCTGATTTGTGTCATTTGAAAATGATCAAATTTGGGATCTGCATAGATTGACACATCTATACCATTTTTCAATCCAAATTCGATTTCCATCATTTGATCGCTGTTATACTTTGGATCTGCATAGACTGATACATCTACTCCTTCAACAAGACCTTCTCTAATGTTCCACATCTGATGACCATCAAATTTTGGATCTGCGTAAACCGACACATCTAAATTGCTTTTAAGACCTTCTTTAATTTCTTCCATCTGAAAAGAATCAAATTTTGGATCCGCATAAATTGATATATCTACATTACTTTCAAGACCTTCTTTGATTTCCCGCATCTGTTCAAAATCATATTTTGGATCTGCATAAATAGATATATCTACATTACTTACAATACCTTCTTTGATTTCCCGCATCTGTTTAGAATCGAATTTTGAATCTGCATAAGTAGATATGTCTACATTATTTACAAGACCTTCTTTGATTTCCTGCATCTGTTCATAATTAAATTTTGGATCTGCATAAATTGATACATCTACTCCGCTTTCAAGACCTTCTCTGATTTCGCTCATTTGAGATCTACTAAACTTGCAATCTGCATAAATTGATACATCTACTTTGCTTTCCAACCCTAATCTAATTTCCATCATTTGACCATCATTAAATTTATGGTCTGCATAGATTGATACATCAACACCTTTTTCCAAACCCAATCTAATTTTCTGCATCTGAAGAGGATTAAATTTGGGATCTGCATAAGTTGATATGTCTACATCACTTACAATACCTTCTTTGATTTCTTGTATCTGTTTATAATCAAATTTTGCTTCATCAACTCCATAATCTGCTAATGTTTTCATAATTCTACCTCCTAAAATAAACTCATTGAACTGATACCTGCTGATTTTTTATCTATTGGATTGACTGCTTCTTTTTCTTTCAATTTCAGTCTGATTTGTTCCATCTGAGCAGAACTGAATATAGAATCAGCATAGATTGATGCATCTATTTTCTCCTCAAGACCTAATCTGATTTGCTCCATTTGAGCAGCATCAAATTTTGGATTTGAATAAATTACTATATTTACACCAGCGTCCAAACCTAATTTAATTTGCTCTATTTGACTAATATCAAATTTTAAATTAAAACCTGCTGGTTTAGATAGCTGATCATATAAATTCGCTCTAATTTTATACATCTGATCTGCATTAAATGTTGGATCTACATAGATTGACACATCTATACCACTTTCCAATCCGGATCTAATTTGTTCCATTTGATCACTATCAAATTTGGGATTTGCATAGATTGATACATCTACTTTATTTTTCATCCCCAAATTAATTTGCATCATTTGACACCAATCAAATTTTGGATCTGCATAAATTGACACATCTCTTCCCTTAATCAATCCACCACAGATTTCCCGCATTTGATTATTATCAAATTTTGGATCTGCAAAGACTGACACATCTACTCCTGCTCTTAATCCTGCTTCGATCACCAACATTTGATCATAGTTAAATTTTGGATCTGCATAAATTGACACATCTACTCCTTCTTTTAATCCTGTTTTGATTGACCACATCTGGTCAGAATCAAATTTTGGATCTGCATAAATTGATGCATCCACACCATTCTCAAGACCTTCTTTGATTTGCTGCATTTGTTCAGGATTAAATCTAGGATCTGCATAGATTGATATATCTAATTCCTTTTCAAGACCTTCTTTGATTTGCTGCATCTGATTAGGATTAAACCTTGTCTCATCAATCCCGTAATCTGCTAATGTTTTCATAATTCTACCTCCTAAAATAAACTCATAGAGTTGGTACTTGTTGATTGACTATCTGTTGAATTGGCTGCATCTTTTTCTAATTTCAATCTGATTTGCTTCATCTGAGCAGCGTCAAATTCTGGATTTGCATAGACTGACACATCCACATCATTTTCTAATCCTAATCTAATTTGTTTCATTTGCGCAGGATTAAATTTTGGATCTGCATAGATTGCTACATCCACATCACTTTCCAATCCTAATTCGATTTCTCGCATTTGTGCAGGATTAAATTGCGGATTTGTGTAGATCAATACATCTACATCACTTTCCAATCCTAGTCTGATTTGCTCCATTTGATCACAATCAAATTTTGGATCTGCATAGATTGACACATCTACTCCTTCTTTTAATCCAATACGAATTTCAAACATTTGATCACAATCAAATTTTGGATCTGCATAGATTGACACATCTACTTTACTTTCCAAACCTAATCTTATTTGCTCCATTTGATTACAATCAAATTTTAGATCAGCATAGATCGACGCATCTACTCCTTCTTTTAATCCAATACAGATTTCAAACATTTGATCACAATCAAATTTTGGATCTGCATAGATTGACACATCTA